>JAABUO010000011.1_pt1 | contig 640643 bp, 533 predicted proteins | sample 5559291 | NCBI WGS metagenome assembly JAABUO01 (sample SAMN10711878, study PRJNA513372) | rock metagenome | isolation source: Antarctica rocks | place: Antarctica: Victoria Land, Finger Mt sud
CAAAGATTATTAAAATTACCCGATTTGGACTAGTTTATCCAAAGATATCCAAATTTTAACGGAAGTCTACTTTTTCAAGCATCGTTAGTAGCATTAGTAAGAATTATCCGAGCAGAGCAAATGCGGATGCCTGAGGTCGTCAACCTTGTTCTTTCTTGCCTTGATACCGTACTCTTTCATCAGGAACGATTAGTGCTCCTGTCGATGATCAACAGTAGATCTGGATGCTAATCGGTGGCCTGATTCTGTTGGCTCGTCTCAGTCTAAAATAATAGTATTACTCCATGTGACCCAACCTACTGCTACCACCATCTCAGTCACTATGACCATCGAACAAGAAGTACGAAGTTTCCTTTCCTGCTCATGTTCCCATCTCCACCATCATATGCATTCGCTGACTCGGCCAGCGCGCCTTTGTCAGTTACGTATCGTTTTAGTAGTCGTAGCTCAATCGCCTCACGGATACGTTTATATTGCCCGGATGCACCAAGAACCATTTGTGCGAAACTCCTCTCTGCCCATTGATGAAAGGCCATGTCCGATGCTTCTCAACAACATATTGAATGACTAGGTTTGGGGTCCTGTCATCCTGTAAAATGTTTTGTACGTGTCTGCAGCTTTAGATGCCGGCGTTCTCCCTGCTGCTGGCTTCCCATCTATACTCCTTAGATAAGAATGTGTAAGCCTGCATTTAGCCAAGGACCGAGACAGGAACTTGATGCCCTTTTCCTCTTGATAATTCCGTCAGAACTTAGCTGCAGACAGCCCTGAGTGAACTGACTATCACAAACTGCGTGTACGCAGCTCTCTCTGTTGTAAAACTAGTGTTCCCAGAGTGACTCTAGATTGACCTACGTTTGAATGACAGGTCATGATGAATGTCCCGAAGCCACATGATTTCGCCTTGTGACCCAGTGAGTGCTGGCTATCAGCCCAAGAGTAGAAGGGGTAGACTATATGGATGAGGCCGCAAGAAGAGATGGATACTTATCTGTTTCCGACTCTTGTCCCAAGCCGCTTATAGAAGACGCTGCATAGTGATATCCAGTTTGAAGAGCCGGAGAATTTGAGGCTACAGTTCGCAGCCTTTGCTTCATTGCTATTCCCCGCGCTGTTATATTCACAATTTGGGGATGGAGTAACCCGAAGGCAGAATTGCAGCCCTGCAGCCAAAAGGAGATGATAGAACCACAAGATTAGATACATCCTCACAAGCCGACAATATTATACTGCAGGATACTCGGTTTCTGCAAATTCGCCTGGTCTGCTGCTGAGGCTCCAAGAGACGGCACTTTTCGAGGTGGTTGAAGTGGGAATGGAAATCATAGAAAATAACGCTAACTACATATGGGTAAGCGTCTCGCGTGAAGACGCAGTTGGACCTCGTTTAGCACTTTCCACTGTATATTCATTATCAGTGTGGAGTGCTCCATCACCACCAGGAGTGTTCTGTCTTCGAAAGATACTCTGTCAGTAGTAGCCACTATGTATGATTCGACTCCTTCGCAGTCTCCTTGACCTTGAGATCTTAAGAAGCTGTCGTCGTGAGGATACTCAGCCCTGGAACTAAGAGACCCTGCACCCTTTACCGTTCGTGCTGCTGGAATCAGAGCTTTGCCGGGGATGGATTTGATTCAAGAAACACCGACGAAGAAGAGGAAGACAGAGAATGGACATGTCTCGAGAGGCCAGGCCTACGATTCCGAGGACGATAGTGGCGATGACCTTTTTCAAGGCCACGAAACTGTCGCAACGGTCCCGGTCTCCAATAGACCCTTCGCACGACACCATGGAAACCTACCCCCATATTCGCCTCCCATACATGTCACACAGCCAACGCAGATCATCGAGAAGAATACTCCGGGCAGTAGTCAAAAACCGTCCATTGTTCAAGTAGCTGCGTCTTCACCATCTAGACCGCCAGCTCCAAGAGGCACAGGTGGCTTGGCCAGTATGATGGCTCCTGCTGGGACAGTTTTCAGACCTCCGATGGGCGTTGTCAAACCTCCGGTCATAGACCTCAGCGATGACGAGGGTCCTGTGTATCGAGGAGGGCCATCTGATGACGAGTCTCAACAAGTCCGGCGGAATGACATTAAGCCATCGACGTTCGTCCGATCCACGAAGGATAGCCGCTCTAATGGAGGCATCAGTCGTTTTCGAGAGGTTACCGCAGGTGCATTTTACAGACCGTTAGAAAGTGTTCAGGGCAAGGGTCAAATACCAGACTTCAAAGGTTCTGTCTATGACTCGAGAAATAGAGATGATAGCCAAACAACATCCCAGATTACCGGCAAACGTTCGGCTGATGTCATGGCTAATGCCTATGGGAACGCAAGACGACCGATCAAGCAACGACAGGCAGGTCCTGCTAAGGCCGAGCCGGTGCATGACATGTCCCTTGACAGTATCGAGGACTTCCAGCTTCGTGTCAAGGTGGAGCGAATGCAGGTAGTCTTGCCGTCTTACACCGTCAAGCAATGCAGGGACGCTTTGCTGAAGAAAAAATGCAATTATGATGATGCAGTAGATATGCTGTTATCTGAAGAGCCTCAAGCTCCGGAGATTGATTTGACCCTGTCAGATGACGACAAGAAAATCACCGCGCCTCCGACGCGGAGGCCCGACAAACCTGCAAAGCCACCCCTAAGATCGATCCAAGAACGATGGACGAGCACCCAGCTCCCAAAGCCCAGTCAAGCGTCTATTCCAACTGAACCGCCAAAGCAAAGACGGCGCTTGGTCCAGGGTCGAAAGCGACCTAGCTCACCTGTCCCAGAGCCTGCATCACCCATGGCTCCAAGACCTTCTCCTCCTCGAGCTATGCGAGGATCGCTAGATTCTGACGATTCGGATTCGGCGGTAGACCTGGAACCCGACGACGATAGAGAGGAAGTCGAAACTAAAGTACTTAAGTTCTTCAACACCTGTTCCGTTGCTGATCTGAAGGATATTGCTGCGACCACCACGGAAATTGCCACCACCCTGCTCTCTCAGAAACCCTTTCGATTCCTCAAGGACATAAGAAAGGTTTCATGTGACGTTCCTACTGCAACGGCCACGGGAAGGACCACTACGAGGAAGACCACTGTGAAGAATACCATCAAGAAACCGATCGGGGACAAGATCGTTGACAAATGCATCGAGATGTGGGCTGGCTACGAAGCAGTCGACGAGCTCGTGAAACGATGCGAGACTCTGGGCCGACCCGTCGCGGATGAGATGAATAAGTGGGAATTCAACATCTACGGCGGCTCCAAGAACGGCGAAGCAGACCTGGTAAAGCCGGAAAACACTTTGCCCAACAGTGACTCGGGTATCGGCACACCTACTAGCGGACATGCTACTGATGACGACAGCGTCACACCCCATAGGAAAGCTGGTTCCCTTTCCCAGCCCGGGATCATGGGTGAAGATGTAGTGCTTAAAGATTATCAGATAGTCGGGGTCAGCTGGCTGTCCTTACTGTTCGATAAAGGATTGTCTTGTATCCTCGCAGACGACATGGGGCTTGGCAAGACATGTCAAGTCATTGCTTTCTTAGCACAATTGAAGGAGAAGGGAGTCAACGGCCCGCATATCGTCGTCGTTCCGCCATCTACGTTGGAAAACTGGCTTCGCGAGTTTTCAATATTCTGTCCAAATTTGGAGGTAATGCCATTCTACAGCGACCTCAAGGGCAGGGAGGAGGTTCGCGAGCAGATACGACAAAACATTGAGTCGATTGATGTTGTTGTGACAACATACTCAATGGCGAAGCTCAAAGACGAGACCAAATTTCTGAGGAGACTCTCGCCTGTCGTCTGCGTCTTCGACGAAGGGCATGCCTTGAAGAATAGCGACTCTGTTGCATCCAAGCAGTTGATGAAGATAGGAGCGCAGTTTCGCTTACTATTAACAGGAACACCCTTGCAGAACAATCTTCGCGAATTGGTCTCACTTCTTGGGTTCATCCTCCCGAATGTGTTCAATGAGCATAGCGAGAACCTCTCGTACATTTTCAGTCACAAGGCCAAAACGACCGATGACAGCCATGCAGCTTTACTTTCTGTGCAACGTATCGCACGTGCAAAAGCCATGATGACGCCTTTCGTGCTCCGCCGCAAGAAGCATCAAGTCCTCAAAAACCTACCTGAGAAGACCCATCGAGTCGAGTATTGCGAGCTCTCGACGTCGCAAATCGAGATTTACGAGGCAGAGACACAGAAAGCCCAGAAGATCGTCCAAAATCGCGCTGCTGGCATCAAAAGCGCCAAAAATGAATCCGCCAACATCATAATGGCCCTGCGCAAGGCATCCATCCACCCTCTTTTGGCCCGACGCCTCTACACCGACGCGATCATCGCTGAAATTTCCGAAGCCTGTGTCAACGAACCCCAACTACCAGACCGCAATCCCGACTTGTGTTTCGAAGACTTATCCATAATGACCGACCATGAGATCCACAACTTCTGCGCCACCTACCCCGGAACCATGTCGGCCTTCCTTCTCCCCACCAGCCCCAACCCCATCTTCGACTCCGGAAAAATCACCGCCCTGACCGCCCTCCTCAAAACCTACCTCGCAAACGGGGACCGCGTCCTTGTCTTTTCCCAATTCGTAATCGTCCTCGAAATCTTACGCGAAGTCCTTCAAAGCCTTGGTATCGAGTACTCCTATCTCATCGGCGCGACCGCCATTCCCACCCGCCAGCCCCTCATCGACGCCTTCAATGCCTCCGACTCCCCAACCTCGATTTTCCTGCTCTCAACCAAAGCCGGCGGCACGGGGATCAACCTTGCGAGCGCCAACAAAGTCATCATCTTCGACAGCAGCTTCAATCCGCAGGACGATATTCAAGCTGAGAACCGCGCGCATAGGGTGGGCCAGACGCGCGAGGTGGAGGTGGTGAGATTGGTGAGCCGCGGGACGGTGGAAGAGAAGATATTGGCGCTGGGCGAGTCGAAGGTTTTGCTGGACGATAGGGTTGCGGGCGTTGGCGATGAGGGTAAGGGGATGTCGAAGGCGGAGGAGGAAGGATTGAAGAAAGTGGAGGAGATGGTCTTTGGGGGGTTGGAAGAGGAGGCGAAGGGAGATGGTAAGGGTGCGTAGGTACTCCAAGGACGGCGGGGAATTCCACTTTGAAGATCCCAACGGCATGAGATGAGACAGCATGCAAGCGCAGCGAAAGGCAGCGATCCAAATGCACAGCTGGGAGGCAAGAGCGTGCATGCCACTCAGCTACTGAAGCACAATGGCAGAGCTGCTTAATTTGCAATCTCACCATCCATTGCCTTCCTTACTCTCTCTCTCTCTTCCAGAACTCACTTGTCCTCTTCTCCTTCATCGCCTTCTCTTTTTTCTTCAAGGTCTGTGGCAGCTGCTGTCCGACTTGTACGTTTAGCAAGTCCGATCCAATCTCTTGTTACTCCCTCTGGATCCTCAACCAAGGCAATTTCCTATTACTTCCTTTACTTTCCCAACAACGTCACCAAAGTCTCTTCAATCTCTTGGGTCGTCAGTGGTTTATTTCCTGTTGGACTATCAGCAGCAGGCTGCATTCATCTGTACTGCATAGGCTCCCCATCTGGACCCTTTGGCAGTGGTCCACCGACTAGAGGAAGATGCCCGATGATGCGGTGGTAGGGAATGGTACCAGGAACTTACCTATTAATTCATTCTTGCATCCTGGACAGAGATCTTTTGTATGTTTTTGACGCATGGGCAGGGCTGGAACCGACCAATGATTACACGAAAGGATGCATCAATGTTGCTCAAATGTTGCTGAAGCAAAGAAGAAGCATGTAAGAATAATGAATTCGAAGAAGATAACGCATGAGAAACGATGAATGGCCACCATGAACGATCCACCCCCTGGACAGGTGCACCATGCTAGGATACTGATGGGGTATGTGTAACATTGATGGGATACGGACAATGTCCAATACATAGTTCAGAGCCAGGAGTGTAGACTCATTCATACAATTCGCAATCTCAATCTCAATTCCTCCAAGATAACTAGCTAGTCTATCTACTCTGTACATTGATTGCATCACGACTGCAAGACATAAGCCCTTGTCGAAGGCGTGAACAGGTGCAGAAAGATCCTCGGCATCTCCTTCTTGCAGATCTCGAAAGTGTATATGAGTTAGCCAAGTCAGTGTGACCAGCGGAGAAGAGGATTGGTGACGGCACACGAAAGGAAAGGTAGGTAATTTCCCAAATTTAGCCCGCAGTGTCGCTATGCAAAGCACGAAAGATGCTGCTGCCCCAAAACTTTTCCTAGCGCCCAACCATGGCCGTCGCTGGTGTAGAGTAAACAGTATGGATACACAGTAGATCGCTCTCTTGACTGATGTAGTGATATACGACTGCGGCTGGGTGATACCGAGCTTGTGATTTGTCTGTGATAGTCGGGTTTAGGCAGCCTGGGGTTGTCCGCGACCTCTTGGTGTCATGCTTCCCCCTCGACCACGGGGAGCATAGCCACCTCGTCCTCCGTCCTTGGGGTAGCCCCCACGTCCCTGGCTACCGCCACGACCTTCGGCTCCTCCTCGGCCTCCACGCATGCCACCTCGATTGTTATAGGCCCCACCGTATGCGTTGGGACGAGGGCGTCGCTCTTCAACCCAGATCTGCTCGCCACCGATGTTGTAGGGGTTCGCGGCGACGGCGCTTTGATAGCCAGTAGCATCCGCGAACTCGACGAAGGCGCAGTTCTAGACGTTGTAGGTCAGCAAATGAAGCGATTATTTACGGTCTTAGAGTATACCTTTGGGCGGCTGACGTCGAAATAGGCAAGCTTGCCATGCTCAGCAAGTGCAGCTTTCAGCAGAGAAGCGTCAACCTTCTCGGTGACGTTCTTCACGTAACCTAGGACATGGTCCTTGTCCGCGTTGCCGGATATCGATTGTTGACGGTTTTGCCGCTTAGAGCTGTCCTGGCCCGCCATTTGCCATCCAGCGTTACCATTCGTTTGTGATCGGCTTGGCTCTTCGCTGTTTGATGGTGGAGGCGAAGGCGGTCGGTTTACTGGAGGCTGGGTGGCCTTTGGCTGTGATGAGGCTGGAGACGTTGAGCTAGAGGAGCTTGGTACTGCTGGCGGCGCAACTCGGTTGGCTGCAACGAGATTCGCCCACGTCTTTGGGGCTGCGGGTTTTGGTGGTGCTGCTGCTGGTTGTGGTTGAGTTGGTGTGGCCTTCGTGGGCTTTGGAGGAGATGCTACTGGTGTTGGGTCTGGGTCTTTGGGCTTTTCCTGAGGTACGTCTTCGACCTTCGTTGGCTCTTCTACACTTTCTTGAGGCTCCTCTGCCTCATGCTCCGTAACAGCAGCTGCAGGAGCATCTTCGGCGTGGTTCACATCTGCGGTGCCGGAAGTTATGGGTTCAGCGGGAACAGGCTCTTCTGTAGGCTCTGCTGTAGGCTCTTCTGTAGGCTCTTCAGTTGTGTCGCGAGAGCTCTCTTTGATCTCCTCTTGAAGCTTCTTGTCGACCTGCTCGACGTCATGTTGCTGCTGTGCAGGGTCCGTTGAGCTTGTTAGTGTCTCTGGTTCAGCCTCGGGAGCCGCGGTGGGTGGAGGCTCATGGATTGGAGGCACTTCAGACTCGAGCTGTTGTTCTTCTTCCTCGTCTTCGACGATGTAGCGAAAGATGTCATTGAGCACAAAGTATCCGTTGGGCTGCTCGGCAAGGACAAATGTTTGAACAAACTTGCGGTGAGGCGCGGCTTTGTTTGACATTTCTCCAATGACTTGTACAACGATGTTCTTGAAGGACTCCTGGGAGTCAACATTAGACACCCTGACCTTACAGTCGGAAATGTCCAGTTCCTTGATGCGCTCATTGATGGCCTATCACAGCAGTCAATTGGCGACCTTTCAGGATCGCTGACTTGAATACATACACGTTGACCCACAGAAACGGAGACCTTCTCAGCCTCCACTCCAGACACAAACTGCGAGCGCTTCGAATAGAAAAGCTATTCGAACGTGTCAGCCGGACGGAGGTCCCCTTCAAATGGCTAGAGGGACCGCGAAGCTTACGTGCAACTTTTCGGGATTCTTGCTCAGTGTCGTGTAGTATTGCTCAACAAAGTACCACCCAACCTCGTCCTTAGGTACGCTGGTTTTGCCCTCGTTGGTTGTGGAGGAAGCACTATGTGCAGTGCTTGGGGTATTTGCCAGATCAGCGCTGAAGGCGCCTGAAGATGCACTGCCGGTCATGCTATTGGATGGCTGGACTTGAGATTGCTGGTCATACGGCTGCTGAGCAGCGTAGTTGCCGTTCATAGCCTTAGGAGCAGATTCGGAAGCCATCCTCGCTAAGCACAAATGCTAGGCCAAGGTCACAGGTCACAGAACTTCGAGTGTGTGAGTGTCGAGCAAGGAGAGTGTGAGGTTACACGCTTATATACGTAGATGGGCCCGACGAAGAATTGTACTAGACTATCTGCGGACTCATTAGTTGCGGCTTTCAATAGCAGATAAACAGCAGATGATGACTTACTAATCCACGGATGTAGAATAAAAAGTTAGAAGAGTAATATGAGACTCGTAATACGAACTAGATGCTTCGCAAGTACAGCAATTGAAGAAAGATGCGAATCTGAGACCAGGACTCGAGGGTATCTAACGCGCGGGGAGGCGGAAGGAAAAAAGCACTGATGGCGGCTGAGTCAGGCGCAAGGAAGCAATTAATTACGACAGCTGCTAGATTTTGAGAGGAATAAGGCACGAGATAACTGAGTGGAAAACAAAGAGTAATGCTCGAGTATTCCTCTGCAGGTGGATGTGGAGGTGAGGGTCGGAGGGTCGGAGAGACGGTAGGGGTAGAGGATGAAGTTGTTTTATGAAATTTTAGTGGCCGAAGTTAGAATCGTCGCGCCTGCACTTTCCGCGATCCACTACTTTATATTTTCTCCATGTTGCCATGTGATAGTCTCCCACTTGGTGGTTCTAATCATCACTGTGACGTGCAATTGCCCGCAGAAGCATGCAGCGCTGTCATGTAGGATCTGGAGCCTCTACTTACCTATAAGCACAGAAGGGGTTGATCCGGTGCAAACAAATCACACCATGCTTTCCTTGACAAACAAGGTGCCGGAACTGTACTTTACTTGTCCGCTGTTGCGACAAAGTACGACTATACTTGACAGCGTGTCTCAGCTTTTGATCAGGGTTATTCAATTGAGACGGCTGACAGGCAGAAACGGAGCATGACCCGAGTTACTCCTGCGAGTGGGTTCAGTATGTAGAAGTAAGGCTCAGGGTGACCGCACGAATATCTGGCTATTTCTTCGCTCTATTGTACGGAAAGCGCCTTTGCAAGCCTTGCTATCTGACGGAGGAAAAGATACGCCAAGGTTGAGGCTCGCCAAGCGGTAAGTATTGAATGCATGCAACACAGCAGTAAGCTAGCAGCCTGACAAGACGCCAATGCAAGCTCAGCAAGAGACTTCAATCATCTTCCACAATAAATCTTCCCCTACGTGAATGCCATCAACCTCTCTTGCTTCAATTCGGAATGTGTGTGAGAGCTGTTGACGGATATCATGGCGCAATAGTGACGGACCTCCCTATGCCTGCCTTTTCGTCCAGTAACTTCGGTCGCACCTTCATTGACGCATCCTGATCGGTCATTCTCCGCCCCAACGCCCGCTCCACCTTCGCTCCCAAAGCCAGCTTGCTAAGGTTGTCGGTTTTCTCAGGAGTAGGCTGATATCTTTGCTGCTGCAGACGCTTGTTTTCGAGTCGATCGAACCCTTGAGTCCACTCTTTGATCTCTTGTAGGCGTGGGTCATTGCTAGTGGATGAAGCGTTGGTAGTGATGGTTGCGTCGGAAGCTGCAAGAGAGGGAACGCCGCTGAAGGTGGAAAATCGCTTCGATGCGCGCTTCGATGTTACCTGGGAACAAGCCATGATTAGCATTCTTCAGTGCAGAGAATAGCTAGATTAGAGACGGGTGATATACAATCCAATCATTGTTCGTGGGATCGTAAGGCATGACCAGTGGTGGAGGCAAGTTGAAACTTACACTGGGAGCCATGATGGGACGTGAAGACTCAATGGAGCGACCCATGGCGATGATAACGGATTGCACGACTCGAGCGAACGGTGACTTTCGTAACGGTCGAATTGAAATTGACCTCGCCGAGATTAACTGCCTGTCTCGGTAGCAGAGATCAACAGGTTCGTCCGTTCCACGTGGTACACGAATTTGCAAGGTTCGAGTGTCAATGACGTTGATAAGATGTTCGGCTAATTGTTGCGCAACAGCTTCCGGCTGTCGATACGCTCGTCGGACAGGTAAACTGGGAAGAGAGCTCGGAGTTGCAGAAGTTATATGGGATGGGAGACGTGGGGTTGGAAAGGTGGAGGTCGACGATAAGTAGAAGGGCTGTCGATCGGCCTCAAAGTATGAAACCCCCTTTTAAATTCTGACTGTTGCTAGCCGCGATGTCTCTTGCCGCGTGCTCGAAACTAATGACTAGTAATGAGTCTCCGCAGCGTCTGAAACAACACGCACTGGGGTGAAGACTTGGAAGAGGGAAGGCTCGGAGGGGTTTTCCAGTCGTTTAAAAAACCATGTTGGGGGTCATCAGGTCGGACTCAACCTGCCCCCATCTCTACTAATTCAGCATAGTTCAGACCGGTGTGGTGAGCAAGCGCCGAGCGGAGAGGGACGGAGGCTTGTGCCAAGGGCTAAAAAGCGGCCGACAAGGGAACCACGTTTTTCCCCTCGCTAGCGCGAACCGAGGTTTCCCCTGCGCCACCGTCCGTCGATCGTCAGTCCCTGTCGACGATAAGGTATTGCTGCCTCCGCCCTAAACTCCTTCGAACGCACGATGCAGAATAAATCACTCTTTCCGCCGTAACGAGGTGTCATTAATGTATATGATAGTCTGAGCGGAAGACACTGTTCCTTGCTACTCACTGCAGTCGGGTAGGGGGTTGATCCAATACGGAGTCCAGACCTTTTTTTGTGAAGAAATTTGTTCCCTGTCGTGGTAGACTGCACTTAAAAGGCTGATCGGTATGATTATCTCATCAGTCCTCTAATAGCGTCTTGTTCATCGTCCTATGATTGTGTGTTCTGATCGAGTCCCGGTTTCCCTCCTTTGCTATCCGTCTTCTCTGGCCGATCTGTCCGTTATCACTTTTTCAATCCTGTCTTTTTATCGAAATGTGCAACGAAACAATAGTGCATCACTATCAATGCTTGGGACACGTTGCATTCGGCAAGCGCCAGCACTGGGATGCCCTGACCTATCCCATTCGATGGCAAGAAATGTTGCACTAGGTATCCCTTGGCACACTCGTAAAAATACTTTTGGAACAAGTTAAAATAGGCTGTTCGGACCAGTCAAGATCCACACTGAAAGAGGTTAAATGTCAATTTATTTCACTTGTTGAACGGTTGGGTCCTCTGAGAAGGTCTGAACGATGTCCCGAAAGTTGAGCTTTTCTGGAGGACACCCTGAGAAGTGCATCATGCCAGCGGATGGGATAGCTGGCGGTTTTGCTGACCTTGTCACATTCCACATTTTAGGCAAAGATGGTCAAATCCAAGCAGTTTTTGAAAGCTGTCAAGAAGCCCAGCAAGCAGAAAAGCACGGTGTGCATGCGAGAAGCATCAGATGCGTTTCGTCAGTTTTCTAACATACGTTACCTAGAGACCCGAGAATGCGAACGAGTTCCTTGCCGGTACAAGACCTTCCAAACAACAACCTAAGGCAAGCAGCATAGACCATTGCTAAAATCATATCAGTGGGCGTTGATTTCGAAGAAGCTGGTGAGAAATGGCGAGCTGGTGACGCAGCAAAATCGACAAGGTTCTTTATCAGAGCCATAGAGGATTATGATGCAGGTCTTGCCAAGTATCCTCAGTCCTTTGATCTCGCGTACAACAAGTGAGTAGTCCCGTTCGTCATAACCATCACATAGAGGCGCTCTGATAGAATCTCGGCCTGATGCGTTCTAGGGCCCGACTACAATATGAACTTGCTCAGCAACCACGCTTGCTGGCTTTCATGCCATTCTCGTTGATGGATCTATTACAACTTGCGCTAGAGTCTCACAGATACGCTCTCGACATCAAACAAAATAACCCAGATCTCCTGTTGTACGCTTCCCTACCCTCTCCGATATTGAATGTCGTGTTGACACTTGCTAGTAATACGGCCCAGCTCTTGACGAGCTTTGTAGAAGCGGCTACGGAGTTGAGACACCCACTTAGCAGTCAGATCGATGGACTTCGCCTTCTCCAAGAAGCCTTAGAGCTGTTCCAACGGTGTCTCACACTCCAGGAATACCAATTAACACAGTCAGAAGAAGACCATGTCAGTCCTACAGAGAGATCGTATGTGAACGATAAGTCAGAAAACCACACAACAAACGAGGAGGCTTGGGCTACCATTTTAGAACCTGTGACGCATGGGTCTCTTGTAGACACAATGGTCGCGCAATTGGATACTTTGACGACTATATGCAGCCTTGTGATACCGCAGGGAAGCGATGATCTAGGATGGATCGAAAAGTATTACCGCATGCTGAAAGAGAAGCTCCCGTGTCTACGAGACACAGAAAGGGTTCAAGAAGAGTGTCTGGCAAACGCGAAATTTATGGCTGCATTTGCAGATGCAAGCTTTCGGCACGGTCAGCTGGACATACTCGAGTACGAGCGGAAGCTGGCTGCGGCTTTTGATGCATCCCTTGATCTGACCAATCACCCTCAAGGTCTCTGCGACCAAGCAGATGCAGAAATCACGTTTAACACTAGCATACGAGTTTCAGCGCAGTTGAGCACACAGCTCTCTGAAACAGACTCGACACGTCTGAATGAAATCCGATGGGGACATATTACCAAAGCGCTGGACGGTCTTACCGCAGCAAGTAAATTACCAAACACTGAAAACTTGCCCCGAATATACCTTCGCCGCGGAGACTGCGAGCTTCTACGCTATCGTCTCGGTCAAGGTCCCCATCCGCATGGCATCGCTGCGAAGAGTGCACCGACTTTACTGAAGAACGCAGAGGTCTATTATCGTGGCGCAGCTGGATTCGCAAGGCATGCAGGCGTTGACGAAGAGGAGTGGGAAGCCCTTGTGAAAGAAGCTGTTGCGGCAGGCTTATCTGGGAACAGCGTGAACTTGCAGGGATTCTCGAAGGCAAAGGAGAAGGCTGTCCTTGAAATCGTATTGGAGATGCAGGAGGAGAACTTGCTATGTGGGGAAGATGTCCTAAGGCCAGAGCAAGCAGATCTACGTGCAATGAGCCCTTGATTTCTTAAACGTTTCCCATGCCGGGTTCTTTCCAATCCACGGACGAGCGTCTTCAAGCACCAAGGTCTATGCTCCATCACCTTAAAAGCTTAAGGCATTCGTAACCTTTTCGACCTGGAAGTCGTAGGTCTCAACAAATGACCTACTGAGCTGTCGAAAGATTCGGACACCCACGTTTCGATGAGTTCGGGACAGATAGCAGCCACAATCATGTCAGTACGACTACAACAGGTCAGTGTTTGTTTCCACGTTTTAACAGCACCTTGAGACTCAGGTTGCAGATATATCCTGACGGTCGTAAAAGTCCTGCTTCGGCTCAGAAGCCCCGAGTCCATTCTTATACATGTCGATGCAATGCATTCCGAAAATGTAGCGACTATCCGTATGCGACGAATCCTCCCGCCGCAGAGCGTAGGCTTAGTTGATTCGCTCCGGGGGCCGAGAGGGGCTCAGGCTAACCGTTTAATGGTTCAAGCTCCGCTTGCAATGCATCATTGCCGGGGTCGCAGTTAGCCTCATCAGCTCACGGCTCTCGCACCATGCCTGGTTGACTTCGCGGTACACGTCGCTATCCACCCACCACGCACTGGGACATGCCATTATTTATGTATATATCTCCCTGGCCATGTCGGTACGTGCTGTTGCCATACTTCACAGCCTATACACCGCTAAAGTACTCAAAAGTCACAGGTCGGCAACGGATCCCATACCCAAAGCCTCACCCGGGAAGTATCCTTCCGCCAAAGGTCATCCGCCGACAATAGCTCTGATACGAGTGCTATCCCCGTAGAGCCTATTTCACGGCCGGGCCTCCACTTCCTCAAGAAGCGATTCACCAGTACGTGGGCTCGGAAACATACCAACAGCGATGACGAGAAGGCCGCCCGGGGCCCTCTGGGACTTGGGCTTCTTCATTCTTCCCCGGAGCCACTTATCGACATCATATTCGTGCATGGTCTGCGAGGAGGCTCAACCAAGACTTGGCGGAAAGGGAGCGACCCTAGAAACTTCTGGCCGCAATTCTGGCTGCCACTGGAGCCTGAACTACACAATGCCAACATACACAGCTTTGGTTACGACTCGGATTGGGCCAGTACGAAGTCCAGCATACTAAACGTTCACGATTTTGGACAGTCACTTTTAGAAGAGATGCGCAATTCCCCTTACCTGAGAGACAAGGGAAACGTAAGGTTGGAGATGTTTATCATATCGTGCATTGCCTAAATCTCACAGGGACCTATACTACTGATTGGACATTCCATGGGCGGACTCGTGATAAAGAAGGTAGGATCTTTTAGCTGCTAGAACCCGAAGGGCCCTTAGAGCTAACTAATGCTAGGCTTTTATCCTAGCCAACAACATTCCAGAGTTCAAGGAACGCATCCAATGCATATTCTTTTTAGCCACTCCTCACAAAGGATCTGATTACGCCGCAGTCCTGAATAACATCTTGACCATTTCCGGAATAATGTCTTCGCGTCTTTATATTACAGACATCACGACTGGCTCAATATCAGCTCAATTGATTGACGAAGACTTTGGGAAACACGCTAACGATTTGCCTATATTCTCTTTCTACGAGACTCTCCAAATGAAGCTTGGGATATCGTCCGGCTTGATCGTAGAAAAGAGTTCCGCGATTCTCGGTAGGGCCCTCTGCTCATGCTGGCTCAAATTCGAGTGTCTCATGAACAATCTAATGGTCTCGCAATCAAAGGACTCGATTTTAGACGAGAAAGAGTTCAGTACCTCAATGCAAATCATCGGGATATTTGCAAATTCGATAGTCCAGATGATCGAAACTATGTGACGTTGAAGAACGCGATTATCAGTGCGACGCAGGATATCTTAAAAGATGGCATGTTTGTATCTATCGTCACAACGTCAAATGACTAATGAATCACAGCCATTGAAACCACTATGCAACAGTCTCGTGAACAAATGAAAGTCTTGCACCCGTTCCTAGATATATCAGATCTTCCAGATGAACACTACCCCAGAGTTGAGGGTTCATGCCTGTGGCTTGACGCTCGAGATGACTTTCAAGATTGGAGAGAACCAGCTGGAGAGCTTGTTCGTGACGAGTATTCGGCGTCAGAGAACAACCCATCCATTTTCTGGGTCACTGCCAATCCTGGAACAGGTAAAACATATCTGGCGGCACATGTTGTAGATGGGCTTGGTCAATTCCAGCTTGAATGCTCCTACTATTTCTTTCACATTGGGAACAGTTCTTCACGATCTCTCACCAATTTCTTAAGATCTATCGCATACCAGATGGCTATGTCGAACACTTTCGTCCGTGAGAAGCTAGTTGGACTCTGTGAGGAAGGATCGACGTTCGACAAAGATAACGCCGCCACCATCTGGACTAAAGTCTTCAAACGAGGTATCTTTCAGGTAAGTGAATGCAATTATCTGAATATCATACACCTCGATGCTTACTTCTTGAGGCCTGCATAATTACACCACAGTACTGGGTTATTGATGCGATCGATGAATGCAGCAAGTATCAAGAACTATTCACTTTGATCAAGGGCATTCAAGTGAGCTTCCCACTCAGAATCTTTATCACGAGTCGGAAGATCCCCGAACTCCAAAGAATGCATTGCTCCTTGGAGGCGTCAGTATCAATAACATGCATCGAGGTATCAGTAGAAGACAGCACCAGCGATATCGACTATTATATTCAAGAGCGCGTTGAAAATCTAGCAAATGACCTAGTGAGTAGTAAGAAGGATCTAGCTAAGACCCTATTACGAAGGTCTAACACCTGTTTTTTATGGGTTAGGTTAGTTCTGGATGAACTGGAAAAGGTATATACTACAGAAAGCATGACGCAAATACTCCAAAGCATACCCGAAGGAATGGTCCCCTACTATGAGAGGATCGTCAGAGCAATGGCTGAGAACACTCTTGAAAAACATGTCGCTAGAGCTGTGCTTGTTTGGGTTGTGGCAAGCTCGAGAAACCTCTTCATACCCGAGCTCTCAAACGCTCTGAAGTTGGATATCAACACAGTTCTTCCAAGCGCCAGAAGTGCCGTGGAAGGACTTTGTGGTCAGCTGATCTTTGTCGATCATCGATCTGGTACAGTCAGTCTTGTCCATACCACAGTACGCGAATTCCTCCTCTCCGAGTCTGCTGGGGGATTCTACATTTCTGAGCTAAGAGCGCATGAGAGACTCGCTTTGACATGTTTGAAGTTGCTTTCGAGTAGCGAAATGAAACCCCCTCGAAGCCAGAGAATGTCGTCCCGAGTTCGTAAGAATCTGGAGCTGTCACCGCTAATGAATTACGCTATCGCACATTTTTCAGAGCATGTCTACTTTGCCTCAGCCGAGACTGACGAGATCATGCTAGCGCTAGACCTCTTTCTCAAAACGAACATCCTATCGTGGATCGAAATGGTCGCTCAGATGGGCGATCTGTACCCCTTAATCAGAGTATCGAAGAACTTAAAGGGCTATCTAGACCGAAGAGCCAAGTACATATCACCACTCACTAATCAAGTGCAGATCGTCAAGAGTTGGTCGACAGACTTGAGCAGGATCGCAACCAAATTCGGCTCCGCTCTGTTGCAGGATCCGTCGTCCATCTATTTTATTATTCCCCCCTTCTGCCCGCTTGATTCCGTTATCCACAAGCAATTCGCAAAACGACCAGGCCCTCCGGGATTGTCGGTCGTAGGGCACAAGGACAACGCGTGGGGTGACTGTGCTGCATCTGTCAATTTCGGAGAAGACAGCATAGCTGTAGCTGTCTCTTGTGGCGAGAACCTCATTGCGGTGGGCATGTTATCTGGAGATATCAACCTCTTCAACCGCAAAAGTTGTCAAAAGGAGGGCGTGATTCATCGAAAAGACCCAATCGATCTTATCCATTTCACGGACAGGTCTATTGCGGCGTGCACGATCAGATCGGTTGTCCTCATGGACCTCATGGGAAATACAATATGGCAAACTCGACTCCAATTCCGCTGCATTCTCCTCACCTCATCTGCCAACGCTATTATTGCTGTGTCTGGACCTAGTTACGTCATGAAATGGGATATCTCGACTGGTATCCTTCTTGGGGAACAAGTGTTTGCGTATACTAGTCCTGATAATGATGGCGACAAGGTGCCCATGGTCCCCGATGCTGCAGCTCTATCCGCCGATATGGAGACGCTTGCCCTGTCATATCGCAGGGGTACGGTATGTATTTTTGAGGTCGAGAGTGGTGAAGTCATTGCGTGGCCACGTGATAACTACCACAGGCTTAACAGGCCTGCGCCGGTTTTATTGTTCAATCCAAACCCTAACATCAGCCTCCTACTTATAATATATTCTGACCACGAACTCTCTCTTTATCAAACAGATACTGGAGCCCTGGTGAGCGCTCAAGAAAATCCAATTCCTGCCGGAATCCTATCGGCGTCTTGTTCGCCAGATGGCAGAACGCTTGCTACTGTTGACAAGCAAGGGGTCCTTCAAATCTGGGACTTTGAGTCGTTAAGGCTTCTGTACCACGTCTTATGTCCCACGGCGTCGTTTCGAATTCTCGATTTTGTATCAGATGGATCAAGCGTGGTTGAGGTGACAGGTTCTGGCATGCGGATCTGGAGCCCAGCAACCCTTGTCCGTAAAGACATCGAGGAGGGCCAAAGCATCGGCGACGACGCATTGTACCTCGCTGCCGCTGAGGGTGAGTATGAGGCACGTAGGGTGTCAAAGATTACAGCACTGTGTGCCCATCCCTCTTTACCGATTGTTTTCGCTGGGAAGCATAGTGGACAGGTCATAGCTTTCGACACGAAAACAGGGCTGCAGATTGGGGTGCTGTACACCCATCCTTATGGCGCTTTCATTAACGGACTAGCCGTCAGCCAGAACAGCATTATGGCGTCAAGCGACGTTAATTGTGTTGTAAAAGTCTGGAACATAAAGGAAGCTCTTTCACCAACTCACCTATACACATATTCAGCAGCACAACTTGAAGGACGAATTAAGCAGCTGTGCTTTAGCACCCGTGGTGATTACCTCCTTGTAGCAACATCACAATCAGACCAGGTCTACGCCATGAAAGGCGGCTCATGCGTCGGATCATTACAATTTGGATACAGTGAGAGAAAGGTCTGGCGGTGGCTCCAAGTGCCCTCTCTAGTAAAGCAATCGGATCAGTTTGCTCTTATTCACGACCACATATTGACTGGATTTAGCGCCTCGGCTTTTCCGTCGAAGATCGATGATTTCGAGGCTGACATACCCTACGATGTTGGCGAGGGTAACGAGGAGACAGACATGAATTCAGCAATCATTCACCTGGAGACACAGACCCTGGTCTTTAACGTACGTTACCTCTCGGGCTGGGTCTCGTCATCATCAATGTTTCTTTTCGACCTAGGCACGATGACACTCCTAAGTGATTTGTTTCCAAGATACTGCAAGCATCTCATCAGCGTGAGCGAGCGGACGCGAAGTCTTGTGTTCTTGCACCGAAACTCGTGGCTCTGCAGCATTAATTTAGATAATCTTGCGCCGGGCCGCTACATACAGCACTTCTACGTGCCCGATGAATACATGTCGGTCAGACACAAGGTACTGCCTGTGCGGACTCCAGACGATAGTGTGGTTTTCTGTCTGCCTGGCGAGCTGGCCGTGGTGATAAACGGGCTCAAATTTAGAAAGATGAAGGCCTTGGAGTAGCACCGTTTCGACAGTCTGACGGTTTGACTATGGGCGCCCATTGGGCGGACATCCCAATGGATTTCCGTCATTCCGTCGAAATACTCATCGGATCGTATGGCCTCCGGTATCGCTTTGCGGACAAGCACCCAGTTCTAGCCGTACAATGTTACTAGGTCAAGGTTCTTGTGTGACCTGCATATCGTTGCGGCATGGTATTAGGAGTCAGGATTTGTTCTATCTATGGATTGGCTTCTCAATACGGAATGCATTCCATACTAACAAAGGTTTGACGTTTTGGCGATGGGTGCCTTATGGGCAAAGATTGAGGCACTGACGGTAAGCCGTTGGACTGTTCGCTCAGTGGGCGCCCATCCTCAAATTGTCATTCCGTTGAAGCTTCAACTTGGGGGGAAAGCATTCAAGTCTGGGCGGGCGAATGGGAGTTCGTAGCAACTGTACATGAGTGGGACGGTGACGCGACATGTTACTGAGATCTCGATGTCAACATTATGTTTCATCAGGAGTGGCAATGAAGACACGAAAGACCCCCAGCTGGACAATTTGACGATGGGTCCTCACTGATAAGAGCGCCCAACAGCGTTTGGTTTTTCCGAGATACCAGGCAAACATCGGCTGTGCTTGCACTGTCATTTATGCTGCGGGTGGTGTTTTGCCTAAAACGTGAGCCATATCGCACCATGGACTGGCTAGAGAGATAGGATGCGAGCGCTCTGGATCCATTGAAGAACTGTAACCTAGAGAATCGAACTCGTAATGTCTCAAACTGACGCCACTAAGATGAATCAAAATGGTGGAGAAGCGCGGAGCCTATGTGTAGCTATTACCCAATCGGGTTAGCGCCTTGGCACATCTGATCTCGCCTCCAGACAAGTAGGTAGATTTCACACAATCAATCATGCATGTTCACGCAATCGTTTACTTAATAAGTAGGGTGCTTGCGACTGTTGTATTTCTTATATCGTACCACAAGCCGTTCATTGAAGAATCCTAATGACGTTGAAGACATCAGACGATGAACTGTATATGGCTGAAGGCCTTCATGAAACCAGCAACGAGGGAGACAAAGAGCCTGGTTCCCCTGCTCGGCCTCTGCCATCGCCTCCATACTCCGTCTTCAGGCCAGCGCAAAAGAGATGGATCATCTTCATTGCCGCCTGGGCCGGGTGGTTCTCGACCGCCAGCAGCTTCATCTATTTTCCCGCCATCCCGTTCATGGCTCATGATATGGGCGTCTCCAACCAGAAAATAAACCTCACTGTGACCTCATACATGATCGCCTCAGGCATCTTTCCAGCCATCACCGGCAATGCTGCCGACAGATATGGGCGTCGCATTACTCTCTTAGCCTCTCTTGCCGTTTACACCATTGCAAACATTGGTATCGCAGTTCAAAGATCATTTACGGTGCTGTTTATGTTAAGAATGCTTCAGAGCGCTGCGATATCGGATATGGTTATGCTTACCTCTGCTTGTGACAACCAGTAAGATCGAGAATTATAGGCGGCTTCTCGATCACTTATGGTGTTATTGGCGACTTGACAACACCAGACGAGAGAGGGGGCTACTCTGGAAACGCCTCATTATTGTATGCTCTCGAACCTCACAAGACTGCGATTAGAGGAGCCAGAACTGACGGGTGCACAAAGCCTTAATACTCCTCTCAGTGTGGCTCCTATGATTAGCGGTTTACTTCTCGTAAAATGGACCTGGCCGTCCATTTTCTGGTTCTTGTCCATAGCATCTCCGCTTGTATTCTTGATCATGTTTCTTTTTCTTCCCGAGACGTGCAGGCGTCTTGTTGGTAATGGGAGCCGCCGCACTTCTTGCGTCAATACCCCTTTCATTCCCGTCCTACGCCCTGAGCGATATTCATCGTTGATTGTTCAGCAAGAGAAACAGAAGGATGTCCCCAAGCTCCATAACCCACTTTCGGTTCTCGTACTACTTCAAGACCGTGCGACTTTAGCAGCTGTATTGTGCTATGGCATCTATTATACGGTCCACTCTTGCTTACAAGCATCCACATCTACCCTATTCATTGCAGTATACCATTTATCAGGCTTGCGGGCAGGTCTGATTTACATTCCCTTTGGCGTTGCTTGCTCGATAGCTTCGATCGTAGCTGGTAATCTTCCCTTCGCCTAACCCCTAAGTCCAACTTGAAACGCAGCTCTAAGTAGCTAAAATTCGTTGCAGGTAGAATCCTAGATCGAGATTATCGGGTGATTGCCAAAGCCCAAGGTTTTCCCATCGACCGAGTTGGGGGGGACGATCTCTCGACATTCCCCATCGAACACGCCCGGCTTCGGACGCACAAGTACTCTATCATCATCTGCGCGTCCTTGATCGCCTCATACGGATGGATTCTGCGTGCTCGGGTGGTAAAGAGACCCTACCGAAACGATTGGAGCTCCCAGCTCACAAGACTAGCACATAGCAGTACCTCTCGTCATCCAATTCTTGATAGGATTCTCCAATCAGGTTCTTTACACTGTAAGAGTCCCGTCCGTGTTCAGGAGACTTGGTATTGATAAGGACAGTCGTTGAATACACTGCTTGTTGATTACTACCCGGATAAATCTGCTTCGGTACAAGCTGTCAACAACTTTGTTAGATGCATGCTTGCTGCTGCAGGGCTGGCTGTCTTGGACGTCATGCTTAGCAAGCTGGGTTCAGGATGGTGTTTTGTAATGTTCGCCATTCTGCACGGCACCACGTTTCCCATATTCTGGATTCTGGAGAGGCGAGGGCCTGTATGGCGGCAGAAGAATGATTCTTGAGCTGAAAACGGTTCGTGACATACAACGTGCCTTGATTGCGCTAAATATTTAAGAAAGATATTGTGGATATATTCGGAGAGGTTGCACTGAGGTTTTCGAGGAACGTCGTCAGCATTGGACGAATGAATCGGCCCGCTTGCGAGGTTAACCGGAAATGCGACGGAACGCTATCATCGAGCCCAAGTCATTGTTCAGCTACGAAAAGCCATATTTGACGGCGCTGTGTATTTGAGAGGTGTTCAAGTACTTCGGGGCCTAGGCGTCATTCTCCTGTGTGATTCTCCGCCACCAACTCGAACTATAATCTAGCAGAGCGCCCCCAATATCAGCAACAATCGCTACAATGTTCACTAGATGTTCAACCGAGCTCCGTCCTACAATGAGCAGACTAATGCAACAGAATATGATAAGAGTGACGTTCGAGGTGTGGTAGGAGGCTAGTGTGCTTCCTGAATCCCTGGAATCTGGACGAAAACGGAGTTCAAAGACTCCAATTACCGTTATAAAGTATGTACTGTATTCTGTCATATCCATCGACTGACCTTTATATACTAGACTACTCCGGAAGCTACCGATCAGGACATATACGAAGGTCAAGGCAGCATTCAACAGCATTGCGTTCCCTCCAAAGGGTGTTTCTCAGATTTGTTCCGATCGAGACCTGCAACCTGACTGGAGGTTCAGAGCTAGTGACTCACCGAGGAATGTCCTGTCTCTTGGAAGGACTTAGAGGCTGGGTTGCTTGAACAAGCCCAGCGCTCAGAATATTCATATCCTGGTCGCTTAGGTCATGATCTTTCCGCAGGCTTTCGGCGCCCTTCAAATGGTGGGGAGGTATCGTCTGGCCCCCGCACTTTCAGTCCAACGTCCGACAGAGCATACGGTTACTTTCAAAGTTCCTGGACACGATAGACAGACGATCCACGTATGAATAGAGATACCCGCGTGCCCGAAGATTGCTTTCTAAAAGATTTCCAATTTCGGAAAAGATATTTTAGACGAAGACAGACTAAAGAGGAGACTTAAAGCCGACAAAGACTTGCCAACGCAACCGCATTCGTGCTACCTACTGTCTGTGATGAAAGGACGCTGTAGAAGCCTGTATTTCAAAGGCGGCGGCGAGTGCGACGGTGGTAAGTTGGATTCTTTGCGCCGAACCCGCTATAGATTGCGCACTATGTGGGACAGACTACCATCATCTGAACTGGGTCGTGAGCTTTGTGGAGTACCAGGAGAACGTCGCAGGGACTCTCCAAGATAATGGAGAAGGATGTCCGTGGACCGTAGAGAAAATGTAGGAGAACTCGAGAACAGATGTGCTAGGCCAGAGCAAGCGGATTCACGTGCAATAAGCATTTGATTGTCCTGGAAAGAGTTTTCAGATCGGATTTTTCAAATATACAGGCGAGCTTCTCTAGACACATAGTCCATGCTCCATTGAGGCAGAAGAGACCATATACCTGTTAAACCATGAGTCTTGAAATTGGATAAGGTGTAAGCGTCAGCCTCCGTTCGCACTTCAGGTATGACCATAGATGACATAAAAATTTCACGGTCATTGGTCCCCAGTCTCCCCACCCGGTTATACCTGCCCCCCATCTCAACCGCGGCAAACGCGCCCGCGCGTCTCCCAGACACACAAAGCAATAACCACCCCCTCCCTCACCATCACCAAAGTCCCACAACAACCCACCTCCGCTCACCTCAATCTCCATCACCCACCAACCATGCCCCACTCCCTCACCCCCTCCCCCCCCCCTCCCCCACCCACCCCCCTCGCCCCCGGCCCCCGCGCCACCGCCCTCTCCCTAACCTTCACCTCCGCCCTCACGAAAACCCTCCGAACATGCAGCTACGCCGCCTTCAGCGCCTGCTTCCCCACGCCCGCCACCCACTCCAGCCCCATCCTCCGCAGCGTCCACACACAAATAGCAGCCAAGATCGAGGAGAGCGCGAAGCGCGAGTTCGAGGATATCTTGGCGGAACGGGAGGTTGTGCGGGGGCTGAATGAGTTGGAGAGGTTGGTGGGGGAGGCGGGCAGGAGGAGGAGGGAGGGGGTGTTGGAGGGGCCGGGGGTGGCGTAGGTGCTTTTGTGTTTCTGTTTGGGGGGGTTGGGGGGATTGGGGGGGTAGGGGTTTGGATATGTGTGTGTGCTAATGTTGGGGTGGGACCAGGCCGCATACGCTTCCTCCGGAGCCGCTATTTCTTGCGCATTTGGCGCCGTATCTTGCGACGGCGGAACGGGAGTTGGAGGCCGAGTTGAGGGAGGTGCAGGCGGAGAATGAGGTTCTGGCGAGGGGCGTGGAGGGGCAGAGGGAGGTGGTGGAGGGGTTGGTGAGGGGGTTGGAGGCTGTGGTGAGGGATTTGGAAGGGGCGAATAGGGCGATGGGGGAGGTGGTGGAGGGGGGTGGGATGAGGATGGAGACGGGGGAGATGGAGGAGGAGTTGAGGGTGGGGGGAAGGGAGAGGACGGGTGTGAAGTTGTGATGTGCGCGAGATTGGCGAGGGTGTTTTGGGACCGTTGGACGGAGCTTCGGTGTACCAATTGGACGGATGGGATCACCAAGTTATGAGGAGAGACTGTTTTCATGGCTGTAGATTCTCATGGAGGTCCCTACATGCTATCGAAGGCCTAGGTCTAGAGCATCCAGTCTCTGACTCAGATCAGTGACAGACTGACAGCGAGAGACGCTTAAATCGAAGTCATATAAGGCTCGCAAAGTGGATATCATGTACGCATTTCCCACACCCGAACACGCTTGGTATCATGCCGCTCCCGAGTCGCACCATTGATGGGGTGCACGTAACGCCATCCCAATGCATCAGTGACCATGATCCTTCATTTCGCAGTTTTGGACTTCTTCTTGGGAGGACGTTCATCAGCAGGAGGATCCGAGTCTTTTGCCGCACCCGCATCACCGTCAGCCATCTCAACGTCGGATCCGCTACTCTCATGAGCCGAGTCGTATTCCTCGGCGACGTCAGACTCGGAGTCCGTGTGGAAGTCTTCGTCGACGCTCTCTTCGTCTTCGTCTGCGGAACCTCGGTCAGGGCCGGCGGCTACGACTTCTTCGTCGGATGACGCCATGTCAGCATCTTTGAGGGCTGCTGCAATGAGCGCGCTCGACTGGCGAGTTGTTAGCACCGCTCCCATGATTCTAATGGGATAGCCTACGTCATCCAGCATCTCATTCTTGGTCTTCAGGCCTTTAGCTTGGAAGAAATCTTCTAGCGGTTGCTGCTCCTCACTATGGCATGTTTTCAGTGTAATTTAGCCGAGGATATCTGTGACTCTTACCGGTTGATGTTACTGAATTGGTGTTCGCCTGCACCTCCCTTCATTGTAATTGTAATGTCGAAAGTGCGGCTGGCGGAGACAGCTCCACCAACTCGGGACATGACAATGACGGCGATGTTGTCGAATGAAATATAGGTCGCAGGTTTGGGTACGAACATGAAGCTCTTATCAAGGCAAAAGAGATGTCCTTCATTGGCCTTGATGCTGCACTTTACGCCGGCCTGCTGATGGTGGCTACAGATCGTCAGCTAAATTGCGACTCACGAAGCAAAAGTCCTGGCATGAGTCAATATGAGGCAGGCGGCCTGCAGACATACCTGGAAAAGTCTTTGGACGGTGTAATAATTCTCTTTCCTGCAAGCCCACGGAAGACTTGAGCCACCACAGAGTGCTGCGGTGCCTCGTAGTGCGCAGCAAGCTTGCCCTTGTACTTGCCTTCGAGGAGCTCACTAGGTATGCTTAGCGGATGTACTTTGCCTCGTAATTGTGATGACCTTACTCCGTCATATTCATGTCAATGACAATCTCTTCTTCCCGCTTGAATTGCATGACAAGGAAGGGATAGCGGGTTTGACCTTGGCGCAAGGGTGGATCGAGGCCGATGGTGATGAGGGTATGAAGCTCATCGGGCTTAGGCAACAGCATGAATTTTTTGACGGTCTCGTACTGTATCTTGTAGTCGTAGGTCTTTCCGCGAAGTCGGAATGAAGTCTCATACAGATCCACGTCAAAGCGTCCTCTGTAAGCATGTCAGCATGCATATCAAATCGGGTGAAAAATGTACGAGAGCGCACCTAGGTGTAAGATGAAGGATGTCCTGAAACGTTGCGAACGTATCTCCAGCGACTTCTCCAATCTCGGCTTTATCCATCAGTGTATCATAGAATACGTTCGCCGCGTTCTGCTCTTCTGCATCTGACCCCTCCACGCTCACCTCCTCGCCCTCGTCGTTCACCTCTTTCTTTGCAGAAGTCCCAGGAATGTAAAACCTCATCTCGACTAATTCATCGCATTCCTCTAGCTCGAGGCCGTCAAGATGTCCATTGATGTCCGTGTCTTTACCACCTGCTGTAGAAGCGAACTCAACCGCCACCTCATTTTTCCCTGCGAGATTGGTATTCGTTATCTTGGAATATGGAACCTCAAAAGCGGGGCGGTTTTGGACGTTGAAGGCCAGCTCCGATTTGCCGAACTCGGCTTTACCCCAATTCCAACCTTTCAAAGAGTGTTCCTTGGCTTCTAGATTAATGCTGTAGAAGTTCTTGAATGGCTTGATCAATCTATCGAAGTCCTAAGATTATTAGCCGCCTTTCAACAATTGAGAATTGAAACTGCTCACTTCCTCTAGGAAGCCGTCCAAATGTACTACTTTAGATGTGTGCATAAGAATCTTCAGCTGGTAGCCTTTGGCTCCACGACTCCAATGCGCTGCAGCCATGTCGCCCTTTTCACGGGTGAAAGTATTGGTTTTGTTGCCATCTTTGGAGGGCTTCCAGCCGAGGCCACTCTCAACGAAGCGGCAAGTTCCTGGCTGTTTGTACGAATGGAGGTAGACATCTTTGAACTCCTCCATTCCTGTTACAGTCCGATTAAAGCATAAGGTCAAAGGATAGTACGACAGTGATCGCGTAGTTTTCGCGATATCACCCCACGGCTAAAGTTCGGGTCTTTGAGTGCCAAGACGCTTACCGTTTCGCTCTCCTAGGCGTCGGCCTCGCTCCGGGTGAATGCTGCCCATTAAGCTGCCCCTGCTGATCTGGAGTGGGCGGCAGCGACAATAATAATGGCTGCCTCACTGGTTTCGACAATACAGGCGCCATTGCGTTGCTCAGCAGCCTGCAAGGCTTCGAGGATAGGTTTGTTTCATTTACTTATTGGTCTAAACCTGCATCAAACCCTAGCCACCAGCCTCCACCTATCACGTTCTGACAGCTCGGCCGGCTCTTCCAAAGGGCCCATAGGTGGTTCGGGATGAAACTATTAGCATGCTGGCTGTAAGAAAATCCTCTTGTTGTATAGCTGTCCATTACCAATGTCGAACAGGCTGTATCAGGTCACATATTCGTGAAACCCCTCCGATTGTTGCGTTACTATTGTCTACGAACCATCGTGTGTGCTCCGGAGGTTAGTGTCGCCAACATTTCATCGAGGCCTCCATCAACCTAATCTTATTGACAATCACAATGCTCGTCATATCGTCTGAGCAGGGTTCTGGCAAGGCGGAATTCAATGGCGGAATTGCATAAAAGGCCAGCTATAGTGAGATATCAGGGGTTGGTCTGCGAGTAGGAGAGGGCTTAGAGCGTATGGAGCGCATTTCGCACTAATTGCTCTGCGCCTGTAGACAGTCCATTTACTTGCTCAAGACTACCTGAAAGGTGCTCTGCTAATGTATTGACTCGTCTATACCATAGGCCGGCAATCTGTGGTGCACCAATCTCATGACACATATGTGAAAGCGCTTGCGGGAAAATGATGAATTGATAGTATGGCTCGATGGATTACCATAAGTTCAAACCCTTTGAGAACGTTCCAGACCCCCAGATGGAAAGGATCTTATAACCAAATCCATATCTCAAGCCCAAGAACCAACTCTGATTCGTTTAGACGTTGATGTATCCGGTCCCAAGGCTCGTAACTGGATAATCGGGACAAAGCGTATTCAGAGTTAGATTATCCCTTTGCACAGGAGCCTTTGCCCATTGGCCCGTTGAGGCGTTGCAGCACACCGTGCTATTAGGCGCCTGAACCGAGATATTGAGCTTCTGCGATGACTCCGCCAACACGATTTGGGTGTTTGAGAGACAGCAATCATGGGAGACATACGTGCAGTTGCAAGGACAGACCACATCTAGCGGCAGTGGCGCTGGGGTCGCCGTTGTGCCTGACGGTGCTGCTGCTACTATTCCATTTATATTATCATTGCCTGATAGACATCTCCCGACACACCGATGTATCTGAGCAACGTCGCTTCCCAGAGCTGTGGTAGCATCCCGTATGGATATGCATGAAAAATTACTAGGACCGCTTTCATCAAGGGCGATGCCATCGTTCAAGGCACAGATGGATTCGCCAGGTAATCCACAATCCGAGTTTGCAACGCAAGGGTCACCACCTCGTGGATTCTCAGCAGTGGGAGGCCGAGTCTGGTGGTGATGGGTGTTCTGGCATGGCCGGACATCCTGCCCAGTCGTCACCTTTTGCCAGGTGCAAGACTGGAGCTCTTCCGCAGCTTCAGGGAAACTGGGATAGATCTCGTATTGCTGAAACAATGTAACGTTCACGTGAGGGGGCAGTGCATCCGAGACCGTCTTTCGCTTCTGCGGCTTTTGGCCACCAACGTTATATAGTACTCTGTCTTGTGCTCCATGGTAGGCTCGTCCTCCAACCGCTTTTGCTAGCGGATTGTTGACGCAAATCTCGATTAGGTCGTTCAGAGCCGGCTTGATCTGGTCCCATGAAAGTAGCGAAGGTGCAGATACTGATATTCCAATGCTGCAAGTGCCCGCATGGAGAAACCTGGCCTCGCCTGCTTGAAGCGAGATGCTGCCTGACGGGGTTTCGAGCTGGGAATACTGTAGCTGGCTGCAGTCAGCATGCCGAGGATTGCCCAGATTCGAGTCGCATTGGAAGGTCGTCGTCTGCTCAGGTGGGTTTCCTGCGGCCTTACCATACCAGGGATAGCCGCCACCGTTGTCGACCGGTCTGCGCTGCATAAGGGACCAGGCGCGGGCGATATACTCCGCAACGTTGGAAAGTTGATTCCAATTGGCATCACCGAAGGCGAGATTGACAAGTCTTGCATAGAGAGAGCTGTATATGGCGCCTCCTACTGTGGGATCGAAATGACCTGCCATAAATTGATCATCCATGCTGAACCCTGTCACGGTGACAGCAAAGAAAGTGGCACTGCGGGCTACATGTGGAGAAGTACTGTTAGTGTCAAGGTCGACATCGAGATGAGCATGGCTGGTAAGGGGAGGGCTTCATACGATATGCTTCGGGAAATAAATTCGCATTTGGAGTCGAGAGGTAGTCGACTACGTTAGAGATGTTCCGCGTGATGATACCTCCGTCACCAGAGACGCCTTGGACGCAATTTCGAATTACCCACCCGGTCATTTCTCGAAACTCATCGGGTGCAATCTCATAAATCGTCTCGGCCTCGTGCACGAGTGGATGAACAGACTCAACTCTGATTTCGCAAGTCCCTAAATACATCCATAAATCCTGGGAGCAATCTTAGGTTCCTTGAATTATGTCGCTCTTCTTACCGTCCAAATAAATCTTCGGAATCTCGAAAGGATGAACATTCTCTTCATCTAGCCTGGAGGACGACCAGGTTACAGGAGCTGCCCCGCGAGGCATCTGGCGTTCGGCAGCGATGCAGTCAGCTGCATTGATGTGACCGAAAGCGCCGGAGCTGTAAAATGCATCGCAAAAGTAGTAGTCAGGGTGCACAGGGGCAACGGCTAGTAAGTCCGCCATAGCCAATCGTAAAAGAATTGAAAGCAAAAGGTATCCTTAATACAAGTATCCTGGAGGGAAGGTAGTTATTTGTATATTTGACATGCAGCCAAAGCGTCGTGCGCCCTGTCTTTCATGCCACCGATCCGTGCCTCTAAATAACACATAACAGAATTTGGGAGCTTGATATACCTAAAACGGGCTTAGTTCGGCGCGGAGGCTGTCGGAAAAGAGCGAGGCTGTCGGAAAAGAGCGAGGCATGGGTGGTCGAGCTTCCGTCGGTACAGAAACAAAAGAACCGCTTATAGTACTGGTCTCACTTGAGAGAAAAACATCGGAACTTACGCTTCTACGCCAGCAAGTCCCCTTATCGTCGCCTCAAAGGTCTGCCGCGCAGAGATTTATAGAATCTAGTGAAGGACTTGGAAGCGGAATTGCGTCGCCAGAGGCAGCTTGGTATCCCGTCACTTGTAGTCAGTCATCAATCAGGTTATTTTGCATGTGCATAAGTCGCCCAGTGGAGTTTCACTACTGGAATAAGAGCCTGTTGCGCATCAGCCGAAGCGTGGACACGCACTATGGCTTCGACGATAAGGTATAGTCGTGTAGCCGCCAGTAGCGCGTGCCGATTGGGATTGGGAGTAGAAGATTATTCGCTCATATGATAATCAAGCATCTCGCGGCTTCTCAAGTAGATATCCCACAGTCTAACTATGGTTGCCGATGCAAAGAGACATGTGAAGGAGGGATCTTTGCCACCCTCCCAAGTATATGCCAAGCTTTTCACGCTGTTTTGCATAAATCTTTGAAGAGCACTCTCAGCACTCTCCTGAATTACCGTACTTTTCCCCTGACATACCACGAAGTAATGGCCCTAGGTTCGCGGGGCAATAAACCAAGACATAAGAAAACGCATGGGCAGGACAATAACAACTCCTCACGGCGAAATGTCAGAGGTACAAATGACGATGGGAATAAAACGTCAAGCAAGACCATCCCGCTTGGACTGCAGCAGCTTTTGCTCGATATCTTCAAGGGCGTGTTCACTTCTCGCTTCAATGACAGCCTACCATCTTTGATCCAAGAGGTCAAGCAGCATCTGTATAATCGTGACTTTGTCAACGGTTTTGGCAAAGAAGCTTTACTCGAAGCGTATGCCATGAGATGGAGTCCGTGTCGCGCTCTAGCCTACGCAGACCTCCTCAATAGCGGTCCCAATATTTTGGAAGTTCTGACATCCGGAACGTTGGGACTGGAACCGAAATCTCCAAGCCCTCAAAGGACACCCAAAATCAAATCTGAAGAACATGAGCTTGTTACAGAAACTGATGGGGTCCGGAAGCTAAAAGTGGTCTGCATAGGAGGAGGTGCAGGCGCAGAGCTGCTCGCTTTCGCTGGACTCTTGTCTTGTGCTAGTGCTGCCTCAGACTCGAACCTGGCAGGTAAAGCATTTGACTCAAGGGTACCAGGAGTCTGCTTTGATATTACTGCTGTCGACATAGCAGACTGGTCTAGGGTTCTTGGGCTTCTGTACACTGGCATCACCACAGCTCCCGAAGTCTCGAAGTACGCCTCGAGGGTGAACCAAGATACTAGAAGAGCCCTTGTTGATCCCAGTAACCTGAGGATGAGTTTCCTGAAGCAGGATGTCCTGAAGACGGACGTCTTAAAGTCAGGCCCATTACTCCAGGACTGTGACCTTGTGACTGTGATGTTCACGCTAAACGAACTGTATAGCACGTCCATGAGCGCCACAACTAACCTGCTCTTAACCATGACGCACCTGCTAGAACCGGGCTCGCTACTACTGGTCGTGGACAGTCCAGGTAGCTACTCCTCAGTCAGTGTCGGCAAAGATTCAGGAGATGGAGAGGCAGCAGCGCAAAGGAAGTATCCAATGCAATGGCTTCTGAATCATACGTTGCTCGAAGCAGCCGCTACTGCGAGTAGCGAACGTGATGAGAAAGATCAACAGTGGGAGAAAGTGGAGGAATGCGAGTCAAGATGGTTTAGATTACCGGACGGCTTGAAATACCCGTTAGATTTGGAAGACATGCGTTATCAGTATCACCTGTACAGGCGGATATAGCAATGAAGGTGGATCACCTGACCGGAGATATCCTACAACAACTCTGATTCGAAAGAGGATGCTTGTCTCGACGTGCGAGCAAGAAATACTCCTCGTGTCATCGACATTATTAGAGCACGACTTGACGAAAAGATGATGGACTGATTGACTTGTGAGAATCCATTGCTGAGGAGGCATAGCGTGGAACGACTGGTGCTCCTTCAGGATAGCAAGAGGCCTGAACAGTAGGAAGCTAGAGATGGAGTATGATAAGACAAGGTAACTTTGTCTTCATCTACCCCTGTAAGTGCACCATACATTTGCCCGAGATCTAGGTGTCATTCCAATTTTTGTTCATTGCATAATGCTGTTTGGACGGGCTGTCTCTTCCTAATTTGATGACTTCCTCTCAGACTTGACTAGCCAGGACAAAAACAATCCTTCACAGGCTTTGGTCGTCCTTCAAAACATCGTACTGCGACTTTTCGCCCTCCCCCATCTTCTGTCTCGGCGCCGAAGATCCAGAGACAGCCTGCGACTTCCGTAGCAGATCGTTCTCTGCCTGCCTACCCGGGTCGTCTTCCGTCCCGATTTCAGAGTTGAAGCTTGCGTTCTTGCTTGGATCATCGTCAAAGCCTCCTTCTGTGATGTTCTTTCCCTTTGGCTTGGCGCTAGAATTGCCCTGTGACTGCACGCTATCAACGTAACTCGGAGCAGTATCAGAAGCACTTGAGTCGGGGTTCCCACCGCTGCCGCCAGGTTTGTAGTCATCGCGTGAGTCATCAGCGCCGGGCCCTCCGCCGCGGATACCGGAGGCTTGATAGACGCCTGACTTGTCCGCTGAGTCCTGCTTTGCGCTCGTTGGGCCACCAGTGTACCCATCCAGATTGTGCTGGCCGTCAAAGCTGCCCTGCCCGCCTAGACCTTCTGGATATTTCATTCCGCCCGGTCCTCTCGCTTCGTCGGAGGTGTCTTGGGATACTTGCTGAGCCTCACGCTCGATGGCATCAGGCGCTGCAGAAAGCTTCGTGGCGCCAGAGGTGTCGGTGTTGTTGAAGGTGGAGGAACTGCCGGAGACGGAGAGCGGCTTGGAGTTTGTGTTCTTGCTGGATTCACCGCCAGCATTGGCAGACTCGGCGGCAAGAGAATCAGCGGCGATTGGTCCAGGATTCTCTGATTTGGGGTTGCGGTAGCTCTCAGGGTCGGTAGTTACCTGTTGGACATGTTAGTGACCTGCAAGTCTCGAAATTTGGTAGGCGGGTCTGGAAATGCGCTTACCTTCATGCCCTGGTTTGTGGAGCCAATAGGTGTGCCTTGTTCGTTCATGATGTGAATATTAGGGCTTGATACCGGTGAATTTTGTTTTGTATAATGTCCCGCGATGACTTTGTATCTTTCTTCTTCTACGTCTTCGTTCAAATCAACTTACATGTATATTGCTGTTGTGTGTATCTTGAGGCGCAAGAGATTTTTTTCGAATCGGTTACATCATTGAATTAAGTAAGTTGTGATGTCACTGCTGCCCCACCAAAGTTCCAAATCGAAATCTGACAAGCCCTACCATGCCATAGGACGTCAAGTACCGCACTCATGTTGAGTTCTCAGGTCTCCGTAGCTCGTCGTAGAGTAGCACGGAAGTCATTGAGAAGTCGCGGCATATGTAGTCACTAAAGCATAGTCACATTTCTGCAGCCTAGGCTATTTTGCAAACGAGGCCTTGGTTCTCGTCCGATAGTGTAGCTCAACTATGATATTTCTCTACCGTCCGAGGTAGGCAGTTAACGAGTATCCCTTAACGATTTCTTAGCATCCCTAGGCAAGCCCTCCAAATTATCATGGCCTTCCCTCCCTACACCACTCTGAGCAGCAGTATTCTTAGCCAGCACATCATCATTCGTCCTAACACTGCTATCGCTAGTCGCAGGCCCCCTCAGCGCATCGTTGCCATCCGACATCCCCTCCGAAAAGCGTTCCGAACCGACATTAACCGCACTCCCGTCCGCCGAGTTGAAGTCTGAAGCCAGAGGAGGCTGATCGGGGAGCGGTAGATTGACTTGTCGCTCGTTGATGAGTTCTTGCTTAGATTTGGAGTTCTGATCGAGGATGGACTAGGTGTTTGCCTTGAGGTTGCCAATTGTTGGGGGAAAGTGGCGTACCATCATCTGGGCTGGCTCGGATTCCGAGGGTATGTCGCCGCCGGACTTGTGCGAAACTTTGGACGCAGGCTTACGGATGTCCTCACGTGTACTTTGGAAGGTTTCGTCGGACATTTTGATGATGGTTCGTCTGTACTATGAACCTGCTTTGGGTGGTCTTGACTTAGGTAGAATAGGTGTATCAGATAGATTTAGAGATGTAAAGAAAATTGAATTGGGTTTTTAGCAAACGAATTGCGGATATCTATGCATGATGTAAGAAGACTTGAAGGGAACTACGTGAATTTGAGATCCCCTGTGCTATATGAGTAACTTACGTTCCCAGAGCACTCATCGTTGTCGAGCTCAAACCGTATACCCTATAATAAAAGTAGACTGCTTTATTGATCTGTTTGGGTTCTTGGCTGGCTCTTGTCTTCGTTGTGTGAGATTATCGAAGGGACACCAACGAGAGCGAAGCGAGAATTCACTGAATTGACGTTCAGATTGCAATGGAACTTTAGCCATAACTTAAGAAAAACCACCTAGCATGGATCCTGTAACACTGTTGCTGAAGCCTTTCGAGCCTGATCACACGTCAGAGAGGATTGATCCTTAGTACAGCAGCGCCAATTGTAAGAGACTATGCGATGCGTAACGTGGAGATGCATGTTGGCATCGAAGTGGGTATCTATAGAAGATGACTTTTTACTTGCGTAGAACCTGTCTGAATGTCAGCACATCCTGCCCTAAAACACGGATCTTCTTGCCCTCAAAACATGCGTACTTACCACAGAACCTATCCTCCAGAGTACACCTGTGAACATTCGCAACGCCGATCATATGCAGTCCTCTGCACCGCAAGCATTAGATCCTGACATCCTTAGACGCTTTCGATACAACTTTGACCAGATCTTTGTAGACCTCGCCCCAGTCCTCCTCGCCTTCCTCCTTTTCGGTGTCTTTCTTCTTGCCTCCCTTCTCCTTGCTGATCATGACCACACTGGTGGGCCTCTTCGTACTTCCTGCTGCCCCCAACTCCGTCCTTGAGGTAACGAAAATGTAGGGAACCTCGTGATCCTCGCACAGAACAGGGATATGAGATATGACATCCATCGGCGAGATATCTGCGGCGATGATAACGACACTGTGAGGTGCATCACCGGATGAGGTTGTGGGGGATTTTCGAACTGCCTTGACGACCTCTTTGACACCGCGCTTGAGCGCCTTTTGTTTGGCAGCTGCCGCGCTACCGTATCAGCACCAGCATTCGGAGATAGTAGGGATATAGTACCCTTTTTGACGCTCTTGAGTAACTTCTTCCCCACTTTCTCGTCCGCCAATGGATTGGCGAACGGTACCAATGCGCCGATCAGAGGCACGGCCTTTATTTTCACTTGCACTTCTCCCTCCTCTTTGACGGCTACGCTGCCGGGCTTCTGGCTCTCCAACGTATTCAACAGCTTCGTCGTGACTTCGACATCTTCGGCCGCAGCAGCTGTCTTCTTCTCTTTTTTATCTCCTTTGCTTTTGTGAACACCATCCTTATCTGAGCGCTTCTCTTTTGAGGCCTTCGTCTCCTTTTTCCGCTCCACCTTTTCGGTGCTCTTCTCCTTCGCCATTGCGCTCAGCTAGTTGCGACCAAGTAAGATCCGAATGCGTTCCTCGAGGGAGAAGAGAGGCGAGTCCTCGAATTATCTACCGCCAAGCCTTGGCAAAGCTACACTAGCCCTACAGGAAAGGAGCTACTCCAATGCGATGCAAATGTTTTAACTATTATCAAGGTAATGAAGGCTGAGCACGAGGGAGGGTTTTCTGGCTTAATCGGCTTACGTCTGGATTATTCCTCCTACGAGAAGGCTCTCAACAGCTTTAAGCCTCAAGCTTCCGGATGTCATCGATGCATGACAATGTCAACGATGTATTGAAGCCCGTAACTAAAAGACTCAATGCAACCACGATTTTGATTCAATATGTACAATGCTCTCCGATGGTGATACCAATTTTAGCCCACATCCCCATCATAGAAGCCATTCTAACCGCGGACCGTGCCACCCTGGCGTGCCTCCGATGACTCCTCTGGACTATGTGTACGACCGGGCTTCGAGTTCAAGTATTCGTTCCTAGTATAAACTCAGCTCCAAGTACGATTGGCGGGTACCACGCATCGTGCTTCTTGACGAATGACCGCCTCATGTTAATTGACGTACTTCTCAATAGCCCAATTCATCGCCAGATATGCTGCAGCAAATGGAGGAATGAAATAAAGCGCCTGTGCCCTGAACCTTCTCCATGAATTGAATATGGCCGCATTTGCTGTGCCGGCTAGTGGTCGCTGTCGATTGGCTGACAGAGCGTAGGTCACGATGCCCTTTTGTGTTTGAGAGCCTGTCCGCCGGAAAGTCAGTCATTTCGGCTTCGCTGTGATCTCAAGTCTCCCGATGCATCGAGATGTTGCCTCGCAACGCGAGCTAACTTTGTTCCATCTCCTTGATCGGATGCGCTGAAGTAGATCTATCCAATATGGATCTTCGTACCTAGGTTACCCCAACCCCCTATATACCTGTAAAAGAAGTCAGTGGGCATTCAAATATGTGTTATAAAAGGACACGCTGAAGAAGTCTGGGGTGGGCTGCATGAAGAGAGCAGTGAACTTCTGCCCATGTATTCGTACTGTTTTCTCTGGTGGATAAAACTTACTGGCCATGCTTGGTATCTAACGGTTCACTTCCCCCAGCCATGATACACTGCCAATCCCGTTGTTTGTAGAAGGTATGAAGATTTGGTATTCGGGTGATGCTGGGAAGAAAGAAGAACCTGATACGAAACACGAAAGTAAATGTCGACCAATCACCGCTGAACAATACACGCTAGCCCGATTGAGCCATGACCTTGATCCCGTCTTCATGTTCCTGTGACCTCTAAGCTCTTCAACGGTCTGATCGATTCTACCGCCCATATCCTCCCTCATACTCAAAAGACTCCAAGGTTATCTGCATTGAGCGACCAGAGATGGCCGCTAATGGACTCCAGGCAGTCTACCGTTATGCGGTGCCACTAGCCCTTGGACTCTCTTTCGCGCGAGCCTCCATCTACGACGTTAAGGGCGGTACCCGCGCTGTCATCTTCGATCGTCTGAAGGGTGTAAAAGAGCAGGTCGTCAATGAAGGCACCCACTTCCTCATTCCCTGGTTACAGAAGTCTATCATCTACGATGTCCGCACCAAGCCACGCAACATCTCCACCACGACCGGCAGCAAAGATCTACAGATGGTCAGTCTGACATTACGTGTACTCCATCGGCCAGAAGTTCAACAGTTGCCGAAGATATACCAGGTATGCAACACTTCTACCATTCCATGATTGGAATTCATTGTCGCCACTTGCTCTATATGCTAACCATCCACAATAGTCCCTCGGATTAGATTACGACGAACGTGTCCTTCCTTCCATTGGCAACGAAGTCCTGAAGTCTATTGTAGCTCAATTCGATGCTGCCGAACTCATCACCCAGAGAGAGGCGGTGTCCGCTCGGATCCGCACAGATCTCTTGAGGCGTGCATCGGAATTCAATATCGCGCTAGAGGATGTATCCATCACCCACATGACCTTTGGGAAGGAATTCACTAGGGCTGTCGAGCAAAAGCAGATTGCTCAGCAGGACGCAGAGCGATCTAGATTCATCGTTGAGAAGGCAGAGCAAGAAAGGCAAGCGAATGTCATCCGGGCTGAAGGTGAGGCCGAGAGCGCCGATACGATCAGCAAGGCCGTGGCGAAGGCTGGAGATGGCCTTATCATGATCCGAAGGATCGAGGCCAGCAGAGAGATAGCACAGACCCTAGCAAGTAACCCCAACGTCACGTATCTCCCGGGAGGTGGAGAAGGAAAGGATGGCGGAAAGGGCGCAGGACTCTTGTTGGGACTACGATCATAGGTGGGAACCGGTAGCGGAGAATTGAACGGTGTCTACTGGTTTTTCTGAATTGGGAGGGGCGTCCCAAAATCTGTAGCATAGCAAGATGGTACGGAAGGCTTTATCACATCACCACTTCCCAGACGCAGACAGCCCATCCAGTATCGAGACTATCTAGTAAGCATCACAAAGTTCTAGACTTCTTTCTGCATTGCAATGTTACAATCGTTCTGCCTCATTAGTAGCTTAACTTATGTGTCTACCCTTTCGTACTTATGGGTGTCTGGGACGAGCCTCGGCTAAAGCTAGAAGTGGTAAATCATCTCAACCGCGTCGTAGAAGAACACCCCACGCTCCAAAGGAGCACAATGCTTTTGATCTTCGAACAATCCAATGACTGGGCGCATCATGAGGTCCCGGACCGGTTGGTAGGAGTCACTTCTTCACATCATGGAGGACTGAGGCTAAACTTCGCTCAGCATGACATGCCGCCGCCGGAAGCTGAAGTGCGATGAACAGAAACCCCGTTGCGGTCAGTGCCGCAAGGCGAATCGAGAGTGTCAGCTCAGCTCTGGAATTGTGTTTCGCCATCAACAGAATGCCTCTATGAACGCTCAGCCAGACGAAGCTGGCCCAGGTAACAGCCTCAGAGGTTTCTATTCCTATAAGAATACCTTCGACAAAGGGAGCGTATGGCTCGAAACACCGAAGCAGCGTCAGTCATATCGCTTCTCTGCTCAGTACGCTGGATTACTGACTGTCAGCATCAGTTACTTTTGTCAATGTCACCAATCCGTACACCGATCCTGAGGAACCACGAATACAAACCGAATTTACGGGCTCAGAACAATATCTACGCTCACCGCAAAAATATCAATGGGTAGCGGAGAGCCAGCAATGTGGTACCGCGACTGATCTAGAAGCGCAGGGTCTTGAAGCACTCTCTGCTGCGGCGTTATACGTTCCCACCGGCGATCACACAAGCAAAGCATCAGCATGTTTTACCAAACAACACCAGAACACAATGCAGCCCTCAACTCCACTAATGAGAAGCTCTCCGCTTCTAGTTTCAACTCCTCCGTCGTCCTTGTCAAACAAAAATACCCACTGCATACTGAATCCGGATTCCGATCGGGCCAGGACTCCACAGATAGATCCGGCATTAGATATGTCCTACGCACCCACGAACAGCCATTGAATCTGCTACACGAGCTTCTCGTTCATGCCGCCAAAACCAGGCGGTTGGCTCTATCAAAGGGGGTCGCGATAGTTGTTCCACGTCTGGGACATCTTGGAATCTCAAAAACATTGGCGCGGAGCTCTATATGACCCAATTCCTAGGGCAAGGCCGATGGCGTTAGCGAGTAGCAAGCAAAAGGCGGCTTGATATCGCAACAAATTTTCGAGCGGGCAACTTGGTTACATCCAGCAGATCCTACTTCAGGCGGTCATTCCGCCAGAAAGCCACCATTTTAGCACTCTAAGGGTATGCCGCTTGGAATAACGGTACAGCCTACGATCAAATTATTGACGATTGTTTGCATAGCCGTCCCTAGGCTGTGCAGGCAACACTGCGCTTTGACGATGAATAGATGCGGTGCCATCTGTCACAGAATACTCGGAGAACTAGCCTCAGATAAACGAACGCTGCTGACAATGATCCGAAGGATCAACTAGCGGAGAATTTCAACCTGAATACCATATGGGTCAGCAATGATATGATGTTGCTCAGAAAGTAAATGACACTAGCGGCAGCTCATGTCCTTGAGTGAATGACGCACCGGACTATGACAGGAGCACGTTAACAGAATTACCTTGTCTCGGGGCGGGAACGACTGGTGACCGCTGATCATTGTGCTTCTCTGAATTCTCCAAGCCAATGATTGGCGGATTGCCACAAAGCCTTCATCCCATGCGAGCTCCTATCGAGCAAACGATGCGAGTACAGGTGCTCGAATGGAGACCATGTATCCTGTCTGGTGGCATGATGCTCTCCTCATGGGTTTATCAAGTCAGGCATAATGTCACAGTACCTTCACTGAACCCATCTGTTGGGTATTTCGGTTGAGCACGGCAAGTGCTTCGACGGTTTGCCATTCTAGCTATAGGTTTCCATCGGTCGTCCAATCCATCGTAAATCCTTCAATGCAAGAGTACCAAAAATCATGTACACCAGCTCTCATCACCATATGGGATACTCAAATCTGATCGAAGCTACAGCTAGTCCAAGCGCCAGCAAAGTGGGTCGCATTAGAGGCTTGCCAGGCGAACGAAAATGCACTTGAAAGACGCAAAGACGCAATACTTGGGACAACGATGAACGCTTATGCCAGAGAAGCAATCCCCTCAATAGGCTCAGGTGTGATGACAAGTGAAGATCTCAAAAGACAGCCTCATTACTTCGAAAGCAATTAGTCGACACTTTCGGGTGTATGGCAGATCTGAGGCTTAAACTCCCACCCCAGAGATCGAATGGCGAGCGGTGAGGTCACTTGGGGGACATTACCTGGCATAAAGTAGTTTCGTTCCAAGAGTTTACTTTGTACGTTCATAAATGATTACCAGACACTGATCTTGTGTCGCCGGTTATCTTATTCAGGATGATGCGGACGGGGGCGATTCTGTTGGGAGTATACTGAGTAGGTCATTCAATTGCGACCACGATGGTTATCTTGACAACTTCTACATGTCGATCCAGGACCTAACTACTCCTACGAAAGATTGCGCACTTCCTAGGACGAGGTTTTGGGTTTCGCCCCATCAGCTCCGTGCCACAGATGGTTGAAATTGATGATGTGTATATTGCTTGACTCCTTCGATTATATCAAATTGCATTGTCCCCATGAGAACTGTGCGTTGATTGCGAACCTGGCTACCGTACTCCGTACTCCGTACGGAGCTTCACACCAAAAGTCATGGCCGACGCTAGTAGCACCACTAGTGTCTACAACTGGAGGCCACCCGAAGAGCCATCTAGCGGTTGTCGCCCAGGCGACTCGGGTTTCGTATTCTGGGGCACCTTGCCCCCTATAGCCCCTAAACGTCCCCTATCGACCAGGTCTTGGCATGACCAGGAATCTGGGTATCGAGCTCCGTACACCGCCGGAGAAATGCTGCAAGCGAGCTCGACAAGTGGCCAGGTAGCTCGATGACCTCCCGCGAAAACAATCCTACGGCTATCCATCCGTGGAGCCGGCGGGAGGAATGCCGCTGGCACGCGAATGCCGAATGGCCTGTCTGTTCCAACTCGAAGTTGAGTAAGCAACGCTACCTTACGTTAGAGCACGCTATGGCGAGTTTTGTTGTGTCACAGCAAAGTAAAAGCTTACAGTACACGAATCCGCGACCCCTCCTGCTGGCAACTCAATCTCGACAGCTTGCGATATGGCTAGGAAATTTGAATTTGGTGCTTTAAGGTAGCGTGGAAGTTTATGTTACTTTAAGTTCATTGCTTCTACTTGTAGGGTCTATGAGATCAGCCTCGAGGCTCAGTAGGACCCAAGATCAACAGCCTTGGTACCGGAGCCAGATCCGCTGGTGAAGAAAGAGCATGGAATGCATACCAGCTCGGCCATGCCCTCAATCGTTTAGTGAACGGTTCGCGAAGATCATGATCCTGGTGCATTGAGCTTGCTAGCCTAAAGTGGCTCGAATGGACGGACTGGTAGATCACCATCGCCAGGAACCAGCTGCGCTGCACCGAGCACGAACCCACAGCTCGAGTAGAACGGCTTCCCGGCGAACGCCTTCCAGGCTGATCAGATCACACACGACGACTTTCGAGAATCAGAACAGTGAGGCTTCGGATGCTGCGAAGCTCTCAGTGGTGCACTACGAGGTCGCTCCCACCAAGGCGTCACCTCATGCTTTCGGTTCGCGACGACATTCAGAGGATGACTACAGGTCCATGCCGTTTACTTATCGCCTTGGTCGACGCTACCTGCGTGATCCAACAATCGCTTATCCGTTGCCTGTAGATCTGGTAGAGATCCATAGGCAGAATCTGCGGACCTTGCTGTTGACGGAAGTGTATGGAGCTCCCTTCTGTGCGCCTTTGTTCCAGCATCGGCCGCCGAAGAAAGTGCTGGAGGTAGCGTGTGGTTCTGCGCTGTGGAGTTCGGGCGCGCATGATTTCTTCAAGCGTAGAGGCTGTTCGAACGTCTCGTTCACGGGTCTCGATATCGCATCTTTGGCCCCGGACCTTCGTCAGCATGGGGTCAACTGGAGGTTCGTGCAACACGATTTGCGTAAGCCGCCGTTACCGTTCGAGGACGAGGAGTTTGATTATATCTTCGTCAAGGATACGGTCTTTTGTGCGGCTGGTCTAGGCGTCGAAGTGAATCCGTTGATAGAGCTGATGCGATACTTGAAGCCAGGAGGTGTGATTGAAGTTTGGGAGTCTGACCTCCTCTTTCGATGTCTTCTACCTTCTCCACCAACAAGTCTAGGTACTTCGAAAGACGACGTTGAGCAAGCGAAGAGCACCGCAACTTATGCCATAGCCGCTGGCACGCCGTTCATCAAAGCCCAAAATCCGTATTTGCAAGACTATAACATCTGGGCAGAAAAAGCGCTAGACAAGATCGAGGCTACTGCTGCACCGTGCGCGTTGATGGGACTTACCTTCTCGAGTGAGCCGGAAGTTTTTGGTTCTGTTGGAAGTCGAAGAATTGCCATCCCCCTAGGCGAGGTCCGTTGGGAGCAGGAAGGCATAGGACGGGATTCTCTGAGCCAGAAAAAGAGAACCGGTCGTGAAAAAGGTGAGGCTAGAAGAGCCTCAGCTGCTGGGCAGGCAAGCGTCGAGCGTAGGTCTCTGACACCAGACCAGAGGGCTTTACGACGAGCGGCTTTGACGACGGTTCTCGGGCTTATCCAAGGTCTGGAACCACTTCTGATGAAAGAAAGCGGCAAGAAGCAAGACGAATGGGATAGATGGTGGGCTGGCTTGAATAGTGATTTGCTTGAGGGAGACGGCCTTCTTAACGGGGAATGTCTAGAGGTCGGCGCTTGGTGGGCTCGAAAGATCCGATAGGAGCTATCGAAATACCGGAGGCTCCGCTGTGATTTAGGGAATGGCGCATCATGAGTTATATCGCTGGCGTAGCGTTCTATATCTCTTCAAGTAGTACCTTTATTGTTGTTCAGCTGGGTCCTTGTCGAAATCAACAGGAGCATTGAGTGTGATACACTTACAGTGCTTCGACTTCTGTACATGTTGCTTCTGTCAGCTGCTACTCGATACGAGCTCAGCCTTTCAGATGCTGTTACCTTTTCTGACATACTCAGCCCTTTCAATACCCTTCCTAATCTCGTCCTCATTGTCGAGTGCAGCCTGGCTTGAGAATGCCTTGTGGAGGCGTGTTTGGAAATAAGCGTAGCCCAGAGGGTATTCCCGACCAAGATTCAGGAGTTCTGAAAAGGTTTACTCAGCACCGTATCAAGCTCGGGCCTGCGAATCCCCTGAATCCGATGGACTCTGGATACCTTTGTAAATGTTGATCACCTGTCTACGTAACTCGGGATTCGTCATTTCCTGACTCGATCTCACCTATCTAGCAACTCAACATAGGCGAAGAGATGTACAATGTCAGAAATTGTGAGGGTAGACAACGACGATTGATGTGGATACTTTAATGTGGAATGGGTCAAGCCAATGACGTAGGCCAGCGAGGCTCTTGGCGCCTGAAGAAGGACCTTCTCAGGTGCTCTATTTTTGTCAAGATAAACCCCCACCTCATTTTGTACTGACCTCGCCATTTTGAAAGGCTTTGCCTGAGCTAAAGCCAGCTGGCTGGGCGGAGGCCTACCCACGGCTTATATAGAGCGTGCCAACTGCAGCAAAGACCTACTCCAGGTCCCCAGTTCCTGCATCCTACCACCACATCTTCAATTGATGACAAGTCCAAATACTAAACTACACCTGACAGCCATATAGAAGCACACAACTATGGCCGTCCAAGCAGATGACGGCTGGGCCGAGAAGATGAAGTGACGACTACGTGCTTCTGTGGCGCTGTGCGACCGACGTTCGCACCTAGCGTCTGCTCGACTGTGTATATAGAATCTGTCTGCGAGTTCCTTTTCCCCTATCTGTCGATTCTCAAATCCATCTATCCACTCCAACAACGGACTGGCGAGGATTCACTCATCAGGCAACGACGATGCTGCTACAACACCACGCCTTGCAGAAGCATGATACGTATTTGGCTATACTGACAGTCCCTTCTATGAGAATTTGAAGGCCACCAAACCAACCCTGGTGCAAGAGTACAAGGTCTTCCGCAGGCCTGGGTCAAGGGTCGAAGCTTTCGATGCCGGGTTTTTTTGATTAAGATCACCGAAGTCGAGCAGAGGTAAGGATTCTCTCTTTCAATAGTGTTTTTCTACGCACAGACTTGTGATTGTGAAGAAGAGGTGGCGCGCATCCACGCACGAAATTCCAGTCGTGCGCAGAGACTGCCGCTCCGATTCTCCAAGCTTTTCGTGGTCGTCACACAGATGACGCTCTATTGGTAAGGTAGCCTCCTACTTGGAGAGCACATCCGGTGTAATAATATATTTTCGCCTCAAATCAAAGCGCTGGATATCTGGAGCCGCATCGCGATTGAAATCCTGCCCAATGTGCGTCTAACCTCGCAGGCGCCTCTCTTCCTGCTCCAGAACTTGCTACAGTATGCGAGGGCTTGCCAAAGATGCTCAGTCGAACGGAGGCGCAGATGTCCTACCTGACATCAGCTTACCTTCAAAATGTAAGATGGGATCGAATGCCTCTGAGAAGCACAATCACTCCAGTATTTTGGCATCTGGATGGGATAAAGCTCTAATTCCACGACTCTTTGAAGTATCAAGGCCGATGGCAGGTCCTGACATTCAGTCGAGTGGCATTCCAGCTTCTTCCGTGCTTTTATCACAGAAAGGCAAGCGTCCATACTGGAGACCCCCAAAGTTCGAGTGAGGAGTTTTAGTCAAGCCTGGCGCCATTCCGTGCCAATCCGCCGACAATGCCGCACCCTAAGCTTCTGAGTATCTGCAATTGAAGGATGTAAAGAAAGCGAATGATTCCGCCAGATAGCGGAACCCCAACCTGGCACCAGGACCTGACTCCGCCACTGACTCCCACACGGCAGGGTATTCGAGTCCCGCAGGAGATGCGGACGAAGCTGAGGGCCCAACGACAATCGCAGAGTCTCTCGCGACTGATGACTCAGGGCTGCATAATAATTCGGATACAGCTAGCACTTGAGCTATCCAATGACTTGACCAGAGCGAGGAATCGATGCTGTCAAAAAAGGGATAAGGTCTGTGCTGTCTCTGGCTCGTGAGCCCTCACTGTCGGCGGCTTCGTGCTCGGCACTGTATTCTGGGATTGGACATACTCCACCCAAGATTCAAGGCTTGTCTTTATACTGTCTTTCACGCGATAGATTTCCCAATTGTCGATCCTAGACCGACTCGGCGTGATGACTGCCAGGCAGACTATTCAATGGCTAAAGTACGTTTTCGTACGGTGACCTGCCCGGGGCAAAGACAATCAAAGTTCAAGTCGACAGCAATGGTGTGGCCTGACAGCAACAAGAAGAATGACGAAGCGGATACAGAATTGTGTCGAGTACATAGTGCGATTTTGATATTAGGTATTGACACCAAACCTTACACCGCTAGTCAAGAAGATATGAAAGAATAACTGGCTAATTAAATGGCTAGTCATCGAAGGTGAAGCTGTAGAGCTACGCACAGCTTCAGGCTGCGGAAGAAGGACATCTCTTTTCGGTGTCTCGGGTCTGATAGCACACTACCTCTTTTCTGCATCCAGGCTCGGCCCTTTTCTTATCAGAACCTCGCTGATAGGGTCCCCGCGATCCTTGAGTATCTCCCAATTACCGATGCCCATTTTCTTTGACGCTTTTCTGACGCCACGACCTCCGCCACCGATGATGAGGTTCCCAGGTCGGTAATTCTCATCAGCCTCTATCCTTTTGATGGCGGAATTATGGATCCACGCATTCTCCGGTATGTCCCTCACTTCTCCCATTGGCAGTGGCAGAGCTATTGCTTGCCAAGAGCCGTCAGGCCTGAGATCCATCCTTCGAAAAGGCATGTACTCCATCATCTTCCATGACAACACGGACATCCTCCCCAATCCGTTGTTATATTCAAGGCAGTCGTGGAGTACGCCCCGAGTCGCCGCGGCATGAAGGTTTTGATGGAACGGGGACTGCGGCGACTGGCCAGGCTGAATACCTGGTGCCCAGCCACTGGGAGCATGGTCGCTGTGTGGCCTGTGGAAGAGGTCCGGCGGCTGCGTCACCTGTACTTCCGGTACTGAAGGCCCATCTTGGTTTGGTGCTGTGATGGACATGTCAAGTACAGCATCTATGCATCGCATCGCACGCATCTTTTCCTGGTCAAATTCAAGCCCTGCCCTTTGCGCTTCTCTTACCATCCACACCAAGGGACCGTGACTGAGTGGGGTCTCTTCGTCCGGTGAGAGCGGCCAACCTCCGCCCAAATCTGCATGACATCCTGGGAACCATATCTCTTCGATATCTTGTCCCGCTGCTTCGTCTTCATCATCATCATCATCATCTTGCTGAGCCATTGAGGCCACGATAGAGGTTTGAGTGGTTGCACTATGGACGGAGATGGCATCAGGGTCTGAGGTCTTGCCAACAGAGCCGGCGGCGGGACTCAACGAACGCATTCGAGACCTGTCCTGGGATCCCAACCCATTCGCTGAACCCATCCCTGGCATAAGGTGTCCCTGCTCGTCCTGAACACTCATGTGAGGGATCTGTGACCGGGGCACTCTTTCTCCCATTGCCCGGACTCGGCTGGGACGCCGGAAACGATCAGGCTCGCGCTTCCTTGAACGCCTCTCGTCATCTTTGACTTGGGCTTTGAGATGTCCGTTCGTCATTGCTGGCTTCCGAGTATGAAGATGGCGGTGAGACTCGTAAGCCTTTGAAACGTTGTCTTCGGAAATCAGGTCTTGACGGAATTTGGCACGTCGTTCGTCGATACTGACGGCGTGACGGATCACCTTTGCCAAACTTCGCGCCGTGTAAGGAAATTTGCTCCTCTGCATCCAAGCATTTTCGAATCGAGGCACGCTGTTCACTGCATGCGCGTCAGTGCCTAGGCTGCAGCTATGCTACGCCTACATACCAGTATCAAAAAGCCCGAGAAACCGGATCCGTCGGACAGGGCGACTGAATGTACTACGGAATCCTTGTAGGTAATCGAACATCTTATCCTTGTTCTTCAAGTCCTTAGTAGAGCCTTCCTCGCGTTCTTGCCATTGTGCGAAGGCCTTCCACGCAAAGCCTACCCTCGGATTAGGCATAACTTGAAAGGCAGGCAAAGCGGACTTACGAGCCATCTCCTCATTACCAGCGCTCAGTAGCCCTACTTGGTCGAGCATTTCGGCCAGGAAGCGAGCAACATAGGCCCCCCGACTGAAACCGAAAAGGTAGATATCCTCGTCACAGGTATAGGCTTGCATCAGGAATTTGTATGCGCCCATGACGTGCTCATCGAACGATGTCCCAACAGCAGAGTCTTTGGCCTTCTGATACCAAGAGTTAAGTCGGGCAGGTAGGCTTGTGTGGGAAAGGGATCTTGTATTATGATAGGTGCCGATCCCAGGCTGTCTGCGTCAACCATCATCTGTAAGAATCCGAGAGCGGGTGTTACCTGGTAGTAGTGAGAGTCCCCATTGTTTCTATCCAGCATGCGATAGATTTTCAAGATATTGCTATCCGCGTCCGTCCCTAGATCTACATGTCAGCCAGCCTTTCTTCTGGCAACGCAGCTTAACATTGGCTAGAGACTTTACGTCCTTCTGTGCTTACCTTGGAACTTATTGCCAGTACCGTCAAAGCAAAGAATGATCTTGTCGTAGGTTAGTCCGAGGCAAGATTGGAATGTCACGGAATCTACACCTTCTTCCTTGCACGCGGCACCATTGTACTCTGCATCCGTGCTTCGTTCATGGCATCGCCGTCACGGGGGTGGTAGGAGTAGAGACCAGAAGAGAAAATTATCGATGAAGCCGGTCATTGGGGACGCCCTCAATTGGGGTCACATGCTAGCATGCAACGTATTCTACGATGGAGACATGCACACAGGGCTCGGAAGCGGAAGCACTAGACCACCGCTATTGATTGTCCGATAGCTATTTCCCAAGTAAAGCAGTAACGTGGATCCGAGCATTGAAGAAGAACATCTAGACTGCGGACGATGTCGCTATTGCTCCAGTGGTTCATACATTGGCTAGCTGGAAGGAACGCCACCGTAACATGCCATTGGCTGTATATGGCGGAATTATCATGCAACCGTTCTCGTCTGACCGTCGCAGCAAGACCAACATCTGAACAACGACCATTCTGCACTGAGCGCTGATCAACCAGCAGATGGTCTCAGATTCGCCGATCCGGAACGCTGTTGCAGACCCCGCCATCTGCTAGGCTAGTCAACCAATCTTTGGTCGGAGACGGCTACTCGTGGAACGGCAAGCTTTCTGTGGTGCATGCTGCACAATGAGAGCCGTGGTCGAGATGCATCCTTGATGCGTGACGTGGTTAGAGCATATACAAAAGATGCACTAAGCAAGCCATGCCAAGAAAGAAGATCATTGTACAGTACTAGGACAAAAGTATCCGCGAACCCCGCCCCCACCTAAAAAACACCTTCCCATTTGCATCCATTGTATACCACGCAAAGAACTGGGAAGCTACATAATTTAGATAGTGATTTGCACTCAATTGACAAGTATCATCCCAAAATTTCTTAGTTCTAATACTTGGTATACCATCCCTCGAACGCAATAAGTGCTTTAACCCTCCTTTTCATACTCCACACTAGATCATGCAAGTAGTCCTTATCTAACGCCTCCCACGCCTTATATAATGCATCAAATAAGGCCTCTTTGATCCTATCCTCATCGCCAACCACGTCGTTTATATGGGGGTTGACTTTATAGACGTGTTCTTTGAGTAGGAACCAAAGGTGCTCAATTGGGTTCATATCTGGACTATAGAGTGGCCATTCCATGAAGTTTATACCATGTTCACGAAACCACAACGCCACCGCTTTTGCTGTGTGTATAGGGGCGTTATCTTGCATGAAAATAAGACCTGATTGATAGACACTAAGGAGGTTATCGTCGAGTATGTTGAGATAGGACTTGGCGAAGTATCCATGCTTCTTCGCCTCAAAGTCACGCTCTAAATCATAGAGGTTTGAGCGTTCTAAATCCCAAAAACAAGCCCACACCATGATGCTAAAGTCGTGTCCTTTTTTGTATGGTTGAATCATGACTTTATTTCACTTTTGTGAAGGCGTACGAAAGCACCATTGACGTCGTTTGCTCGTGCCTCTTTCGACGAAACATTCGTCGCTCCATATAACCTTCGTTCAATCGTCAAAAGTCCAATGTTCGTGAGTCAACGCCCATGCGTAACGTTTGCCCGCAACCTTAGGCGTCAATAGAGGTCTTTTTTTGCATAGCCAATTGGTAATATCCTTCTCTTTTAGTATGCGATAGATGGTTTTAGTGAAAACGTTGACCCCCGTCTTTGTAAGAAGATTTTTGTAGATAATCTTTGAATCTAAACGCACAATTCTGATGACATGACGTTCATCACGTAATGAAAGCTTTTTAGGACGTCCTGAACGAGGTTTAGATTGATCGTGGTGTTGCCAAACGACGACGTTGCAAATGCCTCGAACGAAGCTTTTTGAAATCCCATGAAGACGTTGAACCTTTGATGGCGTCAAACCACCACTAATGGCCCCATGAATTAGTCCTCTTTGATAGGGGGTATATTCCTGTTTGTGAACGCGATTTGAAGAAATTGGACCTAATGGACTGCGGATCATCGTATGGTAGTTGAAGAAAGTAGGTGGTTTGGAAGGGAAATTTAATGCGTGACGCGAATTTCCGCGTTTTCGCGAAAACTTTTGTCCGGGTACTGTAGCGGCGATCCGCTAAGCGACCCGCCGACAGGCCAGACAGGCCAGACTCCGAGCATCTCCTTCCTCATTTCCTCACACCGACCCCCATTCATCTTTCCGGACTGTCAAAAGTTTGAAACATTTGAGAAGCGCCGTAGCACGGATCGCTGATCCGCTTTCCCTGCATTTCGCTTTCTGCACCCTCAATCTGGTCTCTCTTTTGGCCAGCTCGTACTAAGGTACTCGGTATTCCCACTAGTGCTACGTCGTCTGCTATGGAAGGTAGGGAGTACCAATCTGGTAACCACGTATTACCGATTCGAAGACGTCCTGGCGTTGCGATCCTTAGCCCCTCCCATGCCCAAAACACCTCTTCTGAGCATATGTCTTCCCATTTATAGTCGTGGGCGTTAATGTCCCTGGACCATTGAACCCCCTCTTCCTGTAGCAACACGCAACCATGGACATTCAGAATTATCCAATGGATCGGATGCAGGGACAGCGCCATTGTGTTCAGGACGACTGAGACGAGGCAATGTGCATTAAAAGCTTGCTCTTCGGCCATCCGACTGTATATAATTGATTCTGGATTACCAAGTCTCATTTCTCTCTTGATGCACTGCTAGCTTTCGATTTAGTCTCACGCCATCGATCGCAAACCTTGTCCAATAAAGTAGCTACCCGGATTCGACGTTTCTCACGACGCTAGCAAACCCCACGGTTGCTCCTACCTGAAGGTTGCACGGTATCGTGCGGAATTGGACCCGTGAGACCATGCAATCGGTTCTGCATGGCGCATCATGGTCGTCATATTGCAGTTGTTGATTGCATCTTGCGACTTCCAATCGAGAGCTCAGGCCATAGCCCATTCTTCTCCCTCATTCAACGGATTTTCCTTACTCAAACAACATCGTAATGATAACGAACTCGGTCTTTCATAAGGTTTGAGTATACTCATTCGTCTCATAATCTTTCCACTGGGTATCTCATACATGATGTTTCGCCGACTTACCAATCGATTGTCACGGGACAAGAAGCAGGAGGAGCTCAACGGCAATGGCCATGCCAATGGCAAAGATCCTTTGGACGCCAAGCGGACCTCATACGCGCCCCAAAGTAAGACTCACGAAATAGAAGACCACTCTGCGAATCGCCGCGAAGTAGAAAGCTCCTTTGAGAGATACGCTCAATTAATTCATGCTTCACAAAAACCGCTACCTACGCAGTCCGGCGATGGAGCGTATGCGTATGATCACACAGTGCCATCTGGGCTTCTGCAAGATCTCAAAAGTATGGGCTTCAAAGATATTGGCACCCTGATGGCAGTCATGAAGAGCAAAGCATCTGGCGAGTTACAGGACGACAAGACAATGATGATGGAGCATGTCATTCAGGCAGGTTATACGTCGGATCAGTGCTACGCTACGATGTTAATATTTACCCCTAGCTTGTTAGCGGGCTACCGACAATGTCGAAGACAAGGGCCGATTTGACGAACGCCTTTATCGATGAACTTTGGAATTCGCTCCAGCAGTATGTGTTTTCTTTATGCCTTGGTCTAGAGGCCGAACATACGTCAAACCCACGAACACCCCTAATCCGCGTCTTCATATTGCAATGCTGACTACGGGTATTCAATAGTCCTCCAACGAGCTACCTAGGTGATAAATTCATCTACAGGCAAGCAGACGGGTCGTACAACGTAAGCAAAGTTGACTTCTGATGCGGCTGAGATTGACCAGTTCAAGAATCCTAAGGTTCCGAGTCTAGGAGCAGCGAATACGCCTTATGCTCGATCAGTCCATCCAAGCACGATACAGCCCGGAGCTCTGCCGGATCCAGCCCTTGTCTTTGACAGTGTCATGGTACGGACAAAGTTCAAGGAGCATCCTAACAAAGTTTCTAGTGTGTTCTTCTACTGGGCGTCATTGATCATCCATGATCTATTTCAGACGGATCATCATGATTTCAATATGTCTCAGACATCCTCCTATCTCGATCTGTCGACCCTCTACGGCGATACTCAGGAAGACCAGGACCAGATCAGAACATTCAAAGATGGTAAACTGAAGGCGGACTGCTTCTCGGAACCAAGACTACTGGGCTTTCCTCCAGGATGTGGCGTCCTCTTAATCATGCTGAATCGGTATGACCTTCTGTGGCATGGACAAGACCCCTCTCTCTGATAACATAGGTTTCACAATTACGTCGTGGAGCAATTAGCGGTCATCAACGAGAACGGACGCTTTACTAAACCAAGCGAAGGTCTCACCCACGAGTTCAAGGAGAAGTCATGGGTGAAGTACGATAACGACTTGTTTCAGACTGGACGATTGATTACCTGCGGGCTGTATATGGTATCCGATATGTGTCAATAATATACTGGTGAATGATACTTACGCGCTCTAGAACATCACCCTGCTTGACTACCTCAGGACTATTGTCAACTTGAATCGAAGGTAAAGAATCTTTAATGGCCCGATTTGAGCATAAAATGCTGACCCGAATGCTTGAAGTAATACCACGTGGACGTTGTGAGCAGGCTCAACAGAACACGACGCAGGTCGAGCACTAACGAGTGTAGGGATCCTCGGGCTGAGATGGGCAAAGTTTTCGGCAGGTACACTCACGCCAACGCTTCCTTCCTCTGCTGACGGCGGTCAAGGTCACGACGGAACCCCCAGCGGTGTAGGCAATCAAGTATCAGCAGAGTTCAATCTGGCATATCGCTGGCATTCTGCTATCAGTGAGAAGGACGAGAAGTGGACCGAGGACTTGTACAGAGAGCTCTTTGGTAAAGATGCGGCGGATGTGTCCCTTCCAGAGCTTCTACAGGGGCTTGGTAAATGGGAACATGGCTTGGATAAAGATCCACAGAAACGGCCGTTCGCGCGTCTTCAAAGGGATGCTGACGGCAAACTGCCTGACGATGGACTAGTCGAGATCTTGACCAGCTCCATCGAGGATATATCAGGCAAGTCGCGAGTACATCCTTAAAGTCTCGATACTTATAACAACTTAGGGGCCTTTGGAGCAAACAATATACCTAAAGCACTCAAGGCAGTGACTATCCTTGGGATGCAGCAAGCTCGTAAATGGAATCTGTAAGTTTTCTACCTTGACTTTGGCAGTGTGACACACGCTTACACTCTAAAGGGCATCGCTCAATGAGTTCCGAAAATTCTTCCAACTGAAGCCTCACGACACCTTTGAGGCAATCAATCCAGACCCCATAGTTGCTGATCAGCTGAAGTACGCTGCTCCACCTTGAGGTGGAGCTAAGAGAGCTGATGATCCTTTCGTAGGCATCTCTACGAACACCCGGACTATGTAGAGATGTATCCCGGTTTAGTGAGCGAATCGGCGAAAGTACCAATGGGTAGGCCTGATGGACATTGCAAATATCAACATATCTGATGATCTTCTAGTACCTGGCGTTGGCATTGCCCCAAACTACACTATCTCGAGAGGTAGGAACTAAGTTAATGTTGTTGTTCAGTTGCAGAAGCTTTGCTGATCATTGAGATAGCCATTCTGTCCGACGCTGTGACACTGGTTCGCGGGGATCGCTTTTATACGCTCGACTATAATCCTAAGAACCTCACAAACTGGGGTTATGGCGAGGTGCAGTATGATCTCAACGTGAATCAGGGATGGTAAGTGCTCATAGAAGAACTCCGCTCTTTCAAGGTTGGGCGGCCTGCTTACAGAGCCAATAGTGTCATGTACAAGTTATTCCTAAGAGCTTTTCCAGACCATTTCAAGCCTAACTCTATATATGCACATTACCCAATGACCGTTCCATCAGGCAAGTCTAGATATCTCCGTAGCCGTTATCTCTCTGTTGTCGCTCATGTGGTTTCTAGAAAACAAGAAGATACTTCGCAGTCTCGGCAGGGAAGAGCACTATTCCTGGGACAAGCCTGCTAAGATACCACCACGGGTGAACTTAACGTCTTATATCGGCGGAAAGTATATCTTGGAGCGTCCAAAGAACTTCAAAGTAGTATGGGGCGAGGCTACAGGCTTCCTCATGGGCAAAGGAGGCTGGGACTTCATGCTCAGTGGGGATAGCCCAATCCATGCAAAACAGAAGCAGCTAATGGGCACCTCTCTCTACCGCGACCAGTGGCATCAACAAATCAAGGATTTCTACGAGTACATAACGCTCCGGCTATTGCATGAAAAGTCGTGCAGGATCGCTGGATTGAACCAGGTGGACATTACTCGAGAGTTAGTTTATCCGCACACTGTTTTTTCAGCCAGGCTTACAAAACGCAGTGTCGGCGATATCGCTCATGTACATTTCGCTGCCAATGTTTTCTCGCTTCCGTTGAAGACTGAGGAGCATCCGCACGGAGTGTATAGCGAGCAGGAAATGTACATGGTATTGGCCATAATCTCCATCTGTGTCTTTCTCGACTTGGATCCAGCCAAGTCCTTCCCGCTGCGTCTGGCCGCCAAAGCCGTGACACAGCAACTCGGCAAGCTCGTCGAGACTAATGTCAAATCTGTGAACAGGACTGGGTGGATTTCAGGTTTTGTCGATGGCATGACGCAGCATCACACTCCGCTGGCAGACTATGGGGTGCACATGGTCCGGAGTCTGTTGGAAGGTGGACTGGGCACTTCTGAAGTAACTTGGAGTCAGATTCTGCCTACAGCTGGTCACATGGTTGCGAATCAAGCACAATTGGTATTTCCCCTAATACAACCCCTCAAGAGGTTACGAGGATGCTGATAGAGTATCTAGTTCACCCAGCTCCTAGATTACTATCTTTCAGACGAAGGCAAACGGCACCTTGCGGATATCAATCATCTTGCCAAGGCAAACACGCCCGAAGCTGACGACAAAATCCTCCATTATGCCATGGAAGGTGTTCGCCTTAATGGCACGTTTGGATCTCACCGGGAAGCGACGACTTCCATGACCATTGATGACGGCGGTCGCCCAATCCCTGTGAAAGCAGGTGACAAGGTCTACTGTAGCTTTGTGTGTCTCCTTTCCGACCTTACTCTTCCCAAGATGGGCTAATCGTTCAGGTGGAGGCAAACCGTGACGCCGCAATCTTTCCGAATCCAAATGAAGTCGACATCACTAGAGACCTGGATACCTACATTCACTATGGTTTTGGACCGCATGCATGCTTAGGCAAAGACGCCAGTCGGGTGGCTCTGATGGCGATGCTCAAGGTCGTCGGTCGATTGGACAACCTCCGGCGAGCGCCGGGACCCCAAGGGCAGCTCAAAAAGGTTCCCCGAGAAGGCGGCTCCCACATATACATGCGGCCCGAGCAGAGTGCATACTTCCCTTTCCCAACGAGTGAGTCCCGCCTGCTATGGATGCTACGTCATGTCAGCTGATACCGCTTCCTAGCCATGAAAGTCCACTGGGACGGCGACTTGCCGCCACTGAAGAAGACTTAAGGCATTGTTACATTTGGGTGGAGCACGTCAGAGGAGGGCGACCGAACGCTCGTTTTCGGTAGGTTCATGAGCTATTGCTTAGACGTAGTTCAGCGTTGCAAACAGACGCAATCCCTCAAAGAATCTCTGTGCTGGCACGAACATGATAAAGAACAGGGGCGAGCACCCACCTCACACCTGGGTCATGTGGTCGTCTACCCTAGCCCAGCAACAGCTGATGAAGTTTTCATTTTTCCTTCTGCGTAGCTGCAGCCCATCATGGAGATTCTGGTCCAGCGCTCTGCCAGGACTTGAGAACGGTATGTCTTGGTCTGGTCGCAAGCTGCACCGATTACCCAACCCAGGCGTTTATTCCTCGTTGTGTAACATCAAGGTAGCAAACCATCCATGTTGGGCCCGTGGTTCTACTTAGCAAAGTGGGTCAGGCTACCTTATAGACTTTTTGGGCACGTGCACTTTGCTCAAGCCTCCTGACGACCCTCCCTGATGTTCACTGTTATTACCACCCAGAATCGTACTGTGAGACTGGGCGGCTGTGTAAGTATTTCATAGTCACATGCTCGAGCTCCTAGGGTTCCATTCTCATCTGACTCTACGAGTGGATGAATGATCATATTCACAATTCAGTGGAGCCTTCAGAACCGCGTAGCCGGGGTTGGCGCCATTGCGAATAATGCCATCATCAAAGCCCTTGATTGTTCTTTGCACCTACCTCTCTTCTTCATCTACATCACCACACTGCCAATTGGAGGGCGACACTTCAGAACCGCCAGCAACAACAACATCAACAACACCAAGAAGATTACTACCTAGCCTACAGGAAACAACGATTTCTATCCACTATCTACTCAGGGTCTCCTCGCTTCAACGTCCAGACGCCAAAGGATCAGCGGGCACTTCATCACTCCCTAAGCTGCTTCTAGAGCCCACCAGCGAAGCCGCCTTACCCGAGGCGAGCCGTGGTCGGCTTGGGAAACTTGGGTGACAAGCTGGGTACTAAGAGGGGCTTTGGCGGCAGAGCGGACGGGTGGCCGACACTGATGTATGCCAAGACCGAGGCTATTCTTATCCGAGAAATGGCCTCGTTGTCACCCCCGTCATCGATCAAAAACCCAGCATTGCACCAATCACTCGGATTGTCTCCTTCGGCTGCATCTCCAACCGCCCCAGTCCTTGCGGCGTCACCACGTCTCTCACATGCAAATCGTCTTGTCAGCCATGATGCGGGCGTCGCTTCCACCAAACCGGTCATACCCCCCACCCTGACTCCCAAAATACCAACTGTTTTCCTCGACCTACGCTCTGCTCCAATTCCTATTCCTTCAAGAAAGCCGAACTCTACCGCTTTCTATGCCCCTTCAACCCCCTTGACAGCCCGAGTGAGAGTAGGTCACCAATTCCCGTACAAGAGCCCGGCAACGCCTCAGCTAGGAGTATCGCTAAGTCCCCAATACGCTCGACATTCGCGTCCAGGCAGGCGCGTCAATTACTCCTCCGACGACTCCATCTCTCCTTCCTCCTCTGCCGCTTCTACAGCCAGTTTTGCCAGCATGCACCGCGACAGGCCTTCCTCGCCTCTGTCACCTTCAGTTGCGGTCCCTCTCTCCCCAGCGTCTCTCATTCGACAACCCGGTAACCAGTCCCAACTCCGACCTACTTCGAGGCCAACTCCCAAGCTCAAGCTTAATTCACTTCCACGCTTCCACCCTGCAAATTACGAGTCTTCTTCTTCCAGTGCTGATGCCACGCACCGCCTGTCGCGGCCAGGCGCCTCGCAACCACATCATCGCCATGTCTCTGATGCACAGAAGAAGCTCCAGCAATATCAACGTGATGTTGTCGCCAATGCAACTCGAGCAGCTAGCCTCGCCCTCTCTCCCAAAACACCGGTCAATCCGACCCCTGCTCGCCTCAATCCATTGGGCAGCCCAGGTCCAGTGACACCGTTTGCACTGGAAAGCGGCGGTGATTATCTACTGGCTGGCAACCTGGGTTCGCCAGATGGCAACATCGATCGAGGCAGAGAACTCGTACAGCGCTTGGTGGAGAAGGAGAACGAGCGTCAGAGATATCCACGTCGCTCGGAAAGCCATTCTCCGGCTGTAAGCCCCGCTGGCGGACGATGGTAGCTGATGGTTTCGATCCCTAGAAAAGTCTTGTTGCATTCAGACACTCGAGTACTATCACTCATGCACTTCGTTCATATACTTGAAGCAAAATTCTACAGCGAGAATTCATCATGGCGTTACACAAACCAGCAGGACTGCGACAAGATATCCACACAGGCTCTCGAAGGGCCACAGCGTTGATTTACAGCACATGTGAGTTCCGGCATTTCACTAGGGTTGGCATCAGCGTTGCCGACGTCTTTATCGGGTCTCTCTTTTTCCACAAGCGGAGCCGGATCAGTCGTGCAGGACGCTACAACTGAGGTTGCGGGGAAGTTTTCCTCGGCTGGAGCCGACTTCGACCACGAGCATATCGACCCCGAGGAGTCTGCACACATCACTTGCAGCCATGCTAATGCATGCATGATAACGGGTCTCGCCAATATTTCATTCTAGCATATTTACCACCCTTCAGACAGCAGCATTAGCTTGGTCTAGATCACCATTCCCCCACACTTCTGTTGCTATGCTTGCATACTGGCGTACGTGGCTCTACTCAAGATACCATAGATTGCTCTGCTTTTCCTCCGCCCCTTGCGGCGTCGAAAATTATTTGTGCAGTAGACTGCCTGGGAGCAATACCTTTATGCAAACATTTTACCAAACTCAGTTTCAAGCCCCAATGCAAACACTGACATGTCTGTCGACCAGTCGGGTGAGCCTTGTACCAGCACGAATGGATGACCTTCATTGAATTCCTTTTTTCCAATCGCTCTCTCAAGCTCTCTTACTGCGTTGCTACTATGGACCATCCCTTCGCCTAAGATCGAGCATCCCACATGCTGACAAGGTGCATCTCCTAGGGTGTTCTTCTGAGCCAGTCTTGAACACTCTGGACCCTCTTCACGAACTCAACCATCAAGTGAATACGCTACTTGCCTTGAAAAAGACGCCTCTTTAGCTAGGGTTCATCGCCGGTCGAACTACCCATCGTCATCTTTACAAAATATATTTCCTTATGACAGTGCCGAGATGTTGTTGGCGTATCATTTCTTGCCAGCGCACGGAATCCTTGACGGTCTCATGCAATGACTTAAAAAGCCCTCATATCAAACCAGTCTCTCTGTATAATCCACAAAATCACCTATGTTGAACACATCCCAACCAACTTCCCCTCCCCATTGCTTTGAACACCCTCCTCATGGATATACCATAAAACCCGCGCGCGGATGAACCCATCCCACAGCAGCCCCGTGCCAACCTCTAACCCCCCACCAACGTGATATTCATAGGCGAATCCACAAGCACGACGCCTGCCTTGGGGAAATTCCGCTTCTGCATCACGCTGCCCGATCCCCACACGAAGACCCCGAGGCTCCGATCTTCCCCTGCGAAGCGTCAGCCCAGTCTATCCCTTATCATCCCCAAATCTCTCCTCTTCTCCTTTCCCACCCCCTTCTCCCTCCCCCTCCTTCCTCCTCCGCCCCCCTTACTTCTCACCAAACAGGACCCCCCCCCTCCACTCCAAAGCCCAAGCCCACACCAAATACCTCACCCCCCTTCCCCCTCCCCCGCCCCCTCCGCCTTCCCCTCCCCCGCCCCCTCCGCCTTCCCCTTTCCCTTCCCCCAACCCACCCCCAACCCACCCCCGACCCACCCCAGAGATAACAAAAAAGAACATACCAACAGCCGCCCACCCCACCTCCTCCATCCCACTGACACACCCCCCCAGCACCCGTCTCGCCGCCGCGTACACATCCCAGTAGCTCGCCGTGTCGGTCCTCACGTACGTCGCGCCGGGCTCTTCCTCCGGCAGGGGCGCGCCGCGGACGTGCGCTAGGGTTGCTATTGCGAGGGTGCAGCTTTCTGTTGGGGGGGGGTGGGGGTGTTAGAGTGTGGGGGAGAGGGGGGGGGGGGATGGGTAGGGGGGTGGAGTGGTAGAGGGTGGGGAAGGGGCAGAAGATTAGGAGAGTAATCATCTGTCCCAAAACCCCATCTAAGAAAGAAGCAAAAAGGCCAACAAAGTAAAGATGGTGCCCAAAAAGTAATCCAAGGTAGCGCCGCTCTCCCCTCTCCCATAAACCCAAACCGGCACACGCAGGAAGATTGAAATCTAGGTACGCACCAACGACCACCCCCTTCGGCACCCACACCGGCACGTCCCGCCCCACGGGCCGGTCCCCGATCGTGACCCACTCGTGGAGCGTGCGCCCGTGGCGCTTGACGTCGCGCTCGTAGAAGATGTCGAGGGCTTTGTAGCAGTCTTTTTCGCGGTAGGAGGCGGTCCAGTTGGGCCAGGGGGTGCAGTGGATGGTGGGGAGGGAGGCAGGGAGGGGGAGGAGGGAGACTTGTGGGGCGGCGGGGGGGAAGATGTCGTAGGTGAGGCCTGGGTCGAGGAAGGGGGGATGGAGGGTGGAGAGGGAGGGGGTGAGGAGGGGGAGGAGGGAGAAGAGGTGGAGCATTGTTGTGAAGGTGGATGGGGGCGAGAGCTAGTGATGGGAAGATCGTGGGGAGAGGAATGGCTGGATGGTGGGGAGGCTGCAGGGGTTTGCGGTGGGCTTTATAAAATGGGGTTCTGTGCGGGGAACAGAAGTTGTGGAGGTGGGGTGGCGGGTATAGGTCTGCTGGTTGTGAGGTCTTATGGCTGGAGGCGCGCGAAATGGTAGCGATCGGGTGTGGAGGTTTGAGATGCGACTTGCGGGTGGAGGGCGACAATTCTCGAAAAAGAAATCGTACCTCGAGCCGCGGAGAGTCGGCACTTCGCCATGGAATGGCTGCTATGGGATGGAATATATTTTCGACGAAATCTCTGGTGGTAAGTTCTAATATAGGGGTATCCGCTTATTCAAAACATCTACCGATGCGCTCTATTCCTCTAGGTCAAGGGTGACTTGGTCTTTGGGGTCGTCGTCGGGGTATTCTTTCTCGCCGAAGAAAACAACTTGAATGGTGATGTCGTCCCTATGCATAGCAGTGGACGTTAGCCGGATCCAATTGCTGTTAGGGTATCCCATGCGTGGGTGAGCAGATGTGCATTGTGTTTCGTGTTTCGGCACTGAGTAGAAAAGAGGTACTGATGAACCGACAATGAGCGGATGGATCAAAGGGTGGACGTCCGAAAAACAGGGAACTAAGGCATAGAATGCCAGCTCAAGTGCCAGCAGAGTGTTGGAACTGCTGAGCTGAACGAGCTTCAACAAAGCCAGGTAGGAACACTCAGTGTTACCCGCTTTCTGTAGCTTCGCAGTTGTCGCTCAAGGGGCCCATCGACTAAGGTGTTCAAAGGAAAATATCGATACTTGCCTCAGATTTCTCGAATATGGAGGAGGAACTGTCAACAGTCCACGTAGTAAATCCTCATTGCCCCCTCCGAGTGCGTTCCGCGCGAGATGTGTCGCAGCATTCTCGTCCTTGACCACAAAGTTTTTCTTGTCAACATAGGCTACACCAGTATAAGCTGCCTTGGTAAGCGGCTTTCCTCCTCGCCGTGACTCCCTTCGGCGGTCCTCCTGAATCTGTTGCTCGTCTTGAAGTGGCGTTTGAGAGTCGGGTGACGGGACAGTCGAGGGATCGTTCACTTTTAGCCACTTCCCAATGAGGGCGACTGCCTGCTCGTTGCTCAAAAAATCCCATAAGCCATCTGAAGCCATGATGAGGAAATCGCCGCTTTCCGGAGATATTTGAGTAGTCGTGATCACAGGTTCTGCGGTCAGATAGGGAGGCGTTTCCAAGCCTGAACGAAGCCGATGGCCGAAGAATCTCTCTTTAGCTTTCTTTTGGATGTCTTTAGACCACTATACGGGGAGCTTAGTCTGTCATCGAGTCATCTTCCGGCACCGTCCATACCTTCCAAATACCATCGCCAAATGCTCGGGTTAGAGCCATCCCTAGAACTCTGCCGTCTTTGATGACATCCGGCTCTCCAGGGTGCTCCCTGCGTATTCTGGAAGCCTCATCCTCATTGTAGCCAGTCTGATCTACGGAGAGTGCCTGTGCTTCCCACACCCCAGCTGCATTGCGCCGGCCTAATACTGCGCGAGAATCTCCGGTGCAAGCAACTTTGAGCCTTTGCCTTTCCGGGTCGTAGAGCGTTAAGAGAGCGCATGAGCCTGAGTAACTCGGCGCGATTTCGGTCATGGCGTCATTTAGGAAGCGGTACCCGTCGATAGCTTCCGCGCCTCCCTCGATCATGTCACGGTCGAGGAGCATAAAGGCGTCTCTTATGGCCTGGTCGATCTCGCCCGAAGTCAAGTCGTCGGCCGCTTCGGCGCTTTGTGACTCAGGCACAGGGTGTAATCGATTTCGAGCATCTTCTAAGGCATAATAAACATATCTAGGCAACCATTCTCGTAGCACGATAGCAGTCTCTACTCCCCTATACATGTGAGTTCAAAATGTTATACGAGATGAATACATGACTCACTCATGACCGTCGAAAACGCCAAGATATAGCCAACGTCTACCTCTAGAGTCGAACTGTTTAGCAAGATGGCAGATCGAATCTTCAATCGGAGAATTGCCTTCGAGCTGGGTGACGTCTGCGCGAAGGACTCCCCAAGAAGGTCGCGGCACGTAAATGGACTCTCGAGTTCGCAGGTACTCATCAACGTCTTCCATTGTGTAGGGGATCCAAGGGGTTAGTGTTTTGATGTCTGATCCTCCTTCCTGGAGCATTCGCGTTCGAAAGCTATCACTGGCTTCCAAAACTAACGCATTCTGGGCACCGAAATGATGGTATCCCAAGCCAAAGCCAATCGAGGCGGTACATAATACCACGATGGCTCGGCCAGGAAACCGTTGGTAAGAGTAAGTCGATGGCGACCGCCATGAGTGCAGCGCACGACGCGGTCTCTTGACGTAGGCTTGTATATGATTGACTATTTTCGAGCATTGTATTGACGTGGTGAGAGAGCTTGGGAATGAACAAATCATCAACCGCCTCATTTGACGCATGCTTCTTGTGTCTTTTGAATGCCAATGTTTTGGCGAGCAGTCACCGAAAACCTGCTCGTATACCTCCTTACCTGCTAGGGTACCTCTACGAGGGTCTTAAATAATAAGTCTCAGATATACTCCAGTTGTCTGCCTCCTTCGCAATGGATCGTTGATGGTCGATCAGTCCGTCATCATTCCGTTGATACCCTTTTTTCATTTGGTATTACCAAATTGAGTGCTCTTTCTTGGTCCCTTGAAATGGCACCCTGCTGGCGCATGGGATAGCAGACTAGACCAACTTGGATCCTGAAGTTATTATGTTCATAAGATTATGACGGCTTCTGCAGCAAGCCTTGCTAAAACAACCTGGAATTATTGATGCTTGTTCCGTGGGATAACGCTCAAAGTCGGAGCCCCAAAGCTTCAGACATGTTCAGCCGCATCCCTTACCGACAAGATGACCAGAATCAAAGTCCGTGGTACCAACAAGCCAAGAGATTGGACACATCAAATCATGTACGTTGGTTTGGCGTTTCAAGCACTCAGCTGAGGCTCTACATAAAGTAGTACCCAACCCCTGAGCGCTCCACCAAGTCTAATATATTCGTCCACTGAGCGCATCTTCTAGCACAGTGGTGCACTCGCAAGCTTAACGTCTTCGCTCACTCAGACAGATGCTCTCTTATGTTCTTAAACAATGTATATTCTCCTGTGTCACCGTCTTTAACGGCTCCTTGCAATGAACCCGGTTTGGCCCCTGCATTTCTACAATAATCGGGGCACACCGATATTCTGCGCGTCGACGACAACATCCCAGCTTCAGGCCAACCTACTTTCTAGTTAGGCTCTTGCGCAGTAGCTGGCCGTCCTCGGAATCAATCCCCTCCTTGGAAACTGGAAAGATGCTACGGACAAGTACTTTAGGTTATCATGGTTTCCATGATCGCTCGGTCTGAGAACCGTTTGACAATGAAGTACTTCCAAGAAGCTACTTGTATGTCGATTTCATACGAAAGCTGTGAGGGCATCATCTTTCTGCAGCCATAGCACAACAGTGTTCAAAGTTGGGTCAACGGACATGCCGAGTAGAATGATTGGAGATGATGGGCATGATCAACCTGAAGCCCGCTGCAAGCCGTCAAGTTTATCACTCCGTCTCAGCGCTTAGCATGAATACCCACTTTCATTGGTCGCGCCTTCCCTCCGCACAGACTTGCCCCTCGATTCCCTCTTCAAGCTTGTGGACGAGACGAACGGATATATAGGCGCTGTCCAAGCTACGCTCTATTCTCGATCTCCTTGTGTTTGAGCTGTCGCCATCAATCTGCAAACTCGTGTTGATTCTTGTTCTTCCCCTTGAACTTCAATTGGCTGGTCCAATTCGCTCTGCAATCGCGTTTTTTGATAAGATACTCTCTGTTCGCACATCCTTGCTCGATACTGCTGCCGTTCATTGCTCGCAGTCGTACCCTTCAGTGTGTCCGCTAGCTACCGAAAACTATACATATTCATCACCCTTCACATCTCTGCAAACCATCAGCATGCTTGCCCGCGCCGCTAGACCAAAGCTCGCCCTCGCCGTACCCATCTCCACGACTAGCCATGCCCTCAAGTCGCCCCTGCCAATCTCACCTTCACCGATCAGCCCAACGGTACGAAACACGAGAGCAAATCAACGGGGTTTTTCGACCTTCCAGCAACCTACTTTCGCCTATGCTTTGTCATCAAATACCAAGAGCATCTTGAAGAAAAGCCAACAGTCAACATCATCCGGCAAGAAGCTCCAATTCCGCGAAGAGCCAGCAGTGAGGTGCATCACACCAGTACCAGACGACTACCATGGCACTTACGTCAAGATGTCGAGAGATGATCGTAGGTGGGGAAAGGGCGTTCGCGAATGAGCGACCAACGATTTCACAGTGCACTTCGGAGGCCTGGCAAAGCCGAGTCTCCCCCTCATCCACAGCTTGCGCTCCCGTTAGCTCCCAGTCTCGGAACGATCCGCAATAGCCACTAGGAGGGCCGGAGACCTGGACGCGGGAGCAGGAGGAGGAGGTGATGATGCTCAGGGTACCTTAGCTTTGACGACGTTGACATGATGATGATGATGATGAATGCGAAATAGCCGCGGCGATGGCACGAGACGACAACTTAGTCTAGGTAATCAAACCATTGCACATACCTCATACTCTCATTTACAATATACCATCCAATGAAAGGGTGCATTTTCGATGGGCAGCTCATCAAGTTCTATGTATAGTCTGTGGCCTCTCGGGTCGTGCTGTTGGACGTTTTCAACAAGCGGGGCAAGTGCTACGACAATTTGCCTTTCCATCTATGGATCTTCATTGATCGTACAGTCCATCGTAAAATCGTTGATGTGTTCAACTAATGAGTGGAATGGTGCTCCAATCCATGCTACTGGATGGGATACGCGGGGCTTGACTTTCTTGCGATACATAAACGGGCGAGATGCCACCTATTCAACGTGACTCGGCTGCGAGACCGACCGCCGACATCAGGCATTACCTGTCCGATTTCCAGGCAATGCAGGATGCCGAGAAGGTTATTGTAGCGTAGCGGCTCTCAAAGCAATGATGATGCTATTCATGTGAATTTGTGATAGAGCTGGCTCAGCAGCTCCATCGCAACGACCACCTTGACTTGTAGGGAGGGACAAATGACACCCACTCGAGCCTTCACTTTCCCCAGTGTAAAAGAGTGTGGAGTAAGCGTAAATTCCCCAGCGTGCATGGAGGCTGAGCAGCATCTTCGAAGCTAAGACTTGAATCACTTGATCATTGTGCTTTGGGCTACAAGACAAAGGATGAAGGCAGGAGGCGGAGCATCGACAAGAACTGCCATTACGATGGTCTGCATCTGGCTCTGCAGCTAAACATCTCAGTCATCATGCGGGCCGCTAACTCCCCGTCAGGAATATGGTAAGAAAGACTGCGGCTCGTTCCTGACAGGAATCGGAAGCGTTCTACCTGGTGATCAACAGGTACCCGGCGCTTCACCATAGGAAGGCCTGGATGATCAGATTGCATCTCGAATACACGCGCCGAAACGGTTGAGCATGCCCCGGCCTTCCGGGACAAGCTCAAGTGTAAATACGCAGCAGAATTCATCTGATATCCGTCAATAAGTAATGTTGACGCCGCTATGGGATGAGACAGCCGGGACAAGCTCCGCGAGCGCTTGTTGTTGGCAACTTGAAACGCACTTCTAGCCGAGGAAGAATGATCGATACCCTGCGCCAAGCACTGGGACAAGTCATCGATCCCCTGTACTACTCAGATCACGCAGGGTGTTCAGCTGTGGTGTGAGTGTGATAGAGAATGATGACTTGAGGGCAGATGGCAAAGCCTCAATAATGGGCATGCCAAGCGTTCTATAAAAAGCAGCACCAATTGCGGCATCTAACGATCTACGGTTAGCATAGCGTTAAGCGCCCAGCGCCCAGCGCTTGCATATATCTTTTTTCAGACATTGGTCCGAGCTCTTGATACATCCATCTTCACCCACGTTCAACATCCGGCAGTGACCCTGATGGGCCTCCGAATAGGTCAATGGCGCTTCGATTACCTCAGAGGGCATCACCAGGGTGCAGGAGAGACGATGTTTCAGCCCTAAAGATTTCTAAAGAAAGGTTTCAAACCCTCTAGTACACCACGCTACCTATGAACTGGCGTCAACAGACGAGCTTGAGGTCACCATATTGATGACCCGCATCTCCAGCTCCTGCAATGAATTATAATAAATATGCTTCGCCTCTCTATTATCCGCTCCTTCGAAATGCTGTAGAAGGTATTGTCGAGCCAGACGTCTCACACTTTCCCTAATTGATAATCTTTTTTGCTTCAGGTGGTCTCCTTCTTTTGCCTGATATTCCTTGCCCTGCATCTTCCTGCAGTGCAACCAAAGCCGTCGGACTCGGACTGGTGTATAATAGAGCCACCCCCAATCGTTAAGGTGTTGATCTTTCCCTTTATCGTGCATCCTTGCAATCCATCCCGATACACTTCCCTTCAATCAATGGTATCACACATACATTCAGCAAGTCTAGAGTAAGATGTCAAAGGCCCCCAAGACATTTATACCCAAGAAGACTCGTCGCTCACAACCGTACCCACCCATCACCACCACAAGGACAATGGCTTCCCCTATTTCTCCTTCAGGCAATCGATCCGCAGGTCCATGGAGTGCTCAAGACGATGAGCAATTAAAACAAGCTCGTCAGCGAGGGATGAATTGGGCGCCTATTGCCCGGGACTTCTTCCCCACCAAAAGCGCCAATGCGTGTCGCAAACGGCATGAAAGGCTCATGGACAAAATCTCAACCAGCGAGGACTGGGCTGCACCTAAGCTGGAGGAAATGGCCAAACTCTATCTTGATTTGCGAGAGCAAATGTGGAGCCTGGTAGCCAGCAGGCTTGGTGAAAACTGGAAGACCGTAGAATCCAAAGTATGTTCATCAATACCGTAGAAACATTCGAGAGCTAACGCTATGGGCAGTGTATGGAGAAAGGAATAAAGACACTCCAGAGCGCAGGAAGACGTCGGGACAAAACCAGCAACACCGGCGACAACTCCGGCAACGAGGATACCTTTGACGACAGTGGTCTTGGCCCAGACGCGGATCGGCAGCAACAGCAAGATCCCAACTCAGCCGCCTCAGACGTCGGCCATTCCCGCTCTTCGCACCGCACCTACAGCAACGCGTCATCTTATGGCCCCCCCACGCTGCTTCCCCTCGCGCCATCTCCACAACCGCCGCACCTACAGTATCATCCTCAGCCTCCCCCACTTCAGCAGTCGCCCTACCAGCTGCCCTCTACTTTGATCCAACAGCAGCACTACCAACAAGGTCCCAAGCTGCCGAGCATTTCGCATGTTCTGGCGACTACCGGTCCTCCTATGAGGAACATTGTCTCAACGACTACTATGTAACAACTACGTCCTTAGGCATTGAATCCACGCCTCATGATCCCTGGCATCCGGCGCTTAGCTCCTTTGCGACGTCGACTCTATTTCTTGCATGGCGCTTGGTTGCTTCGGTACGGGGGAAGGGGGCATCGGCGGCGAATAATCCTAACGGGATTACCATGGTTTCTGGTGGGAATGGGTCTAACGGCTTATCGTTGGCGTACTTTCTGCTTTTGATAGATGACGAGTGTACGACTCATGTAACGATTGGGAACCGGGCATGGGGGAAAAGTCAACGGGGACTCTCTTTCAGTATTATTTCCTTGTTGTACTACTAGATATAGGCCTTCCATTTCCATGTCTTTGCGACTTCTACTTCTTCTGGGACTCTATTGTTTTGGGTAGTCTTGCATTGAGGCTAGCTTAGCGAATTGTTTCAAAAGCGAGGTCATTATTTGCAGACTACGACATGAGAGCCCAGCATTGAGCCGAAGGATCGTCATTCCCTCACATTTGTCTTCAGCCGGAAGAGAAAGAGCCGCAACATGTCAAATTTGCACATTTCCTTATACAGTATTGTTACACCAGAAGAACGCTTTCACGGTTAACTTGCGCCGCTCCCTACCATGAGGCCACGAAGTCGACACACTACTTACTCAAGTCTCTGGACATACGGCGCTACCCGAATGAGATCCCTCGCATCTCCGCATCAGCTCCCCCGTCTCCTCCACCCATCCAAGCCCAAGATCCCTCCATCCTCTGCATCCGGATCAACCGACCACTTCCGCACCGCCTGAACCCCAAGCTCACTCTCCCACCCCGCCTCAAACATCTCCATCCCCGTCCACGCAATCATAGCCGCATTATCCGTACACAGCGCCAGCGGCGGAAACGCCAGCTTGATATGCGAGAAGCCGCGCACATCGAGGAAAGCGCGGAGGATATGTCTCAAGAAGCCGTTGCAGGCGACGCCGCCGCTTACGACCAAGGTGCTGAGGGCTTGTTCGCTGTTGTTCTGGAGGATTTGCAGCGCCATGACGACTCTGCTGGCCAGGTGCTCGAAGACCACGCGCATTGCCTCTCTTGCGAGGGCCTGCCGCTCGGCTTCACCCATGCCGCCTTGTTGGGCTCTGTTCTCGATGGTCCTTTGCACGGTGCTTCCTGTGCCTGTGAAGCTGAATTGCATGCTCTTGCTCTTGCTCCCGCACCTCGTCTCCGCCAAGGGGACACCGAATGCCCAGCCCCATTTTGTGGGTTTGCGGGCAAGCTCCTCGGCGCGGCGTGGAGGTGGGGTGTACTCGTAGGGGGCGTCGGAGGGGAAGGCGAAAGCTTCGAGCAGGCGACCGTACATGGTATCCTTCGAACTTGCCAGGAGGTGAGATGGTAGGATATGGCGGCCGCATTTATCCAGGCAGTCGCCGATGGCGATATCGGCCGTGGTCGCAAGTATGTGGTGCGAGGTCAGAGAGGCGGAATGCACAAGCATGGTGTGACCTCCTGATACCAGCAAAGAAAGAAATGGGAATGCAGGCTCTATTGAAGTCTCTGGATTTTCGAGAGCGGAGACGAGTCGGGACGTCAAGGCGTGTGCTTGCATGTGGTTTACTCCAACTAGAGGTATTTGCCATGCGATTGCTAGACCTTGTGCTGTGTCTAGGCCTGTGGATAAGCTGGATCGCATGCCGGGGCCGCGGGTTACGGTTATGAAGTCCGGCTTTTGCTTCTGGACATGTGACTCTTTTGATTGATCATAGATCGAAATGCTCTTTTGAGGATCAGCAAACTCATTGCCATGGTTGTCTGACCCAGGTAGGTTTTGCAGTGCTTTCTGAACCAGTCTTCCGAGGTTGATTTGGTGAGAGTCTAGCGCCACCATGGGATGGACCCCTCGGAATTTGCTGTTGTCTGCAGTTACCTTTTCATGGAAATGTAGACTTGCTGCTGATTGGCCTAGAGCATGATTGACGACGTGTGGTGCCTGGCTGTTGTTCCTGTTCATCGCGGCATGATCATTCATTCTGTCTGCTCTAGCATGAGCCACATTACTTTCCGACTCTTTCCATATCTTCTCTGCCTTGCCATGCTTTTCGAGGATCGCTACCGATGTGTCATCACTGCCTACGGGTCAGATATTGTAGAACTAGGGATCTCACATTTGCACATACCATGATGTCTCAATCGCAAGCGTCAGAATTTGTCTCCTAGAGCCAGGGGGGAACCAAAATTTCCGTATATACAATAGAACAGGTCCGGGATGACATCCTGTACGATGCGACAATGTCAGCATCCAACTCAATAATGTGTAGGCGTGAAGGTTGCGATGTTCATCCAAGAGGCTCAACCGCACACGAAGTGGCATAGTGGCGCGCCGGCGAATTGTCGGAGAATTGTTTTGGTACCTGACTAGAGTAGGAGATTAAAATTACTTTAACAGCCACAGATTCACAGTCCATGGACTGCTCTCCAGGTCACATCCCGTGGTATTCCATTCTTACAGCATATAAGATTTTCCTCTACATTCACTACCCTAATTGACCTATCTCAACCTCTCGCTTCGGTATTCTGCTTGGTCGAAGCCATGGATGGGTCCGCAGCCTAGTTAGCAACCAAGGAGGAAGGCCCAAATACCCTTACGGCGCCAGCCCTAGATCCGTTATGGCCACAGTCCAAGCAGCGGTCAAGGAGAGTCTGTTGGGCACGACTCGCGAACCAGAGCTTTCAGCTCAAACTCGGGCGACGTTCGATCGCCATGCAAAGCAAGATGAGGACAGTGGAGAGTATTTCATGACCGAGCATGACTTCGTAAATGCTATAGCGCCAGAAAATGAAGACTATGTAAGCTGATTGACGCAATCTTCCGGTGTCGTTGAGCTTCTGAAAGCGTCGGCGCAACTAATCCGTTCGTCGATTAGCACAAAATCAGCCGAGAGCAATATGCCCTACTATTCCAGATCGCGGATCGCCGAAGACTTGGTCGTATCAGTCTGCATGACTGGGGCAACTTCGAGAACCTCCTTGCGAAGCCAGACGCCGAGTATGAGATTGCTTTCCGCCTTTTCGACGAGGGGGGTACTGGGGCCATCAAGTACGATGACTTCCAGAAGCTATACAACCTCAACAAAGGGAACGATGCTATACCTTTCGATTGGAACTGCGAGTGGGCGTCTTTGTATATTGGAGGGAGGAAGCGCCGTCACGATATGACATATCCTCAATTTTCGCAGATGCTACGCGGCCTGCAAGGAGAGAAGATTCGGCAGGCGTTCCACCACTTCGATACAGATCAAGATGGCTACATAGATCCGGAAGACTTCCAGCGCATCATCGTCCAGACTGCGGGACACAAATTGTCGGACCACCTACTAGACAACCTGCATACGCTCTGTAACATCGGGACTGGAAGTAAGATATCGTACGCCAATGTGCGGGCTTTTCAGAACGTCATCAGAGAGATGGACTTGGTAGACCTCATAATACGGAATGCCACACAAAAAAGCGAAGATGGGACGATAACAAGAACAGACTTCCTCAATGAGGCGGCCCGGATCACGCGGTTCTCCCTTTTTACGCCAATGGAGGCTGACATTCTATTCCATTTCGCCGGACTAGACGCGCCGTCCGGCCGATTATCCCTGAAGGACTTTGCTAAAGTCGTTGATGCATCATGGCAGAGCGCATATGCTGTGGGCCAGGAGGTTATCGGAAAAGCAAACACAGCTGTGTCGCGTGGGAAGCAGTACTTGCACATTGTGCTGGAATCGGCGCACCACTTCGCGTTGGGCAGTATAGCAGGCGCATTCGGAGCACTCATGGTATACCCTATTGACCTGGTGAAAACGAGAATGCAGAATCAACGAAGCCAACGTGTTGGAGAAATGCTATACAAGAACTCAATTGACTGTGCAAAGAAGGTTATAAGGAATGAAGGATTCACTGGACTCTATTCAGGAGTTCTGCCCCAATTGGTCGGCGTTGCACCAGAAAAGGCCATCAAGCTTACCGTCAACGATATTGTCAGGGGTCGTTATACGGACAAAGCGACGGGGAATATCTGGTGGCCATGGGAGATTATGGCTGGTGCTTCAGCTGGCGCATGCCAAGTGGTAAGCAACAACCGCATTTTCGGATATGATGAACGCTAATAGATTCCAGATATTTACTAATCCACTAGAGATCGTGAAGATCCGATTGCAAGTGCAAGGGGAGATGGCAAAATCTGTTGACGCTGTAGAGAAACGCTCCGCGATGTGGATCGTGAGGAATCTAGGTCTGGTAGGCTTGTACAAAGGCGCTAGCGCCTGCCTCCTGAGAGATGTGCCATTCTCTGGCATTTACTTCCCGACTTATAATCACTTGAAGCGCGACTTCTTCGGAGAAGGGCCGAACAAGAAGCTCGGCGTCGTCCAGCTACTGACAGCTGGCGCTATTGCGGGTATGCCAGCAGCTTATCTCACAACGCCGTGTGATGTAATCAAAACCCGATTGCAGGTCGAAGCTCGCAAAGGCGATACAAAATACACCTCACTAAGACACTGCGCCTCAACCGTTTACCGAGAAGAAGGCTTCAGAGCGTTCTTTAAAGGCGGCCCAGCTCGGGTATTACGATCGTCGCCTCAGTTCGGCTTTACTTTGGCCGGTTATGAAGTCCTTCAGAAGATGCTGCCCATGCCGGGGAGCGATACTGATGGGCCCATGATCGCTGGGCATACCGAACCAGCGGTTGGGCTCCAGGAGGCAAAGGCACCGTTACCGTACCTGAGAAGCCGCAACGCGCTGAAGATCATTCTTGATCTCGACGAGAATTTCGGTAAGCCCAAAATACCCAATGGTAGTGGCTGGATCCCGTTGATGGGACTCCGTGGTGCCGGGACTGCTCCATAAAGAAAGGGCTCTTCAAGGCTCAACAGCACATAGCAATAAGGTTCATGGAATTATGAGCATGGAGGCGTTATCCGGATTAGGCGGCATGGGTCGGAACAAGCATTGTCGTGGCCATGTGGAAGCCCGAGCCGCGCAGAGCGGCGCATTGGCATCCCAACGGGGAAGGTATAGATAGTAGATATACTGCATTGATCGCAAAATCCGTTGAGATGGTCGTGTAGCAGTGACTACTACCTTGTCGCCCGTTCTCGATCGTCGCTTGCCAGCAAGTGTCTCCTTTCGCCATCTAAGCCTTGCTTGTTATCCTTTTCCCTACCTCGATATAGAACGTAATGCTGAATCGTGAATATGACATCGAAGAAGATGCTCTATCGATGTCAGTTTTAGACCCCTCTCACAGTTCACAAGGGAATATATATACGATGTTCCCCAAGACCAGCTTGACCGGGTTTCCCGACAATCCTGACCAGTCGCTCTGCAGGCTTGAGTCAATCACAAGCTGCAAGATCGACAGGACGCCACCCATCAGATCCAGCAGAACTTGCTGAATACTCCAGCCTTCCGTTGACTGGCTTTGGTAATTCGCCCAAGCTTGCGGAATGTATTTTACAACCGTGATCACGAGCTTGCAGTAGCCGACTGCATATATCTACACGAATCATAGCAATCAGCACTGTGTGCAGCTTTTCAGGTCCACCTTTCCAGCCTCGAATACGCACTACATCAATCCATGCCCAGCCGGACGGATCCGTTCCGCCATTAATCCCCCTGGCCCAAACCACGCCGACCATGCAGAGCACACCGATCAAGCACCCAGCTTGAATAGCCCAAATGCCTGTTCCGACCTTGGCGCATCCCTGCTTGAAGCCCCAAATTCTCTGTGCATACATGCTCAATGTAACCGAACTCAGGATGACTGCATGAACACCGAATGCGACATCGTTGAGCCGCACTGTTGGCTCAGGCGACACAGGGTTGCGAGCCGCATACTGAGCGCGGATCACCGGTGATGCGTACAAGGCGCAGTTGGAGACCAGGTACGCAAGAAAGCCAACCGTGTTGGTTGTTGGGTACGCGCGGGTGGTGCCTTTCGTTGAGCGGCGCTTGTAGTTCAGGATTGGTTGGGGGTAGAAGGAGAGGGACCAGGAGAAGAAACTTATGGTAGATTAGCCGGGCTTCTTGTGCAGTATGGCTGAATTCAGTACTAGAGCCATCCTATAAGCCTTAGGTTGTAGAGCGTATATCAGTACAGGTGTCTGTTAGGCTTCGTGTCCTGGATTTACCGGGATATTGCTTTCGCCAACGTTATGAGTTGAGGGGAAAGCATTGTTATGATAGCCCCGACAAACATGTATCGTTACCGCAATCCCAATGGTGGCATGCAGGTGGCGCAATGGACCGTTGAATCCGTCATTTCCGATTGAGGCGTGGATGAGAGATGCGCACAACGGTGGAAGAGAAACTTGGGATACTCCCTCAGTGACCCAGAAAACTGTGTGACTCACCGGGAAAGGCCGGATCACTTGGAAAAGTATATAAAGATCCAAATCCCCAGACCCGATTTCTGTGCTTCATCCATCTTCATATTCGTAGCGGAGCTATATCAGTTTTGCACTACGGTCTTGGCATTTCTTGGCATCACATCATACCACCAAACTTTAGGCACGTGATATCGCTGCGCTTGTCTCCTTCATTGTCCATCATCACCGCATTTGTCCATCCAAACCACCAGCCCAACGGGCTCCCCTCCACCTGCCAGAATCCTCCAAAGCACCGGCGTCTTACCAACATCTGTCTCTCTTCTTCCACAGAACATCGACTATACGTGTTCACTTGCTCAAGGCGCATCCGCGTTCGGCGCCCGTTCTGCCTACGTCCTCCCCTCCTTGTCCATCAAAGCGAACAACACCTCCACAAAAAACCACTACCACCTCAACCCGTTTCTACGTTACCATATACCACAGCGCCCACAAAAACCACATAACCACTACCTAAAACATTACCACTTCTACTCTACTACAAGCAAGCCGAAATGGCGACGCAACTTCTCAACTCTCAATTCACACCATCAGGCCCTCGCGCAGGCCGCAACGGCGAACAAGCACGCCTATCAAACCGTGGTGGTATTCAGAAACGCGGTCAAAACAAACCACGCTTGGACAAGGACGGCGACGCGATCATGGACTCAAGCTCAGGCAACAAAGGACGGGGTCGAGGCACGAACAACCGTCGCGACACTTCTCAGTCTTATTCACGCGGATCTACCACTCGTGCTCACCCAGCAACATCTCACGGATCTACTGTTCATGGTCACCCTTCACCTCCAAGAAGCACGAGATCCACAAGGGTAGATCCTGCAGCGGTGCAGAAAGCAATCCTGCGGTCGATGGGCTCGAAGGATTCACTACCTAAAGGACCGAAGGCTCTTTCCCGATTGACAAAGTACACTGGGAAAGATGACAGAGAAGACGGTGCTACCGGAGGGCTGGATCAGATCAGGATATATGGCCTCAAGGAGAGCAAAGCAGCATCGAATCCAGGAGGAGGAGTGAAAGATCTATTGAGCTTCCTTGAGCGAAAGGCTATTGCACCGAATGCTCCAGCTAGGGACGCGGTGAGGATCAGAAAGGTATGTTTAACAGTCCGCAGGTTCCCATCGTCAACGCAAGCCTCGCCCTATCTGGTCCGCTCTCGTTTCATGCCAAGCCTCAGAACGACGACCGAGATATACGAGCCATGCCGCTTCTGATAACAACGGGTCTTGCAACTTCAAGGTTTTATGCCTTGCTAACGTTGTGTAGTCACGACATGAGGGTGACGCTCTGATCATATTTGTACGACCAGAGGATACATCAAAGATCATCAGACTCAACCACTTTACGTTTGCTGGAGCTACTCTAAGGATTGAGCCCTACAAGCAACCCACTTCACAAGAAAACCGCCCGAGGAGCCCCGAAGGACCTGGCGTTGCCGCAATCTTGAAGAATGTACTTGCTCGTCGATACGTCGAAGGATCTAAACTCTTGGACTTGTCAGCTCTCGGCACCGATCCAGAACTGGTTGACGTCGGCATGTTTGGATCGAACACTACCACATCGAAGTTCTTTCCTGCGCTCATGAAGGTGTGCGACGGTATTTTTGCCTCCGAGCAGGAGAAGACCGAGGCCGTCGTGAGCGTATCGCTGGCCAACAACGAGCTTGCCAGCCTCGACGCCGTTACCACATTAGCACAGACGTTTCCCAACCTCAAGAATCTTGACCTCTCGAACAACCAGTTCAAGTCGACACAGACTCTAGACAGATGGCGGATGAAGTTCCGCAAGCTAGAGCATCTAGTCATCACCGGCAATCCATTGGAGAACTGCGACCCAGCGTTCATGGCCGAGCTCATGAGGTGGTTTCCCAACCTGCGCAATATTGGCACTACCCAGGTTCGCACTGGGGAGGACATCAGCGCCGCGAAGGTTAGACAGCTTCCAATCCCAACCGCACCCGCTAGCTTCCTGGACGAAGCCGACATCGGGAAGAACTTTGTTGTACGATTCTACCCGGCCTACGATATTGACCGGATCTCCATACTTCGAGACTACTATGACGATTCTACTACCTTCTCCATGAACGTCAATACATCGGCTCCCAGAGACCCAGCAAGCACTCAAGGTGTCGTTAGCTGGGATCTCTATATCAAGGCCAGCCGCAACCTACGGAAGATCAACCACCTGCACGCGCGAGTAAAGCGCCAATATGTCGGCCAGCAGTCCATTGCGAATGCATGGAATATCCTACCATTCACGAAACACCCGGATCTTATGAACGAACCAGAGAAGTGGTGCATCGAATGCCACTCCCTACCTGGAGTACCCGATGGGCAGACGCCTGGCGGCGTAGGGGGACTTATCATTACCGTCCACGGCGAATTCATGGAAATTGACGACCGCAGCGGCAATCCCGACCCGAACATCAAGCGAAGCTTTGATCGTGTATTCGTCTTGGGCCCCGGCGGCGGAGCGGGAGGAATCAGAGTCGTCAACGACATGCTCACTCTCCGAGCCTACGGCGGCTATCAGGCTTTTCAGCCAGATACCAAAGGCACACCGACACCCGAGCCGCAGACCAAGGACATTATGAAGCAGCTAGGCTTGCCGTACCATTTTGGCTTGCCGATGCTGGATAAGACGGGGGAACAGATGATGAAGGAGAGGATGGCGCTGGAGCTGACGACGCGCACGGGGATGACGATTGAGTATTCAGGCAAATGCCTCGAGGAGACGGGCTGGGATTTCGAAGCTGCTTGCAAGGCATTTGAGGGGGCGAAGGTATGTTCAGCACCACTGCTGCTTAAAGAGAGCATAAACTAATCCTCGCTTCAGGGAAATCTGCCACAGGAGGCATTTGTCCAGTTATAGAGGTTAGGGGCTAATAGAATGGTTTGAAGGAAAGCATTTTTGAGGGTTGGACTGCATATGAGGGCATACGAAGGAGTTTTAGGGATATCATGGCATGGGCATCACGTCATTTCATCAAATGGCAATGATTTGTTATTTCAGATCGGGCGGAATACGTTGCTATGGCGAGCTACGGAGAGCCTTTTGAAGCATACTTCACAGCAGCATCGGGACTTGGCGTTGGGCATAGATCCATTGGGTTGAAGCAGCTGTTTTCCAACTTCAACTGAAGCTTTACATCATTTCGAATTCTCGTGCATCGCCAAAGTGCTCATTGCAATGATTCTACGCATCGCTTTGCACGACCGAAAAACGTTTTGATGGAAGGACGATGGGACGATTTGACCAACGGCTGTCCAACGCACTGCTGAAGCTTTTGAGTAAGTCGGAGGACCTAGAGGAAGTACATTCTGGTCAGCGAACTGATCTCGATTTCATGGGGATGACCGGACTGATTTCGGGAGGAGGCATGGCGTCATGAAAAAATTAGAGTTGCTTTTTTTCTTTCTCCATGGGATGTCAGGGTTAAAAAATATTAATCTTTCGCCAGAGGGTGATGGGTGCAGGGTTGCACAAAATGCGTGCAGGGAGGTTCAGGGTGTAGAAACTCACATTTGTGATTTTCAATTTAGCAAGATGTTACCTGGGTAGGTGGCCTTGGTGCTTTGGGACCATCCAATGTTCCTGATGATCGGTGATTCTCTGCTTTTGGTTTGGTTGCACTGGATTGATCGACATTTTGCCTGCGCATATGGGTTCAATCACGTCAGAATGGCAAGAAGTTGGCTGAATCCGTCGTTGATCGCATTTTTGTCGTAGACTATGGCTAAAGCTGCTAGATCTAGTCGAACAAGCCACCGAAACCTGCGCAATATATTAGCATGCCAATCGATCTCACTCGACGGACGACACTGACCTTCGTCTCCGCTCTCCTCTGCAGACTCCTGCTTCTCTTCCTCTGCTTTGGCTTCCTCTTTCGTCTCAGGTACTGCGTCCCCTCCTCCATTAGCGGGCGCAGCAGAAGCATATGCGTCTGGATTGGCAATCCGATCCTTGAGTTCGTCAATGGCCTCCCAGCTGTAATCTGTCCCTACTGCAACAGCCAGAACCTTCTTATATCCGTTCATCATGGAGTGAAGGACTGATGGCAAGGTCGGGTAGTTCGCTGCAAGGGAGATGGTGGTGATGGTCATGATAGCAGAGTTGAGCGCGGCGAACAGCTGATCTTCCTTGATGTCCAACACCTCAGGGCTGAATGTTTGGCCGCCGTCGTACACCTGGGAGATCTTCATACCATACGTAAACGGCGAAATATTCAACATGTTAAGCAGCGTAGCCTCGGATGCCCCGACCTTGGTATTGGCTTCGACAAGTTTCAGGTCCGAGGTGATTTCGATAGTGCCACGAGCGATCTTGGTGGGCACGCCGAGCGCTTGGAAGAAAGAGGTTTTACCAGGCTCCATACCTGTATTGCCAGCAGGGATGAAGACATCCAAAGGGGCGATGGCGCCAGCGCGGGCGGGAGCGGCGACTTTCTCGGCGAGGATCACATCGCGAGTCTTGCTAAGGTCGTCATTGGTGAAAATGAAGCCAACGTTGCCTGCAGAGATATCAGGCCAAGCGGCTTGAGGGGAAGGTTATAGAATACCTTTGACGTGCGGAAGAAGACGCTCATATTCGGGAAATTCGCCGAGAAAGCCTTTGATAGCTCTACGAACCTGAAGCATCGTGTCAGCCCACGCCAAGGGTGCCTTCCCCTGATCGCCAATGTACCATAGTATTCTTCCCCATGAGTACAACACCCTTGATCTCGGCTTCTCCTCTCAAGCTTTTCCGGATCTTGTGCATCTGTTGCGAGCTGACATTGTCGACTTGGACGATGAAGATGGAGTTATACTCTTCTAACAACGTTTTTAGCTTGTCAAAGTAAGCTGCCTTGGTATTGGTCTTTCCCCCCATGTCTTCTTTAAAGTGAAGATAGGATCTTTAAGGGAAGGATACTCGTGTGGCAATTCTTGGTGGAGGGAGCTCTATAGGGGAGTGGTTGGAGACCTTAGATTTGTGTGGGCTCTCGGCTGCGCATAGCGCGCTTGAATCTTCGCTTTATCTTGAACCTAGGGTTGGATCGAAATATCCATCCGACATTATTTACATAATTACTTACGATGGAGCGCATTCCTACAGCACAAGACTGAGATGCAAAAGGGTAACTACCGCTACCAAAAGTATATGCTAATGGTCTTGTGGGAGAAAATTCAATACTCGCTCTTGTTGACTTCAGTGAGGAGAATTTCTGAACAGTTCTGATACATTGAACCATGCTGGGCCCGTTTCAGAGTCTACTATACTGTTCCAGGTCAGCGAATCAAAAGTTTGACGTTCTCCTTGCTGCTTCCGGTTGTTACATTCTCTCATTTGATGTTGACACTGGATCTCTGCTTTCTGCTTGGCCTTCACCGCCTAGGCCATCCGAAGCCCTCTCAACAGACCTTAATCACTGCGAGGAGACAGAATCTGAGCGCCAGGCAAAAAGACGAAAGGTTACACTTCCGCGAGATGCTTCAGGTAGTGACTCGGCAGAGATTGTCGTGGAAAACAGACTTGACATCGATTTAATTTCCATTACTGACGGTGGATCTTCGTCTAATGTCGCAAAGATTATCTCTTCTGCGGACAACAAATACATAGTCGCCGTGACTGCTGAAGATAAGTCAATACGAGTTTTCGAATTGTCAGACACAGGTAATCTTCTACAAATCAGCGTAAGGTATGGTCTTCCGGGCAATTCATGATACAGCACTCCGCTAAGACGGAAGATAGGCCAATGCCAAAGAGACCGTGTACGATAGCGCTGACGCCAGACGCTTCCACAATCATATGCGGTGATAAATTCGGGGATGTCTACTCTCTTCCATTGCTTGGGATGACCTATGAAAATTCGAAGACAGAGAGCGTCGAAAGCGCCAACAGCAGCAGCATTGAACCGCCATTAGGACCCTTTGCGCCAGCCGCCAATCCTCGTACTGTACATACCAAGAAGAACCTGGAGGCTTTACGCAATCAACAGAAACGCATGAAGCCCAAGCCAGAGAAGCAGGTTCTGCAGTTTGAACACCAGCTTCTGCTTGGTCATGTGTCTCTTTTGACTGATCTCGCCTACGTGAGACTTGACCAGGCGCACTCACCTTCTCACGAAGATCGAGACTATATCGTAACTTCAGATCGAGACGAGCATATCAGGGTGTCACGTGGAATACCTCAAGCACATATCATTGAGGGATATTGCTTGGGTCATACGGAATTCGTTAGCAGTATCTGTGTTCCGCAACGAAAACCCAAGCTGCTCGTATCTGGTGGTGGTGATGGTCACCTGCTGGTGTGGGATTGGATTGCTGGTACGCTGAGGCAGAAGATTGACTTACGGAGGCTTGTGACCCAGACGGAAGACTTCAAAGGCAAAGGGTCAGATCCGAAAATCAACATTGCTGTTTCTGGTATTTGGGACGCGTTCAATGGAGAGCCAGATGGACATGGTGTAGATGTTATTGTCACATGCGAAGCGTAGGTTCTACACTCTCATTCAGCACTTTCCAGCATCTGCTGACGTCAGATATACTAGATTACCGGTTATACTTTTGTTCTCTTTTGATACAATTTCGGAGCTACAATGGTATGACACTCTCCAAACCAGGTGCAACGTGATCGAGGTAGCCGTTCTGCAAGAACGTTCGGGTTTCGTATATTCTATGGATGTATTTCATGAAGCAGGTACCACGAAATCGCCTTCGAAGACCGAGACTCTCGCCTCTCAAGGTTCTGTGGATTTTCGTTATTTCCTACAAGATCTTTGCTTTGCGGCAAAGATCCCAACATTGAGTGTTTTGACAACAGCGATGGATCGATCGGCAAAAACTTTGACATCACAAGGAGTGTCAAATGGTAGTGTATCTTTGTACAACCTAGAATCCCTGAGAAAAAGAGATCAAGAAGACCCATCTCGGGAATAATTCTGACCAACTGATGGATGTTAGGTCATACCTGTTGATGATTGCATATGCTATCGAATTTAATATATGTGACACCTTGGAGTAACCAATTCGCCAGCACAATGCAAGTGCTCTCCATGCAAAACTCCAGGAGCCCTGGGGCAATGGCTAGCACATCCCGAGTACTATCACATTTTTAACGATCTTATTGTATTATTGTGGATGCAGATTGATGTTCAAGAGGGTTGATCAACACCCATCATTCCGCAAGACACGTTGAATATTTCATGGGTTGTCGCGCTTAGAATTAAGACCACGCCGCTTTTACCCGCGCACCGCTCACGATGCCCAATTGAGGATCCACTCAACGCCGAATCGGCTCGAAACGGCTCAAAGTGAAGCTCCGAATCTCAAGGGACTTACAACAGACCCCCCAGAATCTCCTCCAGCCCGAGAATTCTGAATTCATGATTCCATGATGACCGAATTCGAACCATTACGAAATGATTTGCTACTTCGAACCGTAAGAGGTATGCATCGCGCAACCTCTTCAAGTGCGCCAAATCCTGAAAGAGTCTTCCAGGCGAGCGAGTGGAAAGACCACCGATATGGGTGATGCGCCAAGGTATATTGGTCGCCGGTCCTGACGCACAATCACAGTAGCTGACATTTTGTAGCTGGGAGGTATCTTCCAGAATACCATGAAGCCAAAGGGAACCATGACTTCTTCGCCTGTTGCCGGTCTCCAGAGATTGCCTCCACCCTAACCCTTCAACCCATTGATCGCTATGATGGCCTCATTGACGCTGCAATCATCTTCTCAGACATTCTTGTGATACCGCAGGCCATGGGTATGACGGTGGAAATGGTAGACAAGAAAGGGCCGCACTTCCCAGACCCACTGGAAACGCCCGCAGATGATCAGTACAGACGGATCATGGAGCGCAATGTGAACGTGGCGCAAGAGCTGGACTATGTGTACAAGGCTATCACACTGACAAGGCAGAAGCTGAAGGGCAGAGTACCGCTCTTCGGATTTTGCGGCGCACCGTGGACCCTACTGTGCTACATGGTCGAGGGCGGAGGGAGCAAGCTTTTCATCGCGACTAAGACCTGGATGTACAAATACCCTTCCGAAAGTCAAGCACTCCTGTTGAAGATCGCCGAGCTTTGTGTCGAATACCTGGCTCTACAGGTCAAAGCAGGAGCCCAGATCATTCAGGTATTTGACTCCTGGGCCGCAGAGCTGTCGCCATCGTCTTTCAAGATTTTCTCGTTGCCATACCTTCGTCACATCTCCAAGCATCTTCCGGAAAGACTTCGAGAGCTGAATCTTGAGCAAGTACCTATGGTTGTGTTTGCCAAAGGGGCATGGTACGCTCTCGATGAGCTTTGTGAATCTGGATACCAAGTCGTAGGGTTGGACTGGCTTCAGGCCCCGGCAGAAGCTGTTGCAATCGCCAGAGGTCGAGTGACATTGCAAGGCAACGCTGATCCTGGGGTTCTTTACGGCGGAAGGAAAGCGATCAGTGCAGCCGTAGAAGAGATGGTCAACGGATTTGGAGGTGGAAAGCAGGGTTGGATCGCAAACTTGGGTCATGGTAAGAACTCCGATTTGATTATGCTGCTTATATTGTGATTCAGTGCTAATTATCTGAAAGGTGTCACGCCATTCGTCGACCCGGATGACTTGAAGTTCTTCTTCGAAGAGATTCACCGACTGGCTGGCTCGGACGCTTCCTGACAAACGGACCATCGGGACTTACGACTGACGATGCCCATCCAACACTGCTGCGACAGATCATGACCAGAATTATCTGAGCTACAGATCATAGGGCGATGTCCTCATTCCTGCATTTGACGGTGTTATTAGAAACTTGGGTGGGCGTGCAAATATGCATAACAGGAATTAAAGCATTGCAGGCTTACCATATTTTCGGCTGCTCCTCAATGAACTTCTTCATCAAGGCTTGACATTCGGCGTCTTCTAGCACAATGACTTCAATGCCCCGCTGCTTCAGGTAGACTTCGCCACCGACGAAGGTTTTGTTCTCTGCAATGACGACTCGCTTCACTTTGTACAGGATACAAGCTCCGGTGCACATATCGCAAGGGGAGAGGCTCGTGAACATTGTCGCACCCTCGTAGGCCGATGCAGGGAGTCTTCCCGTATTCTCGAAAGTCGACATCTCAGCCTACATACAGGAGATGCATACCAAAGTCAGAGCTGTTTGCAACTAATTCTTCATGATGATGGTGGCCATACGTGTAAAGTGGCACTACCTTTCTGCACTCTCATGTTGCGTCCTCGACCCAGGATCTTCCCCTCCTTGGAAACCAAACAAGCTCCAATTGGAATACCTCCTTCATCTGCACTGGCCTTTGCCTCTTCGACCGCTGCACGGTAGCCCACTTCATGATCCATTACATACAATATTCGTTCAATATGCCTCGCCACGGTTCTTGACTCCGTAGTTGCGACTCGGATGCGTCGCCGGTGCAAGTATATCTCTGATTGCAACTCACAAGAACGAGACTCAACAAGATCGTCTCTACATGTGGAGTAAATGTACTCAAAAGTCTACGGTTCTAAATCAGCAATGGGTGATTGGAGGATATCAGATCTACCAAAATGGCCTGATAAGATTATCACCTCTAAACGATTAGCGTAGGGTCTAGCTCCACTCCATGGCGATTGGCAATTGAATATGAATTGTGACAAATGCTTGCAATTTTGCGTCTTCACGGCTCATGGCATCAACACGATTTCTAGAGGTTCTACAGTGTTGAGCAATCGTTCTACACCTATTAGGTTGCTTCATCAGCCTTCGTGAACGAGGCTGCTGGAAGTGCTTGGAAGCCGAAGGAACAGCCTAAGTCTAGACTAGCCTCTGCGTCTGCCTCAGCCAGGGTCTCTAGAATTTTCGTCGCCTTACGCACCTGTTGGCTTACAGATCTCCAAATCTGCTGAGGTACCTAACCCCATACCCAGCGCCTAGTGTAGCGACTTTATCATCTCGATCACACTACTAAGAAGCAGTGACATATCTATTTCGCCAGTTTTCTATCAGGGTTGTCGTGAGAGATCTTCTGACACACACTGACAATCATAAGACACCATCAGCCGTTGCAGCTCGGTTATTGCATTAGCATCAGAAGACGGAGCACCAAGTTCAAAATATTCACCACTGCTGAAAGCAACGCCTTGCCTCTGCCGAAATCATGGTCAAAGAAACCGGTTTGTATGATCTGCTTGGGGTAAGTCTGCCGGCAGATGTCGCGCCAAATTTTCAGTTGCTAATTCATTCAAGGTGGGACCAAACGCTTCAGATGCAGAGCTCAAGACGGCATACAAGAAGGGTGCTCTGAAACATCATCCAGGTATGGAAAACTACTGTATTCGAAACCAATAAAGACTCATTAATGCCACTTCAGATAAGAATGCCCACAATCCAAACGCTGCCGAGAAATTCAAGGAAATATCGCATGCCTACGAAGTCCTTCAAGATAACCAGAAACGCGCCATATACGACCAGTATGGCGAGGAAGGCCTGGAGCAAGGTGGGGCTGGAGGAGGTATGGCAGCCGAAGACCTCTTCGCCCAATTCTTTGGCGGTGGCGGAGGCGGAGGCCCATTCGGTGGTATGTTTGGTGGAGGCATGCGTGATACCGGCCCCAAGAAAGCACGAACCATTCACCACGTCCACAAGGTCTCCCTCGAAGACGTTTACCGCGGAAAGGTCTCGAAACTTGCGCTACAGAAGTCCGTCATTTGCCCTTCCTGCGATGGCCGTGGAGGTAAGGAAGGCGCAGTCAAGACATGTACTGGCTGCAACGGTGCTGGTATGAAGACCATGATGCGTCAAATGGGCCCAATGATTCAGCGCTTCCAAACAGTCTGCCCAGATTGCCAGGGAGAAGGCGAGATCATTCGGGAGAAAGATCGTTGCAAGCGCTGCAGCGGCAAGAAGACGGTCATCGAGCGGAAGGTGCTTCATGTGCACGTAGACAAGGGAGTCAAGAGTGGGCACAAGATCGACTTCAGCGGTGAAGGTGACCAGATGCCGGGCGTAATGCCAGGCGACGTTCAATTCGAGATCGAGCAGAAGCCGCATCCACGGTTCCAGCGCAAAGACGACGATCTTTTCTTCCATGCCGAAATCGATTTATTGACGGCATTGGCTGGCGGTCAGGTGCATATTGAGCACCTCGACGAACGTTGGTTGACTGTGACAATCGAGCCCGGAGAGGTCATAAGTCCAGGTGAGGAAGCTAGAGCATGTTGATGCTTGGCAACGTGTACTGACCAATTCCAGGCGAGGTTAAGATGATCCGTGGGCAAGGTATGCCATCGATGCGACACCACGACCACGGCAACCTCTATATCCAATTCGACGTCAAATTCCCACCTGAGATGTTCAATACCCCGGAGAAAATTCAAATGCTCGATCAGATTCTACCCCCCCGAAAAGAAATTGAGCAGCCTCCAGCAGACGGCATGATTGAAGACTTCTCCCTTGAAGCTGTTGACCAGAGCGGTCAACGAAGAGCCCAAGGCGCCACACATATGGACGAAGATGAGGAGGATGGTGTCCCGCAGGGAGGAGAGCGGATGCAGTGCGCTTCCCAGTAGGCGAGGACTGCAAACGCCGACGAAAATGAGCAATAAATCACGATGGGGAAAAGCCTACACGATTCTCCATGGCGCCATGCTTAGACTTTTCTTTTACCTCGGGCTTCCGACCTTCCCTTGCTGACCGCTCAGGATCCTCCAGTCCCTTTCCAAGCCGGGGCGAAAGATCTTCTACATCAGATCTGACCGGGCCAGCACCGGAGCTCTGTCGTCACTTCGATTGCTCTCGCCTGCATATCATATCCACTTAGAGCCGATAGATCTTCCACAGGGCGCTGGGTGTTGCTTCACATGAGGGGCGCGCTGGGGGTCCTCCACGCATATATGGCGTTCAAGAGGCTAGATCTGCAGATAGGAAGTTCTAATGAGATGCATATTTACAGACAGACTTTTCCTTCTCTTCTAGGATGGGTTGCTGGTAAGGATCTTCTTAAGCCAACCGTAGCTCTGGGTCCACAATACCTAGCAGCGGGTAAGTGTGATAACATCTCTTACTCTTGACAGCATGCCTGTACACACAGGTATCCTTCCTCCTCTGTACTGCACGGCATCTATGTGTCGACTCAGACAATACTTGGCAAGCGATTCCATTCCCAGCTCCTTCACGTCGCCAAGAAGCACTCTGAAATTGGGAAGCTCTGAAGGATATTTCAGCTTTGGCGGTACCACTTCGAGAGGAACACAGAATGAGCAATGCTTTCTCTTTATGTTCGTATCGTATCCCGATCAGGTGTCTTCTTCGACTTCTTTACACTTGGCTATGTCGGAAGAGTTCCGGCCTCCTCGCAAGACCCTCAACCCGTGCGTATCTAGCCCTTACCATTACAAAGAGTCCACCACTTTCATTGGTTCCACGCCTCTTCATTACGCTGCGGCTAACAGGCACCTCTCAACGGTGCGCGAGCGTCTTCGTCACGGCGCCGACGTCTCTGCCCTGGATAAGGAAGGCTGTGCTGCGCTACATCCATGCGCAAAGAATCAGGTGAACGACGAATTTATTCTTGTACAGCTACTGGTTGAAGCTGGCGCACTATCAGAGGTCAGGGACTGGCGAGGCCTGACACCGTTGCAGGTTGCCGCAGAAAGAGGAAATGATCAGACAGTCAAGCTTTTGCTGGCATTAGGCGCGGATGTGAGTTCGAGGTCTGCCCGATCGTGAGGAGCAGTACGCCTATCGCATGTCGCGCGATTAAGTCGACGCTGTGACAATACAGCTTGACCTGAATGAAGTCTTATCTAGACATCAACATATAGATTCGTAACGTTCCCAGATAACGGAATGAGTCTTTAGCTACCTCTGCACAGATTTTCCTAGAGCCCACAGACGCACCTACGATTAACTATCGCCCAAGACATGATGTGGAATAGGTTTCTACATCCTCGTTGTACGTTTGATCTCTTGGGAGAATATAGCTTCTGTAAATGTTTTTAACTCCACTGCCTAGTATTACTGATCTTGCTGCTTCCTACACTGCATCCCATCGAAGCTATCACGCCTCCTGCGCCTTCCTATTCCCTCGAACCTGCAACAATCCCTCACTCAGCCATCCCTCCCGCCATCCTCGAGGAGCGTCAGCTATTCCTCCTCGGCGTCACCCTCGGAGCCTACGGCCTAGGCATCCTCTCAGGCCGCCTCTCCCAAGCCATCAAAACCACCGTCTCCACCAAGCCCGGTCCCAACCGAGCCCCCGGCTCCGGCTGCATCCTGCAAGGCGGCTGGTTCAAAAAAGATCTAGTCAACGGGTTTACCGCCCCAGCGTGCGAAATACTAATAAACCACGCGCTCAAATCGACGAACCCCGCCCAAGCGAATCCCAACGTTGTGTTTCGGAATGACATCCACGGGACGCCGCTTATGACGGAGGATGGCTATACGATGCTACTGACGTTTGCGGTGTATGATTCTAATGGGGAGAGGGCGAGGGCGTGGATGACGAGGGAGGCGTGTGTGGTCGCTTACAGGACGATGATGTATGATTGTGGAGGGGAGCATGGGGATACGATTGGGGGAGGATATTTTTATGGAAGGGATGGGGTGGCTGGGTATCAGGTATGGGGTTGGTTGGTGTCTTGATTGATGAGGGGATATGCTGATTGTTGGTTGTAGGTGGTCGGTAGCTGCGTGGATACTCCGGGGAGGAAATGCCCGAAGGACTACTAGCGACCTGAACCAGCTTCTTGCAACCGTTGCCTTCTGGCTTCAGGGCTTTGCTGCTGAAGGGGCAAGAGTCGAGAATGATGAGAATGATGGTGATCACTACTTATCACAGCTTGTTAGTAGCATACTACTCCATGCGAGATTCGAGGATTGGGCTCCAATTGGTTGGCATCTTTCCGAGGGATATATCTTAACGTCTTTCCAGCAACAAGCATCCAACCCTCGAAGGCCCTGGAATCATCGTCTTTCCTCGGCACCACCGTTACTGCGAGTAAATTTGGGTTTGTTCGAAGATGTTTAGAAATACGAAATCCTAGCTAGTGGCATCTGTATCGCGCACACATTTAATACCGACATGCGAAGAGGCATCCTTCATCAGCAACTGTGACACGTCTCGACATTCAACCAAGTCGCAGTATCGGAGTCTTTCGCTCGAGATCTCGCTTGCTTCCAGAACCGTAAGTTCCCTGCCTTTCTCACAATCAAGGGGACAACAAGGCTGCTGGAGGGTACAGGAAGCTGGCCTGCAGAGATTGGGTTTCGACATAGTTGATGCCGAATCCGTGTCGACGAGCGTGTTTTGTAAGACACAGGTGCAGAAGCTGAGTAGAGAACTTCAGGTAGATGGAACGTTGTCGTTTTGAAAAACAATTGATGCACAGCAATTTAGCTCCATCCTCTGCCTACATCTCTGGTTGTCATACCCGTTGAGATGAGATTCTTATGGTCGGGAAGATGGATTGCTTAGTTCGGTCCTCAGGGTAGGACTTGTGTATACAGCTAAGTTGTGTTCGAGACCTTTCATACCTCATCCTCCTCAACCCCTCAAAAATTGGCGATCGAACAGTGAGTCAATGAGCTCAAACCCTCGTCGTGGTCCGCGAGAAGAGTCATAGAGTATGCATAAACATCGATAGGCGATGAGTTGCTCTCCGATTCCAACCTTGGTAGCAATATCTGTGTATCCCCGGTCAAAGCTACAATCAGACTCAAGTCCATCTCGTCTCCTGCGCTCTCCCTCATCTTCACCCGATGAATCACCTCTGCCCTACCGCCTGGGAGGCATTCTCTACTAAGATCTCACGCTCGGGGTGTTGTCTCGGAAGGTAAAAGTAGCCTGTTGTCGGTCATATAGACATACTGGATTATGTGGATATCCGATCATCCGTCCACTGCGTCGTTGTGGGGTTTCGGAACAAGTGGTGCGAGGTATGCGCAGTGGCAAAGGTATCCATAGCTTTATCGTCGAGGCGACGAATCTCTGAGTCGCGGCCTTTGGACTGTTCTGAAGACTGGCGAGGAGATTCAGCTGGAATGGGTTCAACATGGTGTGGTGTGTCTTTGGTCGGCCCAAGAGGTGGGGATGTATAGAGGTATAGGCAGGTATGGGACGAGGTTTACGGGAGTGCGAAATGGTAGCTATGAGAGTGCTGATGGGATGATACTTTACCTTTCCGTTGAACGGCGAACCAGGTAGTGAGCCATTCGTGTGCGTTGGATGTTGTTCAGTACAATTGGCTGGTATCGCGAATGTATGCTGCCATCGACCACAAGCTCGAAGTTGAGAACGAGATCGGAGCACCCTATCCCTTTGAAAACCCAACCCGTTGATAGATAAGCACCACACCCAGCGCGCGCAAGCCCACTGCCATTGCATCATATCATCCATCCCCCTCACTATCACCCCCCAAACTCCCTCCCCACCACCTCCACCACCCTACCCAAATCCACCCCAACCCACCTCCCCTCCCACCCCTCCCTCCCACCCACCCCCCTCATAACCCCCACACTCCCCTCATTTCCCACCGCAACATCCGCATGCGCCCACCCCTCCCCCTTCCCAATCCCTCGAAACCCCATCCTCCCTCCCCCTACCTCTTCCCCTCCAGTCACCAGTCCCCTAATCAGCATCCTTGCCAACCCCCTCCCCAGCCCCCTTCCCCTCTCCCCCTCCCTAGTATACAAACTCGACAGACTCCCATCCACGCCCACAAACCCCCAACTCACCACCTCCCCCTCCGCGTTCCGTATACACACATTCCCAAGCTGCGCCAGCGTGGCTTCTGTTCTGGGGATGGTGGTGCTGGCGATGACGGCGGGGAGGTCGGCGGGGTGGAGCGTGGAGAAGGTATAGTTCTCTGGCAGGAATGGTTGGGGGAGTGGGGAGGTGGAGGGGGGGATGAGGAATTTGGTGTAGGAGGGGGAGAGGGAGGCGATGATGCTGTTGGTTGGGGCGGTTGGACTGGTGCTTGGGTTGGTTGGGCTCATGGGGATGGTGCTCGCAGCCGTGAGAGGGGAGCGAGAGACAACCCCTTCAGCGGCCGGAAGGGGGTCATCCCCGGCGAGCAGTGGTATGAGCGAGGCGTGTACGCTGCCGACTACGAGCAACGGCGAGCGGTCGCTTGGGTTGTGGGCTTGGGCGATGGCGTGCAGAAGCGCTAGTATCTGCGCTCGTGCTTCGGCTTTGGGGTTATCGGGGTTGTGGGCTTGGGTGCATTGCTCGTTGAGGTCGCGACATTGGGCTGAGTGGTGGTGGGGGGACGAGGGGAGCTCGTAGGTGGAGAAGATCCAGCATTCGGTCTCGGGGGCGCGGGAGCGGTCGACCCAGCAGGCGGCGAAGGAGGTGGGAGGTGCGGTGAGGGAATCGGGAGGGAAGGTAGCGAGGATGAGGGTGTGAGGCGTGGAGAGGTGGTACTGGAGGCGGCGGGTTAGGGGGAGGGGATATGGGAGGAGGGGGAGGAGGTGCGGGAGGAGGGAGGTGTGCGGGGAGGGGTGGGGATAGATTTGGGGCAGAGGAGGCATCGGGAATGACTTTTGAAGGTACAAGTACGCATCGAACTTTAGGTCGATTTTTGGGGAATCGCACATATCAGTTGGATTTCAAAATTCTAGATCAACGCTCAATATGAGTCAGAGATAATTTGCTCATGGTCGTATTCGGTCGAATTGGTCTGGCATATAGTATTTTCATGTAACCGTTTCGATCACGTTCGCACCTTGATTTCTGTTCATACTCACCTGCTGCAAAGGTTTGCGATTCAGAAGAATAAGCCTGAGGAAGTAAGGCCCTAGCTTCAGGAAGAGATGATTCGGCGTCCGAGCGGAACAGAGTGGAAGTTTGTTGCAACCAGGTTGGAGATGAAGATTTCGCGTATTAAGACAGTTTATCAAGAGCTAAGGCTAGAAGCTGTGGCAGAAATGCCAGCTGAATATTCACGAGCCTCAGGCTGCGTATAATATGCCTCCTATGCCTATGCAGAAATCCCTAAATGCCCTCCGTTCGAATAAACCCCCACTAGCAGGGCACGAGAACTGAAAGACCGCAATTCAAAGAAAGCCCCCCGTGGAAGGGGGACAGGGGGTATCAGTAGGTAAAAGGCCGTGTTAAGGAAAAGGCTCAGGCCGTCAAGGCTTCTGGGAGACAGACTTCTTCCTCCCGAATATCGTCCGTGTCCGCGATTTATTCCGCGTCCTCTTCTCAGGACTTGTTTGGGTCGCGCTTCGCGCGGGGCGGTCGTTGCTGTCATCGGTGTATTTGGGTTTATAGATCCTATGCGTCAATTAGCTGATGTATCTGTTTGCCTCCAACTGAGTTGAAGGCGTACCAGCTATTGCCGACCATGCTCATGCCCTTCGCCTCCGCCATCCTGTAGTACTTGGCTGCTTTCTTCAGATCCTTCTTGCACCCTGTGCCTTGAGCATAGCAGAACCCAGCCTCAGCAAGCGCGTCCGCGTCACCCCAGTTGCCAGCAATCTCAAAGCAGCGAAGAGCGAGCACCTTGTCCTGTTCAATGCCCCAGCCGTTCATATGGCTGACTCCGAGCTCGTAGATGCTAAGCGCAAACTGCGCTCTTCGAGCTTTCTGCTTCTGGAGCTCCTCCGGCTTGAGCTGCTTCGACTCGTCGTCGGCCAATTCCAGGCTAGCACATTCTGCAGCCCTTCGGAGCCATTGGACGCCCTCTTGCTGGTTTGGACGCATGCCCCAGCCATGCCGACATGCCAGCGCATATAGAAGCATAGCGGTTGAGGAGTTCTGCTTTGCAGCTATACGTAAATGGTATGTCGATTCCTTGAAATTTCCGCGTTCGTGAGACTCAATGCCCTTGTTCAAGTGGTCTTCCGCAGTAATTTCCCGAGAGTCTCTGGCGTCAATTGCTGAGCGAGTGGAGTATGACCGTGCTTTGATCGTGCTGGCCGAGCGCATCGACGCTGAGGATTGTGAGACGTTGTCGCCACCTAATGGTGTAGGTGGCGGTCTGAGTGGTTGCTGCAGCTCGCCTGACGGCCTTGGAGACGATCTTGTTATCTCGAAGCTAGGCTTCGGAGATTGGGTATGCGATAAAGGTGGCGAAGCCGACCTGTTGTGGTCTGAGGTAGGAGGCGTCACCGGGTGCAGATTGCTCTGGTTCGTGGGTTCTTCCCGTTCGGACTGGAGCATCTGTTTCACGTCGAGCGGCTCAGAATCCCGTTGCAATATCCTCCCACGCGGTAGTGAGAATTTGGCGTATATATACGAAGGTGCAGGAGTGTCAGTGGCTTCGGCAAAGTGCTCGCTGTTCATGCTCACAGGCGTTTGTACCGTGTCGTCCGTGAACATAAACCCTTGGCTCTCCGAAGACGGTTGCCGATGATACATGTTTAAGGGGGGTCGAGTGTCGAAGGATGGCCGGCGTGAGTTCGTGTCGAGAGACGGCCTACCAATACTGCCTCTGCTTATTGGTCGCGAGAAGTTGTAGGTAGGACGAGCAAGGCGTGAACCGCCTATGGAGTACTCAGAATTGAGGGAGGGTGATCGGCCATGGGCTTCAACGAATGGGGATAACGGAGAGCGAGGAACGGAAACACCACTGCTCGAGGATTGCTTTCGATGTATAGAGAAGGAAGATCCGTTTGTCGACGCACTGAGCTCGTCATCTGAGCTGTCTGCAGGCACTGATCGGATGCTTGCTGCGTGACGGTGCTGTAAAGACTGAGTTGGAGCCAGCCCGTTGGAGGTTTGGCTCTTGAGCGAGGCAGACCCGCCCGAAGGACCTCGCTGAGGCTGAGCTACACTTCGTGTTCGATCGAAAGATCGTTGGTAGCTAGGTTGATATCCGCGCTCATCAACGTCCATTATTGTTTGGGCAGTATGCATGGGAGATTGCGCGCGAGAAACCCCAAAGTAATCGTTCTGGGCAGGTGCGTTCCTCGTGTGCGAGCCCAGCTCGGCAGGCGTAGAAAACACCTGGTCATCTGGCGAGGCCTTCGTATTTTCCTCTTCCTCATCTAAAGTTATACCACTCATGCGCGGATAGAAGGATCTAGGTCGAAAAGCTGGCTCTTCTACTTCAGGCACGATCCCAGACTCGTCGTTCTTTGGGCTCGTTTTTGTATTGTCCATTTTCATATCCACTTCCGTTGGCCCTGATCGAAGATAGCTAGGCCCCGCGCTCTTCAGAGAATTCGCGATTGTGAGGGGCGGTAACCGGCTCACGCGCCGTCCATGTCTCGAGCTATCATCTAGCTTCTTTGCCAACATTCGACTCTGAGCTGCAAACGCATCCAGTGGAGACATGGTTGGGGGAATATCGCCGTCCATGTGAGTGATTTTGGGTGAGGGGAGAGCTGGTGCAGCGACAGGAACACCAGAATGCATCGTATCAGAGGACTTTGACCTGAAGTCAATTATTGTTGGGCGTGTCGCCATGTTGTTGAAAGGTGTACTAAAGAGAAATTAAGGAGCGAAAGTTGAGCATGATGAGCGTGATGAGCGTGAAACGTCAATAGGTTGATGCCAGCATTGCACGCGTACTGCGCAATACGAGATATAAGCGCAAAACAAGCTATATCTAGCATCCGCAGTCAGATCTTGACGTCTCACTGATCACTCAGTGGTCTTCTTTTTTCGATTTGTGTAGGTATCCCAGGCTTCGCGGAGGGAGTGAAGCAACCGTTAGAGTGGCATGTTACGGAGGCGTTTTGGGCAAGGGGACAGATTTCAGGGTTGGTGAAGATTAATTCGGCAAAAATAGGTGTACGGATAGGATCAATGCGACCAGGCGCACGTCAGTTGGTGATAAAGAAGGTATTGATACTTTAATGTAGGTGTACTTGAAATGGAGGAAGTGTTCTGCAGAGAGAAGTCGGACAGTCGGAGATCCAAATCCAAGAGAGGCGTTCTCAACGGCCACGTTTATTGGTCACACCAGTTCTCTTGGAAGCGACTATAAAAAGCCATCGACGTTGCCCTGCGTTGCCTCTTCCCGTCATCCCAGAACGGAGTACTCCGTACTAGTGCCAGTCGGCTCCTCACACCCTCGCTCGCCATTCGTGGCAGCTATTGACGGTTTGATGAACACCCAAGGGAGCCAATTTGCGGCTCCTCCTCCGAACTCCAATCCTGACTCGTTGCTCTACCAGTGCCGTCCGTCATCTGCACCGGAGACAAAGCCTGCACAGCTGAACTACCCTTTCGGGACCCCTATCGGGACCCCTCGGACCTCGAGAGTTGAGATGCGAGTCGGAGCCTGCAAGCTATAGTACATATCTGCCCAATTGAGGGCTCCCTCAACATCCACGGCGCCCATGGCTTGCCGCTTGCCGCCCGTCCGACCGGAATTGGTTGGAATGCCCAACTTTATCGTGCAAACGTTGATCTATGTCGTGCCTGAAACTCTCTTAATCAATCTTCCGGTTGACGAGCTAAATCTGTAGTCCAGATTACTACCAGCTTTAGATACTTCGTATCCACGGGGTTAAATGTTGTTTTGGACAGGGTTTATTAAGGTGAGGGCTAGGCAAAATAAACCCTGTCCAAAATAACATTTAACCCCCCTAATACGAAGTACGTATTCTTGATGCTCTCCCCTTGGCTACTGCTCGTATACAAGACTAAAGTATGTATTACTTCTACATCCAAAGGGCTCGGATTGGCTTCTTTAGTGCCCAGCCTCTCCCGCAGTAGTGCTTACCAGGTGGAGCAGGTGCTCTCGTGCTGAGATGCCGCCTTCGATCATGTTCATATTCTGTCCTTACGTTAAAGTACCTTACAGATACTTTACATTTCTGTTCCTTGACATCTTTTCTCTCCTTTCCAAGACACCTAGCTGAGCTTGCGAAATGCAAGAGTTTCGAAGACTTGATGTTCTGTTCCTCGCACCCCTGAAGCTGACCAATTCTCTCCAGCTGCAAGCCCTCCTTCTTACAACGTCTGCATTCATGGGGCACCTGAGCTCATCTTAGAACATCATGAAGCCTCTCTACGATCTTTTGGGGGCACCTCATCCCTTCGACCCCACCCATCGCTTTACTACATCCGTAAGTAACCTGTCCGTCACACCAGGCCCACAAGACTAGAAGCACACGTTCCATCCTCTCACCCCCAATGAGCGGCCCTGACGTGGAGTGTCGCAGTGGCTGCTTCCACCTCTTGCTCTTGCCTGGGTTCGCCTGCTCCTTTCCCTCTACGCTTTCGTAACCATCTTCGTCATTTTCGGCTGGGATGATGCTCACCACAACTCCATCCTCGTCCGTCAATCCTTCTCCTACTTCACCGACCTCGTATACTATGGCCTCGCCTTCTACTTTCTTTTCAGTGGTTTACACACTTTCTTGTACGCGCGCAATGGCAAATCCTGGTTACAGAGCTGGCCGAGACCTTTGCAAGCGGCGCATTACCTATACTTCACCACTATCATAACCTTCCCCATCTTGGTGACGGCAGTGTTCTGGGCCATTCTCTACAACGGCCACTGGTCTCCCGTGGTCTTTAATGGCTGGTCCGATATCTCAAAGCATGCACTCAACACCGTTTTCGCGGCTTTCGAGATCTTTATGACGCGGACATCGCCTCCGCCGACCCTACACCTGTGGTTGCTGGTCATACTACTGGCGCTCTATCTGGCACTTGCGTACTTGACGCATGCAACGGAAGGATTCTATCCTTATGATTTTCTGGATAACAGCAACGGCCGCAGCAGTACCGTTGCTGCCTATGCTTTCGGGATCCTGGCTGCCATCATCATCATCTTCGGTGTTGTGTGGGGTACAATTTGGTTAAGGAGATGGACCACCGAGAAGAAGTTAGGGTTGGAAGGCAAATTTTGGAGCGCTCGGAGGTCAGCAGATGGAGACGTGGAAATGAAAGGCTGAGATGGGATTGTCCGCTAAATGGAAATTGTTGATCTCTGGGAAGACACCATAATAGAGGGACTCGGATCGCGATTCAAAGTCTAGCCTACGCTGAGGTTGTTGAGCTATCGCCTGCACAAATGCACTGTCAACATGGCCCGACCTTTACTCAATCTGCATCGAATCTCGAGCGTCGCTCACCTGAGTACGCTAATCGAGAAACGCTTCTACTTGTCAATTACGGACCACTGGTCGATGATCCCTTCGTTATCTCGTCAAGACGTCTTTGAAGAGATATCAAGAACAAGGGCGATCAGTACTTGCCTGCGCCCGCCCCCGGTGGTCCACACATGCTACCGCAAACGTATATGTACATTGGATAATCTGCTACTCTACGCTATCACGCTTCATCTCCGCTCACCACCCTCCCTTCCTTCACCAACCCCGGCGCGATCCACGGCCGCCCCGGCTTCCCTTCAATTGGCAATTCGTTCAGAAACCCCCACTGGCTCTTCTCCTTCCATCCCCTGTCCTTCCATGCGTTCAACGTCCCTTTCGGAAACCAATCCACCACATCCAACAGTCCCCCATCATGCGCGACGCATACAAATACATCCTCGCTCGCATCGAATTCCTCGAGCCGATCCACACTTGTCTGCGCTACCGGTGGATCCACATACCATCCCTTTGGATCCTGTGTGACTTGGTAGAAGGTCGACGTCCGGGCATTGGGAGGGTCGCGGTGGGATTGTTCGAAGATGGAGCAAGGGCAGGGAAGGCGAAAGCGAGCGTGGTCGAGGGGCACGGAGGCAGGAATCTCAGATGGCATGGGCGCGTAGGGCGTAGGGCGGAACGAGCCACCGAAGTGGCAGACGTCCCCGCCCATGAAGACGAACGTTGACGGTGTGGTGCGAGCAAGGCCAGAGATGTGGCCGACGGCATGGCCTGGGACGTCGAGGATATAGAAGCTGCCATCGCCGAAGAGGTCGTGGGAGGGGTACTGGCCGATCTTGGGGGAGGAGGCGTCAAAGGCGATCTCATGGACTGCACGGCCCCTGTGCTCGTCAGAGCCTTAAAACGACACCAAGCGGCGAGGGGAGAGGCTTACTCGAAATCGCTCTCTAACATAGGCGAGTCCTTCTTACCCGGATAGCCCGGCATGAACGCCTCCTTGAAGCCGGGCCCCACATACAGATCCGCGGATTTGGGGAATAGCGAAACATCCCCGGTGTGATCCCAGTGCCAATGGCTCCAGATGACGCCGTCGACCTTACTGTCGTCCTCACCGCCTTCTCTCAGGACCTCGTTGATGCTTTTGGGGACGTTGAGTCCGGGGATGCCGTTCTTGATGGAGGCGTGCGCGGCGGGGGCGTGGTTCCACCAGTCTTTGCGGCAGCCGAGATCGAACTGTGCGGGGTCGCTGAGTCAGTGGTGCTTTTTGCATAAAGGGAGGGGGGAGCAGGCGAAATGTGTCTCAGGGGCTATCAGCTGCTTAAGTTTTCTGGGGGGGCTCATTGCATGAACCAGAAAAGGTATCGGAGGCTCGAAAAAAGGCTAACCATGATTGTCTTCCCAAGCTTCTTATTCCTAATAAGAAAAGCAAAAGTAGGCAAATTCATGTGTTCATGCCCCTTCTGGACAGGCTGCACGAAGGCCTTTGCTGGGACGACGATATCGGTCGTGGTGTTGATAATGGAGACCTCAACCGTGGAGTCGGATCGGGGGAGGTGGAGTGACGGCGCAGGTTTGGGGGAGATGTCGTGGGAGGTCATGGTTGCTGGGTTGATGTTGTGTGTGTGAAGTAGAGGGTATTCTGAGGAAATAATGAGATACAATGCGTCGAGTTGCAGATATTTGGAGATATGAGAGGGCGCCATGGAGGGGGTACCTTAATTCCTGATGCGGGGATACAAGCTTTTGTGCAGTTCGTCCGAGAGGGGGGGTTTTAGGTGCATTAGGAGATCTAGAACGAAGTAAGGTACACACGGGAATAAGGGAGAACGGTTCTCCCCGCAGCAGAAAGGAAGCCAAGGTACTGCATGTATGCATAAAAGGAGATCGCGAAGAAGGCAGAGAGAGTGCCGTCCAGCGACTGCGCAGCCCAGGTCTTATCAAGAGCCTCCCTGCTCTGACTTCAGGAAAACCAAAGGCACTGACAAGTAATTAGACTCGTGCACTGAGATCCGTGCAGAAATGATGACTGGAATGGCAAGGTGCAAGGTTTGGCCGATTTGTTTTGGGGTATACTTATATAGTATGACATTGACCATTTTCATACCGGCTCTTGAATGAATGTTAGAGACGTCCAACTCACGACAAGTCTTTGAGCAGTGGAAGGGATTACATCCCCTGTGTCGGGCCGATTCTTCGAAGACACTGTGATCTCGCCCTTTTGTCTTTTTCTCGTCTTGCAGACTCCCTTTTTCCGTCGGGTTCTCTGACTAGGAGAATTGATCGCAGTGACTTCTTCAGCCTTCATTGCTCAGTCGGTGCAGCCTCATTTCGTGAAACCGTCAGATGGCCTTGAGGGCTACGCAGCCGTACTCGTACGTTACGTACCTCTGGGACAGCCTTCGGGTATTCTGTTCGGGAAGGCAGTCGTCATATCTGTCTCGAGGCATTAAGATGAATAGGTGGATGCAATACCGCTGTTGGCGCTCAATATCGGGCCTCGCAATGGGGGTTCGTTCTGATATAGTATTCATGGAAAGTGGTTTAAGGCACGCAATCCTTAATGATTGGCAGTCATGGGATGATAGCAGTCACGAGATGCTGCTTGGCAACCCAAGGACGCTGCTAATAACGATCAGCACATTAAGAAGAACACTGCAGGAAACATTATGATAGTTAATGTAACTCGATAGTCATTCCACGAGCCATGATAGCATCGCACGAGCGCTCTTCATAAGAGAAATGTCGAATTGGAATGTTAGCGAAGGACAAGATCTTGATGCTACCATTTTCAATACCACGCACTGATCTTGTAGCAGTATCGGAAGCTTTTTGAGGCGGTTGTCAAAACTGGGCTGACATCCATTAGTGGTAAGCATAGGTTACTAGAAAATGATGAGAACGCAGCCTTGAAGCTAGAATGAAACCAAAGCAAGAGTGTGCGCTCAATTTATGCCCCTAATCGCAACCTTGATCGCCTAACGCTTCGCTCATCTGAAATAATTAGCCTAGAATTTATACAGGGGAAAAGAGAACCAACATTCGCAAAGCTGAGGGCTTTCGTCCTCCACGAGACCTCTCCAGTACTCAGGCCTTTCCATTGGTCTTTTTTGTCTCCTCTTCGTCTGCTACAGCTTCATGGAAATGCGAGCTGCCGAGCGAGAACGGATTTTTGTTGTTGCGCCCAAGTCTAGAGGCCATTGCCATTGCCACAGCAGCCGCGAACTCAGGACGTGCACAAAGTGATATCTGAGCATAATCTGATTCATACCACGTCAAGTGGACGTCCCAGACATAGCTCGCCACTAGGAAAGCCCTAAGTTTTGCTTTTGCTGTGGTGTTGCGGTAGACGTAGTCCAATACTTTGAATCGAGGTGCACCCGCTCTGTCCGCGTAGGCTTTGTGGAATCGATCCATGACGCTGTTCTTCAGGTCGATAATACCGTACTTGTCTGCAGCTACATACAGTCTTGCCAAATGCATGAAAATGATCTGAGCATCGTGACTGGCCCCTTCCACAAAAGGCGGCAAGTCGAAAGCTTTCCAATAGAGCCACTGGACGAGTCGTTCGAAGACCTCGGGATCGTCCTCTGGTAGGTTCATCGACCGCTTGAAACTCTCGGAGAATGCGCCGTTGAAAGCAGCGTTGAAGACTGGTGAGGCATTGCAGAGTACCCCTAAATGCACGTAGAAAGCAATCTTTGCTTCGCCTACACGTAAAATAACGGTCGGGACAGCTCGAAATCTAATCGCGTCAGTCGACAAGGATCATATGCTACAGGCGAATGCTTCTGTCGAGACTTACTTCGAGCTCGTGTTGCTTGGCTCCTCAGCCTTGCGTTTACGAGCATCATTGTGGGCCATCGACGAAGGCACCAGACCGCTCCGATGTGAACGACTGGTGTGAAAGGCCCTCTTAGGTGATAGCAGGGTGCCTTGTTTATGACGTTGATGCGGGAGGATGCAGGTGAAGAAGAGGGAACTGGACGAAGCAGAGGTAGATAGAGCTCCTAAGCAGGAGTGAAGAAGTGCACTGGGCGGATCAACTTCGCAGTATTGGTGAGATTCGCCTCATGGTACCTTTACTTCCACCTCACCTTGAACTCAAAGCTGGTCTCGACACCACAAATGTAGCTTTGAGGATGACAATCATCAACGGAGCTCTTATCAGTGGCGTAAACTTAACAGCGTCGTATCAGTTCTCAACCTCCCTCCAGCGTCTTCTTTCTCTCCCTAATTAACTTCTCCATGACTGCCTGCGAATCCTTGTTCAACTTTTCCATTTCCTTCTCCGCGCGCCTCAGATCATCTGGGCCGACCTTTCTGGCCAGGTGTAAGGCTCTTAATCTTTTCTTCTCTGCAGACCGCGCTTGGTTCAGCGCGAACAGCGCTGCCTCGCCCTTCTGTGTAGCGACAGCAGAAGCACTCTGGCGGGATGCGGTTGTAGTCGGAGGTACCGGGATATGGATCTCCAGTTGGGTAGTCGATGTAGGGTTATTAGGTGTAGAGGCTGTCAGAGATGGTGTTTGTGGCTGGAGATTTATAGACGAGGACTGTAGAGCTCTTGATATAGGCTTCATATGCTGTTTAGAGTCAGCTCGACTACGAATTTTTAAAGCCAAAGCATGTCCGCGAATAGAAATATTTGATTGCCAATGGCCACAGTGGTGCATAAAGAGTAGGTTTACCTCCTTCTCCCCAATCATAATAACCACTATCCTCCCCCTCGGCACCACCTGTGCTATATCACCAAGCTTCACCGTATCTGATCTCCCTTTCCCTCCAGATCTAGGCCCATCCTTCTTAGAGCCTCCCCCTTTACCTCCACCAGATGTGCCCAGATTGACCCTTAATGCTTCAATTGCTTCCAAGTCTAGTCCGCCGGCCCTCAGCTTCGACAGCTCGCTCTTTAAATAATCCGTAGCCTTATCGATCTCATGCTGAAACCCAGAGAAAGCATGAGCATCATCTCTGCCTGCTGACTTGGCCGGATTGATCTCTACTGTGCCCTTTTGTTCTTGCTTGCCGCCGCCGTTCTTCAATAGAGTTGGAGTGGTGGAGAGTCTGCGGAGGGCAACGCAACGATGGCATATTGGGGCGAAAGCGTTTCGATAGTTCGTGAAGCGAGCTGAGGTGCGAGTTAGCGTAGTCGCAGTTGGGAATGCTAACTTTAGGGACATGGAAGGTTGTTGGGGGGCCACGAGTGGGAGCCTTCCCCGGCCTCCCTTAGGTAGAAGTAGCTCCGCGTAAGATCTTCGGCAGGGATTAAGCAGGCGGTTTGGGCTTGGAACAATGTTACGAACTGGACTACCAAGAGAACCTGGAATGATGAATTGTTCGCTCTAGGAAATTAGGGTCATGGACCGTAGTACCATTTTTGCTCTATCTAAGTCATCAATCCTATGGATCCACCTGTTCTCGAGTCATAACCCGCTGTCACTGGAGGCAAGGTACAATTGCCACCGTACAAAGAGGTATTTCCCAGCTAGATGCTAGCACAGACTTTTGAGCACCAAAGGTGTATCTAAGGGAATCGCTGCACCAGATGAATCAAATCGTTCGTTAGCAAGGCCATATTTATCGTGTAGACATTGCTTTAGTGACCAATCTCTTCAGCGCCAGCTCCTTCTTCTTGAGGTCATCTGACGCAGAATCCTCAATCTCGAGCTGTGCCATTGCGTCGCTGAGGGCGGTCTCGATCTTCTCTTTCGTTCCTCGCTTGAGCTTTAGGGACATTGTTGGGTCGGAGACAATTTCTTCCACACGGGAGATGTATGATTCCAGCTGTTGCCTAGCTTCGAACTTCTTGCTGAACGCATCGTCACTGTTCTTGAATTTGGCAGCATCTAATGGCAATCAGCATCGAATTTTAGACAGTCTCGAATTGAGGACTTACCGCTGATCATACTCTCGATTTCGGTTGATGATAGCTTGCCAACAGAATTGGAGATGGTGATGTTTGCGCTTCGCCCTGAAGTCTTTTCCGTGGCGGTGACCTTGAGAATACCGTTGACATCAACTTCGAAGACAACCTCGAGAACTGCATCACCTGCTTTCATCGGTGGGATGGGCGCAAGGGTAAATTCTCCGAGGGAGGTGTTGTCCTCGCAGTTGACACGCTCACCCTGGAATACAGGGAATTGTACGGTTTGTTGGTTATCCGCCACGGTGGTGAAAGTGCTATCGAATGCATTAGTATCTGCTCATGGTGGCTCACAAAATGCTGATGAAAATCCCAAAATGGTGAGCCGACGAGTCCCGTCTAGGTCGAGGCTTCGGCGACCCTTTGTCGGTGACGCTTCCCAAGCTTGTGCGTTTCCAGATGAGACGGCTTGGTCAAAGAAGGATTGCTTGAAGAGACCGTTCATGTGTACAGGCTGCAAGAGGCAGGCCCAAGTGATAAGTACCAGGAGCTGGAGCATGGTGGTAGCCGGGAACGCCATCCTGTGTGGTTGCTGCAATGTAGTAGAGCAGAAAAGTACTTTTGAGGTTCCCCGGACTGGTCCAGAGCTCCTTCCAACATTGCAATGGCAGGTGCACTTACCCGGTCCATTGGGGAAGGAACGCGTCCGTAGGGGGAAGGAACAGGGGAAGAGAATGAAACGTAGCGTACCGTTTTTTAAGACAAGGGACGGTCTGGCCACGAGGAACCACAGAAGCGAAGATATTACCCTCCATGGCAACGCCAAGAGATAGAGGCACGACATCGAGAAGTAAGAGGTCGGCGGTTTCAGCTGAATTAGCCTTACCAGATAGGATACCGGCTTGTACGGCAGCACCATAGGCAACAGCCTCGTCAGGGTTTATACTCTTTTCCAACTTCTTCCCGTCGAAGAAATCGCTCAAGAGCTTCTGTATTCTTGGAATCCGAGTCGAACCGCCGACGAGAACAATCTCATCGACTTTACCCTTCTCTATAGCAGCATCCTTTAGCACTTGCTGCACTGGGTCGAGGGTACCGCTGAAAGCCTTCTGGTTGAGATCTTCGAAACGGGCGCGAGTGATCTGAGCGTTGAAATCCTCACCATCAAAAAGAGAATCGATCTCGACGGTTGTTTGTGTCCCGTTGGAAAGTGTACGCTTAGCACGTTCGCAAGCGGTTCGTAGCCGTCGGAGCGCTCTAGCGTCGCCCGATATATCCTTCTTAGTTTTTCGTTGGAACTCTTTCTTGAAGTGATCGAGGAGATTCGTGTCGAAGTCTTGACCGCCAAGATGTGTATCACCGGCTGTAGCCTTGACAGTAAAGACACCTCCTTGGATATGCAGTAGGGATACATCGAAGGTACCACCACCGAGATCGTAGATCATAACATTTCGTTCCTTTCCGGATCTACCCGAACCGAGACCATAAGCAATTGCGGCTGCAGTAGGCTCATTGATAATACGTAGAACCTGCAGGTCTGCGATTGCGCCAGCGTCCTTCGTTGCTTGGCGCTGGTTGTCGTTGAAGTAGGCGGGAACAGTAACGACGGCTTTCTTAACTTTCTTGCCTAGTTTTGTCTCGGCTACTTCTTTCATCTAACGATTTGTAAGCATGAGTCGTTGGAGACTTTCCGGCTGCCGCATACCTTCATGAGGACCATAGAAGAAATCTCTTGCGGTGAAAATATTTTCGTCTCCTTCAGATATTCGACTTGTACCATTGGGTTCCCTCCTTGATCAACGACCTTGAAGGGCCATGATTCGATGTCCTTCTTGACTGTAGGATCATCGAATCTTCGTCCGATAAGGCGCCTGGGTGAAGTCTCAGCCTTGGTCACTAGTCCAGATCTATGAAGTGGTACATACTTGATATCAAATATCGTGTTCGCGGGGTTCATGGCAGCTTGGTTCTTCGCCGACTCGCCAATCAAGCGCTCGTCGTCGGTGAAGGAGACAAATGAGGGTGTGGTAAAGCTTCCCTGCTCATTGGCGACTAAATTCTCTGCGGTGAGCCGCCTCTCCGGCAACACAAAGTATTGGAAACGGCCGTATAATGTAACGTACTGATCTCGACATTTGCGCCCTCATAGTTGGCAACGCAGGAATATGTCGTGCCTAGCAATAGTTAATGACGGTATGCGGATGCGCATACGCAGCTCACTGTACCTAGATCAATTCCAATGGCTCCTTCGTAAACTTCGTCGGCCATCTTGTGTGCGTCTTTTGTTTACGCGCAAGGGAGTGATGGTGGAGAAGGTTGAGATATATGTCGGTGTGAAGATTTATTGGATTCCGGCAAAATTTATTTGTAGCGTAGAATAGTCCGGAACTCAGTGAATTTCACGCTAATGGTACGGCAGACCATAGCGTAGGTGAGGCAAGCCCCTTGCCCCTTTTTGAACACTGCAAAGCGTCAATGTGCTTTTCCACCTCGCATTCACGTTTGTAAAACCACATTGAGCGACCTCTAAGACCAAGCAACTCAATCTACTTCCGGGAGACATCCAACCCATATGGCAAGTGCAGTAGATATGTCATAATCACTGTCAAGAAATTGACACTTGCATAAAGGTATTGATATCAATTTCGCAAAGGACAATCGTTGTACATCGCATACGAGGCGTGTCCTCGGTAGAACACCAAAGCCTTCTCAATTCCTTTTTAGCCGTCGTCGTAACTTTACAGAACAGAACAGGTGAGCCAGCAGGTGGTCTGTCATGCTCTACGCTAGATTCATGAAAGAACTCAGGACTTCGCAAGATTTACCAACACGATAATCTTCTCTACCTCGACATCCGAGCCTGTGCCAACTTTAGGTGCTCCCCTAGCCGCGCCCGCCACTACCTCTATCTCGATACGAGTGACACCTGGGAGTATTCGGGTCTCGTACAATGGAGTTCTTGGATCAATCTCCTCGGGCTTCTGAGGTGTCGGACTTAGTCTCTGCATGTTTGCAGTGACGAAGACTTTACTTGGTCGATGACTTAGACTCGGGGCAAGAGTTGGACAAATGCGGATAAAGTAATGTGTCGACGGTAACTGAATGGTCACGGACTTTTGGGTAGATACGGGCGATGGAGGTACGTCGAGACGGAAATGGCGATCCAACTTAAGACCAGGATGTGTGGAGACAGTGAGATTGGGGATCAGAGCGTCGGAAGCGTCTATTTATGTCAGCAATCTTAGCAACGATTAACTGCGAGTGCGCAACAAGACTTACCCTTTCCAGGCTGCCGCCAGCGAGGGTCGAACGTATTAGCCGAAGGATGATGATTCGACATATGGCTGCTGAAGGTCATCGCCTGCGGATGGGGGCTACCGCTCGACAAACGTGGCATAATTCCAATGCCTGACGGCGGTGGCATGCCCGATGAAGTCATGCCGGGACTCGGCCTAGCCTCAACAGAGCGAGTAATATCACCATTGATTTGTACCGCACCCAAGCTGGGTGATTGGCTCATGGGCACTTCCTTCTTCACGCCGTTGATGGCAGCGTGATCAGTTGAACCACTGCGGTTCGACTCTTGTGATGCCCGATGCGGCATCGGAAGTGCAGGACCTGTGAGAGAGTATGAGACTTAAAGTCGTGCCATGTTCTGGAATACAACGTACCGTTCCCAGTGAAAGGCACACGACCATTTGCGCCAGCGTTAACAAGGTCTTGTTGACGTTTGAGAGCTTCGCTGTCAACCGATACACCACTGGGACCTTGAGGCCTTTGGCCTCCAAAGCGTAGAGTGATCTTAGGTGGCTCTGGAGTTTTCGCAGGCATCCTTAATTTCACCTTCGGTTGTGGAGGCTCTTGAACGACACGCCTTGCTTCTGCTACGCGGCGAGTGAAGTACGACTTTGTGAAACATTAGGTTGATATCCTTGAAGGACTGGCAAGATGGGCATACCTCAAGTATGCCAGCCAATTCGGATATCTCGCTCTCGTCTTCATTGTACTCGCGCGCATTATTCCAGATATAGCTACTTTCCTCTTCAAAAGCTTGCCAGCTCTTGAGCAAGGTTTGACCCGTGGGCTTATCCCTACCCTTGATGCCTTTAACAGCTTTCTGGACACTTTTCAGGCATACTGGACGCTTGATAAGCCGGTAATAATCTTTCAACTCGCGAGAGGGAAGGTTGATGAACGGTGTAGAGATGAGTAGATCACTAAACTTGATGTTTAGTTGGGCCATAACAATATTGGTGACAAACAGACTCATCGTTCTTCAAATTTATCATCTCTGTTATAATCTTGTCCTGCGCTTGCTGGAACGTATCTCCCTCAAAACTCTCACCTACACCCTCAACATCTTGTACACCGGGCGTTGAAGTAGCTCTACGGCTGGTGGATGCATGGGCAGAGGATGAACCCGAAACGATTGCTGGGGTCTTTAGCTTCCCGAGTGGCTCTTTGGGAGGCTCCGTGGGAGGCTCTATGGGAACCTCTTTGGGAGGCTCTTTCTGGGCCTCCTCCGGATTTTCTTCGTCGTCCGTTTCACCTTCGGCATCGGCCTCTGGAGGTTCTTCATATTCCTCGAGATGATCTTGCCAACCTTCAGGAATTGGAGTGGGAGCAGGAACATAGTCCTTGTTCTTGTAGGCCGGGTTGTTCTGTGTCATGAATGTGACTAAAGTCTTGCGAATCTTTTCGGCATCGGAGAATACTGAGGAGGATTTCTGATTGAACGATTTGGCGTTACCAACCATACGCCGTAGGTCGCTTTCCAAGAGTGTCATAGTGGGATATTCTCCACTATTGAGCTTGGTCTGGGCACCCCCAGCTATCAGCTTATTGCTTTTGGAATAAGGTATCGATATCGAGACCGTAGTGCTTTAGTCTTAGTTGGATAGCTGCAGTAGGGATGACTGACCTCGATCAAATTGAGTGACATAGGGAGGCCAATCTCTTGGTAGTATTGGGGCATCTTCTTCTACCAAAGAATTGTCTTCAGCCACTGTTCGTTGGTTGGCAGATTGTTATCTTACCTTGTCCGGTAGTTCGAGAAAATGTGTCGCAATAAGGTGGTTGCTGGTTCAGCGATCAGTGGAAAACTTGACGGGTGCGATACATCGAAGCTTACCGCTTGTCGCGAGCAGCTTTGAGCTCCTCGAGAAATCGCAGTCCGGTTGCGGTCGTGGTTTCTGGAGTCTCTGGAATATCGTCGCCCGGAGGACCCTCGCTCTTGTAACAGATACATGTTAGTCATGGCTGAGGCGCTGTATACGGTGGTGGAGGTTTCAGGGGAGTGCATTGCGGGGTGCGAAAGCGCAGTAATGCAGTGGGAAAGTGAAGCCCAGCTCATGGGTCCGTTCCAATCTAGCGATCAGCGAAACGTAAATGCTGCCGCTGCGATTGAACTTCCTTCACCACACAACAACATCAACCGGCTTTCGCAGCTGCGTGCGACAAACATCAACAACAGTACGACATACCTCCACTTTCCTTCGCTTCGCAGACTGCGCATCGTCATCGTCTGCTATGGCCGGAGTCGACCCTACCGCGGCCTTGCGTTTCGGAGCCATTGTCGAGCGCTGGCGATCGCGTGGAATCAACGGAAGGCGTCAGCTTGTCCCGGGCACCAGTACGACCCTCGCCGTCTCTGGGGACTCCGCAAGACCGCGAGAAGCGCAATCGACCTCGCACTCTTCAAGAGGCACGCGACGGCTTAGAGAAGGGATGATTGGCGCGTTGGCCTCTGACTTTGGCCAGGAGTAGGGGTTTGGCGGACTTAAGAAGCTGGCAACCAATTGGGTACAACAGCACTCCGGATGTCTTATAGTCAGTACATAGCAGTTAATATGATTGCCATGGATTCATCGCCTTTCAGAGATTACTGGCAGCGCCATACGAAATTCCTGTACAGTGCTCACAACCCCCTCGAAAAGTGCGCTATCCCGAATCGACTAGTCCTGCGCTAAGCCTAAGAAACCCTAAGTGTGTTTACTCTGCCCAAGTACCTGCCTTCTTCTTTGCTATCTTGCCATGTGACCTAAAATTCACCCTTAGCAAAAACATTATTTCCGATAGCAAGTCTCAAGCCTCTGTACTCTCCAATTAATAGCAAGGGCGAGCTGTAACACCTCTTAACGCACTGTCAAGTTATTTAGACCGTCGCCAGACGCACCTTATACTCAACCTCCCGTGCAAACCAGCTACCTTACTTCTGATCTGCATATCCTCTGGCTAGGATTGAAAAGACGGCATCACATACTAGCTCATTCGGACTCTCATACCTCCTGTATACGACACTTAACCATCACAAACCTTTGCGCAAGCTCTCGATTCACCCGCAAAGGTTGGCTTAGGCTCTTGCCTTCACCAGATAGCCAGGCAGGACGTAACAGACATCCTGGGCAGATCAAAGTGCCTATTCAACGATCATGTCTTTGGCTGCGATGGATCACGATAGAAGAAACAAGCATCCCAGAATGCTGACCGATCCGGAGAGAGAGCGTCTGGATGAATACATAGACTCCATACATTACTCGTCACGGTAAGACTATCCGTTGGGTTGTCATAGCTAGCATCGTCGGTCACTGATCGAACGTGCCCTGTAGGTATTCGGACGATGAATACGAGTATCGGCACGTGCAGCTACCAAAGGACATGATAAAGAGGATACCAAAAGACTATTTCGACCCTTCGAAAGGCACTCTGAAGTTATTATGGGAGGAAGAATGGAGAGGACTGGGAATTACACAGGTGCGTCAGGCGTAATTCCAAGTCAATGTTCAAGGAAGGCTTACAGGGGTAACCACAGAGCCTGGGCTGGGAACATTATGAGGTGCATGAGCCTGAACCCCATATTCTCTTATTCAAGTACGTGCATCCGAATCAGCATCTCTATTACTGCCACTCATTCGTGCTACAGACGACCAATCAATTATCAACCACCAATGGCGCAGCACTGAGCGGTAGCTCACAGACTCATACCTTTAATCGCACCTTAGCTCAGCAATCACGGAATACGTTGCAACGACATAGCGAAGCACTTGAATTGGTAATGTAGATAGCTGATCATTGTTAGGACGAAGCATTTCTGGCTGATAGCAGGAGGTTGCTAACGGAAAGCTTTTAACTGTGTATACTTTCAACCATGTCCAACCAGCCATGTCCAACACCTCACTTTACGTTCTTGATTAACCATGCCTCCCACTGCTCCGCTGTGAAGCTACTCGAGATGCTGTTCTCAACCACACCCTACACGCAAACATCAGCCACACGTCCAAGAAAGGGAAAACACGGCTTACGTTAAACAGCACCGTGGGAGTCACATGCACGCCCGTCAATCGATTCGCCTAAGCAACCATCAGCGACCACCAAAACCATACGCCCTCAATCTTGGATAGCGCAACACACCTTCACCATCAGCTTAACATCGTCCGTAACCTTGTTTCCCACATTCGCACTTCCACCCTCCCCCTCTCGATCCGGCACTTCCAACAGCCCATACACCTCCTTCTCATTCACTCCAACTTCCCCGGCCAACTTGGCTAACCGCCTATACGTCTCATTCCTCGTCTCCTTCACGACATGCACATCAAAGTACTCCTTCTGTCGCTCAAACAGCTTCGCGCTAAATTCCCAGAATTTGTCTGGTGCAAGGCGCAACACGGCGGCGCCGGTTTCGTGGACGAGAGTTGAGGAGGGATGCCAAGGCTGGATCTGTTGGCGGAAAAGAAATCGCACTTTGGAGGGGTACTGCTTATGGAGGAGGGGCAGGATGGAGGTGTAGACGGTGTTGAACATCTTCGCGGAGAACTATCGTAGTGGAGTCAGTTGTGGAACATTCGGATGAGTCTTTGAAGGTCTGTACGGGGCAGACATAGTCGAGATCTGAGACTGTGTTCAGTGATGACTTGAAGTCTTTCGGGGAAGGATATACAGAGCTCAATGGTATGGATCGCTTTCGGGGAGACATCGGCGGAGTATGCCTGGCCAGCAAACTTGGGAGGGAGTGCCATTTTCTTATGATGTTTGGAAATGTAGTGGAGGCCTAGAGCTTTAAGAAGTCGACAAGTGAAATGGAATGATTTCTAGGGAGTTGTATGTGGCTAAAATCACGTTCAGGCTGTATGAAACGTCGACACAGTCGGATGGCGGGGTAGTGGGGCACTTTCGCATCGAGATGGGACATCGACACTACTGCATCGACTGCAGTAGAGCCCGGGGTTAATGTACTCTTATATCGGAGCTGTTCATTGGCCGGACACGATCCTGGATTAGTTAAGCTGAGCGTTTCCATCCTGCATTGTGCCTTGGCATTCTACAGAGGAGTGAGACAAATGAGCGAAAGACCGTTTAATCAGGTATTATCCACAGTATAAGAGGGAAAGCATTGATAGACATGAGCACCTAATCGAAAGACTACAAAGAAGATAGTGCGAGAAGTCCCGTGGCTCGGTTGAATGAAATTGTCCAGCTGTTGATCCAGCTCTTGTCTTAACTCCTGAGGAGTGCAACCTGCCGATTCATGAGACAAGCATCTTTCCGTCTGCATACATATAAAGTCGCTTGCCAGGGATTCAAACAAAGCCTAGAGCTGTCCAGGGATGGGGCTCATTGTAAATTTGGACGACTTAGTGCACTTGAAGAGGTACTCGATCGTAAATAGGTACTCGGCGACTGCTGGTATCATGCGTGACACATGGATGGATGCCGTTATCTTATACGAAAGCTTTCACGGTTCGTTGGGAAGAGGAAATTAAAAGGTTTCGAGATCGACCAGCTCAGGGTTGAAAGTTCGGAAAATTGATGTGAGCCTATCAAAAGGATATTATATCCCAGTACGACGGGAGTTGAGAAGTGGCAAGCGTTCCTGTAGAAACTTCAATTGTCAGAATTGGCCGGATCAGCACTGCGTCCCAATCTTGGCTGCATTTTTTGAGCCCCTTTTTTCTAATCGGACGACAACTCCAGCATGGAGCCGAAGGGGCTACTGGGCACAAGATGCGTGTGACGTTATATTCGAACATTGATAAGACCGGGACTAGACGAGTGATAGAATATGAGAAAATACCTTAGAGCCATAACTGCCCCAGAAACCCTATGCACAGCCCTACAGAATTATCAGTATATATTGGCTGTCGAATGTAATGTGAGTCTACCAGGTTCTGTGGCTTAGTGGTTGCGACTTTCGGGTAGTTTCCACTTCGTGCACCCCTCTTTCGGAGGAAGATCCCTCTAACAAATCTGCCGTGGCATGTACGCTTGGGCATAGTACAGAGGCTACTGCGTTCGCGCTGGCCCCCCTGCTGATCCGGCCAATGGGTTGCCCCAGAGGAGATTGGGATAGTTGGTTGGACCTAAACATCGTTTTTTGTAGGTGGCAGCAGCCTTCGAGCCTGTTGTTTCTCGTCCTCGTTCTGGTATGCATATCGGTGGTGCGGCTGAAGGCTTCAATTGACACAAGGCACTGGGCGGCGGTTCGAACCCGGGCTGCATCGCTTTTTGCTATTTGGAATTGCATTTGGTGGACATGTCAACACGACAGCTTTTATGGAGCCAGGTTCTAGGAGACAACCGCAAATGTACCAACAACATAAAAATACATTGCTAACCGCAAAGATCCAAGTACAAGATGTGAGATGGTGAACTTAAAGATTAAGGACAGGTTTCATATGGTGCGTTGTCCAACGGCGGATACACCATCGTTCTTCCCTTTTCATCCAGATAAGGTCAATACCCAGCCATCTGCCTCCATCCCATGCACTGGCGTTGTTGGGTGCCCGTCTCCCTTCGCTACCCTTACGATACAAATTCTGGTTCCTTAGTCCTCCGAAGGCATCGGCGATATCCTGGAACGCTATGCCACTTGGCAATGGGCGGTTGTTGGTCTCCACAGCCATATCATCCACACGTTTTTCTAGGTTACAAAGCAACCGGGTCTGTTCAGCCATCATTCAAAACTAGTAACCTGCTAGAGCATGGTATAGTATCAGCATATTTCTAAAGGTTTTTGCTATGAAGTTGTTCTACAGGCCAGAGAAAGAGGACTGCGGTCTAGTTGGTAGTCACAGCCGCGCTTACAGCGCCAATTGCGTATAAGCTGGGCGGAATCTTTCCGCTCATCACATTTACGTTGTATCCTCTCCTAATGCTTAACCTCAGTGGCCATGCATCTCAACATTCTAGCCATCGCTCCTAAGCGAAGCAGGCAATGCAATGAATTCCTCCTTCCGTGTCCCTACAGTGACCCCGGTATGCCTTCAAAATCGCAGATGAAACACCTCCCTAGCCATTTCTCGCTAATCCACTGGTCGACAGGATGATCTACAGGCCTTCCGCGCTCGAATCTTCAAAGATGTAAAGCACATCGCCACCGATGAAGCTTGCGGAGAAGAGGATGACAAGCTTGGTTACTATCCCGACGGCGTCAAGCGGACCCTCACAGACGACCAAATCGCCATGTTCAGACACAGCGAGATCTACGCCATCATCCGGGAGCGGCAAGTCCGCAGAGAAAATGCAGATGCCGAAACAGACGAGGTTCGCACCCCCAGCCCGAAGCCAGGGACTGCTGCACCAAATGAACAGCATGCTGCGTTCGAGAAAGCCAGCGATGAAGAAGAAGAGTACGCACGCTTTCTGGAGGCGGAGCAGAGAGCCATGCAGGATGAAGCTGCGAGGAGGAAGAAGCGGAAGCGGAGCACCGTCGAAGGAGATTTCGAGCGCGAGAGAATGCCTACGATGCGGAGGATTGCACGGGAGATGGATGAGGCTTGGGCGCATGATACGGTGCTCGACTATGGCGAGGAAGATGCGCCTACTCGGAAAACGTCTTCGCAGGAGCAAGGTCTGGACGCAGTGAACGGACGGAAGAGTGTCAGCTACGAAGACGGGGATATGGGAAGTGTCATCACGGAGCAGCCGCCGGCGAGAGAAGGACGGAAGATCTGGTGGCCCGTTATCGGAGGACCTTGAATATCCTAAAAATCGTCGGCAGATGTACCATCCTCAGAAGGCGCGTTGCATTGCGATACCTACAAGCATAGATCACCAAGTAGCAGAAAAACGGAGGTAAGCATACTCCTTTCATCCTCTGATTATACCCCCTATCCTAGCTCCACATGATGAAAACCATTTGTCGTCATCCTTAGTCGTATGTCCTGCTCGTCTCACATACTCTTCGATGCGTTCCAGCCCTTGGGTAAGAGCAATCAAGAGGAGATAGTTGTGGGACTGTGACGAACGCATAATCTTCTCTCTGAATCATTTTGCTTATGTGGTTTTTCAGAATCGATCTCCTTCAACATCTTTGAAGGCTGACCTTCTTGTCTAGTGACAAATGACCATACGATGCGAACAGCTAAACCATGACCCGAAATTCTGTCGGCGCCATCAGGACGACGAAGGAGCATTGCGGAAGCAGCAGCGGCTGTGCAGAGATGAGCGGCTTGGATACTAGAATATTAGATCAGATTACGTTGATTGAATCTAACATTCGTATCACCTATATATATTCTCAGTCTGTACCCTACAATCTACGCCCTCCGCGCCCTCTGAGCTCCCCCAGAAATCTCAGCCGGTAGTAAGCTCTTCACCTTCGCAGCCAACGACTCCCCATCCCTCGGCAAGAAGCTCGCATTCCTCGTCGTCTGCCGCGCCAGCGAATCCAACACACCACCCTCCTTCCTCCCCTCAAAGACATACTCCCCCTTAAACACCCTCTCCGCAAACACCTTCCCAAAAGTCTCCCTCAGCTTCTCCGCCACAATCCCCTGCTCCTCTTCACTCATATCGTTCATACCGTTCTCAGCAGCATCAAGGACTTGTTTCTTACTCTTCTGATCTCCTCCAAAATCGACAGTGCTCCCATGATTCCACTTCTCCGCCATCAATGCCAGATCCTCCCGCCTCCTCTCCCCTTCCTTCCCAATCCCGCCAACCCACTCCTCCACAATCTCATTCATCCCCCACCCGCCCAGCGGTATCGCCGGCCCGTTCCCACTCAGCGTTTGGGCCGTCACCTCCGCAGGCAGGTACGCCACCGCCTTCGGCCTCTTCCGCTCCCTCACCGCATCCAGAAATTTCCTAACCCGGGGCCCGAGTTTGTCTCCACTGTACTCGATCCCATCGTCTCCATAGCTGATCGAAATCTTCGAAACGCTTCCCCCTTCTTTGACTTCTCGTTGGGGTCTTTTGCGAGGTCCCGGCTCTCGCAGGGGTTTTTGGGAAGCGGCGTTTATGCTATCCCTGGCTTCGCGGCGCGGGGGGCCGGCTTTGGCGAAGTTCCTGCCGCGAGGGATGATGGGTCGGAGGGAGTCGTCGTCGTGGCCGACTCGGCGGATGAGGTTACGGGGGGGATCTCCTGATGGGGAGTCTGATGTAGGGAGGATGCGGGCGGCAAGGCTGCGGGCGTCGATGGCACCTCCGGGAAGCGGTGGGCGACGGTCTCTTTGGGATGGTGGGGGTCCAGGTCGAGCGCCTAGGCTACGGGCATCGATCGGAGCTGCTGCCAAAGGCTGTGTATGGTCTGCTGGTGGAGACTTGGGTACCGGGTTGCTCTGCGCAGCAAGGTTGCGGGCATCAACTGCTCCTGCTCGCGGAGGACCATTTCTCGCATTCTGATGGCCATTGCTGGGAGAGGGCCGTTGATGGTCACCGTAATTGTTTCTGTTGGAAACCTTTTCTTCTCCGACTGGGACGCCGCCCTTTCTCTGGCTGATGTCGTGGAAGCGAGTTCCGTGGTCAAACACAAGTTTGATTTCTTCTGTGGTATTCTGACGCCGTTGACTCGATGGAGTCTCGTCGGGAAATCCTATTTTCTGTATCAGTCTCTTGCAGTCCGGGTGAAGTACCCGATCAATTATGGTGTGAATACCTGGAGGATGTTGATCTGCTGCGCTAGTAGGAGTAACGTGGAAATGCCGAACGGGATCGAGCTGTCGCTCTAGGCCGGAGGAATGCAGAGACGGGTAACGTCTTCGCAGCAATACTGATGTAAATTGCGTCTTCTGCATCCTCAATTGAAGCTGTGATGGATACGAGCCTACCGAGATCGACGAAAGAATCTCATATTCGTGAATTGCCGAGGTGACAGAAATCTGCCCGAAGATCACCCTGCATCGAGACTCGGGTGAAGGCCGCTTTACAGTCGCGTGACCTGGGTGATCGTTCTGGATCAAAACGTTCCGTGGAGCAGAGCGAAGCACTTGTGTGGATGAGATGGATCTGTCTGATTTGCATGGCTGAATTCGGTTGCGAGATTTCACCAGTGGTGCTGTAAATTCTTATAGGTAACCACTACAGACACACCACCTAATACACCACCACCTACAACTAAGCCTAATCGAGTAATTTTCAGGATGCAGAGCACCGCGTTTCTTGTTTACATCGCCGTCACCAGATGGGAGCGTATTTCGCTACCGCTTCCTGTAGACTTGAATGGGTGACTAAGCGAACAGCAAGCGGCAGCAAAATACGCTCCTATCTGATGCCGTCGCCGCCGCCATCTCTCTCACATGTCTCCTACAATTTGCAGCATCTACCTCAACATACCTATGCAACTGCTGCCTTATGTCGTTCGTCTTCAAGTTGGCCCCGGATCTACTCTCCAGTCAGATGTCTGACAGTTACCCCCCTATTCAACGCGGCGAGCAAGAAGATGTACCCGAGAGAGCACCGCGAAGAATCAAATTGGCGATGTTCAGGCCTTCTACCTGGGCGATTTTTAAATGTAAATTAGAGGTGCAAATAGAGATCGATCTTGAGCATGCAAAAGATATGTTTCAGGTTTGATTTTGTACCGGAAGATCGGCGAGAAACTACGTTGAACTTGATGGTAGACAGGCGCAAAACTATATATCTCCTATAATCTCCCTTTGATCTTGCTTATGTTCCATTGTTTGTTTACGGGGTCGGTGAACCCTAGAAATTATCCGATTAGGCTTAGTTTTAGAGGGTGGTGTGCCAGCAGTGTTAGGTGGTGTGTCTGTAGTGGTTGATATAAAACTTTTTGAGCTATTATATTCATGAACCCCCGAATTGAGTAAGCCGCGGCTTTAGCTCAGGTAAAAAGAACCTCGATTCAAACCTTCTCTGAAAATAAACTAACAACCCATAGTTGGGAGAGCGTTAGGTACTTAGACCCATCAATTTGATCCGCTCACCACTAATTGTTCAGACTGAAGAAAACTTCAGCTTGTATATCTAAAGGTCACCCGTTCGATCCGGGTAAGCCGCATCACCATTTTCCAGCAATTTATCATTTTGGCACTTTGCTATGTCTGATTGTAGATGGATTTGGGTTGCTGGGGCCAAATGAACGGAAGAACGAAAATTGCGTTTGTAATGTCATTATTAGCATTCCAAGGAGAAGGAGATCTACACTGGCTTGGCGTAGCGCACCTGATTGGTCAACCATCCCTAAATGCTCCGCACCAGGTGAAGCTCCTTCCAAACTCACCCACAACAGACACATTCAGCAATCATTAGCCACTGCTCATCGTACCTTCGAAGTTACCTTTCCAAGTCGAAAATGCTTCGTCGACAGCCAACCGCGATTCAATTGACCTCCGAGGACCTGGCCATCTACGAAGACCGCAAAGACAACCCCGGGCGACAAGAGAACTTCAACGCTCAACAACATACAAATGGCGACGGGAAGGTTGTGGTGGATCCAAACGATGAGTTGAAGCCGTTGCCAGGAGACAGGACGAGGGCGTCGCGGACGACGATGACAAGGGAGGAGAGGATCGGGTTGGGACGCTGAGAAAGGGTGATGGAACTATGATCCACGACACATCAATCAGTGGAGATCCATACCGCCTGGTCGGAGGCACGTTTTGCAGATATGTCGGGAAGAGTCCAGAGTGATATACAGACAACGAGTAGCAATCCAGGGCAGACATACGCGACCGGGCGACAAGGATGAGTACGCATGAGGCGAGGTCTCGACTGGAGAAATCACCGCACACAGTTATTGTGGAGATGTGACAAGGACTCCCATATGCCTATGGACCGAACTTCTTTTTAATTACCACTATCCGTATGAATCCCATGCCGCTGAAACGCTATGAGAAATGACAGGATGAAGGAACCTATTTTCCGAAGATACCCATATTACCGGAGGACCAGGCTTACTTCCAGATACATGACTCACTCGCTAAAACAACGCATGCTATGCCAGCAGAGTGAGAATTTGAAACTGCTCTGTGTCGTGAGCCACGGAAGCAGAGCGGGATTTAGCCGCCAGTAAGATTCGAAGAAGGCGACCGGATGATCAGAGCAGGAACGTGAAACATCCGAACACACTGGCGAGGACAACGACTAGACCATACGCCCGCCCGAAACCCACAGCCAGAACTTGTCCATTATTCGTGGAGCCTGGCTTACTCGAAGATGTAGAGGAAGTCCCAAAGCCAGTGTAGACGGCTGAGCCACCTGAAGTCTGGGCAGCACCTCCACTCGTCGAAGATGCTGTGGCAGCCATTGTGCTAATCGTTGATGTATTGATCCTGACTGGATCTTGAGCGCCGCAGGGGTGGGCTGTTCGGCATGTGGTGACGCAGCCAGAGTTGGACCCGCAATTGTTGGCACACTGGTTGGCAGACTCTGTACACTCGAAATACGGAATGGTCCTTCAATAACTTCCAGTCAGTTTTGCATGCCAAGGACAATGGACAAAGCTCACAAACTTACTGCGAGTATTGCGAAGCGTTGGGCGATAGTCCGTTGCTGCAAACGCATTGATAGCTGAGGGAGTCCTATAAGGCGTCAATCAAGTGATTGTTGTTGACGCGTGGTAAAGACTTACCGAGGAACAGGTGTTGGCCTCAGTGGCGGCAGTGGTGTTGGGCAACTGAAGACACAACAAGGGGCAAGAAGCCTTCTGAGCAGTACACCATATGTCTACTCGTGGTCAGCGAAGACCATTCCTCAGCCAGTGTTCGTCGAAAGGAATTACCCCTTGTGTTTATGGGGACAGAGGTCGGATCAATGGACTGGGAGAAGACGAGCTTGGAAAAGGTGGTAGCAGCAACGACCAAGGCTGTAAGCGAATACATCTTGGTCTCGTGAAGACCGGTAAGACGGTATCTAAGACACGGCTGTCAGCTCTATATTGTACTTGAAGAAGATGCAAAGGGAGCCTGAAGAGGATCCGTGCATAAGAGGGGTGAGGTTCATGGAATAGCAAAGGACCGACATTTCTTCCTCTGGATATCTAGCTAGTGTTCCTGCAAGTAACGACAGAGATTTTGCGTGCTGACGAGATTCAAGAAGAAGTAAGCGAACGTATGATGCTGAACGACTGTGTATGCTTTGTCGATGAGAATTGAAAATCGGACAGGGAGAGGAAGGAAAAGGGAGTCTGATGGCTGCTGGACGCCGAAAAAAGGCTGGCTCGGCGATAAGAAGGGTCGTGCAGGGAGCACCGATGATCGTCTAGAGCGATCGACTACGGCGGGCCGAGCTCTTAGTGCGGGGAGAAGCTGTCTCATTGGCTCAACGATGTTCTTAGAGGCCCGGTCAAAGAGCTAGACAAAGTCGTCGTCGTCGTCAGATACGAGCCAGCTCAAGTTGTGAGATTCACATGGAAGCCCCGCGTCCACCAAAGGACTCGGTAACGTGACTCGGTGGCTTGACTTCTCCGCATTGTCCTTGATGGATGGGGTCTAGTAAAGACGTTGCCTCCTACCGCCACGACCTTTCGAATGCGGAGGGGCAACGGCAAGAGCAAGGCCAGTCGATTGGTACTAGTGCGCCGATTCACTGGCAGCATCGAAGATACGAGTCCTACGTCTCAATTAGCCATAGCAAACCTGCGCCCATTGCTCTAGAAGACAATACTGAAGAGGTTCCCGATATTAGGAGTCCGCTGTGGGCGAAAGCGGTTGCCATAGACGACTTCGTCCTTGTCTCTGGTGGTGTTCGAGGCGTTGGAGATTATACGATCTGGAATTGCAAGATTGATACTTTGGATGTCAGTTCAAGCTTGGATTGCAGACCGAGCCTTCCCTATCCCTATATTGGGGCGTCCGTCTTCTCAATAATGGTCATCTAACGCTTCTGTAGGGTTGTTCAATGATCATTCGCAGAAGGTTAGACCTATGCTTTGGACTTCAACAAGGCCTTGTTCCTACTTACGAGGTCCAGATATTCTGACTTCGACGGTTTACGCAAGCAACTATCGGCGACTTTTCCCAACTCCAAAGCAGCGATGCCTTTGTTACCGCCCAAAAGCACTTTCTGTGAGTACTACAAGATCATGGTTGCACAGTCCAGCTAAGACTATCATAGTCCGGTTTCGGCCCGATTTCCTTGAGAAAAGGCGTATTGGTCTGGCATACTTTTTGAAGTACGCGGTCATCCACGTCCCATGGAATCATGTTTACTGATCAATCAAAGCTGTATTTTACTGAATCCGGAGTTCTCTTCTGCGCCGATAACTAAAGACTTCATCTTCAATTAAAGCTTCTTTTACTACTTTGGTCCTGTGAGCAAGATCCAAGGCATCGGAAAGCGCCGGTTTCTTTATGATATAGAGTCCCAGCAACGTCCGGGCCAATTGGATTCCAGGCGTAAATCGGATCTCTGATCTTCTCTGGGCCCCGTTGATAGGTACGGACAGTTTGGGAAGGCTGCCTAATGTATAAATCGACTTGAAAGCTTATACATCCTGGTTTCGCTTTGGGGATATGAAAGAGGTGAGGCTCTGTGTTGGAACTGGGATAGCGATGACGGGTGGGAGGATTGGTGCCAAGGGAAGCACAAGCCAGGCTAGCCAGGGGCGCGTTCTTTTCGTTCTCCGTGACCGCAGAGCCTGTCCGGAATATATACCATGATGATTCAATGAATCCAATCTTAGTCGGCGTAAATCGCGATAGAAAATGCAATTAGCCTATTTCAGACGCGATGGCCGCTTTTTCCAGGCCTCGTGTGCGGTCGTCCTCGCGGCGCAGTGCAAGCCTGGATGAGCTCCCTCCAACCCTCATTCAGCAAAACCTATCCGACAACACCCGGCTAGGCAAACGTCCACGCGATCCTTTTGTCAAAGCAAATGACTCTCGATCAATTAAGAAGCCAAAGCTTTTAACAAGCTATCCAATTCCTCCAAGGCCTTACCCCCGAACAAATGATGGAAAGTCCGCGACGGCGTCCGGAGTAGTGGACGCCGGAGCGCAGGTGGAGCAACCACAAATTGTAGATGCCTTACAGTCAAAAGGCCACAATAGCTCCACACTGACAACCAATGGAGCTCATCTTGCAAGCCAAAGTGCGAACAACCCAGCTCCAGCCGCCAACCAAATCGAGAAAAGAACCTTGAGGTCTCAAGCTGGCGGATCCAGATCAAGGAGCGAGCTTTCGTGGTACTTTCCGAACTATGATGAGCTCGTGAATGACGAGCCCAGGGAGCCTGGTATGTATGCACCTCAAAATACCCTCTTCAGAGCCTGCATTGACACCTCCAGAATTCTTTACTGCAGAGACCCGCATACAAATCATCGATGAGCCGGCCAAAGCCTCTACAAGCAGCTTGCTAAGCGCCGCACCAATTCGACATGCACTCAATAAGTTCCGGCAATCGAGTATTCCGGAAGGTTCTAACGTGGATGGTTTCGCGCAGACCACCGGAATGAAGGAGAACGATTACTTGGCTCTCAACGATACTCAAAGAATCGAGTTTCCGACCGTTGAGAACAAGATCGGTGTTGACAGCGACGATCCCTTGGGTGACGAGGTATACGCAAAGGCCCATCGGCGCGCTGAACGGCAGGAAAAACAGCTACGCAACATAGAGAAGGAACGAGCTATGCATGAGAAGGTTCAGTTGGAGCGGTTGTTGGAGTGTCTAAAAGGGCATGACTGGCTGAAGGTCATGGGCATCAGCGGCGTCACTGATGGGGAGAAGAAATCCTGGGAGCCGAAACGCGACTACTTCATACTGGAAGTCGAATTGCTCCTGGAGAAATTCAGAGAATGGAAAGAGGAAGAAAAGCGGCGGAGGACCGAAAGGGAGGAAAGGTTACAAGCGGAAGAGGGATATGAAGAGGAGTCACAGATCATGAGCGAAGGCGGCCCCCCCAATGATAGCGATGTTGATGCCTGTGCTGCGCGTCAGTTACACCGGGAGGCTGTATCAGCATCAGGTCGGCAAGTACGGAGCACCAAGCCTGCGCACAAGCCTGCTGAGCCCCTGCTGGTTCAGAAACCTTTCGCCTCGTTCTACGAGAAACCGCATCTCCGTGAAGCTGCACTGGGTAAGCATCGCCGCGGAAGGACTCGATTGGCCTTCGGACAGCCTATACCGGATATCAAGGAGAATGACTTTGGACTGCCGCAGGACATCTTGACACCAGATGCGCTAAGAGCCCGTGCCAGGAGTCGCCGGGCAGCGAGAAGGGAAAGTAAAGCATGAAGAGTGCAACCGATTCGAAAGTGCTTCAGTCGGTGCGCCATGGTGTATCATTATTGACAGGAGTCTGGTACCAAGATGCTTTCTGGTGGAGGTTGACTTTTGTACACTACGGAGCAGGAATTGGAATTGTCATGCATTTTTTGATCAATAGACTTAGACAATGCTGTGTGACCTTTCCGTAGGTTTGTTCTATGAATGTACCTTACTAGTATATAGAGGTAGGCTATAGGTACTCGAGCATCGTACCTAGTCAGATTCATGGCTAGTCCAAGACATCTGCAACTCCAGAGGCGGCAACCCAAGCCATTGGCATTCTGTTAGACTGTGATCAGATCGTTGTATTCTCTCATCAAGCCTACCTTGAATCCCATTGACGAGCCTTGAGCGTGCTACTGGATATGGGTCGACCTCATCTGGTGAACTCGACACTTTGACCTTCATCGGTCCTGATATGGTACCCAATGCATAAGGCTCAAATCGTCAGCACGTGAACTTCCGTAACTGACTCCACGGACTCCTATCAGGTGAAGTCGACCGTGGAGAGATGTAACAATCGCCAGCTCTTTGACACCAACTGGACACCTATTAGGCTCCAATAAAGTCCGGCCTCGGAGCCTACGTCGCTCTGCATGGCGACCACAAGGTGAGAAGAAATATACTGTTCACAGAGCAATGAATTGACATCTACTACAGTTGCCAAAGGCGATAGCTAGCGAACGGCAATATGGTAGGCCTAACGGAGACCCCGGGTGATTCTGTCCCAGACACGCCGTTCTCGATCCAAAGTCAGAAGGTGGAGCTCGACATCGACATCCTGTCACGGAGGTTGAAGGGCACGACTGAGATCACCGTCAATCCTCATTCCAAAGAGCTCAAGACTATCAGTCTGAATTGCCGGCAATGCCACATCCAGCGGATAACCGTCAACGGAAGGCCATGCTCCAATTACACCTATGACGACCCGTATGCCGAAGCAAAACTACCAGGAAAAACCAGCGTCAATCAGTGGAAGATGCTCAAGGATAAAATCCAAGATTCGCTGAAAGACCCGCCGGAAGAGGAGCTGGTAATCAATTTTCCAAAGAGTGTCAAAATCGACGACTTGGATCCCTTCGCCACGGAGCCACAAAAGCTGCTTTTACCAAAGAGAGATTCGGTGGACGGATCTGCTCTGGATACATCACAGGTTGCACAAGCGGCGATTGAGCAGAGTGCGCGCTTTACGCAGGTCAAGATAGTTGTGCAATACGCGATAGAAGAGATCAGAGATGGCATGCACTTCGTTGGTTGGGAGGACGGAGATCTACGATATGCTCATGCCTACACCAGGAACTCTCTCTCACCCGGGGCTGCTTGCTGCTTGTTTCCTTGCGTCGATAAGCTCACATGTCGATGTACTTGGGAGATATCAATTAAATGCTCCAAGACCATTGGGGATGCCCTGAGCCAACGCCACGTATCTCAGTATCCCTCGTACACCAATAGCGTAAACGGAAGGCATGGACGTGCAAGTACAGGTGAGGTTCTGTCAAACCTCACCGCGGACGATCGGTCGCTAGACTTAGTCGTGGTTGGCACGGGAGACATGACGGATGAGGTGAGGCATCCATGGCGTTCTAGCAGTCCATTCTAAACCTTACAGATCATCGATTCATCTGATATCTCGAAGAAAACGACGACTTTCGCTAGCAATGTTCCGATATCAGCTCAGCATATCGGCTTTGCGATTGGACCCTTCGAACATGTCGACCTCGGAGACTTCAGAGAAGGCGACGACGACGACAAGTTGGGTCAAAACGCCGTCCCTACACATGGATTTTGTCTACCTGGCAGAGCTGTTGAAATGAAGAATACTTGCCTTCCGATGGCGAAGGTAGGTCTTCGCCCCTTCCGCTTGAGCTCCCGAGACTGAGCTATTGTAAGGCTCTCGACTTTTTTGTAATGACCTATGGCTCCTACCCGTTCCCGAATTACAGAGTGTGTTTTGTTGATGACCTCATCCCCGACATTCTTGACACAGCCTGTTTGTCGATATGCAGCAATCGTCTTTTGTTCCCTGAGGATGTTATCGAGCCAATAGACCGCGTCAGCAGGCAGCTTGTTCACGCTTTGGCGGTTCAATGGATGGGGATCTTCATCATACCCCATACACCTGTGGATACTTGGATTGTGGTGGGCATAGCGTATTTCATCACAGAAATTTTCCTGAAGAGGTTGTCCGGCAACAACGAGTACAGATACCGTCAGAAGAAGGCGGCGGACAGAGTATTTCAGCTTGACAAAGCCAGACCGTCGCTTTACGATATGGGTGGGATACTTTCGCTCGACCCATCTGAGCTCGAGTTCATGGAGCTCAAAGCTCCGGTGGTGCTCTTCATACTTGATCGCAGACTCACCAAGGCAGGTGGCTCACATGGTCTCTCACGCATTATAATGAGGCTCTTTCTCTATGCTAAGATTGACAACTTGCCTAACACTGCTATCGATACAAATTACTTTGTAAAGCAATGCGAGAAGATGGGCCATCTAAAGATGGAGATTTTCATGGCGCAGTGGGTCTATGGTGCTGGGTGTCCAAACTTCCGGGTCTCCCAAAAATTCAACAAGAAGAAGCTAGTGGTCGAGATGCTTATTCGGCAAGTTCAAGAAGAAGTGGGCGCCCGTGATTTAGATAAAGAGACTTTCATGCGAGAAGTGAAGGAGGAGTTACGCGATACGTATGCGGGCGCTGTCCAGCCTGTCTTTACCGTTTGTGCCCTGCCTGTCCTAGGATAGAGTCGATGCAGCTGACGTCCTGCAGGGGCCGATGACCATTCGTATACATGAGGCTGATGGCACGCCATATGAACATATCATAGAAATCAAAGAAGCTCAGACGAAGTTTGACATACCGTACAATACCAAGTACAAGCGGCTCAAGCGAAGCCGTCGACAGAAAGAGAGGACAACGGCCGCCGCAGGAGCTGATTATGCTCCTGATGGCAACGACGATGTACTGCTGTATTGTCTTGGCGATGTTCTGCAGACCGAAGAAGAAGTGCAAGAATGGAGGCTTACTGATTGGTCGAAAGAAGAGGAGGACAGAATGAGCCAAGAATCTTACGAGTGGATCCGGATGGATGCGGACTTTGAATGGATCTGTAAAATGGAGATACAAATGCCAGGGTACATGTATTTATCGCAGCTGCAGCAGGATCGGGATGTAGTCGCTCAGCTTGAGGTAAGCAGACAACATCTTTCCTAGTCAAAGCTAATTCCCAGCAGTCGATTCAATATATGGCGGAGAGACCACCACATCCCCTTTTGTCTACAATATTCGTTCGCACGCTGATGGATCGGCGTTATTTCCACGGCATACGCACCACGGCTGCCTTAGCCTTACAGAAGCATGCAACACAACAGCTCGACTGGGTTGGTTTACATCATCTCGAGAAAGCATTCCAGGAGCTTTTTTGCTTTCCAGGGTCTCCGATGCCTCGACCGAATGACTTCTCGGATCGTGCTACGTATCTCATTCAGTGTATCATTCCGCAAGCGATAGCCAAAGTCCGAGATAACGGTAACACGTCGCCCATTAGGGCAAGGACGTTCTTGATGGAGAAGCTTAGGTTCAACGACAATTCCAACAACGAAGTACGTATGTGTCCATTGACTTCTGCAAGTAGCCCACTCATCGAGAGGTAGTTCTCCGACGGCCACTACATCGCGACACTCATGTCTTCACTGGCCGAGGCCATGTCAACCAAGCCAGCACCAGTCGATGACCACAATTATATGACAGATGGTGATGGTGATGACCTGCACTTCCATACCACGTGCCTTGAAGAAATAGATCGGTACCGCCGCATTGATGAATGGATACCTTCCTATAATAATGTGCTCTCTCGAACGGCTCTTGACTGCAAACTTCGGCTGGTTCAGGCAGGCGCTACGGAGCTTGTTCTTATGGCCTTTCTACAACATACGCGCGACGGGACAGCGGACGAGCTAAGGCTCAATGCCTTCTCCAATCTGATTGCAATAGGGATATTGAATAGGGAATCGTGCCTTCGCTGGTTTCTGTTGGTCTCAGGTACTGACCCGTCGCCATACGTACGTGAACATATGTTTCGTCTGTTTGGCCAACTTCTGGGCTCTGTAGCCATAGGCGAGGGCTCGAAGTCCTCAGAGGCGATCCAAGCCGAGCAAGATGGTTTGACAATTGAGCAAGAGACCTCGACTGAAGCCCGAAAGGCCGAATTGAAGCGGAAACAGACCGTCAACGGCGCCCTCGAGGCGCTGCGAGATGAACTAGGCGGCCACGAACCTTTGAAAAAGGGGCTTTGGGCTGCAGTCACTTCGCCAACAATCTCGTTGCGCGAGATGGCCGACTTGCTACAGATCTGCATGTTACTATATCGAGCTGAGAGGAGTATGATGGTCGTGCTCAAGCTCCCGAAGTACTGGAAATGCGCACATATCGGGAAGGTACGTCTGTCTTTGTCGTTCAATTATAGAAGCAGACCACGAGAGCGAGATTAAATGCTAATCACTCGTCATTACAGGGAAAGCTTCGCTTTGCACGAAGCTCTCGTTCCCGCACGAGGCCATTGCCTGCTTCACATCAGCATCCCACCGAGTCGTCGTCGTTCGTTGCTACCAACCATGCTGGTACAATCGGAATCAGCACCAGCGGTGCTCCGGCTACGATGGCGCCGCCAAAGAAATCATTCTCGCTCAAGCCACCCAAGAGAGAGCCGCCATCTCTGCCTAGCGGAGCATCTTCGTTGTCCTCGGGTTCTTCGACCAGCCAGCCTCCTTCCGCGCAACTGCAGAATGAGGAAAAGAGACCGAGAATAATTCTCAAATTGGGGAAAGGGGGTGCGGCAAGGTCCCCATAGCAGTCGGAACACCGGATTCAATCTTGCAAGCATACAGAGTGGTAGGGCAGGGTAAAAGGGTACGCTGATGATTCTTTTCCTTACCATACTGCTTTATCGCCGCATTGTCAGAAGGTGAATGGCTCATTGAAATTTTACTCAAGGATGAGTGACAGCACTTCTGGAGGCGTTTGGCAGATACCCCTTTTGCATTGCATCATCAAGATTGTCTCCTTCGATAAAGTTCGGGCATTTCTTAGTGGAATGCTCAAGTGATTATAGTATGGCATGCCATTATAATCACCATGACCTAGTAAGCATGCTAAGCCCAAAGTAGCGATTTGCAGCGGTGACGTAGGTACTCGCACATTACTTCACTTGAACGGACATTTCTCTTGGTGTTCCTAATTAATCTGTACCGCTTTAGCTATTCTGTCTCAGCGAAGATGCCGGCAGAACAAGAGGGTACCGAGGAAGGTAAAAGGCAAGTGATGTCCAATTATTCCACCACCCATGATAGGAGGGTGCACGTGACGTCGCACTGGATGTTGCTCTCATCCAAGTTCAGGCGCTGAACGTTCATTCCTACAGCCATGAGCTTAGCGACAACACAGTCATAGTGCTACTTGGAGCCTCCGGGGACCTTGCGACTAAGAAACTCGTACGCAAAACAATGCGACATCTGTCTCACATAGGATTTCCTGATTGACTTACGAACTCAGTATCCTGCTTTATTCAACCTCGTGAGTATTATTCTGAGAAAATTTATCTCTCATTTCATTCATGGGACGCTAGTTTCGGCGAGGTATACTACCGAAAGGCATCAACATTGTGGGCTTCGACCCAACGCCGAAGAACCATGACGAATATATGGATCATATCGAATCCTGCGTTACGGCAAAAGAAGAAGAGCAAAAGAAGCAACGTGGTGAATTTTGCAAGAGATGCTATTACATCACCATCGATCAGGATGGAGGCGACAAATCGTTCGAAGAACTGCGGGATCTAATGGAAAGCTTTGAAGGTGGCAAGAAGGGGCAGAACCGCCTCTTCTACATGGCACTACCCCCAACTATATATGTCCCAGTCTCAGAACAACTCAAACGGTGCTGTAAGTCCAGAGATGGGGTATCAAGGATTATTGTAAGACGCAAATAGCGAAAAACAGCTTGCGACAAGGCACAATGTTAAGTCATCGTAGGTTGAAAAGCCATTTGGAAAAGACCTGGAGTCTTCTGTCGATTTGCACAAGAAGCTAGCGCCAAATTGGAGCGAGGACGAGATTTTTCGAATTGATCATTACCTGGGGAAGGAGATGGTGAAGAACATGCTCGTGTTGCGATTCGGCAATCCGATGTTTGGGGCTGTCTGGGATTGCAACCATATTGACAGTGTTCAGGTAAGTCGTCCGCATGCTGAGCTATGTTTACCGAAGCTGACCATGCTTTGAGATATCGATGACCGAGGACAAGGGCACAGAGGGTCGAGGAGGATACTTTAACGACGTGGGCATCATTCGAGATGTCATGCAAAACCGTGGGTTTCTACTCACTCTAGCTCAACGTGAGTATATCCAACTCATAACGAAATAGACCTGACCCAGATGCTCGCTTTACTCACAATGGAGCGACCGGGCTCGTTCTCAGCAGAAGATCTGCGTCAAGAGAAGGTCGCAAAAGACTGCAGCTTCATCCACTGTACAGCTAATGAGAGTTCAGGCACGCGTTCTTCGACTTGTACCACCACTTGAGATGAAAAACACCGTTCTTGGCCAATACGTCAAATCGACAGATGGAGAGAAACCAGGCTACAAGGATGACGAGACTGTACCCAAAGAGTCAAGATGCGCGACCTTCTGCGCTACCGTAGCCTACGTGAAGGACGCCCGTTGGCAGGGTGTACCATTTATCTTGAAGGCTGGCAAAGGTACAATGGGGCTTTTCCGTCTTGAGTAAGATGCTAAATTAGACAGCCACCGGCGAATCCAAAACGGAGATCCGCATCCAGCTGAAAGACACCACGGCCGCCATGCTCGAGAACACCATGCACAACGAACTTGTCATCCAGGTTCAACCCAATGAAGGCGTACGGCTCATGATGAACGCTAAATACCCTGGCTTGACCCTCGAAACCGTAACTACGGAACTTGACCTTACTTACAAGGCCATTGTGGAGGATCCAGACTTACCCGAAGCATACGAGGCGCTGCTGCGTGATGCTCTCTTGGGCGACTTCTCTCTTTCGGTGCGGGAAGATGAATTGGAGGCAAGTTGGAGGATCTTCACACCTTTGTTGCATCATATCGACGAGCATGGTGACATTATACCGAAGGCGTACCCCTATGGTCTGTTTGGCAATATTGAATTGGTGGGTCAAGATACTGACTTCGTATTAGGATCGGACGGGCCCGAGAATCTGAAGGACTTCGTAGAAAGGTATCAGTACTTGGGGGAAAAGCAATAGATTGTGACCATGAATGGCCGCATGCTTTCGAGTTTAGAACGGCCTGCATGATTGCCCCTTATTTTCCATAGATGAGAACATCGCCAGGCAAGGGGGCAAATCCTGTGGCAACACTCCTGATGCGCTGTGGACAAAACAGCCAGTAATTAAGGATCACTTGTATCGCGTCAAACTAGAATCCATACTCTGAGCTGAATGATCATTCATGTTAAAGTGGCCGTCCGAATCATGAGACAGCACGCTTCGAAGCCGCGAATCAAAGGCCAACCCCCAATTAGGCAAATCTTTTGCGGGCATGCATTCAGGTATCATACGTCTCTACTCTCGTTGCCAATCATCTGCACCCAATGCATTAGTGAAATCCAGCTCCGCCATGTGCGACCTGCCCAAGGGAGCCTAGAACATGCAGATGCTCTGCATGGCATCCATCGGGTCGGGTCGTGCTAGCAGCACTTCGCCTCCTTCTGGTGTTTCGCTACTTTAATTAAGTTTGGGCTCGATATACCTCACATCCTAAGATATCGACGATTGCTAGTCCTGAGTTAAATAGCTCACGCCTTAAGGGAAAGATGCTTGCAGCAAAGCGGCGTAGTAAGATGTCCGAAGATGCGGTTTGTCCTGCAGCTGCAGCAAAAGTCCCCTTAACGACTCGACCTGCGACAACGGCAACATCCAAACCGACACCCTTCTAATGTACCGTTGCCAAGAACCCCACATGCTACTTCTTCTAAGTTCTTGTTTGGTCAAGGCGACCGTTTCGATGGTGGCACAGCTCAGCTGAGCATTACACCATGCAGCTTTGACACATTATGTCAAAAGCCCGCAGATCGTGCAACAACGTTCGAGGTTTTAAAGACCAGTGTTTCCTCATTCAAGCATCTTTTGGTCGCGCAGTATCAAGTTGAGATGTTCCAATCCTTCAGATATGGAGGACCAAGTAACACTCCACGTCGAACACCCGGTTTTCCACGCTGTGCTCCTCATAATCTTCTCCTTCCTTGCATGCATCGCAGTTGCCTCGAGGCTCTGGGCCAGAAGAATACAGAAACTTGCACTTGCGCTCAGTGATTTTGTCATCATCTTGGGTCTCGTGAGCAAGTCGAAAGCAGGCGAGATAGATTGCGTCGTTAATACGAGCAGGTTTTCGCATTGGCTGAATCGGGTGCTAATATCTATGGTATGCTGTCTCGGTTGGAATTCGTTTTTTCTCTGGTGTATATGCTGAGCTATCGTTTTTAGGCTGTTGCTTCCCTGAAGCATGGACGACCGCAGCACAGAAATCAAACATGAACCAAACATTTGGCTTGCAGGTGAGTCTGCTCCCAAACCTCACCCAAAAAGCAAGAGTTGACTGTCATCTGTCCAGCTCGCGTTCGTATCACCAATTATCTGGGTGCTCGCTGTCACCGCGATCCGCGCATCAATCATATTTCTATACGTCAATATCTTTCCAACACGCTCATTCCGCCTTGCTTGCTGTGCGGCACTGGCGTTCAATATGCTCTTCCTCATCGCCACTGTCCTTGCCGACTGTCTCATCTGTCACCCCATATCGTACCGATGGGACTATACTGCTAAAGGCGGCTATTGCGGCGATGAGAGATCCCTCTCGCTCTATATTGCGATTGTCAACCTCATCCAAGACATGATTGTAGTCGTCCTTCCAATGCGTGTACTATGGCGCCTGCAGATGGCGACGCATAGGAAGGCGGCCGTGAGCTGTATCTTTGGGTTGGGTATTGCGTACATCCTCCCCTCCCATTCCCCACCCTTGGTCGTTGGGAGAACATTGACTGACCTTATCGATCCACACAGTATTTGCGCAGTAACCAGCTATCGAGTCTACGTTACGAGTACAATCACCGATCCAAGCAGTCGGCAATCACAAGAAGCTTACTCTCTTATCGCCCTCCTGACTTCTCTAGAATCTCTCGTTGGCATCATTACCTGCTGCCTACCCATGTTAAGGCCGGTAGCCAACACCCTCTGGAATTCCTTGCCGAAGAGTGGCAGGAAGAAGATCTCGACATACACCTTTGCGGCTACCTCCATCGTAGCGCGTGCGGGTCACGTTCTTAGCGTGCCGCACATGAGCCACCATCCAAAGAGTTTCGTGTGGTTCTCTACGAGGTCAGGCTCGTATGCGACGCAGGTGAGCTCCACGAGTAGGGATCAGGGGCTATCGTCGACGATGGGGAAGGATGAAGTGGAGGAGGTCAAGCCTGGGCAGATTCATGTGCGCCGAGATGTCGAGGTTGAGAGCGCGTTCAGTGATTATTAGCTGTCATGGTCTTCGAGTGTTTTGTATTCGGACTTGGTTTTCTGGACGACGTCTGCTGGTACAACGTGGATCATCAATGCATTCAACAACGGCACGTGGTTTTTCCATGCTGGAAACCTTTAGTAGAAAATTTACTTAATGACAAACTACCGATCTATGTCGCCCAAGCCTGCGTCAAGGCACGACTCATTCACCCCGTCTCCACAAGGGTTTGGCAGATACCTCGGTTGTCGTCCATAAGTCGTCGGATAGCCTGAGACTCTTTTGGATGGTCAGCCAATAAATCCGCGCGGTAGCGGTAAAAACATGCACATATTCAACAGTATAAGATCAGAGACCCGATTGTAAGCACCGACGACGGCATATGTCGATACCGCCATGCCTCTTCCGGCTCTTCCTAAAGAACAAATGGGTTTGTGGTTTCATCATACAAAGGAATTGGCACGAAACATTACAAAGGAAGACAATATTACTTACTTAACCACCGAGCCCGGCATTCTCTCGCGAAGTTCCGAATCGAGACTTAATCACTTTCGAGTTGAAGCAGCCAAGAGGATTCCCAAATAAAAAGACTTCGACGACCCTAGCCGCGCCAAGCGCCTCAGCCCTACGACCTCCAATCCCAGAAAGAGCGACGTATCAGTCTCCCATCCACAAACCAGACCCCAATATTTCCACCCCAAACAAACCCATTGTCCACCATGGACGCCCCACAGCAACAAGCCCGCCCCGGCGAACTCAGCTGGCGCCTCTCCTCCCACCCCATAACCCTCCTCTGCTTCCTCAGTTTCCGCGTCGGTACGCCTTCCTCCCTCCCCCCCCCATCCCCACAAAAAATCACTAACCCCCCACCTCCCAGCCTCCCTCCTCATCTACCTCTTCGGCCTCTACATCCCCTTCTTCACCAACAGCTTGTCCGTCCCCCTTCCCTCCCCTCCCCCCTCCCATCCCCACACTAACCCCCCACCCCCCCCACCAGCGTCTTCATCTTCATCCTCACCATGCTCCTCCTCGCCACCGACTTCTACTACCTGAAAAACATCGCCGGCAGACGCCTCGTCGGCCTGCGCTGGTGGAACGAAGTCGACACCGCTTCCGGGGACTCGCACTGGGTGTTCGAGTCGCAGGACCGTGGGCAGGCGCAGAACATGACGGACAAGCGCTTTTTTTGGTTGGCGCTGTATTGCCAGCCCGCGCTGTGGGTCGTGTTGGGCGTGCTGGCGCTGGTGAGGTTCAAGAATCCGATTTGGTTGATTTTGATTGGTAAGTTATGGGTCTTTTTTTCTGGGATGGGGAGGGCAAGGGGAAGGGGAAGGGTGGAGATGCTGCGGGTGTTGGCTGAGGGATTGAGGGGTATGGTGGGTTGTGAAGTGCTTGCTGATGGGTGCGCTAGCTATTGCTCTGACGCTTACGATCACGAATACGCTTGCGTTCTCGCGGTGCGACAAGTTCAGTCAGGCTTCGAACCTGGCTTCGAGTGCGTTTTCTACGGGGAATCTGGCGAGGAATGTGGCGGGCGGGCTGGTGAGCAGGATTTTCAATAGAGGATGAGGTTGTCAATGGGAGATGGAGTGGTGCATATGTGGGCTAGACTACGCTATAGTCCAATACATTCAGGAGGTTTCATGCAGGAGGCCCTATTAAGAATGCCTTTCCCTCTACTCGAACTCGGAGAATTGGTGACCCGCCCATAGCAGCTCTTGCAACAGTGAGCTCGTAGCCACCTAGAGCAAGTTTCGATGAGACAGCTCAGCTAGCTAGCCGCAAGGAAAGCCCCAAGTAGCTACACTATCACCACAGAGAAATCTGTGCTGCGCTTACTTACATATGGATCCTCTGACAATGTCCTCGCAACACAGAGAAAGTCGCCCCAGAGCTTGCCTCCTTCGAAGCCTAGTCAAGCTAAAGCCCTGCGGCCGAGGTTCTCCTACTTGTCGACGTGGAGAAGCATATTGATCTTACAGCCGTCAGCAAAACGAGTAGCGTCTTTCTCCCAGGCTGTCTCCAAGATCTCACGGAAGAGGTCAAAGTCCTCCTTGTTGCTCTTCCGAAGACGCTGCTTTTCGCCCGACCAGGTATAAGTAGCTGAGATGTTGGAGATCTTCTTGATGATCTCAGGGCTGAGGTCGCACTCGGAGCCCAATCTTGCAAGAAGGGCGTCGATACCAGAGCAATTTGGCATACGGATGATCGCCGGCGCGAGGTCCGGTTGATTGCTTGCTGAGATCAAGAGTCGGGTCCCCGCGATGACGTTTGTTGGTAGGCTAGGATGATTCGTGACTGGTGTCGAGGTCTCTTCTTTCCTAGTAGTAGGCGCGGAGTCCGGATCATCGTGGAAGACAACCATGCTATTTCCTTGTTGTTGACTTTGAGGCTTAGCTGGCTTACGTGCAGGTCTTTGGGATGACTGGAGACCGCTGAGGCCTTTAGCCTGTATCAGGGCCTGTATTCGGTTTTTCGTTTCATCCTTGGAGATGCGTCTGCGTTTGACGGGCGTCGCTTCCAAGCGACGGTTGACTTTCGGAGAATTAAGTGGTCTCGTAGACCGTGGCTCTGGCGCTACGTCGTCGGTACGAAGGTGTTTCCGTACGTGCGTACGCTGGGTCGCAGGACGATCTTTGCTCTTTCCCTCAGCCCTGAATGGACTGAACGAACTTCCAAAAATTAAGGGTTCGTCATCGGACGATAGCGGATCTTGAGCCGAAACAGCGTGAAGGTGGTGATCGTTGCTCACTCGCTTGTTGACGTCTGGCTTAGCCCTACCATTGGCTGGCCAACTCAACGCATTAATGTTGAGGTGTGGGACGATTTGATTCTCCACGGACCTTGAGCTCTAATTCGCGAAGATGATTAAAACAAACCTCGATGCGAAACAATAGAAGTAACCCACGTCGTGACCTCTAGCATTGCGTGCTTTATAATCGAACATCTGCTCGAGTACATGGATCAACCTATAAAAGATGTTTAGTTCGCTAACCGTGGAACAGGCGTCGATGCGTTGATGCGTCTTACCTTGAGTCGGAGCGCTTTTCATCCCTAGGCACTAGGAAGCCCCTCCCAATTGCCGGCTCTAACAAATGCCCACGGCGCAATGATCCCCAATATTTTTTACCATAAGCTTGTACGAAACCTAGTACCATCTTTCGGAACTCCTGAGGATGATCCTGTTAACGAATGTATTTAAAATCATTCGCAGGCTCGACGTAGGCCTTTAGATCGCTGACAAAACTGGATCGCATCTTTGTTGCACGTTCACCCTTAAGCTTGAAGCCCAACTCATCAAGATTGGCTTGGTAGGCGGGTTGCCATCTGGCTCGGTCAGGATGTCTCGTGGGTGCGTATGTGAGGTACGCCTCTGTAGCCTCAGAATCTTGCTCACAGTCAGCCAATCGCCTTGAAAAGTAGATGGCCTACAAGACTTACTGGTAATCGACAAATCGATAGCCTGTGCCATAGGATTGATCTGATTTAGAGCCTTGGGCAACGACTCTAATCTAGAGGGTTTTTCGGGACTCGGAGACGGCTGATACTCAGAGGGGGTAGGTGAATAAGGTGCTATAAAGCTATCACCGTACGGAATTACACCTGGTGGCTCATAATTATCGTTCGGGCAAGATTCAGTCTTGATGAGTGTATTAGTGTCCATCGAGAGCTGCTGGCGAGTCTCTTGACACTGCCGCCTCGTGTTTGGAACAAAAAATGAAGTAGAGTACTTGGAGGGGTTTCACTGTAGATCTGGAGTATAAATGACGTGCGCTGTAACGAGTAGGTGCAAAATGCGGAGGTTGATCGTACTTCAGGGCAGAAGTGAGCGAAGTCACAAGATCAACCAAGACCCATTACGAACCCTTTCACCCCGATCCAGGAAAACCTTCAGATTTTGCGTATGTTGCCTTCGCGTTGTGACAACAAGAGGCTTGCTACTCCAAAGTCTAGGACTTTAATAGCGAACACTGGACGTTGATAAGTCTTCATAGCCGCCACCATAGGACAGGAGTCTTTTCGTACGTCATTGGATATCGCTTAATGGTATTAGGGTCACTCCAACCAAGGCTCCTTTTCAGGCTACCCAGATGGCAATCCTGGCTGCAGCTCTTGGACCATCAACCTCCACGGTAGCCAGACTCCCAGCCTTTCCGATCAGACACACCAATTACGGGATTGCCATCTCGATGAATGTAGGCTGGAAATGAAGACAACTTCGTGTATCTCCGCAAGCACTATGAAGGGATTCAAGTTTGGCCTACACTATGCTCCTAAAGATTCTAATGCACCTCTGAGCTCCTTGACCGCGGTCTTGACATCCTCGAAATTTAGGGCGGATATTGCCCACCTCGCGTGCTTTTGTGCCTTTAAAATGGCTTCCTCGTCTGTGGTATAATTGGCTAAATCATCAATGGATTGAGGAGCAGGGGGACGCAGTGGGACGCCGGCTGAGGTCGGTTGATATTGCCTCGCTATAGCTTGCATAGGGACATTGGGCCGATGCACTGGTGCGGGGTGTTGCTGACTCTGGTACTGAACTGGAATGGGCATCTTATTCAATGTAGACGCCGGATCTATCGGTGGTGGAGGGAAAGAATGCAATGAGCTATCTGCGGGATATGGATGGGAAAGGTCTGTAGCTGGTTGGAACTGCGGTAGATACGAGTCGGCTCCTGGAACCTCTTGAGGGACTCGTGGTAGTGATGATGTAGGCGCTCTCGTGTCTTGACCTGGTACAGACGGGAAATAGCCACCGCCTTCAGAGCCGGCTCGAGCAGGGGTTGGCGACGCCATAGGAGAAACATCGCCAGCAGGATGGATGTGGTAGTAATCCTGTCCAGAACCTTGAGGCGAGGGCGCTTCAGGCGGATGCCAAACAGTATCTCCATTGGGCGGCCGTTGATTTGAGTTGGCTCTTGATGGATGCAGGGACTGGTCTAGGGCGGACGATCGAGCCAATCTGTGCTGCATTCGATCATCCTCGTCCGGTATTTCTTCCACAAAGGGTTGGCCTGGCCTCTGTTGGTTATTCTCAAGATTCGGTGGCCCGTCCAGCATCTGCACATCCGGGTCCATTGGGCTGAGCATTTGATCCTCATGCTTTGGCATGGGTTCAGGGGCTGGGTTGGAATGATTCGGATCTTCGCCAGCCTTCAGAGCCTTGATCATTCGGAGCGCATGAAACTTGGCGAACTTGGACTTCGAAACGGTCTCCGCGTCGAGTGGTCCCCATATCTGGCGCAAATCTAAGAACACCGCAGCGGCCGAAAATGTATCTGCGGTCTGCCTAGAGGTGTCGAATTCGATCAGCCACTTCTACAGGCCCCAGCCCGCATCGGATAGAATTACCGGGTCGCCTTGTTTGCATTCATTGCATTCTCTGCTCTCTGGAAAGTTTCCGTGCCGAATTGTTCAATGTAGGCTTGAGAAGCCATGTCGTCAGACACAGCATCGTTTTCTGATAATTCGGTCTTGGTCTTGTCGGAGAATCAATATCGAAGATGATCAATAATCACGATGGCTTACTCGCCTGCTCGAGCTTATCCATGAGATTCACACTGTATGCCATGCTCTCTTCGTCCTCATTCTGCAATCCCTTTGAGAGTATTTGCTCGACGATCCAGTAATTACCTCATGAGTCCTCAGCTAAGTTTTATAAGATCTAGGATTTGCTATCCTCTTACACCAATACGCAACCGCAGGTTTCGCTTTCTCCAGCTGACCTGCTCGAAGTGCAAATCGAGCTATATCGGCCTTCCTCAAGGCAGCAGTCACAGCCGCCATGACGGGCTTAATTTGAGAGGAGGGTCAAGCGAAGAGCGGTACAGTTGGTCAAGCAAAACCGAGAAGCAGGCAATGGAGATTAAATTCGCACAATCACGACGGACATGGCTCGTATACCTTGCAATGACAGAGATTTCAGAACTGTATCGTTATCCTGATGTAGAAGTAGGTCAGTTGCATCAGGCGCGTCCCGCTGCGGCTATTTCGACGGTCCCCGAGCCCTGTACCCCACATTTTCCGTGCCGCTAGTGATCCTGTGTGGTTGCCCGAGCACGAAAGGCCACCTGTACATTATGGATTGTACTTAAGGTAGAGTGAAGTCTTCTTGGCTCATGACTTCTTGCAATTCTTCTACTTCCTTGTTCACATAGCTCAAAATGTTGCGATCATTGGTCGTGAACGCTTTGTGCGCAGCTTCTTTCATCCTTGAGGGAGTTCGTGCTGACGGACTTTACACGAAGTCCTCGGCCGTCCTTCAAGTTGATGGGAAGAGCTACGATAAATTGGTTGCGAAGTCTAATCTAGTTTCGGTAAGCTATGAAAATTCTCTGGTTGTAGACGCAGGCTGATCCACTACCGCCAGATTGTAGAGTATGTTTGCCGGGTCTTCATATAGCGAAGCTGCGCTCATAATATTCACAGATTCTATGCCCCATGGTGCGGCCATTGCCAGAACCTTAAACCCGCCTATGAAAAAGCCGCGAAAGGCCTAAAAGATCTTGCTCAGGTAGTCGCTGTCAACTGCGATGATGAGAGCAACAAGGCTTTCTGCGGTGGAATGGGAGTCCAGGGCTTCCCAACGCTAAAAATCGTCAAACCCTCAAAGACACCGGGCAAACCTTCTGTCGAGGATTACCAAGGACCGCGTACCGCAAGCGGCATTGTCGAGGCTGTAAAATCCGCAATACCAAACCACGTCAAGAGGATATCAGACAAAGGCTTGGATGCTTGGTTTAAGAGTGATAATGAAACAGCCAAAGCCGTTCTCTTCAGCGAGAAGGGAACAACAAGCGCTCTCATTAAGGTGCTCGCCTCCGAGTATCTCACCAATATGAGGTTTGGCCAGATCAGGAATAAGGAAAGCACGGCTGTGGAGATGTTCGGTGTCGGGGCATATCCGACGCTGTTCGTGCTTCCAGGTGGCTCTAAAGACGCTGTAAAGTTTGATGGCTCATTCACAAAAGAATCAATGAAGGAATTTCTCAGTCGGTACGCCGGGCCTGATGCAGCATCCTCAGCGAAGAAACAGAAGACCTCAGCAAAGAAATCGGACAAGGAGTCAGCCGAGAAGGAAGCCAAATCTAAATCGGATTCGTCAACCTTTTCCGAAGCATCATCTGCTTACGCATCAGCCGAAGCATCGTCTGAAGCAGCTGGAGCCACTAGCGTTACACTAGAAGACGATGGCAATCCGACAGAATCTCCAGAGCCGATGGCATCTCCTGAATCTCCAGGTCCAGCGAAGATGCCTGATATTCCTGAACCGATTCCAGCGCTTATCGAGGAGAAGCTCTTAGATCAGAAATGTCTGGGTCCAAAGACGACAACATGTATACTGGCGCTTCTACCACAGCCAAACCATGAGGAGGATGCGGTGCTACCGGAAACCACGAGTGCGGCTCTGGCGAGCCTGGCGGAGATCGCGGACAAGCATGTGCAGAGACAGGGCAAGCTCTTCCCATTCTACTCGGTTCCGGCAAGGAATACGGGCCAAGCTAAGCTACGTGATGCGCTTAAGCTAAAGGATGACAAGAACTTCGAGCTTATAGCCGTGAATACGAGAAGAGGTTGGTGGAGATACTATGAAGGGGAAGAGTATAGCACGATACCGGTTGAAGCCTGGGTCGATGGCATCCGGTTGGGCGAAGGCCAGAAGAGCAAGCTACCAGACGGATTGGTCCCTTCGGAGGAGACAGCAGCACCGGAACATGGCGAGCTGTAAATATTCAAAACTATAGAACTGAATGGTTGCATCCGAGGGAGCATTGCGATAATCATCACTTGTGCACAGAAATGCCTGTTGATGAGCGACTTGCAGAAGGAGAAAAAGGAGAAGAAGATTATTTATGGCCAGGGGAAGGAGCGAACGACGAAGATGCTGCTCGAGCTAACATCTGTCAGAAGACTTGGCGCTATGTACAGGAAAGAACTATTCATGGGTTCAATCAGAAATCCAGTATCAAGCCTCTCTGCATCATTTTAACTATCATTCCCCTGCCCCCCAGAATTCTCTTCAGTCTGGGGCCCGTGATCTGGATCGCGGTGAAGCCTATTTGGTCACAGAGTCCACCCAGGCCTCGCTTTTGTTCGAGAGTCAGTTCTGAAACCCTCATTAGTATACCACCATCAAGCATTCTTAGGCTACAGCATCTCTCTTGATACCGTACTCTTTTGTTCTTTCCGGTCCCAGAGCCAGAAGACCCTCCAGGATTTAGCACGAACGTTCCTTTATCATTCCTATCTTCGATCCGGAAGCCGGACAACCAACAATACAAGCAAGTGCTGTAAAGCAAGCATGGCCTTCGGTCTGGAGAAGAGGCAAGCATTCGTGGAGGGCTTGTTCTCGCTGGTAAGTGATTGTTGTCGCAGATTGGAAGCCAGACGTGACTGATTTACGATAAGATGGGCATAATCATCAAGTGGTTGGTCGCCGGCGGAATCATCGTTTTCTTCCTGGTTTGGTTCATAGGAGGCTACCTCCATGCGAAACGGCGAGTTAGGAAGGGTTTGAAGCCGTTGTGCTACCATAGAGTACGATCATGCTCCTCGAATGATTTAGCTGAGCTGATATCCTCGAGTTCCTGCTCCCACGCAATCAGCGAGCAAAGTTCGAGCCCCAGAACAACTTCTCCTTCTATAGACAAGACAACCAGGGTTACCAGATGGACAACTACCGCCCCCCCCCACCGGTCTACGACCCCGAGCACCTTGCTCCTCCGAATTATCTGGCCCCACGGGTCGCCACTAAAACCATTCCATCGCAAGAGGGGATTGCTCCTCCGCCAAGGGCTCCCCCGAGAGGTATCGCAGCCGATGAGGAGGCAGGTGTTCGACCGGGTCCAAAGTCGAGTCGTTCGAAAAGGTGAAGGCCTCGATCCACAAGCCTTCCATGCCCTCAATGCGTCTTCGAAGCTCAATACTTTCAGTAAATGAGTCTCCCATTCAGGAAGTGTTTCGGCTTCATGTGGGAAGCACACGACGCAGGGGCGGGCATCCTGCTAGTTGTACAAACAATTTCGGAGACAGTTGTATTATGGGTGCCGGCGGTGCTTCGAAAGCCGGTGCTCCCAATGAGTAATGTCTTTACGTAGCATAGCGTTCGAAATGAAGACTTCTTGAGCCCCCCAGGCTTTCATCCTATGTCCATCGCGTCCTCGTCGTCTTCGAAGTCTCCTGTCGCGAAGTGGTGCCATCCGTGACCTGCACTGACATTTTCTGACTGGATGTCGGCGTTCAATTGCGCTGCCTTTGCATCTTCAACCTGCTTCTGCCTTGCTCTCTCCCTGGTCTCAATGATGGCTTTCCGGACGTTGTCCTTCTCTTCGGGTACAGTGAGAGAAGACGGAACGGTATAGAGCACCATTTCTTGGTTTGCAAGGGGTTGGCTAGTGCTCGTAAGCACAGACTTTGGGATCTTGGTGAGCTTGCGATCTATGTCTGGCAAGAAGATGAGTTTTCCTTCCTCCTCATCGATGCCTCGCAATTCGTCTTCTAGGTCGTAGATGTAGATCCTGTCTTTCGTGTCGTCAAGCTGCATTGAGTCATCGTTGACGTTGGCATGCTGCGAATGCGCGGTCGGGGTCCCGTCCACGGGGAGGTAAAATTTGCCATTGCGCTCTATGTGTTGATGTTAGCCCAGAAGTCTCCCAGTATTGAGGCGGCAGAAGCTGAGCCAACCTAGATTGAGGAGATGGAACCTCTTTATCAAGCGTTGATCGTTCGCAAGCTCGTCCTCGGCGCGGCGTTTGTGCCCATGCGGAGATTGACCCTCCATGCCGCTCACCACCCCCCCCCTAGCCTTCAACCTTGAACCCGGATCTCTTACGCAAGCCTGTACAACAATTCCGGTCCCTGGGATACAGTCAAAATGACAATGTCGTGAAGGTAAAGAGATTCCTGGACGACTGCCGACCGCTTGATGCGGGGAGTGAAGGTGTTGAGAAGTTGCGGGCTCTACTTGAGTCACTCCGGTTGGACTTCGAGATCTTTCCACTACATTCCCCATCCGCGTCCCCTATACACGACAAGCAAGCTCCTCTTGCACAGGCCTATCATGGGCTCCACGGGTGACGCTTCTGGCCCTTGGCCAGCCCAACGGGTCCGCGATCAATTTATTCAGTATTTCAAAGATCACGGACATAAGTTTGGTTAGGATTTTGCATTGTTCGGAAAATGTATTGATACTAAGAGGGTTCCAGTGCCATCTTCCTCTGTCGTACCGCATGCAGATCCTACTCTTCTGTTCGCGAATGCCGGCATGAACCAGTATAAGTCTATCTTTCTCGGCACTGTAGAACCCTCATCAGACTTTGCTCAGTTGAAGCGCGCTGTAAACTCTCAAAAGGTGCTCTTGGCTCTAGGGATTCTGTTTTAGCCGCTGACAATTATAGTGTATACGTGCCGGTGGGAAGCACAACGTAAGACTGCATCCATCGAACAGGGACTCTACGCTTATCAACTAAGGATCTTGACGATGTGGGTAAAGACAGCTACCACCACGTAAGTCTGGGTCCACAAACATGTCACTTAATCCACGTTACTCAGATAAGCTAGACCTTCTTCGAGATGCTCGGTAATTGGAGTTTTGGCGACTACTTCAAGAAAGACGCCATAGAAATGTCCTGGCAGCTTCTGACCAGAGTTTATGGCCTATCGCCAGATCGTCTATATGTCACATACTTTGAAGGCAACAAAGCTGGCGGCCTCGATCCAGATCTAGAAGCAAAGGAACTCTGGCGTTCGGTAGGCGTCGCTGAGGACCACATCTTAACAGGCGATATGAAGGACAATTTCTGGGAAATGGGTGATCAAGGGCCATGCGGGCCATGTAGCGAGATTCATTATGATCGAATAGGTGGGAGGAACGCTGGGCATCTCGTTAATCAAGACGACCCTAATGTGCTCGAGATCTGGAATAACGTATTCATCCAATACAACAGGGAACCTGACAAATCGCTGCGGTCACTTCCTAATAAGCATATCGATACTGGTCTTGGCTTCGAACGGCTTGTTTCGGTCTTGCAGGACAAGGCCTCCAATTATGATACCGACGTTTTCACACCTTTATTCCGGAGAATCCAGGAGATCACGGGAGCTCGTGAGTATAGAGGCCAATTCGGCGAGGAAGACTCAGATGGTATTGACACTGCTTACCGGGTCGTGGCTGACCACGTTCGTACTCTGACTTTTGCCATCTCCGACGGGGCTCCGCCAAACAACGAAGGGCGTGGCTATGTTGTTCGACGAATACTGCGGAGAGGTGCGCGCTTTGCCCGAAAATACTTCAACTCGGAGATAGGGAGTTTCTTCGGAAAGATCGTGCCGACACTGGTAGAACAGATGGGTGGCATGTTCCCCGAGATCAAAAGGAAAGAAGCAGATGTAATAGAGATACTAAATGAAGAGGAAGAATCATTCGCAAAGACTCTTGACAGAGGAGAAAGACAATTCGAACACTATGCTCAACAATCAAAAATGAAAAATTCGACAAAGCTGCACGGTGCTGATGTATGGCGGCTATATGATACATTTGGGTTTCCAGTAGACCTTACACAATTAATGGCTGAAGAGCGAGGTCTCACGATCGATAATACGGAGTTTGAGGAAGCACGACTGAAAGCTAAAGAAGCCAGCAGAGGCGAGGAGAAAGCAGCATCAGACCTTGTCAAACTCGATGTACACGATCTTGACCGCTTATCCAAAATGAAGGACGTTACCAAAACCGACGACGAGCCCAAATTCGGGCGAAGCAACATAACTTCACAGATCCAAGCAGTATACCACTCCAAGGAATTCCTTTCTAGCACGCAAGAGATCCCTGAAGGCAATCAACTAGGCCTGATCCTCAACCGCACAAACTTCTACGCCGAGCAAGGCGGCCAAGAAAATGACACCGGCAAGATCATCATTGACGGCGTAGCTGAGCTTGAAGTGACAAATGCCCAAGTATACGCTGGCTACGTCCTCCACACGGGCTACATGAAATACGGCACCCTCACGGTTGGCAACGAAGTTATCTGCGAATACGACGAGCTGCGCCGCTGGCCCATCCGAAACAACCACACTGGCACGCATATCCTCAACTTTGCCCTCCGAGAAGTTCTAGGCGACGGCATCGACCAACGCGGCTCACTCGTCGCACCCGAAAAACTTCGTTTCGACTTCTCGCACAAAGCCGGCGTCACTGACGCCGAGCTCGAGAACATAGAAGACATCTCCACGAAATACATCCGCCAGAACTTCGCCGTCTACTCCAAAGACGTGCCGCTAGCCACAGCCCGCGAGATCAACGGTCTGCGTGCCGTCTTCGGCGAGACATACCCGGATCCCGTGCGCGTCGTCTCCGTGGGCGTCGAAGTCGAAGAGCTACTCCGTAACGTCAAAGACCCGAAATGGCGGGAAGTCAGCATCGAGTTCTGCGGCGGCACGCACGTCCAGAAGACGGGCGACATCAAAGACCTGGTCATCCTGGAAGAGAGTGGCATCGCGAAGGGCACGCGGCGCATCATCGCCGTGACGGGCGAAGACGCCCACGCCGTCCAGCGCGTGGCGGAGGAGTTCTCGGAGCGCTTGGCCCGGCTGGAGAAGATGCCGCATGGGCCTGGAAAGGAGCAGGAAGTGAAAGCTACGCAGCAGGAGCTGGCCAAGCTCTCGATATCCGCCATCACCAAGACCCAGCTGCGGAGACGCGTCGAGAAGATCGTGAAAGCGCAGCTGGAAGAGCAGAAAGCGGTGCAGAAGGCCGAAGGCAAGAAAGCGCTCGATACGGTGGTGGAATATTTCGCGAGCCCAGACAACGAGGGGAAGAAGACGCTGGTTGCGAAGCTGCCGATTTCTGCGAATGCGAAAGCGGTGGGCGAGGCGCTGAATTATCTGAAAACGAAGGATAAGGGCAAGACTGTGTATCTCCTTGCGGCGGATGAGGGGGCGGGCAAGGTGGTGCATGGGTGCCATGTCTCGGACGAGGCGGCCAAAGCGGGTGCTTCGGCTTCGGAGTGGGCGAGTGCGATCTCTGGCGTGGTGGGAGGGAAGGCCGGGGGGAAGGCCCCGACGAGTATTGGAAATGGGACGAGTCCGGAGAAGGTGGATGAGGCGGTGAGTGCTGCGGAGGAGTATCTGAGGAAGCTCCATCTGTGAGTTGGCTTCGGATGGGGATCTCAGGAACGCAAGTGAACGCGTATGTCCAGATACTGGCTTTCTTGGGCGGTATGACCCAGTCGTGCTATGTAGAATGAATGTTAATAGAGACATTAGCCAAGCCATAAGATGCGATGCCGCTATAATCAGAAGGGGGCGACTGGAGATCAGCAAATCTTATTATTAGGCGGCGAAATGCTCGAACCGGTGGTTTGACGAACGATGTCTGATGCTGGTACTCAAGCAGCAGCTATCCCTGACTATATCGGCCGGTTACCTATCTCTCTTCAAGAACCACTCAAGTTGTCTAACCAAACACTCTAGCTGACTACTCGTATGATCTCTTGACATCTCCCACCCATCTTTCCATCCACACCATCTCTCTCTCCAACCCCCCTAGAAAGGCAATTCCCCACCCTCCAACCCCCTAACCATCATCCTCACCTCCCCCACGCCCCTCCCATCCCCCCCACCACCGCCCCACCTCCTCCAGCTCCCAACCTCATTCCACCGCCTCACCACATCCCCATCCACCACCCCACCCCTGGCACCCCACCCCGCGCCTCCCGCCTCCGAATCAGCCACATGCCTGTAGACCCTTGGGTTCAAACCGCAAGGATGCGGCAGCGTGGACTGTAGATGTGTTTGCAGTGCGGAGAGCGTGCGATGCGAGGAGGCAGGGAGGGGGGAGATCAAGGCGAGGGCACCGGAGGAGGTGGTCAGGAGGAGGGAGCGAGGGGAAGAGGGGGGGGAGTGTGGAGATGGGGGGAGGAGGGTTAGGGTCGTTGGGAAATGGCCGGTGTGGAAGGTTGAGAGGGGGAGGAGGTGAGAGCCGGAGAGGGATTTGGGGTCTGGAGGTCGATGTTAACAGTGAGCCATTGGTAGGGACAGTAGAGGGTTTGGGATCGAGGGTTGAGCAGGGGAAGTAGAACAGAGGGAGGAAGACGTACTCTCTGGATCGAATTGCAACACATGAATGTTGCAGTCCGCGTCTGCAGCGACGATGTAGAGCTGCTTCCCATCTGGCAGGAAATCGGCGGTGATGGCTTCGATATGTTTCGACGATTTGCCAAAGAGGCGTAGCTGGTACGGATCTTCGGTGTACCCGGCGAACCATATGCCCTTGATCGCATCGCTCATGGCACACAGTCCAGTGCCTTTGAGCTCCTTGGCGGCACTGACATAGCATTGCATATCCATAAAGGCCACTGGCAGCAGCGTCCCGTCCTCTTTCAGGCCTCGGACCATGCATTTCTGACCCTGTGCTGCGAGCAAGAAGCCTTGCGTCCCGATCTCTGAAAGGGATGTCACCGCTCCCTTGACTTCTTCTTTGGCGATCAGTTTCAGCTTCTTGCCGGTCTCGGGACGATCGGGTTCGGGAACGACGTCGATGATATCGAAGACGTAGATTCGGCCTATGGCGGGGAGATCTTCGCCACGAATGACGGCTGTCCCGACGGTTATCAGATCTTGACGTTCATGCGTGATTTCGGAGGTTTCGAGGCTCATGGTTTTGATACTCATGATCACCTCGCCCACTTCAAGCTCAAGTCTGATCTCTGCGATTAGTATCATCTCCACACCCGCAACAAGTATTTACCTATCGATGATTGACCACGTCTCACTGTCGAGTAGCTTTATCGATCCCTGCTCAAGCTGAGGTAGGAATGTTGTATCTAGCAGCAGGATTAATAATGTTTCTCAGGTGATGATCGTTCTTGTTTATACCTTCCGCACCAAATAGCTCATCTTCTCGGATCTTGAAGTCAGCGTTCCGGCTTGTTCCTATTACATAGGACATGGTCCTGGCATGATAGGCGAGGGCTTGGACTTCCTCGCCCATTGGAATCTTGCGGGTTACCATGCCGTTCTCATAGTGGCTGTCTGGTGGTAGATTGGCGGCGATTATATTACCCTACCATGGTTAGCTTTGAGTGGACGAATGCTATCGAATCTTACCTCTGTAGTCAAATACATGAATCCCTTCTTGCAGTGGTGCAGATGCAAGCCACACAGGCTCGAGATCTCTCCGCACCTAATAGGTACGACACGCGGTGTGCTAGACGCAGCCTTCAGAATGAAGTTCGGCGACCGTCCCGAAAGGACGACAGTGCTGTAGCCACCGAGATCCTGTATCGTACGAAGTGGTTCTGGATGGCGGTCCTCGTCATCATCATGTAAGTGCGGTAATCCAGGTAAGCGCGGATTTACTATCTTGAGAAATCGTAGCGTTGTTTGAGATCCTTCATCGCTAGGGACTTGGTACGGTTGGTAGATGATCAAGTCATCGTATGCGGAGCGGACCTCACACTATCAGCCCATCACATTTCGAGAAAGCTTCAGACTTGGCTCACGATCAAGTAAGGAGATTTGTTCGTCATATCACCGATGTCGGCAACCAAGAGTTCGGTAAGCTTTTCCCTTGCTGTCGATCGGCGGACTGTGAAGTCTTTCGATAGGAAGGGTGGCAGGAAACTAAAGCCTTCTGCAACGTATACCGGCTTTCTCAAGTTAGGAAGGCGATAAACCTGGCTTACCATCAGTTATCGGCAAGCAGGATATAAGATCTGGTTCCGATAGACGCATTGTAAATTACTTACATATAAGCCTCCGGCTACGCTCAGAAGGAACATCAAAACGTTCCCGAATTCTTCCTCTTCGTCATCCTGGATCTCGAGACAAAAGGTATCGTTTGCATCGTCGTACAACGAGCCGGAGAGCCATTGATTCTCTTGCAGAGTCTCGCCAAGTGCAATCTCATCAAGATCACCACTTTCATCTGCACCCAAGACCATTACGCTAGAGTTGTCACGGAAGAGCAGTATGTACGGATCAGCGAAGCTTGCCCTGATGGCCCTTGGCTCCGCATCTGCATTCTCGTCTGTTAAAGGAAACATCTGTGCTAGGCCGAAGTCTGCTAAACGTCAGCAACGAATCTTACGCATATACAACGCATCACGATAACGATCGCAGCGATGAACGTATGTGGCACGCAAGGTCTGCTCTGAAAAATGATTTCATTGATGCTATATAAGAGGAAATTAGATAACACCAAAGAATCATGCGCCGCAATAGCCACGGACAGATCAATTCGCTCGCTCGACCCGAGCTCTCCAGCTCCAAGGGAGATGGCGTGCGTCGACGACAACTTTTTTGCGCTGATATATGTAGTAGAATTCTCGATGGAATCGCAGGTTGGGAGAGGGATATGATAAAAAGCAGAGATGACTCACCGCTGTCAAAGGTTTTCACCTCTGTCTGGAGCACCTGGACGATCCTTGTTCCCCCGTTGAGAGTCCCTATTTCGACGCTTGCTCCGGCCTCTGATTCAAAATCAGAGCCGTGGACTTCCTTCAGCTCAGTCGATGTTATTGAATGAAGGGAAGATTGATCCCCGGTTTCAGCTTGTGTATTTACAATTAGGTACTCGTCATAGCTTACGTTATCACCACCAGCGTGTCTACTGGTCTCTCCAGAGGTTCGCCTCGCAGAGACGCTCCAGATAGCAGTGGCACCCTCGATTCTGTATTGTTGAGCTATTCGAGGCTCCATCTCGCGCCGAAATATTCCTAGACAACCACTTTGACCGCAGCCGGCTGCAGTCACTAATTCTCTCCCAATCGGGAATCCCGTGCTCCCTGGTTGTTGTTCATCTAAACGGCTCAAGCTAATGCTTTTAATGGGCCCTAGATTCTGCAGTGCATCGTGGACTCTGAATCTATATTCTTCACTTTCTGTTGTACTCAAAGGATCCACAAACGCTTCCTTGGGTACATTGTCTGCTTTTCCACCTGAGTACAGATCATCTTCGTCTTCCTCGAAGTCCTCCTCTTCCAGATCGATTGCCTCTTGAGCGGCGTCAATCTCACGTAGGCCTGACCGCTTGATCTTGTCTGATTTCCGAGACCATCCGAGAATCACGGAATCGCTATCTTCGCTCCCTACGAACATTCTTCCGCGGCCGACCAAAGACGTGCATGACGCGGTTCCAAGACATACATCTTCACCATGGTGCAGCTGAACATAGCGAATAAAGAGGCCCGATACGGATCTCCCGTCGGTTCTGAAAGAAAGTACAGCGAGCGTCCCTGTGTTCAATATCATCAGCATTTCACCACCGTCGGCGCCAAGCTTTTCGAAAAAACAGCCCTCCAGCCTCATAGATAGATCCGATTGGTCCAGCATCGCGAATGCGGTGCTTTGCTTAGCAAGCGAATTGACACCGACACCATTAGTCTTTCCGGACTGATCCACATGTATCAGCTCGTTACCACCGACCAGAAGAGCGCCGCCGACAGGTAATTGAAGTGGGATAACGGTGAACAAGTCATATGGCAGGTTGTTGACGGAGAGTAGCGTCGTCGAGGCCCGCTGCTCAAGATCGAGGGTGAACACAGTATAAGATAGCCTATCGCGGCGCTCATGGAGCAATGCGTTCGAAGTAGCATTCTGCGACGATAGTATCCCAAAAGTCGGCTCGCGATACTCATACAGGAATGACAGATGTATTGGATGGGACAAAATTGGGTCTAGGGCCAGCAATGAGAGCACGAATGATGGAGCGTAAGGCGCTTTGTCAACCTGCAAAGGTCCTTCGGAGGTCTTGACGGTCGGTCGGTCGCCGTCGATTTCGGGATCATAGTAGTCCATAACAAGATCGTCCCCATCCTGGTAGAAAGGTAGTATTGCTAAATGCCGCATGCCGAATTTGAGCGCCGCGCATCTACTACTAGGATCTACGCTCAAAACGTTGACTGACTGACTCAGACTTGGCTCCCACGGGCTGCGTTTGATATCTTCTTGCTCGTAGGAGTGAATAGAAATAGTGGATATGCTGTAGCGCTCGGGATCCCACTCCACGAGGCTCAGTTTCGCGTCTCTCAGAGCTATCAAGACTGCTTCCCCACCAGACCTTGAACGCAGAATCCTCACCCTAGCCAGAGCTGTCACAGTACCGGACAGCTCATACTGCGCAATCAAAATGAGCTTTGTCGATTGCTGGCGTTCCCCTCGTGGTAACGCGCTGGAGGTAAGAGGTGCTGAACCTGGGCCATTGAGGCCCCCGCTGGAAAGGCCATCGCTGACCATACCACTGATCGTGTTCGCAACGACTGACTTGAGAGAGAAGACCTGCAGAAGAGAAGTCTTCGCAACAATCAGGTTATTTGCAGAACGCGATAAAAAGGGTACAGAGATCGAATGTGTGACGGCCGTTGGAGGCGTAAGTTCGGTGTATGATTGCATCGTCGAAATGAGCGAGGGAACGCAGCTTCGGCTTTGAAAGACGAAATGATCCGACTTGCCCTTTAATAGACATTTCGGCATGGAATACGGGTTCGAGATCCTTAGTCGACAAGAATAAGCGCGCGGCGCGGAGGAATCCAAGTACAACCCTAAACTAAGCGACAGCCCTACTAACGCCCTAAATCAAGCCCTGGAAAAGGGCGACATCGATTAACTTTAAGGCAACGCCACCAAGATGCAAAATGATGCCTCCACAAACGACTGTTCATCGTTCAAGGTTCGTTGTTCAGGTCAGAAGTGGGAAAGAAATTGCAGTGCTTAGCAGTTGAAGACCTGGAGGATACGCTATCTAGAAACCACAGTCTTCAACGTATCGAATCTAGGAAGAACACCCGCCCATCAGCGATCCAATCTTCTCTTGTAAGGTGCGAGAGCTTCCCTCGTTCGAACGCAACAGCATATGTCTAAAGATGGCATCTATAAGGATTCAGAAGTGCGTAGGGGCGGCGCAGAGTCATAGGGCAGATAAGTATGCCCATTCTGTACAGCTGCATTGACCGCAACCCTGGAAGGAACCGAAGGCTCCGCAATCTCTCTATTCTGAAACAATCTTAGGTTTCTGGCAGCCGCTGGATCAAAATGTCTGGCTGTCCACTTCGAACTTGAGTGGTTGCTCGCCATATGCGATAGCGCCAACTGATCAATATTGGAGCGTTGGAGCGGCTCAAATTTGTCCTTTGGGACGGCACGCTGAGAGGCCATGCGAATATCTTACAAGCTTTCACGAGTCTAGGCACGGTTTTCTAGGACCAAGTTATGTGCGTGTAGCAGGGAGAAACGGAAACTACCTGCTATCTGTTTCAAGCTCTTCAGACTCTGCGGTTGAAGCGGTGGTCGCCAAGAACAAGGAGGCTGTTATCAGGCTATCTTCTGCAGGCTGTTAGGCTACTTAATAGTCTAGCATACGAAGATTTACCTTATGCTGACCGGTCACGAGTTTGAATTCAACTGTTCCTTGCCAAGCGGTTGCCATTGAAGGCTAGTTGACTTCGGCGAAGTTTAAAAGACCCCGTCTTGTGCAGGCTACCAGATGTTCCGAGCAATATTCAACTCCTTTCTCGGGGCTCATCTGAGAGAGGCTGCAGTTGTTTGCGAGAAGAAAACGACGCGGACCATCCTCTCAGAGGACAACACATTGAGAGAGGTGAGTAAAGTCTTCTGGCGTTCATCGGCTACATGGCAAAGGATCACTAGAGGAACCATGAAAGCAAGGCTCGAATATAGCCATGACACACGTAACGGAGTACTGAGTGAGGCAGCGTGATTATCCAGCAACCCTGACCCAAAGCCACATCGACCGCTTGCGGGGGCAAAAATCTAAGGTATATGTATCGCCCAGTGAAATGGTTGTTTAAGGTCTTTAGTCTGGACCTGGTTATTTTCGCAAGCAATGAGAGGTTACCCGGCAAGCGCCGGAATCTCCAGAAGCACACGCCGGCCTACCTGTTCCATATCGACTTCTACCCGGCGAGTATGGAGATACTGTGTGGTAGCATCGAAAGCTACTTTGGGAAAGGAAGTGTCGTTCTTAGCTGTCTTCGGAGCTGACATGTCGGGCGCCAATCGATAATACGGCGGAGTGTTCTCCTTGTAGATGTTCCGGAGTTTGCTTCTGATATCGTCCTCGATCTTCTTCTCGTCTCTTCTGAGCTTATCTTCAATGTCGACATTGTGTTCGGAGCCAAAAGTTTTATGACGAGCGACAACGAGCGTCTTCCCATCTGTGTCCCTTGGAAGATTTGATGATTGTTGATCGAATTTGACCTCTTTGTCGGTCGGTTTGCGGTCGCGGGACCCACCCTTCTTGGAGTGAGTGGTGACCTCTCTTACACTAGAAGATTGTTCCTTCGGTAGCGCATGGCTTGTCGTTGTTACCTTCCTGTCCCAGGAAAACCTTCTGGCAATATGCTTGCAATCGGAAGCGTTAGGAATCCCAGGTCCGATGTTGACTACCACCGAGATCTCCACATCCGTGCCATAGAGTCCCCACATCTCATCCAAAGCAAGCTCGGTGATGTTGTGGGGACTGGGGAATTGGACATCCAGAAACTTTGATTTAACCTTCTTGGCTGAGGTCTCCTTCCAGGGTGGGGTGAAGTACTTAGCCGCTCCTGTAACGCCAAAGGCGTGTGAGATTTTGTATTTGCGAGGGTCCGGAGGCCCCTCGAGCACTTTGACGGCTTCGGGACAGTTGTAAGTTCGAAAAAGATGGTACCCGAGGTGTCTATCCTTCGAATCGGTCTTGAGCGCGGAGACAAACACATGTTTACAGCGGGTGCCGTCTGGGGGAGTGAAAAACAAGTGCTTGTCGGTTTCGTAGAATTCGGCGAGTTGATCAATCTGCTCCACCAAGCGATCTGTATGGAAGTAACTGTGCTCCACCAGGCGCATGCGAAGTTCCTCAATCTTGGATCTGGGTGTTATGCAGTCGATCAGGTTGTACCACTCGGCTAAGGCGGCTGATACGTCCATTTGAAAGCGGCCGAGCAGCAAGGCCAGCCAGCCACCTGGACCGATGCCAGCAATGACATCGAAGACATCGCAGGGTCGAGGTCTGCTGTTTGGATCTTGGTTGCTTGGGGCAATAGCGTTGAGCAGTTTGTCAAGGATGAGGAGGGAAGAAATACCCTGAAGTCCGCCACCATCGATGGTTAGGATCTTCAAAGGCTTCGTAGGCTTCGGCAACTTGGCCATGTACAGTGTATGCTTGTTTCCGCTGTCTTGGAAGGAATTCTTAGTAAGGTATCAGCTCGTTCAACGGCCATAAAGAGATGGCGTTGGGTGATTGCCTTTCTTATACCATGCGAGATTTGGAGGCTGTTTGCGTTATGACTAGAGAAGGCTGAGCCAACAGTTCCGTCAAAGTGACAATCACCATGCACCGGGCGTTTGAAAACGAGCTGATCCTGCCATTTACGTTGCAGGCAAACGTGTGTGTCAGGCAATCAATGCATAGCCCCGTATGCAATTCGGGCATGACTGTAGATGACATGATTGGTGGAGTGACACGGACCCACGTTTGCAGTAGCCTCTTTCGCTTCTCGGTGCGTTTAATGACTGCGCCCCTCCGGGCTCTTCACCACTGCCACCACTCTCGATACTGCCCAGCACGAACAATGGTGCCTTCAACAAATCCTCGTCACGAGGCTATGATGAATGCAAACATGTTCGACATACGAGTGAAAGGTGGACAGTCATATGACTCCCAATGGATTTTCGATCCTACACCTCGTCTATATCAGGCGCATTGCACCCTTTCCACACTCCTGAGGGCAGAGAAAGGCAAAAGGAGTGATTAGGGTCCCAGCCGCTGCAACAGTTGATGTATGAACCAAGCCTGTGTGACCCAACCATTGTCGAAGGCAAGCCGAGCTGACATGACCTTCGGGTACTCGCATGCTTCGATAGGATACGTGGCTGCAGAATACTCGAGTCACCAGGCACTCGCATCATCAGCTCCTGAAATCATCAGCTCTCTGACTCTGGAAAGTCACGGTTATGTGTTTCAGTAGAGGTCTTCCATTTGATTTTTCGGCATTAGGATTGCTTTCTCTTATTCTCTTTCTCCTGGAGATGCGCCTTCTTGATGGTTGTGTTGCACGCTTTGCAGACGGCCGCAGATGCCACGAGCCAAGGCTCGTTGTTCATCTTCCGATGAGGCGCTGAACGGACGAGAGGGGAAGCTGATGGCGGACGGCTCGCCGCCCTTATGTAATGCTGAATTGAATACCCTTCCCCGGTCTTGATCATAGGCCGAGGAGTTCGCGATAAGATCCGACTGTAATCATCATTCGCGCTATGGGGCCCAGTGCACTCGTTTCATTGGCTATGGAAGGTGATTCCATGCTTGTTGGAAGCGCCTGCGTAGAATGCAGATTAGTAGCCCAGTTCCAGACTTGGAGGCTCAAAGAATCTTCAAGGCGTTAAAGTTGAGCGTAGCTCAACGCCTCTCGGGGATGTAACCATTGATCTTACTCGTTTTTCAACTCCTTATACACATACTGCTCGCCTCCGTTGAGTGGTCACTGCGAAACCCAAAACGTCAGGGGACAATCTGGTTTGTGCGTATTGCTCTTTGGCCTTTATGGATAAGGAAACTACACTCATCGAACTCGGTATCTATGACTGTTACCTGTTCAGACGCCGTGCGATACAAATTTATCCAAGCCACTTCCACTACTCCCAGCAATCTCAGGATCCTGCCGTGGCTTGGGCCTCTAACACGGATTCTCAGACATGAACGACCTAAATGCCCGGTCCAGGCGCCTCAACATCCTCGTTCTAGGTAGTTCATCCTCGTCGTCCGTGATGATAGTCCAGCAGCACTAAGATGGATCGACAGATGGAGGCGGTGTTCGAGGTCTCTCGTCATTGCTCGTTCTCCAAGCGCTGATGGTTCAGATCAACCAAAACCTAACACGCCCCGGTGGAGCTTTCAGCGAGCTGCATCCGCATCATGTCTTTCAGCTAGTGGCTGGAACGAGCACCGGCGGACTGATCGCCCTTATGCTTGGGAAGATGGGCATGACAGTGGACGAATGTATTACGAAGTATGAAGAGCTTTCCAAAGTCGTATTCGGTAAAAGCCATTTTAGGGGCAGAATAACCCATGGCCTCGCCCCTGCAAAATGCTCGGGAAAACGTCTACAGAAATGCATCCAGACTTTGCTACGTGACCGCCAACTCGATGAGAACCTGTCGATGAGATCTGAAGCTGATAGGGTAGCTTGGTACTTCTCTCCTCTCCATCCTTGAAGTGGTGCTTAGAGTCCCTCCGCCCAACGTTTCAGCTCAAATACTTCTCAATACGGAATTTCTTCCGCTGACAGTTGCATCAACAGTGCCGTGATTTGCAGAGAGCATTGCTCATCCTCTCAATATTCCAAGCTAAAGAGTAATGCCGTCCCTATTTGCAGCCTGTCTTGCAAAGACAACGTCATCTGCAAAGTTCACGACGCTGCGCGAGCGACTTCGGCGGCACCAACCTTCTTCCCAGTCATGAGGATCGAGAGCAGATTCTTTGTGGATGGAGGGTTGCAGCACAACAATCCGTCTTTTGCCATATACTTTCATTATGTTCGCAAAGAGTTTAGAAAGTCGGCCCGACGTTTTGCGTCTTCGCATCCACATTACTCACCTCACGGGGACCTTGACTGCTCACGGGTTCGATTTACCAACATCGGCACTGGTGCTAAAGGAAATGAAGTGGAACCTGGAAAGCGAGATCGATTCATACCCGGCTTCATTAGGCAGGGGATATTCTTGAAACAGACCTTGACAGAGATTGCGGTGAATTCAGAAGCACAAGCAGCAATCATGCAACAGTTCAATGGGTTAGGGGATAGCCACTGCTTGTACGAGCGGTTCGACGCTGGTCATGGAGTGTCAAACATCGAATTGGATGATCATAAAGCTCTGGGCCAGATCCGTGAGAGGACGGAGCTGTATCTCGAAGAACAAGAAACGAAAGACTTGCTTCAAGCGGTGGGATCGGCCATTGCGACCGATTACCTCAACTCGCGATCAGTTCACAGACTAACAAACAAGGCAACCTCGCCAGCTATCGAAGGGTCTTGTCAGGCTTCAAAGACGTTGATTGCAGGATCAACTTCTCTTCCATCATCAAGTGGTCCTTCTGGTCATAATATTGATTCTGCGGATGAATCGAACTTGTCGTCTCTGAACCATGACAACCTTCTAAATGGCGGATCGGCACCGTTGAACCGGATACCAAGCCCTTCCCCACCAGAAGTACAAAAGCATCCCCAATATGCGTACGAAGACTCTGGTTTCGAAAGCAATCAACCTCGAACATCGATTTTGGCTGCTCTCGCCTGACATGTTCGGCCCTCGGATGAGGTTTACTGGTTGGACCTTGAATCTAAAAACGTCATGGCGGTTGTCTTGTATGAATAGGCCAACACGCCAGACTGCCCCTCTATGAGCTTCGATTGTCTGATGACTTAGCGACCCCTTGTAGGTCCAATATCGCCAGGTAGAGGTAAGCGAAGTAGTCAGCTCCCGCCCATACAGGAGCTCTTACTAACTGGAGTATGCAAGGTTAGAGTGCATCTTTCCGATTCTGCTTGCTACCATCTTCGCACTACGCTATCGTCGTCGATTCGGGTTGCTAAGCTCTGCACGAGCATCGGTCTTGTTGCGCGCTTTCGTAATTGCTGACGAAAGTAAGGCTCGGCTCCACGCTCGGCTATGATGGGCTCAGTCGAGGCAGATCCTTTTGACGGCAGCGCCCTGGAAATGTCTGTGTTCCGGAATCTGTCATAAAGGCGTGATATACGTACTGGCGAACAATTGAGCAATCTCATTTGGACGTAAGTACATTCATGCATCTTCCGTGCCACCCATGCATCATGTTCTAACCCGAACAGCAGATAAGCCCCTTTTTGACCTTACTATGAAGGCCTATGGCAAGCCAGCATTAACCAACCCGAGAGGAGAAGGCCTCAATGTGACTTTACGGTAGCAGCTCTTGGCGATCTGATGTCGGGTCCCAAGAGCCATACTTGGACGCGCAAAGAGAGCTTCTCGCAACAAGCCACAGATATCGACATTGATCTTACGCTGTCCATAGAGAACATACTCAACGGCGTCAGTATGGAGGCTACGCGACACAAACCCGCAGCGGCATTATCAATGCCCTTGCCATCCTAAGCCCTCACGATCTTATCCTCGATGAGCGAGGAGACATTCATCCTCCAGGTGTTGAGGAGCTACTGACAGAAACGGAAGCAAGCCATATCGTTTTCGACCTTAGTATCCAAACGCCCACCAAGCTGGTTTCAAGGCAAGATCAGGCCTTGGGGGATTCGTTCATGATGACGCCTGATGGCTTGTGTATACATGCATCGAAACCTGAACTTTCCTTTCGACCCTCGGTTCCCGAAAGAGTTCCCTTGGTGAGAGATACTGACGGTAGAGCGATAGTTGCAAAGAAATCCAAGATATCGCCAGTTGGATCATTGGCCTACTGACCCGTACCTGGTCCTATATTCGGTCGGGTTGCAGCCAGTCGAAGCATTAGGGCCCTTGAACTTGGTACACCATGGTTGCCGAACTCATTTCAATTAATTCTTAGAGTCTCAGAAGTCCACATAGCTCAGTTCGACACAATCTGGCTGAAAATAACGACTCCTAAGTGCTCGGGAGAAATTATCCAGTCACAGAAATGCAGTCTTGTTACTCATCGTGCTTCGGTCTTGTTTCAACTCAGCCCAAGAACCAGATTGATCGTAAAAGTCCCCTGGGACGATAATGGAGATGGAAACGCAGTCATTGCCTAAACGAGGCTGGGTCGTGGAGCCTCTATAGTTGAGGTAATCTTCCCATGATCAAGCCGTGGACGTGTCCCGGAAGACGCTCTTTTCGAGATTCGAATCCAAATCGTTGGACAGGTGGCTTCTTCACATCTGGTATGCGAAGCCTATGATCAATCGGAGCTTTCCCATTGGTGAAGGGTCAATCAATGAGTCTAGCTGACTCCAACGACGCGACGGACCACGAGTGCCGTTCTTAAAGATGTACAAGCAGCTCATACGAGATTTATTCTCATCCATCATGGGTGGCGAGTGAGGGGCCTGGCCCTGCCTATTTCGACTCGTTCCTAAGCCTGATACTGGGTGCAAGACCATCAAGATAGATTGGTAGGTAGCCTAAGGTATCTGCCTAACCCAATCTATGACTTTGTTAAAGTAAGGTATTCAAACAGAGGTTAGCATACTTCGTCAACGGCAAGCTTGCCTTACTTTACAATCTGCTTTCGAATCCAGACGTGGCCAATGGAAGTAAACGCGATTTTCAATGAGCTTGCCTCCATGCTTGATGCTGTATCATCATAAGATTCATGCTGCCTACCCTAAAGTATACTACAAGCCTATAGCGCCGGGTTGCGGCAGCACAATTGAAAGTGCAATATTTTTACTGAACCGCAGGCATACGGTCTTCATCCTCATTGTCGACTAGCCGAGGACCAGTGCCTGATGATCGCTTCTTAGCTCTGCCGGTGATGTCTTGCCAAGTGGCACCGAAGCGTCTCCCAGTACTTGCAAGCAACCCTTCTTCCTCGTCCTCTTCTGCGTCCTGCTCGAGCTGGTACGAATCCATGTGTGGAGTCCGGAAGAGCGTTAGAATGAAGACCACTAGGTACGCGCCTGAAAAGGTGTCAGTAGACTAGACGAGAGATTTGTGTTTGTATGGCTGTACGCACCTAGAAACGCGAATTGGGCCCAGAAGTCCACCACGCCAAAGAATGAGAAATTGACACTGATTCTATCGAGGAACGTGCTAATGACGCTCGGTGTACACACTGCACGCGCAGCATCAGTGTGCGACATCTCCGTACAGGGCTGGATTGCATTCTTGTGATCTGTGCAATCGGGCTGTTCTCCAGGATGTCGAACAGGACGATTGCAGTATGTCTGGGAGCCCCAGTGGGCGTATTGTGGTGCTACCATCATGGCAACCGCATAATTGATGGCGAGAGCCATGAGTGTCAGCATCACTGTCGCCATAAGTAACGCTTGCGGCGAGGTATGTCCCTTCCTTATCTGGAAGATACGGAGCCACAGGAAGCGGATACCGATTGTAGCGATGCCCACGACAGAGCTTGAGAAAAAGAAAAGGACCAAAAGCAGGAAAAGGACGTAGTCAATCGGGAAGACCTTAGCCGACATGACGAATATCCAATTCAGAGGATTGAATATCTGAACGTGCCCGAGTACGTAGCCGCAGTGGGTCTTGCAGATGGAGTTCTTTGCCTTATCGATTCCAGTGAGGAGCATTGAGACCCAGACGAAGATGGCGACAAGCATCAGGAAAAGCCCACCAAGTAGCTTGAGTGGACGGAAGACTGCCTCGATTTTGATCCAGGCTCTGACAAGCCAATTGTGACCCTCACCACTGGCCTCTGCTGCGAGCCGTTCACGGCGAACCAAAGTGCGCTCTTCCCGAACGAGTGCATCAAGCTCTCTGCGATCCTTGGGTGGTAACCCTCCATCTCGGCCTTCATTTCTTCCTTCTAGCTGGCGCTGTCTTTCACGATTTTCTTCCAAGGCGGAGGCGGTATTGGCGCTTAGTGTCGGTGCAGATATCGAGGGGGCCTGCTTAATCATGGCCACGGGCAGTAGAGCCAGCCCAGGGCCAGTATAGAGCACGTATATTAAAGTGCCAATAGTGATGAGCAGCCCGATAGCAAATGTCAAGGCACGTTCGCCGTCTATAGGAACGTCAGTAGACACGTAGGTCAAGGAAGATGATGATACGTACGGTTCTCCCTCAGCAGATCCTTGAAGTAACCATAGTCGTAATGCGCACCTTCGCGATCTTTCGCAGCTGGGACGAAGAAGCCAACAAGGAAGATGATGACGACAAGAAAGATGAATGCTATCGTATACTTGAAAGCTCCCCATAGCCTCGAAATGACTGTTTGATTGCCCTCTTCGGTGGCAAGCTCATCATATTCTTCATACCAGAAGTAGGTGAAGGGAACCACCAAGAGACAGAGAAGAGCATCGAGCGAGTACAGACTGTAGTAAACAATCTTCAAGGTCAAAATGATATTGTCAACTCGGTCTTGGCTCGCCCAGTCCTTTCGTCGACCTAGCTTTGACGAGGTTGTAGAGGAAACAAGGGCGACATCGACTGGGAGGAGCAGCACTGTTGCAAGTAGCGAGGTCAAGGTAAGTATACATACGATGGTGACTGTGTAGGATCTCTCGCGGGGAGCTTGGTATAGGTAGATGAAGATGGAAGCAACAGCAAAGAGAAGGACCAGGACAACGGCATAGACAACCCAGATAAGAGTCGACTGAATGAGAGCCATGACTACGCAGTAGCCGTGGAAAGGATTGAAGGTGCTGAGCGGAAGACAACAGCTGAGGGTAGAAGAGCTCTAGTAAGAAGTTGACGACACCCCGAAGCTTGCGTGGGGCAGTTCCTTGGTTTCACCAACGAGAACGGGAGTTGGATCCGCAGTCATCTCGAGTGCCAAGACTGCTTGGCAGGCGTCACTCGGTCTTCCATGCTTCGCCTGAGCCCAGGCCACCTGGACTTCAATGCTCGCCGTACATTGCTTGCCTCCAACCTCTCCACATCCCATGCAGACAGCGCTGTTTATGCAAAGCATGGATCAGTCATGGACAAAGACCCCTCAGATCAAGATAATGCCTTACTCACCAGACTGAACGCTCTCAAAGAGTCAAGCGTGAGCTTGGAACCCTCTAGGTATGGTGCCAGAATTTTCTCAAGCTCTGTTGGCCTCGATGAGTAAAGACTGACACTCGTGTTCAGTCATCCGGTAGACTCTAAGGTTCGAAAAGCCGATCTCACTGGACGATTTCGACAGCTCAGTGACAATCGATCCCCGCGGTTGGGTAGTACACCACTACCGCCGACGGAGGTATTTTGTCAAGATGATCAAGCTCGTCCGCCTTCTCCAACGCTAGAGGAGCTTCTCGCAGAACTCAATACGGAAGAAGAGCACTGCCGGATAGACTATAGCGATCTTACGGACGCAAAGGACCTGTTGGTAGAAGCAAAGCGCGCTTTACCGTCGGATAGAGATACATCAACAAAAGCGAATCCTAATGGGGAAGCGAAGAACGAGAGACACCGTAGCTCCGCTGGACTCCTGCCTCAGAATGGATCAGAAGGAGAGAGGCCTGAAGTAGATGAAGATACAGAAGCTGTGTCATCCCTACAGCGGATACTGGACGAATTAGCTATGGAGAAGGAGTACGTGGTACTCGGCGAGAACGACGGTCAAGCGCCAAATGATAAGTCTCCAGAAGCGAATGTCGACATGGATCAGGGAGGTCATGATGCGGGAGAAGCGACTCCACTCTTCCCCTCTGCCCCAACTCACGTCCCTCCTCCCAAACCGCCTTCAGAGGAGTATTTGTTTCCATCAGCCCCTACAGCTGCGCCTAGGCCTTCTGTATCAAGAACAGCTCCTAAATTCACAGATGCTGAAATCGACTCCTGGTGCATTATTTGCCTCGCAGATGCGACCGTTCGTTGTCTGGGTTGTGCGGGCGATCTCTATTGCAATCTTTGCTGGAAAGAGGGACACACGGGACCTGATGCCGGATATGAAGAACGACGACACAATGCGGTAGCTTTACGAAGAAATACAATAAGGAACATGTAGGTTACGTGGCGGTACTCCGCTATGGTCATATGGTGAATGAAGGCATGTCAACGCAATTTTGAATCTCGTTTGGCGAGCTTCGAACTGTTCTTTCTTTCAAGGCTTCTCCTTCAATGTCTTTGTATGGCAGTCATTAAACTGCTACATAGTCTCCTGATCTCTGACCTCCCGTTCTCCGATTCCATTTCCGACCAGGCGAACGTAAGCTACTCCGAGCTTATGATTTCTTCTCCTCACATTGGTCTTTAACAATCTGCGGTTCTGATTCCCGATTCTAAAACGTGCGAGACTCCCTCACTGTTTTGAAGAAAGCCGGTCTATCGCGAGATGACATCTAAACTGTCAGTCAATGTGAGTATCACTTCGTTCAAATAGGCTGTCATCGGTGGCATTCGAACTAGTCCTATCTCAAGCACACGATGATCATGAGATAACCGAATGTAGGCATCAATGTAGCTACTGAGTTATAGCTCACAACGTGGTTCGCTACTGCACAAAGCCTAAGATTAATCGGCCCTATAGTTTCTACCACATCATGTACTATATCGCTGAGTGTTGAGCCCGCAGGGCGCCCATACCTGCCAGCAAATCAATCGATGCAAATAGCGAGTCGTGCAACTGTCTTCCTTTCTTTTCTTGTCTAGAGTCTATTTGCTAGCATATACTGTGGGGCGAGTCTTGCATGTGGGATGCAACTACTCACGCGGCCCCCCAAGGACGGCTTGTCGCTTCAGGAACCACTGCTTCGGAGACATTCGCATCAACAATCCGCACCGCACCACATCGGCTCGGAGAGACAATCCAGCAGCGGGGATAGAGTTTTTCAGCGTCACGTCACAAGTGATGAGCTCAGAGTCTTCTCCAAGTCCTGGCTCAGCCGTGCCTTTGACTCTGTTCCACTGTCCAGGATCCCACTCCTGATCCCTCACTCGCACATCATCATCTATACATCAGATCCACCAACATGGGCTTCCCGCTTCCCAACCTTCCAGCTTCCATCACCGACCTTGCGGTCAAGGACTTCCTTGAGAAATACCACCAAATCTCCAAACGCGGCGGTGCTAATGACGACTACGCCTCGCTCTTCACCAGCAACGGCGCGTTTAGCATGAACGGCAAGAAAGCCAAGGGAACCAACGGTATTCTTCGCTCTCACCCTCTCGCTCCATACTCCTTTCAGCCTGCTTTACCTCTTCCCATCCCCACTCCTCGCAGAAACCTGCTCTAGCTTTCCTTCCAGCTAGCTACGACACTTCCCCATCCCCATCCCCTCCCTACTTCTCCACCCCATATCCCCCTCGCGCCCCAATCCACCCCAATCACCACACCACTCACACCTGTCCAGAAATCCGCGCTTTCCGCAGCGCCTTGTTGTCGCAAATCCCCAGGCGCCCCCCCAAGCCCATCAGCTTCTACACCCACGGCGCCGACCAGATGCACATGATGGTCCACGACGTCGTCTCCTACAAGCACCACGCCGGGCACGAGACGGGCGGGGACTGGGCTGCTGTGGTGGCGCTTGCGAAGGAGGGTGGGGAGGTGAAGATGGCGAGGTATCATATTATTGTGGTGAGCAGGATGTTGTTGTAAGGGTTGATGCTGGTGAAGAAGGGTGTTTGGGGTCGGGATGGGGGATGGGGGATGGCTGAAGCGCGGTGTATAGGAATTTGGCGTATATTTAGGTGGCAAGGAAGGGCGGTGGGAGGATGAGGGAGTGTTGATCATAAGGTGGGTTGTGTGGGTTTGGTGGGGAATGGGAGGCATTCGTTTGGGTGGATTAATGGATTTGCTCTGGCTTAACGGGTTGCTGCGCAAAGACTTGGAAAGAGAAAGGAGAGAAAAAGAGAGAGCGAGCAAATTGTATATGAGTGTTAGAACCAGTCGAGGTAGCCAGACCAAAGTTGAAGATCTGTAGTCGACTTTTGAATTGACATGCGGCGAGTTTAGCGATCAGCACATGTTGATTGGTATCAAGATATACAATCCGTCTTCTTACAACTCAGATACATCTGTAAAGTAGGCCACCGCTTACAGATAAAACGCGTAGGCGAAATCTCACGACCCCTCCTCTCCACCCTTACTCCCCCCAAACCTCCCAAAAGTACTCATATCGCGCTTGAAGAACTTGCCAATATTCCTCAGATTCTCATTCAAATTCCCCGCCGCATGCGGTACCGGCGCCGCCAGCGCCCCTGCGCCATCGCCTGCTTGGCCTCTCTGATCCGCAGACGGCGGGCTCGCAAGCCCGGAAGACGTAGCATTCGAGCTGCCGCCCAGGGCAGGACTGCCGAAACGATCGACGCCGTCACGAGCCGCTGTCATGATCGCGTTGCCGTAGGAGAGGGGATCGAAGCGCCCGTGTAGGTTCGGCGTGCTCATGCTTGCGGCGTTGGAGAGCGAGCCAGGGATACCGAGGGCGCCGGCCATGGCGCCTCCACTGCTGGTAGTGGCGGCTCCGACGGTCAAGGGAGTGAGCAAGGCGGAGTTTTGTGGTAGCTTATCGTTGCTGGCGGAGTTGCGGTGGGCTTGGAAGAGTTCGAGGAGGTGGGAGTGGTCTTTCTTGGGGATGCCTTTGAGGTCGAGGATCTTGCGAAAGTTGACGTCGGATTTGTCGGCGATGTGGATGAGGTAGGCTTGGACGAGGGCTTCGGGTGGTGAGGCGCGGACTTGGAGCGTTTTGAGCAGTGGTGAAATGCGGGACATTGATTGCTGGACTCGTTTGGTGTATGCTGTGGGTGGTGGGGTGTTTGGAGGAAGAGAGTGGTTGAGGAGGGTTGAAAAAGATTTCTGTAAGACATAGACGTCGAGGAGCATCTTATCGTAGTCAGCAAAGTTGAGCTTGGAACTATTCTGTTGGTGGGATGTTTTATCACCTGTTCAGCGCCGACCTCGGAAATGGGTTTGCACTGGAATATGTTGGAGATGTAGGCACTGGCGACCAGCTCGACAACATTGTCGCAGAATGCTCTTGCATATTGTTGTTTGTGAAGCATGCTCAAGACCTCGGAAGCTCTGGTATCGACACGGCGTATCAATTCGGCAACATACGAGCTTTGATCTCCCACACTCTCCATTTTACTCCATCCACTGTTGCGCATCTCTCTCCAGGTAGGTTCAATGTCAGCTTCGACTCGATGGACCAGGGACCGGACAGCTGAACTCGCGATACCCATAAAGGCATCAGCCTGGCTTTGCAAGTCAACACTGGACCTCAACGCCTCATCCACTCGGCTCTTAATCTTTTCCTCAAGTTGGTTGCATGTATTGAAGCAGTAGTCAGCGGTATTCAGTACAAGGACAATGTCTTCGATCTGTGGTATCTTCGATGGCGTCTGTCCACTAGGGCGCTCACTGACATAGTAAAGCAGTATTTGCTGTGCATACTGGTCGAGATATTTGGCGAAAACCTTCGTTAGCTCTACCAGTCGGTCTCCGCTAGAGAGCTTTGCACATTGCGCCAGCGTGAGTCGATAAAAGCTGAAAAACTCGGTAGAAGATGGTATGACCATTTGCGGAGAGAAGTCCTCGTCCGGCGGTTTGGGAGGCTGTTGACGATATCTTGGAAGCATGGTAGATAGATTTCTTTGACTGTTAGCTCACAGGATATGCATTATCACAACAATCACATACTTGTCTTGCGCTTCAACCCAGACACTCAGGTAAGGTTCGAATGCTTCAGAGATAGCTTGGCTAAAGACTGGTGATTTATCATCGCTCGAGGCCAGAGTATCCATCGAAGCACGAGACTGCGGAAATTAAGAAAGAGCAGAGTCAGAGCAATAGTGGAGAGACATACTGTGTTCAAAAATCGTTTCTCTAAAGTCTGTTCGAAGTCGAGGGTCTCTTGGAGACAAGAAAGCAGTAGATCAACATCCAGCGAAAGGCCGTCAGCTTTCCGTGCCGCTCTGGAAAGTATACCCCTGAAATCCTCTCTTGTACCCTCACAGAAGGCATTTGCTAGCATCTCGTTGACACGCCAATACGGAGGAAACATAGCAGCATGATCATCATCATAGGTCTTGAGCATCCTTTTAAACCAGGAATACCTTCTTGAGATGTTGTCTAAAGAACCTGCCTCCTCGTTTCCCCTGAAGACCTGCCTATATTCGCGGAGTTGGGTATTGCAGTACCATGTAATCAGTCGTGATCTTGCGTTATCACCCAAAGCATCCATCACAAAGCATGCTTCTGCCAGCATTGCTCTTCGCTGTGCTATCTCTTCCTTCGCAAAAGTAACCTCAAAGTCCTCACAGACCTGCTCTAACATCTCTCTTTGCAGATCAGCCACATTCCGACTTAGCGTAGCGATTTGGTCAATCGAGCGATAGGACTTGAAATGCGCCATGAGTTGTATGACAGCCTGCAGTAGCTGCGCGCATTCCCGGTATTGTCGAGAGCTGCTCAGCCCTCGCAGTTGCTCATATGCAGTCGTGAGCATCTGTAGCCGCTTCAAGGCCGTCATGGAGAGTGTAAGGTTCTTCTTCGTGCTATCCAACCGCTTGATATCCGCCGTCATTTCTGTTATCGTCTGTTCTGTCTGTATAGCCCGTTCTCGCACACTCTCCACCTTCTTGAAGAGCTCCGCCAAGTCATCCTTCGCGCTCTGTATTCGCTTGACACTGTCCGCATCGGAGATTGACTGTTGGCCCACCGACGCTGATATTTCGCTATCGATTTCATATTGGTAATTTCGGAGCGCCTTGGACGTCCTGGACACCGAACGCAAGGTAGAGGGGTGAGAGAAGATTGCATTGAGATGGTCGATCGGGTCATAGTCAGCTGAAATCTGTCAGTGGACCTAAGGTCTTCTGCCGGCGCGATACGTCAAACCTGCATCCAGAGAGCTTGTGAGCGTAGCCGCACCGTTCATAAAGGCTTGTCCCACCCCTCGGGGCTTTCTGCTGTATCAACCTCGCAAAAACCTGCACAGCAACCCGTCAGAAAAGGATGAGTGAACGGTTTGCGTCTTCATGCTATGTTGACAGTCACAAGTATTAAGCTCCCTTCAAAACCTCTCGGGCGTCTTCATTTAGGATCGAATCAGCCCTAACGCAACCCTCGATGTGATGGACACCCAGGCCTGGCGCTAAGGTACCCGAACGAGACTCATCCGGTTGTCGTTGTGCTGATACTTTCAATGAAACTAGGTACCAGTACCATGGTATAGTTGCGAGGAGGCTCCGCTTTCTCCGGCATTCAATACCTCAACCTGATGGCTTGGCGGGTCATTAACACCTCTTGTAGCCAAGGTTTGAGCTTACTTGCATCGAGCGACCCCATATCATGGTGAGGGGGGATGATTAGAAATTGCTAAACCTTGGATCTATGGCATTGGTGTCAGATACCTTATTGCGACGTGCCCCTGCTCTTCAGCTTTGTCCATCCACTCGTACCCTTCATTCTTTCGGGATCCTCTTCGCCTTTTGGTGCACCTTCAACGCCTGATTTACTACTTGACCCTGTTTCAAGGCAGTCTTTCGGTACCCCTTCGATCAGAACCGTCTCTTCTCCTGTCTTCATTGTGCCTTCATCACCCCTGCTCGGCTCGATCGCGGTGTTACCTTCTCCCCACTCATTCTCTTCAAGTATTTGCCATTCTGCACCGTCACGCTCGCTCAGGAGCATCGCTTTTACTTTGTCAATGACCTTGATGTGGCTCTGTAAGCGCCAACCGTTCATGTAGTCGACACCTTCGAAAGTCGAGAGGAAGGAGTGGATTGTGTTGTGAGAGAAATGGCCTAGGCTTGGTCGACTTGCCGTTAGCGCGAGGTTGCTAGAATGAGCTGTAGTAGGTACAAGTAAGTCTCTTGCAGAGGGCTGTCTCCGGAGAGGTGCAGGCAGACCAAGCAGCAGCTGCCAGAGATTCTTGCCTATGGCACACACATCCTCCCAGGAGCGGTTGCCGATGTCGAGGCCTTGCGTCTTGCACATCCAAGCAATGTCCCATGCTAGAAGTGTGACGCCTTCCACAAAGGTTGCATACGCAACAGGGTCATCCTTTGCTAACGATGGAAGCTTTTTATCCAGGTGCAAAGGACGAGGACGTGGAGTGGGCCCTTGGTCTGCGGTTCTAGAGGCTGACGGACTGTTATTGGAAGAATGGGCAGGCGTCAGTCCAGGGAATGGAGCTTCGCGAGAACCGTAAGATGATCCTGGGGAGAAGATGGTTGGCAGAGGATAGTCACGATGGGGCAAAGTGATCTCTGCTGGCAGGCGAAGGCCAAGATAATGAGAGACGAGATGGGTAAGATGGGCGAGATTGGTAGTGGACGTCGAGATTTGGCTTGGAGAAGCATCTGCAATATTCAGTAACGTTTTTTCAAGGATCTATCATGACCAACTGTTTAGATCCCTCAGATCACAGATGATTGTCCCTCCTATGAGATACAAATCTCGGCCTGGTGTGCCCTTCTTACGCCTGCGCTGTTGTAGACCGTAGAGTTGCGCAGCTTCTTTACAGAGAAAACTGCGTGCCTCGGCAGTCTTCGAATGCAAAGCATCCCATTGATGTTCTGTGCGCTTGATACCCTTCTGAAGGGGTTCGAGATCACTCTTCGGCCGTGCCGATAGCCGCTTGCTCACAGCACCAAGGGTAGACCGGCGCTCGGAAAGCTCGGCCTTCTTCCTGGTTATGTAGTCTTTCAACTCTTCTGTTTTTCTCCGTAATGAGTCCGCTTGAGCTGAGATCGCTTCCGTCCTCTCTTCCACTACATCGCGCTCGGCGGTAAAGCGTTCGGCAGCATAATTTGGATGAGCACCACGGGGCGCTGCTGAGGTATTGAAATGGCTTTGGCTAGACTGAGATAGAGTCACATTCTTCTCTACCTCCTGAGCAAGCGTTTCGGCCTCAAGTAGGATCTGGGCGTGCTGAATCCGAGGTCCATACAGCGTGTTCCTGGCGCAGGTTGTGCAGTTAAAGGGCAGTTGAAAGGTCGAGGTCCAGTGGCAGATATGACACTGCATTTTGAACGCTCAGAGTCGACGCTGTCGATGGAAGCGATGGCTAAGCCCTGAAGAGCCATGTTCTGAGAATAGGTAGGCTGTCACCAGATGTCATGTGATGCAGGCTTGCTTGACAATGGATCGTGTCATCTCCACGATATTCCTTTAGGTAAGGTGTTGTTATGTTATGGCAAAGGTTATATGGTGAGCCAGCTTTGACTGTGGATGCTCGTTCGTGCTGCTTCCCGTTCTTATCGAGCATGTATATGTTGGACTGCAATGGTTGAGGTAGATGAAGTATCTGAAGTCTGTTTCCAGGCTAGTGGTGCTTGGCATGAAACACTGATATAGTACTAGTAGCTGTGAGAAATTGACAACACGCAAGGTACCCATGCGAGTAGGAATGAATTAGGAACATCATACATAGTCTTCTCTATCATGTCGATCCTTTGCTTCATCGTATTGTTCATATAGCTGTTTTGCAGACCCAATGCTACGACGGAGGAGTACTCTCGAACGACATGACCTCGTCCTACAACGCCAGATTCCACTCAAATCCAGAGTCTGGACCCAACGCTTCATACCCGATACCGGTGCCTGTCGAGTACTACCTGACGCCTCGCTCAATCTTGAAGTTGCCGTAATTACCATGCTTTCTCCACCTGGACAGTCGAGCATGTTGTGCCAGAATCAGGCCAGAAGGCGAAACGTCGCCGTCAACTCACACGCCTTTCGTACTTTCTTCCATCTCCACCGTGTGCTCCGACGGTAACCCAGACGAGTTTCCCACCCTTCTCACTCATGCCTTCCCATCGCACCTCGTTCTTGCCCCCCATGCATCCAAGTCCCCCAGCGTCATGCCAGGCGTCCACCACTTCTCTGAAGAATGCTAGCTTCTCCGGCAACTGATTTTCGGTGGTCAAGCGTTGGAAGTCGTATCCTCGGTATGATCCACTCAACATCACGCTTGTTGGGTAACGAAGGACGCTTCGCTCCACCAACGAAGCTGCTTCAAGCATCTCTCCTCGCTTTAAGGTTTGAGCAGCCTGGACTGAAAGATGGTAGAAATCGATCCAGGTGCCGTCGTGAGATACGACGACCTTGGTGTGGTCGGGGAAGTTGATCTGAAAAGAGCCCTCCCCAAATCCCCAAACACCCACGTTACCCAAGCGTTGATAGAATCTGATGAACGGTCCTATCGGCTCGATTCCACCGGAAACCGTCTCCTTGTCAGAGGAGCAGGCGTGCGGATCAGGTCCGTCGCTCTTGCCTAGGCTCTGTGTCATATATCTGCCAAACTTGTCCCAGATGCATAGTCTCTCGCGCTTTTCCCTGTCGTAATCGTCAATAGCTTGGCGGAACTCCTCGGAGGTCCCTCGGGATCCCCTTATGTGGTATTTCCTCGATGGCACTAAAACGCGTCTGATACCCTCGTCCCCACAGTCTTCAAAAAAGGCAACCGGCGATCCGTCCTTGGACAAAACCTGGTGTTTATCGAGATAGTTTGGCGATTTCCGCTTCCTCAGATGCACTTCAGCACCAGCGACAGTCAGACACGTCGTTGGATTTCCATTATCGCCTCTTAAAACACTTCCGACTGTGCCGTTCTCAAGAATATATCCAATACCAAATCTGTGCGAATAGTCGACCCATTTGACGATCACAGGCCGGTCCTTCGCGCTTCTCTTTCCGTTAGCAAGAAGAACGTCAAGGTTTTTCTCATCATGACGCGGACAGTCTAGGTTTCTTTTAATCTCGTCACTAAGTCTTCGAAGGTTGTAGCAGACATCTTGAGGCGTAGTACCCACCAAAGTCTCGGCAACTTCGTCCGGGCTGATGAGTACGCTATTCCTTGACTTTTCGGACTTCGTCTTTGTAGGCTGGGAACGCTTTTGACGACGCGGGCCTTTTTGACCCAGAATAGCCTCTTCAATCTCCTCTTGGACTGTTGCCGCTATTCTAGCTTCAGTCTTTGCGCTTCTTTCTCTCCGCTTCTTATCCGATTCAGATGGTTCTAATTCCGAAGTCTGTGCAACCACGTTTGGCTGTGGCGCTGATGCCTTCGTTGCTGCTGATCTCGTAACCCTTGATGACTGTCTCGGTGCTACTACCGTTTGCAGGGTACCGCTACCAGGTGTAATGGCACTTGGACGCACTGGGAGTTCATTCAACAGGCGTCGCGTTGGAATGCGACGTGAACGGTTTTGAAGATCCAGATTTTTCATACTATCCTGAAGCTGAGCGACACCCGAGATGGTCCTTGGTAGCCCTCGTGTGGGCATCGAACCGACTTGAGCTGCTCGGAGTGTTGCAGCATGGCTTGGAACCGGCGCACGTCTCACCTGGACGCTGCTTGGTGGTTGCGGTGCTTGTTGTTGTTGTTGTTGTTGTTGTTGTTGTTGTTGTTGTTGTTGTTGTTGTTGAGATTTGTCTTCAACCGACGAAAGACGTGGTATACAATCCTTGCTCACTGTTCGTGCAGAATGAGCAGACTCTGGGCTTGGTGAACGCTGATTAGGCCATGTCTTCAAGCTCATCGCGGAGGTATAGACCATATCCATCGGCAAAGGTACCACAGGTGAGGTTTCAGCTTTTTCTTCTGCCACGCATTCCTTGTATAGAGATATGTCGACGTTCTCTCCCACAACTTTGTAGGGCTCTGAATCACCATTCAGGTAACCCACGCCACACTGTCTGGCCAAAATGCTTAGTTCGAGGCGAGGCGTGAGCCTATCCATGACATCGCCGCGCGGTGTCTCGTCCAACAACCAGACGGGCTTCTGCCTACGGCAAGAGGGGTCGAGCGTCAATGGCATAGCATTGCCACCATGCATCGAGAAAAAGCTTTGACCTATGATCTCATCTGGATTTGGTCGTGTCTCTGCATCTACTTTCAGCAAGCAAGCAACAAGATCCTTCGCCTCGGAAGGGATATCGTTGTGACATCTCCGGGTGTTCGAGCTACTGTCAGGCCAGTCATATTCGACAGTCTTTGCTTTGCGGTAGATCTCGTCCTGTGACGTGGCCTGGAAAGGCGGGAAACCTGTGATCATCGCAAAGCTGGGGCATGTTAGCTTTCTTATTCAAGGATCCGTAGACGCCTTCCGTACGTACAGAATGACACCTATCGCCCAAATGTCGACTTTATGATCATGACCACCCCTAGATTTCTCGAGTATCTCTGGAGCAATGTAGTTTGGAGTGCCGCACATCGTGGTTCTCCGTGAAAATTTCTTGTCGTATACCCCTTCATACTCGCTCTTGCTCACTAACACGGCTGCCAGCCCGAAGTCACCAAGCTTTAGGTTCATATCGTGGTCCAGGAAAAGGTTTCCCATCTTTAGATCGCGGTGAATCACATTTCTGGAGTGCATGTACTTGACAGCCCCACAGAGCTGAACTGTTATTCGTCGCACTTCTGGTAAACTCAAGCATCCTCGTTTCTTTACGAGATCCATGACAGAGCCGCTACGGCAAAGCTCTAACACCAGGTATGTGTTTTCCTTGTACGTAAAGGCCCGATGAAACTCGACAATGTTTGGGTGATGCAGTTTCGCGTGGATTTGTAGCTCAGTCCGGAACTAGATATGGGATTAGCAAGCTACCCACTTGTCAATCGCTCGACTCCCCACCTTTTCCTCCATCTTCTTGTTGCTCATCTTTGCAGGGACCGTCTTCAGTGCGTATATTCGGTCTTGCGTGTTGTATTTCCTGCATTGCAGCTCCCCTTCGTAACAGACGGCAAAGCCTCCCTTTCCCAGATGATTCCCGATCTTATATTTATCTGACAGCGATCCTTGGCTTATCGGAGGCTGTATGACTATTGGAGGTGGTTTTGGCACAGGGTCCTTCACCTTGGGTGCTGCTTGGGTCTTGACTGGATTGACATAAGCCTTTTGGGGTGGTCTTGGCTTTGTCTGGATGTTAACTGCTCTTGGTGAAAGTGGCTCCATCTCTGATTTGGCGATCTCCTAGGGCAAAAATTCCGCAGATTACTTAGACCTCCCTGAGCAGCATGGGGTTATTGCTGACTTGCGAAATACGCATCTAACGATAACAGTAATGGACGAGCGGTTCTGTTCAGGCAACGGCGATGTCTTGTATTGTGAAAAGGATCAGAAGCTTCGCTATGCCATTGGAGAAGACAATATCCCTGATAGCTTAGTAGAATTGTGTTATCAATCACATTAGCACTCTCAAAGGTCTTGCAGCTTCTCAATACTGAACACCAATTCGGGCAAGGAAGCCTGAGTATCGTTGGACCCTCGCCAAGACAAAACATAGCGGAATTATGCCGGTTGCTATGGGACAGCGGCTAAGGCGTGGTTTCTGAATTGTGGGGTTCTTAAACTGTGAAGAGATCCTTCCATGGTTATTGCCGTTGGGAACCGCAGGTGTTGCTTCGCAAAGCATCAATCCTTTCCTTGTATAGGATTTCAGCCTTCCATGGCGATCTGCTTGGTAGCAGATTCTCCCGATGAGCACCATCTCGCAGGGTCTCCACAATGAGCATCACCGGATAGATTACAATGTCAAGCGTTGTGTTGAAGCTTACCTCTCTGCTTGTGCGAACGTTATCCAAGCCGATTGCTGTCTGATTGTACTCTCCAGGTCTTTTCGCATATGCTGATTTAAGCTCAGAACAAAATCAAAGCGCAGGCCCGCGAACATGAGAGGTTTAGACGGATATGCATCAGGTTCGCTCAAGGCATCCACCAAGTCGATATGCGACTACGGCTCGGTCTTCTGCAAGACCCTGCCATGATCGAAAAGCAGATAGCTCGCGAAGCTGCCGAAGCGCAAGCTAGAAAACACAAGCTGGAGGCACCGACCGTTAGGACTGAGGCGGAGATGAGAGCTTATGAAGCGGAAACCGCTGAAGTGAAAAAGAAAGCCAGGGAAAAAACCAAGCCACGTATTCGACCCCTATCAGAAGCGAAAGCTATCGATACGGGCGCCAACTTTGTGTCGGAAACCTTTCTTTTCCTCGTGAGCGTTGGCCTGATAGGGTTCGAGTGGGCTCGCAGAGAAAGGAAAGAGAACTCGCGTAGAGTAGATGTCGCCGACAGAATTGAAGAATTGGAAGAGACAGAGAGGACCTCAAGACGGGCGATGGTCGATCTGGAAAGGGAGATCTTGAGATTGAGGGCTTTAGCAGGCCAAAAGCCCACCAAAACGAGAATTTTGCCGAAGGAGTTATGGGATCTCGAGCAGAGGGAGGAAAATGAAGAGCGAGAGAAAAGCCAAGGATGGCTGTCTTGGATCCCACGCTTTGGGTTCAAGCACCCACAGCAAGCACCTGCTCCGTCTCCTGCCCCACTATTACCTTCTCCGAATGCTTTCAATAGCGCGGAAAGTGAGCCTACTCCTGCAGTAAAACCAACAGCCTCGGCGAAGGGTGAGAAGGCTTCTGAGTCCTCAAAGTCGGACCTCGAGTCTAGGTCTGCTCTAGATAGCTCGCGAAACTCTGCCTAGACGTTGTGGCAACGTTGTTCCCCTTGCGCTCTAGAGTCTGTGGTAGCCGTCGTCACAGGCTTTGTAATATACTACGACGGGCAATAAGCATGGTTTAACAAAATCGCAAAGGGCTACTTGGATTAGGAAGGACTGTAAAGAGCATTACTTGGTGTCTTGGGTTCTTGGATGATATCCATTGACCATGGGCGGTATTCTCTGCTTAACCAAAGTTTGTATAAACCTTCTAGAAGCCTTCTCAACTATCCCATTTGCTGGTATGGTGAAGTTATGGAGACTTATCAATGACATTAGTCGGGATCCCTAAACCAAGCAGTCCCCAAATCGGCCTGAATACTCTCCCATATGCTTTCTTGATCAGGTGAGTGGTCTCACTTGGTGGTCTACCTAGTGACGTATGAGACTTTGCCAGTCCATTGTGACTATGTTGGCTGGTTATTCCATCACCACCAGAAAGCATGGGCCAGTCTGCAACATCGACCATCGGCACATTGCTAGTTCTCGAACAGGCACCGGGACACCCTCACCTTTCCCCACTGACGTGTCAATACCATCCTCACTCACACATGTATTCATCCTCCCAAAACTCCCACATCGCTCGTGTCGTCCTCTCCCCAACATACCCCCTCAACATCTCCCTCCCCCCTTCCGTCCCAACCATATCCACCACCTCCCTCAGACTATGGCACAGATCCCCTACCACGAACGCGTCATGCTCGCTCATCGGCCGCTGCGGCGCCGAAGACGTAGCGTGCGGGAGCAGTTCTTGCTGTGCGATAAGTGGTGCTGCGATGGCCGTGGGCGGTGTAGCGTTTTCGGGTTGGGAGAGGGCGTTGACGAAGCGGAGAGTGAGGGGGAGAAGGTTGGTGGACGAGGGGATGGGAAGGACGTGGGGAGGTAAGAGGAGGGAGTGTAGCCTTTAGGTGGATGTTAGTGGGATGCGGAAGGTAAGTAGAGCGTGTCAGTAGTGTAATGGGAGGGCGTACAGGACCTGGAGTTCGGAGAAGGCTTGAAGGCCCACCGGGCCAGAAGTGTGGCCCGGTGGGTTGAGGATGAAAGCGATGGCGCCGATGTGGTAGTTTGAGAGAGAGGATAGACGAGATACGCGCTCGAGGGTGGGGTTCTGGTTGTCGGGGGTGAGGGATAGGGGCGTGAGGATGAGGAAGTGGACGAAACGTTTGGGTTTTGAGTAAGGAGCTTTCGTATGGTGCGTGGTCTTGTTGATCGATTGCTGTGACGCATATGGGACTTGAAGGGCAAGATCGTGCGACTTCAGGCTGGATTCTGCAGCTTTGAGCTGGGTTTTGGATGGAGGAGATGGACTTAGAGAATTTCGTACCTTCAAGATGAGGTTCGGTAGACGATGAGAGCATTGGGACGAGAGAGGCGGTGTCAGTCCGCTGACGGAGAGAGGAGCAGAACATGCTGATGTTTGCAGATGGTACGGGGGTATGGAAGTCAGAGTGAGAAGGCGAACCAAGACGAAGGAAGTGCACGGGCTGTATCGAAAGCACCTTTGACCATGTTGTCTTATAATTGGAAACACCAAAAGTCATGAAGTACTCCGGAGAGGATCATGGTGAGAGAATTGACTACAGCAACAAATCAGAAGTGATAACGACCCACTGACCTGATCCCTCAGGGTCGGAACAGACAGCGCATAACCCCGTCTCTCCTCGCACTCTATGAACGCCTGCTAGAGTACCTTCTTCGTACTTTACAGTGCTCGACCAAGCGTAACCTCATATCGCATCTACCAATCATCATCATCGTCATCCTTCTTTCCCTGCATGCTGAGCTGCCTCTGTCTCAGTGCTTCAGCCAGCCCACCTGCAAGACTCACGCCACCGCCCTTCGCTCCACCGGGTGCATCGGGAGTTTCTCTTCCACTACCACCGCTACTACCACCCATGCTGACAGCACTGTCTCTAGGCGCAGGCGGTGGCGCCGGTTTCCTTCCTGCAGGCCTCTTTCCTGGCGGTGCCGGGGGATTAGGCTTAGCTTTTAGACCCGGTTTAGAGGCGCCGTTGGTTATAGTGCCATTGGCCATGGATGCGACGGGAGCGGGCGGAGGAGGTGGTGGAGCAAACTTTGCAGCTTCTTGGTGTGGGGCGAGGTACGCGGAGGGTGTCCAACCTTGACTGGAGCCATCGAGTTTCTTGCCGAGCCACCACCCTAGTGCGCAACCTTAGTAATTGAAATCTGACATTAGTTTCAGGATATGGCTCACCATTGCTCTCCTTCTGGATGACCTCAATGACCTCATCTTTGACAAGTGAGAGTTCGTTAGCGCTCTGGCCAGGGAAGTCGTAGACAACTTTGTAGGTGTCTTTCTTGAGCAAGGGAGGTTGAGCAGGAGGTGGTGGAGGTGGTGCCCGGTTTACTGAGGATGAGGACTCCGAGCGGCCGTGGCCCACGCCGTTCAAGGCAGCAACTGGCTGAGGGACCGGTCTCGACTGCGAAGCCATAGGTTGCGGTACGGGACGCGATTGCGAGACAGCTGCTTGACCTCTTGGCATGGATTGAGGTACGGGTCTCGAAGCTGCTGGCCTAGAAGCAAGTTTGGACGGGCCACCCCCAGGACCGCCTGGACGTAACAGCTTGCCCGACGTTATTGGCTTGCCAGCCACTTGCTTTCTTTTCGGTGTTGGCCTAGATCTGGAGCTTGGTGGCTCACCCGGCCCTGTGTGGATCGTGCCGCTCTTGTACATGTCATCCCTGGGTATGCTGGGATCCTTAACCACCTTAACCACACTTGGTTTGCCAGGCTTCTTGTTGTACTCGATCCTGACGGATTGTTAGGGAAATCTTTCTGACTGGATGAATCAACGTACGACTCGGCAATCTTGAGATTCACCCCTCCAGACATGGTGTTTTTCAATTGAGTGAAGAACTCGGTTTTGAAGACACAATTGATCAGAGGATCTGGCTCTTGAGGCGACCCAACACCTAAAGAGAGCCAGTCGTCCTTGAGTGTGGAGGTACCGACATACTTGATTGCGCCAAGCGGGATTGTCCGCTCCGATGAGATTTGCAGTTGATGATTGACAATCGCTTGTACTACAATATACACATTCTTGTTGGTCTATCTGTATTAGCAAGTCTCCAATCCTAGTTGAGGTTGGCAGCTTGACTCACGAGTGTGAGGATGCGAGGGCCAGGTTTACTGGACCGCCCAAATTTGGTAATGAGTAACTCACACCGACAGGAAAAGACGATACGCTCATGACCTGTCTAATTCAGAGGCGCCACCAATGTTGCGCTGGAAATGAGCTTACCGCTAATGTTAATCGACTTCCGAATCATCTCGCCGGAACCTCCCTTGTTGCCAATGCCGAGATAGTCACCAAGGAATCTTCTCGAGCCTATGAGACTGAATCTTCTCCTCTCCTTGCGGCCTTGAAGAACTTGGTTTCCTTGATCCCGCAAAACTTGGTACTCTCCACCACCTGAAATCCTTCTCCAGAACCTCTGGATCCGAATTGCACACTCAATGCGGTACCGTAAGTAATTACGCCACGCTCTTTGTATTCGAATCGCCATGTTATGCCAATAGCGATCTCTCATGTGCTCTAGGGCGAAGAGGGTCTCTGGAGTCTTGATGAAGGCTTTAGTCGTGCCCATCTGATATTCTTCTGGAGGTATACTGGTATCTTTGAGGATCTGTTTAGTGCCCGACAAAGCGTCACCGGTCCATGTATAGTCTCCGGCGTAGGATGTTTTCGGGGAAAGAAGATAGAAGCGTTCCACGAACTTGTCGAACGTCTGCCGATACGCGAAACCAGCCCGCCTTATCCGTACATTCTCTTGGAGACCAAGATACTTGATTTGATGCATGACGTTGCCAGTATTGTACTCGGTAGGTGACTTGTTGTCGTTGGGCTTGATGGTCCTGATATACGAAGGAGTGGCCTTCATCAGAGTCGAGACCAAGTCGTTGGCTGATGCTTTGATTTTGTCTCCCGCGGTCGGTGGCCGTCGCTTGTCGTCCTGGTTGACCTGATGAGGAAAGAGAGCGTGTAAGAAACGATTGGAACTTTCGCCAACTAGGTTTAGTAAATCCTTGAGCAACTGGTCCTTGTTCTTGTCGGTCATGCCATCAATGGCGTAATTGACGTCGCCTGCGTAGTGCTTGATGACGAATTGACCTTGTCGAGGCTGGAAATGAGGATTTGAAGAAAGCGCGTTGAGTCTCTGAACGAATGTTTGATCTGCGGCACCTGAGTCTGCATGGGCGGTTGCGCAAGCGTCATTGAGCGCCGCAAAAACCCCAGGAGGTCGTTTCTCTTCGATTAATTCGCAAACAATCTTATTGTCGAAGTAGTTAATTGGGGTCCACTTGATTTTTTCCCTCGCGTACTCCTCCTGCTCCGTCTTCAAGGTGAGCTGGATGAAGATCTGCTGCAGCTTCTCGTTGACATAATTAATGCACAACTGTTCAAAGCTATTTCTTTCGAATATTTCAAACCCGTAAATGTCCAGTATACCCACTGAGTTGGCGATTGAGCCACGAGCCTTCAACGACGCGTTGACCCTTTGAACGATCCAATCAAACAAATTGAAGTATATCGCTTTCGAAAGAGCATCACGAACAGCCGTCGCTTGCGTTGGATTGAGAGGGACTTCATAAACAGATCCTCGACGGCCACCTCGAGCTGTCTCGACAACCCTGATAGTTAGTGATTTGTTGACATGTGCAGGCTCTACTTCCAATAGATAAGCCACGAACTCTACCACAGACTGATCGCTAATCGTGGAGTTGCCGCTGTCGTCCTCCGCAAAGGTAACATTACCGAGCCAAAGAATGGCTGCTAGCATTCGAAAAATGTCGTCTTGCTCGATTTGTGAAAGTCCGATGATTTTCATAGCATTGAGCGTATCTTTGAACTCCGCAACATCGTCTATTCCCTGGACATCATAGCACTTCGAACGACTTGTGTAAGTATAAGACTGCGGTTGCTGCACTCCAAAGATCTCTATGTATTGTGAGAATCTTTTCATTATGATAAGATACTAGCGTACCTCTATGATTGGACGATGCAGCTTTTGTAAATTGGTAAAATATATGAAAATTTCGTTCGTTCGTTATCTGTCCCACCACCCGAGACTTCTCTAGCAGGTAATTCGTGATATTCGCTCCCACCGGCTCACCCTGCGCGTTGAATTGCAATTCCAAGTATTTGCCGAATCGTGACGAATTATTGTTCCTTAACGTCTTTGCGTTACCGAAGGATTCAAGCAAAGGATTCGTGGCTAACACCATGTCCTTGATCTCCTGTATTGAAGTATTGCTCCCCCCCGAGACGCTGGCTATGTACTGCATTATCCTCTTGGCTGCCTCCGTCTTCCCAGCGCCAGACTCTCCAGATATGATGACACATTGATTGTCTTTGTAAGCATTCATGTTGTAGTAGGATGATTCAGCCACTGCGAAAACATGGGGAGGGGTCTCGAGGCGGTTCTTCCCTCGATAGGAGTCAAGAACTTGTTCTGTGTATATGCCCACTTCGCCAATTAGCAAGACCCTCTGCACTCAATCTGTTGCCAGACTCACGGTCTCGAAATGGATTAACAGAAACCAGCACATGGCCAATGTACGTCTAGCCCAGCAATCAGTATTTCGCTTTCCGGCTCGACTGATCCTCACGCCTGACATACGTAGATTTCGGCATTCTCGAAGCGCTTTTTGAGATTGTCGTTGATAGCCTCATTGGATATCTTGCTCAGGAGTGTGAGGTCCGATACTCCCACCTCTTTCTTCTTTGAGCTCTCAAAGACGGCTTTCCTGACTTGGGGCTTCCCCCCAGCGCGGGCCGAGGGTTCACTTGCACCGGCAGCATCTTTCTTGCGGCCTGCGCGCTTGGTTACTCCCTGTAAGTACACCCAGTCAGCTATATCGTGCTGCGATCAGATGTCCAATTGCTGACCATCGTTCCTATTTGAATCCTCTTAGTTTGGTGTACGTGACTGCATTGTGGTACTACATTGGGTGGGTCGCACTGGTATTCGAGTTGTTGGCGAGCACTCTCCGGAATGTCGGCGGAGGTCCTCTTTCAGTCGCTGCAGCCTGCGCAACACTGGGGTTATGGGTGACGTTCATTCAAAAGATAGAAATGGGAGCAATCGCGGTAGGGCTGAAGTCGGCTGAGCCACCGTTCAAACGTGGCGTCTACGGACTGCGCATTCTTAGTGCCCGAGCAATCCGAGATACGTACTTCAATTTTGACGCGAATGACGCCCACCTTATCTTAATATCTAGTTCTGGACGGTGGAACGCCTGCGTGCCTGTGGGAGACCGTGCGCGCTTTGTCCTCTTCTCTTCTCTTTTATGCAAATAATTGTTCTCACTACTTTGTTGCGAATTCCAGACTCTCCTTTCGACGCGATGAGCCTTGGGAAATGAACTTCTCGTTTGTTCCATTCGACTCATCAGCTACCAGTCATCGGTATTCGATGTGTACTGTACTCTACTCTCATCAGTTCTGAACTTCGTCCTTATGCGTATTCGCTCAATTCGTCTAAATCTGAGGTCTTTTTTCATCATCATTCGCGTTGGTAAGAGACATCGAAGCATCGCAATCCGAGATCGAGCGCGAGGAAGATATGGAAGAAAATGAGCGTGAGGCTACTGAACTCCGTTGCCACGAGTCTGGAACTGTTCCTGTGGTTCATCGCCAGCCAACAATTACCTCTCAGGGATGGTCCCTCATGGAAATCATTTCCAAGTGGATCCCAAAATCAGTGAGCAGATTTTGGAGACATCAGATCTCCGCAAGCGTTCCCCATGTCGCATGTCGGGATCATCTAGGTATGTGTGAATTTTCCAAACCTGCAATCACTTAGCCGGGTCTCCCGTCGAATCGGCTTGTGTTCTTGTTTGTCAGGAGATGTCTGGTAACTTGACGACAATGGACCTACCAATGGCTCTGAAATCGAATTCAAAGCAAGCTTCGACACGTTTGCTGATTTTCCTCCCTGGCCACCAATCCTCAGCTCTCGAACGCACATATCTGGGATACCTCCGAACGTCTTCAGCACTCGTAATGCAAGGCGTAGTCATCAGTCAGCTCTTTAGGCTTCAGCACATCGAGAACCCGAATCGGACTATTGGCTATTTTGCATTGGGAATTCCCTTGGCGGCGACCATGATCGCTGCCGGCATCCTTGTCATGCTATTCGGAGCTTATCGCACCTGGCGGCAACAGAATGCTATCCTTCGTGATAAAGTACACGCAGGAGGCTGGGAGGTCCTTGCAGTGGGCGTTGTGTGTCTGCTCGTACGTAGGCCTTGTTGATATGAATCTGTTCTACACTGATTCATTCATAGGTCACAATCCTCCTTTTCATACTTCTTCTAGTTATTGATATAAACAAAAACTAAAATTACCGAAGCTGCTTGAGTTTGCAAAACCGGGAATGCAGTCATCGCTGTTGCAAATCGTATCTCAAGAGACTTCAGGATCTGTCCCATCACGATCCCACTCTCCACTGGCATAGCAGCCTACCTGAGGTAGACAATGGGTTTCTTCCCAGTACTGCGAAAGCCCATGCGCTGGCAGTGTACTTATTGTAGGACGAGTTCTTGGCACCCCTGCAACTGCGTGCTGACGAATGGTTGATGGACTGAAAAGCCTGCAGGGACCCACAGCTAAGGAGGCGAACTGGCAAAGTTGCAAGAAAGGACATAGACAATGGATTCACGTGGCATCAGGGATATGAATGGTACTCCTTAGTTTCAGCGGGTGAGGTACAGGAGATGGGTTCACTGTTGATCCGGTGGCCACCGTTTTCACTTAAGTGCCTACTGCTGATGGCAGTTTTTATCTCCATGACTCCCAATTAGTGGCAGCGGTCATTTACTATGGCGTGAGTCTAAGGTACCTTAGTGAGATCGTACTTTATGTATGATTTGCGGTAGAGGGTAATAAAACACCACCCGCAATCAGTCACCTAGTGACCCTTAGATATAGGACGTCTTGGCATGAGGTAGGATAATCTTGCTAGCATTACAGTGGGGCGAGGCGGCTGCGACGTACTTCTAGTCAGCGCAACGACCGCTCCATTTTCTGACTGCACATCCGACGCGACCGTGATTTTTAGCATGCTGTCAAAATTGCGAACTCTGCACAAACCGTTACCGCACGCTGAACCGTCTTCAAAGACCTTGGAAATCAACGGCTTCTCCGCATCTTCCTCAAACGACTCGCTACGACCATGGGTCTCTCAAAGTCAAATAGAATTCTGATTCTGCTCGGAATTGATTCGGGCTTTTTCCTTTTAGAACTGATCGTTGGTCAGTGCGATCTCACAGCAAGCGCATGATCTCCGAGGCAGAGGTTGACCCAGCATAGGCTATTCGGTACACTCACTTGCGCTCGTGGCAGACTCCTTTCACATGGTTAGTAAAGGACTCCTTCAACCAAAGGCTGGACTCACGAAGCCTCTGAATAGCTCAATGATGTTCTCTCGCTATGTGTCGGTCTATGGGCGGTCAAGGTCGCCAATCAGAAAACGAGCTCCAAAATGTACACATACGGAGTGAGCATGTCCCGAAGCCAGGAGATACCTGGGTACACAGGCTAACAGGCGGATCCAGTGGCAACGAGCAGAAACCCTCGGTGCTCTCGTCAACGGCGTCTTCCTGGTAGCACTTTGCTTATCGATCTTCTTGGAAGCCATACAGCGTTTCGTCGAGCCACAAGTGGTGTCCAAGCCGAAGCTGGTGCTGATAGTGGGATGTTTTGGGCTTGCGTCGAATATTCTGGGATTGTTCCTTTTTCACGAACACGGTCATAGCCATGGTGGCCATGGCCATGCACATGGTGATTCGAATTTGACGGAGGCGGAAGAAGGCCATAGCCATTCTGTGCGTAGGAACGAGGCACAGGCGACGGGAGGGGACGCACACACAGCCATGGTAACGGACGAAGGAGGGAATGTGGCAGACGTCTTACCTCAGAACACCATCGCTGGCTGGCCAAAGACAAGAGAGCCACCCAAGGCAAGACGGCGAACAGGGTCACGAGGGTTTACGAAGAGTGACGAAGACGATTCCACTGCCAAAGGCTCAACACCATCGCTGTCTACGAGGATATCACACACAAGTAATGGCTCCAGGAGACACCGTCGCCACACCAGCACCTCCAGATCGCGCTTTGCAAGCGCAGACGACATTCACATCCATCCCGCCAGCTTTCGCAACGACATCATCGCCGCCAGCCGTCTCGAAAACATTGAATCTGACACTGGTTCCGAGTCCAGCGGAGAAGAAGCCATCGATGACGGCGCCGAAACCGAGAACTCGCCTCTCCTCGCTCACTCCCAGTCCAACGGCTCCGCCAAACCAAAGCACCACCCCAGCCACTCCCATCAACCCGATCAACATGCCCTGTCGCACAAGGCTCACAAACACTCTCAGCCCAAAGAAGAAGCCTCAGGCGGGCACTCCCACTCAGACCTCAACATGCGCGGCGTCTTCCTCCACGTCATGGGCGACGCCCTCGGCAACATCGGCGTCATCGCTTCCGCCCTCCTCATCTGGCTAACGCACTACTCCTGGCGCTTCTACTCCGACCCCGCCATCTCCCTCATCATCACCATCATCATCCTCTGCTCCGCCATCCCGCTCTGCAAAGCCGCCTCTCGCATCCTCCTCCAAGCCGTCCCCGCGGGGCTCTCCGTCGACGACATCAAGGAAGACATCGGCCTCCTCCCCGGCGTCCTAAGCTGCCACCACCTCCACGTCTGGCAGCTCAGCGACACCAAGCTCGTCGCTTCCCTGCACATCCAGGTCGAGTACGATTTCAAGGGCGAGGGCTCGGCGCGGTATATGCAGCTTGCGCGCGCGGTGCGGCGCTGCTTGCACGAGTATGGGATCCATTCTTCGACCATCCAGCCGGAGTTTTGCCTCCGGAAGGACCATGACCATGCGAGTCACACGGCGAGTGATAATGAAGGGGATGGCAATGGGCATGAAGGGGCGAGGGGAACGGCGAAGGCGAGCAAGACCGCCAGTGTAAGGAGCGAGCCCGAGACCTGCCTGCTGGATTGTGGGGATGAGTGCGGGGACGGGGAGCAGTGCTGTTCGCCAGGGCAGGTTGAGGGTGAAAGAGCGAATGAGGAGACTGGACGGTAGGGTCGTCGGGCTTGTGCTGGAAGGAAAAGCTTTGCATATTGGTACTGAGGACTGCATGACTGGCGCTCGGTGGTGTTAGGAAGAACGTGGACACGAAAAAGGTGCTTGCTTATTCATTGTTTTGTACCATAAGAACGGACTATCCTATATAGATGCAGACGATACTGTCCTTGTTATCCTTACATCAATAGACGGTAGCCGTGGAAACTTCTTTCCTGACTTCTCTCATCCAGAAAATCAACAATCTCATCATGCGCAGATTTACTTTACCTCAATACCTCAATATTCAGAATGTGGTTCCCCCCCGCAACTTTTGAAAATCAGTTTTTTTTTTCGACGCCGGATTGCAAATACCATCAATTTCTCAACACCAACGCTATTTTTCTGCATAAAATTGATACTGAATAGAAACACTATATCGAGAAATAATTCTACAGCATTCTTAATTCTTAACCTAGCTTGTGACAAAGTTTATGTGTGTAATTACGTTTTTCAAAGCTTCGCCTCGGCACATTTTGGACACTCCTTAAGCCCCATCAAGCCCTCACCAAGCCCCCACCAAGTCCCCATCAAGCCCTATCAAATGCGCTTGATCAAAGTCTCTCGACAGCAATAGGTACACACAATCGTGGTTGCAATGCTCAAACTCGATAAGAATTAGTGTACAAACTATTATCAATACTTTACTAGAACTTGTAGTAATCCAGATGCGTTGATGTTGAGGAATTGGTGGTATTTGCAATCCGGCGTCGAAAAAAAAAATTTGATTTTCAAAAGTTGTGGGGGGGAACCACATTCTGAATATTGAGGTAGGGTATTCCTCAAACCCTTCAAACAACATCTGACCCCAGGATCAAGGTGTCGTTATCCTTCAGCAACTGCAGACACTCGATAAGACTTCTCGCCAATTCCCAGTGTCTGGCCGTAGGAACCTATGTCACTTTACGCAAAGCCTCGTTTTCGTCACCTCGTCCCTAGGTCTGCGTTACTTGTCCTAGCGAGGACTACTGCTAGCTCGAATCTTCAGTGGGTGAGAGCGAATGCGACGGGCCTGGAAAGGCATAATGAGACCCGGAATCATCATCACGCCTGGGCATGATCACCTAAGTCAATGATTGACTCGGGGATTTGATGCTTGGCGACCGATTTGGGCGTCTCAGCCCTTTTCGACTTGGATATAGGCCTGAAGGCTTAGGATTATGCGTCGCTTCTTGTGGCTTGGAGGATCTGGCGAAGTCTCATTCTCAACTCTTCCGAGCAGCTCAATGCAGCTTCCACAAGAGGGCGCGGAACCCACTCCCAATATGCGGCAAATCGATCAAGCCGGCGTCAGGACCAGTCGGAAGGCCTATGCTGTCGCTGTGTCGTCGTGAAAGCCTCGATTCTGGTATCTATGTTTTTTGCCTTTTCAACGCTACTCTTCAAGATATTCCTCTCGGCCTCAGTGATATCTCTGGCAAGCTCATCTGTCATGCAGCTCATGTCTGGCTTCGCTGCACCTTTTTCCCAGGTGCCGTCGACCATCCAAGATGTTGGAATGTCGAATTCCGTGCTGTTCATAAGCTTGTTCCTAAGAAGACTGCCGTTGTACCAAAGGAGCTTGTCATCCTCGTCCGTGTGGGCGATTGTGAATGAGCACACTTTGGTCTTCCCATCCTGGACTTTGATGTTACCAATGACCCCACCATAGTGGTCCTCAAACGTATATTCGGCGCCGCTGAGCTCCATTCCAAACCACCAGCTCTCCTTGTCGCCGTAGCCCTGCTTATAAGTCCATTCTTCGCGCACGAGCTTGCTGTTCTGCCAGCAAACATGCAGAAGACCGAGTAGAATTGATAAGCGGCCCTTGTCGACTACCACCAATCCTGAGTCGCACTCTTCCGCGTACCCTTCGTTGTAGACACGAGATTTCTTAAGGGTCTTGCTTGGTTCGTGATGTTTAAGCTGCTCTTCCCACCACTTGTGGCGGTCTGGGAACCATCCCTGCCAGAGTAGACGATCGTGGAAGAAGAGGGCGCCGGTCCCATAATATCCTTTATGGTTGTCGAGGATGGCTTCAGGAGCTTGCATCAAGACGGCGTCTGCATCTAATACAATCACTTGCTCGAAGCTAGACGCAAGAGCGGCGAAAGATTTGACAGCCCATCCCCCGTTTGCAAGGTCGAGGGTCGTATCGTCGAAAGCCTTCAATATATCGGTGGTCTGTATGTCACTGCCCAAGGATGTCACGAAGTCTCGATAATCCGAAGGAAGATCCTTGTCGCCCGCGTACACGATTTCGATCGGAAGCTTCGAATGCAGTACGTCTCGTATGTTGCTTGTCAGGTGGCAGGCGTATCTAAATGTACCTGTCCCTGTGGGTATGACGAGGCCTTTGGATCCGGGCCTGAAGCTTTGTCGCAGGGTGCTGAGGACGTGGGTGTCATCAGCATCAGCAGGATTGCGCAAGAATGGAAACATGGACAGGGCGGTACGGTCAATTTGATGGTTCAAGACGTTCGCCTCGAAGCTGGAGATCTTGCCCGACAATGTCTGATTTGCATCAATCCAGCCCCGAAGTACTTGAAGGCGCTTGCCCATCTCGCCAAACGCCGAAGCTGGCAACGGATAGTCGAGAAAATACTTCGAGGTGGTAGAGATCGATTTCAGGAGTTGCGACGTGGCCGAGTCTGAACCTTGTGGGCGAATCGTGCCATTCTGCTGTTGAGGAGATGTTGCTGAGATTGGTGATCCCTTCTCCGCCCAAAATGCGTTCCACCATGATGGAGATGGACTGGTTGATCGAGGACTGCTCTGCCAGAGAAGCACAATGATGGATACGAAGATTGACGCTACAAGCAGAAAACGAAATCGCAAGGCAGAAGATTGTACCATAATGAGCTATATGCCGGACATCATGCGGTGACAAGGTGTCGTATAAGTGTCCTGGCTACTTGTATAGACAAGCAATTCCATCATATATATAGTACGTGGCACAGAAGGTAGCTGGCTGGTATCAAGGGTGATGGACAGCCAGCTGGTAAAGGACTTGGACACGCAGCTGAGCGGAGGCGGTGCAACTCCTACGTCGCCGCCTATAATAACAAATGCTTCCATTCCATTAGTCAGACGAGCCGTGTTTGACTTGGCGTCTACCGTTCCCTTCAACACTCGTGTCCCAAGGATTTCAGCAGTCAAACCTCAATTAGGCACAGCTCTTAACCGGACGCTGTGGATTGAAAAGCCGAGCGTGGTCATTGGAGCCTATGCTACGTTTCAGAGCATGCAGAACCCCCTGGATGCGCATGTGTTGTTCCCCGCCCGAATCGACAAAAGCCAGCCGAAACCCCAATGCAGTCTTTATCCGATCAGTATCGCAGATTGGGCTGTTATGTCTTCGGAGTTTTGCCAACAGTTGGGCTGCAAGGAGCCAAGCATCTATCGAACGTGTGGCCGAATTGTAGATTAATTGATTGGACATGAGTTCGGCAATAAGTCCCAAATGCAAAGCCCTAATAGCTAGAGCTCCAATGGAGACCGTCGATTCGTCATTGCTTCTGACGTCGCAGCCGGTAGTCTAGAAGTTGGCTGTTGGGCAATATGCCTTTGCACGTGATATACAGACAATAAGTATCGTTGTCTGAAGGCGCTAGGCGCGGCAAGCGTTCATAGACATACTCCCTTGAGGTATGGGTTGCCATCTTACTCAAAGGTTGACCAGCATCCAGTCCAAGCACATACTTATTCACACCATGCTTCGTCTTTCGCTCTTCAGGAAGCCCATACGATGACATTGCACTATCACGATGGCCCACGAACCTTCGATCGCGAGCCCATTAGAAGCAAGAGCCTAGCGGCGCGACTCTGGACTAGCTTTCTGAGTGGAGCTGGTTATGCGAGCCATTCCGACCAAGCAAGAGCTGGGTACGGCCGCACAAAGAAGCGAAGTTCTGCTGGATGGGGATTCTGGGGCTTGCCATTTCTGTTCATCATCTCATGGGTCTACACTTTATGGTGGGGCGAGCAAGTCATTTTCCAACGCAACGTGAAGCAATGCTCGTGGGAACGCTGGGAGCAATGGGTAAACGTCAAACCTTCTCGATAACAGCATTTGGGGGTAGACGATAACTGATTCCTTATAGCCTTCTGATGCGGTCCCTCACCACATTGTTCTGCTTGCCGACCCTCAACTGGTAGATCCACACACCTATCCTGGTCGCCCCTGGCCGTTATCGACGTTGACAGTCCGCCATACTGACCGCTATCTCCAAAAATCATTTCGGCGGATTCAAGACACATTGGATCCTGATACTGTCTTGTTCCTTGGTGACTTGTTCGATGGTGGTCGCGAATGGTCGACCGCCCCTGGTGCTAGCAAAGAGGCGGAAAGCGTTGATAAGCGATGGAGGAAATATGGGGAAACCTTCTGGCTAAAGGAGTACATCAGATTCGGGCGCATATTCTACGATACTTGGATCCAAGGCAGCCAGAGACCGTACCGCAAAATCATTGCTAGCCTACCCGGGAATCATGACCTTGGGCTCGGCATGGGCATAAGAGTGCCTGTCAGGAAAAGGTTCAATACATATTTTGGAAGTGGTAATAGGATCGACTTCATTGGAAATCACTCTTTTGTGTCTTTGGACACTGTCTCCCTGAGCGCGAAAGGCCAACCGAATACGCCACCCACCAACGGAGAAGGAGCTGAGTCACAAGCGCACAGTGCTGAAGATATCTGGGCTCCTACAGAGGTTTTCTTATTCAATGCTAAAGCTACAAAGGGACGTGTAATTGAGCAACAACTGAGGCTGCGATCTGGAGGGTCCGAGAACGAGCTTCAGGATCCTGAGGTGCTGGATGTTCCTAGCTCTCGCATACCGCAAAAATTGAAGCAAAGGCCGGACTATACTGATATTCCGTCAATTGTTCTCACACACGTGCCGCTGTTCCGAAGTTCTGGGACCCCCTGCGGACCACTGCGTGAGCGCTTCCCCCCGTCAAAAAGACCCACTGGAAATGAAGAGCCTCTAGAAAAAGACGAGAGAAATGCTATTTCGGTCGCAGCAGGTATTCAATATCAGAACGTACTAACACCAGAGGTTTCGAAAGAAATTATCGAGTATGTTGGGGATGTGGAATATGTGTTCTCGGGAGATGACCACGATTATTGTGAGGTCGTTCACCGAGGGTACTCGTCGAGGATGGGAGGTGTGCGGGAAATTACCGTCAAGTCAATGTCATGGGCTATGGGTATCCGCAAACCAGGGTTCCTGATGTTGAGTCTATGGAACCCCTTAGATGCAGAGGGCAGATCCCTCGGCGCCTCAGCCAGCCATGCCTCTGCATCGACAATTCGAACCCAACTGTGTCTACTGCCGGACCAACTAGGTATCCTGACCCGGTATGGCCTGCTACTTGGAGTGACTCTGTTCGTAATGCTCTTACGGGCATTTATCATCGTGTCTCGCAGCAACAAAGATTACAGGGATGCCAACCGCCAGCTTCTACCACTGTCGAAATTTGATGAAAGTGACGAAGGTACGAAAGGAACGTCTGACCGGTCCCGGATCGACTCTCAATCGGAAAATTCATCGTCAAATGCCACCGAAGGCTCCACACAAAGTCGCCTCGCGGCAAGATCGAAGGCATCCCGAAGTTCGAGCCCTTTCGATGGTTATGCCGTGCCCACTAGCCGTACAAGAGCAGGCAGCATGCAGCAGAGGTTTCCTTCATCGAACATTGGCATTGCCGGTGATTCAACGGATGAAGACACAGTAGATCCCCATCACCGCACTACTCACCATAAACGGGAGGGTGTTATGGCGACCATTTTCCGGGCGTTTTTCAGGAGTGTAATGCAGATAGCCTCTGTTGCCATACTGTGGTATATGTGGCTGTTGATATAGGCAATCAATACATACTTCATTTACTTGAGCCCAGAACTGCCCGTCTTGCTGGTCCGCAGTCTTCTCCATAAATCTTCGATTGTGCTATGTGTCATCGCTGCTTTTACTCGTATAAGGACGTACACAGCCGCCTGAGTTCGTACAAGGCCGCTGACATGCCCTTTCAATAACTGGCCCACTTGCGTGAAACCCACACCATTCTTTGCAGTCTCTGAGGACGTGCTGAAGAAGGTCGGTTCGTTCTCCTAGGCTTTCACATCTCAGCAACTGTTGAGGCTTTAGCCCAATACTACGTCGCCAGAATGCTCAGTAACTCAGTCAGATCCACATTCCCGCGCTTCCTTTATGCAATACTTTGTGCCATTACCCAATTCTCCGTTTTACCGTCGACTTTCCTCCCCAATTTGAGCATCACCTCGTCATTCTTTAAGCTTTCACAACAGCAATTCATCAAAAGGTCACCATTCGGTCAGCATTCGTGATTGACCGGGGGGTATAGTCACCGCCACTAGTGTATGAATAGGTGATTGCTGTTCACCATGCAAAGACTCGAGTGGGTACATTTATCAAGTGAATCATGTGATTTTCGATGTATTCGCGTATCTTATCGCATCTCGATCTACTTTAAGCTGGACACTCGATCGAAAACTTTGGACGCACGTGGTCTGGCACCGATCTGTGAAATACAATCAATTACGGCGATGGCTCCGTTGGTCACAGTTCGAGTGATCGAGTCTGTAGTACCAAAATGGGCGCATATGCACACTACTGCATTCATCGCATGCAAGTGAACTCTCCTGTGTGAAATCAGGATAATTATTGAGATGATGAAATCTGAGAGTGAATCGAGACAATTTTGAAGACCCTGAACCACGCTAACCTTAGGCGAAGGTGGGGCAAGTTCCCTCTTAAACTCAGTTCACATCCCACTCTTTTTCTCTCCTTCCTCCACAACCACTCCCTCCTTACAAACACCGGCCAATTACCTTGATCAGTGCTTCCAATCCAAGAAATTGTCGCGCGATCCCGTTCGACCACCTCCTAACAACAAACAGCGAAAAAGCTTGAGATGTTCGTCCGCTGCTCCTCGATCCGTGCTGACCTTCACCTGCCCACCACTCCTTGCTCTTGTGCGCCGGTCATGTATCACCACCATGTTTCCGTGTTCTGCTCTCTACCACTTTCGTGTCCACTTGACGAGCGTGCATCTGGTGTGCGAGCTCAGAGATTGAATTGTGTGCTAGACCGATAAATCTGTCCGGAAAATCCACACGTCATGGCCAAGCTATTCATTGGGTATGTTTGTCCACACGCTGTGGAGCACCCGTTCTCTCAGATTAACCTTGGATATAGTGGCCTTGCATGGCACACCGACGATAGCGCTCTTCGCGCCAAGTTCGAACAATATGGCCAAGTCGAGGAGGCTGTATGTCTCGCACCCTCACGATTCCAGTGAACTCTCCATAATTCTTGTGTACAGATCGTTGTCAAGGACCGTGATACCGGTCGTAGCCGTGGCTTTGGCTTCGTTCGTTTCTCTGATGAGCAAGCCGCCGATGACGCTATCCAGCAGATGAACAACGTCGAGTAAGTTCTGCAACGCTGCCTGCACGTTGCTACGAGTGCTATAAACTAACCATATGTAGGTTCGATGGGCGTACCATTCGTGTTGACAAAGCCTCTGAGCGCGGTGCTGGTGGTGGTGGCGGCGGCGGCGGCGGCAGCGGTGGAGGCTATGGTGGCCGTGGTGGGTACAATGCTCCTCGTGGCGGTGGAGGCGGTTACGGCGGCGGCGGCGGAGGATACGGTACGTCCATGTCCTCGACTGGAAGTGACCACATACTAACTCAAATAGGCGGTGGTGGAAACGGAGGCGGCGGCTGGGATCGTCAAGGCGGCGGCGGTGGTAGTAAGTCTCATTGGGTTTAATAGTAATTTTTCATGACTGACAGATCAACAAGGCTACGGCGGCGGTGGCCAGCACTACTCCGGAGGCGGTCAGTCATACAGCGGTGGTGGTGGCGGCTATGATCGCCAGGGTGGAAGTGGAGGTGGAGGTGGCGGCTGGTAAATCCAGCTGCGCATGACACTGACACCACCTGACTCCGCCTACAACGGCCATGTGCGAACGGTTACTCTTGATGGATGGCGATGAAAAGGAATGAAGTGCGGAGATACCCTCAGCAACCACCGGCAACCTCATTCCTCTCAGTTTTCTCAATCTCGGCGATCTTATGTGCAGACTCAGGCGTGGTGGAGAACTCTTACCTTGCGGCACCCCTACCTTCAGCTTCTCCTTTGACGACTCCGAAAAAGCACTTCAGTACCTTCTCCTTTTGAGCTTGCACGATAATTGCCCCATGACTCCTGTCATCTAGGGATAACGGGCCTCACCCGGTGTCCGTCATCTAGATAGCCTCCGATCTGCAAAGGTCTAGTTGCGAGAAATACGAAAGCTTGCTGTACTCTACTACTCTTCCGTGACGTCTCGCGGCCCGAGACTTCCTTGGCTACGACTGATGACCTTCTCGACCTCGTTATTGATTGCCTCATCAGTGATTGTAGCACCATCCCTTTCTCGCCACACCGTAGTCTGCAAACTCCTTACTCGATCCGCTAGATCCTCAACATGCCCATCGCGACTCCCTTCCCCCAACCCATTAAGCGCTTCCTCCAACATGAACAAATACTCAGCATTCTCCCCACTCGGGCCCCTATTCGCACCAATCACCTCCGCAACATCCCGCGGATCCTGAACACCCAAGAACTGAGGATTCGTCGGCAAGCCGATGTAAACCAGACAATTCCTAATTGGCGACGATGAGCCTGGCGATGCACCCGCGGGATAGAAATCCGTGTATTGGATGCTATAGCCATTGATCTCGCGAATATCAAGGTAGGCGGAAACTTCGGTGACGTGCTGGGGTGGGATCCTGTACGCGGCGCCGTAGACGTGGAGGGAGGGCAGATTGGGCTTCCCAGAGTCAGATTCGTAAGTGTGCTCATCGACGTGGAAGAGGGAAGGCAAGTCTGTGTACCTGGCTAGTGAGGTTCTCGTAGTAGGACTGCTCGATGAGCGTCACTACCCGGCCGGGCGACTCGGGCGTGCCGCGGTGGTCCTCGCTTTTGCATTGTCAGGAGGGGGTTTTATTCATGAGGGGGGAGGCAAGACACACCTCGCTTGCCAGAACCTCCGGACATAGCCTTTGATGTAGCCTGGGACGCGGAGGTCTAATCTTTTGCCATGTGGCCGTCAGAGCCAAATCAAAGAAAAAACCCCATGATCTGCAAGATAGTCTACAGAACCACGGACGAATCCCAAGAATAAGATCAAATCAAATGAAAAGCACCAATACTAGAGTGAGATTATGACTTGGGAACCCGTCAGACTCACCATAATGGGGTGGAGGCTTCCATATAAGGCTCCTGTTGGCATTTTAGGGGTTATTTCATGGTGCCTGAGGGCGAGACAGAGGGCTTCCAAACCCATAGCCAAAGAGCCAGAACTCCTCACTCGGCCCCGGTGCCTTTGGAGGCGGTTGAGCCATTTACGACCTATTTCGAATTGATAGTGGCAGAATAATCCGACAATCTGATATATATCACGGTCTGGCCAGCCACAGCAATCAAAACAAGCTAAGTTCTCTGTGAGCGCCACATGCATCATCACGACCGATAAATCCAGCTGACTGCACACAACCTTTTTACATGAAATACCTTACTAAGGTGAAGTAAGTAGGTATTGGGGTAGGAGTAAGGCACTCACTCTCTCTATCCATCAGACCTCGAGCGTGCCTGCAAACAAGAACGCAGGAAAGACGGCTTGTGTGGACTACGAATAGCACCGAGATGATGACGGCCTTGTGTCGCAACATACATGGCAAGACCAACGTAGCAGATTACAAGGCAAGGCGTTCTCCATTCGTCAAAGTTATCACATGCTCCAATAATAGTACCATTAAGTGCTGCAAACGCGCCGTGACCAGAGAGTCATGTTTACATTTTCCTTACGCAGAAGAGCTTCGACACGCAATGGAGAGTATTCTAGCCTCACAACCATTGATCGGACTCCAAGACTTACCTCAGGCTGAACTGCAGAGTCCGACTTTTAGTCAAGTCTTCGCCAATAGACAGAGAGCATAGCTTCCAACAAAGGTGGGGAGGACATTCAGTGGCACAACCTCGACCACTAGCCCCGAGAAACACATCGTCAAGCATTATCCAGCAATCGCCAAACCCTTCTTCACACGTCTCAACAGCCACCATTCACCTACCGCCTCGACACAGAAGTCGCCATCGTCCTCAGGGCGCTGCATGGGTCGCCAAAACACTTTCGAGCTCACCAGCCGCGATACTCCCTCATAACCAGCTCAGCCAAAAGCGTCGCCACGGTCGAGGAATTGAATTCGTGATCGAAGTTGTCGGCTCCAAAGCCATCGCCGTCAAAGTGGATGTCTCCCAGCCCGCAGGCATTGTATCTCTTTTTGAGAAAACTGTCAAGCACTGTGGGCATCTCGATACAGTGGTTTCGAACTTTCGATGTGCGACTTTCGGACGGATCTCTGAGGTCACGCCAGAGGAGTCTGAGAGGTTACTCACGGTTGATACAAGGGGCTGGCTGCTGGTTGCGTAGCAGGCTTACATGCACCTGTCTGAGGGGAGCCGCTTGGTGATGCTGAGGAGTATCAGTGCTTCGGCGAAGGGAGCGAAGAGTCATGCCCTTCTTCCCGGCAGCAAAAATACCGCGGAGGCTCTGTATCGCTGTCCGTAAATTTTCTGATCTGTCGATCGAAGCGTAGTGTCTTCTACCTTGGCCAACGACGCATCACCGTCAACACCGTTATCCCCAGAGACATCAAGTCCCGACTTGTACGTCGAAGCAGCACGCAAGCATATCCCTGGCCAGAAAACCAATCTGATGACGAAATAAGAGACAAGACCCGCATCTCCCTATCCATTACCCTCAACTCTCAATACTGATGCTTCCTACCACAGATTGCTCCATCTTGGAGCCCTCTCAACCATGCAGGCAATTCAGAAGACACTGCCCGCCGTTCTGCTTTCCTCTGCAGCGAGGTAAGTGACTTTCTGAGCATCTCTTACCCCTTTCTGAGCGTCTTGAAAAGTCTGTAACATATCATTGGAGCATACGCTCTAAAGGCATGCCTGACAATCATATCCTTTAGCATCAGGGAGATAAGCTGACTCCGGAATTCACATGACATGGCGGATGAGTCAACGGCCAGGTCATCGAGGTCGGCGGCGGCGCTGCGATATAAGCAGCGCCACGACACCGAGGACCATTGTCCGGTGAGAGTACAGTGTCCGAATGTGGACCTTCTTTTTACAACTCGTTTCTCACTCTACGGCTTCAGCCAACTTGTGTCGCTCTTTTGCATAGCTGCTAGATTCTGCAATGCAAGGCCATAGCACTCTATAGGGCTCCAATGGATGCATGTCCCTTTTTGTTGACTCGTTAGCAACCAATCTCCATCTGTGATAGGCCAAGGCCCTCAAGTGCTTTTAATTTACTTTATTTCGTGGTTCTTTTGCCGCTACCGCAAGACCTCGGACTTTAGGCGGCCATAGCAATTGACTGCATTAAGTACGAGTGCAGCCATCAATACATAAAGGCTTGCACTTCTGCCCCCTCTGCGAGCTCTCGCCCTCAAAATATCCCAGTATCTGAAACACCAGCACCTCGCCGCACAACCCGTTCGCCAGAGACAAAAGTAGCTTACTCACCATGGCCTCCGAAGCCTGCAACACCGTCCCCGCCATCGCGTTGGCTGCAGCTTACAAAGAGCAAGGCGTCTGGACCGAGATCGATGGCATGAGGACTTGTAAGCCCCCAGCCAACCACGCCGCCAGTCCACCACCTCCCTTCCACATCACCTTCCTTAGAGCAGCCCATCCTCACCCCAATCCTCCGAACCAAAGGGTCTTCAACATATCACAACCAAAGCTAAAACCACCCTTACTCACTGGCGTTCAGACACCACGGGCCCCTCCTCAGCCTCGAAAGCCATCCTGATCTTCTACGACGTCTTCGGCTTCCACCCGCAAACACTGCAGGGCGCTGATATCCTCGCGTCCCAGGGCTGGCTGTGCGTGATGCCGGATTTCTTCCGTGGGAGGGCGCTGAGTGTGGATATGCATCCGCCGAGGACTGAGGAGCAGAAGGAGAAGGTGGGTGTTTTGTTCTAGCTTGTTGCTAAAGGACCGAGAAAGAAAGGAAAGAAGAAAGGCAAGGGGGTCAATGTGACGATTGGTAAAGGAAGGTTAAGATTTAGAGAAGGGGGTGCTAATGGGAAGTGGGTTTACTCAGGTGGCTGATTTCCGGGCCAACTGCTCGAATCCCGCACTCACCGCGCCCAAGGTCCCGGGCTTGATGGAAAGCTTGAGAGATACCTATCCTGGTGTGCAGAGATGGGAAGCGCTCGGTTTCTACTGGGGTGACAAGATCGTATCTATGACGTGTGCGGAGGATACCCCCTTTGTGGTCGGCGCACAGAGTTCGCCGGGTGCGATTGAGCCGGCGGAGGCGGAGAGAGTTAGTGTGCCGATGTAAGTATCTTTTTAAAGCATCTCTTTAATCCTTCCGAGGGTTTCAAGAGGTGTGAAATGTGTCTTAGCAGCGCCCGCTGTTCAAACATGCCTTTTGGCGCAACATGTTGATTTACGGAAGAAATGCTGATTCTGAGATTCACTCAGGTGCGTGCTTGCGTCTGGAGGGGAGGAGAAGGAGAAGGTGGAGGCGTATAAAGAGGGGTTGGAGAAGAACGGGAAGGGGTATCTTGTGGAGAGGCGGGAGGAGATGGTGCATGGGTGGATGAGTGCGAGGGGAGATTTGGGTAATGAGATTGTGAGGAGAGAGTATGGGAGGGGATACCAGAAGCTGGTGGATTTCTTTGGAAAGTATCTTTGAGGATGGTATAGATGGATTGCCCTGATTGATATCATCATGGGTCTAGTTTGGAGGTTGATCCGAAGACTTTGTATCCTTGCTGTCTTCTTGGTCAAGGGCTTTTCGCATCCCCTCCACCTCGCTTTGGATCGCAATCAGGTCGTCTGGCGCTTCTAGCAACAATTTTTTTAAGATGCCGATCTGTGAACGGACTTGCCTATCGACGTCGCTATTGCTGCCCAGATCCTGTGGCTGCAAAAGCTTGTGCTCGCCCTTCGAAAGAATAGCTCTGGCTTGCGTATGCAAGTCTTTCTTCGGCTTCGCGACAGCCTCTTCAAGTGGTCTCTTTGACTAGTAACACTCTTCTTAGATAGGATCTGTGGAGCGCAAGGGTGACAACTTACCCTTTGCAAATTCTCATAAGCTGACTTGACAGCCTCAAGATCGTCCCTATTCTCTTCCAAGGCGTCTTTCAGCTGCGTTACATGCTGTTCCACACGTTCGAGTTCTCCACTGTCCAACATCTCGCCATGAAGTTTCAACTGATCCTGCGTCGTGGTCAAGCCTTCACGAGCTTCCGCGGCGAATCTTTCAGCTTTACTCCGCTGTTCCGCCAAGGCTCGCTGCTGCTCGGCCCAGAATCCTTTGGTCTCATTGAGGTATCCGGTGGATTCGAGCGGTATCTCCCAGGCTGGAGAGTGGTGCTCGGCACGGTCGAGGTAATGTTTCATCCTCGCGTCGCGGTCCGGCACGCCAGGAAAGTGCACCAATAAATCTCCGGGCATGAATTGGAAAGGGAGTTTCCGAGAACCATCACGCTCGGCTTGATAAGCATTGAACCACCGTTGAGGCAGAATGGCGGTATTTCCGCGGAACTTCTTATCCTTGACGAGTGCTTCGAGGGCTGACTGATCACGGTATTCAAGTTTTTGGTCGGATCGAAATGTTGGATATGCTATGACAGCGGAAAGCAGCCCCACCGACCAAGGATGAACTTTGAGGAAGAATATGCCGTTGTTGAGCCCATGTGGGTCTGCAGTCACTAGGAGATGGAGATGAGGGAACTGTTCAGGAGGCAAAAAGATTTCTAAGGGGATATTTGGATTGGTAATCACAGTATCTGCATCAATCCAGCTATTGGCCGTCAGCTTCGGTCAGTGTTGACCTCCTAGATCCACGCACCAAAGCCATTGCAGGCGATGTCCATTCGGCTTCCTTAATTCTTCCAGCAAGATGGCTAAAAGGTAAGCTGGTTTACTCCAGATACCATCAAGTATACCGTGACGCAGTATCAGTAAAGGATATCCAAAGCGTCTGTTGTGAGCCTGATGTGTCTGAATCGCCCGAATGTACGTTGGGTCTTTGCCGTGGAAAAGGATGGTGACCTTCGCGATCAAAGACTCGGCCTCGACTGATCTGCCATACCCAGGATAAACGAAAAGATCCTGAGGAGCCTCATAACGAAAGGCCGAGAATCTCAGATTACCCGCACGTCCATGGAAGGGCAGCCATCTACTCGAAAAGAAGAGGAGCAATACAGCGAAGGCAGTGCTGAGCACCCGAAGAACCGGCTTACTGCCGACACTACCCACAAGAGTGTTGCCCAGACGTGCACCCATCGGGACCAAACATTGTCGAAGAAGGAGAAGAAGAAGAAGCTATCGTCAAGAAAGAGAAGAAATGTAAGACATTGCAGCGGACGTGGCAACAAGGGAAATTGCGAGGAATGTTTACCTTGCCCCTCGTAGAATAGAACTAGACGAGATAGGATCCCATCTCTCATCGTAAGCTCATGTATTCCATAGAAGCAGCTCTTCTGTGAATGTGGAGAACGAAAATCACCGACTGAAGTTCCGGGTTGACATCAGAAGTGTGTTTGCTTTGTTTGTTTCAAGGGCTGCTGTGCGACGGAGGACAATAGCCAACACACGCGCGTATTATTCTATTGCATTCACCATGAATAGCGTGGCCAATTGAGAACGGCTTCTCTCCATCTACCTCAGTCCGCACTGAAACTCCTGCCTCCTCAAAAGTCAACGTCAGGCACGAGTCCTACGATTGCGCCCATATCCCTCTCCATTTCATCCACCAATCTACCTATCTCGCGATGGCTACCGACTACAGCAAGAAGAAAAACGCCGAACTCGAGGAGCTGCTCAAAGCACGCTCGCTTCCACATACTGGCAAGAAGGCCGATCTGATCGCCAGACTCCAAGAGCACGACACGAAACAATCCTCCACCACCAAGCCATCAACAACACCCGCTGCAGGTGACGAAGATCAGATAGATTGGGACGACGATGTCCCTGCTGCGTCCGCTCCAGTGGTTGGCTCAGAACCTTCCGCGACTGCTGCCATTGCCGCTGGCGGCCAAGGCCAAGTCGCAAACCCCACCGCAGTCCCTAATCAGGCTGTCGATACAGATCCATCAAAGACCGACGACTTGACTGTCGACCCTCCTGCGCCCACCTCAGATACTGCCGCAATAGGTGACACCAAAGAGTCTGCTACGAAGGCTGAGGAGGCGCCTCCCAAACCGCCTACCGATTTCACATCAGGCCTGCAATCTAGTACTGTCGATGAAGAGATCTCCAAGCGCCAGAAACGAGCTGCTAGGTTCGGCATCAAGGAGGATAGTACTGACGCACTGAAAGCGCTGGAGCGCGCGAAGAAATTTGGGACCGGGAGCGATGGCGACAAGACGGCGGTCAAGGGGCTGGATGAGGCATTGCCTGAGAGGGTGAAGAAGGAGAGGGGTGTGAAGAGGGGGAGGGAAGAGTCCAAGGATACCAGACCAGCATCCAAGAGAAGAGAGAGTGGGAAGAGAAACGATGGAAGGCCCACGAGAAAGGCTAGGTCTGGCAGCAGGCCGCAGACCAAGAGCAAGGGTGCACAATCAATTGAGAAGGACAAGTCAGCGGCTGAGGCGAGGAAGAAGAGGTTCGCTTCCGCTGCCTAGTCTGGTGTAGGAGAGGGATACGAAACGGCTACACATCTATGCGGACGTCAAGCGATACATGGTTGTGCTCCAACCAAAGATATTTTGGAGCCTAGGACCACATCCAAAAAGCATCATTTTGGCTGGTACGAAAGAGATAATAAGAGGTCTTGCCGTAGGCAATGGCATCCTGCTGCGTGTATTACTAGATGAGAACGCATTCAATATGGCGCATTAATGCCAACTGAATCTATCACTGAATATACTGTCGCCGTTTACCGGACTTCATGGATGGCAATAGTGGCTTCCTCATGTCGTGTGTCTGTTTCTCATCCCTGTCTACTTTACACCACTGCAAATTCAACTCAATACGATACCTCACATTGTGAACCAACAACAGCCCCGCAGCAGCCGCATCGACCCACCTTGATATCACATGACTGATGAGTCCTGCGGGACTAAAGGGATCAGTGTGCCAATCAGACCCGAAAGCAGCACTTTGATGCTCTGACAGGCTCCCGGCTCCTGCACTGGCTTGCACGATGGATGGCACACCAGCCAAGCAATCGATTCAGGCATCGGAAAGCGTCTCGATTATATGTCTTTGACAGCTGAGGACGAAAGACCTTCGTCGGTGAACTGCCTGCTTTGGGTTGCCAGGCAGAGATACCTTGAGCATCTCCATCAGCAGCGCGGGCTCCGAGCCATCATTCTTAAAGAGATGGTAATCCTACACTAGTTGTGACGAGCCACGAATAAACAGTCATCCATTTCAAATCTCAAATCGATGGCTGGATCATAGTGACCCTTCGAACGGTCACAACTGGCTTGTGCATCCGACAAGGAATAACACATGTAATCGATTCGCTGCGCCGACGAGTCGCTGCCCCGCACAGATGGTAACATATTTCAGGTCTGAGAAGGTCTGACCGATTGGAGACGCTTCCTTCTGTCAAATCGTACAGTCCGAGGCTTAACGGCCGCCCCGAAGGATGTGCGGGAATACCCTTTCGATCACTCACATCAAGAGTGGCTGGCTAGCAGGTCCGTGGGGCATAGCGATCTGTCTCGAGTGCCTGCTTATATCCCAGCACCACAAGGCGTCATGGATCCCGTTGAGGCCTCAGAGAAGGAGACATCGGGATTGAGGGGGCAGATCTCGAAGTATCGAATCACAGTGCCACCAGCCTCGATAGGTACTAGCACTGCGAAAGGTCATTCAGGCCTGAAGTACTTTCGACAGGAAAGCCTGCTTTACAAGAGACCTGTTGCTCTGCCTTCAACGTTGGCAGGCAATCCTTCGCCATTCTGATGCCAAGAGGCCTGAGGCAGATCCGGTGAAGTGGCGCATGACGCAAAGGTCAGAACCCAGCAGCGCTGAAAGGGTCTCCGGGGCACGGAGTACTACTGCAGAAGCTGCATCGGGGACGGGGAGGATTGTATGCAGTTGCAACAAAAGCGGCGAAGCGCAGAAAGCACGCGCTCTCATCTGTCGCCTCGCCGCTCGAAGGGTCCCGACTCATGCAGGTGTCATGCTTGATGCACGCTACCCACTTGCCCTTGACAGACGAATGAAAGCATGGCGTCTACAGAGTATCGTACCAACACCGTCGGCAAAAGCCTCAGGCCTCGTCCTTCTCCAGCTTTCCTCCAAGCCCGACGAATGGCGGCCTTGCCATGTCGGTTCATCACGTTACTGGGTGGTCACGCTCTTATCACGCGGCCTCTGAGATGTTGGTGTCGCATGCATTTCCCTCTGTGAGAGTCTCATGATTGCTTGGGCGAGAGCTCGTGACAGTGAGAAGCCGCTCATGGTCAGACCTTGCGACTTGCGACAGGCTTCAAGAAAGGGATCGATGAGAAAGATGAGCTCAAGGCGCGATACATCAGGTTCGGAGCGAAATGACGAATATTGAAAGCTGTAATGTGAGCTTCGTGCCTTTACAGACCTGATCGACGACCAAAGGGAGCAGGCATCACACACATCCCTAATTGCCCTGGGCTTTGGATGCGGCCGACCATGCTCAGATGGTCCTAATTCAAAGCTGGGTAAAGGCTGTCATCCAATCGCACCGTAGCCGGCGGCTTGGATCTTCCATTCCGTCGCTCGCTACCAAAACTTCTAACCCCCAGGGGCATCGCTTTCTCGCGCGATCGCACCCCACTCCTTTAGAAGCTTCAGATCCTTTCCTTTCAATCTCTGATTATCTTCGCATTCATCGCTATAAAATTGCACATCTCTTGCTCGCAATTGTTGCCTCACTGTACTCGTTCCAGTTAGAGCGGACAACGCATCATTCACCGCTGCTCTATCTATATCGCTAGTTCCTGTGGCTGTGCACGCGCTATTCGCTGTCAGGGCCTTGTCTTCCAGAACCGTCGGACGGTTCTAACCTATATCTTTACCTGGATTTTCTTCGGCATTTTGCTTAGTACATAGACGTATTTCTTTTGTATGCACATCATGAGTATATAGGCGTTGACGCCAAAATTGTTACATTCACTGATTTTGAAGGTCGGTTGAAACATCACTGCTTGCGCAACCTATCCGACTCCATCGTCTACTAAAGGTTACACAGGCTGACCGCTCCAGAGGCCTTCCAAGCTTTGACTTCCGAGAGAACGCTAATCACACTGGTCCATGCCTATTGCCCATGTTTCCTACCGCCGCCCCTAAGAAGATTGCTGTGCAAGCCCGGCAGCAAGAATGGCTTCGCGGGGAACATACTTGTCTCGCACGGCGAGGCGGTCAGACGCCGAGGAGCAGAAAGAGAAGGGTACTACGGGATTGTCGCGAAAGTCTTCGGTCACGTCCACAGCGCCCAGCAGTTCTAAGATACCCACCTCCTCATGGTTTTCTCGCAGCAAGCATCCTCGAGCTGAAACAGGCTCTACAGCATTGAAGAAAGTGGTCCCCCTGGAGAAATCAGCACGGGTACCGCAAAGGCAGACTGAAGTGACCGCCTCGAAGACTGATCCCGTATCGAATGCTAGAGCAATGAGATCGGACGGTCAAGGCCTGGGCATATCCTCTTCAACATACTCGACCTCTGCCCCTAAGCCTGAGCCAGAACATCGCCAACGGAACGTCCTCAGACGGAAAGCCCCTTCGAGGGATCAACACAGCCAATATGCTCACACAGACTCGTCGACATCCTTGTATGAGCCCACTCCACGACTAAGGAACTACGATACTGCAAGTACACCGGCAGGTCCTATGTATCCCTCTTCCGGTTCGGTCTTCGGGGTTGCTTTACCTCCGGCCTCCTCGTCTACGTCTTTCCTTCCAACGTCTGGGACCTTGAATCCCGATCAAGCAACTTCGAGCTCCCGCATGGCCGTCTACAACAAGCGCCGAGCGCCTCAAGATTTAACCACACAGAACCTTCCGCCACCGACTCCTAGTTTTGCATACAGTAGTGGGTCGTCTACGCGCCGTTCAGAATCTCCAAGTACCTTTAGCCGCACATCGACACCAACATCTATGTCATCTCACTCTCCTTCCGTGTCGCTTCCAGCAAAATCACCTCTGAAGACGAGACAAATGAGTCCCACCCGAAGCCGCCCTCCTGTCACAAGATGGAGAATTGGGAGACAAGGCGATGGGGATATTGAAGACAGAGGCCTTGCCCCTTTACGAGAATCAGTGACTTCATCTTCATCCTCCTCGACTGTCAAAGGTACCGAGCGCGCTGAGAATACCCAATCTCGCCAGACGTCTCACCGTTTGTCTCCAACGCCACCAAGTCCGCCGCCTAGCCGGATTGCAGCTCCGCACAAGGGGCCGCAAGGCCATGCAGCGGTACAGAGGCAGCAAGCCAGTTCGTTACGTGATCGTCGCCAAGGTTTCTATAGCCCGCCGAATCGTTCAGAAGAGATCTACCAGAATGTAGGTACCTCTTCTGGCCCAAATCGACTGATATCGCCTCCACCGCGACCGAGTCGGGAGGGAACCCCAAAACTAGATGATTACATTGCACCATCTCCAGTCATTCAAAGCAATCTTAGTCGCCTAGCCACAACAGGTCACAAACGGAGAGAATCCATCGAGAAGGCCGTTTTCAGGAAGGATTCGATGCAAGGCAGCCTGTCAGGATTAGGGCGCTCGGCTTCGAATGCATCCAACACACCAGCAAGGCCATCTCGTCTGCCGTCACCGAATCCAAGTACACTCGGTCAGAGTACTGCAGGTTTCACGAAAACCCGATTGATTGAGAGCTCCACACTACGAATAGAACCTCCTTCAGAGCAAAGCTCTACTGCAGCACGTTCGTCAAAAGACCCTAGCCCACAGAGCGCTAGCTTGAGCAAATCGTCCACCCGGTTTGGCCTATTCTCGAGAAGGACAAGATCGCCTATGGATTCCAGCAGTGTCGATGCTGCGGACAAAGGAGCAAAGAAAGGTCCGGCAGCGGGCACTGGTCACGAGGGCTACGGGAAGTACGCAAGACGGGGGAGGACCGGTAGCATCAGCACCAGTGCAAGCAGGGGGAGATCCACAAGCACCAGCGGCACGGCAAGTAGCATCGGCCGCAATGCTTTGAGTCGAAAGAGCAGCATCACCAGCCGGGACGACCCAGAGATGGACGATTTCTTACGCGAAAGACTTACGCCTGTGTATCTCAGTGGTGGAGGGATGGTTGACAGTCGAGAAAGTGGGATGCAATTGTCTTTGACGAGTAGCGGAGAGAGTTTGCCAGGTGTGATGGCGAACGATATTCGCTTTGTTGGGCGGCCGCCCTTCATGGGACAGACAGCATTGCGACCTGCTACTGCCAGTCCAGAACGCGAGGAAACGAGACGTCTCCGACATGAATCCAGGACTATCCCTACTGAGCATGAACACCTTTCCGATGACACACAAGCCAGCGGTGACAGCTTGAACTTGTATCGAGGAAGACCCACCCTGGCGGCCAGGCGATCGCAGCATCGATCACAAGTATTCGCGGAAGCGGAGCCAGTGAAGATTCCAGCCCCAATCAACACTCGCACTCCTGCGTTTACCACAATGGACAGTTATGACACCATGCCCACCTCTGCGCTGAGGACGGACAGTACAGCGCTTCTTTCTGAAGAGATATCCGAAGGGCGCGAGGGCAACTGGTTAAGACCAAGAAAGAAGAAGGAGCGCTCAAGATCTCCAAAAAAGTGGAATTTCTTCCAGAGAGCAGTGGCGTCCCCAAAGAAATCACTGCCCAAACCCCAGGACGACGAAGAAGATATCAGGGATCTGCCAGCCACAATCTCAAGACTTCCGGATTCACGCCCTGTCCCTTTCTATGCTATGCTTGATACTTTTGAGCAAGACGAATCAAGCAACGCCGCAGGTCAAGCACCTATGGACAGCAACCTCTATAGTGGTTTTGGGATGTCACCTGTGTCTCCAGACACAGTACAACTAGAACTAAGTCCGAAGATGCACGAACACAAGACATCTATGCTCTTACCCTCGCCTCCGACATTCCCTGCCGAGTTCTTAAATTCTCAGGCTATATCTTCCCCAACAAAGGTCATCTCACGCCAGCCTGAACCTACGCCTGCATCCGAGGCTATCGTGTCAGAGCCTCCGAAGCCCAGAGTACCACGGCTGCAGCAGATTGGGCGTATACCGCGGGTGGTTTCGAAACGTGACAGACTCCACAAGCCACCGCCACAGTCCTTCTCTCGCCCCTTTGCGCGTCAACTTGCGGCTGCGACTGAATCTTCGGCTTCAGTCACTGACCCGCAGATTGTCGTTAGTGCTGGTCCCCCAGTCCTTGGTATCCAGACTGGAGCTATCGCACCTGACCCACGGGGCGAGCAACGATCAGCGAAACCTGCAAGTGCTCCGGCAGCTGCTCCTGAGACCAACGAACGTTTGGTTCCATTGACACAAGATGAGTTCTTGACCTTTCCAACCAGGAAATTCTCACAGATATCTGGGTCCAGCAGCTCTGGTGCTGGGAGTTTCTCCGCAACTGTTGCAACGACAGCAATAGTTCCAACGCCCGGCAGTGCTCCTGATGATGATGAGATCTGGAATGAGTATAATGACTTCCTCGACACTGTCTCTCCAGCACCATTGTCAGAACGATCCGCATCACAGAGCGACTACCTTCGAAAAGGAAGCAAGCTCGCACCATCAGCACTCTCTATCCGAAGGGAATCACCACCTAAGCCGCTCGCTCCTTCTTTGAAGCAAACAGCGGCCACGAATGACTTGCCACAGCCACCTTCCATGTCAACGCTGCTCACACCACGGATGTCGGGTGAGTTGGTCCCAAGCCCAATGTCTTTCTCAGAGTTCTTCGCCGGATACGCCGATCGAAACAGGATGAGCGCGGCCAGTAAGCATCAGAGCTACTCTTCCGGAAGTCGGTACAGTACCGACTCGAGAAAGTCTCGCCGTACGAGCGGAGTGCAGAGCAAGAGGTATACCCAGATCATGGTCGAGAAGACCGAAAACGCATCTGATTCGCAGAGCAACCTACGCTTCAGCGCCTTGATGACCAGCCGCTGGTTGTCATTCGGCCGAGTCCTCTTCAGTCCAGCCCACAACGAAATCCAAGCCAACAAGCAAGATCGAGTCCTTGTCCTCGACGGTCTAGGCAACGACGACTGGTCGTTCTATTGTGCCCTCACTTACCCCAACGCCACCATCTACAATCTCAGCCCTTCGCAAAGATCTAGTGCCTCCTCCGCTCGCAAGCGCGAAATAGGCGCCTACGACTCGCCTCCGAACCACCGGCAGATCTTCCACACTGGCTTCGCTCACCCATTCCCATTTCCTAGAGCCTTCTTCTCCGCAGCAGTCTTCCGCTTCCCCGTCGCGAGCTCTGAGGCTGCTTACACGAATGCCATCTCCGAGTTCAAGCGCGTCCTGCAGCCCGGCGGCTACCTAGAGCTTAGCATCTTAGACCTCGACATGGTGAATATGGGCAACCGCGCTCGTCGTGCGGTGCGCATGCTCAAAGTCAGGATGCAGGTTGCCGACCCGGATGTCTCGCTGAAGCCGAATTCCGACAATATACAGAAAATGCTGGGGCGCCGGGGGTTCGAGAACTTGAAGAGTTGCATGGTGGACGTGCCTGTCGCGGGCCATATTTCGTCTTCTCGCGCCGGGTCCATCGACGAAGAGAACAAGAGCTTGGGTGATATGCTCAAGGATTCCTCTACCAAAGGCGACGAAAGTATCACCAAAATGGTCGCCAAGGTCGGCAGATGGTGGTACTCCAGGTGCTACGAGGTGGGAATCGAACCGGACATGGACAACAACAGTATCTGGACCGACAGGCAGCTGCTCCGAGAGTGCGAGAAACGAGAAACGGGCCTCAAGCTTCTAGTCTGCCATGCCCAGAAACCGAACGCCATCAAGAGACGGACAGTCTCCATGTGATTAATCTATCCCACACACGCACAGAAGAAAAAGGAGGATCATGATGCCTTTTACGACGAACGAACACGACGAACGGAGTACGACTCTATATACCACCACCCTTTCTTTTTCTCTTTTTTCTCTTTCCTTTGCAAGCGAGGCATTCTGAATCGGCATTCACGAAAGATCCACTGGCGCGAGCCGTGTATGATTACGATGTCCATGATTGAGTCATGATGATGAAGCTACATGTACGTGTGAGAGACTGTAATTACTGGGTAATGTTTCGCTTCTGGGAAATACGGATGCTTGAGGCACACATTCTGAAGGGGAGGAGTAGGCTGGCTATCTACTGAATTTTGAGGGCGGCTGTGGGATAGATGAATGAGAGATGATTAGATTAAAGAAGACACCGATGGATGTTGTTTGCTCCATTGTGCATGTGGTCACTTTCGTCCGCATGCATTCAGTCTGCAACCCATGCAATTCTCGCTCTCAACGTCTGCAGGTAAGACATCCAGCTGTCACTCATTCGTACGATGTCTTGAGGCGCTTTTGAACGGTCATATTAGTTATCATGCTATGGGTATCTAGATCTCGCGCTGCGGTTAATGGATAGTCAAGGACACCCCCAACGCCTTGCTACAATAATGCTAAACATGGCCATTGGAACGTCTAACCTTCATTTCTCTTTCCGTTCACGCACATTAACCGCAGCCCCTCCTTCCGCTCCAGTAGCGGCCTTACCCTTGCCGTCAAGCATCGGTATGTGGTCGATGCTGTCGTGACTCCTGGGCTCGCTCTTCGCATCCGGCTGGTCCCAGGTAGGCGATGATGTCCCGGCCTTCGCATCAGCTTTCGGCGTCGGATCGGGCTGCATGGCCATGTCAGGGCTCGTCTGCCACTTGGCAACATCTTGCTTGAGCTGCTCAAGCTCCCTCTGAAACCGCTTTCCGAATATGTCGATGTAGAACGTCGCGCCGTTGTATATGCTCCAGACAAAGACCGTGAGCAGGAAGCCTGCGCTCGCCCATCGATACCAGAACCACAGGGGGCAAGGAACCATAGTGGCGAGCACGTATGAGTACTGCGTGAGCATGAAAGCTGGTTCCTGCAAGCTCTCGGGGAGGGAGAGGATACTTCGGCCGATCCAGGAATTGCCGTAGGATTTGCGCATCCAGGTGAAGCTTGTGGGACGCCCGGCGGCGATCTTCTCTCGGCGCCGGACGGTGATGAAGAAGTGGTAGGAGAGTTGCCAGACTGCGTACGGGAAGGTGGCCCAGATCATCATGGCGCCGAGGTTGTAGTGCTGGGGGCTGTCGGGTGGGCTGTATTTGATGTCGTAGATGGCTGGGAAGTGTTGTCTTTGAAATTCGGGAGAGGAGAGGTGGATTAGGCAGTGGAGGGTGACCGGCGGCATTATGTGGATGAAGAGACTTCGAATGTTAGCTTGCGTAGAATCAAGGAGTTCAGTACCTTACCTTGTAACCTTATCCAAGGAGTGGAATACCATGGAGTTCCTCCACATGGCAATAGCTACTGCATTGTTCCCATATGCTAGGCAGTAGGTGCTGATGAGGAGCCTCTTTGATTGCGGTGCTACCCAGATCGTGAGCAATAACAGGAGGTTGACGAAGTAGCACATGTCGGCCAAGAAATAGTGGTACCCTCTCGCACGATAGGTGTAATATCGAATCGGCATGAAATAGCACAGCTGCGCCGTGAACCAATAGTAGAAGTACTCAGGGAGCGCTCCGATCAGGTACCCACTGATGAAGACGTTCAAAACACCAGCAATGAACGACAGCTTCTCCCTCGCTGTAACGACTTTGGTGTCATTCCATCTCGTACCAAGCCGGTCGACCGAGTCCCTCATCCGCTTCCTGTATTTGTCGAGCTGTTCGTCCGGTGGAGGTAGACGCCGGCGCCATTCTTCCACAACCCTGTCCTTCGCTGTTCGCCCAGAAGACGTGAGCTTTTCCCGCTGCCGCCGTACCTTGACCGTCTGCGCGGTGAGTTTATTCTGCCAGGTTTCGAGTCGTTGCGGAAGCGCAAGGTTGTCAAAAAGGTCGAAAATGGTGAGTCGCTCCATGGGTGGGAAAGCTTCCCAGTCATCTTGATAGCTGCTCTTGTTGGAGAAGGAAGCGTTTCGACTGAGGAAATCGGGGCTCGGCGGCGAGGAGGATAGAGCAGGCGTCATTGCACCGAGGTTTGGAGAAGGCCTACTCGTCGAAGATGTTGCCGACTCATTTGTAGATGTCCATGCGAGTCCTGCAGAAAGACTATCGTGAAAAAGTGCTGTGTCTGAAGGTGTCTTCGGTACATTGATAGGCGCCGACATACTGTTTAACTGGCGTCGTCAGCGGGGTAGTAAGGTACTCATAGATTTAGGGTCCATGAGAAGCATGCAGAGCTATAAGGAATTGGAGTGCGTGCTGAGGAGGACGTGCTCCGGCTTTTGGGTATGGTTGGCTAGACAGAGCTTGCCCCAAGGGGAATAATAAATAACCTGAATGTCCCCTCATCACGTGACCATCTGGATAGTCCAGGCCCCCCACGCGTCAGCGCGACTTGATCGCGCATCTCGGCTCCACATTTCAGCTCCTTCATTCGTATCTACCGCTAGGTCGCGCAGTGCCCTTCTTGTCACGGCGCAAAGCATTCTCGATCAGCCATCATGGGGAAACTGATACGTCTCGAATTGTACAGTGAGTGCTCTGCATCTTCCGCACAATTACACCACTAAAACTGTGGCAGACTTCAAGTCCTACAAAGGCCATCATATCCTCCTGCTGTCTGACAGCTACTTCACTAGTATAATCGGACCCAATGGATCTGGCAAATCCAATTCGTGAGTAAAGGTGAAAATTTAACTTTTGGGCATGGCTGAAGTGTCACAGTATGGATGCGATTTCTTTCGTCCTGGGGATCAAATCGACACATTTACGTTCGGCGCATCTTCGAGACCTCGTCTACCGTGGGCGCGTATTGCGCACGTCCAAGATCAATAACGACGGTTCAGCGACCGCAAATGGGGTCAACGGGCATGTCAATGGTGACGACGGATCAGACGATGAAGGTGCGCAAACTGGCACACAAGAGCGGAATGATCCCAAGAGCGCTTGGGTTATGGCGGTTTACGAGGACGACGCGGGCGATGAGCAGCTATGGAAACGCACCATAACCAATCAAGGCGCCAGCGAGTACCGCATTAATGATCGCGTTGTGACCGCGCAGCAATACAACGAAGCCCTGGAGGCCGAGAACATCCTCATCAAAGCCCGCAACTTCCTGGTATTTCAAGGAGACGTGGAGGCTATCGCATCCCAGTCACCGCGCGATCTGACGCGTCTCATAGAGCAAATATCAGGTAGCTTGGAGTATAGAACCGAGTATGAGCGCTTGAAGGAGATACAGGAAGAGGCGTTAGAGCAACAAAACTTTACCCTACACCGCCGAAGAGGCATCAATTCGGAGCTCAAACAGTATCAGGAGCAGAAGCGCGAAGCAGATGACTATGCCAAGAAAGCTGACGAGAGGGACCAGGCTATTGTGACCCACATTCTGTGGAAGCTGTATCATTTCCAAAGGGTCATTGAGGAGTCAGAAGCAGAGATACACAAGCATCAAGAAGAGCTGAAGGAACAGCGGCGCGGCATCGAAAAGTATGACAAAGCTCTAGAAGAAGCGAAGAAAGATCAAGCCAAGGTTGGGAGAGATGTGTCCAAGGCCGAAAAGAGCATCAAGCAGAAGGAAAAGGACATCGAGACCAAGGAGAACAGCCTTGTTCCGACCTCGGAAAAGATCGATATCACAAATAAGAGTCTGAAGAGGTGCAGAACCCGCATCACTGAGATATCGAAAGAGCGAGACAGTCACGCAAATAGCGTCAAGCAGTCGAATAAGGATCTGAAAGTAGTTGAGAAAGCGCAGGCGCAGTGGGAGAGCGACTTCAGGAGATTAGCCGAGCAGGAAGGTCGCGAATTGAGCCAAGCCGACATCCAGGAGTACAACAGACTCAAAGAGGATGTCAGCAAGCGAACGTCCTCGGATCAGAGTAAAATTGATAGCATGACCCGCCAACAGCGCGGCGATGAAGAGACCGTCAACAGCCTCAAGAGCAAAGTCGATTCAGCCCAATTCCAGATCCAGCGTTTAGAAGGCGAGCTTCGCGATATTCGCGAGCGCAAGGATGGTGTCAAGAGTGAAGTGAAACAGACCTCGAAAGAAATTGCGGAGAAGAAGAAAACATTCAACGAGCATAACTCCGAGCGTCTTCGTCTGGCGCAGATTCGCACGGAGAAGGATGAAAAGCTGCAAGAGGTACTTACTAAACTACTGGACGCTGAGGATGGGAGAAAACAGAACGAAAAGGAGGTACGTCTGAGGCAGACCGTCGCCGACCTCAAGCGCATGTTTCCTGGTGTCAAAGGGCGAGTTAGCGAATTGTGCAAACCCACCGAAAAGCGGTACGCTACTGCTGTAAGCACCATGCTAGGTCGAAATTTCGATGCTGTCATCGTTGAAAATGAGAAAACTGCGATAGATTGCATCCAGTACCTCCGAGAGCAACGACGAGGCCAAGCGACTTTCATCCCGCTAGACACGATCCAATTCAATGTAAAGAACTCTAACATCAAGGGCGCCCATCGTGGTTGCCGTGTGGCGGTAGATACAATAAATTACGAGCGCTCACTGGAACGAGCAGTCCAGTATGTATGCGGTGATGCCATCATCTGCGACGACTTGTCGATCGCAAAGCACATTTGCTGGGAGAAGCGTAACGATGTGAAGGCTATAACGCTAGATGGCTCCATCATCCATAAAGGTGGCAACATGACTGGTGGTCAGGGTGGGAAGCAAGATGCCCGGCGCTGGGAAGACACTGAAGTGGAGAACCTCCGCAAACTCAAAGACAAGCTGGTATCCGAATTGCAGGCTCTGCCCGAGCCTCGTCGTGGCACTTCCGAGGAGGAGGTCCTTCAAGGAGAATTGACCGGCCTTGAGCAAAAGCTGGCGTATCTCAATGAGGAGGTCAAAGCTCATGAAAGAAACGAAGCTAGCAAGCAGAAAGAACTCAAGCACGCACAAGGAGACCTTGCGGCTGCAGAGCCGAAGTACAATGAAAAGCTAGGGGAGCTGCAGAATCTGAAAACGAGTCTGCAAGAGTACCAGGAAGCTGTCAGTGAGATCGAGGACGAGGTGTTTGCTGACTTCTGCCAACGCTTGGACTACGCCGACATCAGGGTCTATGAAGCCCAACAAGGCTCACTCCAGCAAGAAGATGCTCAGAAGAAGCTGGAATTTAGCACGCAGAAGAGTCGTCTGGAAAGCAGGATGAGATATGAGCAACAGCAATTGGACGAAACCAAAAAGCGAATTAAGACGCTCGAAGACAAGGCAAAGCAAGACGATGCGCTGATCACTGAACTTCAAGCCGAGCAAGAGTCCACCCAAAATGACCTTGACACACTAAATGCTGAGCTTGAGCAGCTCTCCGAGCAGCTAGAAGCATTGAAAGTCAGGAACGCCAAGAAGGTCGAGAAAGTTGCCGAAGAACGGCGTGAGGTACAGAAAAGAAGCAAGGACGTCGAGGGCACCCTGAAGTCCATCCAAGGGCTTGAGGCTGACCGACAATTCAATGCAGCCAACAAGTACACCCTTCTACGGCGCTGCAAGCTTGAGAACATTAACTTGCCGCTCGAAGAAGAGTCGAAGCCGCTGGACCAGCTTCCTATCGATATTGTGCAGGCCGATGCTGATGCCATGGATGTCGATGAGGACCCGGACGCGACTGCTTTCCAAACATCAGACATCCGAGACTACGGCATTGAAGTCGACTTTGACGACCTCGACGAAGACCTGAGAGAGGTAAGTCCAGACCGTTCCTGTAAGTATCAAGTGGCACTGACAGCTTCGTAGAGCGACGACGCAAAAGTAGAGAAAGAGCTTGAGGATCGTATCAAAGCCTTGACTACAGAACTCGAAAGCCTGACACCCAACATGCGCGCTAACGAACGCTTCGAGTCCGTCCGAGACCGGCTGAAAACCACAGATGCCGAATACGAGACGGCCCGGAAGCGTGCCAAAGACGTCAAGGAGCAGTTCGGCGAGATCAAGGCGAAGCGGTTCGAGCTCTTCAGTAAGGCGTTTGCGCATATATCTGAGCAGATCGGACCGATCTATCGAGACTTGACGAGGGAAGAGAGATTGCCTATGGGTGGCCAAGCGTAAGCCCCTTTTCCAAAGCATGTAGAAGAAAGCACCACTGACTGCAGCGCACAGTTACCTCGACATCGAAGACTCCGACGAGCCCTACCTCTCCGGCATCAAATATCACGCGATGCCGCCACTCAAGCGCTTCCGAGACATGGACCATCTTTCCGGTGGCGAAAAGACCATGGCCGCCCTGGCCCTCCTCTTCGCAGTGCACAGCTACCAGCCGTCTCCTTTCTTCGTGCTTGACGAGGTCGACGCTGCGCTGGATAATGCCAATGTGGCGAAGATCTCGAATTACATTCGCGAGCATGCTGCGCCGGGAATGCAATTCATTGTCATTAGTCTGAAGACGGGGTTGTTTCAGAGCAGCGAGGCGCTGGTGGGGATTTATAGGGATCAGGGCGCGAATAGTAGCAAGGCCTTGACGCTTGATGTAAGCTGTGCTTGTGGGGGTTGGAACGACCGCGATGCTAACGAATTTATAGTTACGAAAGTACAAATAAGCGTTTACGATAGGGTAAAGGTGGGGGCTTTCTCTTGCGGCTTGTTCGCTTCTTGCTGCAGTTTGCTAAATGCGAGAGATATACTATTGCACATGAACGGTTTCCGGCCTTGCACGCTTCTAATACATGTTTCGGGTGCATCTAGTGCTATGTAGCTCGGTTCAAAGGTGTCATCTGACATGCTTCGACGACCGACACGTCACATATTGTACTGCATTCGTCCCTCACAAATCAGCCTTAAATGGAAAAAGTCTAACCTTCAAGCCCCTCTGGTGTGCCAGCTCGCTCATCCATTGCCATTGTCTCCTTGCACAGGTGCGTTACTATATATACCACTCGCAACAACTCTATCTCACATACCGGCAGAGTGTTCGTCCCAGACCCTGACCAAGCAAACGAGCACCCACAAACATGTCATCAAATTATCGACTGCCCTTCATAGGAAGAGGCTAATTTGCTCACTGTCTCTGGTTTGAAACCCTCTTAGTCGGACGAGGAAGCGCCAGGTCTAGGAGAAGAAATTCATGACTATCAACGACTAGTCAATCGTATGGGCCCTCATTCCTGGAGGCGCCTAGAGATACGTAAAGCCGTGACAGAGCAGGGCTTACACTTCTTGGCTCTTCCTTTGTTGCGCGGAACACCTTATCCCGACAATAGTCCCAACTATATTGGTTCTGACGAATGGGAGGAATCTTCTCGGTGTTTGTACACTAGTCCCAAAGAGGCAATATTCGATCTCTCATAACCTGCTCATACGATAGCAGCTCCCTTGCGCCAAAGGACCCACAGCTCAACAAGGCATGGTCCAGAGCTCTGCCAACCACTGGAAGTACACCGGCCAAGTGGGTATGCCAAGCCACCGCAGCGAACGGTACCGCGTGTTCGAGTATATTAACAACCACCAAATACTGGATGCACCTCAAGAGAAACGGAATTGCTGAGTCTGATGAGGACTCGTACACGGTGAAATGAACAAGAAGACTTCACTCCGTATCTGCTGCTCGTTATCCCGTATCCAACGACAATCATCCGCATGTCGTTAAAGAAACCCACCCTCTATGCATCTCGTCAGGGTATTGCCTTGAACGTGCTCCAGCTCCGTCGTCCTCAGTTTTCCCCAGTGTGCCCCCGGAAACTCGCGGAGCTTGTGGATGCCTGAAGTGAAGTTATTGCCTCTTGTCCCAGCTGCTAGTGTTCGGGCTGGCTGAATGTGGAAATTCATCGGAAGAAAAAGAATGGTTGAGTGAGCAAGTTCTTCGAGAACTATAGTGGGCCAACAATATGTGCCCTTTTGGATAGTGAAATAACAATGAAAGTAAGCCCACTGTCATATTTCAGCTCCCCATTAACATTTCTGACACAAAAAGGACTTTAACCATAGCCATCAAGTGAAGAAAGAATTGTCTGCCAGTACCCCTTACCTGCTCTGAACGTCAAGTAACGTATTTTGTGGATATCGTCACTCTACACTTTCGTACGAGTTCTCACTGATCTCAGTTCCAGCGACCCAGCGCCTCCATCCCTCCATAGAGCTCGAGCAATCTCTGACATATATACACGCATTGGCGATCACTCGATCGCCTTCTCTTGCTTGATCAGTCAAGGCCAACGGCCGCGCTCCGGTGATTAGCAATACGCTGCAAAGCTCTCTTTATAGCATCCAAGTCTAGCAGCCACAGTAGCTGACTTCCTGCAGATCATGGATTTCGGCTACGTAGACGGCCAGCCCGTCGACGTCCCATGCCAGTTCTATTTGAACCAATTTTGCGATTACATGTTCGAACATGTCGGACTTGCCCCTGGGACTTGTTGCCAGCAGCTTTTTGAGGAATATTCGCGCAACCGCAACAGTCATTGTGGTAAAGATGCATGGAGACATATGAACCACCAGCCGCATCTGATACAAATATCCCCAATCTCGATTAGCAAAACCTCAGCAATTGGCCAAACTGCCTATATGCCGATGGGGCTCACAGCTTCTACGACTGGACCGTTTCTGGGTCCGGGACCCGCATGTGTACCACTGCAGCGACAATATGCTGTGGGGCCCAATGCAGTCTTGAATGTACCAGCTCAAGAGATCAATTCACTGTCGCCCCATGCCGCTGATTTCCTTCGCGGCCATGTAGAGAGCGATTTGGCCGTGGGTGATCTTCAGGCGATTGCAGGACTTAACGTTTACAGGGCGACGCGTCAGCACACTGGCCCGCATACTCGAACGCGCGATCGTGCAGCCACGTCGGAGATATACATTCCCGTTATCTTTGAAGGTGGTTCCAGCAGCGACGATATCAGAAATGGACATACCAGCAGCGGAAATACCAGCAGAGGTGTAGACTTTTTCAATGGTAGGCTCCCTACCATTGCTGCCAATGAGGGCCCTCCAAACGACTGGAGCATCACGTTCGGATTGGAAGACGATGGATTGCTGGACCCCGCAGTCTACGCAAGACAAGCGCCAGTGACTCGGAGGCACATCAGACATAATGTTATCAGACCCGAAATGGTGGAGCTTTTGGACGGTACAACGGCACTGATTACACCTCCCGATGGTCGTTTTGGTGCCGTTGGATCGGAGATTCCTGTAACAGCTTGAGCATAACTGAAGGTGAGTAACATCTCTATGGCCACGAGTCTACCTCGCAGCATAGCTGACAAGGGGACCGCGACAGATGAGTAGGATCAAGAGTGTCATCGTCTTTGTCAATACTGGATTCTTCGTATGTCGGTGTGGGTGGCTCGGTATATTTCTGACTGGTTTCTTGGTTTCATTTGCTTTGGCTGGCGTTTTGGGTTGGATTTGCTTCGGCCTTTGATAAGGTGATGTCTCTAACTATACATCGTTGGTCTTAGGGACCGAAGATTCTTCATGCACATAGTGTCGATCCAATGTTAAACCACGATGCGTTGTTTCTTCCAAATGCTGCTTTGGCCTGTATGCATCGAGCCAAAGGCTTCAGACGCTTGCTGTTTAGGTGAATCTCCACCAGTAGCTCTCCAAGTCTGTAATAATCGAGGCATGGAAGCTATGACAGCATGAGTGCAAGAAGTGCAGGCTGTGGCGCTGCGGTATATGCGTCGAATGGGTGTGGCTCAATTGCTGACCAGATCAAATCCTTTAGACCTTTGATGGCCGTTCGATGTGCCGGACAAATGCTTTTTAGGGGTTTGTATAACAAAAATGCGTTGCTCTGCAACTTTGAAGAGCCTTTCGCAGATTGGCATTGGACCGATCGACCATCAAATTACAGTTGCCAACAAAAAATCCGGGCAAGGTAGTTTATGGCAGAGACAGTCTCTGAACCAATCAAAGGAATTTAACAAGGATTCGACAAGGCTTGGCGTGCCATTGAGTCTCCGGGCGTGCCAGTGCCTGACGTTAATGGGGCTCAAGATGATAGTGTATTGACGAGGCAATAAAATGAATGACCAGTGTTACGCTACGCCAAAGCGGCAAGACGTCAAAGAGTATCAATATCGTAGTGGGAGGACCCAAGGAAGCACAAGAGAGGAATTTCCTTCTCACTCTCTGACACACAATTAGTACCCACTGGTGCCAGCGCGCGGGATGGCACCTCGGGGCATGTGCCTTGCGGGAATGATTGGCAGACATGATACGAATCCACAGCATCATCTTCCATGCTTGACCACTTTATCAAGTGTTCTCCCGTGATCGTCCGCCCACGCCGCGTCGATGGCGATACTCAATGGCAATGTCCTGTTTTTGACAGTGACATCGATAAACCTCTCTTTAGTAAACCATTCCCTGAGTGACTGGAATGCATGCGAAGAAAAGTAGTTGGCGTATTTGTTGGGGTTGTAGATAGGCTTCGACAGTGTAACATCGTCCGCAGCTACCACTATGGACTTAGGCTTCAAGTACGGTACTAAAGAGTTTATCTGAAGCTGAAGATTAAGTGGGCGACCAGTACGCGATGACGAAGAAGGGAGAGCCACGATTCTTCGAATTATACCGTAGGGCTTATGTGGGCGTAAGTAAGATTGAAGCCAAGGGATTTCTAATGACTTACCCGGGTAAAGAAAAATAATCCAGCAATGGCGACGAAGAGTGTGATACCCACGAAGGAGTATCTTACCCACTCTGAGATCCCCGGCACAGGATTGAGATAATGTACACGGAAATTGACCACACTGTAGGCGAAACAAAACCCACCAGCTAAGTAGTAGCCAAGGAAGAACAACTTGAAGGTCGGTGACTGATACAGCAGAGTTGGAGATGAGCGCCTGGCAAGGCTCTGTCCCATTGTCTGATACTCGCCGGCGCGCAGTGGCGGGGGGACATTTCTGGACACGACTTTGGGATGTGCTTTAAGCGGACTGGCCGCTTTCGTAGCAAATCTACAAGGATTTACTATAGAACAGGTTTCTGCGCAACGTCTCAGAGCCTGCAAATGATTGGTTACGCCGATGCATTGCTTTTGGCCAATATTGAATGAAGATGAATGTCGAAAGCCCGATTGCAGGCTTGCTCCTATCCTGAAAGACATTGGTTCGAGAGGGTGTTGAGCAGATTCTTTCTGCTAGTAGTGTATAGCGAAGCTATCCGCAGGTCTGAAGATTCACAGAAGAAATGACATGACGAGAGTCTTGACTCTTATCATCAGAATTATGTATTAAAGGAGGTGGAAGGGCCTGGCGCGTTGATGGTTTCGGGCCGGAGTTCCTCCGAACCGGCGAACGCTCCCAACAGCTCGGCTTTCAACCATTTCGAGACTTGATTGAACAGCTTAGAACACTTTTCCCCTCGTTGGGACAGTACGAATTGCCAAGTCGACATCAATCGAGAAAAACGAGGCATGGCGACCTTTTCCTCTGCTTCTCGGGAATTTGTGCGGCTCTCTAGCCGGTCAATTCACCGAAGCGGAGCTCGTAGAGGTTCGTGAACAGCATAAGCCTAGTTTTGAAGACCGATACCCAGCACTGACGCTCGGCTAACATAGTTTTCAGGCTTCAAGATTTATGCGAGATGTCTAGCAGCCCAGAATTTCACAATGCCTGCAATGTCTCCCACCATGACCGAAGGAAATATCGCAAGCTGGAAGGTCAAAGAAGGTACTGAACCTCAAGTCCTGACGGACACCCACGACTTATAGCAGAGATCGTTCTAAGACCCCCTTAGGTGACTCTTTTTCGACTGGAGATGTGCTTCTCGAGATTGAAACCGACAAAGCCCAAATGGATGTGGAGGCACAAGAAGATGGGCAAATGGCCAAGATAATAGTGAGTGGGCTATGCGCTGCAGCGCCTGGACCTCAAGGCTAATCTGCCATGTATAGCAACCTGAAGGCTCCAAGAGTGTTAAAGTCGGCACACGGATAGCAGTCATTGTAGAAACCGACGACGACCTGAGCAGCCTTTCGCTTCCGGCGGAAGATCCAAAATCATCGCCAGCAACTTCTCCACAAGATGAAACGCGATCCGGCGTTGATCGCTCAAAGTCTTCAGAATCGCAAGCCGAAGCACCGCCATCCTCTAAAGGGGAAGACGTCCCTTCAGCATACGGTTCAGAATCAGCTTCCGATGCCTCGTCACCTTCAGACGGATCATCCCCTAAACCATCTACCAAGCAATCAAAACAAACATACCCTCTCTATCCCTCAATAGTCCAGCTTCTGTGCGAGAAAGGGGTCCCTGCATCCGATGTTGATAAGATACCTGCTAGCGGTCCCAAAGGCCGCCTGCTGAAAGGAGATGTTCTCGCATACCTCGGCACGATAATGAAATCATACTCCTCAGAACAGTCGAGCCGCATTTCTAAGCTCAGCCACCTAGACCTTAGTAACGTCGAATGTGCTCCTCCGAAAGACATGCCTGCGCGTCCAACCAGCGCGGCCACACCAGAAGCCCCCACCGCAGAACCTGCAGAATCCGATACCGAAATGGCGGTGACAATCTCTTTAGCATCAGTACTCGAAGTTCAGCGCCGCATACAACGGACCTTACATATAACACTCCCTCTCACGACTTTCATCGCACGTGCCATAGAAGTAGCCAACGATGGTCTCCCTCGTTCGACAAGGGCCAAACCTAGTACCGACGATCTTTTCAATCAAATCCTTGGCCTCGATCAAGTTAGTCCAAAAACCTCCAGAGGCAGCTTCACACCTCAGATCACGGCGCTGCCACCAACGCCGATGGCTAGCGTGGCTAAAAATATAAAGCCAAATAGGCAGCCTGATGTCATTGATATGTTGACAGGCAGGACCTCTGCGGCGAGCGTGAAGGGCTTACCAATGCCACCACCCGGCATGATGGCTGGCTCCGCGCCAGGAGCTTCGACAAATGTGTTCAGCGTAAACGTGCCAAGAGGGGAGGAGAAGCGAGCGAAGGTTTTCCTTGAGAGGGTGAAGACAATACTACAAGTCGAGCCTGGGAGGCTGGTGCTATAGTAGACTAATCAATCCGAATTTAATAATCCATAATTCTTTCACTTGCTTCGAACATGAACTTCATACATGGCACATCATGACTATCTTTTTAGATGGTTTTCAAGCTGCCATAATGTGATGCTTTAACTCGGTACAGATCCATCTTGACGCCAGAAGCGCCATGCAAGAAATACATCCCACATCTGCGCTCTTAGCAACGTAGCACGCGCATACCCTAAATAGCTAGAAAGCCGCCCATGATTGACATAACGTGAGTAAGATCGAAGCCATAGCCCAAGGGTAAGCATATCCACCAACAAGCTCCATATGATACCAAATGCCAGCACCGTCAAGCGCCGTACCCAGCTTCACCAGCGCCTGTCGTGATCCGCTCAGCAACGTACTTCTCGCGAAATATCATCCACAACATCAGCGGATGACGCCCCACCTCTCCATTTTCGTGCCCGCTCCTTCTCCACCAACTCCATCTCTCTCGCGCTTGCCGAAGCACTTCCAGAATCTCAATGTTTCGTCGCCGGCTCCAGTTACCACGGTCTGTCCATCCGGACTCATCGCAAGGTAGAGCACACGAAAGGTGTGCCCTGTCAGGCTTGCGACTTGAGTCATGCTTGGGTATTTCCAGACGACGATCTGGTTCTGGCTGTATCCATGCGTGCTGACGAGTTCATTGCTGTTCTTTGACCAGGCCAGATTGCAGACCTGGCTTCCAGTGTCGATCTCTTGGACGCAAGTCCCGGTTTGCGTATTCCAGAATTTGATCCGTCGATCAGCTGTACCACCTCCAGAGGCGAGAAGAGAACGTTGATGGGGCGACCAAGCGATTGCTTTCACAGCTGCAGTGTGGTCGCTGAATTTCCATAGTGGGGTCTCCGAGAGCTTGTCCCAGACCATCAGCTTGTTGTCATTACCGCCTGAAGCAAGCTGTCCATCTTCCGTATTCCAGCGTAAGCCGCAGACCTCCTGCTTGTGGCCCACAAGTTTCCGAAGGTACTGGTCCGGTTGCCGCACATCGCGATGATAGATCAGACGATCTCGCGAGCCGGAAGTCAATATGTGGTCATTCCAAGCTAGGGCGCCTACACGGGCAGTATGGCCTGTCATTGTGCGAAGACGGCGACAGCGTTCGGCGTCCCATATCTGGACAAGACCTTTGTTCGTGCCTATAGAGACGTGTGAACCTCGCTGTATCCACGATACCGACGTCACTATGTCATCTTGCAAATCGCACAGCTTCGTCACCCGGCCAGATGCCGAATTCCACATGTATACACATGATCCCAAGCCCACGCCCAGTATGTTACTACTGCCCCAATCGACCAGGTTAAGATAGAAGTCATCAGCTAGATCAGGGGCGTCCAGAACCTTAAAAGGCACTTTGCTGACGGCACGAGGAGCTTTTCGGGGACTTAAGAGTAGTCTTTGACTATCAAATCGCACAGGCGAAAGGCTGTATAGGTCTGACCTGGTATTGAGATTGGGGCCATGCCGACTCTGGGGCGTCCTATTTGGTGTGGGTTGGCCTGAAGCGTTTGTGTGGTGACGGGGAGACATGTATGTAAAGAGGTTTTTGTGGGGTGTGGAAGGTGTCAAACTGGCTGATGGTAGTGAGGACGACCCGGCGTTGGCCGGAGGCGTTCTGGTCCGTGACGGGTCATTGATGGTAGTAGAATGCGTAGAAGGGGGTAAAGTAGGATCAGGGGATAATATAGGCGGTGTTGGCTGCGGTATTGTTGTGTCGAATAGTTCTGATCTCAACAGTGTTGAGAAGGTTCGATTAGCCTCCTCCGCTATATCACATTAGCAACCTTGACGGTGGCGAGGAAGAGAGATTGAACTTACTCCTCTGAAAGTGCAGCTCGCCATGAGGTGTTCGCTTCTTAGCCTTCGATGGGGTCGCAGGGGAGGCATCATCGTGAAGTAGGCTGAAGCTAGCTTGTAGATCTTGACCCTCTCGATTCGGTATAAACCTGGAATTCTAGTCAACTCATCTTTTCTTGATACAGCTATCTGAGATATCAGGGACTGTCCGTTGCGGGCTGGTTATCAGTGCGCAATACGCACACAACCGCCGCGAGACAAATGTCACCGGTGGGAAGCAGAATGCCAGCTTCATGTCGCAAATACAGCGCATCTTGAGAAAGAGATCACTGACCTATCACCATAGATCCTCTGCCTCTTACGACTTGGGCTTGCAGTAGGTGTCCTGTCCCTGGTCCTCCTAGCATCCTCGAAGTCCTTCAGGGCTTGTGTAAGTGCGCTTGCATCAATAGGCTCTGACCCTGCTCTGCTGACGCCATTGGCATTGCTCCCATTCGTGTGTGCACGTTTCCCTAGTGCTGGAGGAGGGAATCCCATCTCTGATGGCAAGGCTAGATCTGGATTGTGAGCGTCCTCCATGCTTGTAGTGATATTCGAAGAGCTGCAATGCGACTCTGTTGTCACTCCTCGTATGCTTGCCCCCGGAAAGCTCTGCTAATTTTGCTTGTAGCGATCCCTACGACTCCAAAGCAGAAGCCCCGCATTCCATAGACATTTGCTGAGGATGCGTGAGGTTGGTTGTTTGTCAAAACTTTTGGGTGAGGTGAACGCGACAGGGGCTGGTGATATTTGGGAGGGAGCAAGTAACTTGAAAACAGCGGGCAGCAATGTTAGGAAAGCAGCTTTCAGTGATCTTGTCACTTCAACAATGGCCTCGACACCTCTGGAGGACTGCTCTGGGTCAAGACTAGAAGTGTTGTGGACGTTCCACGTCACATGGCGTGTCTGAGTGTGAAAACAATCAGGCACCTGAAGTGGTCTAGTCGCCAAGAAAGCTTTGTTAGCCGCGTCTTAAAGCCTCCCCACAGGGGGCAAGCCACAAGCTTCAAACGTGTTTGAGGTCTGGAAAAAGGCGCGTTGTACGCGTTGATGATTGGTGCTGAACAGCAGTCACTTCGATTGATACTCGGGTTGTGGGGAAGCCAGTTGAGCCTCAAAGTGGTCAAGCCAGGAACAGCAGTTTCGTCACGGTTGCATAGCCGCTTCAGTACTTCACCCCCCAGAATGGAAGTCTCTTCACAGCCAGGTCATGACTTGATCTCATTCATCAATGCTTCACCCACTCGTAAGCACGCTCACTGAGATCTTACTACCAAGGCTAAAGAGGTGATAGCTTACCATGCTGTCGATTCGGTCAGGCAGAAGCTTCGAGGGGCTGACTTCATGGAGATTAAGGTGCATCGCCAATTCTTCAATCAGGGGTGCTCTAATTCATTGGATCAGTAGGAGCGAGACTCGTGGGCCTCTTTCTGCAAACCAGGAGGAAAATATTACCTGACGCGCAACACCTCTACCATCGTGGCATTCGCCATTGGCAAGAAATGGCAGGTCGGTCAACGCCAGAAGAACATATAATGATCCCCCTTACTGAAGCACGGGCTTAGTCAGGAAATCCAATCGCTATGATCGGTGCACATACGGACTCCCCGGTGCTGCGAATCAAGCCCGTCAGTAAGAAGCAGGGCGATGGTTTTATACAAGTAGGAGTGGAAACGTATGGAGGAGGCCTATGGCATACATGCACGTCGAAAACGTGGCCTTGCATCGCAAGCCGCTGACTCGACGTAGGGTTCGACCGGGATCTGAGTATCGCAGGAAGGGCCATGGTTAGGAATGGGAAGGGAAGTTTTATCCAGAAACTTGTCAAGGTTGACCGACCACGTACATCAACTTTTCCCCAAAGCCGCACACTAGATGTCTAATGATTGTGTAGTTCTTCGAATACCCACGCTTGCTATACATCTGGATCGTCAGGAGACATTCTCGTTCAATAAGGAGACCCAACTGTTCCCAATCGCAGGACTTGTCGCAGCCGAGCTTAGCCGTCAAGGTAAGACAGACGACAAGCCCACGGTCAGCACACCTGAATCAGAGGATGCTCCTTTCTATCCCCTGAAGGCACCGGTGGACCGACACCATCCGTACATTGTTGAATTAATCGCAAAAGAGGCAGGCGTCGAAGCTGCGGATGTAGTGGACTTTGAGATGGTGCTTTACGACACACATAAACCATGTGTCGGTGGTCTTAACGAAGAGCTCATTTTCTCCGCTCGACTGGACAATCTCGAGATGACTTATTGCAGCACCATGGCTCTCATCAAGTCTGTGGCGGCGCCAGATTCGTTGGACGAGGAAAGCTCAATCCGTCTTATATCTCTCTTCGATCACGAGGAGATTGGGAGCAATACCGCACAAGGCGCGGACTCAAACCTACTCCCAGCCATTGTTCGTCGGCTCTCGGTCCTTACAGACGACGAAGTGGAACCTGGCAATACTCTTTACGAGCAAACCCTCGCATCGTCATTCCTCGTTTCTGCAGATATGGCCCATTCAATAAATCCAAATTATGCGGGTAAATACGAGTCTGACCACAAGCCGGAGATGAACAAAGGCACCGTGATCAAGATCAACGCTAACGCGCGTTATGCAACCAACTCGCCTGGCATTGTGTTGCTGGAAGAAATCGCTCGTAGAGCCAAGGTACCCTTGCAGCTGTTTGTGGTGCGTAACGACTCGAGCTGTGGCAGCACCATCGGACCGATGTTGGCAGCAGCTTTAGGGGCAAGAACGCTCGATCTAGGCAATCCGCAATTAAGTATGCATAGCATCAGAGAGACTGGCGGCGTTTATGATGTCGATTATGCCATCAAGCTGTTCGAGAGCTTCTTCGAGCATTATTCGGAGCTAGAAGGGAAGATCCTCGTTGATTAGGCGCCTTCAGAGGCCAAACTTTTGGGGCGCTTTTCGATGGGCCCGGCGGATGCTGTATGTAAACCTTACATACGCTCTATATATGTATTATATACACCCCGAACTATTGCTATGCCTGTTTCTTGATAAATACCGGTCGATGGCGAATCGCGGAGGAGCTCCAAAACGCTATCCTAGCAACGCAAAGCAATCACGATTTGTCAAACAAATAATACGATCGTTCGGGAGTGCAAAGCACAAGCAATCATCGAGTCAAACAGATATCCCGAAATTACTGATCACGCCGTCTAGTACGATGGGTCCTCGTGGATCAAAGGACGCACAGCCAGGCCAAAACTTGGGCGCAATTGTAAATCATCAATATGCTTCCCAATATAATAGGGAAGCTTTCTATAATGCGTGTCCAAGTAACGTCGAAGAGAAAGTAAGAAAATTGCTTACAACAGAATCAAGTCGATTAGGCATTTCAAAAATCTTCACTTACAGAAAATTTTTATATTGACTTGGGTTAGCCTTACTTGGCCCTAATCTTGCCGAGAAGAAGTTCAAGCTAATTGCTCTTCGAGAAAGCGACAAGTTTGACTATCGACTAAAATACCTCGTCTCCCCTATCGATCAATCTAGGGATTGCCTTGGAATAGAGCTGCACTGGTCGACTAGAAACACAATTTCAGATCTTGCTTTCGAAAATACTGCTGATCCAGGTAGTCCTCTTACGCGTTTACTGATGGCAAAAGGGGCCTCAAGGCAAGGTGTAATCTGTCAGGATACATACGCGCTACAAGAGGACAACCTTGAAGAGAAGCTCCGAAAGAAGGGCCACGTTCCCATAAAGTATTGGCCACTCGAGCATAAAGCCATGCATGAAGAGTTTTTCGACTGGGTTTTAGAGAGCAGCGAAGCAAAAATTTTGGGTTATTTGTGGTTCACCGAACCGGGGAAGATACAAGACGATTAAGCGTGGGTGTTTCAGAACCTCAACTTACTTGGTAACAACAAAGCAAAACAAGACCTCTGCGATGTATGGTAAAAATCTATATCACGGATTTCCAACGTGCGTGGCTGAAGGGAGAGCACGGGAGAGTAGCGAGCGAGCGTAAGGGACTACAAAAGGAGTAGATAGACCAAATAGGCCTTAACGAGAGATACAGCGACGAGGCCTAAATTAATAAGCGGTTATATTATATTAAATTCGGGGAACTATAGATTTATATATAACTACTGTACATAAACACACTAGCCGTGAGATATTCGATGGAGACCCACAAGCAATTACCAATTTTCAAATTGACGAGCGGAAGTCACGGAATCCAAGCCGTCAGCATCCCTGGCTCCCCCTGGCCAGAAAAGTTGGCACTGAGAGCTATTCTAACTTCACAACAAGAAGAGCAAGGAGATAATTTTCAATGACAAAGATGTAGACCTAGTCAAGGCGAATAAGATCTTCATAGAAAGTTTTTCGATTGGAGGACTGGTTGCTAACATACGTTGGTGTCAAAACGTTGAGAACCGCGATTTTTCTAAGCGACACTGTGCCAACTTTTCTGGCCAGGGGGAGCCTGGCCCCTTAATTATCGTATAATCGCAACTTCTCCGGTCATGCGTAGTTCTCGTCTCTGATTTATATACGATCTTGTAGACATGGTCGAGTCAGCTAGATACTTGACAGGCGATAAGGAAGGTATCCGTGACTTTATTGATAGATTTGATGTAAGTGTCGAGTGCTACTTTTCTTGATTGGTACCCATACGACTCTATTTCCATGCCAGGTCTCTGCTTCGAATTTTCCATCGTTGCTGGGTTCGCAGTGAAGGTAACTTTTTTTCGCCGAAAAGCCAGGCTTCTAACCATATATTATCCAGGTGTTCCTGTTCGACTGTGATGGTGAGTCCCCTCAGAGTCAATAGGTTGGAGATGCGAAGACAAGGGCAAACAATCCTTGGGGATGAGACCCGGGAAACATGGCTCAATAGAGAAGAAGATAGGGGTCCTATGGTCTGGAGACCATCTCTTCGAGGGGACGGTCGAGACGTTAGAGATGCTGCGGAGCAAAGGTATGGAGTGAGATACGATCTCCTCATCGCGCGCATCTGACCAAAGGCTGCACCAGGCAAACAGATCGTCTTCGTTACGAATAACAGCACCAAATCCAGAGCGGATTACAAGAAGAAGCTCGAGAGCATGGGTATTCCAGCCAAAGTGGTATGTTCTATCATCTCCTCCCAGAATTCCCCCCCTCGGCCCTATTTCTAGTCTCTCATTCTTCCACTGTCCAACAAGTAATCCTGCATTTGACATTTGGTCCCCATACCTCTCTGACCCTCTCCACCTCCAGGACGAAGTCTTCGGCTCCTCCTACTCCGCCGCAATTTACATCTCCCGCATCCTCTCTCTCCCACCCAACAAGCGCACCGTCTTCGTCCTCGGCGAATCCGGCATCGAAACCGAGCTCGCCTCCGAATCGATTCCCTACATTGGCGGCACCGATCCCTCCCTCCGCCGGGCCCCCACGCCCTCAGACTACACCTCCATCGCCGACGGCAGCGCGCTCGACCCCTCCGTCGGCGTCGTGCTATCTGGCCTCGACTTCCACCTCAGCTACCTCAAGTACATGCACGCGTTCCACTACCTGCAGCGGGGGGCCGTGTTCCTCGTCACCAACCAGGACACCACGCTGCCGTCCGCGGGGGCGCTGTTCCCGGGGGGAGGGGCGTGCGCGGCGCCGTTGGCGGCGATGGTGGGGAGGGAGCCAGTGGCGCTGGGGAAGCCGAGTCAGGCGATGATGGATGCGATTGAGGGGAAGTTTCGGTTTGAGAGGGGGAGGGCGTGTATGGTGGGGGATCGGGTGGATACGGATATCAGGTTTGGGATTGAGGGCGGGTTGGGCGGGACGTTGGCGGTGTTGACGGGGGTGAGTGGGAAGGAGGACTGGGAGGAGAAGGGGAAGGAGGGGGTGAGACCGATGGCGTTTGTGGATCGGTTGGGGGATTTGAGGGAGGGGGCTTGAGCGCCAGGGAGGGAGCATGACAAGGTCGAGTGGGGGACGCGAAGCATACAGTCATAGATTGCGGTCTTTAATGGGTTGCGTATCGTCCACCTATGTTCATGCGCAAAAGTCTCATCCCAGCCCTCCATCGACGCAGAAGTCGACCCTGTTCCTGACAATGCGAGATCCTCCACTATTGCTCACAACGCCAGTACATTACCCGATCTCTTACAATTCATACCTTTGGTATGACGATAACTTAGCAACCAAGCAAAATGAAAGCGTTTCGTTGACTACTAATATGAACCTTCGATCTCCATGCTGCCCAACTGAAAATCTTGACACTGCCTCATGTCTGTCAATACCTCGTCGAGCAATGCTCCGACCTCCGTTGTGACCCGCACCCTATTCCAATCGCCTCTTGTCTTCCAGATATGGTCCATGAGCGCACAATATATCTGCTCCAACTGCTCCACACTGCATCCGCTGGTTCGCACAACAAGAGTGTCGAGCAGCTGCTGTGTGAGTCTGTAATCTACGGAAGGTTGGGGAGGTGAAGTATTGTCGTCATTGTTGAGTAATGCGTTTATATTTGAAGGACGGTGGAAAGTAGGGACTTGAGGGGTCTGGGATGGTTGCGATTGTTGCGATGGGTTGGACTGCGATGATGGTGCGGACCCTTGGGAGTCTATCCTCACGTCAGCAGTCCAGTCCCAAGAAAGAGACAAAGAAGAGGGCGCACTCTGTGTGTCTGGTAGTTGTGAATTCGATGGAGCGGGTTCGGGGATCATGGACATATCTGGGCCATCAGGCTTGCCATGGGAGCTCTGCGTGTTTTGCGTATTGCCTTGTGTAGTATTGAAGGGACCCGAAGAACCTGACTCCTTCTTTCCAGACGAAGTCGTAGAGGCATAGTTAGTATAGTCATTTGGGTTTGAGCCCTCCACCATAGGAGTGATCGCGCTCCTCTGCGAGAGACTGCCCGGATACGACCTTCGCTGCTCGAGAGAAGCAGGGCCTCCTGTGTGATGGTGGAAGGGCCTAGTCTGAGCGGAGGGTCCGAAGGAGCTGCTTTGGGTATCCTTGTCGGGAGACTGATTTTCCTGACTATTACTGAATTGGGTGCCTTCGCTACGAGAGGGTACAGAGGTACCATTGCTGTGTGGCCGATTTCGCAAATCGCTTAGGTCTGATAGAACATTCGAAAACCCATTGGTCAGTTGGCTGGGCTGGGAAGGATTCGATGGAGTATGTGGATGATGAGTGACGCCATTCGCGATAGGTTGTCCAAGCACGATAGGGCCAGATTGCTGCTCGGTCGAGCTGCCTAGGCCTTCATGAGATGATTCTGATGGCATGATCGCGAGCCTATGGTCCTCTTCTGTAGTGGCCTGCTTTGCTTTCTCAATCATATCCTTCTCGCGCTTCATTTCGCGTGCCCAGACCTGCTCGAGGTCGGCCAAGAAAGTCGGCTCTTGATAATCGTAAGTGCTCATATCGACCTCCACATTAGCCTGAAGTTCGTTCGCCTTCAAAAGCCTGTCTGTATCCCCAAGAGTTTTCGCGTCTTTGGTTAGTTTCTTGATGTCCGCAAGGAAATCCTTTGGTCTTTTGTAGTACCCATTCGACAAGCGCTTCTCAATCGTCACAGTCTCTAAGTTGTAGAAGAATTTTCCAGTCGATTGTTCCACGAGACCAGGTTCACCATGCGCATCGAAGCCTTTCTCGTACGGCCGAAATTGGGCCCCACGACGCTGTTCAGCTGGTAAGTCCGACGTGACAATCGAAGGGTCGTCTTCATCGTAGAGGTATCTGATCTGGCTTTCATCAACTACGCCGGTCCTAAACTTCTTGTGCTTCAGCTTAATTTGCTCCATCACCGGCTGTATGCGCAGTTTCAGAACGTTCAAGAGATGGCGATCCCTTTTCTTCTGCTCCTTGAGCTGTGCTTTGGACATTACCTCAAGGCTTTTGGATGGCTCTGCTGGTACTGGCGCAAGCACCTCGAGCTTGCGCTTCTTGCGATTCGCAGGTTCTGGGAAGTCGGTGGGAGATAGGTTCAGATGATTAGTCACGAATCTGAAATACTCTTCGCGTGACGCCTTTGGCGATCGCTGCACAAGATACTGGTTCTTCAAGGAGTATCCAAAGAGCTTCTTGATCATCTCCGGATCCACATCTTGGTCCTCGCCTTCATGTATGCCTAGTAGCAACACGGGATCTGTCGGCGCTAATGTTCGTAACAATCCGACGAAGGTCGACTTGGCCGCATCGGTCATTGTTTGATACCAGATATCGACATTTGGTATGTAAATCACACTAGGCTTGTGCCGCCGAACTTCGGTAAAGAGCTGGATCATTGTTGCCTCCGGGGACCGGGTCGAGTCACTTAGCAAAGTCGGAAGATCAAATGCCTGCACGTGAAGACCTTCGAAATGATTCAAGAGCGCACCAGCCAGGTACTGCTGGCCCATGCCAGGCAAGCCTCTAACCAGAAGTCTTGGGCGAAATATTCGTGAACGCTCGAAATCCTGTTGCATCTGCTCGGCTTTCATTCCTTTGTCGTCTTCCGCATCTTCAAACTCGGCTTCTTCCAAAGCCGTAAGTCGTTTCTTTTGAGGAAGTATGCTGGCAAGGGCGTCTTTCAGCTCGCCGAGAGGTCTTCGCAGCAAAGGCTCAATGCTCAAGGGTAGAGGTGCAGCGCCTGAAGTTGATGATCTCTCGGATGATGGCACCATCTTCTTCACAGAGATCATGAAGTCTTTCGCAGTAACGTTGATCGTCTCAGGATGTATTAAGAGCTTTTCGTTCGACTTGTAGATTTGAGGATATCTTCTTTGCACTGCGTTCAAGGCTGCCTCAGTGCAAAGCGCTCGGAGATCAGCGCCTCCGTAGCCTTTCGTGAGGAGGGCAAGCTCATTCTTGATATGGGTCTCTAGGGGCGGTTCCCAGCCCTTGGTGTGTATGTCGAGAATGGCCCTTCTCGCTTCAGTGTTAGGCAACGGGAAGTAGAACTCCCTGTCAAACCGACCAGGACGTCGTAGGGCAGGATCTATGGTATCGGGTCGATTGGTCGCTCCTATGACAATCACTTGACCACGCCCATCCATTCCGTCCATCAAAGCCAGCAATGTAGAGACGATGGAGGAATGTATCTGTTCCTGCTTGCTGGATCTTACAGGAGCAAGGCCTGACAGAGAATCAGTAGCTGACTTCCAGCAGAGTATATAAATACGTACCATCTATTTCATCAAAGAAGATTATGCTCGGCTGCGTCTTTCGGGCCTCGTCAAAGAGAAGCCGCAGCTGACGTTCCGCCTCACCAACCCATTTGCTCAATGCATCTGCGCCTTTTCGCATGTAAAATGTAACCTTTCTGCCTTGTGTACTGACACTGGAAGCCAAGGCACGAGCCATCAGTGTTTTACCAGTTCCAGGTGGACCATGGAACAAGACTCCTCTTGGAGGTGTGACATGAAACCTCTGAAAGACTTCTGGATAAAGTAATGGTAGGGCAACCATTTCCTTCAATTGATCGATATACCCTTGCAAGCCACCTATACTGTCAAAATTGACATTCTGATCGACGCCAAGTGGATCTGTATCGGCCAAAGCTTGCTTCTCTTTTACTTTTCCAGGGTTGGCAGGCGTCCCAGAAGTTGTCTGCAGTGCGTCGGCTCCATGAGCTTGAGCAGGTGGAAACGCACCGAAACCGGGAGGGACGGCAGAAGTGGGTGTTATGCCGACTGTCCCACCAACGCCTGATGCACGCGGACGTTGCATTAGCTCATCCTCGCTGCTATCCGAGTCTGCGCCAGCGACAGCTCCAAGACCACCTGGGCCGCCGAAGACTGGAGTCGGGCCACCAGCGCCACCAAAGGGCCCATAAGTAGAGTATAGGCTTCGTTGCCATCCTCCCGCACCTCTAGCTCGTTTAGAAGGAGTGGTGGCCGAAGGAGGACCATCATCGTCGAGTTGCAAAGCCAGGTCAGGCCGCAGAATACGATAATCGACCTGCTTTCGCGCTCGTCTCTTGGGTTTGTCGTCGAAAAGGATCGCTGCTCTGGCGGTTCGGCGCGGTCGACCAGTTTGGAGATCTTGCAATTCTTCTGCGAGCTCCTCTGCCTCTTCGCTATCATGTTCGTCAGACGATGGCCCTCTGCGGCTACGAGATCGACCTTTTCCGCCTCCCCTGGCTCTCCCACGAGAGCTGGCGTTACTATCGTCGTTCTGGCTGGCCTTGCGCGGTGATCCAGTTGGAGCTTCGGAGTCCGAGACATTTTCTTCCTCGCCGTCGTCAATCCCAGGCTCGAAGTCACTGCTTTCTTGCTGGGCACCCTTCTGCGAGTTCCGCGTTCGTCGTTGCTCTCGACCTGTACGAAGGGAGCGGCGCCGCTTCCGATCACCGGTTCGGACTTCTTCAACAGTCATTTCGCTATGCCTGCGCTTGTTACGTCGGGTGGCGCGGCCAGGCTGGCTTATTGGGTCTTCGTCATCATCGTCCCCTTCTTGGAGTGCCTCATCACCTGACTCCGGTATAACGGCGACTTCATCCATATCAAGATGCTGGACTGTTGACGTATCTCCTAGAGCGACGTCTTGAGCTCCTACATTGGCAGCTGCTTGCAACTCTTCAGCAAGATCATCAAACCCATTGTGACTGGCGGCGACTTCGGCCTGGCCTGCTTCTTCTATCGACTTTCTTGTGTTCCCAGAGCTCTCTTCCTCCTCATAGACCACGCTCGTAGGTAACGACTTCGCACTCTTGCCGCCTATTCTCGGTCTTTCAGGACCAAGCTCAGGACTTTTGGTGCCCGGACGAACCACATCCGCGTGGCGACCTGAATCGGTCAGAGCCACCATAGCTTCGGTTTCATCATGAGCGATGCGGCTGCTTCGGCGTGTCCCTAAGTGTATTTCCGAGGATGTGGGTCGCGTGCCAACACTGCCGCTTCGAGCTCTCGTGCTGCGTCTTGTAGTCGGTCCAGGTGTTGGCTGAGGCGTCCGGACATTGAGCGTCACCATCAAAGATTGCTTGCCAGGCTTCCGCTTTGGTGTCTTTACTTCCTCATCCGATTCCTCCACAAGCGATTCCTCACTTTCCTGATACGTCGGACGCTTTTGGGTAGTTTTGCGCTTGGGCCGTCCAGTTTTCGGGTCCAGCTCAGGCTCTTCGTCCTCCTGCTCCGATCCACGCGAAGCTTCGCTAATCTCACCTGCATCGCTCAGCTCTTCCGAGTCATCGCCGTCATATTGTCTTCGCTGTCTCTTGCGAGCTGGTTTGGCTTTTTGGCTCTTGGAAGGCTTTGACCGTCCAGGCCTTGCGCCCGAAACACCATAAGTGGAATCATCAGAGTCGGATTTGGTGGGATCGAAGTCCTCAGCCTTGCGCTTCGATCTGGTGGGCATGCTGATAAATAGACAGGGCGACAGCTGCAGTCCGGTATCGTCAAAGACTGGGTGCTCGCCGAGCAAAAGTCAGAGACGGTAAACGGCTATCATACCATGGAGTCGGCCATGCAAGCACTTCTGCGAAAGCTCGGAGGGTTGCGATTAGTCAAGCTTGTAGTCAGTGTTGGCACTGGTGAGCTGTAGCGGTAGAAAAGCCTTTCGCGATCATTTGTTCACATCTTCTTCCCAAAGGAAAAACCTGATGCATGTTCCATCTTGAAACGGGCGAAAGCGTGAAAGGAGGAGGGCTGAGGATAGGGAAGGATGAAGTTCATATTGAAGGTGATGTGGGTTGGGACTTGGGATTCGAAGGCGGGCCTGGTAACCCTGGTTTCTCTGGGAGACGATCGACACTAACGCTAGTCAGCCCGTTAGCGGCCAACCACACACGACTCTGTCTGCCTATGCGCTTGGATCTGTCTTGCGCCAGTTCTCGTAGTCGTTACGTTTAACAAGAACTAGTCCGTCATGTCACGAACAGCTTGAAGGAAAAGCCTGCCCAGATCACATTATATTGTGACTACCGCGTATCGCTCGAAAGGGTTTTCTAGACCCGATTTCCACCCACATTTTCACGGCCTCCAGCACTTTCAATTGCTTTCGGAAATACATGCAATGACTCGAGGAGAGTATAAACACGTCTACGTCGAAGTCACTAAGGTACGCATGCAGCTGTCAATAACTGCGGCTTAAAAGCTTATCGCTGCCTTGCCCGTCGCCATATCTCTGGCGAATATCACGTGATGACGTGTCATCCTCGGAAGAGTACTTTATGTGGGCTGGCCGGCAGGGAACCTGGCACGCCCCAACAGGGCTTCGATGAATCTCTGCATTGGATACTGACGATGGACCGTCGCTGTGATGCATAAGGACTGTCAATGCGTTGAATCAAAGTCATATCAATCATGTGTCCCCTAACCGTGTGTATCGCTCCGCGGTTCGCATGTGCTTAGGGCGTCCTACTCTCTTGAACAAGTGAAACGTAATTATCATAGGTGTTCTGCGCAAAGTGCTTCGAGAGCTACAGACCAGCAGCTTCTTCCGATGAATGGGCAAATAGCGGCTACGAAAGGACATAGCGAGCAGTGATATCCTGTTTAATCACCCGTGCCATGCGAACGGTCCTGCCCCCTGGATTGAAGTAATATCTCACATACTTGTCGCTCGATAAGGTACAGGCGTTATGAATGTCGAGGAAAAGCCGACGGTAATAGCTGTGACGGTGGGAGATGTGTATTTGTGAAGGCGGGTGGTGAAAGTTGGTTCAATCACGCAAAACTCGAAGTGGTTGGCATCGCCGGCGTCGTGTGTATAAAGACCAATGGTAGCTGGCTGCTTTCTATATTCAGCCTTTACTGGCATTGATGATAATAATGATGGGTAGGACGGAGTATTTTCTTTTGAAGTTGTGGAAAATGGTGGAGATGGCGCTGGGAGCGTCAAAGGTTCTCGGCAATTGCGATCGCGCTTCTCCGTCCTCCAATTTAACTTGCATCTACCCAATTTCTTGATTTGCGACGAGTGCGAACGTGATTGTCACTCCTTCTCTTCTCCTTCTCTAGATCTGTCTGCCTTCATCACAGGTTTCAGCATCGTGTTTGATCGTCTGAGTGGCAGTGTGAGGGGTATTTCGGATCGAAACAACCGTTTGAAGGACCAATTTAGAGGCTGTGCTCAAGCCCCAATGTTGCAACACGCGCCCAGCATCCGACATGGAATCTGTTATCGACCATGACTCCCCTCTGGCCCATTACCTCGAAGGTACAGTGACTCATTCCTCTTTGAATCTACTGCCCATTATTTCACTAATCCCTCGGAAAGGTGCTGGAGAAGCTGACACACTCAACGAACACCCATTGTCAACAACCGATGACGCCCCAACTTCGCCAAAAGCAAAGACTTCTTTCGCTCCTCAAGGACAGCCTGTACCACAATCAAAGAGCCGGAGGAGGCCCCCTCAACTCCGCAATCTGGACATCTTCGCCCCAACCAGTACGGTCGCTCGGCTTCACAAGTCCTGCTCGGTATGCTTGCGAAGCCATTCCCCCCAATATCAAAGATGGCACTCATCATTGTTGTGAATCAGAGTACCATAAATTCTAGAATCGGCTGGGCCGAGAATACACATTTCCTTGAACAATTCCGCTATACACTTGTCGCTTCCCAACTACTCAATGAGCACCCGAATCCTACGACATGCCGACGCCAAGATCTTCCCTCGCCAGCGGCTGATACCGCCGTCCAGCCAGATGCTGTCAATTTAAGCCTCTTTGGGTTATCGGTGACAACTACAGCGGCGTTCGCCATAGCCTGGGCAATCAATTCGCTATGCAGGACGGGCTTGGAGGCCATCGGCTACAAAAGAACCTATCTAGCTTCTATTATACTATTGCTCTTTGTAGTGGGGCTTTACTGCTATTTTCGGCGGCAGTGGCTCAAGTACTTGCGAAGCCGGGCTATACGCAATGCTTCCGTGTTGGTAGCAAATGCTCAAGGCTTCGACACAGCGGCGTCGTCCGCAATCACCTTTATCCAAGAAGTCGAGCTGGTCTCGAGAGGATATAGAATGTACGCAGACTCGTAATCTCTTGATGGGCAGTACTGATGGGTTGGCAGAAGTAATCCACTTTCTCCCGCTACCCGCCTTGAGGAAGCGAGCCAGACCAGGAAATGCGGACGGTTACGACGCACTGTGCAACGGTCACTTCTCCCCTTGGTCTCCTCATATTACAAAGCTTTCGAAGTTGCAAGACCACTAGCAGTTGAGGGTGATTTGGAGAAGTACTACGATATCTATGAGATCAGCAGATCAGATATACAGGAGGGGGAAGACGTTCCTGTCCTCCTGGCCGAAGATGACGATACCGAGACCCTCAAAGCGCTTAAGCTAGCTTTCCAAAAGCTTCATATGAATCGGAAGCTCTACCTCTGCAGTCTTCTGGCATTAAGCGCAGATGGATCGAGGTCAGACTTCCGAACGTGGTCAGCTGCAAGCGAGTCGTTGGAACATATAGCATCAGAGACCGCGAGGATGGCTGTCAACATTGACGAGATATTGGGCGAAGAAGAAGGTAGGCTGGCTGAATCAGCATATAATCGTATCCCACTGACCTTTCGTGCAAGGCTTTAACGTACCGCCAACCCCCAAGGTACCCCTGACACCAGGTAAAGAGCGTATGAGAACTCAAATGAGAAAGCTGGGATCTCTAACTCAAGGCATTCGCGGTCTTCAGGCCAAGATGCATTTATTGCGAGAGGAGTCTGATAGAGTCCTCGACGAGTCAAGCGATGCCTCCGAGCTTGGTGCGAGTATGCTCATCCAGTACGATTCTATTGGAGAAGACCTCAAAGTGCTTATGAGGGAGTGGGAAGACGGCCGTACAGCGTTGGCCACCAACATTGGCAAGAACGAGCATCGACTATCCCTGCCGCCAAATGGAATGCTAGCACCCATGTCGCCCACATCAAGTCTCGGTGGCTTGACGGCTGTAGGAGGTAGTCCACCAGACGCATTAAAGGCCCTCAACAGCTATCCGAGGTCTCCCCGGTCACGCTCCAGTACTACAAGCACCAGCTCAGGCGAGGAGATATTTGAGGCAGTGGCTCTTCCGCGTCAAAGGAGTTCATTGACAAGAGATGAAAGGATTGCGAAAATGAAAGAGGATCGTATACGGCAAGCGATCGCTAAAGAGAAGGTGGATGCAGGCACGCATATGCTTAAGGAATTAGAGACGGTAATAAAGTTACGACCCCGAGGACGAACGACTGGACGAATGACCTCGGTTTGATGATCTGCATTCATGATACTTGAGACCTTTGGTATCTTGGTGGGCATCTCTTAGCGCAGCGAGAGATGGCGTACATATTTCTGGTCGTACTTTCAGGATGCACGTTATCGGTCAGCACATGGATGAAGGGGAAGGATGTACAAAAGCATCAATAGAATTGTGAAACAACGACATAGACTCTGTAATATATGTATCTTTCAAAGGCATAGTAATGACGCACTTTATTGGCCATTCGAGCAGCTGAGAATCAAGTAAGGTGGCAATCCAGGTACAGTTCGATCCGACCTCTATCAGAGATAGTCTCCCACGAAAGGAAGCGTTGACTTGGCTATGAAAATCTGTAGAGCTGAATAACATCCTGGAGGGAAAGTAGCAGCATCAGGTGACCTGAGCGCGAAAAGTCGCGTAATCTACGCGATCTAGAGCTTATCCACCACCTGCTCCGAACTGCCTACCACACTCTGTCAAGCAACAGACGTGTGCCAAAGGCCTTCCCTATACTCAGATCATACAACAACTCACAGCAAGCCAAGAGTAAGTGTAGTAACATGCGGGAGATACCTTGGTACACAGTGCTGAATCAGATGCTCAGTGCTCGAAGCGCGATTAGAGCAGGCCAACCTGCTGAAGAAGGTATAATCGTGCTTCTGTAGATACTGTCAGCAAGCTAAGACCGTCTACAGGTTGTTGACGCCATCAAAGATCTGGTCCAAGATTGCAACTTCGACTGCAATGACTCCGGCATTGCTCTTCAGGCCATGGACAATTCCCACGTTGCGCTAGTCTCCATGATGCTGAAAGCCGAGTCCTTTTCGCCATTCCGCTGCGACCGCAATATTGCACTGGGCATCAACCTCAGCTCGCTCATGAAAGTTCTACGATGTGCACAGAACGAGGACATCTTGACGCTGAAGGCCGACGACGCGCCCGATGTGGTCAATCTGGTGTTCGAAAGCAGCGACAGCGATCGGCTCAGCGAGTACGATATCAAGCTTATGGATATCGACCAAGAGCATCTGGGCATTCCAGAAACGGAATACGCAGCTACCATCTCAATGCCTTCAAGCGAATTCCAAAAAATATGCAGAGACCTGATGGCACTATCAGAATCTGGTATGAACAACCCGCTATCTTCTAAAATTCCAGTGTTGACAGATCGTGCAGTTGCTATCGAAGCTACAAAGGAGGGCGTTAAGTTCTCCTGTTCAGGTGATATTGGTAACGGAGCAGTCACACTGCGAAGCCACACCAATGTTGAGAAGCCAGAATTGAACGTGGACATAAGTCTTTCGGAGCCTGTCGCTCTCACATTCTCTCTCAAATATCTCGTCAATTTCTGCAAAGCGAGCGGTCTCTCTAGCACAGTCAAACTATGCCTATCGAATGAGGTACCGCTACTCGTGGAGTATGCACTGGCATCCAACAGCTATCTCAGGTTCTACTTGGCGCCAAAGGTACATAACTCCGCTGTTCTTGCCCCGACTCGGGTGCAGCTTTCATCTACTGACGTACAATACAGATTGGTGACGAAGAGTAGGCTAGGCGGAAAACAAAGCTTAATAGTGGACCACTGAAATGATTGTCGGCATTGAGGAAGGCTCACGACCAGGATACGGGCTACATGTTATCAGTGTATGTTTCCAAGCGAAGGATTCCTCCTTGTACAATGAACCATCGACATGTTTTACCAAAAGGTGTATGATAAGCCTCTTATGCTGCCTCGGTGCTTGTCTACGTCATAAGCGAAGCTCCAGAACTTGCCAACTTAGTCCTTAAATCTCACGACTTGAATTATACATATAATTTCCTACAGTCTACGCACAATGTCAACAAATCTTCCAGTACCCGAAACGAGGGTTCTGGCCATTGCTAGCCATGTAGGGTCACACGCACCGCGGTACGCCCTCAGTGAGAATGGCTGACACGATGACAAGGTTGTCTATGGGTGAGTCAATAATCACGAGGAGGCCAGCGCGAAGCTAGACGGTCCATTGCGCTTACTCCTGAAGGACCGTAGACATGTGGGCAACACGATGGCAGTTTTCGTTATGCAGACTCTTGGTTGTGATGTTGCGGCTCTCAATACAGTGCACTTCAGTACGCATGCTATCTTCTTGAATACAGCTTACCCTTAGAGCAAACGACGTCTTAAAATGCAATCGCTGAACAAGTGCAGGCAATCATACTGGCTACAAGCAATTCAAGGGCACCAAGACATCAGCGGAGGAAATCACCGACATCTACAATGGGCTAAAGCAAAGCTATCTGACTGATTTCGACGTCCTTCTATCTGGCTATGCGCCGAGTGCAGAAGCTGTCGACGCTATTGGTTCTATCGCTAGAGATCTCAAGTTGAAAGCGTCTACTAAAGCTGGCTCTTTCTTCTGGGGTAGGCCTAGCTGAACTCCTTTGCTGGTGGAGGGTGGCTGAGTCAGTCTCCAGTACTCGACCCTGTAATAGGCGACGAAGGTCGGCTGTACGTCAGCGAGGCCGTCGTGCCAGCCTACAAAAACCTTCTCCGCGACGCCGACCTCGTTCTGCCCAATCAGTTCGAAGCAGAGTAAGAAAGCAGCAGCGGCCCCCGATCCTCCTCTTGCGCGTTCAAGCTTACCAATGCTAGACTGCTGTCCGAGACCACAATTGACTCGATCGCTACCTTAGGGGATGCTATTGCCAAATTACACAAAACACACCGCCTTCCACACATTATAGTGACGTCCGTCCGTTTCGATCCATCTTCACCTAGCATCTCCATTGTAGGCTCCACCATGCGCACGGATTGCTCGCCTCGATTGTTCAAGATCGATGTCCCAGCCATCGACTGTTTCTTCAGCGGTACCGGTGACATGTTTGCTGCACTGACCCTGGTGCGCCTACGAGAAGCTATTACAGGAAACAACCTGGCCAGTACGAAGTCGTGGGTGTCGCCAGATGACGTCGAAGCCGTAGATCTTCCGTTGGCCAAAGCTGCCGAGAAAGTCCTGGGAAGCATTCAAGCCGTTCTAGAGAAAACGAAGAAGGCGAGAGATGAGGTACTCGGAGGCATGAGTGGTCCAATGAGAGATATGCAAAAGGACAGTGAGAAGAGATCACATCTTAGGAAGACGAAGGCCGCAGAGGTGATGATAGTGAGGAATCAGGACGATTTGAGAGATCCACATGTGCTTTACCGAGCAGAACCTCTGAGCTCTGGAGATGCAGTCAGCAAGGAGACGAGACACAATTCTAGTGATTTCAAGGATCAATAGGACGAAAGGGAGGACGAGAACAGCTCGCAAGCTCTCAGAATCAAGGCCAGCGTCATGGAGCATGGATGATGGGCTCTCAGAAAAGGGCCAGAGTAATCAAGGAAACAATCTTCACAGCCAGACCTACATTGAGTACCCTGAGCGCGTGAATCATCTCCTGGAGAGCTTCGAAGCGAACTGCATTCATGGACATTATTACCTATCCCGTACTTCCAAACCCACCCGCGCCTCTCACACTTTCTTCCAGCTCTTCCACAACCTGTATCTCAGGCGTGTATATCTACGCGGAAAGTCAGCAATCGCTTCGAGCTACGATATTCCATTCCGCGCTGGTTCACCCTTTCGATCACCAATTGCGCAATACGATCGCCCTCCTTGACTGTCGGCCAACAAAGTCAGCCTTTCTCTTGATCGACTACTCCGATAACGGTGTACCTTCGAAGTCTGACTCCGCGTGGTTGAACAGCAGCACCCTGTTGAGTGATTCCCAAATTAGCTTTATCGAGCCTCCAAAGCCACGAGACAGATCTGTCAATTTCGAGCTCCCAAAGCCTATCGCAAAGCTCTTCCCAATGCTCAAAAGACACCTACTTCACCTCCCCCCTATAATCACAATCGATCACCCCCGCCCCCGTATCAATGAAATTCTTAACCGCCAGCCCCGACCGCGGCGCAACCCTCCCATCTAAATTCTCATATCAGCCCATCATCCTCTTCCCACGCGACCCCCCTTCCCTCTCAACCCATATAAATCCAAAACTCACAGCACCCAGCACTGATAGCCATCTGCAACCCCGTCCCCACCAGCCCCTTCCCCCTCGCAGCTATCGTCGCCGCTTCCGAGGCGTAGAGGTCGTAGCCGGCCGCAAAGGCGCTGCCGCGTGTGGGTGTACGCGCCGTGGGCGAGATTTTTTTGATGAGGAGGTGTGGGGAAGCGGAGAGGGGGGGTATGGCGGGGGTGGTGGGGGGTTTGGAGTGGGTGGTGGACATGGTTCTTGGGCGTTTGGGGAGGGGCGAGGTTGGTAGTGAGGGAAGCTGGTAGGTGGTGTTTGATGATGGGGGTCGTGGTGGTGTGTTGGGCATGGTGGTTGTGGGTTGATTGTTGAAGGGTATGTTAGGGGGACGGGACGCGTCGCGTGTCAAGCAAATAGAGAATGATGTTTTAGGGTTGAGCGAGCGTCAAGGTAGCCTCGTTTTCGAAGAAGGTTAGGGGGTTTGATCTTTACTTGCCGTGACTGTTTCAACCCCGTTGAATGGGACGAGCGTTCAGGGCAGAGCTGTATACATGGCTGACTCTGCAGTGCTGCGATGATAACACGGATTGCGAATCGATGCACAGATGATATATGACAACGACCCCTGAACAACCGCCAAAGCCTCAGATAAAAATCTCTCCAATGCATCTAATACTCCCAGCGGTCCTATAATTCACCAAGAAGAGTTGCACTCTGTCTTCTCACATGCCAACAGCCCCTGAAAAGTGCCCCGTGCTGAAGCATACAATCTTAATCGGGTCCAAGAATTGTCTTCACCATCGAAAACAGTAGTCTCAGCGCGACCCATGTCCGCACTCTGCGGCGCCAACATATCCTTGATCGTGTCGACGCTGGACCAGGTTTTCACTGGAAAAGGCGCAGTCCTTGGCCATGCTCAGGAGCATCGCTCTCGACTCTATTCAACAAAGCTACAAGACAATGATAAAACTGATTGCCGACATTGACACCATTAGCGGTACCTGGAGCGTAAGTGTAAGCATTGGGATAAGCTGACACGAATCTGTAGAAGCCCCTGGCCCTGTGTTTTCAGCGCGCCTTTCGGCTTTGTGATGAGGTTCTTCAACGAAATCATCGATATTCGTAGCACCCCCGGGCGTTGCAACTTATTGAGACGTAGCTTAGACGACATCAGGATTCTGAGCTGTCAGGTTGTCGATCGCATGCGCCCAGTTCGAAAGGTACTACCCGCAAGCGTAGATGTTGTTAAGCCCCATAACGGAAAGGTTCTCATCAGTGTCTAGAAGAGCAGTGTATTCCTTGGATTCGAGCACGGAGCAATCACCATAGATATTGGCTACGCGGAGCAGCCAGTGGAAGAAAGTTTCGGTGTCGGATGAACAACGCTGAGCGATGTTGGAAAATTGGTCGATCTCGTTATGACGTTTTGACGATATTCCAGCAGTAGGCGAGGACACCGGATGAGAGATTTTTGCACTCTACTACCCCTCGAAGATCGAGTGGGGAGGCAGAGATGCCTGAGAGAAGAGACAGAGCGGCATGGGCCGTAGCTTGAGTGGTATAACGCATCTTTGAGAACCAAGCGAATATCCAACGAATGTTCTTGAAAGAAGTCTTGGAGTTGGATTTGACAGTGAAGAGCAGTTTAGAGAGAATGAATGGAGGTATTTTCGACGAAGAAAGTAGCACAACCAGCAAGAGAGTACTGACTGACCTTTCATAAGCTTCATGCGGAACGTGCTTTTCGGAACGCTTATGCGAGTCCACAGAGATTCAACGCTACAAATGGTAGCCATGATCCGGGCACAAGGGACGTCTTTATGACAATCTGTCTCATCTACATTCGGGTGCTGTCCTGACCAACCTTTGTATGGATCCGTAGTTGCTAGGTTTAAAAAGTCGCTGTTCAAAACGTGACGTTACAGACACCATAATGAAACTGATTCTTCGAATCATCGCATTTATCAGGGACACTCTTTGACGGCTTGCTTGCACATCAAGGAGTGTGTTGCTCTATCAAGAGTGATAGATAATCGAGTGGTATGACGGCTTTAGGTCAAGATGAGCCTTTTCTGAACCCTAAGATATTAACCCTATCATCTGACACGATGACGAGGGCGGAATGATACTTTATTGTTTTCATGTACATGCTTATCATCCAAGCACTCTTCAAAGTAGATAATATCTTCTATCCCGGACTTCGTTCACACGTTGTTGACGAAGTCATGCCAGCAACTGACTCTCCGGCCATAATTGTAGCTAGGTATTTGAGAGCGAATGGTTTTGATGAGGTACGCACGGGCATAGGAGTCGGACTGCTTGATCGACGATTTGGCGATTCCGCGATAGCACGTTCTGGGGTGACCATTCAACCTTTGAACCAACATATTGATGACCGCAAGATCAAGCCACATGGTGGTTGTTTCTTGCGATTTTGGCCAGCGTTGATAGAGGTCTGCATATAGACTGACCAAAGACCCATGCAACTAGACGTTCGATACATTTGTTAAAGAGGCTGGACTGTCGCCAGACGCGGGTGTGATAGAGGATGGCGATTTAACCATCGAGAAGATACTGGAGGAAAAGAAGATTTTCGACCTCAGCGTGAACTTTGAGAGACTTGGTGCGAGCGAAGGCCAAAAAGGGTGGAGTAATCGAGGTACATCATTCTGGCTCCGAGACTCCATGACTATTTCGCCTCTTCCTTGTTCAGTTGATGTGTTTCTTCTGAATATACCAAACCCCTATTGGTCAATCTTACCTCACTTTCGTTCTAATAGCTGAACTGCAGCGCCCTCATGTCCGGTCCTTATTCGAAGTCTGCCTGCTTCGTCGAATCTGTTGCATGTGTCGATTGAACCTTGGAGAGATGTGGACTCCGATGAGTCGTACCAGGTTTTGTTAGCCACGACGGCAGATCGAAGAATGAACATGCTACGGCTGGACTCTGATTTCACCCTCATGAGTTCAAATAGTGGTCTCCAGGATTCTCCAATTCTGTCTCATGCAACCATCGGTGATGGAATTCCGTTCACTATTTTTGCAGGTATGTCCGGGTCGGTCATTGTATATGATCATAGGACAGCCACAATAATCGAAGAACGCCGAGATCACAACAAGTACGTGGTCAAAGTCGCCGTATGCGGAGCGGGAAGATACTTGGCAACAGCCGGATGGGATGGGAAGATCTTCCTCTATGCTTTGAGTTTCAACGACGAAAAGCCGCTACTGGGAGACCCTTTGGCCTTCCTTAATCTGCCCACAAATCCCGAGACGATAACACCGATAAAGGACCGCAGTGGCACGGAAGACCTCTTAATGGTCACCCGCCACGATTCAACATCGTTGTACTTCTATCGCTTTCCAGATGCCGATAAATCTGGGCCACGCCCTTATGAAATGAGACTTTCTGGTAGCCAAAATCTTGCTCCATATTCCAACGCCTGGATTAGTTTCTCTCCGTCCGCTGTGGCGATTTGTCCGACGGATCCGACTTCGTTAGCTGTGGCGACGTCCTCCATACCTCACATGAGGCTTATAATCGTTCGTCTACTCATGCCCAACGTCGAGGAGCTCCACATACGAAGCCCCGAATCTGCCACGCAAGCGGCACAAACCCGCAACAACCTCGCCCTTCAGGACAGAGAAGACGCGGCAATACTCAGCAACGTTTCCACAATGGCTCCACAAACGCCGTATTCGACCCCTCAAATTTGTTGGCGTCCAGATGGCTCGGGGGTATGGGTGAATGGGGACGATGGTATCATACGTGGAATCGAAGCGAAGAGTGGGAAGGTTGTGGCTACGCTCAAGGATGGTAGGTAATATCGGAGCGTTGATATCCCATTCTAGCAATGCTGACACCGAAAAGGTCACGAAGCCGGGAGCAAGATCAGGACCATCTGGGCTGGCATGGTGGATACAATGCGAGGAAAAGAAGAATGGGTGGCTAGTGGCGGGTTTGATAAGAGGTTGCTCGTCTGGAAGCCTGAAGAATAGAACAAGAATGCTAGACTTACCCTCCTTGGTAGACGTATTGTTATAGCAATGGGCTTGAGCACTAGCTCGCTCTGTGTACCGATTCAGAGTAGTGGAAAGAGAGTCTCACAGCAGAGATAGTATAGCCCAGTCTCCATGCACCCTCACCCCACATGTAGAAGGAGGGTGTTTGGTAATGAAAGGGCCTGGAAGTGTTTCTAGGCACGTCGAAATGAAATCCTTCAGCGGCCGGGCATGGGGAAGCCAGCGGTGCTGTACACACATATGCCTTGTTTTCTCTGTGCTGAGATGGTGTACGGACACAGCGCAATCGTCATTGTTGCTCTGCGACCGCCGCTTCATGACCCTTGCGACTTACGTACGATTGTAAGCAATAGACTTAATCGGATGGCTTCGTATGCTCATAGAAACATCTGGTCTGCTGTCTGTAGAGCATATACTGGACCACTCCTCGCATGAGCTTTCGAAATGCAATCGACCCAGCACCTCCCCCCAAGGCTACGCAGTATCTCTCTTGCCCTCTTTGACCTCTTTCTGTTCAGCCGTCAGCTTCAAAGCCTCCCACGGAGATCTTGTCCCTCTACGAAGTACATACCAACGCCTTCATCGTCCCGTGCAGCGCATGCCTATGGTTCCTCCGGAACTTGGGGTCTGTGCCGTTGAGGGAGGGGTAGCGGTGGGTTTTTGGCTTCTTGATACTGCAGAGGCGCGAGCGAGTCAGCGCAGCCGGATAGATATGGTGGAGATCCTGGTATAGAGATGATAGCTGTCGGGAAATGGGTGATGTTACCCGTTGCGGTGAGCTTTCTTGCTCTGATTATGCTGAGACGAGTTCTTGGATTCTATGGAGGGCGCACGTTAGCTACAACGACAAGATCAAGATTTGCACGCGATAATCACTTACTGGCCATTGCGAGAGTTTATCAATGGAATGCCTTGGATCGAATCGATATCTCATGGGTTTGAAGATGTATGTGGTGTCAAGCTCGCTTAAATTATTTTGCGCTAGCTACTTTCAGAAGGCCGATCAAGCGGACGAGGTTCATGGGCCGTTCGGGCGATCACAGCTACACCTAAGGTACTCCTCAGTCCTTCTTGGGCTTTCTGCAGGATTGCTCCGAAATCTGGGCTCCAATGCGAGAAATTGAAGCGAAAGGAATGGAATGCTTGACGCTGGAACTATTCTGCCTGAGACGCAAAAAGACGACCCATATGAGCACACATCATAAGCCCATCATATGCCCCTAGAATTTCCATATATACAACCCAGCTTTCCCAAGAATGGAGCTTGATCACTTAGCCATCGCCGGCATCGACTGTCTTGCCTGTGCAGCGGCCTGTCTGGCTTGTGACGCGACAGCTTCAGCAAGTCTCTGGATCTTCTCCGATCTGACTTTGCGAAGATAGGCGAACAAGACAATGAACAGAACCTCCATCCTGTTCAAAAAGAGTGAGTAGCCCTATTTCCCAATTTGAGTGGCAGAGGACGCACCTTTCCTTGGTCATCATGAGCAACCCCTGGACAAGAACGCCTTTTGTGATCTGCGGTGAGAGACCCTTGAAGAGTGCTAATGGACCTTCATGGTCGACAATATATTTCATCACCTCGATGAAACTTTCGAATGGCTTTCCTTGTCTCGCGGGCGGCGGTCGTGACTGAAGGCCAACCTTGGCAACAATCAGAGGCTGTGTGACTAAGGTTGCGATGGCCTTGGACACGGCGCCGAGAACTAGAGGTGTAAGTTGATGTCTGAAAGGACTCCAGAATCACTGACAGAACGATTCCCATGGTCTCAGGGCGACCTTTCCAGGGAAGAATACCACCCTCAACCTCTGATATGCACCATAAGTAATTGAAGGATTGGCTACCAGCACCAGACTAGCTTTCAATCCCCTCCACAGTCCAGTCCACCGGTCCTCGCTCTGAACCACCTCTCGCCCGGTGTCTATGAGACCCTTCCTGTCTCCTTTTGGTTGTGTTTGCTGTCGGGTAGTCACGACGGACACGGGTATAGTAAATACCTGAGCAACAGCGCCTGCAAGAGCGCCTATCGAAAGCTCCGTTGCAGTACCTGGGGGCGTAGGAATTCTCTGAGAGTTGAGATAGAGACTCCGGACAGTTGAATACCAGTAGAAATATGCGAAGTTGGTGGAGACGACGCCGATCAGTGATCCATTGATGCCGGAATATAAACCTAAAAGACCCTCGTCTTTGAAAATCTTCCGGACGCCATCGATCGTAGAAGCATAGTGTGCGTCGTTAGTCGCGAATGCTTCGTCAGATGGCTTTCGCTTGACTTGGACTTGTATCCTGGTCTTCACGCTGCAGTAACTGTCAGTGCCAGCCAGGTTCCCCAATCCAACACTCACATATCCAAAGGGTAGACTATGGCATTAGCCAGAAGTGCACCGGTCGCTCCAGCCAGTGCATTTCCCCATGGTGGCAGCGGTGCTTGACCGGCTTTTGAAGCCATCGGACGTAGGAAGCCCTTCGGCTTACGCTTGTTCGTGCCTTGTCAGCCCACAGAAGTTCAACTCGCTGGGCATGGGACAGGCTCAAATGTTGCAACGCCTTTGCGGTGACCGGAAAATGTGTCGATGATCAGATAAGCAATGCTGGTGAAAACTTAGGCTGTTTCTGAGAAAGAGTATTCTACATCTACGTAATGTTGGCCAAGAGCTGCCCGCATCTGGAGCCTCAGGTGAGCCGAGGTCCACATCTGAGCACCGACCACCCCTAAACTTAGCTTCCCAAACAACATGAACCTAAAGTAAGGTAGGAGCATGCCCCCACTATCACACCTAAGGGAGGTAAGTTCCAGAATTTCTGTAACGGTCCAATAGTCAGGGAATTGAGCCACGCGAACAGGCAGCAGAGGCACGTGCTCTGTCATCCCCGTCGAAGAATGGATCCCTCACAGCGACACTCGACGCGGCCGAGCTATGTATGCGGGCCCTGGATTTGACAGCCGACCAGACCGAGAAGCGAAATATAGCGAAAAAATGTCATCAACTACTTGATCAAGCGGAGCGTCTGAGAAGCGGCAACGAATCTTCCGCTCCAGCAGAGCCAAGCGATGAAGTCGCCTCAGCGAAAACAAACCACCCCAGATTGAAAATCCCCGTTCCAAGTCGTCAACTCACAACTCGGGAGCACATTATTCTACTCAAAGGCTCCAAGCTCCATGGATCGGTCTTCCCACCCTGGAAGTCTGATCCAGAACCGTGTGAGTTCGATTTACTGGGTGGATATTCCCAATATATGTACGTTGAAGCCGTAGCATTCTGAAAGCATCCATAGATGCCTAGCGGGATCTTTAGATCGATCCTGACCTTCCTAGTGACGAGGCCAATCTGCCATTATCCGAGGACCAACTAGAAGTCTTCAACGGGTGGCGCCGGCCTGATGAACTGCTTTCAGCTTTCAGCGCTACCGGTGGTGCAACAGTTTTAACGTGTAGCCCGCCATCTATGACCGCACATGGCAGTGTCGACCTCATCCAGGATGTTACCACCGACTGCTCGTTTGTTGCAAGTCTTTGCGCTGGTACTGCTCGAGCGGAGCGTGGACATTCGAAAGTAAGCTTTTCTCCCAACTGCATACCCATTTGAAATTCTCAGGCATGCCTAGATACTCTCATCAATCATGCATCCTTATGATCACCAGGCGATGAAGCCTGCTCTGTCCCGCAACGGCAAATACATTTTCAAGCTACATTTCAATGGCTGTTTCCGAAAGGTCATCATCGATGACCGTTTGCCGAGTTCGCGGACGTCACGGTCACTGTGGGTTATTGATCGCCAGAATCCGAATTTGCTCTGGCCAGCGCTAATGGAGAAGGCATATCTAAAGGTTAGAGGTGGCTATGATCTGCCCGGAAGCAATTCAGGGACAGACATCTGGGTCCTCACGAGCTGGATTCCGGAGCAGCTATTCCTGCAAAGGTAAGAAGTAGTTGAAGATATTCATGTAAAGTATGGAAGCTAAAGGTGCTTGAACCAGTGATGGTCTCGTGCGTCAATCGCTTTGGGACAGACTATATAAGGCATACAAATACGGCGATGTACTTATCACAATGGGTACGGGGAAGCTTACCCAGACCGAAGAAGACTGTATGGGGTTAGCAGGAGAGCATGATTACGCAGTCCTTGCTATGAAAGAGTTTGGGGATCGGAAATTGATGCTCATCAAGAACCCATGGGCTGAGGGTACGATTTGGAAAGGCGATGTGAATTATGGCCAGCCCTCGGGATTTTCAATTGACCTCCAGCACACAATTGATACGAACGGCAAGCTTGCCCAAGCCCAGTCTCTAACCCCTGGAACCTTTTGGATGGATCTGAATGATATCTTCCAGAGCTTCGAGTCAATATATCTCAATTGGAACCCCGGGCTCTTCTCTCATAGAGAAGACTTTCATTTCTCCTGGAACCTTACCGGGACGCACAACTATGCGGGTTCCTTCAGGGCCAACCCGCAGTACAAGGTGTTCAGCAGCGCAGGTGGCGTCGTCTGGGTGCTGTTAAGCAGGCATTTCAAGTCTCGTGACCAGGCGAAGGGGAGGGAAGTGGGAGAAAGCGCTGGCGTGGGAGTAAATGACCGAGGATACATCAGTCTGTATGCCCACGCGAACAACGGGGAAAGAGTTTTCAGGAGCGACGGAGCCCTCCTACGGGGTCATTACGTTGATTCGCCAAATACACTTCTGAAGCTGGACATCCCCGTCAACACAGCATACACCATAGTCGTTTCAGAACAGGCTCTTCCACGATCGACCTTCAATTTCACGTTGTCAGCATTCTCCATGAAGCCTCTACTCATAGAAGAGGCAAAAGAAAGGTATAAACACCATGTATTTCAGCAGGGCGCTTGGACACCTTCAACCTCTGGCGGCAACGCCAGCAGCGCCATCTACTATATTAACCCCCAATATAATGTTCGACTGCTAGAGCGGTCAGACCTTTCGCTGTTGCTGGAATCAGAGAACGAAGACCTCCCCGTACATTTTAAGCTAGTATGGCCTCAGGGGAAGTCGATAACCTCAATCAAAACGCGCGACATCGTGGGCGACAGTGGAGAATATCAGAGTGGGTACGCGTCCACAGAGCTTTGCAACGTCGAGGCTGGCGTCTACACCATTGTCTGTTCCACGTTTGATCCGGGGCAGCTTGGCAAGTTCAGTGTGCGCGTTGGCAGTATGTCGAGGTGTATTGTCGACCGTGTGCTTACTCTTGAAGCTGGACGTCTAGCTTACAAAGTCGAACCGGCGATCTTCTGCGACGGCAACGATCGTCTCTTGGCCCCGCTGACACTTGGACGTATTACCCGCCTGTTCACGACTGCATTGTGGAACTCGCAATCGACGGTCAGGAATGGTCCTCGTTCCCCTCTGAAGCTGGCGCTTGAGTATGGCCGGGGGTCAAACAAGCAAGTTCTCGCAGCCAGCTGTGACGATGAATTCGTTGATACACACATTGGCGTTCGAACTCCAGATGTCGACGTCCAGCCGAGCATGTGTCACAGCAGAGGATTGTGGATCGTCATCGAGAGGTTGGGGCGGACAGGATTGCAGCAAGACGTTGAGAGAATCGATGTTGAAGTGCTCAGCGACGCCCCAATCGAACTTGGTAAGTGGGTAGCTGGGGGTGAGTGAAGAAGGCCTCTGGAGGCTATACCAACCAGGAATTGGGTAACGGGGCCCAAGGAATTCTGATTGCGACTTCCGACCACCTGATCTGTCGTTTCCACTCAAGCGATCCCAGTGTTTCAAGGCGGAACTAGATATGTAAGGCGCCCCACTGCGCAGCGGGTAATTTCATTGATCGTGGCCCCTTTTCAGAAATTCCACACTAATGAATCTGTTTCAGAGTCTATGACTCTGGGGGCCAGCCGAACCCTTCGACCTCCACAGTCTACTTCAAAGTTCGGAACAGGCTCAGATTAGAGTAGGGCTTAGCATTACGCTGGCGGCGCCCTCACAGCCTCACCTTGGCGCTTAGAAATTACCATTCTCTCGTGTGTATCTGTAAAAGTTGGAGCTGAGTGCTCGTAGCCGGACAGTAGTCATTGACCTTGCTGCGGTCCTGGACAATTTGTGCATTGATGTAAGTTGTTGGGAGCGTGGAAGTTTTTTTGGTCGCGTGGCTTCTAGCTGCATTATATAAGTAGAGAGTAATTGGAGCCCAGCGGCTGAGTCATGAGTGTAAGAGCGGCATTCTTCATCGTCTAAGCCACCCGAGGACAAGGACAGGCGGGCCACAGAATCACCGTCACTTCAATCGTGGAACCGGAGGCATAGGACATGGTGGACTGAAGGGGAACAACTTGATGCGTGATTGGTCGGTCATGTTCAGCTTCGGCAGGTAGGCTGAAGTCAGAGTCGAGTACTTTATTGAGAGTTGGCCTTGGCGCCGACTTTCTGCAAACGGTCCTGTCACCTGTTTCTGCACTCTTCAAGCTACCTCACTTTCACCACCCTAGCAGTAGCATAGAACACCGTCTAACCGCGCCCTACCATCCACTACCATCCCCCAAGATTACTCGATCTTGGCCTGACTGCGGCGCTTCTTGCCGCTTCAAGCCTTCCGAGCCTCTGCAGGTAGGACCTCTATACCTGAGGCACGCTATACTTCCCATCAAGGCACCATTCCAAGCAGCGAGTCGCTCATGGTTTAGCACCCCTCTGGAGTCGCTCATCGCACGGAAGATGGACGAGCTACGGTTGAAGATGTAAGTCGGACAGGCAGAAACTCAAGTCTGATTTGACCATATGTCTACGACCTCACGCGCTGCCTTTTTGCTAGTACAGTTGCGCAATCTTCGGGAACTCAATGCTTGCTCCATTGCACGATACCCTTTTCAAAGTATTACTCTTGGGATTTGTTCCTAGAGAAGTTCGGCCTCAGATGCCTACCTCAGGAACACAACTGACGGACTGTGCTCACATCGACGCTGCACACGTACGACACCCTGAATAACCAAGTTTACCGCCAAACCAGATCTCAAAGATGGCTTGATGGCTTGATAGCTTGTAATACTCCCATGGCACTTTGGTGTCCGAAGAACCAGCGTATGTTGTTTCTTTGAGGCGTGCATCGGGGCTATCTTTGTAGACACTCGACCAGCGGCTGAGTTTGCCGTGAAACGCCCCTTCTTCAGAAGCAGATAAGGTCGAGCTGCGCCCTCTCACCGATCATTCCAACCCTCTTGTCTGAATCGAACGCTGTTCTGACCTCTGTACTTGTCTGAGGCTATGTGAGCTTAAACCTTACTTGTTCCCCCCCTTGACATGATGGCCTTATGAGTACCCATCGCCGGAGCTAGGACACCAATGGAAAAGCACGGCCTTCTGATTGGATCATCCTCGAACCGTCAAGCAGAGACTTCAGCCCTAGCATTGAAGACTTAGTGGGACTGGAGTACGTACGAAGGATGACAATCTGCCCTTCAGCAGACAGGGTTCATTGGAGGATCCCAAAGTCAGGTTCCCGGGGATCATTGCAAGATCCTCTTATACTGCGAGAGGTGACTCCATCTTCGTTCAGCTGTATCCTCAGGATACTATAGATAGAGATCGTGTTTGCAAGTATATTATTTATATAGATTATTGCCGCTGTCCAAAATCTCTTTTTCCATCGATGCCTTCTTCCTCTTCTTCTTATCAATATTTGCATCCTGGGGCAGCATCATCGAGTGTCTAGCCCTTTTGGTCCGCGAGTCCTCAGAAACTTTCGCCACCCTCCATATTATATCAGTATCGGCGAACCATGTCCGGTTTCCTTTCATCAGAAGCGGAACAAGCTCTGCAAGCGGAAGAGGCTGAAGCTCAGCGACTGTTCTACGAGGCCATGATGCATGACCAGCAGCAGGCTCGACGCCAGTACCCTCAAAGCCCCAGCAGTCCATACCCTCCAACAAGTCGAGTAGGTGTACCTTATATCCAACAGCCTGCGTGTTCATCGACGTACGCTCCATCCACAATGCCGACTTACCCAGCGATGCAGCACACACCGATCGTGCCGTCATCCCCTTACTTAGGAACATCTTCAGCCGATCCCGATGAATGGCCTGCTAGTTCCTGGGATGCGCTACATCCGGAGGGATACCAAGGATCACGATCTCGAGCAGCATCCGGCTCGGATTATTCCCGCTCGTCCTCTCCAAACCCGGCAGAGCTTCGAAAATTTGGCTATCCGCTTCACGATGGCCGAAGCTGGCGCTGCGCTCATCCAGGGTGCACCTCTCAAGCAGTCTTCACCAGAGGATGCGATCTGCGCAAGCACTTCCGTCGACATACGAAATCCCTCTTCTGTCGTCATGAGGACTGCCGCCAGTCTACCGATGGTTTCTCGAGCAAGAAAGACCGAGATCGGCACGAAGCGAAGCACAAGCCTGGCGTGGTTTGTCAGTACCAGGGCTGCGAAAGGGTGTTTAGTCGAGTCGACAATATGAAGGATCATATGCGGAGGATACATCACAAATCTGGGTGATCAACTACCGTTCCACTTCTGCGCGTAAAGGCCTCGACTACTTCAGCATAGCTGCAGGCGTTCATCATTGCATCTATTAATTCTCTTTATCTTGCGCTTCTCTCCTGCCTCTATCTGTTTCCACTTATATTGCATCTTCCATGGCGGGCATTATGTTTTGGTAAACAGATTGCCTCTGAAAACAATGTAGACTACTTTCAATTCGTTCTCTTCTCGAAGCACAGCTGATTGTAAACGATAGTGAGGTTTTTCCATGAGCTAGAAGCGCACAGGCCTGGCCTTCCAACCAGGAACATCTGAGCGAGCTGAAAGGCTCTGGAACACAATTGGGGAAGGTCAGGAACATGTGCAGCCGTTGGTGAGTGCCCAAGAACCCCTGACACCCATACTTCGGGAAAAGGCTGAAAGATTTGAGAATAGGCCGAGTGCACGAAATCCTCATCGATTCGTCAGATTCACAGAACGCCCTGACCTCAGCGCCACGGCAAGACGCTGGAGGTCTTCCCAAGAAACCAATGCTGTGGATGCCCTTGTATTACAACAGAAAGCCGAAGTCCATAACAATCGGGTATCGCCATCGCGTCGCGTCTCCCCGCTCACTGCCACCACGAAAGCTTGGTGATGTTTTTCTACCGCAGAGTTGCTAGGATCGCACCCATGATGGACCACATCAACAGCTTCTACCGTTGACTCTTTCCATGGCCCAAGTATCCCAATTGCCAGCCAGCTAGATGATTGAGGAGGAGGTTCTGAATCATCTTTTTTAGTGAGTTACAGTGCCTCCAAGGACCGATTGGGGCATATACAGGTGCTGATTGGCATTGCAGAAACGAGGACAACCAGTTGATGGACTGCAATCGCTCTACCTAGAATTTGGAGGAACAGACGAGAAGCATTGGGTCATGCGAAGCCCACTAGAAGCCAAAGTCTGCCATCTATTCAGGACAGCCGGTCCACTGTTGGTCCAAACTGCTTGCTACCGCAAGGAAGAGTTGCGATGGCTCGTCGACGCGAGCTCTGTCATGTTGCATGAAGAACATCAGAGATGAGCAGTTGTTATAGCAACTACCTCGACAGATTCAAATGACATGGTGGCCGCAAGCAATGTCGGAACCCTCATTGAGTTGCCGACATTTTCTTTGCGCGGAGTGCCGCTTGGTATCTCACATAACACGGGAGAACGTATTGACGGTATCACGATTGGTCAGAGACCCGTAAGGTAGCTGTGAGTCCGTGACTGTCAAAGCGTTTGTCTTGCCCGATTCAACCAGCCAATAGAAGGGTCCTGAGAAGGCGTTGGCTATACTTCGATTCGAGCAACCCCTGAAAAGTGCACCATGCCACTGGAAGGGATAACTCTCTGGGCGTCAGAACGTCAGTCGCGCTATGGCAGATTGTAGGTTGGGAGCGTACAGTCCTCGACCTGCTGTCCAGTGCTTCTTTCGGATGAACCAAGGTTAAAGGATCGAGATACCGAACTGACGGTTCACCCACGAGGGAGCAAAAAGGGGTACCCATGGACGGGAAGGCCGTCATCCATTGTCGTCCTTACTTTGATAGCCTCTACCGTACTAGAACGGTAGGATGATTGGCAGAGCATATAGATGCAACGAAGATTCCTCATCTTTTCGATGATCATGTTATCCTCCGACGTTGGTCTCCGCGCAGGCACTGCTACGGGCTGCCTCAGGCAGAGATCCCGCCCTCTACTGGTGTGGTGCAAAATAGATCTCCATTCCGTGGCCCCCTTAGGCGTCTATAGCATGTTACAAATTCAGTAAGCAGAGCCGTCTTCCCGTCTATCGTCTCGACACGTCTCTTTTGACAGCTACGAAGGATACAGTACCTCCATACTTCATCCCATCCCGAATCGGCACGTGACCGGCACCGCTTTCCCATGAGGAGCATCACGCGACGACGGCCCCCAACAGGCCAGCCGGCTCAGCCCCTCTGCAACCCAAACACACAGTTTCCAACGCCGCACTGCACATCATCATTATTACCATCATAATTCTTCAGGTACCCGGCACAAGCCTAGGCGTCCCTTTGACCACGTCTTCCAAATCTCGGTAACAAGGAACCCAAGACTCGGCTGAAACAAAGCTCCTACCAGTTTCTGTGAATAAAGACAGCCGATTCCTGGTAACCACCAATCTCTCCACGCCTGCGCCTCGCCCGGCCCTTTGCCGCATGTGGGCATTGCTGAAGAAAGTCCCAACATCGCGGAAGAAACAAAGAAGATGCCCATCCTTTCAGCCCCAAGAACACCCTCCTAGGTTGAAGTAGCACTTGCGATCTTGACCGGGTACCTGAGTTTAGGGAAGCGAAGGCTATGCAAGCAGGATCGCGTGGCATCTTGACCGGGTACCTGGGTTTAGGGAGGCGAAGGCTATGCCAGCAGGATCGCGTGGCATCTTGACCGGGTACCTGAATTTAAAGAGGCGAAGGCTATGCCAGCAGGATCCCAGCGCGTCGGGGTACGGTAGCTTAAATCCACTGAGCTCTGATGTTGGATCGAGGCGCCTCTTGCTGGGGAGGAAACGTTGCGCTCTTCGGTCTCACTCAGAGCTATGGAACGATGAGTCCAATGTTGCTCGATGTCAGATCCGGAGATGGAGACTTGGCTGACGGGTGATGGGTAACGACGAAGGAACGAAGGAACGAAGGCGATATGACTGATTTGCGCCTGGTTGACACCGCCTCGTCGTCGCTGCGAAGGAAAACAACTCACTGCTAGATTTTACAATCACGCTTGTGTATGAGTATGAAAAGCCTGGGTCTTGCGACCATAGCTGGCGGTTCGAGAGGCTTGGTGGTCGGTGGCGACCAACATTCGATGAGTGTAGTATCTCTGTTTTCCATCGCATAATAGCAGAGCCAGGTACAACAGGTTCGCAACAACTACTCCACAATGTCGAATGGTAGACCCGTCGACTCTCCTGACTAGCGCAAGAGAGGGCCGTCCGAAGTGCCAATGACGAAATTCAGCCGTGGCAGACCCAGCCTAATGATCGGACGCAACATCTTAAGATTGTAGCGTTGATCTCCTACACATCCCTACAAGCGCTCATATGCTCCTCTCGCCATCGTCCTCCTCGGGTATCTCCTCGTTATGTATGTAGATCTAGAGGTAAGCATGCGCTATCCCTGCGTTGAAGCACGACATTGCTCCTGCCCAAGTTTCCCGTCAGCGCATTTTAATGCGGAGCTGACTGGGTTAACTAAGAAGGCATCATGAGTTCCCCACGCGCCTTCGGCGGCTCCGGCTACCGCCCTCGGTTCGCTGGTCCAGGACTTCTCGGAGAAGGGGATCGTTCATGTCTCGGTCGGTGTGGTTGACTCGGACGTGTCTAGAGCGGTCTCTCAGTCAGATGGACGAAGACACCCCCAACATTCTCCTCTGAAAAGAAGGAAGTCCAAGCCCACCTCTGTAAATTATCCGGACGAGGGTACTTGTGCTCCCGTTCCGGGCAGAACGGGCATATGTACCCTGGCGATCGGTGCACCAGCCCATGCCGGATCATCTCGTTCTTCCGCTTGAAGCCCTTGCCGCCTTCGGATCGACCGCAGTCTTTCACCGGGCAGTAGTGCGGTCGGTTTTGGGAGTGCACGTTTGCGTGAGAGCTGCTTCGATCAGATATAGTCACTGACTCGGAAATCCGAATAGGAGACCCACTTCAATAGATACTGAGTCTGGAATGGCACTGCTGTGCAGCCCGGAAAGTCGCATTGAAACACCCCACCCACATATGGTCCGCTCACCAGGGGAGGCAGAATAGGCTGAGGTCCATCGGCGCTCAAATTTTCCGTACTCAGCGGCGTATCTAAGCTGCCGGTGGTGCTCTTGTAGCTTTCCGATGATGCCGGCGTCAGCTCGTCAGTCTGTGGTATTCGCCCGCTGGAATAGAAATGTCGCTCGGGCTTCCCCGGCGGAGACATGCTTGTCGCATCCACGCTAAGCCGGTACGCGTCTCTCGGAGATGTTTCGCTATAGGTGCTTGCGGGTGAAGGCTGTGCCGAAGGGTAAGGCTGGAAGTGGCCGTTCATCCGGGTTTGTGGACTTGGGAATGTTGCGCGTGATGTCAATGGGCCTGTGGAAGGCGATTGCATGGGGAAAGTATGGCGTTGGCTCATGCCGAGAGACCGAAGGTCATTGTCTTTGGGTGACCGGGCGTCGAGCGGAAGGGCGAGGTGCTGGAGTGAAGGTAGACTTGGCTGATTGCTAGGGGATTTCCCAGAAGATAGATTTGGTGACTGTTGTATGGCGGGCAGCGTCTCCATTGGTGAGCCTTCTGACAGTGCTATTGTGTGTTTGCGTAGCGCGGGGGGAAACATTGTGCTATACGACCCATTCCGGCCAAGCGGAGAGTCTCCCTGAGCTGATGAATGAGAATTGGTATGAGGAGGCTTCTTCTCGGAAGTCCCAGGGTGCGGAACATTGGCGGGCAGATTTTGAGGTGATGACCGTTGCTGCGCATTATTGCCCTTTTCTTTGACCGTAGCAAGACCAGAAGGGCCAGGCCGACGCAACTGGGCGTCCAACGCGCGTGTCTGAAGCTTCGGAGGTCGCACTCGTCGCACACTATCTGGTCTTGGACTGCAGCTTCGACTCTGGGCCTCTTCATGCCCACCGACCTGAATCGCATCTTGAGCTACCTGAGCGAGAAGGTTCCTCCCGGCCACTGCTCCTCCCTCCTCCACCTCCTCCATGGCCACGTCGCTGTCCTCAATTTCCGATTGCGAGGCCGAGTTTAGTGGGGATTCCGCAGCACGATTCGCTATGTCTGGATTATTCAGACCGCCCAGAACACTGATCAGGACACCGTCGCTCTGGGAAGGTTGCGTTCGACGCCTCCGCCCTCGCCGCTTCGCTGTGTTTGAGGGTTCCGGGCTCGGAGACCTTGGTGGAGGCGTCGGGTATTCGGGGGATGGCGAGGGCTGTAATTTCACTTCACGTCTGACGAGTGGAGGAGTACGGCTGGGAGCGGCGTCGTCCGAGTCATACAGTTCTGTCGCCAGCTTCACTGTCGTTGGCGTAGGAAGGACCTAAGTCCTCCCAGCCCGCAACAGCGGCGCAACAGTGTTCTCGGCCTTGAAGGCGACACAGCTTCCCAGGTATCCTTGCGACTGGGGCAAAGGTTTCCAACGTAAGAGAGCCGCTTCAGCACCGTCAGACACGATCAAGCGCAGTGATCGAGAGCGTAAGATCTTGCGAACAGAACAATAAATGGAATTAAAAAGAAATCTAGAACGACGGGCGAAACGACTGTAACTGTCATGCCCGAGCTAGCCCCGGAGCAGTACGAAGGGGTGGGGGATCGCATTGGTATGAGATCAGTCGGGACAACAGCATAGACGAAGCGTTGGACCTAGTTCGGGAAGGGATCCGATCATGTAGCAGCTGAGCTTGGGTAAACCGGGGAGGTCTTTGCGAGCGGGCAAATGAAAGCAGGCTGGAGGCTGCCTCATCTTGGCGAGTGCCAAGCGAGGTGCTAGCTGTGCTCGAGAGGGCAGGAGGATTACGGATACAACATCATTGACGATGAAACGCTGACCGTTCAAGGATTGTGTTGGACGGCACAACAGGCATGAACGATGCGAGTATGAAATGTTGATGCTCACTTGACAGAGGCAAAGGGGTCCTGATGCTCGACGGTCGAAGCTAGCCGGGGAGCCTCTTGAGGCTTAGAAGTCTATTTGCGCGTTGGAGATCTTCCAACGTGAGAATCGATGGCGCGCCAGAGAAAGCATACGAGCTGCACGGAGTGAGTAAAGTCGACGGGCGAAGAGAATGACTGGGATTGCGACGACGACGACGGCGGCGACGACTTGCGACCGGACGGATTGAGGATGGATGCGATGGGTTAGGATGAGTTCTAGTTGGGATAGCAGCGATGGGGCGGTGTTGGCTTTAAAATCGTCCGCTGACTCGGCGCTCTTTCGCACGCGAGGCACGTTCTGCTCTCGTAAAGGTAGACGCGGCCTCGAACGGGAAGGATGCTTATGGACTGCGCTGCGGCTGAGAAGGTTCCCTCTTCACTCTTTGCTCTTCATCAGGCTTCACTCTTCACTCTTCAGGCTTGGGTGCCTCCGTAGTAGTGCTGAGATATACTCGTGCCCGTAAGGATGCCGGACATGCTAGCAACGAACCTGGCCAACGACCATGCGGGAACTGTCCTGCGACGATGATGAATGCTGGCGTCCGCTGTAGCAGTACCTTGGTCGATGGCGTCCAGGTGCCTGAACCCTTAATTTCGGATGAATGTAACGACGAGATGATGTGAAAAGAAGGAGGAAGCCTGAAGCTGCGTCTTCCATCCTTCTCCCCTCCTAGAGTACCTTACGGCCGGCATGTTCCTGTTGGGCCTCACTCCGTCCAGAGAATCCGCCTTCCCCACCAGGCGAACGAGAACTCCTGGCTGCCCGGCACCTGTCCAGTCAGCAGTAGGTTGTCGTGACTCGCTGCGGCTTAAAGTGTGGTGGGCTGCCTTGATGCTCTAGCTGCAGACCGTTGATTGGCCTTTCGGTGCAAGTAGCGACCTGGCCCTTGCGCCTCACCTTCGCTTGTCACGCTGGCCTTCGATGGAAAGTAGGAGTAAGCCTTCATCTTTTCTCATCAACACTTACCAACAGTATATACCCTTAGCCTGATTCCTACTCACCGACCACCAAAAGCAACATGTCTGCTTCTGCTGCCTCAATATGCAAAGCTTGCGCATCACCAGGCGAGTGATACGAACATTCGTTGGAGAGTGGAGACATGCAAAGAGCTTGGCCGATATGGCAGCGTCGCTCTGCAGTGCGACCTCTTGCTTCCAAATCACGGACCGCACAGGATCGTCCCATCGCAAAAGCGGCATGATGCCGCCGCTGCATGCACACTTGGCAGCCTCGCAAGATGTAGCTACCTTGGGATTGATATACACATAGTACCCATAACGCCCTTCGTACATTGACTTACAACCGGGCTCGGTCCACTGCGGACTGTCCGCCCTTGAGGTCTTGCAATAACCTCCAGGCGAAGTCTCCAAAGGGTGACATTTGCGCTGCGTACTCTTTGGCCTTCTCACTGCTCGCTTGCCGCAACGCCCATCTGGCCGCGATCCCCTGCATGATGACACTGTTGCGAAAGACTCCGAATGAATCGCCCCAACGCGATTCTTGGTGCGGTCTCCACCGCGCTTCCTCGGCGTACCAATCTATGCATCGTGAGCGAGTGGGAAGACCTAGCGTAGAGGCTGAGGAGGCGAAAGCGGGATTGGTTCGGGGTTCGAGATCACTAGTTGGGAGGTGTAGAGCGAACGTGAATGGAGAGAGAAGGTTGGAAAGATCGGAGAGAGGATGTCCAAGTGTCGACATTTCCCAGCTGAAGTGGCATAGATTGGTGAGCAAGATACATTCATGTCCAAGAACAGGGGCTCCTGGAGGCACTTACTCTAGGATACCAATCACTCTGGGCTTTGTCCGATGGAACACGAGGTTGTCGATCTTGTAGTCGCCGTGGATCACGCATGTCCTGTCGACAGGCTGCGTTGCTGGGTCTCGAAAGAACTCGACCATCTCGTCGAAATGAGGGATCTTGCCAACAGCAACGTTCGATTCCACGTCCACTGCCTGGGCTTGCGACGCAGAGATCGTACTTAATGTCTTGACCTGGCGGCTGTAGAAACCATTCGGCTTCCCGAAGTCGGAGAGGCCATGCTCATTTGCATCAACATTATGAAGTTTTCCCAGCGTTCGAATAGCCTCATGCCACCTGAGATACATCAAGATGAAGCTCGAGCTAAGGATTGTGGGCTTACATCTCCGTTCGGTCATCGGCGGTGACATTAGGGAGAGATGGATCTTCGAAAATCCGGCCATCAAGAAACTCCATAATGTAGAATGATGTTCCTACAATCCGAGCGTCCTCGCAGAGACAATAAGTTTTGGGCACTGGCACGTCGGTATTTTGTAACCCATGGATGACCCGATACTCTCGCTCCACCTGATGGGCCGTCTTGGATAGCAGCTTTCCGGGAGGCTTTTTCCGCAGTACGTATCGACCTCCATCACTGCCGGTGATTTGGTACGTTGGATTTGATTGTCCATAGCCAAACTAGACCTCCATCAGCACGATCTGATTGATTGGTGTGACTGGCCTTGAGCCATACCTGCTTGATGGCGATGGGTAGCTTGATATCAGTCACGGTTCTCCCAATGTACTTGGACAGAGCATCAACATCAATGGGCTGCCGGACAGCACCAGCCATCGTCGGCTCTTTCTCAGTATCGAGGATGTAGCGTTGTCCTCCATTCTGGCGGTTGCTCGAGGTCATCATCGTGGAGAGCCGAGGTTGCGGACCAGATGACCCCACCATCATTGCGGGCCGAAATCGCCCTGAGCTTCCAAGCAACATGAACTTTGGGACCTCCAAACTCACTACCTCACTCGCACTTCAGATGTCTCCTGACTAGACTATCGCGCGCTCAGGCTTCATCCCGATAGGAGCATTGAACGAGGGTATTCAAAAGATCATGGGAATGAAATTGCCATGGTGTCATTAGTGCTGATGTGCTACCTATGCCAATGCCCCTTTCCAACTCCAGTGCCAAATCGATACCGGTTCTCAGGCCAGCGCCAAAATCAATGCTAGTATGGGTGCTCGCGTGAAGCACAATGAGTGTGCCCCGTGGAGTAGTAGATATTGTAGCGGTCCGTCTAGTGGAACATGTCTGCCGCCCGATTCCTCCGCCCACCTCGACCCTGCAACTGCTCAGCGAACAATTCCTTTCCCGAATTCGACCCCGTCTTATCGGGGAAAAGTTCCTTGATAACGCCAACACGAGTACCGTCAGCGGCAACGCCACGTACGGTGAAGCCAGTGTCCTGTTTCGAAGCGCCGCGAATGTTGAGCTCATCCGCTAAGTCCATCTCCGAATCCACATTGAGCCGCCCGTAGGAGGAGGTGGCCTTGGTAGCTTCGCCAGCCGCAGAAGCGTTCGTGAATGCAAGGCGGTTTGCGAACAGGTCGGCTGTCGCATCGGCAGCATCGAAAGCATCGGAGCGGCGATGATGGATGGTGGGAGATCTGTTTGGAAAGAGCTCCTTCTTGAGGTTCGCAGCAAGCTTTTTGTTCGGGAATAGCTCGTGCTTTTGACCACCGGTAAGTGCTGTGCCCATTGCTGGTTTTGAAGGGAAGAGTTCCTTGCCGGAATTCTGTAATGGTACTTGAATGGGTTTATCAGAGTCGCGCAGAGGTGTTGTTCTTCGTCTTCGTCTTCGACCGGCAGTGTTTTGGGTATTCTCATCAGGCTCCATGCATGGCGATGCGCTTCGGTCTCGTGGCCTGAAGTAATCGCCCCGGCGCCGTGAGCGCCGATCCTCAGGACTGATGGCTTCTTCTGAAGAAACGATTGAGGAGGGGGTGCGCCTTGTTGTAGACTGCCCCTTCGAGGTCCTAGATACATCCGCGCCATCGTCATACATTGAAGCATCGAAGCCTTGCTCTCGGTCGTTCCTCCGCCTTCGCCTCTGTTCGTCGTGATCATACCTACGTCTGCGGTAGTCGCTAGCCCCGCCATTGAGTTTCGCCCTGCGACTCTGTTCTCTGGGATCGAGATCAGGGTGCATCATATAGAACCTGGATGCCTCGTAGGCTCGGGGGCGCTTTTGATCCGTTGTCAGTGCCTGCCTGACTTCAAGGTTGGATTCAGGTCGTATTGAGTATGGCTTCGCAGCGCGAAGCTGCAAATCTGAGAGAGTCATGTTGTTGTGATTTGGTGATGTGAGCTGCTCAAGCGCCTTGAGTGCAAGAGCCGGTGTGGGGAAAACCATGTTGGCGGAGGTATCATCAATCCATTCAATGCGTGAATGCGACAGTGACGGAAGATGCTCGGCAAGGAATGATGTGATATCGTTCGTACTGAGATCATCCAGACCTCGAATGTAAAGTTTGTGGGCCGTGACATTCTCAGAGTTCAGCTCAGAACCTGCAGAACCTGCAGAAGGTGCAGCGCTGTGTTCGTAAATTGCTCGAGTGTTGAGGGTCGTCTGCTCAAGTCCCTGTTAAGATTGTAAGCGATACTCGGCACTCCATTCGTGTATCTGAAGGGCCACTTACGGACTGGAGGGTCTCGCCTTCTTCAATTGGATCCAAGTCACTATCGATATCGATATCCATTTCATCTGCGGCCATGGCTGCTACGTGGTGATCCAGATCTGCGTTCACAGGTAAACCCGGAGGGTACGCGACTTCCATAGCTGAGAGTATAATGGAAAACTGGAAGGTAAAGAGTGTGAATCATCGAAATGAAAGAAGATGTGAAACAAATACTAATCTTTGCTGTGAAATGTCCGTTGAGCAATATTCGCCAAGCCGCCGCTAGGATAGAACTCCTAAACTCCGGAGGCGCCAAGAAAGTACGAAGTATGTTCAGAGAGGGCTAGGTCTTATAATCAGCGGTTCATCGTCACCGCTCGAGTCGCTCGAGTCGCGCTTTCGTTTGGGGGACTGCTCGCGAGAGTGGCCGTTATTGTCAGTATTGGAAGAAAGACCTTTTGACTTCTTGTTTGCGTCGCGACGTTTCTTTCTATCTTCTGGGTTTTGAACAGACGTGACCAACTTTTCAGGTTTCGCAACAATACGCTCGTCGATGCTGAACGTTGCTCGGCCTTTTCTCTGCCAGTAGTTCTTGACGGAATTAGCTGTGCGTTCATAACCATGGATTTTCCGCAGGCGATCAGCCAAAAGCTGCCATTTGTGATCGGTTCCCTTCACTTTTACATCTTCTGGATCCGAGCTTTCTAGCATTGCCTTCATGAGATCAGCAAGCCCCTGCGATTCGATTGGATTTTTCCATTTGAGCTTCTCGACTTTCTTATGATCTGTCACTTTCAAGATTGTTTGAGTCGACGTCTTGCTCTGAACCGAAGGAGTAATTCGCTGCTTCATCGTCGTTGCTGTTGCAAGAGTGGACGCAGCGTCGGTGCTGTTTCCATCCTCTGATACGGTGGCAAGATCCTGCCTCTTGACCGGTTCAATTACCGTAGAGGATACCACAATGCAGTCGGCAGATTCCACAGGACGTCTTTTTCTCTTAACTCGGTCTAAGATAGATTCGACGTAAACATCGGCCTTGGAGAGGTCAGTATTGGGGAAGGATAGCTCGGCCCATCGTGCTTTCTTTGGTGTTTTACGAGTCGGCTTGCTCTGTGTCTTCGATGTGTCTCCACTCTCGAGAGGCAACGCAGGACGTAATGGCTGTGGCCATGGTACTTTCAACAGAGAAATACCTTTCCCTCCAGTGGAAGGTCTTCCAGCCACAGGAGCAAATTCGCTACGAGGTCTGCATACTGAACAGAACCAATCGCCATAATCCCGGAACGGCGGCTCCCAATCTAGACCAACACAAGCGTAATGAAAATACCCTCCGACCCCTTCGTGCATGGATCCACAACACTGTATTATTCCGACAAAATCCGGATTATCGCAGGCTTGACAATGGAACCAAGGCTCCTTTCGGTCAGGCTGGCTGTCTGCAAGCACTTTCAAAACTGGTGTGGAAGCGGCGTCGACGCTCGAGTCATCTAGATTCTGAGACGAGTCTCCCGAGATGGACTCATCTTCGTACCACGATTCGACATCGGTATCGTTGGTGTGGAGACTCTGATCGTCATCGTCTCCAATACCATCGATCGGTGACAGACTTGTATTAGAGGTATGACTTGTCATGTCCGAGTAGTCCGTGGCGCTATCGCTCTCCGTGACGTAATCGCTATCCAGGTTGCTGTCATAGTCGCTGCTGTCGCCAAAGTAGTCCATTTTCGAACTGGCGAAGGTTGGTCGTTGTGTCTCTATGTCGACATTAGCAATTCGTACTGCTTCCGTTGATTGGCCACTGCCCGATTGAGCCCAACTTACGTCGAGTATTGTGTACACTCTCTACGGATAAGTACCTCACACAGACTTGACGGCCGGCTTGCGGGAGCCAGGTACCCTAGGCAATTCCAGATTGCTGGGGGCAGTGGTGTACAGTGGGAATAGTTTGTTAAATGGGTATTGGCTTGAAATGCTGTGCGCAAGGCAATGCCGGATTGCTAGGCCAAGGTACAAAAGAAATACTGTATGTAATGCAATACCAGATTGCCAGATGATAGATGAATTTCCAAGAGTGCCAGAACGTAAGCTGTCCAAAGGCGACAAAAGAGAAACACAGAGAAAGGAAGGATGGAGGAGGAGGAGGAGGAGGGGAGAAGGAAAGCGAACAAGATGGGAGATGCATGGGAGCTAGACCCTCTAATGGGGACAAAGAAATCATTCATCATGTTTCCGAAAGGTTGAGATAAGACCAATGTGGAGAAGTTGACAAATCTTTCGTGTTTCAGCCGAAGGTGCCTGCTCCACGCTCTCGCCGACGTCACCGATTTAGTGGAGAAGACGAAGCATTCATCAACAGCGCTATTGTAGGGACAAAGAAAATCACGAAGTCCTTTGTTCTCAAAACTTGGCGAATGCTAGCGCAGAAATCGAGACTCTAACTATAGCGATAAGTGAATCATGCTCGTGATGCTACCGACACCCAATGCTCGGCTGGAGTCCGCACATAGCCAAATGCTTTCAGAGGGGTCGCATACACTACAACATCCTTTGCTCAATCATAAGAACATAGCTGCGATTGTGTGTGGATCTGTTGATAATCGTGGTGAGGTGGATTTGTGTGCCTTGAGGATAGGGCTTACCCGCGCTAAGCTCGCTTGTGTAGAGGCTAGTGGATCTTATTGGAAGAATATCCATAAGACATTGAGATGAAACACGACATTCTCTGCTCACAATGTTACAAAACATTGACCCACCCATGTTGCAAAACCGCTATACCTTCGTATTTCAGTAACGGTATTGACGTTCGCTACTAGCCTAAGGGGCTGAATCCATACCATTGGCACTTTGCGCGAATTTGAGAAGATTGTATCCCATACTCCATCTTGAATCGATCCACAGCAACGCTTCCCCAATTTTCCCGATTTCAGCCGACTCACCACAGAACGCGAATCACTGGCATCGAAGAAACGTCAGCTAAAAAGCCAAGGGCGTAGCAATCCGAGATGTTTGCAAGCCATCCGTAGCGCCTCCCGCAACTCCCAGACTCGGCCATGGTTGACCCATCGAGCTGGATCTCTTTGCCATACATGGCTAGACGGAATGAAGGTTCTCGCAACCGCAAAGCATATAGTCTAGTCACAGCTGAAGCCTCGGGCCTTTTCTGTCGAGTTTTCTTCCAGATTGTGTCGAGCTCTCTTGTGCCCAGCTGGTTCTCTACGACATTAGATCTACCTTGTCAGGAAACAATAAGTAGGAAACCTCTTGGCAAATTCTGGGTGTCCGACCACTGTGCAAGTGCGGGAATCGTGCTGTTGCGGAGACCATATGTTCGCAACTGTTAAAGTCAGCAGCCTCAGCTCGTTGATCCTCGGCGTTCCGGTCCTCTGCATACTTTTTAGCGGACCCCAAGATAGAGCATCAAGGTTCCCGAACCTTGTTCCTACTTCCAACAGCGCATCACCCGGATCACAGCGGCCTGAAGTCCAGCGGCAATGGCGTCCAACGGGACATCACCAGTGACGCGATGCAAATGTCATGCCAGTTCTACGTAGGCTCGTTCAGACAATGCAGGTTAGGTTCGAGTCTGATCGCGCTGGTCCAATGATGAGGTTGTTCTAATTCCCCGCGCCCAAGCTAAGACTCTCTGCAGCAAAGCAACATTGGGTCTTGGAGGCTTTGGGAGGCGTCAGCCCAAAGCTTAACCTATCGACGAAAAGTCATGGTACTCATCGGGGTAATCGGCGGCGGCAGTTATTGCGTCTCTCGCCGCTGGACTTGCCGACTCACGCGGGAAACGAGAGCTCAACGTGTCGGCACAACGCGTAGCTTTGCGATCCGCGCATTCAATGACCTCCAGTCTGTGGTTGTGGCGTTTGTGGTGGGGAATAGGGGAGATCTCCCACACCAACTTGACTCCTCGGAGACTGACTGCGGTGGAAGCAGGAACCGGGCTCCAGAGGACACGTAACTCTCAATGCCTGTTCTTAGCGACGTGCTGCATGGCCAAACGTTGGTCACAGACGTTGGACGGCGTTCTGAAAGCATCGCTCTTTGGAGCACTCTTGTCAACGAACTCCGTGATTCGAGAAGATTCTGTAGCTGAGAGCTGGTGCAACGTAGGTGGAGACGACGATGCTTTTGGGATTGCAAGCGTTCTGTCCTATCGTGTCCGATATAGTAGCGGATGTCATGTAGCTGGATCTATGACCATATCAATAAAGTCATGGATGATGATCACTCTAGAGCATTTCTACAGGAACAGATGGTTATGTGGAATTGTGCAACCCAAGCCGGAAGAACTCCCTGGGACATAGAACGCTAGCTTGCCTGTGTGGGTTGTAGCAGGGTACCATATACGCAGGCGAACATTAGAAATCACGTCAGAAGGAATAAATTGACGTAATCGAACTCGATGGCGCGGGGAACGAAACCAAGGACGGCAGATTTAGAGAGAGGGATGAGACTGATCTTGTAGTGGAATTGTCTACCTACGCAATAATGTATTCGCAGAGGCAAAGCAACGGGCGACATCCCATGGCGGTCGAAGCCAGCTTGCAAAACAGTTACCAAGACCTTGAACCCTAGCAGATTGCCTTCCTTGGTTAGCACATGTCATCTGCCCAAGCAGGGATCGAAACGTGAGTGAGAACGGCGCGAAGGCGAATGTCAAAGTGCTTGCCGTTAGGCCAGCGCAATAGCAGAACAGCAGCAAAGGGTATCGCTCGCAGAATGGTATCATGTGAAAAGAAGTGCTGAGATGGAAACAGAATTTTGGGAGGATATTGTACAGGTCGTAAATGCGTATAACCCACGAGGTGGCACATTACACTTCTCATGTGTCTTCCCGGACCGTCCTGTTGGGCGTTCAATCAACCGAGGCAGATGCTATGACGGTTTGCCCGTTCAGCTGTAGGTCTTCATTGGTCGTTCATCCCATCGTAAAGGCGTCAATAGGTTGATTTCAAGGAGCGGCAAGAAACAGTGCCATAGTTCTTGCCACTTGATGGGATACAAGGGAAGGCATCCTTTCTCCGTCGAATTAGTTCGTCTACCTAATGCTCGAGAATATTGACTAGCTTCATCCGGTCCTTTGCGGTACGTTCGCTTCCGTCTGGAGTTGCCGGAAGTGACCGCGGCGATAGATAGGGAACATATCGACGGGGCTGGCGGGCCCTCCGAGAGGCTGCAGCCTGTACTGGAGGAGAAGGTGACTGTCGTCTTCTACAAGAGCGATCCAACGAGACCCTTTGCTCCAGGGGGGAGAAGGCTGTCTGTCTGCTTGATGATAGGGTTTGGAAGTGGGCTAACGAACCCGAGTGAACTTGCAGTGATAACGGGTTATCGTGTCGAGAAGAAGGCCCGGAGGATTGAGAATATCTTTCCTGTCGCTGTGGCTCATGAGTGGGGTGATGGTGATTGGGCAGATGTCCGTCAAGGTAACGGTTCGTTTCCAATGTCAGCTGACTCGGTAGAGGTGCAACGGGTGGAATGTTACTTGGCATACGGGATGAAATCCCAAGGCTAGTGTTAGGAACCGCAGTGCACAATGGCGGCAGGAGAAGTCTTGAGGAATTCTCGTTCCACGCGGAAAGAATACTACTTGCGAGATTAGGCTGCACTGGATAAGCAGCAATCGGCGATAGTGGACCGCCGGAGCTCGTCGAGCTGGCATCGGAGATCAGTGAAGGCGCCTCGGAGATCTGTGATGCTGTGGGAGACAGCTCCGACTGATAATCAATGCTCCGTCGAGAGTATGGATTCGTATAGCCTCGCTGATGAAGCAGCTGTGCATCGACAGGCCTTACGGCTGATAGCGATTGCTGAACAGTCGCACCATGAAGCATGGACTGACAACTGTGAGCACTCATCTTCGTTCGCCGGTTCTTCTGGCCGTTATACCAGTTCTTGACCTGGTTATCACTTCGACCGCCGAGTACTCGAGCTATTTCAGCCCACTTTGGACCCTTTTCGGCGTGATATCGTTCGATGGCCACGCCCTCTTCCGGTGTGATGGGGCCCCTATTGATCGACGACTTCAGATTCTGGTGATAGCGCTCCCTGCACTGCTTGGCATTCCTGCTGCCATGTTCTTTCGAGATGTCCATCCACGACTCTGCCCCGTGATAATTTACAAGATCGAGAAGCCTTTTGTCCTCCATCTCTGACCACGGACCTTTCTTCACACGGGGCAGAGGATTCGAAGGAGCAAAAAGTGCCATGTCCGATGCCTCGGTCGCTCACCTGAAGTGGGAGTCTGACCGAAGGGTACAGAGCCAGGATTCAACCGAATTCGGGGTCGCTGCGATGCAAGAACCGATACAGACAGAGGACATGTATCGTCCACATGAGCTTCAAGATCGGTATTCAAACCAACTGATGAGATATTGCGGTCTGGGACTGTCCGATTGTTTATGAACCACGTACGCGGGGTTTCGAATCTGGCTGTTATATTGTGCTTTCGAAGTAGGATGCGGCTGCTCCGTGGTCTCGTCGGATAAGTGCACGCCGCGAATCGATGGGCTCAGCCAAGAGTTATCAGGCGGTTGTCTTAGCAAGTGGATAATCTTTGACAGTGATCTCGACCCACAGAGCGGTAAGATATGGTTCAAGGTCAGGGTGTGAAGCTTTTGAAGGGCGAAAGTAACGGCAGCGGATTACTGGGTGCTTTTGGAGGTTGAAAAGGCTTCGGTGCGAATGATGGAACCCAGGGGCTCAGGGCACGGTTTGCGGACAAGCTTAGCTTGAAAGAGCTGATTGACACCTTTGCAATCGGTGCAACGAGCGTAGATTGCTGCTAGTTTCGGAAGGGCGATTTCCTGATTGCACGAATTCAGTAAAGGCAGAAGTGGACCCACGAAAGCAGACTAGGGCGGAAAGGTGCGGAGGTGGGGGAATATGAAGTAGAACAAGTGGGACCATGGGGACACAAAGAAGGGACGAAGCTAATAGCGGTCATAGTGCTGTATGAATGGAATGGGAACACAAATACCTGCCCACCGCAATATTACTTGGACCCAATACCCGAATGGTAAATTATGTGTATCAAGGTCCCAGAACCAATAGAGCATGCAATTGGTGTCGGACTATGCCCGACTTAATCGCAAGAGTCCAAACGTAAGGGAACAAGCAAAAGATAGACGAGAACGAAATGCGGGGAAGACTTGTCAACTGGGGTGAGGTTGAGGATGATGAGATGAGAGGATGAGAATAATACTGATTCTAGTATTGAGAAGACAGGAATGGGTTGCGGCACACGCGTCCCTTGATGTTGGACAGCCAGTCGCTCTTTCGGTCCTACTCCCACCCCAGGAAAGGAGATATGAGGACATGAAGGGCAACATGGCTGTTCGTAGTGCTGCCGTGAGAGCGTCCAATTAATGCCGCTAGGCTAGGAGCATGTGGTCAGGGCTATTAGTAGAGCCGTAACAGTAAGTAGCGGAGGTAGCCTGTCGCGGTGGACGTGAGAGGCTCAAGTCGAAGGCAATTCCGTGTATTGAACGATGGTAACGCCAATCCCGAAGAAGGCAAGGTTGATGAAGGTACCGAGCCAAAAATGACGAAGGTGTCTGATGCAAGTATCAGCCAGCCATCAGCCAGCCAGTAGAAGTCGCCATCGTTGCGGTCTAGTCAACTGCCCATCAGCTGCAAGTGCCACGAATGGCGCCTCACAAACCCTGGCGCTGGGTCGAATCGACCGCGTTCTAGGCCCGCATGCCCTGGTTAAGATGTTGCGTCGACACAGGCGCGTTGGGACTTCGCTTCATGAATCACGATCTCTGATCTCTGTCCCAACTGCTTGCGACTGCCGGCAGCTCTGTCTGCGTCTACCTCTTCCGCGCCCCCTAACATGAACGTCTCCCTGGCAAGCTGGCCATTTCCCATGGCACATGCAGCATTATCACCGGACCAAGCGTAACGCGTTCTTTCGTCATCGCTGCCATCATCGGTGACTGCTCCGTTCCAACCTAAGACCACGCATGCATGTGGTTCGTAAGAAGCGAGATGACACTGCGCTGCTCTTGATCATCGATCGTACACCATTGTATATGACCTTTGTGTCAAACTGAGGCCAAGGGCAACCGTGCGCGGCCAGGGAAGGCATAGGCCACCTTACGTCCGTTAGGTTTCGGTCGCCTCGAATAAGCTCGGATTGCATCTGACACGCGGGAAGACACTAGTGACAACGGTCAAGGGTCTACCGTTGTCATGCGTCATTTGATCGAACAGGATGGAGCCGTCTGATTACGGAGAGACGAGTGGAGGATGCCGAGCGTACAAGGGTCCCTGGAGATATGCGAGGTGCATGAGATGGTGCATGAAGAGAAAGTCCCAAAGGAACATGCGCAAGCCATCACCGAGCATCTGCGAAATTCCCGATTGCACGCAGACGAGTTCGCTAACCCGTCCGCTTCAGCCGGAGCTTGTCGTATACCGCCTAGTCTTAGTGAAGGCCTTGTTAACGGGGCCGCACTTGGTGCGGAATGATCGTTTCGACGCGGGCATGCCGTCTGGGACTAGTGCCGTTAAACCAGGTGGGAGTGTGGGTTGAGCATATAGAAGTAGAAGTACGGAGATCCGTATTCCGTAGATGTCATTTGACTCCGATTAGGTTCGATCGACCACGTTGGCCCGAGAGACGTTTTTGCTCAAGCGCCGTTGTTGCATCCTCTTGCTTTTAGCTCACCACGCTAAGATCGGACGGCGGATCGTACAAGACAGGGGGCGCCATATCTGAACCGTGCTGTAGGGATTCTCAGTCTGAGCAGGGTCTGTTGATCCCTCCCCCAACATCCCAAAGTAGCCCCGCGAATCGCACCAGTCCACAGTCGTTGTCGTCAAGTGAAACGGGCATGCCGGCCAATGAAGCCCTATCACGCCTCGTTCATGGGATCCACACACTGTTACTGCATGCTCTCGACGAAGCTTTGCCATCTTGCCGCGCCGATAGCACGTATAACCGGCGAACCCCGAGCTGAATGGAAAAGATAAAATATCGCGGCCGATTGGCGACGATGGTGCTTTGGCCCTCGCGCCATGAGGCCAGGTCGACCCAAACCTAGCGACCAACACAGGGCGATTCTGATTTGCAGATCAATCTGAGTACATGAACCGTTGCACCATGCTTCAACTATCTGCACGGACCAGATCCAATACTCAACCGTGTCCCGCTCATTTCGCAATCTCCGACTCCTGTACGAAATCGTCGATGATTATGATTGATATGCGTGGAGGCTTGGTTGACGCCGATGCTAGGTCCATTGAAAGCGCGTGTAGGATCACCGCATCCAGGCATGTATCAACGAACCGAATGATCTCGAAGAAAAGAGGGCCATTTGCTTGCCATCCCTCCTTGCGGTTGTTTATTTTTAGCCATTTGATGGCTGACTTTGTCCCCTGCTGTCCGGCCAGCGAACAGCAGCTGGGCGTGAGCTGTAGCTTTTTCCTGTCGTGGTCAAGCTTCGACCGCTCAAGGCAATATTGTCGAGTAGACTGCACCAGTGCCCATGCAACACTTCGGGGATTAAGGTATTCAACAGTCTCACGGTCTTACCCCAAGCAACAGCAGTGCCGAGCCACCGTTAGCACGATTACAAGTACGAAGTGGAAGTATTCCTGGTAGCTCCCACACCCGCCGGAACCGCTGAAACTAAAGTAATGAGCCTCCATGGCCGGTTTCGCTTGAATTTGGAATCATCGACCAAGCGCCAAAGCGCCAATGCGTGCGCACGTGTCCCATCTCCTAACCCTGCCCGCTTTCCGTGTCTAGGGTTGGATACGAGATAAGGTACCGGTTCGAATACGAGCAGCTATCAGCTACTAGCGAGTAGACAACAGGCCTAGATGTCGCCAGCGCCGATTGTTCTCCAGAGCTTCACACCTGGCCATACCTAGTACCTACCCTATCGACGGTGTGTTGGAGCAAGCATTGGCTTCTGACATCTGATTAAGGTACCAATTACCGTAAAGTCAAAAGGACTGGTAGTCTTAGGGGCGATCGGACTGGATGAGATTGGCGATACCCTAAATGAGATGCTGGCGGGAAACAATCACCCGCATCAAACCCACTTTCTGGACTCCGATTTCTCTGCTGATCATGAGCAGGGAGACACAGTTCGCAAGTCTCCAATCAACAGGGGCCATCCAGTCATCTTCGCGATCCGCCAGATGCCCCAAGGAATCGCCAATGACGCTACAACCTCAAAGTATGGCATATGAATAACATGATTAGACTCGGAAGAGAAGACCTTCAGGAGCTGCCTCCGGTGGGTGCTCCAAGGGACCAAGAGCCTCACACTGTCCCATTCATATTGCTTCTTGTACCATCGCAAGTGATCCACCCAAGCCCGTGCCGGTAATGATTGGCTCGCCTGGAGAGCTTGTTGGAGCATTGTGATGTTGGACATCAACGTGAATATTGTATTGGGTGAGATGTCTGGAATGAAAGGAGCACTAGAACTTGACCCTTCGACGGGAGATTGTTCTGAGGAGTTAAGGATCCGCTGTTCAACTAGTGAAAGCCAACGTCTGGAGATTTAAATCATGAAAGTAATCTACAAGCTCGGTGAATGGGCCCATGACGAGGTCCTGAATGGCGAATTGCACACTGAGGTTGACTCAAGGAACCACTGAGGGGTGCACCATGACTGCGCATGGGTTGGAATCGCTTCCTTTAGTCCTTTGAACAACATGAATCGTTATATCCTCCGATAAGTGCCTCGCACGGGGCCCTGGGATGGAGAGTTAATCTACGTAGCATTCTCCGTAGCATTTTCCGTTTCCGTGGATTATCGCGGTTCCAGAATGAAAGTCTTCAGTGCTTCCTGAAACCTCTTACCTGAATCTCCGCCAATTGAATGCGATTACTCCAATTGAGCAGCGATGTTTCTTGGTATCGGAATGAATGGCGAGAAATGCAAATCTAGTAAAGAAGCCAACTTTAGGAGGTAGGTTTAGTTGTCCGATTACAGCTGAGCACAAGTATCAGATAAACAATGACGATATAGCCACTTACCCATGCCCGGCCTCTGATGCTTCGTTGTGAATGCCTCAAACACTGCCACCGTAACATCAATTCATGCGCCGATATCACACCCGAGATTCAACCCCATCCAATCTGCCCAGAACGACCATACCTTCCAATATCCCGACACGCTGTCTTCAAGCAGATAACTATTGGCAAAGCGAGCACTTCGCTTTGCCAATTTCTCCTTACCAGATCCAAATCCAAACTTCGATCCATGATATGGTCGAGATAACTCCCTTAGCCCAAATCCATCGCCATCGCTGGGTATCTTTGTCCTCCATGCATCAATAGCACGCCGATCTGAATGTCGTTCCACAACCACGTCCCAAAAACGCAATGTAACATCACAGCCAAATGTCCCCCCCTTTACCCTCCACCCACCGACGCCACGCCTCGTCGTACGCATCCTCGAGATCCCGCACCCATCTTCGCGTGTCGAATAGGGCACTCGACCCACGGCTTTCGTACAACAACTTCCGCAGCTCTACCAGCCTTCCTGTTCCAAAACCCACCATACCAGTCCCAGTTGGATAAACCAGCCCGGCGCCAAGTTCCACTGCGTGGTCCTCGTACTCTTCGTCACTTCTGGCTATCAGCTCTCTGGCTGCTCGCTGGCCCTGCGGATTTCTGGGTAGTGCCCCCGTTAGTATCGACGCCGCCATGCGGGAGCACATCTTGTACTCGTAACGCGGAAATGTGAGTAACGGTGTACCACTCCACAGCACATCGGCGGCTGTGGTATGGGCGTTGCACTCCGGCGTGTCGAGAAAGAGATCGCAGACACGGGCACGAGCGAGGTGATAGGATTTGGGAGCGACATCGGTGAAAACGATACGAGAAGCCACTTCTGAGCCTACCCACCGGAAAGCCGTTTGCCTGAGGTTGGTTTCGCCGATGTCAGGGAAACGGAGAAGCCAGAGTATCGCTTTAGGGAGGCGAGAAAGGATGCGAAGCCAGGTTCGAAAGGTCGTGGGTTCAATCTTGGATCTCGGTGAGCTGCAAAAGACGCGGTACAGGGCAGTGATACATACCTTGTAAAGCTGATTGAAATTACCGAGTATAACAGTATCATCTGAAACGTCTGGAAACAACTCTTTACGCATCCTCCATCGCCTCTTTTGCTCTTGTTGCCAGCTGAGTGGCACACCCTGTGCGTCAGGAGCGCTTTGCCGATGATCACAGCAGAAGAATGTGTCCTTCGCGAATATAATGTTCTCTCCATACACCCAGTCTTCCTGGTCATCATCGTTGTTACCATCCCTCGTTTGGTCTATCACATCCACATTACGTCGATTGGGCCTGAGAGTCCTGCCGGGTATGGCAATCTTGTCCGCGAGCAGGTAATCGCACCACTCTGCTCCGAGCGTGCCGGCAAAGCCCATGAAAGACATCTGCACAGGCGCTGGACGAGCTGCGAAAACCTCGTTTCGTGCGCCCCTGGTGTAGCCATTGAGGTTGATCAGGACATGGATACCGTCACTGACAATCTGCGTTGTCAATCGATCAATGGACCACGAAGACACGTCTTCGAATACTGGTGCTTCACGTTCGATCTGCTGACGATGAATGGATCCATCACTGGCAGTCGTTGCGTAGCAGAAGGCTTTCACTCGATGTCTATCATGAAAACCGAAGACTGACTGCATGAGATGGGCAAGAGGGTGGTTGTTAAAATCCGAAGAGACGTAACCTACGTTAAGATGAGGCTTCGGCGGCGCTGGGGCTTCGTATATGCATGTTGGGAGCCACGGGGCGCGCAGAGTTGAACAAGAGATTCTAAGTCCGTTACGCTGGGATATTCGACGTATTTGCTTGGCGGTCAACGGACAGGTAAAGGTATGAAATGGTAGAACTGTCGGCGCACTCGGTATGGCCAAGGCCGACGGGAGCTGTGGTCGGGGATAGTTCGCTGTTCGAGAAGGCTTGCGATAAATATACTTGTTACGATAGAACTGCCATGTGAGTCTCTTCGTAGCGCGCTCAATGAGCCGCACTAACTTTGCTCCTTCCCAGGGCTGCTCAGCCCACGCATGCAACATTCTTCCCACCGGGGTGACTTCTTGATGGCAATTCCTGCGGGAGCTACTAGGGGAGTCTGGTGGTTCCAAAAGGTGCTCGACATCGAAACTGGAGAGGATGCCTTTTCCCCAGCACTCGCCTTCTCGAAGTTGCTTGTCTACGATGGCAACTACGCGACCTATCCATCCGGAACTGCCGACCTGGGCGTGCCTAGCATCGTATAGCATACCCTGATCGTCCACATGCCAGCGGTCCTTGGAGGCTCCTGGGAACAAGATCCCACCTCGACCACTCCAATTGCATACCGAGTTGAGCGCATTCGCCAAGCCGCACACTGCTTCAGCAAACTCCGGATTTAAAGCGACGGCTTTCCTGTAATAAGAAATAGCGTCACTTATCTTTCCCCGATCTTTGACCGCATTTGCGAGGTTGGCAAGAGCAATGTCAAATTTGCCGTCACACTCGACCGCTTTCTCGTACATCTTGATGGCAGCATCGAGCTGGCCAATGTCTTTGTATAGGCTGCCTAAATTTGTGTATAGATGGGCGTGACGCGAGTCAAGTTCTAACCCGTGATGGTAATATGCGAGTGCTAGCGCGATGCCGCTACCTGAAATCACACCAGGGACCGTTGAGCCTCCAGCGTCATTCATGCCTCCGCCCCTCGGCGAGGGTACCGCTTGTTGGACGCTAGCCAAGAGAATGCCGACGTTGTTCGCTGTGGACGGACTAGGTTGCAGTGAAAGTGACAAATAGTAGAGGGCCAGGATATCCTGAACCGCAGACGTCGCCCTTGGGCTGGTAGCTGTAGCTGAACTCGAAGACATTCCATCTTGGTAGATCTTGGCTAAAGATAGAAGTGAATTGCTGATGATAGAAATAGCCGCTTTCTCTGGGACGCCACAGGTGAGTTCTGCGAAACCCGGAAGCTGACCGTGCGGTGGAAATACCAGCGTTGCGGTTTTCAAAGCCACGTCGGGCATTAACAGGATAGAGTGATCTAGGGTGGGACCTGCTTCAGCTGTCTGTCTGGGAGTGCTAGGATCATCTGCGAATACTCTCAATACTTTTCGTATTAGCCCACGGATGCCGAGATGCCGCTGGCCAGAGCCGATTAGAATAGCATCCTCGAAAGCTTTCGCGGCTCCGGCATTATTTCCCAGAGCATACAGCATATTTCCTTTACCGTGGATCAATGCGAGCATCCTTCCGTTGTCACGTGGTGAGATGGCATATCCACTCAGGCCATCGACAGGGCGTCGAGGCTGCAGGTGTATTGACTTGCGATCCCCATAGAATTCACGATCGGAGGCATCGAAGTCTGACCTTTCCGAAAACCTAGTCTCGGGGGATAGGCTGCCCTCACTAGCTGAGACGACGCTGTACCCGGATGACCCGAGCGCCGCGATTTCTGGTGTAGCCCGAAGAGCCTGCTGTACGAACTCGATGGTCTTCACAGCTTCCCTTCCCCTGCGATCCTCGCAGAAAAGGCCAACAAGATGTTCGACAGCCTCGAAGTAATCGGGTCTAAGGGCTACCGACCGTCGCCAATGACGTTCGGCTTCTTCTCTTCTATTCAGGGAAAGGAATGTAGCGGCTAGATTCGAAAGAGCTTCCACGTTGCTAACACCAGATTAGCAATCTTGAACATCACTTCTTTGAGGCTGACCTGCCTGGGGTCACACGCTAATACTCTCGAATACCATTTCATCGCCCTGTCGTGATCGCCTAAGCCATATGCTAGACAGCCTCCTAGAAGCATACCATCCGTCCATTGCCAGCCACTTTCGTGACAGAGCCTACCAAGTATTTCCAAGGCGGACAGTGCCGCCGTCGTGGGGTTAGCGGCATCGTGATGTGACGGTGACAGGTTAGGATCGCCTAGAACGCTTTGAAAGCCATGTCCTTGACGCTGCGTAGATTGTGCAATTCGATTATGCTGCTTTCGGTTATGCCATTTGCGGTCTGAACGTCGATTCCAGAGACCATGCGGTTGATAACAAAAGGGGCCGTTAGCTTGCGCGCCTTTTCGACTGCGGAAAGGTGTCAAATATTGAACATCTCCGAGGGCAGTTGTATCCTTCGTATCTGAAGCTTGCACAGCGTTGCGGTGCTCCCACTGCGGGTCAGGATCGGACGCAGTGACCGGGGAAAATGACGGCTGCCCTGGAGGTTTTGGGAATATATTCGACGGCGGTTGCCGCTCTCCCTGAAAACTCCCAAAAGATCCACGACGTCGTGATTGATGTATAGAAGCCACTAAGCTAACGTAGATTCGGTGAGCCCAAGCCAAGACTTTCTCTTTAAAATGGACGTTACCACTATGGTATTCTACGTCGTACACTTTCCTGGCGGGTGCGTCAGGTGCGTGCGTTGAATCCAGTCCGTCGAAACCGTTGCCAAAGCCTCCACCAGTGCCGTGGTTTGGTATCTCTGCCTGGCACAATGCTTGAGCCTGATGAGGCCATCGGGACGCACGGCGCTCATCGCTAGTAGGGTTACTGATCGCTTGAACTGCCAGTGGGTTCACGTATCCATGGTCTGGTTCATATTCGTTTGGTAGCTGCTGGGGAGGGGAGGCCTGGTTTGCATGCCTCCTAAGCGAAAATTGCTCGATGTTTGTCAAGCCGGGCCCAAGAGGAAAGGCAAAGTCCGAGGGCCCCCCTAATAATGAATGGTCATAACGCGGATCTCGGAGCGCGGCAGGGCGATATGGCTCGAATGCACCATCTGGCCAGTACGGTCCGTACGGCCCATTATGGTTCATTGAGGTGAAACCCAGACACGGGGGCCACATCGGTTGCAGGACTGTGGGAATCTGGTGAACATGTCCATATAGCTGATCATGCTGCGGAGTGAGGCCTTGATTGAGGAGCGAGTCCATTCCAGTCCCATAGTAGGGTAGGGGCGGTCTATCACATGCTGTTTCTTGATTTTTGTCCCGTCTCCCAGCATGGACGTGACCGTGCACAGAATGGACGGCTGTCCTATGGTATTGGTGATGCTGGTCGTGGCGAGTCTGCGTCGAACAATCTTGGCCGAATGGTGCGACGAGATGTTGATCTGTTGAGCTTACCCCAGGATAGGTGGGGCGCTCCACAGCACTGGTTGCAAGCATGAGGATGTGCTTCGCAGCGTGCGGCCTTGCAGCTATCTCATCCGACCTGCCATCATATCCCACCGCCAATGTGCCATTCGGTGTTTTCCGACGAAGCATGTGCTCCGCATCGACCGCGTCGGGATTGCCAAAATTCTGATTCGACGTCTGGATAGGTACTGATGGAGGTAATGGATGGGGGGCGTATTGCTGAGGTTGTTGTAGCCTCTGTCGGAAGCTCGCATTTCGCATGCGATAGAGGGGTTCAGACTGGGCCATGCCTTGCGTCGATAGATCTGGGGAGGCATTGTAATGTCCATTATTACAAAGCTGGTGTACTGAAGTGGACAAACGGTGTGGCTGTTGAATGCGAAGGACATCTGTATACATGGCTAGAGTAGGCCGTTTCGCAGCCGTAGCCCTGGTTCCAGACTGGCGGACCACCGAGTACCGCTGGCCTCAGGAATCTCACCAAGGAACACGATAGCCGTTCATGGCCGACTCCACAACGTTGTCCCGTGGTTGATGATGATACGTCCGAATGCCTTTGCGACTTTTGACCCGGCTCTTTTTGCTTCTCATACTTTCAATCTGCAAAAGCAGTAAATCTGTGGTTGTGCGATGGCGAAGGCGATGTTCTGCTGCTATTAAGAAGTCTACCAGGGTCGAGCTGCTCGTGATCATAAGAACCGTCGTAAGTAAGGCGACAAGGCGGCCACTCTTACGGTGAGTGCAGCTCGAGGCGGTAGATGATAGGTCTTGTTCCGAGTAAGTTATTTTTGAAGCCGGGATCAAGGTTGATTGACTGAAAATTGACAAGACATATGGTAGGCGATTGGTAGCGCTCGAAGGACCGGGGGGGGGCTGACAGTGACGGGTCAAGGCTTTCATACCTAATATTAATATAAGGCTGCGAACTAATCCAAAGAAGTCGGGGCCTGGATACCTAGCCGTTGACAATCAGACGATCTTCACCGGATCCAGAAGCGTGATTCTGGTGATTGGGTCGACTGTCGACTGCGACACTGGGGTGGGGAGACAGAGTAGGGTCTGCGGCTGGGTCTCGTCGTTGACATCGAGTCCACAGAAATCTACGCGCGGGTTGTCATTGTCAACGGGGCCATGGCATGGAAATAGCAGGCTACGTGACTCGTGCTTGAGGGAGACGTGAGAGAGGGAGGAAGGAAGGCTTGAGGGCAGTGGTGATGGAGACGGCTACAGAAGATGGACGGCACGCTCTCTTGGCCTGCCTTGGCCATATGTACGTGATACATCGTACGGCGGATGTAAGCGCCAAATGGGAATTGGATGGTGGCATCGTGCTTTTAGTTGCATATCGTCTTGCATCTGGGATGCCTGCTTCCAGTGGACTGGTAAAAGGCCATCCACACTACTGCTGCAACTTGCACAGCCTGGTGGTGTGTGAATCAATCATGCTGCTTGAAATTGCCTGAAGAGCATCCTGGCCGTTGGAGACTCCGAACACACCTCATCAGTCCCCAACTGTTGGCGCTAGCCGGCATGACTTGCACCAATCCTCCTGATAGCTCACCTTCCTCCCCGTCATGGGTTGTTCGCTGCTGGTTAAGATCATTTTCGTGGGGATTCGTTGTAAGCCGGTCACTGGCTTGTGCCAGGTGCCCGAGAAAAGTGTCTCGTAGGGTCCGTGACTGGGAACAAGCCACTCTGACCTCTAGGAAACCGCGGTCAACGGTTCGACATCACACCGATGGCTCAGCATCGACCGGATTGGGCCCTGCTGGAGCTTAATCCTTGTTGAATGCAGCTCTAGTCTCGGCAGCTTGCTCCATCTGATCCTGGGCCCTGACGTCGACCTTTTTGCGAGCACGCCTGGTCCGCTGCCATTCGATGGCACAACTCGCCGCACTGATAGCCGCACTGATAGAGCATAGTACTCTCCTATATCGAAATATTTTGTACTCATTCACTGTGCGATGACATTGCAATTTGTCGAGATATCCACGATAACCAGAAATAAATGCCCAGCCTCCATGAATCACAAGAGCGATACTGACCGCATCGCAGTATTCGAGCTATGCCAAAGACCCCTGAACAATATTGAAATCGTACCCCTTTATATCTGTCCAGCCACTGAGAACACGAGGCGTGTTGCTACTTCACAGGGGCGGCACCAACAACTAGTCAGGGAAAGTGATATACTTCGAGATGGAAGAATACATGCGGTTTCATAAGGGCTACGTGGACAAGCAACCGGCCGTGGACTCCTGGGTCGCAGAAGCCGATCGTCAGATCACTAAGAATCAGTGTAGCGATTGCAGGGTTAAGCGCTCTATAATGAGTCTATATGTCCCATAGCCGTGTCCATCTGCTGTTAAGGCAAGTAACCGCTGGCACATGCCCTTAAGAGAATGTATCTCAGAGCATAGTGCAGCCACTGATTGTAGACCTTAGATGATGGACCATCGCATCCACGCCCAAAGGACAGGGTGCCACGGTGAGTAGTTGGCCTCTCAACGAGTATCATCTTCTTTGCACCAAAATAGGCCCGAACCATGGATTTATCCGATCCTCGAGGGAAAGGGGTAAGGGCCAGAGTGTTGGCAAAGTGATTGGGGACTGTGCGGGGAGGAAAGTCGATGGCGACACCTGATGATGTTGGACCCAGGTCAAATCGGACGAAGTATACACTGCTCAGCACATTACTTTTCGGTGTAGTACTAAGCTAGGCTAAGCTTTATGGTAAGAAGTAGCAGCTGATCTGCCTAGGGAATGTTCATGACTCTGGAACTGTGATGATATTAGCGCCGCTTTATACCACTCGAAGCAACATACTCTCGATCTCTCCGTTTGTTACGTCATCGCTGACATCCTTTGGTGACCTCCCATCGACCTGGCAGCCTACGCTGTAGCATGTACCTAGTATCTCCTTCACTGTCCCAGATAGATCCTTCGCAAGTGACTTGAAGCGCATGGTCCGCGCGATGTTGATTATCTCATCGAGTGGGATGGATTTACTGTGCTTGATGTTCTTCTCTTTCTTGCGATCTCTCGGCGGTTCTTTGAGAGCTTTGATTACCAGTGACGAGGCGGAGGGTACAACTGAGACGGCGGCTTGACGGTTCTGGATGGTGAGCTTTACGGTGACGCGAAGGCCTTTCTAGATTCAATCGTAATTATATGTCCAGTCCCTCGCTGCAATGATTGCAACATACCCAGTCGCCGGTAGCTTTGGCAATATCTTCTCCGACCTTCTTCGGGGACAATCCGAGGGGCCTAGGTAAATCGCGGGGTCAGCTTCCCTTCTTCAACCTAGTGGATGGAAGTATGAGGTATGTCTTAGAGCGTATGCTGCTAAGACTTGTCTCATAAACCATCATAGCAAGGTCAGAGATGCTCAGAGGTTTACTTACCCGATTTTGGGAGCTAGAGCTGAGGACGCACCGACTTCACCTCCAGTGGCTCTTAGTGTACTGGAGAGGCCAAGACGTCAGCTCGAATGTTGCTTGCATAGGCTTATGGAACCCACATCACTTTAATTTCCTAAGTAGACTTCGATCTCAGCATGGCTTGATGGAGTCAAGGGAATTCGTGATACGGGGAGTCTCACGTCGGGATTGATCTTGCTTCTTGGCATTAGCATTCAACAGGAGAGTACTCGAGGACATGGCTTACGGAGGCATGGCGGGTGATACAGGAGGTATTGCTAGCTGGGTGGTTGATCGAAAGCTGGTAGCATAAGTCAAAGAAGTGACAAGTAAGTTGTTTGTGGGTATGCCAAGCCTGGGACTTAACTAGTGCCGCCGCCAAATACGGCAGACCATAAGTACTAATTGTCTAGGTATCCATCTGGTACTGCCCAGTAACACGAGTTGTGAGCATCCATACTCCGTATCATCCTCCGAACAAAACACTATACCTCAAAGACCTCTATCAATTTACCAACGTCTACCACAAGGTAAAGCGATAAGAGATGGTGCACCGCAGAACGATTCAACGAGATGGTGATGGACTAATTAACCACTGAAGGTCCATAGCTAAAGAGGCAAAACGTCAAAAGCATTCCACTTGCACGGGTAAAGTACCTAGATGAAGCGTCTGCACAATAACGCAAGTTGTATATTGCGTATCTACTCATATTACGCGATTGACCCGGGACCCCTGAAAGGTGTAGCATGCCAGGGCATAGGCTAGAGAGAATTTGCTATGCTCCGGGTATCTAGTACATGTAGGGTCTGGTTAGTAGATAAAGGGTACCAATGAAGGCTCCCTGTATCTACTCCAGTAGTGCACTTTGCGCATTTGGAGGTACGCTTGTACCGCAGGATAAGGAACCTACCATAGCTATGTGAGGTGATAACTATGGCCATGCTGTGTTTGGTCTGGAAACCCGTCTACTGCTTTGAATTTGAATTGAATCGGCGCCATTAAGTCCTACCTAGCTTGTCCCTGACACAGCCAACCTGAAGAGTGTCTTAGACTTGGGATTCATGCATGGATGGAGAACTTACTTCATTAGATGGTCCATGAACGTCTGCAAGGAAACATCGTCGGTGAAGATTGTCTGGGCAGACTGCGATGCGCCGCCGTAGGCGCTTGTCGTATGCGTGGTGGACGGATTCAGCTTCGAAAGGAGGAAGCGGGCTTGGGAACCTCCTGCGTCGCAAATGATGAATCTGGGGAGTGGAAATCGATCTTGTACAAGTTCCTATCGCACGTCAATACGGGAAGCCAGACCAGCATAGAGCCTGGAATTTGATCCGAGCAACTTACTCTTGCATCTTCTTTGGGCTGGTCGAGTATGCCTTTGAAGTTTTCATAGCCTTCTTGATCCTGATATCCTGCCTTTCTCCACTCGGCCATGGTTTCTCCATGGAAAATGAGAATCTGGAAGAACGTGTCGAGAAGTAGGATGTGTGTCGGTTGTATTGATGCAGAGTCGAGGAGCACCGGAACACTCCCTTCTTGGTCGAAGGTGTAAGAGTCCAACGTTGGCTGTATCATGACTAGCGAGTCCCCTACATATTCGTGATTCAGGACATGTCTGTAGAAAGCGGTCTCGTCTGGTGAATTGTTGAACACCTGAAGGAACTGGCTTCGTCGAAGGTGAAACATGAATTGTGGATATAGGGTGAAGTTCTTTTCCAGTCGGAACGATGATGGGTCATCCTTCCGATACTCGGCAAACCTGGAACAGAGCCGGATGAGCATCCTATCAACCCATCGAAGCACATCTGGACCATCATCTACTTCGGCTTTGAAGACTGCGATGCGCGACATCAGAACCGCCGCAGCCTCCTGGTCGAATGATTGAGCGATCGCAGGGTCTCCGGTAGGTCCGCTCAAATTCCGTGCTACCGTTGTCACGCGAAGATGGAACTGCCCTGAGGAGTGCTGGTAGTAGGTCAGGAATTGTAGCATTCCCTTCTGCGGCCCCTGTTGATGTTGTACTGGCCCACCCTGATTTGCAATCTCAAAATAGATGCCATAACTCGAAGTAGGATTGATGCCGCACATTTTCCAGGAACAAGTATTGCCAATGCCACATTCAGTTTCCCCAACGGAATTTGACTTCTTATTAAGCGAGACGGCATGACCTATAAGACCTGTGACTTTCAATTCCTTGGTAGTCAAGACCTCCAAAGAAGCATTAAAGCCCATCAGCATGTCGTCGTTTGGATCTTTGTCAAAGACTCGAACGAAAGATTGTTTGAACTGAGATGATGTGAAGCTGTCCGTAAGAATCATGTGTCCACCCGTGGAGTTCGCCAGGCCCTTCATCTCAAGGAGACCCACTTGGTCCAGACAACCGGCGAAGATATCAATTATGTGGCCATTATGAGCCACGCGCTTCGCGAGATTATCGTAAAACTGGGTCCGTTAGTGACCATCGACAAAAGCAGCGGTACCACTTTGAGCTTACCTTCAAGGCTTTCTTATAATATTTTATGTTATCGCGGTCGATGTCATGATGTGATCTGATGGGCTCACGCAACTCCGGGCCTACCACGATACCGGGTCCCTCAGTTGCTGGGCCTCCAGCAAAAAGCATGATCCTGCCTCCTGCGTTCTGGAACGACGTTTCCAAGAGGCCAACGGCTACGCTCAATGCGACACCAGTACATCTCAAGGAGCGTTTATCGTTTGCTACGGGCCAAGGGTCCTTCTGAAGCTGCTCAAGGGCGTTCGTGAGCTGAAACTCGCATTGATTGACAGGGAGAAGGAATCTCGCAGCTGATCCCATCATCGGAGGTGGCCGGCCGGGTTGTTGGGGCATGTTGGGGCGTGCGGCGGACATAGAAAGTCCAAGCATCTCCTGTACCTGCTTCGCGTTGTAGTCCTTGCTTCCCCTGAATACATACGATTTGGCACATTCTGTGTATCCGAGTTCGTGGACTTGTACCTACAGCTTGATTAATGCATGAGCACCGGCACAACCGACCATGACGCTCACCATCGTGCCATAGGTGATCAGGCCTACAAGGGCGTCTTGGGGTAGAAGGCTAAGGTTCATCACTAGCGAGCTCTTCAGTGCTTTCAAGCTATCCTCTTCCTGGCACGTGTCGACAACATAGAGAAAAATTGGTGGTGCGGGCGCTGACCGAGATAGACGATACTCGATTGTTGTGCTATGAGGATGTAATTCAGGAGGTATTGCATCCTGCGTTATATCCTTATAGTGGGCAGGTAGACCATTACGTGATAGACAAAAGGGGCATATCCACAGACGTGCCCTTATATCCACTTGCCTATGCCATTTAGCTCTTCGTTGTGGGTTCCGACGGCAGATTCCTTACGCAAATGGATTCAGCACAGCTCGACAGGGCGCTTTGCAGGCTACAGGCTCGTATTGCAAAAGAGGGGTGTCCGGTTTCTCCTTTAGGGGTGTATAGAGAGCGCCAATGGGTACGACAAGTCGTGAGGCTTCCTAGACCGAAGGTAAGCCCAGCAACAAGGAGTGTGTTTTATTGGAAAGCCACCATTCGCGAGCTGGGGAACGTATTCCAGCTAAGCCTGATACCATCTCTGTCCTCCACATCGCTCCACTGATCTTTCAACGTCTCGTATTCCATCTTGGGTAGGGCATTCGAAGAGCGCAAAACGCAGCCACAAGCAGCCCACGGAGCCCTTTCAGTAGGTTATTAGAGGGCAACTGCAGGTGCTGGCCGCTCCTAATGGTTTTTCTTCCGGTCAAATTTTCGACACAACAAGAACGGCATACAGCACCAGGGTTGAAGAAAGCCGTCTCTTGTCGTGGTCTTGTACTTCTGCGTGTAGAGTAAATCAGCTGTACACTTGGAGTACTTCAAGCTGCCTGTTACTAGCCTACATTGAGCCTAGCTTCCCCTGTGAATATCCGAGCATTCCTGAATCGTGCTTCTTACCTCTTCTTCTCTCAAAATCATATATCGCCAGTTATAGTACATTACATACGACGGCTCAGACCTGTCGATGTCTGGGTCGCTTTCGCGCTGAGCGTATAATCAAGCTACCTATGGGCTGGGCGCCTGGCTTCAAGGGATCGTTTCGATTCGAATGAGAGGTCTGGGAATCAGCAAGAGGTTATATACAAGAAATATATTATCGTACGTCAGCCCCTGCTTTCCTGCACATAGGATTCGTATGTTAGGATTCCCAAGGCGTTGGTGTTCAAGTCAGGTGAATCTACTTTACAAGAGGCTCATTCCGCGCAGAGTGGCGTAGTAGCGGTACACTGCTACAATTACAGTACATCATCACCACAGCACCGATATGATAGGTATTTTGCCTCTTTGTGCGTAACTCTCGCTCACTGAAATTCGTTTCAGATAATTAGCCATGCTCTGGTCAGCCGGCGCGCCTTTTCGTGATCTCCAGCCGTCGCCCACAGCCCCTGTAGTGCCAGAGCAGCCTCTCTCGAGAAGTCATCCGTAACCTTCTGCATCTGATCTCCTTGGGCTGCGTCGCTTAGATCAAGGCAACGCTTGTAGTAAGTGATTGCCGAGTGTGTTAATCCTAGGAGGTGATAGGCGCGCGCGATGTTATATTCAGCTTCTTGTTGTCCACAGGCGTCACCTGAAGCGCTGCGAATATCGTAATATCTCGATAGAAAGGCGAACCCTTGCATAACATGATGATGTCGGTTGTCAGCCTGGCGCTTCACCGCATGTTGGACGTAGGACAAGGCTATCGAGAGATTTATCATGGGATTGTCCGGCTCGAGAGCGTAGGCACGGAAGAAGTAATCTGACTGAGCGTTAGTAATATTGCCTACTCTGACGCTCTGGGCTCTTACTGAGTGCAAAGGTGAAGTTTCTTCCTGCGTAGAGAATCTGACCATAAAGCATGAGGAGCGCAACATCCATATCGGTAGCGAATATCTCATTACCGATACTGTCCCTATTGAAACCTGCTCGATCTTGGAAGATTGATGATTTGCTGTGAGTATCGCGTATCAAAGAGTAGTCTACAGCTTTGATTTGTCGAAGAACAAATTTTTGGGATGGGGAACTGTTGAACCACTCATTGTCCGTGTCGCAGAGGCGGTTCAATGCACCAAAGAGACGATAACTATCAGTAACGAACTGGTACTCTCTCATAAACCACCTGGAAACGGTGCATAAGGTTGGCTCATCGTTCTGAAGAAGCGCGCAAGCTGCATCAACGGGTCAGTCAAGAGACTCATGTGGGATATATAGCCACGACCTACAAAACCAGCAAACATAGATAAGCAGTAACGGGTCTGGTGAGTGGTAGAAGACATTGGCGTCACGGGCCCCGGCAATCACATCGTATGAAAAGGCCAGATTCCCGTCCTGCGCTAAGAAGAGGGCATACTCTAAGAAGATGTCGAGCCAGGTCTGGAAGGGTATGCCGTGATAATCCTGAGGTACGGGTGCAGAGTCTATGTTGACTTGGCACACGTAAGCAATGCCCTGCGCTTTATCGTCGAGTGGAGAATCTACTTACTTGACAGGTTCTCCATATCATCATCGCCGTGTTGCGTCTCTGTGCTTAATTGACTTGGCTTGGCTGCGGCCGACCTTGCGCGCGCTTCAGATGTGTAGCCTAAAAACCTCATGTATCTGTCCGTAGGATAGAAAATGCTGTTCGACCTAAAGTCTTGAATCAATATCTTGGCAGTAGACATCCACTCGAGCCTTGCAGCTTCTTCGCCGATTCGAGAGTTATCGGCTGACGCTTGCAGGCGGAGAAATTGTCCGTATATCCTGCTCTCTCGGTCCCGTTCAAGTTGCTCCTGTTCTAATAGACGCTTAGCTCGTCCCAGCGTGTTTGTTTTGGACAGAGCTATAGGACGCGGAGCAAGCATCGTGGTAGACGAGTTACTTGCATTCACCGCTCGGTCATCTTCAACTGCAGCACTATCTACCCCAGATTGCTTGAAACGCTCATTTGCTGCAACGGAGAATTGTCGGAGAAGTTCCTTAGACCGATCTGTCATGCTGTGCTCTTTGCACATTGCAATGAGCTGTGGTCGTATATCGACGCTATAATCCCCGCTGTCCACGATCGTTTGATAACAGTCTTCGGCTTCTTCCTTCAGGCCCGCTTCTCGGTAACAGAAAGCCATGTCGCTCAAGTACGACGCGTTCACATAGTCCGCAACTTCTTGAAGGGGCTCGTAGAATCTCAAAGCCTCATCATAGAGTGCAGCAACGCGAAGAGCGTCCGCCGCCTCACGGAAGAGATCTGTATAGTCGAAGAGCTTGGCGTCTGGCCCGTAATCCTCAGGATCCAGCCACTCGAGATGATTCTAGATTTCCTATTAGTGAACTAAGCGAGTAGTTGACATAGAGTTACATAGTCCTACCAACGCCTCCGCAGAGTCACCCAGGCGTAGCCGAAAAACACCCAGTTTTACGCGTAGTTCAAGAGGTAGCCCCTCACCATAGGCGTGAGCTGGGAAAACTCCAGAGACAAACCCAGTGACCGTAACACGCCGTGGTTGGTCCTCCAGATCCCATTCTCTGTCATCCCCTTCAAAGGTCTCCCACAGGCTATCTTTCTTCCGCCCGAGCAGCCACCTTGAGAGGGACTTAAGCTTTTTGACACCTAGCTTGTACTGATCCTGGTAGCCATAGAGCTCCGTATACACGTTCACGTCCGACCATGAGAAGCTTGTCACCATAGTGGGCTCCTTTGACTGGTGGTACACAATGCCATCGTCAAAGTGCTGAAGCGCAATGTCAACTTCACCCAATTCGATGTATATTTCTGCCAGTTGCCGTAGTACGTCAGTATCGTGTGGCAGGTATTTCAACAGCTGCTCGTATTCATTGGCGGCTCTCCCGTTGTAACCCAAGACGCGGTTCAGTGAGGCTCGCTGATAACGAGCTTCGACGTTGTCCTGCTGGATATTAATGACTCGGCTGAGACAGTAAATGGCATCAGGGAGGGCAGATTTTCTGTCTTCCACTTCACGCTCTAGAATCGAATGTGCCACTCTGTGCCAAACTTGAGCATCTCCGGGTCTCGTGTGTGCGCCATTGAATAGTGCTGTTAGAGCTTTCTCCCCATTTCCTCGCGCCATGTGTACTTCGGAAAGGAGAGAGTGAGCGGCAAACATCTCAGGATTGACGTTGATTGCTCTCAGGGCTAGAAGTTCAGCCTCCTCGTAGTCATTCGCAATAAAAGCCGTGGTGGCCTGAGAAAGGAGCGCTTTGAACTCTATGTTTGGTTCTAGGGGCTTGCGAGGCCCCCGTTTTATGCCTTTCCCACCTCGGCCTCTGTGCAAATTCTTACCTCCACGGCCTCTCTTGCTCGCACTATGCCTCTCCTGGAAGCGAACTCCACCTGGCCTACCACGTCCTCTGCCGTTGATTTTCGCCATTGCCTGCTGAGATTTGGAGCCAGCTTCAGACAGGAAGTCGTCGCTGCTACGTTTCGTTAGACGCCAGAAAAGCACTGTACCGACTTGAACATACCCTACGCTGGCGTCGGAAAATTGGAAGTCAGGGTCAACCAAAGGATCGTTGGGATCTCTTCTTGCCGGCAAACGGGCGTCATCGGTCATCTCTACCTCACTGTCATCCTCGAAACCAATGGGCGGATCTTGCGGCCATAGCGTTTGGCTTGTCGAAGGCCTTTGTTGAAGAACACGTTCTGATGGTTCAGCTCCCAACCACGGATACGTTGGCATATCATCCGGGTCTGGGTATATGTTTGCATGGGCCGAGTGAGGAGAATGAGTACCCAGAACAGGCGCATGATTGAGTCCGTACACCGCGTCTATCCCGTAACCGTCGCTGTTACCGCTGACATCGATCATTATCACAAGAAAGGGTTTCTTTGTAGGCGTGCAGCTCAGGTTTGCAAAAAGCAGCACTATTGTCAGCCAAAGCCTAGCCCAAGCCGCTTTCGAACGTGTCGGTGTTGTCCAAGTGCCAAGGGTGTTCCCATTGTGTCGTTGGGGTGATGGCCGCGACGTGAATTCCTTCCGAACCCACCTCTTAGGTTGAAGCTGTGAGTGGTCTTTACAAGTTGCGGTTTTCGACGGCAAAAGCCTTCTCTCGTTCTCAGATTTGCAACTTGATCGATCAAGACGAATCAAAGAACGGGATCAGTATAAAATTTATACTTTCCGAATTGACCATTCAAGGTTTGTTCTTGCTTACAGTTTAATACAAGAACACAATCCGCTGTCACTGATGCGACTTGGAAGCTGGACCTAAGAAAATTACATCGTCTCATTCGCCACGTTAGTATTCCTCCGACACCTCAGTGATGGCTGACGAGCGTTTCGAGCGGCCATTCACTGTGAATCTATTTTTAGACCCGCTAGGCCGCGTCTGAAAGACCTTCGCTTCACCTTGGCTTGCACCCAATCATCATCCGTGGCTGCCGTAATTGTCATTATTCAGCTCCTCGCCCCACCCACTTGGAGCTTCATTGTTCAGCAGTTCACCGACATCTTCGATTCCCTCGTCCCTCTTCCCTCATCCATCTCTGTTCATTTCTTGACTTCAGCTCACTGCTTCTCTATCACGCCTATGTCTTTGTAATCTGCCTGTCCACACTTCCGCTGCGTATCTCGTACGCTACCTACTTGACCGGTCCCGTGCCGTTTCAACATTCCCCCATCTGGCTCACCTGGCTTGCCTGTTTGTCTGGTTGATCTGATATCAGTCGCTATTTTTGTCATCGCCACAGGATTGGCAACGAGCTAGACCACCGAACTCAGCTGGCCTTGCCATTCGAGCCGTGTCTGGTTCTCGACTCGATGCTTCGGTGTCACGCTCAGTAAACAGTTCACCTTCCAGAGCGGAGCTCCTTTGAGGTCAGCAGGTACTGCAGGAGTTTCTCCACGCCAATAGCACCCAGAGATTGCCACCAACCCCCTACTAGGTCTATCTACCAGTCAAGGCCTTTTCAAATACCGAAAACGATTTACTATCCTTACGACATGTCCGGAAATCATATCATCGGCAATCGTAACAGCACGCCCGAGGCGTCAAACTCTTCCCTTCGGCCGCCTACATCCCGCAATGTGGGAAGCGGACATCACCTGCGAGCTTCTGCGGACATGGCGGCTTTCTCGCCTTCGCCTTTATCTGCGCGAAGCATCAGACCGTCGTCCGAAGTCTACTACAACAAATCCCAGCAGTCCCACAATCAGAGTAATGCGGACGACGTTATGGACAAGGCTGCGCAGCAGTGGATTGCGGACATCGATCAGTACGAGACCACCTTGGAAGAGATGGCAGCTGCTACTCTAGATCAGGATTTCAAGGATGAGCTTAGCGCAATCGAGCAATGGTTCAAGGTCTTGAGCGAAGCCGAGCGCACCGCTGCCTTGTACGCGCTTCTGCAGCAAACAACGCAGGTCCAGATCCGATTTTTCATTCAGGTCTTGCAACAGATGGCTAAGAGCCACCCTATGTCCGGTGTTCTTTCACCTGCCAACTTTGGCGAAAAAGGTAAGTCCCCAACGCTCAGGCGCTACCGAACTTCCTACGCTTACAATATCCAGACGCTATGTCAAACCGGTTGAGTGATGCGATGGGTAAGCTCAATGTCGAGGGTTCTCGCAACTCAATGGGCCGACCTCCGCCTTCGCCGGCAGGCAACAAACGCAATTCCGGCATGGATCCTCAAATCATCAATGCGATGTTCCCAGATGCTGCAGCTGCCATTGCGAAGAAGAAAGCAGAGTATACTCAACAAACCGGGATCGCTCCCACCTCCAATCGCAATAGTGCCGCACTCGGCGACCATACATCCTTGGTCACACCGACCATTTCAGCCCCTCCGGAGGGTAATGGCAACAAAGAAGCTATAGGCCAGCCCTCTTCAACGCCATGGGGTCAACGTCACACTGAAAGCCGTCCCAAATCTTCATCCGGTCAACAGCCTATGGGCCACTTCAGCCAGCCAGCTCCCTCCGCTGGGCTGCGCTCGCCACGGCCACTTCAGCTCTCCGGCAACACTAATCTGCAGAATGCAAGCGTTAATGCAGCTGACAACAACGGCGGTCAGGACTTACCCGCGCTTTCGCCCTACAACATGGGCAATGCCAGCTGGGCTTCGATGTCGAATACGCCTATGGTCCCCAACTTTGGGACTCAGCAAGCAGCGACTCAAGCCGACATGGTAGCTAATGCAACTGCGATGAAGCTTGCTGCCTTGTCAACTGTCAACAACCGGATAGCTCTAGACGATGTTCGAAAATATCGACGCGCTCGGTCCAATGACGGCGATCAGCCTTTATCCCCAGGTCTTGCTGGCACAAATGTCTTGGTCGTCAATGAGAATGGCCAGATTCTGGGTAACCAACCAGTGAGTGCTCAGCAACTCGCTGCGCTACAGGCTCAACAGCAAGCGCAAGCGTTCGCACACCGATCGAGGCCCAACTCACCGGGTCTTGCTTTGCAAGCCGGCAACTACAGCGGCATTGCATTTGCGGCTCCTCAGTCTAATGGCTATCTAGCAGGTTACGACGGGGGCGTGGGCATGAACGCTGGCATGAACCCGCTAAATTTTGGTCAATTCGGTATCGGGCACGGTGGTGGCCACGAAGGGTATATTTCCGACCATTCGGAGATGCGAGGCAGATCACCGAGGGGTAGACGTGGGACTTCTAAGCCTCCTGAGGATCCGATAGACCCTACGCTATTACAGGATATCCCTAGCTGGCTTAGGAGTTTGAGGCTGCACAAGTATACGGATAATTTGAAAGACATGAAATGGACCGAGCTGGTAGAATTGGACGACAAAGGATTGGAAGATCGGGGTGTGAATGCGCTCGGTGCTCGGCGGAAAATGCTCAAGGTCAGTCGTATCCTTCTAGCAGTTTGTAAGTCTTATGCTCATATTATCCTAGGTCTTTGAGCAAGTAAAAGATGCCAAATCCGAGGGCAAGCTGTGAACCGTTGGTACACCGCCTACTCTCTGACATCCATTGCCATACATCAACATCAGCATAACCGCTTGTACATGAACTACGTCGGCCTGGGCAGCATCTTCGTGTTGGGCATGGCTGCCGAGATATGGACGATAGGTCTTGAAGCCATGCTGAGACTTCCCCTTCTTTCTGAACAAAACTGTCAGAAACCTCATAACCACGCCATAGTCGCAATAGTATAGCATTAGGCTGGTTTTGGATGGTTTAGGTAGCTTGATAATGTACAACACTAGCTCTTATCTACTAAAGTCGAATACATCAGTATTTTAAGCCGTGTCATGATCTCAGGTGGTTGCGAGCCGTGTGTTCATCAGATAACTCCCAACATACTTTCGGGGTCGGACAACAACACGCAGATTTCCAACGCGCGAAAGTTGGTTGCCCCGCGCAACCAAGCAAATTATTCAGGATATCTAAGACATATATCTCTAGGAGTTGCGAACAACCTTGCGCAATATGTTGAGATACCCGGACTCCACGCCATGTCCTCTTCAATCAATCTTCTCACCGCTCAACCCTCTCACAAAGCCCACCCCTACTGGAGATACTGAAGACATTGAAAAAGACACGACTCAAATCCAGGCGCAAATACGACGAGCAGACCCTCGGCGGACAAGGACCCAAAGGCAAAGGAGCATTCCCATATCTATATACGAGGATGCTGAAGAGAATCCTGGTTCGCCAGCGCACCGGAGCAAGCAGAGTGATCAAGCAGGGCCGCAAAACCCGTTACTGAGGGGCGCGAAGCTTGGTGGAGTTACGGGAAGATCCTTTCAGCAGAGTTTACCCACCCCAGCGCACAACAAGCGTCTCTCTGCATCATCTGGGGAAGAGTGCGCGCGCTTACAGACAGCGCTTGGACGAAGCAAGGTCCACGGGCACGCACCCAGCAACGGAGCACCGGCGCACCACGATTTACAATTGCGCAGAAACCCTAGACGCAGAACGATCTATATACCCTCAGATGATACGAGTGTGCTCACCATCCACCCAGGATGGCATAATACGAATGAGTCTCTAGGTGCGCAAATGAATCAAGGTTTGGGTTTGGCAGTTCCAGACGTGTCTCGTGGCTTGCGAAAGGGATGGCGAAAGCCAACGCCGACTTCCTCGAGACGGGTCGCACTGCAACCGACACCCTGCTCGCTGCAGGAATTCAATGACCAGCATGATAGGCCAGGATCGGGTCCAGGAAAAGAGAATTTGCCGCCAGGCTTCTATCTTTGTTCCAAAGAGAGCAACAGAGAGAGGAAAGACTCTAGAGATGCCTCTATTAGACGATTGTGCACACAAATTACCAAGAAGAAAGCGTCTAGCATATCAGTGAACGAGAGGAGCTTGCAGCTGAATGGCTCACACCACTCAATGCGACCCAGTGGGAGGACTGAGCGTGAAAGATTTCGGCAAACCCAGAACAACTTGCGCCATGCGTTTGTCCTACAGCGAGTTTCGGATCTGCGAAGCTCCAATGAGCAGCGAGACACAAATCCAACCGCTGGCTTTCCTGATTCTCAGCACACATCGCCACGAGAAACAGCACTAGGAGCTTTATCGAGATATTCGCCCTTCTCAGTGGGCCGTTATCCTATACTTCGAGAGGACATAGTTCGACCCGAAATATATGATGAGGAGTGGCTGGAAAATCGAGAGTCTGCGCTTCTACGACTTGTCAATCACCTGTTCGCAGTGTCCGACAAGAGAAAGCTGTGTCTCGAAGCCGAGGCTACATATCACGAAGGGAGAAAGCGCCTGCTTCAGTACTATCAGAACGAGTCAAATTTTTCCCTTTACAGAAGAGTTCAGGCATCCCTACACTCCGGTAATTTGAGAGCACCACAAGCAGCTCATGAGAGTATGAGTCGGCTGCGGGAGGACCTAGGATTCCAACGACTCTTCACCAATTTGTGGCTGGATACCTATAATTTGCTAGCATTGACAGCCACGGTAGAGGTTGTTATGGGGAGAGATTTGAGGACAACCGTGCTTCCTTTACATGCCCTTCATAGCGCTCGAGCCAAGCGCAAACTCCGCAACACCCTGACGGAATTCATCCTTACCTGCCTCCTGCGCAATCCGGCTCAAGAGAAAGCTGGGCGTCCTGGCTCAGCAAAATTGCAATCAGAGCACCCGGACCCACATTGGCAACAAACTATGCTCAAGAGCCTTATGATTGTCTATCTCTTAGACAAATCCAATGACCTGATCACACCATCAAACACTTTATTCCTCAGATCTTCGGGCATGAAGTCTAGTCAAGAAGTCTTGACAAAGCTAGGCGCCCTGCTTTTACCGGCAGCCAGCGATATCAAACGCTCGCTGGGCCAGCTTGGATATCATGTGTCTCAGATACAGCACCCGCTTGATGACTATGACTACCTCGTGGGAAACCTAGCGGTCGACCTACGCGATGGAGTGCGGCTTACACGACTGATCGAGCTTCTTCTGTATCAACCTCCGAGTTGGGAGGTCGAACGCCGAGCGAGAACGACTGTTCTACCACATGGCGAAATTTTGGCTCCTTCACAACACGATAAGCGACATGGAGTGCTTTCCCAAAAACTAGTGTTCCCTGCGATAGGAAGAGCGCAGAAAACCTACAACGTAGAATTAGCTCTGTGCGCCTTGCGTCGCGTCCAAAGATTCGAACAACTGCTAGAGGGTCTTCAAGCCGAGGACATAGTTAATGGCCATCGTGAAAGGACTTTGAAGCTGCTATGGATGATATTGGGCCAGGAAGGAGGCTCGGGCTCGCTTGCGTCTACCAACCTTGCATCAGCATAAGAAACCTTCAGAACTAGAAACCAGATGTCAAGATTCCTTCGCCTTACGCCAGCATGCATTGACAGCCATGGACATCTCAACAAGCATTTAACGGAGTCGACAAAAACGATCCGACAGGACAACACTCTCGCACGGCAAGCGCCAGAAGGTCAAGCCTTGAGAACAGTACAAGATCTCATGGAAGATTGGCTATCATTCGACTGAAGATAAGGAGAGAGCATCATTGGTCTTCTCACACGCGCTTCACCCTGTCCTATGGTTGGCAGCGCGAATGTGTTTGAGGGAAAACCAAGGCGCATGGGAGAGGCGATGAATGTCTTCTAGGTATAGCATTCCGTCGAGTCGGCTTGCCGCTAAATGTGAATACACAATAACGATGAACTTGACCGTGCTCATCGCGCTTCATCCTCTGATATGCTTGATTGCATACTGACATCTGCTCAACAAGTGTTACCCAGCAAGTCCAATCAGAAGAGGGACAAGCCATTACTGTTGCATCATTTCGACTGAAAACTTGAATCCGGAACCGGGAAGTGAATTCTGACTTCGTCGCTCTGGTTGATGCGGGTGCTTTGGGCGAAAGGATAGCAATATTGCGGCGTGAGTGTGAGATGCCGCGTTCGCCATACTTTGTACCTCAGTGCTACTTTCAAGCACCTGACATCTCACACGTTCGTTTCTAGGTAGTTTTCTGGGGCACGTGATGTGATAACGTCACACGACTAAAGGTGCATCTACCTCGGAACGTTGAGCCGGCCTGTCACACGAGGCGCTAGCGAGCCAAGAACCGCTTTGCCGGGATTTCTGCCATGTGGACGTTTGACCAATCTAGGAATCGAACATTGACCATCCAGTGATCCACACCTACTTCGTTTTCCCAACTTCTATATCTCCGGGTGGGCCTTTGGATGAACGCAGTCCTCGGCGGTGCAACGTCCGACTGGACCCGCCCTCTTTCCGACAAGAGAATTCCAATCTCATGCTAGAATGATGCCTCGCCCATCTCTTTCCCATACTTTCCCCAGATACCTTGACGCCACTTCCATTCTTTATACCCGGAAAGTGGAAAACCGCCTAAAGCGCGAGGCGCAAACGAGCACATGCTCTTTGCCACCCGGGCGGACATGTTCAATCTACAGCCGGCAAAATCTGCGCTTCCTCCATACTTAGTGGTGTGACAAGAGCGTCAATCTCCCTCCGTACTGGGTGGGTCACGGATGATCTGGATTCATGGCGTCTGAGATTCGATCACCCTACAGGGGTTGCAAGCTCCACCGACCGTACCATCGCTCCAAACGAGGCCCATTGCCGGTCGGCACGACTGTTTGTTTCAAGACGTCAAACGCCGTTCACAGTGCAGAGTGATGGTGGATAAGAATGAGTGTTGGCCCTCGGATGCTATTGCCCGGGAGAGTGACCCAGATCGTCTTCTTACTACATCGCAGAGCTGTCTGAAGTACTGCTATACCCTTGATACGGCAGCTGTCCTCTTGAGTCCTCCACCATCATGGCATCGTTTGCCGCCTTGCCTGCTGAGCTCGTTCGCGACATCCTTGGATATCTGCCTGTTAGCTCCCTCCATGCTTTTGGCCTTACTTCTAAGCAACACCATGCCCTCCAAGCCTCGTCGTTGTCAATACTCCACATTGGCGTCTTTCATTCGCGGATATCCGGCATGATGTCTGCCTTGGATGCCCCAGCCGACACGGCAGGGACTCACCGTGTGCAAGTGGTCCTGCCCAGAAGCGACTCAAGGAGTCTACAGGTGATTGTCAGAAACCAAAATGCGATAATCAGCGACGTTGTCGACAAACACAAGCACGTGCTCAGAGAGCTCGAAGTTGCGTTATGGGACCTTCAAGAACGGACCACAAAGAGCATTGCTCAAATCAAGAACCTAAAGCATCTTTCGATCAGGCTAGATCACAGCCATACCAGACATCCCCAATTAAACCGCAACTTCTGGGACTCTTCGCCCGGCTCAACGGTGTGGAACTTCCTTTGCGCGAAGCACAACAAGAAAGGCGCATTGGGCCGTCTCCGATCGCTTAATCTGGAACGAGCAGGTATTACGGACTATCAGTTGCAACAGATCCTAGAGAGCAACCCTGGTATCCTGACCCTGCGCTTGCAACGATGTTTGAACATTACGAAAGAGCTTTTCGAGTATCTAGCTCAGAGTCGTGTCGGTGGCAGGTTGAGGACATTTCATTTTACGAAAAGCAAGAACGAGAGCATCAATGACGATATATTGAAATACATCGCTAAGCTACCGAACCTGAAGGTAATGGACGCCTGCTACTCTGGAGTTAAGTGCTGACAATAGTTTGGGAAGTCTCTGTCCCTACATGGCTGCCACAATATCGACACCGAGCTCGTCAAGCAGCTGAACGCTGACATTTGGCATATTCCTGACTTGGTCGGTCCCTATGGAACAGGTAGCCCCAGGGAATTCGTCGGCACTATCGAGATTGACCCAAGCTTCAAATGATGGCTTCACGAGGCAAACTACGCACAAACATATGTCTCATATTGTATGCATTGTAAGCATGGCGTTCGGCAAGAGGGAAACGGCCTGAGACGAGTGTGTGGTGTCGGTCTAGATTTGAGTCTATAGATGTAGACCAAGTCTCCAAGAGGCCTGTTTGTGCTTGTCGTACTCCCTAGCAATACCATATTAAAATGCAAGACCATCCCACGCGCCGTCAAGACACAGTCTCTAAGAATCACCCGGTTGCTTAATACCCCTGAGAAGGGTGTTCAAAGAACCACGGTGGCTCTCGATCGGCCAGAGATGTCCCATTGCAAAGAGGCAACAGTCGAAGTCCGTTGACTGACTTCGTTGCCATGTTCACATAGAAAGAACGTTGTGGGAGCAAGGTTTCCGTGACGGTCAGAGCCTTGGCAACTCGTGCGTGCACTTTTCAGTGTTCATCCAAAATAATTTAGAAGTGTGTAGAGCTACGCTTGAACCAGGCCAACCGTTGATATGTGAAAGGACCTAAACTCTTCCACTTCATACGCGCTCGTTGCGGCTAGCGGCTTCGCCAAGACATCCAATGCACTTCAATGCTGGAGGGATATTTCAATACTCGGTATTGCGGCCCAAGGTAGGTAACAAGCGCAGAATGGTAGCAATTATGAGTCCAGCTCCGCTCAAGAGGGCCAGGATGCATGTGGATTGGAGATCAGGGCTGCAGTTGCTGGGCACTCCATATGTGGTGCTCGATCAACAGTACGGAAAAGGGGCTTACCTCTCAACATCATGTGCGAGACACGTGCTGGAATGCCGAAATCCTGAGCTGCTAGCTCAGCCGCATTCATTCGCCACGGTGCGGCGATAGCCGAACTGGGCATCGTGGTCCTGGTTTTGGATTGACATTGTCGATAGTGTACAACAACAGAAGTTGTGCCATTGCGCCCCGGTATCCCACGATTGGAAAGCAGAGTAGATTTAAAAGAGACTCACACTGCCCTGAAACTCCTTGAGTCGAGCGATCGTAGTCAAATCAAGCTCCTGCGGGGTGTTGAGTACTCTGCTTTCGTTCTGTGAATGAATGAACTTAGCCGACTAGCGCCCACCATGAGTGGATCCATTGCCAGCCCTTATCTGCCATGAACACAAATCGGCCGAGAAATTTTTCCTGAACCACTGTCACTCTTCAACATCAGTTCCTCTCTGGCTGCCATGGCTTGCATCGACAGCACTACTTACTGAACAGCTGGTCAATTGCAATCTGCTTCGTGGAGACGTTACTTGTGCGTTTCGTCCGAAAGTGTGCTTCTTGATATCTCTTTGCAGCCCCTGCCAGGCTTTCGGATAGTCCTTGAACAATTCGGAACCCCACTCAAACCCACATCCCATCCACACACGATATAATCACCATCTCATCGCTCAATCAAGACCACTTCCTACCAATGGCTTTTTCTGGCTCGATTGAAAAGCGTGTGGTTGGAAAGATCCCCGGACCACGGCCCCCCGGAGTGAAGCCCCACTACTCTTTTGCCGGTAAGTCCTGCCCTCTCTCCATCTATGGTGGCCATGGCGCAGCGTGCTTGTTGCGCTTTTCGATGGTGTTCACTGTGGTCAATCAATGTTAAGTGGCCATGACGCTGATTGCGGTGGCTGCTCAGGGGCTCTTGAAGTTCTAGAAAAGATTCAGCATCCCGAGGGCAAGATTGCCTGTCAGCTACGCCTCATTGCGGTACAGCTTTACAAAGCGAGCAAGGTGATCGCTCCAAACGTAGGGCCTTCCGCTTATGACTGATACGAATGTACTGACCAAGTGCATAGAAGCTCTCCTGGGGACCGAACGACGTTATCTTCTACGTTCTTCGCGGTACTCATATTTTCACCAAGGAATGGCGTCTCATCAACATGGCCGATCTCGGCGAGCTCGAGGACTTGTACTATGCCACTTGCGCTAAGCTCAAGGAACGACTTGACGATGTTGAAATTCGCTTGTCAAATGGATTCATCAGACCCGAGGATGATTACTTCGTGTACAAGAGTGAGGGTTTCGGTATCACTGACCCCGTAATCGCTGGCGCCTGGAAGTCCACCTTGCTAGCTCATGCAGCGTTCTTGTACGACCCGCTCGTGGAAGGAATCATGAATAGGGCAGTCTTCCTGAAGCACAAGCGTGTCAAAGAAGCCGAGACTGCCGAACGTCTTCCGCTTAATGGGAAGTTCCCAGGTCTTCGCGACGTCCGCAACATGTCTAGTGGCATGATCTTTGGCAGCTTGTTTGAGAAATACTGGATTACCGTCCAAAAGGAAGAATTCGAGAAAGCCCAGGCAGCACAACTCCGCGAGACGACCCTTCGGGCCATTGCTAAGCAGCTGCCGTGTGGAGAAGCAACGGGAGATCGAGTCAGCGCTGTGACAATCCCACTTGTGCACTCGAACAATTCTAAAGACAAGGCGAGACGTGTGAACAAACAGGGCAACAGCAACAAGGCAAAGGCCCTGAACTGCGAGGATTACGAAGTCGTGCGCGGAAACAAATCTTACCACAACGAGATGCCCCAAACACCCAAGTACGAAAAGATGGCAAACACACCTCAACGATACATCAGCCCCTACAATCTTGACGAGCGTGCCAAGAAGCTGAACCAACCGGGTGGCCCAGAGATGCCATGCATCTGCGACCCTGAATGCATGTGTGTCTCGCTATGCGCTTCCGATCCAACGCAGAATTGCTTCTGCGAAGAGAACGCCTTGTTCTGCCGTGTGACTGAGGGCATGGACATTGATGATCTCTCTTATCCAACCAAAGCTGTTGAAGAGCAGGAGGCCGAGAGAGCCGGCAAGGAGTACATGGCACAGCTGATGGCTATGGACAACTCCAACAATGAGACACTAGAGAAGCCTTCCGCGATCGCGGCCTACCCTACCATCGATCAGTATGCGTCCGTGGTGGAGTATGCGTCCGTGGTGGAACACTCCACCACCGAGGCATACTCTACCATCGATCAGTATTCCTCTGCCGACGCATACTCTGCCACTGTGGCATACTCTACCATCGACCAGTATTCCACCGATGAGCCCTACTCTACGTTGGAGCCATTGGACACCCTATCCACACCGTTCGATAGTATGGACATCGATCACCCTACCCAGCCGACCCCGGAGGCATTGCCAACCTTGTTGAACGGTCAAACGGATTTCGCTGCAATCTTGAGGAACAACCACTTTGGAGGTAGCCTATCCATTTGGGCAAAAGAATCACCGAACGGCGGTGGGCGCTACCGCGATCTCAGCTGCCATTGGCATGACGAGATGAGAGCTGATATAGAAGCCCATCGACGGGAGGTTGGACCTGACCCTGACTTCGACTATCCCTATTCCAGTTCGAATGGCCGGCTCAACCTCCAGCGCATTCATGAGCAATTTCCAACACCCGGCCAACGTCTTCTCCGCTTGACTCGTGGGAGTTTCCGTGTGAATAAGGGTCAGTCCAAGAGTTTCAACGCCTTCAGCTCTCCGCAGAGCAACAAGGAGAGCTCTGCGACCACAGCGAAGCAAGGAAAATCAGAATCAAAGACAAGCCTTTTCGCAAGTCGATTAATTGGCCGCTCTCATCAAGCTACCTCCTCTCCGCCAAAGACTCACTTGGTGAATGCCAGTCAAGGCAACTTCAACCCACTAGATACTTCAAAGGCATTGCCTCGCCTTCCCAAATGAATGAGCTTCAGCATAACAGATCACAACGTATAGCTACATCACCCGGCTCGGCTTATCCGACAGAATGCGAGCAATGCGGTAGCGCTGGCCTCACGAGCTCAACATTGCTAGCACATCGCTAGCAATATGCACTCTGACTTTCAGGTCGATTGACCATCCAATTTTCTCTTAGGTTGTGCCAGCAGAGCGACTGCATGAGGGAGGGATATCTCGCTGAATGAGGGTCATCATGGCCAGGGATATTGCTATTGGCCAAAAGTCTCCGTGCCATTGGAGAAATTATCGATGCTTTCTAGTGTAGAGGATGGACAGTCCATTTGACTACAGCAGTAGAGAAGACAATGGGCGCCACCTTGTACACTCGCCTTAGCAGACCTGTCCATGTAAAATAGACAGACCGTACGTGTAGATAGGAAAAAAATTGCCACGTTGTATATCCCTCTAAATTTCGTCAATTCTGAAACAACAGACAGCGTAAACAATAAGCATGAATACAACATGGTAGTCGATATATCCTTGGCTTGAAGTCGTATCGACTGCCAACCGAAAGAAGCAAGCTACGCGCTTTTGCCGCGCGCTTAATTCGCCACAACGTTTTGGTAACAAGCCGCGCCAAAGTTCCTTCAGGACTATATACATCATTGTCTGAGACACATCCCCGCTTCGGAAGGCCGTTGATTATGTCAAAATATGCGAACATGGCAGGATATACTTTTGTGTGCGTTCCCTTCCAAGAGGAGCGAGCATTCTCAATTGCTACTCAGCACATCACAGGACTCCCTTGTTCCAGGCAGTACGGAGTCGGGGTGCTCCTGTATTTGACAGTAGTGAAGCACAACGTAGCCCTCGGCGTCCGTTAGTCCAGGTAGGAACTCGTAGCTCTTAGATTCAGGGAGAGAAAGCCCCCACTGTTACAGCGGCCTGAGATGCGATTTCTGGCGTCTGAGACTCGGGAAAGCGTTTGCCGTCATGGGTCGTAATGATTCTACAAGGGATACATTTTTAGATTGAAGACATCTCGAAGATTGAGGCTGTGACACCTTGAATAACTCAAACCTAAGGTGTAGATGCTATTCTGCCCATTTGATTCATTTTGCCGGGCAGGCCTTGCCGTTCGTAGAATTCTCACATCCTCGGCTATCTCTCGGTAGAGCCTGCCCTGGTGAGGCGTTCGCATTGTTCTGTATCGACAATTCTCTCTATACTTGGGTGCCCTTACTCAAAGCTTGCAGTGTTGGCGTCTATCACGAACTCGACTACCGCATGAATCTACGTATACTGTGGTCTACATCCGTGAAACCTCCATCCAAGCACCATTAGCCAGATGGCCCTACAAGCAATACTGAAAAACGCCATTACAATACGCGTCAACTTCTAGAAATCATACCGTCATGGCAGACGTCAATCATTGGTTGCAGTCAAGAGACTCGGCTACGCAGAGATTCAATGCCAATCCTGTCGCTGCAAGCCAAGCCGACGCTGCGGAGATCCATGACCCAGAACATGCCAAAGCCCGACCGCGACCGAAGTCAAGATTGGCCTCCTATCTCAACACGTATCGTAATGCGGAGAAGACTGAGCCGGCTTCCTTCGAGTGGTCTAGCCTACCAGTCAGGGACGGAATATACGTTCCAGGGCCAGATCATATGAGTAACACTCTTCTCCAACAGATCATGGCTAACCCGATGCACGACTTGCCGGCAGGATACAACAATCTCGTGCTGCACATGATTGAGGATTATCGGCATCTCGCCGCTCAGAATCATGAGCAGTGTCAGAGATTGCAGGCAGAAATTGAAAGTCACTTGGAGGATAACGAGCAATACCGTCGAACCTTACAGATGTACAATCATGAGCGAAGTCTGCCGAATCCATCACCTCCACGACACAGCGCAACGTCTAGGCGGAACTACCCGAGTACCTCTACCCGAATACTCGACCACAGTCTGTTCTCTTCCGATGACATGACGGAGGATGATTCGATGCGTGGTAAGATAGCAAATGCAATTAATAGCATATAGCTAAGATGGATAGAACACCCAGTACAACGTTACACTTCTCCATCTCGAGGCATGACCCTCATCAGTGGCGCCGTCCTGAAGGCGGATGGTGCAAATGAGGTATTATTGTCATCACCGCGTCAAGGGATAAACACTGGTGGATACGGAGCTACAGGAGTTGATGTGCGATCAGACGGGATCGACAGCTGGTCTAGCCTTCCTACCGAAGATCGGTTGCCGCCACAACATGCCGCGTTCGTTTCCTGCTTGACAGCGCGACTTGCCAAGCGTCTAGATTGTTCCCAGATAGACCTGTTCAACGACATTGCTGAAGCCTGTATAGACACACTAGATAAGACCGTCAGTGACACTCCTGTCAGCGTTAGATCGGATCTCAGATCAACGACAACATCCAATCCATCGCGCGATGAACGCGACCGCAATGTGCAGAATGTCAAACGCAAGGACTTGTCGCATCCTACGTTTCCAGACAGTAGAATGGCCAAAGATAGTGGTCACCAGCGGAGCTTCTCGTTTCAACCGGGGGACGATGCCAAGACACCTTCCCTATTCAAGGCAATTATAGGTCCTGGTAAGGCGGAATCTGTCCGACACAGGATGCCTCCTAGACACGATAATGCGCTACTCCAAGGGAACCAAGTCGAACGCTTGTCTGACCAGACCAGTGGGGCGGCCTCACCGGACGTTCTCTTCTACCAGAACACTGGCATCTCGGCGGCCAAGAGTAGTCTGAGGTCCTATACACATCGAGAGAATTCATCCCGAAGCGTTGTCACGGCGATCATAGACAGCTCTTACCGCAGCTCCTCCTCGCCACAGGAAAGATCCCAAAGGTTGTATCAGGCCACCGCGAAGGGCTCCCTCGGTGGTTCCGAGCAGAACTCATTCGCTATTGCTGCGGCCCGGGCTGCTGGTTTCCGGGATATCTCTGATGTGAAGGCTGGCCATGGCGGAGAAGCTGCCGACTCGTAGCTCTCAAGGAGCCGGGCATGCACGGATTGATGAGGCTATGCTCCACTGGGAATAACCTAGAGCATATGGGCTATGAAAGGGCTGTTCCGTATCACGCAATAAAGCTCGAGCAAAGTATGTGTGAGCGACTCGAAAATCCATAGTGGTGGTGTATTTCCGCTCCCTACCTAGGTGTAATGGTTTAGGCCGTTCCCCTATATATACTACTTCACGCGGGTGTTTGCAACGCGCGAACACCCCACAGGTGCTTTTGGCGTAGTTGGTTTAGATTCTGTCCTGTTACAATAGTGTTCGCGCGCGTGCTTCGGCCCAATGCGACGCACCACGTCTGGGCCCCAAGATCGCCCCATTAGCAGCGGGTGTGGGGCGCAAAGTTTGGCGCCGTGTGCCCTTTGCGGGGGCCTGGTAGCTATAAAATATCTAATATAAGATCTTCGCAATCCTAAGAAAACGCTCGCTTGATTCGCTAAGATGCGCAATACATCAAGAATTTTTCAGTGACCCTAGATGAACCCTAAGATAACCCTAAATCTCGAGACGAGATTCTTGGGAGAGAAGATGTTTGTAATAACTTAGATCGTTTTCCTATATATACTACTTCTTGTAGATGTCTGCAATGCGCGAATATCTTGTAGACACTTTTGACGCAAATAATTTAGATTCTATCCTGTTATATTAGACTATTTCTTCTAGAATCTAGAAATAACTAAATTTAAATATTAATATTCTATACTCTATTAAAGCGAGAAAATCAAGCAATTCTACACATATAATTCTATATTAGTTAATATATTCGAATAGTCTAATATAAGATATTATAAATATAAATTTGTTTATATTTTTATATCGAATAACAAGAGTAAAGAGAATTTTATAGCAAGAAGCTTAATTCTCTTCTTAGTAGTCTAATAGAGTTTATATTTTAGATATAATTATAAATAGTATTTGCAATAGATAGAACTTTCTAATTTGTTTAGAACTTAACTTTTTTTATAGATTTTTTTTTTATTAATATAGCTTGTATTTTTAACTTATATTATAAGTTGCGTACTAATAAATACTATTTATTGCGTATTGCTCTTTATAGATAATTAGCATAGAAAGATTTGTTGATAGAATTAAGATAATTAAGATAACTTAACTTTTAAACATCTCAAATTTGAATCAAGATAATTAAGATACTTAAAATATTAAATATCTTAAACATTTTAAATCTTAAATTATAGAAAGATATATAACTTTTAAACGCAACTTTTTTATAAATTGTATTTAACTTATCTTAAGTTTTTACTTATTGTTATTTTAATTTATTAAACTATTTGTAAAGATTTATTAAATATAAGATTGTCTATAGTTATAACTCTTGTTATTAAGTAATTGCTTATATTGTTTGAAGACGTCTACAAATCCTTTCAACAACACAAAATCTCTCTAATATTTCTTAGAAATATTAATATAACACTTTGAATATTCTAAAAATATTTGTATTAGATTAATATATCTCTATTTCAAGTACTAGTTTATTAGTATTACGTTGATTAATATTTAATAAAAACAACAAGATAAGAATTAATAAATCTAATATCTACTACTTATAAAGATTATATCAATTTAAAGATCTAAGTTATATAGATAGATATCTATTTTATTTTCTATTTTGTTTGAGCAAATCAGAAAACATTTTTTGTATTAAAATTTTTTATAAAAAGAATTTAGTATTAACTTAAGTTAAACTTACGCAAATATCTAAAAAATTATAACAAAAATTCTTGTGCAATATTTATAAACTTCAACAACTTTAAATGAGAGCTTTAATTTTTTTTCGAAATATTTAATAAAAAATAAATTGCAAAAAAAGTAGTTTAATATTTAATTTAATAGATTTTTGCAACAGATTATACAACTAGATTTTAGAAATATATTAATTTTATTAAGTAAGATAATATTGTACTTATAGCAATGTTTTAACAAAAACTTAAAAACAATTTTAAAAACAGAATTATATACAATAACAAAATTATTAGCAATATATATTGTCTTATTAAAGTAACTATCGATTTCAACAACAAGCTATACAAAAAAGTTATAGAAAAACAATACAATTAATTCTATAGAAAAGCAGGAATCTTTTTTAAATTAACAACTAAATATTAGCAAAAAAAAAGTTATTCTAATTAGAAATATAGTAGTTCGAACTATTGTAAGTTTGTATTTATAGAATTAGATTCTATTTAACAATACAATTTTTTTTTAAAAGAAAACAAGATAACAAATTTTAGAAAATATATTATTTATATAGTAAATCAAATTACTTTGCAAAAGATTAGCAATTATAGACCTTAATAAATTGTTGACAAATCAATATTATATTAAAAGAGATATTTAATAGTTAAAACAATATTAAAAAATAAATTAATATAGAAACAAATACTTTGAAGACTAAATTAAACAACAATTATTATTTAATAGAAAGTTATTGGCAATTCGAGAAAGCGACCCCTGTAACACAATAACTCTATTGAGTCAATATCGACTCAAGAGAGTCTTATAACATCTCGCGCTAGTCTATTAGAGTAATTTAAATAATTTGTTAAAATTTAGATTGTTTTGTAATTTATTTGAAATTTTTAGCCTAATCGAGTTAGTATTACGTACAAAATTAATATTTGAAAACGGAAAAATTCTAAAAAAAATTGTTTTCAAATATTAATTTTATACGTAATACTAACTCGATTAGGCTAAAAATTTCAAATAAATTACAAAACAATCTAAATTTTAATAAAGAAGTAGGATTACTCTAATAGGCTAGCGCGAGGTGTTAAGAGACTCTCTTGGGTCGATGTCGACTCAGTGGAGTTATTGTGTTACAGGGGTCGCTTCCCCGAATTGCCAATAATTATTTCGATTGTTTCGACTACTTAAATAGCAAAAGTTGCTTTAGATAGTCTAGCTATTTGCAATCTTACAATATAATTTTACAAAACCAAGCGCAAATTAATGCAAAATCTTACGCATAACTTGTTAATCTTGCTTTAAAAAACAACAAATATATTAGATAACTTTTATATTTTATATTATAAGTTAACTCTTTTAATATTAATATATTGTTATTTAGTATAATTATCTTAATTAAATTTTAGCGCTTTAAAGTATTTTTAGTTGCAAAAATTGTTATATTTAAGCAATATATATTTATCGAAGTTCTTAAATAAAATAATATTAAAATAACAATTTAAAGTACTTTATAACAAATTATACTTGTTAAACTATATTGTAACAAAAACAATAATATAATAGATTATCTAACTATTTATAAAAAAGAAATTAATTAAATTTTATATAGAAGAATTAAGTTTTTATAGGAAAGTCGAGATAAAGAAATACAATTATTCTTATAACTTTAATAGCTAATTATACTTTAAATTCTTCTAATACTAATTTTTCTATTGTAAAATAATACAATTAATCGATTTTTTTTATATAAATGGTTACTTTTATTTTAGAGAATATATTGAGCAAAAGTCTTTTGTAACAAAATTAAAATATTTTATAAAAAATTATAATATTATAGAAGTTGCATTCAAGAAAAAAAATACAACAATAAAATATTTCGAAATCTATTGCTTTTTAACTTATTCTATTACTATAATATTTATTTTAGAATATATTACTATATATAAGAAGTATTATCAACAATGTATTGTAACTACTTATTGCGTCTTACAAAATTGTGCTCTTAATTTTTATTTCTATTTTTATTTATTATAGAAATAGACTAAATATAATTAAATTATTATTGAGCACAAAGTATTTAGAATTTGCTAAATATAATCTTGTTTATATTTTTAATTATTAATATATTTTTTGTTTTTAATTTGAACTTGCAACAATATTTGCGTAAAATACTCGAATTAATTAAACAAGCTATATAAATAAGCAATTACTTTCGAAGCAAGTTTAGAAATATAAATTGTTATTCGAAAATATATTGATGCTAGATTGCTTGCTCTTATATATATTACAACTTAAAATTTACTTGTAATTAAATATAATTTTTAAATATACTTGCGTAACAATTATAGAATTTTACTAATTAATAAATATATAGTATTCGAATGCAAAAATAGAGACTATTTTAATTTATATTTCGATTGCTATATATACAAGTTAATATCGATTCTACATATAACAAAATAAGAAATAGAAATTTCAAATTTATTGCTTTTTCTATATATAGATCTTTGTTTTTTGAGTTGTCTAATATTATTTAATTTTTTTAACAAACTTAAGATTTTTTGCAATCTATTAAAAATCTTATATCTTACTTTTTTCTTAATTTGTCTCTAGAAGATAATCGACTATTAGAAGTTTCTTAAAAAAATTATAGTTTAATTAGATAAATTAATTACAAAATTACTTTTAAAAACAATACAAAAGTAGAAGTTCTAAAAATTGTTAAATATTAAAATCGAAAATTATCAAGAAAAAGTTGTATTTTAATACAAGTTTATAATAAACTTATTTATATTTAAATTATTTCTTTAGTTAACAAAATATTAACTTAGACAACAATAGTATGCTATTGTTATAAACTAAAAGATTGTAATATATAATACTTATATAATTATTATTTTATATTTGCAAAATTAGACACTATTTTTTACAAGAAAATTCAAACAATATAAAAGATTGTATTTTAATTTTACTTTAAATTATACTATAGATTTGTATCTTTTTATTAATTTTTATATTATATATAGATACAAGTTATTAATAATTTTAAGAATAATTAATTAATTCTCTTTAATTTAAAATACTACTTAAGTAATTATATTATTATTAAGCTTTATCTATTAACAAATTAAATAGAATCTTTATATTTAATTAGTGTGATCGTCGGGTCGAGTTTCAACCCGATCGGGTTGACTCGCCCAACCTTGACCCTAGGGTCAGGCAAATTTCCTAGCTCAACAGGGTGGGACGAGCGAAGAATGCGCGTCGAGTGTTCAACTCGACCCACTCGATCACGTGACGTCACGTGACGCGCTAATCATATGTGATTAGCGTGGACTCTGCACTAGCCTAATCGAGCTAGCTTGAATCTTGCGCTAGCTCAATCGAGTTAGCGCATAGATAAGATAAGATAAGATAAGATAAAATAAAATAAAATAAGCGAATGCTAACGCGACGAAGTTAGCTTAAGTTTTTGGCATTAATTCGACGAAACTCGACCCTAGGGTCGAGTTCGCGCCTTAACCCTAACTCAACCCTACGAGGCCCAAAAGAATGAGTCGAGTTGAGAAAAAAGTGTTCGATTCGACCCAACAATCACACTATATTTGATAAGCTCGAAAAATTATTTTAGCTACAAAAGAACTATATTTATCGAATATTTCGAACAATATTAATTAGTTAAGATAGTTGCTTTAGCATTTAATACAATAATATTGCATGTCTATATATAATTTAAAAGTAATAACAAAATTTCTTAAATTTAGCAAAATATTAAAACAATATTGCAAGAATTAACTTCAATTATAAATAAATAATGTAGCAATTATTAAATATTTAAAGTATAACAAAACAATAGAACAACTTCGACAAAATAAATAACAAAATTGTTTATCTTTTATAAGTAAGCTTAAAATTATGCAATAAATACTAATAAATAGAAAAAGATCGATCTATTTTTGCAAAAATATAAAATAGCAATATTAATCTACTATAAACAAGTCGAGTTACAATAACAAAAAATTATATTTAAGAAAAATTTAATACAAATACTAAAATTCTCTAAATTGTAAAAAGGATTGTTAAAAGAAAACAAAAAGCTTGTAATAGTTAGTGTGATCGTTAAGTCGAATCGAACACTTTTTTCTTAACTCGACTCACTCTCTTGGGTCTCGTAGGGTTGGACCAGAATTAAGGCGCGAACTCGATTCTAGAGTCGAGTTTCGTCGAGTCAATGCCAAGAACTTAAGCTAACTTCGTCGCGTTAGCATTCGCTTATTTTATTTTATTTTATCTTATCTTATCTTATCTTATCTATGCGCTAACTCGATTGAGCTAGCGCAAGATTCAAGCTAGCTCAATTAGGCTAGTGCAAGATTCACGCTAATCACATATGATTAGCGCGTCACGTGACGTTACGTGATCGAGTGGGTCGAGTTAAACACTCGACGCGCATTCTTCGCTCGTCCCACCTTGTTGGGCTAGGAAATTTGCCTAATCTTAGGGTTAGGGTTGGGCGAGTCAACTCGACGATCACACTAGTAATAGTATTTAGCTAAAAATTTGTAATTAAAGTTTAATTTTAAAACAAGATTTAAAATATTAATATATATATAGTTTTTTGTTCTTGTTCTCTTCGAGAAGAAGTATAAATATAATTTTTTATTAAAAAAGTAATTAGCCTAATTGTAATTACAAGATATCTTAAGTATTAAAATTTATAAAACTAAGTTATAAGTAATTTTTGTCTAAAAATTCTATTTTGAAATAGATTTATCTTTTTTCTTATTTTCTAAATTTAAAATGTTTGTTTAAAATTTATATTTTAATTTATATTTTATTTTTCAAAAGTAAGACAAATCTAATCGATATCTTAATTAATAACAAATATTGCTAAATTAATATATTTAGATTTTTTTTTTTTTTTTAGTAAAGTATTACGCGTTAGTAAAAGCAAAACTTATTTTTACTAAAGTTTGCGAAATTTTTACTTAATAGAATCTATTTATTAAAATAAGATTTGCAAGATATTGCAAAATTTTAATTATTTTAATTATAGCAATTGTTGTAGAGAAAATACAAAGAATCTTAAATATATATTTTAATACTTATTTCCTAAATATCTTCTATATAAAAAAGTATGTATTTTCTTATAGCATTTTTTAATTTTAATTTAACTTGTATCTTTAATACAAGTAACTTGAACTTTTGTTATAAATACTTGTATTAAAAAGCAACAAATAAAAGACTTAATAAGTTTAGAAAGTAGATCTTATTTGTTAATAATATACTTATATATTTTATATTTGTTAATAATCGATTGCTTAATAAGAATTCTTATTATAAAATAATTCTCTATTTAGTAAAAGACAAGAATAATATTAATCTCGAGACAACAATAATTAAAAAAAAATCAATATTTTAATTTAAAATTTACAAATTAATCTTGCAAATTTTAAAAGCAATTCTTGAAAACAACTTTTTGTTTTAAATGCAAATCTTTTGTAGATAAAAAATATTAAATATTCTAATAGCTTTTGTTTACAAAAAACAAGATCTTAAGTATTTGTTTTTAAAATAAAAAGATAAGACAAATTCGATATATTAATATTTTTATATATTTATCTTAAATCTTTGTTTATATTAATATTGTATTTCTAGCAATATTAATAACAAAATCAATTTAATTCTCGAAGTATATATTAAAACTTATAGATAATAATAGCAAATAATATTCGATCTTAATAATCTAATCTTTAATATATTGCAAATATAAGAATTAGCATTATATATACTATTTAAGCTTGTTGCTTGTAAGTATCTTTTGCAATATTAAAAACAAAACTAATTTACAAGAAAACAATTGTAAATTTTGATCAATAGCTTAATTATTAATTGCAAAACAACTTTAAACTCTTAACTATATAACTTAGTCTTTTATTTTAAAAATATTATTTTGTTTAACTTTAAACTTTTACTTCGATTTTGCTATACTTGTTAATTTAATAATTAAAAAATTATAAATTACATTTTTCTTTTTTGTTATTTTATAACAAAAATAACAAATCAAATTTTGCGCAAAAATAATATAGTATATCGAGTTTTATATTTGTTTTTTAGATTTAATATTAGAATATTTTTACAACAAAATTCGATAGTTGTTGTATCTTTGTTTGCAAATATACAAAAACTTTTTTTTTAAATTTTAAAAAATATTTTAAACTATACAAGAAATATCGATACTATTATAAGCTTTGTAACTTTATTAAAAATAACAAATATTAACAACAATTATATATATAATTCGATTGCTTTTTTTTGATTAAACAAATAATTCTTTGTTTAAAATTAAGAATTAAGAATTATTTATTGTTATTTAAAAGTCTAATACTCTATATATAGTATTCTAAAGTTATTGCAAAATTAGATATTATATATATTGTATAGCGTTTATAGAACAAATATATAATATAACAAAATTATATTAAGATAACTCGATTCTTAACAAATTCGAATTAGGAATACTTTGTTTTTATACAACTCTAGATATCAATATTTATATTATATCTTTAAATATATATACGACAAATACTAGAAATAGAAATTAATTTTAGAAACAAATATAAAAGCAATATTTAATTATGTTATTTATATTATTTGTTGATCTATTAATTTTAATACAAATATTATTTTTTATTAATTTTTAATTGTCGATTTAACAAATGCAAAAACAAAAGTCTTCTCTTGTACAATATAAAAAAAAACTAAAATTAAATATAGATTTGTATATAATTAGATTTGTTAATTACAAAATAATAATTTATAATTTATAGATTTTTTTAAACAAATTTATTTTTAGAGAATCGATATTGTTTAATTTGCGTTATAACAAAATAAAGTTTTTTTTTTTGGTTATTGTTATACTTAATGCAATAAAAGTTTAAAAAAATCTCGAACTCGAAGTATGCAATCTATATAAAAATTTAAAACTCTATTATATTTGATGTCTTCTATAATATACTATATAATAGACAATGTATTTTATAAAGAAGAGTAAAATCGAAAATACAAGTAAGAATATATTAATAAGTTAAGTTATAATTATAATGTTTCTCTAAATTTGCTATTAAATCTATATAACAAAAAATATATAAATTACTTAATATAAACTACTTACAATATTTATTGTTATATTAAGAACGCAAATTCTATTTGCACTTTATAAATGCTATTTATTAATAATAAATTAACTAATTATATTATTTAGTAAAGAATTTGCTGTCTAAAAGTAGTTAGTAACTATTATTGTACTCTTTATATTATTAATTATATTTATTTTTACAATTTTGCTATATTAATTGTTCTTGTATATTGTATATACAATATTGTAATATTGTCTTTTGCTTAATTGCAATATAATTAACAATATTAATAAACTTTTATTCGAATCTTATTAATACAAATATTCTAAAAATAAATAAGTAAATTAAATCGAAAAAGCGTTTTAAAAGCACTAATAGTTGCGTAATAGAAATTACTTAAATATAAAATAACTTAGAATCTTAATTCGAGAAAGTATCTACTAAACTATTTATATTTTAATATTGTTAACTACTAATAAAACAAAATATTTTGTAATTAATTTTTTAAAAACTTTAATATATTTGCAAATCTAATTTATTTTCTTAACATCTATTTTTTCATTATTTTTGTAACAATTTTGTTATTAATTTGAATATTTTTATAATATACGAAACTCGAAACAAATCAAACAATTTACAACTTAACAAATACTTAATATTTTAATAAATTAAATATATTTAGTTAGTAGAATACGCAATCTTCTAGTAGAGTAAATTAGATAAATGATAGATTTCTTAAGATTGCTACAACAATTAAAAATTATAAGATAGATATTTACAATATTATTAGAAATTATTATTAACTTATTATAAAGCTAAACAAATTAAAAGAAAGAAAATATTGCAACTATTAATTGTATCGAATAAAATAATTTAATTTATAATTTAAACTAACTATTTATTATATAGTTGCAAAAGCTTGAATCGAGATTTTATTTATAAAAATCTCAAAATTTATTTATTAAAGTATTTTGTTACTTTAAGAATTAAAAAATTTACAAAGCATAATTTATTAATTGTTAGCTTGATATATTAAAATAGCAATAGCAAATTACAATATTTAACAAATTTATAACTCGAGATCTTTTTGTTAAAAATAATTTTGTATTGCTTTTGCAAAACAGATTTAATTGCAAAAAAAAGAAAAGCGTACATAGTTTAAATAGCTTGCTATTTGTCTTTAATATTGCTTCTAATATATTAGCAATACGTTTATTTATTATATAATATTAAAATACTTGATAAGTATTTTGAGAAATATATAGTTGCAAACAAAAATATTTGTTTTATAATAAAAATATTGTAACAATTAACTCGAGTTTTCTAAAATTAGATTTCGATTATTTTAAACAATATCATTAAAACAATTTGTATAATACAGATTTTTCTAATTTAGCAAAAAAAAAACGTTCTTTTTACAAGAGATTTCTTGTAGTTTGTATTTTATTATAAGTTAATAACTTAATTGTTAATACAATAATTTTATATTCTAAAAATATAAAAAGTCGAATAATTTTTGCAAAAGTTAACGCATATTTAATTAAAAATAAAGTTTAAAAAGTTTAACTATATAGAACTTAAAATATTTAGCAATTATTTCTACAATATTGTGCAATTAAATCGAGATTTTGTCTAATATAATTAAAATTCTAAAACTTGTTTAAGAAGACTTAATAATTATATTTAATTTAAATCTCGAATAAATATTATATACTATAAAAAAAAATAGTTTAATTAATATATTCTTAAAACTTGACAAAATTAGACAAGAATTAAATAAGAAAAATCATTGTTCTTTTTAAACAAGAAGAATTATTTTGTTTACAAATAGTTTTGTTAAGTTTAATATAATATTTATGCAATATTTTCTTTTAGAATCGAATAAATACTCGATAGCTTAAAGAAACGTAAAATCTAATATTAAGAAATAAAAATTTCTTGCTTTATATTATAATAGATTTTAAGATTATAATTAATTATTCTTATTTTAATTTACAATTTTGTATAACTAAATAGAGTATAATGTTTGTAAAATAAAGCAAATAAAATTAACAACAACTTTTTGAAAAAACTTTAATTTAAAATATTGAATAAAAGATTTAGTTGCTTTTTGTTACTTGTTATATAAATAATATTAAGTAGTGTAATTGTTGAATCGAGTCGAACACTTTTTTTTTGTTCAACCCGAGGATTCGGACAAACTTCTTCGTTTAACTCGAAGCTATATTAATTAATTGCGCTACATAGACTAGTTCCAATCGAGTAATTCTTTTTTTGTTTAAAAGCACGCTAAATTATCTACAAAACAAGATAATTTTTATAAAATACGTATAAAATACAAGAAAGTTATAACTTTTTTAAAATTTAAAGTTTCTTAAAGTTAAGCTTCTCGAGCCCATTTACTTAGCAATTCTCCCGCGAAATCGAGTTCGACGATTAGACTAATATTAAGTGCAACTATATACAAAATACTTATTACAAGATTTGCTTAAAATTAATATATAAATAATAAATAACTTTTATAAGCAAACAAAAAAGCAATATAATCTTAGACTAATTTAAAGTATTTTTGTACTTGTTTATAAACTTAGTTGTTTTACAAATTTTTATTTATATTTTTAGAACTCTTATATACAAAGTTTGATAGTATAGACAATTTTAAATTCAAATATAATATTGTTATTTTAATTATTTTTATTACAATATCTCTAAATTTATTAAAAAAAAGATTTAGATTTTCGAGATAAATCTTTGTCTTTAATAATTGCTTTTTAGTTATTTCGAGTTTAAGATTTATTATTTGTATATTTAAGAGCAACGTAAATTATTGTTGCATCTCTCTTAATTTAATAAATCTTATTTACTAAGTTATTGTATTAAATAGTTACAATATTTAGTTTTGCAATAGTTTGTTTATTCGATTATAAGTTTGTTAGCTTAAATAATAGATAGTTTTACTAATAATAGTTTATTTTTTATTTGTGACGTTTCTATAAGATTAAAGAATAGAATTAGCAATTGTTCGAAGATTAAATTAATATTAAGTTTATGCTATTCTAGTTGTGTCTATCTTTATTATTAATATATCTAAAAAACATTTTGTATTCGAAGTCTACTAAAATAGATTTTTGTTAATAAAAAAATCTATGGCGAAAATAAAATCTTCGATAGATATATCGAAATTTTAATTATTGTTAAGTTAATTTTAATTGTCGAATATTATAATTAAAATATAAAAGAAATCTAGAGCAAGCTAGAGCAAATTTGTTCGACTTATATACTTAGATTATTGCTTTATATATATTAATACAATAGCAATATCTTTTAAAGCAATATATTATTAATTAATAAATAGTTAATAGTAAACTTGTAAGACACTAACTAATATATAAAAATAACAAAGCTTTAGTAGAAATATCTAAAAGAATATCTTATATTTCACGCTAGCATAAAGAGAGCGTAACAAAAGTGCAAATATTATAGTTTCTTTTGTATAATTGTAGCTCATTTCTTTAAATATAACTCTTAGAATTTGTTAATTAAATTAATTATAGATATTTACTAAACTAAGAAAAACAATCTTTTGTTACTTCTTATTTAGATTGAATACAAATATAGATTAACTTAACTTATTAAGTCTTAAATCTACAATTAATATCGAATACTTAGTAGCTCTTTACAAACTTTAAATGCTCTAACAACTTATTAAAAATTAATTTGAAATAATTCTATCTAAATATAGAAACAAAATATAAAATCGACTTTGTTAAATATTAATTGGCTTTTTCTTAAGATATATTTTAAGATTTACTAATTTCTTAGTATTTTTAAATCTACTTTCTAATACTTATTGTTTAACTAAGCTAATTATATTAGCTAATTACAAATCTAACAACAACAAAATTACTTATATTAATTAATTAGATTTTGTAATAAATAGCAAATATAACAATACAAAAGATCGAAACTATAATTAATGTTCTACTATATTAATAACTTATTATTAATTACTATTAGAAAATTTAATAGATAGCACTTGTACTTAAATCTAAAATATATTAGTTTGAAACTTAGCTATTAATAAGAAGCAATTAAAAGGATTTGCAATATTTAATCTTAAACACAATTTTAGTTTAAAAATATATAAATAATTGTAATTATATAAGATTAATACTTATTTTTTAAAATCTAGCTTCTTTTTGTTTTCTATATTAAATTTAATTGTTTTTTAAAGTCTATATTAGCAATATATTCTTAAAAAGTAAACAATTAGTATTAGCAAATAGCAATATTAATATAGTACTAGCTTTTAAGTTAGCTAGTAATTTTCTTACAAAGCAATTTTATTTTAAGATTGTATATGTTTTTATCTAAAACAGGTAATACTTATACGACAAGTTCTATTATTTTCAAATATATCTATATAATATCGAACATTATTAATAGTAATTTAATCTCTATACTAATTAGATTAAACAAGACTTGCAATTTGTTAAAACTAAATTTGCTTAATATTAAGTTAAGTAGACTTAGCTATAAGAATTTTTAATTATAAATATATTTAGAATTTACAACTCGCAATTTTAATATAGATACAATTAAACAACTTGTTTTACAAATAGAAAAAAACAAAAAAACTTATCTTTTTTTTTACAAGTCTTAACTTTATAGAAGCAAAAAATTTAATTCTTATACTTAACAATTAAGTCGATCTAAATATTTTTGTTAAGAAATATTGTGCAATAAATTAAGAATTCTTTAACAAGAAAGAAAAGTTTCGAAAGACAGTTTTTATCTTAAAATATTATTAAAATTTATATATTAAAAACAAAGTTAATATTTTGCAATTATATTAAGTATTAATTTAGAGAAATTTAATTATTAAAAAGCTTTAAGCAAATCTTTATTAATTATTAACTAATAAAAAAGTTGTAAAAAAGATAATTATTATAGATATAATAATTCGAATATCAAAGTATTAGAAAAACAATAGTTGTAAAGTCTTCAATATCTAGATTAATTTAGTAGATAGTAAAATTCTTTATTATTAAATGTTGTACAATATCTTGTTGTCGATCTTTCATAGAATATCGCAATTATAAAATACTCTTAATATATATAAGTCTCGATCTTTAATAAAGTTTTGTAAAGTAGTAATTTTAATTCTTCGAATGTTTTTAGAATCTACTATATAATTTATATATATTCGATTCTTTGATCGCAAGATATAACTAATAATATTAATTCTATTGTTGCAATTATAAGTTTTAAGAATATATTATCTATCTATAGCTCAATTAATAATAATTGTTCTATTAGAAAGAAGTTATTAAAAGTAATTTCTAAAGTAATAAAGTATTTTGTCTCAAAATAGATAATTAGTTTAATAAAAAAGTTTCGAATTAAAATTAAAATTGTTTACTAAGATTTGTAGAGTCGATATTATAACTTGTAATTTTACGTCTAATACTCTTGTTAATATCTTAGTAAAATCTTTTTTACTCTTCATTAATAAATATTAATTACAATTAATATTTTTAATTCTTAGAATTTCGAAAAATCTATAGAATATATTCTTTTTTATATTAAAGAAAATAAAATAATCTTGTTGCTTAAATTTGTTATAAATTTAAAAGAGAAAAGATTAATTTCAAATCTTAAAAAATAATTGCTCGAAAAATATATTGCAATAGTAAATAATATCGATCGAATATTTAAATAGTTTGTAGTGCTTTTTAATAAGCAACGAGCTTAATTTAATTTACTAAATTAGCTTTATTATATTATATACAATATTATTAAGTATATTTTCGAAAAGATTGTATATAAACTTTAATTGTATACAATACAAAAAAATTGCTAATATTTGTATATCGATTTTTGTTATATTTAGAATATTGATACAAATATTAATATAGCTCGAACTTCTAACAAGATTATATAAATAATATTATTAAATAAGTTTTTTTTGCAATTTTAAAGTCTTTGCTTTCGAGTTGTTTAATTTTAATATATAAATTGTTGTTTTGTAAAAATAACGTATAAAATATAGTTACAACTATCGATAATTTTTCTACTTAATTATATTAAAAGTAAACTTGTTCTACTTTTAAAAACTATTTTTTTTGCTTTAAATTTTTAATTGTATCTAATTATTGTATCTAATTTAAAATAAATAACAAATTATTGTTTTTGTTTTTGTTAATAATAGCAATCTTAAAACTTTAAAACAAAATTCGAGATACTTAATATTCTTGAGAAAAATATAAATTAAAAGAATACTTATGCAAATAAAGTAAAGTTGCTTTTAAAATTGCTTTTATCGCAATTATTACTAAATTATTAAGAAAATACTTTCTTTTCTATTTTTTATTAATATTCGATTTTTGATTGTTTGCAAATATAGATTTTGCAAATAAAAAACAATATTGCTATTTAAATAAAATCGAATATTTTTATTTGCTTCGATTATATAGTTTTAGATTTTCTTTATTTAACGCAAATATAATATTATCTTTTAAAGTATTTAATTAGCTTTTTTTATTATTGCAAATGTTTAGCAAACTAATCTCGAAATATTAGTGTAATTGTTGGATCGAATCGGACACTTTTTTTTTGTTTAATCCGAGAATTCGGACAGACTTCTTCGTTCAACCCGAAGCTATATTAATTAATTGCGCTACGTAGACTAGTCCAAATCGAGTAAATCTTTTTTCTGTTTGAAAGTACGCTAAATTCTCTACAAGACAACGTAGTTTTGATAAAATACGTATAAAATACAAGAAAGTTATAAATTTTTTAAAATTTAAGGTTTTTTAAAGTTAAGCTTCCCGAGCCCGATTACTTAGCGATTCCCCCGCGAAATCGAGCTCGACGATTAGACTACTCTTTCTTTGTTTATCTCTTTAGTTAAAATATATTTTGTTGCTTTGTAATAAAGAATCTTAATAGTTATTTTTTCTTTTTATTTCGAATCTAAATTTGTTAATAGTATTGTAAATATTAAAATATGTTGTTGTTGCTAAAATAACTAGCAATATTATTTGCTTTGCAAATAGCAATTCTAATAACTAAATTTAAAAGTTCTTCGACAAAGAGATTAACAATTTACTATTGCTTATTTTGTTAAAAAAATCTATAATTTATTTTAATACAATAATATTTATAAAGAAATATTAAGAAAATTAAATTAATATTTTGTTTTATTTTTCAAGCTTTGTTTCTTTCTCTTTTATAAGATAAAGCAATCTTGCGAAGACTTTTTTAAATATAAGAGTCAATATATAATTGTTAGCTTCTAATTGTTAATATTTTTTTAACTTAAAAATATTTATAAGTTAATTAATATTCTTTATATCTAGTTGACGTAAACTCTATTTAAATTCTTTATATTTTAACAAATACAATAGTATTTTAATCGAATTACAATAAACAAATTCTTTCTCTTGTAAAAAAATTAATTCTTCGATTAAGTTTTTTTTTTATTAAAATCGATCAATAAATAAGACATATAAAGATTTTGACAATTGTAAAAAGAGTCGAAAATAATACTTAAATATCTTTAAATTATATTTATATTTAACTTTAACAAGTTTAACTTAAAAAAAATTATTTTTATAAATTATTTAGTATCTAAATAGGGCTTCTTGTTAATATAGATACTTTACAATATTGCTAAATATAATAGTTTGTAATTACTATAGTTAATTGCAAATTTTCGAAATTAGCAAAATTATTATTTACAATATTAATAGACTCGAATGTTTGCTAAAGAAAATTAATAATATTGTTAAACAAAAATTGAGTTTTTAATTTTTTATTAATAAAAAAATTAAAAAAGAAACAATAAAACTCTTATTCTTTTAAAACAATTTAAAGAAAAGTTATTGCAATATTATTGTTATATTTTGTATAAAAATCTTATATATATAGTTTAAAAAATTTATTTTGTTCGCTAAAAATAACTTTTTTGCTAATTTGTTTTGTAAATTAAAAGTATTAATATTATATTATAAAAGCGCTTTATATTATTTAAAGTAAAGCAAATCTTTAACAAAAAAGATTTTCAATATATTTTATATTTATCTTTTTTCTCTCTCCATAAATATGCTTTGCGTATTGATCGATAACTTTAGTTTCTTTAATTACATTATTAAAAGTTTAAAAAGCTAAATATTATTCGAAAGAGCTTGTTTGCAATTTGCAAATATTAAATTAACAATACTAATAATAAAAAGCGCTTTACACTCGAGCTCGAACATTATGTTTAAAACTCTAATTTTTTTTTAACAAGTTTGCTTTATTTTAAAAAGAACTTGTAAAAATTTTCGACTTTATTGTTATAATAAAGTTTGTTAATAGCAAATTATTTTCTTTTGCTTAATATTAATCTTTAAAAAATTTATTTCGAAAAAAAAGAGATTCTATATAATATTTTCGAGAAATTAAAAATTGTCTATTTTTAGTAGCTTATTTTAATTATTTTATATTGTAGTACTTGCTTATATAATATAATTAATTATTATATTATTTAATTTAGCCTAATCGTCGGGCTCGATTTCGCGGGGGAATCGCTGAGTAATCGGGCTCGGGAAGCTTAACTTTAAAAAACCTTAAATTTTAAAAAATTTATAACTTTCTTGTATTTTATACGTATTTTATAAAAATTAGATCTTTTTGTAGAGAATTTAGCGTGCTTTTAAACAAAAAAAGAATTACTCGATTTGAACTAGTCTACGTAGCGCAATTAATTAATATAGCTTCGGGTTGAACGAAGAAGTCTGTCCAAATCCTCGGGTTGGACAAAAAAAAAAGTGTTCGACCCGATCCAACAATTACACTATTTAAACTTAATATTATATTTGTATTTCAAGATAGTTAATACTATTGCAAAAGGATTATTTATTGTCGATTAAAGAATCGAATTATATTTTATATATTTAAGTGTTTTTGCAAAATCGAATTAACTTTTATAACAAACAAGAATATTTTAAATTATTTTTAGTTTAATAAAGATTTATATAACAAGTACTTTTGCTTTTAAAAAAAAATTTAATTCTTTATTTACTATTTAAGCAATATAATTAAGATTTTTATAATATATAACTAGAATAATATTCGAACAATAAGCAACTTTTCTTAAATTATTTAGTAATTTATATATTAGCAAAAACTAATATGTATTTTCTCTATATTAATAAGAACTTTAAAGAAATTATATAAAATTTATAATATAGCGCGTAATTAATATTAATTAAAACAAAAACTTATTAAGTTCTACGCAATACAATTAAAATAAATACAAATAGAAAGAAAGCAACTCTCGATTAAAATAAAAATCGATTAGTATTAAAATATTATATAAATTATAAAAACAAATAGTTAAGCAATATTACGAACAACACTATTAATTAAGATTTGTACTATAGAAAACAACAAACTCTCGTCTATAATAATCTTTCTTTAAGCTTAGCTATAATAGTAAGTTAAATTTACTTGCATTTGTTGTTTAAATTAATAGAAATAGAATTGCTCTCTAGTTGAATATAGATAATATCTTTAAATATTACTATAGAATATTAATATTCAATATTGTCGAAGAAATAATATAGCAATTTAGATTAGCAATTAATATAATATATTGCAAATCTATAATTTAACAACTCTTTAATAATATTAAATATTGTTTTTTTGTAAACTATCTAATAAGAAAATTTATTTCTAAGTTAATAAATTTAATATATTATAAGTTTTTTGCAAAATTTATTAATTAGCAATTTTTTGATAGAAAATTTTGCGTCTTGCATAATTCTTGTAATAATAACTAAATTATATATAGTTTACAAAGCACTAAAAACTTTGTTAAGAATATATTAAAAATTGCAACTAATATTAAAAGCTTAAATTTAGTTAACTTTAACTAAATTAAATAATGTTTATCGAGAACATATTATTCTTGTTACAATATTATATATTAATAAAAGTTGTTATTTTTTGCTTTATCGAGTAATTCTACAAATTTAACAATTATTTTGTGCTAAAATTTTCTTTTTTCTTTTGTATCTATTTAGTTTTTAATTTTATATAGATCTCCAAATTAATTTTCTAGAATTTAATATATAAGTAACAATATAATATTAACTTCTCGAGTAGACTTCAAGAATATCAATAGAAAAAATTGACTATTTTATTATTAGTACTTGTATAAGAGAATAAATCGATGTTCTATTAATAGAGGTTAAATATTTCTAAATCGAATATATTTAGAACATTTAAAAGTTACTTTAATATTTTTAGATAACAACAAACTTAATTAATCTACTAAAATTATATTTCGAATTCTAGTTTCTATAAAGTATCTATTTGTTGTTTAATTATATAAACAAAGTTATATTTTAATTGCAAGATATTTAAGTTTAAATTTGAATCAAATATTGCAAATAGAATCTTAATATAGCTCTTGAATAATTGTATATATATTAGTTCTCTTTGCGTAAGTTCGAGATCGATAAAATTCTATATTATATTATAATCTTTAAATTAAATTTAACTATTATTGTACTTGAACAAATAAAATTTTCAAACAATTTTTATATCTAGTTGCTCTAATAAATATATCGAGATCTTTATATACTATAGATACAAAAGTAATTGCTAAAGTAAAAAAATAAATTTGTGCAATTCGATAATTTGTTTAAATAACATTTGATAAAGAGAATTGCTCTAAACTACTTCTTCGAGTTAGCTCGAAGAATAAATAGAATAATTACTAATTTGTTACAAATTAGTAAGTATAAATCTATTAATAAGTTAAATGCATTTAACTAATATAAATATATCTTAAATGCAAGTATAAATCTATTAATAAGTTAAATGCATTTAACTAATATAAATATATCTTAAATGCAAGTATAACTAGACTAACCATCGGGTCAGGTTATGATACCACCCCTCTAACTCGACCCGGCGCCAAGACCGGGTCGCGACGATTTTTTGAAATCGAATCGCTCAAATTAGTTTAGCGCGCTTCGCACTAAACTACTTATAGTAATCGACTAAACTACTTTGAGCGATTCGATTTCTCGAAATTTTTTTGACCCAAGTCTTGGCATTTGCACGTGACATTTGCGAGTTAGCGCGACCAGTCTAAGTATAACTTGTTATTAATATAGCAACTTTAAAAAAGTTCGATTATTTATATTCGAATAATAGAAATTAGCTGTTCTTGATAACTATTGTCTTAATTGTATTTTTAGCAAAATTTTAGCAAATACTTTTTTAAAAGAGTTAACGATTAACAATTGTTTAATTCTATATTTTTTATAATCGATTTTAATTGTCTTCGACTTGTCTTTTTAATTAGAGTAGTATAACAAATAATTAAAAAAAAATCTCAAATTAATATATTCAAGTATATATTCGAATTAATGTATTTGAACAAATATATTCGAACAAATATAAGTATATATTTGAACAAATATATTTGAGTATATATTTAAGCATATATATTAAATTATATTCGAGTTTACATATTTTAATATATAGATAAACAAATTTGTTAAAGCTAAAATATATTTTAAGTTCGATTAATAGTTTTTAGTTTGTTGCAAATTATAATTAAAAGTATAAATATATTGTTGTATAACAAAACTAATTGTTTTTAATCGAAGATACTACTTAATAAATATATAATACAAATAATATATTATTGCTTATAATCTTGCAAACAAATATCTTGTTATACTTTTATAAATTTTAAGAGTAAAGTTGTTTATTCTTTTTAATAACTCGATACTCGATAAATAAAATTAATATCAATAACAATCTAATTGCTATTATAGTAGATAGAATAATTGTAATAATTATGCTCTTCGAATTGTTATTTTTATCAAAAAAGATTATATAGAATTGATTAACTAAAGAATATATATTTATCACAATAAAGTTTTTTAATTTTTAATTTATTAATTTAATACAAAGAGAACTTAATATTGCAATATTATTTGTTAATATTAATATACTTTTAATTTATTTTATTGTTGCTTAAACGTTTTTTTACAATTTTGAAATTTAACAACTTTTGTAATATTGCAATAACAACAAGCAAGAAAATCTAAATATTACTTATTTATTTGTTTCTTTAAGAAATCGAGATCTAAGATTATACAATTATAAATCAAAAAAATAAATTGCGATACTAAGATTGTTATTCAATTATATATACTTAAATAGCGTTGTTACTTTATTAGATTTTAAAATAAGTTTCTTATATACTAAATTAAGTTCAAAATTATATATTTTTTACTTAATAATAATAGCGCTATTAATATTAATTATAAATCTAATTATTTGTTTTCTCTACTCTCTTAGTTAAGAGATTAATATTATAATTAAGAATTTACGCAATATCGATCTATTATACTTGAAAAACTTAATTAAAAAAATACAAAATATTTTTCTAAAAAAAATGTATTCTTTTTTACTCTAAATCGAATTTCGAAAATAAAATTAGATTTTGTTATTAATTAATATAAAGATATTGATACTGTACTATTAATTTCCATATATAGTATTAGATATTATACAATCTTGATTAACTATAAAAATCTTGCAATATTTTATAAGTAGTCGAAGAATAATACTATTATTAACAAAAAAGTATACAAAGATTACAATATTTAGACTAATCGTCAAGCTAGGTTTCAATATCAACATTTTGGCCCAACCTAGATACTCGATATCAATCTCTTGACTCAACTCGAAATCGACTCGAGTCAACAATTTCTTGATCTGGCTCGATCGACTCGCCAAGCAATCGAAAATGACGTCAAAATGCCAAGATTTTCTATTTTTAAAAAAATTCGCATTATTTGAATTACTAAAAATAGTTTAAAAATAATAACGCACAAATAACGTACAAATGCATTATCTAAATGCATTACTATATAATATTATAAACAAATTAATTAAATTAATCAATTTGATTAAGTTGATTAATGCACTTTTTCAAAAATAATCTAAATTTTTCGAGTCTTAGCGAGTCGAGCCAAGTTATACGCTAAGTACTTCATATTTATCCTTTGACTCGACTTGAATACTTGGATCAAGATTTTTGACTTAAATCGAGTCTTGGCGAGTTGGGAATTCGACTCGAACTCGATGACCCAACTCGACGCGATCAGTCTAACAATATTGCTTTTTACAACAAAATAAAAATTGAATTTTAGAAAACTATATTTCTAATTTAAATATTATAATAATAAGATTTAGATTAAATAGATAATATTTTATCGAAAATTCGGGGAAGCGACTTCTGTGACACAATAACTTTATTGAGTCGACATCGACTCGAGAAAGTCTTGTAACACCTCGCGCTAGTCTATTAGAATAATTTAAATTGTTCGTTAAAATTTAGATTGTTCTGTAATTTATGTGAAATTTTTAGCCTAATTGGGTTAGTACTACGTACAAAAATACTATTTGAAAACAATTTTTTTAAAAATCTTTTTCTAGTTTAAATAGTAATTTTGTACGTAACACTAATTCGATTAGGCTAAAAATTTCAAGTAAATTACAGAACAATCTAAATTTTAACGAACAATTTAAATTACTCTAATAGACTAGCGCGAGATGCTACGAGACTCTCTTGAATCGATGTCGACTCAATAAAGCTATTGTGTTCTAGAAGTCGCTTTCTCGAATTGTCGATATTACAAGACAAAAAAAGTTAAGAAATTTAAAATCGCAACTTTGCTATTAAACTTACATTTAATAGCAATATCTATTTATATAACTTAAATTGCAACTATCGAGTTATATAAAATAATCGATATTTTTATTAAAAAGATATAGATAGATTGTGAAGAAAATAGTTAGTATTAAACTAATACGCAAAGATTGCTCTTAATTTATAGTCAAAAAATATAAAGAATTTGTTCTTAAACAATATAAAATTTATCTCTAAAAGAGAACTTATTATATTAAACATATATATTAAATGCTTAGAAGTGTTACTAAATATAACTAATTTTAGCAGAATAATATTGTCAATTTTAAAGATATTTTGTATAATAATGCAATCTTAATTCTAGTTATAAAATTTATATTTAAGAACAATCTTTATTATATAGTTTGCAAATGGAAGACGTCAATTACATTTAATCTTAATTTCTATATTATAATATAATTGCTTAATATATTAAAATATTTATACAATTTTAAAGTAATATATAAAGATATTTAATTAAATAATCTTATAATTGCTTTAAAGCAATTATTTTATATTAAATTTACAAAATTTAAATTTTTGTTTTACAATAGAAATACTTGTTCTTTTTTAGTAGTAAATTATTAAATACTTAAGTTTTAAGAGCGTTTATATAGAAGCTCGATTGCGTTTTTTATTTAAAATAATTTACTCTTTTAGCAAAATATTAAGATTTTTTTTTATCTATATATAATAAGTTAATCGATATTTGAAGTATTAATATTGTATATTTAGAACTTGTTTTAAGTACAATTTCTTACTATATAAACAACAAAAAATTAACTAATTAGCAAATTGCAAACTATATTAGTCTTTTGCTTAACATTAATTTTAAAAATCTTATAGAAAATGTTAAATTATAAGTTGCAAAATTAAAATTGCTTTTTGTATTATTATTATTGTTTTAATTTCTACAAAAACTACTATATCTAGATTTAGAAATAAAAGCTAAAGTTAATAAATATTTTTCGAATTTATAACTTACTATGCAAGCTCGATCTAAACAATTAAAGAAGTACGCTCTTAAGTATTGAAAACTAAATCGAGATAGCATAAAATAGCTAATTAATGCTCGAAATTAATATATATATAATTTATAATTGCAATTAGTAATTTTGCGAAAAAAGCAAGTCATTATAGTTTTCGATTTATTCTCTTTATTAATAAATCTACTTTAAATATAAATTCTTATTATCTGTATTTTAAGAAAAGCAATACAAACAATAAAGTTTTGTTTTAGTCGAAAAATAGTATTAAACTAATTTGATTTTATTAGAATAGTATAGATCTTAAATATTATTTTTTGTTCTATATATTTGTTTCGACTTCGACTATTGCTTTTATTATAATTAAATAGCTTTAAAGATGTAGTTTAATATATTTAATATTAATTATTAAATAAAGAATTAATTTATCTTTATAGAAGAGTATATCAAAAACGTGTTTTTTATATTTCGTATAAAAATTTAAGAAAAATATTAAAAATATTTTTTAATTTTAGTCTTAACAAATTTTTATTAAAAAGACGTTTAGTTTGCTTAAACAATTTTTTTTAATATAAATAAATAATTTTACAAGCTATTGTTACTTAAATGTAGACTAAATATTTACAAATAAAAATTAGTGTTTTTATTCTTATTTATATTTGCTTGTTTAAGAAGTTATTTTTTTCTTTTACAAAACAAAGTTACTTATACAATATTAACAACTTTATTTATATTTATACTTGAAAGTTTAAAGATAATAGAATTAAAAACAATAACAAATAAATATATTAGAATTTCGATTATATTTTTTATATTTATCTATCTTAAAAAGTCTTTATATTTTGAAAAAAAATTGCTTATATTAAAATTAAATCTATTGTTTATAAAGTTATTATTTATTTTTTGTTCTAATTATCTATAATAGATATTTTGCAAATTTCTAATTAATTTTTCTCTATATTTAAAAATCTTAAGAGATAAGATTTAATTTAAGATAACAATATTTCGATAATATATATAAAGTATCTTTGTTGCGTAATACAAATTAAATATAGAAGTTTAATACAAAAAGCAATACTAATAAATTCTTAAAAAGTTTGTATAAATTCTTAAGTATATTTAAAGAATATTATATGTTTTTTGATTTACTAATTAAATCTATATCTTTATAATTCTAAATACTAACAAAAACTTTTACAAATCTAAATATTTTAAAATAAAATTTTAATAAAACTACAATATCGAATATAATCTTTGCTTTTCAAATTTATCTAAATTTTTGCAAAGAAATACTTAGATAAATATTTTGTAATCTTGAACAACTATAGTTTTTTGCAAAATATATATTTTGTAATAGAAACATTCGAAATTAAGTTTTCGATTAATTAATATCTTGTTAATATCTTTAAATTATTTGACAAAACAAAAACAACAATATTAAACACAATAAAAATATACTTTTTTTACTTTTTTTCTTAATTGCTCGAAGATAATAAAGTATATTATAATTAGTTTATTGCTTAATTTGCAATATTGCATTCGAAAGTAAGACTAATAATAATTATATATTTCTTATATTTGTTGTTAACTAATTTTCGAACAAATTATTAAATTATTTAAATAGTTTGTTGCTATAAATATATTAATCTAAAAAGAGATTAAATTTTGTATATAAGTAGATTGTTATATGTTACAAATGTAGCTCGAAACAATATAATATATAATCTACGACGCGACATATAGCACAAAGCACAATTATCTACATATTCGATAACTTGATAGACAAGCAATACTCAATATATTCGACAACAAGTTAAGCAAGCAATATTTGACATATTCGATAGCAAATTGAGCGAGCAATATTCAATATATTCGACAACAAACTAAGCAAGCAATATTTGACATACTTGACAACAAATATAACAAACAAAGAAAATCTTTTTTAGTATATAGATCTCTAAATACGACTCTTTTATGAATTGTATTTAACTTATTTTAAGTCTTTACTTATTGTTACTCTAATTTATTAAATTATCTATAAAGATTTATTAAACATAAAATTGCTTATAGTTGCAATTCTTGTTATTAAGTAATTGCTTATATTATCTAAAAACGTTTACAAATCTCTTTAATAGTATAACTCTCTCGAATATTTTTTACGAAAGTATTAATATAATACTTTGAATATTTTAAGAATGTCTATATTAGATTAACACGTTCTTATTTCAAATATTAGCTTAATAATATTACGTCAATTCTTTATTAATAAAGACAACAAGATAAGAATTAACAAGTCTAACGTCTACTATAAAGATTGTATTAATCTAAAGAACTAACTTATGCAAATGAATATTTACTTTATCTTCTATCTTATTCTAGCAAACAAAAAAACAATTTTTGCATTTATATTTTTTAGAGAAAAAGCTTAATATTAACTTAAGTTAAACTTACGCAAATATCTAAAAAATTATAATAAAAATTCTCGAACAATGTTTACGAACTTCGATAACTTTAAGAGAGAGCTTCGAAGAATTTTCGAAATATTTTATAAAAAACAAATTGCAAAAAGAGTAATTTAATATTTGATTTAACAAGTCTTTGCAGCAAACTATGTAGCAAGATTTCAAAAATGTATTAATTTTATTAAATAAAACAATATTATATTTATAACAATGTTTCAACAAAATTTTAAAGACAATCTTAAAAACAAAATTATACGCAATAATAAATTTATTAACAATATATTTAATTTTATCGAAGTAGTTATCGATCTTAACAACAAGTTATATAAAAGAGTTATAAAAAAGCAATACAATTAATTTTACAAAAAAGCAAAAATCTTCGTTGAACTAACAATCGAATATTATTAAAAAGAATTTTGTTCTAATTAAAAGTACAATAATTTAAATTATTGTAAATTTATATTTATAAAATTAAATTTTACTTAACAACGCAAAGAGAAGAATTTTAAAAAAAGCAAAATAACAAATCTTAAAAAACTTATTATTTATATAACAAATTAAGTTACTTTGTAAGAGATTATCGATTACAAAACTTAATAAATTGTTGACAAATCAATATTATATTAAGAGAAATACTTAATAGTTAAAACAATATTAGAAAGCAAATTAATACAAAGACAAATATTCTTAAAACTAAATTAAATAACAATTATTATTTAGTAAAGAATTTAAATCAATTACAAAAAGTTCTGAATAAAATGTTATTAAACAAGATATTTGTATTTACGCAAGAAGTCAATTAAGTACTTTAGAAGACTATTAAATTTTATAACTTAATTATTAACTTAAACAAAGAATATAGCTAAAAGAATTTTTACAAATGCATAAAAAATATTACAAATTATTTTGAGACTTTAGTTAGTTTATCGAAGATTATAAACAAATGCAAAAAGAAAATAAAAAGCAATATTATTATAAAAAAGAATATATTTAATATTATTATAAACAATTAGATTTTACAATATATGCAAATCTTAATTAAACGACTTGTTACAACAATTTATGCTAAATTTATCTAAAAGAAAAGAACAAAGTTAACTAATTTTTTAAAAAGTTAAAATTAGCAATTTAGCAACAAAAAGAAACTTAATGTAAATAGATGTTTAAAAAAGAAATTATAACGCAAAAACAAAGAAAAGTTCATTTTTTTTAATAAAGAGTATATTAAAGAAATGCAATATATTAGTTTAATAATAGCAACTAAACTTAACAACGTACGTACAATATTTTATTATATTAATTAAAATTAACAACTATCGACTTATAACAATAATTAATTTTAATACAATAATTGATTTTATAATTAAAGCTCTTGTAAAGAGAAAAGAATATTCTACTTAAAAGAAGTCTAACGTTTACAATTTAATAATTGTAGATAGAAACTTGTTACTTGCATGAAATAAAAAAGTAAATAAAAAAACAAAATTATTATCGATAGCTATTTAACAATGTTACGAGAAACTAGTGTGATCGTCGGGTCGAGTTTCAACTCGATTGGGTTAACCCGCCCAACCCTGACCCTAGGGTCAGGCAAATTTCCTAGCCCAACAGGGTGGAACGGGCGAAGAATGCGCGTCGAGTGTTCAACTCGACCCACCCGATCACGTGACGTCAGGTGACGCGCTAATCATATGTGGTTAGCGTGGACCCTGCACTAGCCTAATTGAGCTAGCTTGAATCTTGCGCCAGCTCGATTGAGTTAGCGCATAGATAAAATAAGATAAGATAAGATAAGATAAGCGAATGCTAACGCGACGAAGTTAGCTTGGGTTCTTGACATTGGCCCAACGAAACCCGACCCTAGGGTCGAGTTCGCGCCTTAACCCTGGCCCAACCCTACGAGGCCCAAGAGGGTGGATCGGGTTGAGAAAAAAGTGTTCGACCTAACCCAACGATCACACTACGAGAAACTAATCTTTAATATAGTAGAAATAATTACTTATAATATTGTTTTAGAAATGTCTTAATTAAAGTAATACAACTTAAAAGTTGACTAAAATATACAAGTATTTAAATTTGCGCAATATAATTACGCAATTTACATTTAATCTATGTATTAATAACGTTTAATAATAGATAAAAGATTAAATTAAAATTCGATTGCAAATAGCAAGCTTGCATTTTTGCAAAAAAACAATTTAATAAAATTTAACTTAATAGATATTGACAAAAATTAATTAAATTACAAAGTTAAAGTAAACAAAGAAAATTGCAAATCTTCTAAGAGCTCTAAACTATCTAGTATAATAAAAAAATTACTAAAGTATATATTACAAATATACAATAATTAAGAGTATCTATTTTAAAAAGAGAAAACAATCGAAGCTCTATTTAAATATTAATTATAAAATTATAAAATTAAACTTAAATTAGATAAGCAACTTATATTTAAATTTATATATATTTTATTCGAAAAAAAGTTAAAAATACTTTGCGAATATCTAGCAAAAAACCAAAAAAAAAGATTTATTAAAAAATTCTAATTATAAATAGAATACTTAATTCTCTTTGTATTTAAGAAGAACAAAACTCTTTATCTATATATTAATTATCGAAAATTAAACAATATTACGATAAAAAATCAATACTTATTACTTAATATTAGCAAACTTTAAGATTAATTATTTGAAGCAAAGTACTTTATCAAACTAAATTTACAAAAAGTATATAATTAAATTAAAATGAAAATTAAGAAAAAATAGAAAACAACTTTTTGTATACAATATAAATTATACAAATATACAATAATATTATTTGAATTTACAAACGTCTTAACAATATATTAAGAAATAATTAATAATTAGATTAATCGCGTCGAGTTAAGTCATCGAGTTCGAACCAAATTCTTGACTCGCCAAGACTCGATTTAGGTTAGAAATCTTGACTCAAGTATTCGAGTTAAGTCGAAGAATAAATATGAAGTACTTAGCGTATAACTTGACTTAACTCGTCAAAACTCGAAAAATTTAGATTATTTTTAAAAAAGTGCATTAATCAACTTAATTAAGTTGATTAATTTAATAAATTTGTTTATAATATTATATAGTAATGCATTTAGATAATGCATTTGTACGTTATTTGTGCGTTATTATTTTTAAACTATTTTTAGTAATTCAAATAATGCGAATTTTTTTAAAAATAGAAAATCTTGGCATTTTGACGTCATTTTCGATTGCTTGGCAAGTCGATCGAGTTGAGTCAAAAAATCGTTGACTCGAGATCGATTTCAAGTCGAATCAAGAGATTAATATCGAGTATTTAAATCGAGTCAAAATGTTAATATCGAAACCTAGCTTGACAATTAGTTTATTAATAATATATTACAACAATATTTAAATCGATTTGTTATAATATACTTAAATAATATTATAATATACTTAAATATTTTAAAAGAATATATAAATTATATTTTTAAAGTACTAAAATATCTAAATAAAAAAAATCTATATTTTAAATTAAAGAAATGCAAATTTTATTAAAAAGAAGTTAATTTTTTTAAATTTGTTGTTAAACAATATAAAGTATATATAAATTTCAAAAAGCTACAAGCAATTAAAGAATAAAAATTATCTATTAACATTAAAAAAGTTCAATTCTTTCTAAATTTTATAAACTATAATAAGAAATTTATTAAAAACTATTTTGTTAACGCAATATTATTGACAAATTTTACAAAAAAAAAGATATTATAAATAGACTGGTCGCGTTGACCCAGAAATGTCACGTGCAAATGCCAAGACTTGGGTTAGAAAAAGATTCGAGAAATCGAATCGCTCAAAGTAGTTTAGTCGATTACTATAAGTAGTTTAGCGCGCTTCGCGCTAAACTAATTTGAGCAATTCGATTCCAAAAAATCGTCGCGACCCGGTCTTGGCGCCGGGTCGAGCCAAAGGGGTGATATCATAATCTGGCTCGACGATCAATCTAAATAGAGCAAACAAATCAAAGTCTAAAGCAATATCTAAAATACTATATTAACAATACTTATAGCAATTAAATATTATTTTTATCTACAATATCACTAGCACTAAATACAAAGATTTCGAATATTACTAAAATAACTTTATTCTTTGTTAATTATAATAAAGAATTTAATCTCTTCGAAAAAAAGCAAAAGTATATATTAACTTAATCAATTATTAAAAAAATAGCAATACTAAAAAGAATATATAACAATATTTTAAAGATGCAAGAAAAGTCGATTAAGTATTAAAACAAAAAACAAAAAATGATATCTTAACTAAAGAAGAGAAATAAAATATATCTTTTTACAAAAAATCTTAAAACAAAAAAGTTAAGCAAGAAATTAAATTATGTCAAAATCGAGTTATTTTTTGTTAAGAACACAAAGAAATTAATTAATTACGAACTCAACTTGTTCAAGAACGTTAAAGTATTTTTAATATTTAATATTTTATTGTTGAAATTAGTGGATTTCAATACATCTATATAGAAAACATTTCATTACAAAGCTCAAAAAGAAAGTAAATACAAAGTAAAAAAAATTCTAAAGCAACAAGATTAAAACTATTTAATCAAATAAAAAAGATATTCTATCTTAAAGAACACGTAAGAATTAAAGAAAAATCTAAATAATTACTATAATCTTATCTAGAAATTTTATTAAGATTCGAAAAATTATTTAGCGTAGCAAAAAATAACTAGAAGATAGAAGACAACTTAACAAAAATATTCGCAATAAAATAATTGAAAAATTCGAAAATATTTAATTCTTTTATTTCTAACAATAGACATTGTGTCTTTTGTTTTATCTTTCCATCAATCTTCTTTAAAATTTTCTTATTTTGTAGCAATTAAGTTATAACAATTGTTAACAAAGCTTTCTCTTTAATAATCTTGACAAAAAGATCTTCTCTATTATAATCGAAAAAAAATTACGACATATTTATGTACAATTTGTTTGCACAAATATATTTCGAATACTTTAAATAAGACGAGAAGTCTTTTATAATAATACAAAAATAATTAAAAAGAGAGCAATATTTGTAAATAATATCTATTAATATATTGTAATATTCGATTTCGAATGCAACACAAAGACAACTTTGTTGCTAACAAAATATAATAGAAGAAATATTTAACTTTCGAAATAAATTTTTTTGAGAAAAGAGATAGTATTACAAATCTAGCTCGAAACAATATAGTATATAATTTACAATACAATATATAATACAAAGCACAACTATTTGCATATTTAATAATTTAATAAACAAATAATACTTAATATATTTGATAGCAAGTTAAGCAAACAATATTCGATATATTTAATAGCAAGTTAAGCAAACAATGTTTGATATATTCGATAGCAAATTAAGCAAATAATATTCGACATACTCGACAACAAATATAACAAACAAAAATAATTTTCTTTAATATATAGATCTTCGAATACAACTTTTTTGTAAATTGTGTTTAATTTATTTTAAGTCTCTACTTATTGTTACTCTAATTTATTGAATTATTTATAAAAATTTATTGAACATAAAATTGCTTATAGTTGCAATTCTTGTTATTAAGTAATTGCTTGCATTATTTGAAGACATCTATAAATTTCTTTAATAGTATAATTCTCTCTAATATCTTTTACGAAAGTACTAGCGTAATATTACAATTTAACAACTTAAATTAACAAAATTAGAGAAAATCTACTTACAAAGTTTTTTGTTTTTAAAAATTATATTATTTTAATCTTTTATTACTTTATTAAAGTTATATTGCTATAAATAACTTAATAACTATATATATTATAAGATAATAAACAAATATAGCAAAAACTAACTATATTAAATTTTAGCTATTAACAATATTTAAGAACTTTAATAAGCTACAAAATCTAATTTTAATTTATATTATTGCTCGAAGACTATTATATTTTAATAAAAAGATTAATAGTAACTTATTATTTGCAAATACTTAGAAAAATATTAAAAAAAATTTGTTTAAAGTTTGTTTCTTTAATTGATATTATTGCTTATAGTTTATATTGTGTTCTTTGCTTTATTAAATATTAAAAGATTCGAAAATTGATAAAAGAATTCTAAAATCTTTTTTTAAGTTTTTAAGTTTTTCTAATTTTTTAAGCAAGACAACAAATTAGTATTTAAAGATATATTAACTCTTAAGAGTTTCTAATAATAGTTATATAATAATTTGCAATTTTAATAAAACAAATTATAGTTAATTTAGTTAATTTAGATTTATCGATTTGTATCTCTAATATTTGCAATTATATTAAATTACAAAATTGAGCAGATTATATTAATAAGTTGTCGAAAAGTTATCGACTATTGTTTGTATTAATTTCTTAAATTTCGATCTTCTAATTGTTAGAACTAAATATTGCAAAAGCAATATATAACTCTTAATATCAAGAATTATTAAATTTTTATTTAGTTAAAAAGATTTGCTGTAAATAGTACTTAAATAAACTAAAAACAATATAAAGAGCTTGCAATACTTAGTTTTTGGTTTTCTAAAATTGTAAATATTAACAAATTATATCTAAATAGACTCGACAATTAATATTGTATTATTTTAACTTTATTGTTAATTTAATATTAAGCAATAGCTTTAAATTCAATTTTAAAAAATTAATATTTGTAGATTTTCGAATAGATAGCTATATATATTTTTTTGTTTTATTTATTAAATATAATAATATAGAGCTTGTTAATAATTTTTTTAATTATATTATTGTTAAACGCAATTAAGAATTTATCGACAATTTAAAGTAATTCTCTAGAGACTCTATTAGCAATTCGAAGCTCTCGAAGTCGTTGTACCAATATCTTAGTCCTAAAGTTATATTAGCAATATAAAGTTGCTTTAGAATTTGTTTTGAGTCAAAATATCTATCTTTGCAAAACAATATTATTGTAAGTTATAATTGTTTTTTTTAATTTATTTTGCGATATTTTAATCTATGCTTACAATATAGACTATAGAAAGTATAACATCTTTAACATTTATAACTACTTAAATCTCTATTTAATCGCAATTTATATACAATAGTATTGCAATTTTTAATACAATTTATTTAATTTATATTATAATATTAAATGTAGCTGCGCTTACAAAAATGCTCAATGCTTTAAGCATTAAATATATTTTTCTTAAACATATATTATACTTTTACGAGAAGTAAAAATTCTTCTTTTTATTATCTATAAAGATATTTACGTACAAATACTCTTTTATATAAGCAACAAATCTCTTGTATTTCTTTGCATTATTTACAATTAATAAGAGAATCTTCTTTCTCTTTGTATATCAAATTGTATTTGTTTTACTTTTGATATTTAGCTTTTTTCTTTAAGCAATTAAACTAAGTATTAATTTTAATAATATATTTTTCTCTTGTTTCTTGACTCGAGTTCTATATTTATTTTATTAAAGATTATTCTTAATATTGATTTTCGATTTAACAATTAACTTGTTTGCAAACTATATTAATACAAATAATAATATAAAGATAACAAATGCAATTTACTATATTAATATTTCTTTTTTTAGTATATTTTGTTTGTTGCTTTTTAATTAATCTTAATCGATTTAAAATCTAATTATAATTATTAAAGACAACATATATTTTTTGCTATATTTTTTAAGAAGTTGTAATTATCTAATTGCAAATAAACGTAAGTATTCGATGTTTAAATTTAGTATAATCTTTACAAGATATCTTTTATTAAAAAAGTCTATTTCGATATTGTTCTTTTTTTTTGATTCTCTCTATAAATACTCTTGTTGTCAATTAATATATATATTGTTATTTGTCAAATCTAGACAAGATTTAACTCAAATTTATATCTCTATTTAAGAATGTCTATTTAAACGTTATTTTATATAACAATCTCTTTCTATAAGTACGCTCTTAATTAGTTAATTTATTTGTCGTTATTTGTTAGATCTAGACAAGATCTAGCTTAGATTTTCTTCTTCGAATATAAGCAAGTCTACTTGAATATTGTCGTTCTTCTTGAATTCTTTTTGTAAGCATCTCTTGCAATTAGTCTACACAATCTTTGTTATTCGCTAGATTTAAGCAAAATTCAATTTAGATTTAACTTATATTTGCTTCTTCGATTAAGAATATTTACTTCTATATTGCTTTGTTTGTTAACTTTCTTCTACAAATACTCTCGCAATTAGTTAATACTTTTGTTGTTATTTGTCAAAACTAAATTAGATTTTCTTTGAATAACTTATATTTATACAATTATTGCTTATATGCTCGATGCTCTTTCTTTATTAAAATTGTTAATTAATTGTTAAAATTAATTTATTTTTATATATCTTGTTATTTCTTAAGCTTTCAAGTACGAATTTTTTATTCGAAGTATTTATCGAATTCTTGTTACTATTTTATTGATTATACTGCTTTAATAAATATTTGAATTTCAATTTATTAATATTTAAATTTAAGAGAAACTTTTAAAGAGAGATATGCAAGATTTTGTTATTGTCGAATTTGTTAATAGTTTTCTTGCTATAAAATATAATTTTTTGTTGCAATTTTTGTGTATATTTTTCTCTTTATATTATAGATTAATTGTCTTAACTTTGTTGTATTTTCTTGTAAATATCTATTAATATATTATAAGTATAAAGATCGCAATTGTTAATAGAGTAAAGTATATATCTTTAATATATTGTTTTTCGAAATAAATAAATATTTGTATTTTGTATTTAAATTTCTCGATACAATAACAAATTATAATTTTTATTGTTTTAATTGTTTCTAGACTTATAGAATTGAACATATATTTAATTAAAGAATTAATTTTAATTAATTTTAATTGTTGTTAAAAAACAAAGATATAAAAGTTTTAATTATTATTAAGTTTGCAAACAATTTAAGTTGCTTTTGTTAATTATAATTTAGCAAAAAGTTAATAAAAATAAACAAACTTATATCTTGAATATTTTTGTTTAGAAAAGTCGATTTTAATAATAAGACTTAAATATAATTACGCGACTTTTTATTGTTAATAAAGTTGTAATAATTCTTGATTATATTGCGAACTTGCTTTATTATATAAGACTAACAATTTTCTATAGCGTTATAGAGTTACAATTAAATAAGCTCTTATTTACAATAGAAAGACATAAAAGCAATATTTTTCTTGTCTTCTTTAATACGAGAATATTTTCTATATTATTATTATATTAATTCTTAACGCTTTTTATACAATTAGTTATTCTCTCTTATATATGTTTTATTAGTATTGACAATTTGCATTTTTGTCAAAAATTAGCTTAAGATTTACAATTTTTAATATTGTACTTAACAACAAATATAACTTGTAAAAAGATATATCTTATATATAACAATCTTATATTTTAATATAAAAATATATTTTAAGTACTGTTTTATTTTGCTCTATAAAATAAGAATATTAATACAATATTAAGTTCTATATAATAATATTGCATTTTTTTTGTTTATTTACAAATTTAAAGATTTGTAATGTAATCTTTATACAATTAATTTTTGAAAATATAATATTAAGTTCGATCTTAAAAGATTAAAACAAATATAAGAGACGTATTTTTTAATTTTAAGACTTGTTCTTAACAAACGCAAAATTAATAGTAGATTGCATTCAATTAATAAGCATTTCTATAACTAGAAATAAACTTATATTGTATTGTATTTGTAACAATAATATTTTTATTATATTGTTCTTTCGATTGTTGAGTAATAATATCTTTTTTCTACGTTTAGAAGAATTGCGCGATGTTTTAAAAATCTCAAATTCTATTTTATTAATCGAATTGTTATTATTTTTTTATAAGAAAGTTAATATATATTTTTGAGAATTTAATAAGCAATAATTGCGTTTATTGCTTATATATACAAAGTTTATTTAAGAGTTATTTGTAGTACAAAATTAGATTTTCGAATAAATTAATAAAATATTGTATTTAGAATAGCATAAGCTTGCTAAAGATTAAGAAATTAGTAGAAAGCACAAAAATAAAATTGTATTAAGAAGAAAAACAAACAAAAGAAGCTATTGTAATATATTAAGATATATTAGTTTTAAATTTAAACTATATTTAATCAAGATTTAATTAAGATCAAGTTAAGATTTAACTTAGATCTTAACAATTTTTATTTAAACAAAGAATATAGCACTTATTGTAATTCGAAAATGCTTTGCTTTTGTTTACTTGTTAAAGTCTTCTTTATATCTTTTATAATCTTACTTAACATTATTAATCTAAATAGTTGTATATAGTTTAATAATTTTAAGTTCAATTGTATGCAACTCGATAATAGTAACAATGCAAACAATCTTTATAATAGTATTAAGAATAGCGATTTGAGCAATAATAAGATAACTATTATAGATATTAAGCTAAACAATAACAGTAACAATAATAGCAAGAAAGATAATAATAGCTAGAAGAAGACTAGCATAGAAATCGAACTAGACAATAATAGTAATAGCATTAAAAAAAAATTGAAGAGATAAAAACAAACAGGAGAGTATTAAAGAAGAGAACTATATAATTATAAATAATAGATTTTACTTTTTTAGCATCGATTTACTTGTAATAAATTATAGCAAAATATTATTTATTGTCTCTAATAATATTAATATGTCTATTAAGAATAATTTAAGTTTTGTTAATTTAATCGAGATTTATTTTGTTGCTTCGACTATTATAAAGATATATCTTGCGTTAATAAAAATTAATTTTCGAATATCAAATTATCGAAAAATCGATTTTGTATCTTCTTTACAATTATTGCTCTTTATCTCGAATTGTTGTTCTCTTATAAAATTAGTTAAGTTGTATTGTTAAAATAAGAATAAGATTGTAAACAATAAATATAAATTTAACAAACTTAATATTTATAAATTATACTCAATTATTAAATTTATAACAATTAAGAATATTTGCATATATTATATATTTAATCGATATTAAAAGACGTTATTAAAAATACCTTTATATTTAAGAATACAAAAAGGATATTAAACTTAATACTTCTAATCTTTTAATATAATTAATAAGCTAAACAATATTTTTATTACTTATATAGAGTTGTCGCTCTTATTATTTATAATATTAGATAATTAGATTAAGATATTGTTCGCACAATTAACAAATAATAATATAGAATTGTTGTTTTTGTTACTAGACTAATCGTCAAATTGGATTTCGATTCCAACTTTAGAAATCAACTTGACTCGACAATTTTAATATTAGAAATCAACTCGAAATTCGATTCGATTTTTATTATTTTAAAATTAACTCGATTTGATTCGACTTAATTTTCAATTTTAATATTAGAAATCGAATCGAATTGTCAAGAAATTGAAAGTAATATTATTATATTAAGATTTTCTATTTTTGAATATATATTATTATAATTTTGAATTTTTTGTCAAAGTATCAAGTAATATACTTCGACACAAAAGCTACGCTTACTTGTATTATCTCAAAATAGCTTGCTTAAACTAATTGTTGCTTATATTACTTTTTTGTATTATCTTTTTATTTTTAAGTTACTTTCTCGAACTATTAAAGAATATTATTATATTATATTTGTATTTTTGTTTGCAAAATATCGAACTTTTTAAAAGTTTTAAGTTAATTATTGTTTTCAAATAAAGAAAATTCTAGCAAATCTATTTCTTGCAATTTGCTATTTAGTAGTTTATATTTTAATTAATTTGCAAGTTGATTTGATTAAGATTTTCTTACTTTTGCTTTTAATAATAGAGAAAAAATTCTTTGCAAAATAATAAACAAGATATTTATCAATTATTTACTACTTGTTTTAAGAAAGAGAAACAAATATGTTAAATAAAATTTAAATACTAATATTTAATTTTAAGCATAATAATTATAAACAATTGTTAACAACAATATCTTAAACAAAATTTAATCGAGACTTCTTAATTTATATTAAGCAAAATAAATTAATATAGAAGCACAATTCAAGCTTTGAAACAAATATATTGAAATAGCTTTAATTGTAAATAGTAATTTAAAAATTGTACACAAAAATTGCTACAAAATTCCAATTATTTTATTACTTACAATTATTTAAGTTTATCGAATATAAAGAAATATTTTCTATTTTTTTTTATTTGAAATAAAAACAATCTTGTTTGCAAATTGCAATGAATCTAGTCTTTAATTACGTAAATTACAATTAATAATATATATAAATAATGCAAAACTAATAATTCTTTAGAAAAAAAATTATATCGATTTATCGTTAATCTTTATTTAAGATAATTAAAAAGATTAGTTATGCAAAAAATTTATAAATTTAAATTTGTCTTTTCGAATTATTAACAATCTTAATTTTCGAAAGTTATTAAAAATGTTTTGCTCAAATTTAATACTTTTAAGTTGCACAAAACTATTCGAAATAATTCTCTCGAAATATAATTAAATTTGTAAGAAAATTAAGATAGATTTCAAGAATATTTAATGTGTTTTTATTGTTTTAAATATATAATTTAGTTTTTAAAGAGTTGTTTATTTGGAAGTATTAATATATTAAGTAAATATTGTATTTCAATTTTGTAAATATTTTATTAAATTTACTTTTTTTTGATATCGAATATATAGATTGTTAATTAATATTAAAGCTTATAAAGATTTTAAAGTTTTTCGAGATTAAAAACAAACTTTTTAAGATTGTTATTAATAACACAAGTAATAACAATATATTTAAGAACAAACTCGAAAAGATCTTAAATTAACAAGAGTTTTAATAAAACAAATAACAGAACTTTGTATTTTGTTTAACTTATATTATTAATTTTGTAACTTAAAATTTTATTTTGATTATAAAATCGAAAGCAATAAATAATAATAATATTGTACAATTAAAGAATAAACAACTTTAAGATATTGCAAAAAGTATAGACTTGTCTAATATAATTAAAAAAAAATTGTAATAATACAAAGAAATAATATATATATTAATTTTATTAGATTTGCGCTCTTACAATTATTATTAATAACTCAATTTAAAATTTGCTTCGATTTAGAGTCTTTTAGAAGAAAATCAATAAAAAGTTACGAAAATTAGTACAAAATATTTGTATTTATTAAAACTCTATTTATTTTATACTTTGTTAAGCATATTAATTACGCAATTATATTGATTTTTAAGTAGAGAAATATTTTTAAAATTCAAAGATTTAACAAATCAAATTTGACAAAAGCAAGTAAAACTAAGTTTTGCTTATTAACAATATATTAAATTTTTTCTACAAATATATTCTTATAATTTTGCAAACAATTAATATAAATATTTATTTAGAATTTCGAGTATTTGATACAATATTTAATTATCTTAAATATCTAGAGAAAATAATAAGTAGCGTAACTAACGAGTTAAGTTTTAATTCGAACGAGTTTTAATCGCTTAATTCTAATTCTAGAATCGAGCAAAAATTCTAGCTTAATCGAGTAAATCGAACGTATAAAGTGCGTCGAGTGCTTAACTTAACTTATTCGATTATATAACGTTACGTAACGCGTTAACTCGATTGAGCTAGCGCGAAGTTTACGCTAATCGCATATAATTAGCGTAAATTCTTGCACTAACTTAATCGAATTAGCGCGTAGATAAGATAAGATAAGATAAGCAAATACTAATGCGACGAAGTTAGCTTAAATTCTTGACATTAATTCGACGAAACTTAACTCTAAAATCGGGTTTGCTTCTTGATTCTAACTTAATTCTACAAGACTTAAGAGAATAGATTAGATTAAGAAAAAAGTGTTCGATCCAATTTAACAATTACACTAATAATAAGAATTAATATTTATTTTTTAACAAATATTGTAATTAAGATTTGCAATAAAGTTTTAACAAAATTTGCAAAATACTATTCAAGAACAAAATAATTAGACAATATATTATACAATCTTGTTAATATTTTAGATTTTACGCAAAAAATTAGTCTTTATAAGTTATAAAATAAGAGAGAAAACAATAATATTGTTAATTACAAAAAGAAATACAAGATAAAATTTAAAGATTATTTTCGATATTATTATAATTTAATTGCTAATTTAAGAGCAAAAGCGCAAAAAGTAAATATTGCTAAAAAAATAATACAATATAATAATATATATAATTTTTTATTAACATTAATATAATCTATTGTAACTATTATAAAATTCTTACTTTAATAGTCTTAACAATCTTATTTAATACAAAATAAAAATAATCAATATCTTTACTTTAATATTGTAAAAAATAAATATTCGATTTAAAAATATTAAAAAGACAATATATTAAACTTTTTAAAACTAATACAAATAATTTAAGATATACTTTTAAATTTAGTATTATTAGTAAATATTATACCAATTTTTAATCTTGTTTAAAGAATATATTGATAAAATTGGTTTTTAATAAATTCGCAAATTGTCGAGCAAATTATAATAATTAAGTATATTAATTGCCCTATAAATTTAGACACAAAAAAGATTGTTCTCAAATTGTAAAATATACATTGTAGAGAAAAAAATAACAATTAAGTAATAAATAAAGAAGAAGATTTTTTTATATTAAATTTTAAGATTATTTTAAATTAGATTTATTAATAGATAAGTTAACTTTTAAAAAAAAAATCTTTAATAATTACAAAAATAATTAGATACTATTAGTAATAATACAAAGAAATAATATATTTAATAACTTAAATTGCTAGAAGAAATCTATTAATAATAGAATCTCGAAAATTTAATTCTTAGCTAGTACAAAGAATATATTATAATTGCTCGAGAAAAAGAATATAATATTGTTGTAGAATTTCTAGCTAAGAAGATCGAATTGCTCTATTAAATACTTAATAAAATTCAAATTCTTTAACTAAATTGTTATACGTTTAGCGTAAATTGTCGCAAAATTTAGCTCTATAATACGCAAAATATTAATTACAATTCTATTATTATAATAATAATACAAAGAGATAATACACTTACTAGAAAAAAGACATATATAAATATCTTAGTTGCTTTTTAAAGTATTGCTAAAGCTAAGCTCTAAATATAATAGTCTTTCTCTTTATAATTAAAATTGTTAATCTTATTATATAGAATTTTGCAAATTAGACGCTAAAATAAAAGTTAAAAAATAAGAAAGTCGATTGACTTCTAATATTTTTTAATTTTATAAAAAACAATAATAATAAGCTTTTACTTTTGTGCTTGCTATCGCAAAATATTAATATATTAGTCGAAAATACATTATTTGTTTGCATTATCTTAATTATATTAATATCTCTAATATTCTTTTTTTTATACTTATTTTTTTTCGAGATTTTTTTTTATCTATATTTATCTTGTTACAATTAAACTAAGAAATTAATTTATTGCAAGAAAACTTTAGAATCGACTAACAAATTAGCAAATTAAATATATTAATTTTAAACAAGACGTTTTGTATTATTTGTATATATTATTTATCTACTTTGTACAAGCTATTAAAGAAGAAGATAAATTTAACAATATTAAAAAGAGACTTATATAAATGTAATCAAAAAATATTGAGTTTAAAATAGAATTCAAAGAAGTTATAATAAAATAAGCAATAATTTTGATAATCTTTACTAGTGTAGACGCGTTAAAAAATCGCGTAAAAAGAGAGAATTAAATTAATAATTAACAATAAAAATATATAATATAAACAACAAAGCAATTAACAAAAATAAACTTGCATAATATATTAACAAAATCAAATATATATTAATATAAAGAAATAATAATCTTGTATTAACAAAAATTTAAAGTAAGTATTAGTAAATAAATATTAATTGTAATTCTAATATATATATTTCTTACTTTGTTTTAATAAAATTACTTGTTAAGATATTATTTACAATTTTGTTAATTTTTTCGAATCTTTTATTCTTTGAATTTTGTCGCATTCTACTAGATATTGTAAGAAACTTCTAAGCTACTATATAATTGCATTATCTCTATATATTATTTGTAAAATAAGCTAAGTATACGCACAAATAATAGAAGCGCTATTAATAAATTCGAAAACTATTGCAAATCGAAATTGCGCAAAAGACTAAAATAATAATTACAAAAAATTGTACAAAAAGTAAAGCAACAATCGAAAAGCTATCTTAATATAAATTAAAAAATTTTGTAAAAAATCTATTTAAAAGAAAATCGCAAAGTCGAATTATAAAATTATAAAAAATAATATTAAAAAAAAAGTTAAAAAGTATCGAATTAATAAAGAGATTTATAATAATATATTTGAATAATGCAATTAAATATATAATGCTAACAATTTAATAATAAAATATTTTGAAAATAAGTTAAGATAAAAAGCAAAAAAAAAAATTGCAATCAAGAAAGCAAATCGATTTAAGATTGTCAAAAAAGTAGAAAAACTATATAAGAATACAAATATAGTAATAGAATTCTCTTCTAAAAAAAAATATATTATTTAAATATATTATTTGTATTTTATATTTAAGCTAATCAATATTACAATTAAGTATAAATAACAAGCTTAATATTAATGAAAGCTTTTCAATCTATATAAAATCGATTGTAAAAATTATTTAACAACAAATTATCTATTATAGTAACTTAAATAACTTAAAGAGAACTAATAATAATAATTCTATAAAATTGTTTAATATCTTTGTTAAAGAATTTGCATTCTTAAACAATACAAAGAAAAGATTCCAAATTCTATTATCGTTAAAATAGAGAATTCCAATAATATAGTTAAAAAAAATAATAGGCAAGAAACTTAATACAAGACTTAAAATAATGCAAAAAAGTTAAGTTATAACTACTATGCAACAACAAATAATAATAATAATAGCAAAAAAAAAGCAAGAAAGATAAAGACAATAAAAATAAAATCGATAAAAATAATAACAATAAGAATAACAACAAGATAAAAAATAACTCGAATTAGACTATTTAAGATAATAGTAAAGCAAACAAGATTATTAAGATTTCGAATTAATAACTTTATATATATAGCTTAAAGAGTTTGCTATTATATATTATTATTATAATATATTATTTTTTTGCATTATTATATTATATTATCAAGTTATAATTAAACAATTTAAGTAAAGTATAAGACTAAAATTTTAAATCTATTAAATCTAATTTATATTTATACTAATATCTTAACAATTCGAGTTGATTTTTCGAATAATATATTTAACTTTTTGAGAATTATACTATTTCTTTAGAGTTATTAATTCTTTATATAGTTTTAAATAGAGTATACTCAAATATTAAAGTCTCGATAGCTCAATAATAGAGTGTTTCAACTTTTAATAGTAATAACACAATATTTATAATAATATTATTAAGAGCATTACTATGATTTTATTAATCTTATTGTAGATATTATATTATTATTATTGCAAGTTAAAAAATTAAGAGTTTAAATTCTTTTCGAGATATAATAATTTTTTTTTATAATTTTTGACAAGACTATGTAGAACAAAATTGTCGACTTCTTTAACTAGAAAAATTAAGTTAATAATTTGACTTTAGCTATCTAAATAGCTCGAATATATTATTATAATATATTACTAGATAATTCTATATCGAAAGATTATAGAATAGAATATAATTTTTTACTATTTATTTTAGAATCTCTTTATATTAATACTAAGTCTTAACAATTCGAGTCGATTTTTCAAGTCAAATTTCAATTTTAAGTATAGAAATTGATTCGAATTGTCGATTTTAATTTTAGAAATCGAATTGTTAAAACTTTCGAATTAAATTAATACAGATTGTCAAGATTAAATCGAATACTCGATTCGAACTCGATAATTCAATTCGACATAATTAGTCTATTTTTTACTTAAATTAGTTGTTGTTTTTTTGTATTTTAAAGATTTTGTATTATATATTGTTAACAATAACTTATTTGCTAAACAACAATTTTAATTGTTAACTTATTTATTGTTGTTTTCTTTGTTTATAGCAATAATAAAAAAAGTACAAACAAAGTTGTTATTGTTTCTTTCTTGTATATAAAGTAGAGCAATATTTTGTAATTCGACTCTATTATTTTCGTCGAATTTACTCTCTTTATCTTTATCTTTTGTGCACAAAGACTTTATCTTAAGTAAATATTATACAAGAGAATAAAATAAAAAGAGACAATTATTAAGTTAGTTATTATTATATAGATTAATAAATAAGACTTTAATTAAGTTGTTCTTCTAAGAATTCGATAGCAACAACGCAATATTAAATAAGATTAAGTTATAAAATTATATTATTGTTAACAATAATATATTTAGATTGTTATATCTTGTAAAAGAAACTCAATTATATATTAAAACAAGCAATAATATTAATTTCGACAATAACAAAACTAATAATTGGTCGATTTTTGTATTTAAATATTCGCACTATATTACAATTAGTTCTTTTTTTTTAAATTTTGTTAAAATATACACACTCTAATTTCTTTATTAATTTCTTTCTATTTAAGATTGTTATTTTCTAAGTTCTATAATACTTGAGCAAATTGTTATTGTTGCAAATTGCGTAAATAATTGAAATACAAAATGACAAAAGTCTCTAAAAAGAAACGTAGATTTTAAGAATTATATATTAAGTATTATTTGAGAAATATCTAGTCTTGTTTATTGTTTTCTCGATTAATTATTTTATAATTGTCTTGTTTAGATCTTAATTAAATCTTAAATTTTTAAAGATTATAAATTGTTAAAATGAAAAGATCGATTAACTCTAAAACTTTGCTATTTCGTAAAAATTCTCTTGTTAATATAAGTAGAACTTGCGTCTTTGTTTTTGTTTTTAATACTTGTATTAAGAGTTCTCTATTAGCGCAATTAAGAATATTAGATATGCTTCAACTTATATTAATTTCTTTTTTGCGAACAAAAATAATAATAACAAGAAAAAAGTAATCACTTTCTACGCAATTGCTTTTATAACTAGTATTATTAAAAAGTATAAAAATTGTATTTTAAATCTCGCGTTTCAAGAGTTTGTCTTTTTCTTTAGCTGGAACGCTAGCAATATTGATTAAGATCTTGCGTAGAGTAGATATTTTTAAAGACAAAATTCTTAATATTTGATTCGAATCTAATCTAGAATAGATGTTCTTAAAAATTAGACTCTTAATATCTAAAAATTAAGATATCTTAAATCTAAATTAAATCTAATCTTTCTATAGAAAAGATCTTAATATTTGAAGATTAATTTAAGTTAAATCTAAGTTAAATCTAGTCTAGAACAATTGCTTCTCAAAAAGAAGACTCTTAATATTTAAAGAACAATCTAACTTAAATCTAACTTAAATTTGACTTAAAATAGTTGTTTCTCAAAAAAAAGATAACTAATATTCGAAGATTAACTTAACTTAAATTTGGCGTAAAACAATTGCTTCTTAAACAAAAGATCTTTAATGTTCGAAGAACAATTTGACTTAGATTTAAATTACGTAGAATATTTGTTTCTTAGAGAAAAGATCTTTAATATTCGAAGAACAATTTGACTTCAATTTGAGTTATGTAGAACAACTGTTTTTTAGAGAAAAGATTCTTAATATTTAGAGAACAATCTAAATTAAATTTAAGTTAAATTTGATCTAGATCTAATCTAGAACAATTGCTTCTTAAAGAGAAGATTCTTAATATTCTAAGAACAATCTAGTTTAGATTTAATTTAAATCTAATGTAGATTTAATCTAGAACAATTGCTTCTCAAAGAGAAGACTCTTAATATTCGAAGAACAGTTTAACTTAGAACAATTGCTTCTTAAAGAAAAGATTGTTAATATTCGAAGATTAATTTGACTTAAATCTAGGTTAAATCTAGCATAGAACAATTATTTCTTAAACAAAAGATCTTTAATATTTAAAGAACAATCTAATTCAAATTTGAGTTACATAAAATAATTGTTTCTTAAAGAAAAGATCTTTAATATTTAAAGAATAATTTAAGTTAAATCTAGATCAAATCTAATCTAGATTTAATCTAGAATAATTGCTTCTCAAAGAGAAGACTCTTAATATTCTAAGAACAATTTAACTTAAATTTGATTTAGATTTAATCTAGATCGAACCTAGAACAATTGTTTCTTAAAGAGAAGATTTTTAATATTCGAAGAACAACTTAATTTAGATTTGGATTAAATCTAATCTAGAACAATTACTTCTTAGAAAAAAGATTGCTAATATTCGAAGATTAATTTGATTTAAATCTAAGTTAGATTTAATCTAGAACAATTGTGTTACGCTAGTACTTCTATCAAGAATATTAGAGAGAATTATGTTATTGAAGAGATTTGTAGACGTCTTTAGGCAATGCAAGCAATCACTTGATAACAAGGGTTTGCAACTTAATAGACGTAATAGTAAGTCTAGACTTAAGATAAGTTGAACACGATTTATAAGAAAGTCCTGTTTGGAGATCTATATACTAAAGAAGATTTCTCTTGTTCGTCATGTTCGCTATTAAGCATGTCGAACATTGCTCGCTTAGCTCGTTGTCGAACATGTCGAACATTGTTCGCTCAACTTGTTGTCGAACATGTCGAGCATTGTTCGTTTGTCAAGTCGTCGAACATGTAGGCAATCGTGCTTTGTGCTACATGTTGCGTCGTAAATTACATACTACATTGTTTCGAGCTAGACTCGTAACACTATTTCTTCTCTTAAAGATTTTCGTCTCAAAAGTTAAACGTTTCTTTTATTATGTCTTGTTAGCAACAAAGTCGCCTTCGTATCGCATTCGAAATCGAACGCTACAATACATTAATAAATATTGCTTGCGAACGTTGCTTACTCTTTGATCGTTCTTGTATAGTTATAAAAGACTCTTCGTTTCGTTTGAAGTGTTTGAAATGTGTTTGTGCGAGCAAATCGTACGTAAACATGTCGTAATTTTCTTTCGATCATAATAGGAAAGATCTTTTTGTCAAGATTGTTAAAAATGAAGCTCTATTAACAATTGTCATAACTCGATTGCTTCGAAATAAGAAGATTTTGAAGAAAATTAATGCGATGGCGAAACGAAAGACACAATACCTATTATTAAGAATGAAAAAGTCGAAGATTCTTGAATCTCTTAACTATTTTGTTGCGAATGTTCTCGTCGAGTCGTCTCTTGCCTTTTGATTATTTTTCGCTATGCTAAATGATTTTTCGAATCTTGATAAAATTTCTAGATAAAATCATAGCAATCATCAAGGTTCTTCCTAGATTTTTACGTGTTCTTTGAGGTAAAGTATTTTTTCTACTTAATTAGATAGTTTTGACCTTGTTGCTTTAGAATACTTTTCACTTCGTATCTACTTTTTTCTTGGGCTTTGTAATGAAATGTTTTCTATATAGACGTATTGAGGTCGATTGATTCCAACAATGAGATATAAAACACTAAAAATACTTTGACGTTCTTAGGTAGATCGAGCTCGTAATTGACTAATTTCTTTGTCTTCTTTACAAGAAACGATTCGACTTTAACATGATTCAATTTCTTGTTTAATCTTTTTGTCTTAAGATTTTTTGTAAAAAGATATATTTTATTTCTTTTTTTTAGTTAAGATGTCGTTTTTCGTTTCTTGTTCTAGTATTTGATCAACTTTTCTTGCATTTTCAAGATGTTGTCGTATATCTTTTTTAGTGTTGCTATTCTTTCGATGACTAATTGAGCTAATAAATGCTTTCGCTCTTTCTTAAAGAGATTAAGTTCTCTACTATAGTTGACGAAGAATAATGTTATCTTAGTGATATTCGAAGTCTTTGCATTTAATGTTAGTTAAGTCATAGATAAAAGTGATACTCAATTGTTGTAAGTATTGTTAACATAATGTCTTAAATATTGCTTTAGACTTTGATTTGTTTGCTCTATACAATCATTCGTAATCAAGTAATAAGCAATAAACATTCTAAGTCTCGTTTCTAACATTAGTAGAAACGTCTTTCAATAGTTAGACGTGAAAAGCTTGTCTTTGTTATTAATTAGTTCTTCAAGTATATTATGATATCGTATAAGTTAATTCAATACAATGTATTTTAATTGTTCTATTGTGAACTTTTCTTTGCATGCAATGATATATAAGTACTTAATAAGTTTGTTAACTATTACTAGTATCGAATTATATTTGTCTTCAATTGCTAGATTCGTCGACTTAAGCAACTTAATAATAAAGTTTATTGTGACTTTATTTCATAACGATTTAGATAATTTCTAATATTGAATTTCGTTATAGCTCGCATATGTATCATGTTTGTTTTGCTAATAGCTAAGGCATCTTTTAATATATGTCTTAACAACTTGTCTTATTTGAGAAAACTAACAATGCTAGCGTAAAAGTTGAAGAATTTTGATCATTCTCGAATGTCTTTGCAATGATTTATCATAATGTTTCTTTATATATTCGTCGATTTTGTCAATAAATATTTGAAGTTTTTCTTTCTTTACTAAAAACTCTTTTTTATTATTTCTAAGTATTCTTAAAGTAGCATTTAGCTCGTATTTGTTTGCTAAGAGTAATTCGTCTTTGTTGATCTTAAGTATGTTGTAATTAAACGATTTCTTCGTCTTTATATAATTATTTCTTTTGTTAAGTGCGTTTACTTTATCGTTATCTTTGCTTAATGTATATTGTATTTTGAACTTATATTGTTCAAGTCGCTCTAATTATCGCATTTGTCTTTTGTTAAGCTATTTAATAGTAATGAAATGTAGAAAATTTTTATAATTTGTGAGAATCGTAAGTTTTAATAATTCTTCGATGTATATTTTTCATGATTTTAGAAAGACTACAATAGCAAGTAGTTTCTTGTCGTAAATATTATAATTTTGTTTGACTAACAAGAGTTTTCTCGAGAGATATATTATTAAGTGTTATATGTTTTTATGCTTTTGATTAAAGCATACATCGATAACTAGATTTAATGCGTTAATTTTAATTTTGTTTAATAATCGTAAGTTGTACATCTTTAATATTAAGCATTTTAAGCATTTTAACTTAAGGTTCTAGAATGATTTTTTTTCTATTAATTCTTATATTTATGACGTCTTCTTCTTTGTAAGATTCGTTAATAATATTGCATTAACGAAGTAGTTTTTGATGAATTTTTTGTTATAATTTATGAAATCTAGAAAGAATTAAACTTCTTTGACGTTAATAGATAATTTTCATTCTTTAATTGCTTGTAGCTTTTTGAAATTTATGCGCACTTTATGTTGTTTAACGAAAAATTCAAGAAAGTCAATCTTCTTTTAATGAAATTCGCATTTTTTTGATTTAAGATGTAAGTTTTTTCTATTTAGACATTCTAGTACTTTGAAAACATGATTCATATGTTCTTTCAAGATATTTAAGTAAATTATGATGTCGTTCAAGTAAACTATGACAAATCGATTCAAATATTGTCGTAATGTATCGTTAATTATTTCTTGACATGTTGTCGAAACGTTCGTAAGCTCAAACAACATTATCGTGTATTTGTATAATTTATATCGTGTGCAAAAAGTTATCTTTTACTTCTTTTTTGTCTTCATTCTAATCTAATTGTACGCTTCTTGTAAATCTAGTTTAATAAAGTACTTTGCTTCGAACAATTGATTTTGAAGCTCGCTAATGTTAAGTAATAAATATTAATTTTTTATTGTAATATTGTTTAGCTTTTAATAATCGACACATAGACGAAGAGTTTCGTTCTTCTTAAATACAAAGAGAATCGAATATCTTGCTTATGATTAAGATTTTTTAATAAATTTTTTCTTTTCGTTTTTTGCTAGATATTCGCAAAGTGTTTTTAGCTTTTTTTCGAATAAAGTATATATAAGTTCAAACGTGAATTGCTTGTTTAATTCAAGTCTAATTTCGTAGTCTCACGATTAATGTTTAAATAAAACCTTGATCGTTTTCTCTTTCTAAAATAGATACTTTCAATTGTTGTATATTCGTAATACGTACTTTAGCGATTTCTTCGCTATATTAAATAGTCTAGAATTCTTAGAAGATTCGCAATTTTCTTCACTTATTTTGACTTTGTAATTTAATTAATCTTTGTTAATGTTTATCGAGTTAAACTTTATTAGATCATTCTTTTGCGAAAATGCAAATTCGCTACTTGCGATCGAATTTCGACTTAATCTTTTATCTATTATTGAACGCTATTAATGCGTAGATTGAATGTGAATTGCGTGATCACATCGCGCGAATCTAAGTACTTGTGTATTTTAATCAACTTCTAGATTGTGTTGCTTTAATCAAGGCATTTCTAGAACGATATCGTAAGTAATTATTTCCACTATATCAAAAATTAGTTTCTTGTAATGTTGCTAAATAACTATTGATAGTAATTTCGTTTCTTTGTTCACTTTTTCATTTCTTGCGAGTAACGAGTTTCTATCTACAATTACTAGATTGTAAGCGTTAGACTTCTTTTAAGTAGAATACTCTTTTCTCTCTATAAGAGCTTTGATCATAAAATTACTTGTTGCATTAAAATTAATCATTGCTATAAGTTAACGATCGTTGATCTTAATTAATGTGATAAAACATTGTGCATGCGCTATTAAATTTAGTTGCTATTGTTAGGCTAACATATTGCATTTCTTTAATATACTCTTTATTAAGAAATTTGAACTTTTTCTTGCTTTTGTACTATAACTTTTGCTTCAAACGCCTATTTGCGCTAAGCTTTCTTTTGTTGCTAGATTGCTAACTTTAACTTTTTAGAAAATTAATTAATTTCGTTCTTTTCTTTTAGATAAGTCTAGCATAAGTCGTTATAGCAAGTTGTTCAATTAAGATTTGCGTATGTTGTAAGATTCAATTGTTTTATAATAATGTCGAGTATATTCTTTTCTATAGTGACATTGCTTTCTAGCTTTTTCTCGCATTCGTTTACGATCTTCGATAAGCTAATTAAAGTCTTAAGATAATTCGTAACGTCTTTTATGCATTCGTGAAAATTCTTCTAATCGTACTTTTCATTCGAGTCGATTGCTAGATTGTAAGACTTAATAGTTTTCTAGAGTGCTTAATTAACTTTCTACGTAGATGCGAATGCCTTGTTTGATAATGTTTTATCTAGAACTTTTTATAATTAATTTGAGTTCTTTATTAAATAGTAATTGTCGTTCGATTTAGTCTTGAGAATGTTCGCCTTTGTGTCAATTTGCTTTTTAATATTGTTTTAGCTATTAAGTATCTCTTTTAACATGACGTTGATTTGTCGACGATTTATCAAGTTTCGTGATCGATAATCTCTTGCGAAGTGGCTCAATTTGTTATATAAATAACACGTTTTTTGAAATTTGTTACTTTGCTTTTCTCTAGAGTTTTTCTCTTTGCGTCGTTAAGTAAAATCTAATTTCATAGATGTAGACTCACAATAGTTTGAGTTATTGTACTTTTAATTAGAACGAAATTCTCTCTAATAATATTTGATCGTTGGCCCAAAGAAGATTTCTACCCTTTCGTGAGATTAATTGTATCGCTTTTTTATAGTTCTTTCATACAATTTGTCGTCGAAATCGATGACTACTTCAATGAGATCGAACATGTTGCTAATGAATTTGTCATTACGCATAGTTTTGTTCTTAAGATTGTTTTTAAGATCTCGTCGAAACATTGTTATAAGTGCGACATCGTTTCACTTAATAAGATTGACATACTTTTGAAACCTTGCTACGTAATCTATTGCAAAGATTCGTTAAATTAAATGTTAAATCACTCTTTTCGCAATTTGTTTCTCGTTAAACGTTTTAAAGATTCTTCGAAGCTCTCTTTTGAAGTTGTCGAAGTTCGTAAACATTGCACGAGAATTTTCGTCATAATTCTCTAGATACTTGCGTAAATTTAGTTTGAGTTAATGCTAAACTCTTTCTTTAAGAAATGTGAATGCAAAAATCGTCTTTTTGTTCGCTAAAATAGAATAAAAGATGAAGTAAATATTTATTTGCATAAGCTAGTTCTTTAGGTTGATTTAATCTTCATAATGGACGTTAGACTTGTTAATTCTTATTTTGTCGTCTTTATTAATAGAGAGTCGACGTGATGCTATTAAGCTATTGTTTGAGATAGAAGTGCGTTAATTTAATACAAACATTCTTAGAGTGTTCAAAGTGTTACGCTAATACTTTTGTCAAAAATATTAAAAAGAGTTATGTTATTAAAGAGATTTATAGACGTTTTTAGACAATGCAAGCAATCACTTAATAACAAGGATTTGCAACTTAATAATTGTAACAATAAATTTAAACTTAAGATAAATTAAATACGATTTATAAGAAAGTCGTATTTGAAGATCTATATACTAAAGAAGATTTCTCTTGTTCGTCATATTCGTTGTTAAGTATGTCGAGCATTATTCGCTTAGTTCGTTGTCGAACATGTTAAACACTATTTGCTTAGCTTGTTGTCAAACATGTCGAACATTACTTGTTTGCCAAGTTGTCGAACATGCAAGCAATTGTACTTTGTGCTACATATTGCGTCGTAGATTACATACTACATTGTTTCGAACTAGGCTCGTAACAAATTGCTTCTTAAAGAAAAGATTGTTAATATTCGAAGATTAATCTAATTTAAATTTATTTTAGGTTTAACTTAGAATAGTTGCTTCTTAAAGAAAAGATTGTTAATATTTGAAGATTAATCTAATTTAGATTTAACGTAAAATAGTTGCTTCTTAAAGAAAAATTCTTAATATTTAAAGATTAAACTAGTCTAGATTCGAACATTTAGATAACAATAATACAATAGTCTCTTTTTTAATATTAATAACAATCAATTAAGAAGTATTTTAATTTTAATTTTGTTATTTTTAAATATTTGTTGCATTTGCGAACTAGTTTAAGTAACTTAATGTAAGATATTTTAATTCTTTGCTTTTGTTTGTTCGATAAATAATACTAAAAAGATACTTTAATTGCATCTTTATTTTCTTTATCTTAATAATAGAAAGAACTTTCTTTTTAATATACTATATATTGTAATATTTAACAATAGATTAAAAGTTATATTTAAAGAATTTCTTAATATTTAACTTTTATTGTTTTTGTCAATAATTTCGCTAATTTTTTTGAGTAGTTTCTAAAAATTTGGTAAGAAGTTTTATTAAAAGACAAGATTCTTAATATTATAAATAAAAAGTTAATATAGCGTTAAAGAAATTAGTTATTTTTTTTGTTTTCGAAATTATAATTGTAGATATCTTGTTGTAATATAACTTAATATTAATCGATAAAAACTTGTAAAAAAATAAAAAGACAATATTATTATATTTAAGAGTAATTTATTTCTTTATTTTATTGTTTTTAATTTAACCAAATTTTTCTTTATTAATATTTTTTTCCCTCATTTTCGAATTCTTGATTTTGTATAATATTTTTATTACTTATTTTTTATTTTATTTTATTTTATTTTAACAAGAATTAGCTTAGATTGAGTGCAATTTAAATTAATAATTGGGTCTTCAAGTCTTGTTTTATATTTAATAATATTTTGCTTATTTGTTTGCAATTCAAATCTTTTTAATCTTAAATTAAGAATTATATATTGTATTGTATTAATTTTAGTTAATAAAGTTGTTAATATAATATTTTGTGCACTCTTAATTTGTTAATACAAAATATATATTGCAAATAATATATAATATATTATAGAAATATCGAGATTACAAATATTTGGAATTCTTATTTATATTCTTTAAACAATTTATTACTTTGTATATTTTATATATTTCGTAAATAACTTCTTTGTTAATTTAGCGCTTTAATTTAACAAACGTCTTTGTATATCTTTGTAATTGTCTATTACACTTTAATCTTTTATAGTCGAACACAAAAATAATAAGTTGTACGCTTTTTATATATTTGCTATTATCTATTGCTAATTTGTCTTTTCGATATTTCTTATTTAACTTTTTATCTTGCACTTATATACAATTTTTTGTCAATTACTTCTATTGTATTAATAAGAAATATATTAAATTATATTCTTTTATAATCGATCTAAATTAATGTAATTTTTTTTGCTTTATTTTTAATATATTAAAGATTCATAAACTTTAACAAAGTAATTCTTTACTTAAAACAAGTTTTGTTCTCGAATATTAGAATTTAATAATATCGCATATTCTTTTGCGTTTTTCTTAAATAAATATTGCTAAAATCTCTATAAAGTTAAAGCACTTAAATTAACTCTTAATAACAAGTCTTCCAATTTTTTTTAATATTAATTGTTTTAATCTAGATTAATAAGTTATATATTATTGTAATTGTTAAAACTAAATACTATTAACAAATTTATTAAATTTTGACTTAATATTATAATATATATTTCTAACTTTTATTTTGCAATAAATATTGTTTAAGTTTTTAGATATAATATTATATCTTTTATAACAACAATATTAAGATATCGAATATTGTATATTAATATTTATATATTTTAGCTCTTTATTTTGTTTGTTCTTAAAAAATTGCTTTAATAAAAACTTATATATTGCTTTTTTATAAAAAATATCAAAATTTTAAGTATTATTAAACAACCAAATAAAAGCTATATAATATATTAAGATTAGACTAATCGTTGAGCTAGATTTTGGTATCAATATTCTGGCCCAACCTAGATACTTGATATCAATCTCTTGACTCAACTTGGAATTGACCTTGAATCAACGATTTCTTGACTTAACTTAATCGACTCGCCAAGCAATCGAAAATGACGTTAAAATGTCAAGATTTTCTATTTTTAAAAAAATTCGCATTATTTGAATTACTAAAAATAGTTTAAAAATAATAACGCACAAATAACGTACAAATGCATTATCTAAATGCATTACTATATAATATTATAAACAAATTAATTAAATTAATCAACTTGATTAAGTTAATTAATGCACTTTTTTAAAAATAATCTAAATTTTTCGAGTCTTGACGAGTTGGGCCAAATTATACGCTAAGTACTTCGTATCTACCCTTTGATTTAATTCAAATACTTGAACTAAGATTTCTAACCCAAATCGAGTCTTGGCGAGTTGGAAATCTAGCTCGAACTTAATGACTCAACTCGACGCGACTAGTCTAATTAAGATATAAAGTTTAAAAATATTGAAATAAATCTTACTTTTGTTGTTCTTATTATATATAATGTTTTACAATCAATATTTAACAAAAATTGTTTTTAAATTGTCAATTTTAAAATAATGTATACTTTAAATAATTTAATATATTTTTATTATATAAAATATATTAAACAAATATAACGAAATTTATAATTGTTTAAATACAATATATTGTTATATCTTGTTTTTCTACTAATAGAGATATTATTGCAAAAACAAGTTGCGATATTATTGTTTTTTATTCGACTTTACTTTATTGTTAAATTTTGCTAAAATACTTAAATTTCTTTAAGCTAGTAAATTTAGAAATTTAACAAAAGTATTTATTAAATTAAATCGAATCTATTAATTTAATAATTGTCTTTTTCTTCTTTTTGCGCTTTGCTAATCTTTTAAGATAAGTACAAAGAATAATATTATTAATTAAAGCAACAAATTAATTAATTAATCTTATAATTATATTTTTAAGCAATTAATAAAAAATATTTAAATTTGTTAAGATATAAACGTTGCAATACTTGTAATTTTATATTTAATTCTTTACAAAATAAATGTTAATATTTGTTTTGCTCTCTTTTAAATTAAAATTTTGTTTAACAAGTTTAGTCTAAATATATTTAGAAGTTTAATATTTTTATTTTTTCGTAAAATTTTCTTGTTTGTTAAAAGAGACTTTGCAAATGTTACAATACTTGTTTTTCTTAATATTAGAATAAGTATTTGCTCTTTATAGTTTATTATTATTCTTTTAATAATTAAATAATAACTTTTTGTAAAGTTATTTATATATTAAATATTTATATCGAACTCTTTAAATTTCTCGAAATCTTTATCGAATTAATATAAAGAATATATACGTTACAATTAAAATATATATATTTAAATATTATTTTTATAGTTTAATAATATACTTTTGTTTATAAATATAATTAATATTTCTTTTTAATCTTTATAATCGAAATTAATTTTATTAGTATTATTTTTAATTAAATTTAATTTTGTCTAATTGTACAATAAAGGTTGTTAATAATAAAATAAATTAATTACAAGCTTTAATTATTATAATAATATATTATTTGTATTTTATTTATAAATATAAGAATCAAAACAATAGTTATCTCTATTAATACTTAATTTTGCATACTTTATTATTAATTTCTTGTATATATTTTTATATAAATACGCATATTGTTTGTTGTTTTAATTTAAATAGACGCGTATATTAGATTTTCATAAAAGGATTTGTATTTTAATAGAAAACGTATTATATCTTTTATATCTTTTATATTTTAATAATATATAATATATTTAATAATAATAAGATTATTTATTGTACTTTTAACAATAAAATTCTTGTTTATTTAATTGTTATTTCGAATTTTGTATAATATGCAATATATTTGTGCACATTATTTTTTAATATTATAATAGTTGTATTGCTTGCGTATATATTCGAAATTTGTATTTTTTAAAAAAAAAGTATTCTTTATAATTTTGTAATTCATTAACTATTGCGCAAACTCTTAGTTTGTAATATTACAAAAAGACTTATATATTATATAAGAAATTTCAAAATATATTGTTATATTTTCTTCGAATTAATAAAAACAATTATTTTTTTGACTATAAATTTGTTAAGTTTTTTAGCTCTTTTCTCTTTGTTATATTTTTTTGTTATTAGAGAGAAAACAATAGATTGCAAATTTGTTGCAAAATTGCTTTTTATTAAGTTATTAAATATCTTAAAAGTTTAATCTTTGTTAATAATATTGTCTTGTTATAAAATTACAAAATAGCAAATTGTATTCTTTGTAAAATGTGCGTTAAAATAATTCTTTTAATTTTAATTAAATTCGAAAAATTGTAAAGCTTTGTTATATATTATTTTATTTAACAAATTTAATATCTTAATTTTTGCTACAATTTGTCTAAGTTTAAAAAGATTATTGCGTAATTAATATAACTTTTCATTTTTCAATTTATCTTTTATTTTTATCTTAAATCTAGATTTTCTTTAATACTTTTTTTTAAAAGTACTTGTCGCGATATTGCGTTAGTTTATTGTTGTTCTTTGTCTCGAAGTCGCAAGCATTGCAAATATATAATATAATATTTTGATTATTAGTTTTAATAATATTTTTAATTAAATATAAATTATTAATATAGTAAGAAGAAAAATATCTTAAAGTAATAAATTCTTGTTGTCAAAGTTGAAACTTTTGTTAAAATAATAATAGCAAAATTTTGTTTTGTCGATATTTGTTCTAAATTAACTAAATAATTTTAACTTTTTTATCGATTACTATTGTTTTTTTTGCGTTAACTAAGAAGCATTTTGTAGATTTTGAACTACTTTCTATTAATTTTGTAAATCTTCGTTAATTTTTTCTTAAAGAATAGAGTTATCTCAATTAAAGTAACGTAATATATTAATATCTTGTTTAGAATTTCGTTACTTATAAGATTCTTTTGTAAATAATTCTTTTGCAATAATTGTAAAAAAGCATTAAAAATAATATTATATTTCTCGACTTTCTATTTAATATTAAGAAAAAACTATAAGATTTATTATAAGACCCAAATAAATTGTAGATTTATTCAATTAACAAAAGAAAATAAAAATTTGATTTACTTCGCAATATCAATTGTCGCAAAATAATTGATAAAAATTACAATAGACTTTTCTAAAATATAATTTAATATATATTGAATTTTCTTAAGTATTTAGACAAGCGTTACTACTTTGAGCTTTATTAATTAGTATTTCTTTTTAACATTATTTAGCAATTTGAAAAGATATATTATAGTTTAAATATTAGTTGCTTAAAAGAAATTTATATCGAAATTATCTTTTACGTAATAGATATAAATTTCGAATTTATATTTCTTAAAATTATCTATATTAATATATATTTGTCTTTAAGAATTATAATAGTAAAGAATTTTTTTTTGTTAATTGCTATTAAAGCATTTTAAAGCTTTGCAACTTCATATTGCTAAAAGTAATACTAATATTTTTGCAATATTGTGCGCGAAATTTTTAGTTAAAAACTTTTTTAGCAAATTTGTTTTAAGATTTTAAAGAACTTTTGTTATTTGCGCATAATAGACAATTTTTAATCGAAATTAATTTGTTATTTCTAAATAGATTTTTAAGTTCTTTAATGTTTTAGAAAAATTAAGTTCTTTTAACGCAACAAGTTTTTTCTCGAAAGTCTATAGATTTAAATTATTAATACGCTATTCTAATAATATTATTAATAAATATTCGATATACAATTTCTTAAACTTTAAAGAAATTCTAGTTTAAGAAAACAAGGCAAAGATAATTTTAAAATGCGTCAAATACTAAACAATATTGCGCGAAAAGACTACAATATTGTCGATATAATAGTTGCAAAACTTGCGATAAAATCTAAGAAATTTGTTTATTTTATTTTAAATATACAATATTGATTTTTTGAAATTTATAAGAATTACGTTTGATTGTTTCTTTTTTTTAACTAGAAATTGATAAAATTGATTGTTATTGTTTACAACAATAATATAAGAACAATCTTGTAATTTAATTATTACATTTTTTTATAATAGCAAAGAATACAAATTTGTAAGGCTAATAATATTTAAATCTCGAATATTAATTATTGTTTTATCTTTTCAAGTAGACTTTTTGTTTAAGTTAACATATACAGTTTTCTATATTACGAAAATAGAAAATTTAAAAAGTATAGAATTTTTTAATTATTTTAGTTTGCTTTGTGCATATTTCTTGTCGAATTTTTTATTAATTAAAATCTTTGACTCTCGACTTAATAAATAAACTTTGTGCGTTAATTTTGCGTTAACAATAATTTGTCAATCGATTATTATAGAAATCTTTATATATTTTTCGAGAGAAAGATCTATTGTATTGTCGATATTCTCTCAAATTCTTAGATAACAATTAATTATCTTAATATATTTTGAAACTTCGTTAAATAACTTATAGATAATAATGTTGTTTTTCAATTAAATTTTTATTTTCTTTAAAATAATTTCTTGAGAGAGACATATTTTAGCAAAGTTTAACTTAAATAAAATTGAATAATCTTCGAGAAAAGAAATTGTCGCAAGTAAGTAATTCTTCTTCTTTATAATATAATATTTTTTATTTTTGTATTCTACAATATATTTAACATAACAATAATTATCGAGTTTTTGCAAAATTTCTTTATTGTTGCAAAAGTTAATAAACTAAAAGTTCGCATTTACAAAATAAATATATATTTCTAATATTATAAGCTTAAAAAGAAAATTATATTTAGAAAATTTATTTTTTCTCTTTAGAGTTATAGCAATCTTTGTTATTAATTTTGCGAAAATTATCTTCTTTTTTATTGTACAAATAGTTCGACAAATTCGAATATTGTTTCGAGTCTTTATTTTGCAAAATATTAAAATTTTCTTATAAGATTCGAATCTTAGTCTTCGACTCAATATATTTATAATTATTTGTTTCGATTTTAGAATATTTATATCTATAAGAAATTTTGTTTTAAGATTATTTATCAAGTAAACTTTGTAACAAATATAAACAATTATTTTGTTATTAACTTTATTCTCGCTCTTTAAATAGACGTTTACAAAAAATTACTTATTTAAAATATATTTTGTTGCGTCGATATCTTTTAATAGAATTAAAAGACACTTTTTAATCTTTATATTAAATATCTTTGTTTTAACAAAAGCGCAATTTATTATAAAAACGTCGCAATTAAAATTTACGCAAAAGAGACTTAATAAATTGCTAATACTATATTTGATTATTGTTGTAATATAATATTATGTTTTAAATATTATTTCGTCTTCTTTAAAAAATATTGTTAAAAAAGTTACTATTTTTTATGCAATTATATTTGGAAAAGCTAGTTTTAAAGACAAATATTATTAAATAAAGTTTAAGAGCTTTTGTTAATTCTTCTTTTTGCATAATTGCATATAAGTATAAAGTTTGTTTTTAAATTCGAAAGTATTTTAATATTGTTAACAAATAGATTTTTTAACAATATTTTTTTATAAAGAGATATAGTATATTACGTCGACAAAGAAATTATTAATATTTTTGTTATTTTTCTTGTTATTATTTTTCTTTTTATTGAAAATCTTGTTACAAGAATTAGTCTTGCAATTCTAAGAATGCGTTGTCTCGATATTTGTTAACGCGTAATTGTAGTATACTTTTGCATTTTTTTTATTTTTTTTATTTTAATTTTTGTCTTAATTATCGAAGTATAATTAAATTTACTAAAATATTATTTGCGAATTTAAAACTTAAAAAAAGAAATTTGCGCTATTTGTTTTGTAAGAATACAAGAATCTTTTGTATTTTCTTCTTATAATAGAAATTCTATTTCGATTGTAAAATCTATTTCGATAGAAATTAATATTATCGACAATAATTATTAGCAATTGTTTTGTCAAAGATAAAATAATCTTTTAATTTTGAATATTTTGAACATTTAATTAATTTAAATAAGTCTAAGTTAAATTTGATTTAGACATATTTGCGTTTTACTAATTTGTATAAGTTTTTGTTCTACTATTAACATAAGAGAAATTCGAATCTTCTTCTTGATAAGAAAAATTCTATTGTAAAGAAGAAAAACTTAATTGATAAAATAAGAAAAACTTAATTGATAAAATAAGAAATTTTGCTAATACAAAGAAAAGTAAAATCGCTAATAATTTGAACAAAAGTTATTTCGTTCTTGTCTAAAATAACAATCAAAAAAAGAACAATTTATAAAAGTTTTTTTACTTGCTTATATTTGCGAACAATTACAACAAGATTTCTTGTTAACTTTAGATCTATTTTTCGATCTTTTCGAAAATCGATTTTCTTTCTTATTTTGTTTCTTATTCTTCTCTTAAAATAAAGCAATACGCTATTATATTTTCTTTTGATTTGTTATTAGTTTGTCAAATTTTCGAATTAAAATATTTGCTATAAGCAACAATATAATTATTTAAAACTCTAACAACAAGTAATTTTACATCTAGATTGTTTTAACTAGATCTTTATTTAAACTTGCTTGTATAGCGTACAACTCTATATTTTGTATATATATATATAACTTCTTTTTGTTTTGCAAATTCTTTACAAAAAAAAATTCTTAATTTAACTTATGTTGAGTTGCTAACATAAAGATTTTAAATTATTTCTTTAGATAACAAAGAATACAATTTAGTTTATTAGACAAAGCAATTATTGTATCTTTCTTATTTTAAGTAAGATTATTTAAATATTAGTACTATGCGTTTTTTTTGAAAGTATATAGATATATAGTTACTAATCTTCTCTTTTTTAACAGTAATAATATAGTTGTTAATTTTGCGACAAAAAGTATATATCTCTCGATAAATAATTTTCTTTTTGATAATAACAATATTGCTTTTGCTATAGAATTTCTCAAAATCTAAATAAAAATAATCTAAATTAAAGACTCAAAATATAATGTTATTTTCTAAGATACTATTATTTGTTAATCTAATTAATCTCGAAAAACTTTGTTGTTCTAAAGAGTCTTACTAATTAGAAGAATCTATTAAGCTCAAAAGAGCAACAAATAGAGACAATCTACTTAATTAAGCAATATAGTTTGTTAATGCTTTAATTATTGCCTAATTAATTAGTTTTTATATTGCGAGATTGTTTACTAGATCTTCGATTTCTATTATAATTGACGTTATTACTCGTAATATATCTACTCAAATAGACAAAATATCTTTTTCTTGATTATTTTCAAATATTTTACTTGTTTCTTGTCTTTTCTTCTTAGAAACGTCGATAATATAAGTTTTAGAAAAACTTAATTCGAAAGATGTTTAAGTAACAAGAAATATAGACTTGTTTCAAAAGTCGAGAAAAGTCTTTTAAACAAATAAAATAAAAAAGATCGATAAAATCGATATAGAAAAATCGAGCGAACGTCGATTTCTTTTTAATATAGAAGTATTGTCGACTTTGAGTTTTGCAAAATACTTTCTTTTTTAATTAAACTCTTTAACTTTCTTGTTTGCAAAGAAGAAAAGAAGCTAAAATAAGTTAATATTTGTCGATAGACTTTTGTGTTTGTTATAAAAGTCTTTATAGCTTTTGTAAAAGTCGATTTATTTATAACTTAATTTAATAAATAGTAGAACAATTTAACAAATCTTAAACGCTTACTAGTTTTGATTGCTATATAGATAGTTATTAATTTGAAAATATTGTTTAGTATACTTTGCAAGATAGACAAGAACTTTTTAAGTTATTTCGACAATAATTTGATAATCTTTATTAGGAAATCCTTTAACTTTTACGCAAGTTCGATAATCTTATTTAATAGTTTTGACAACAACGTTAGGATTGCTAGCAAGGAAATAGTACAAAATATTAATAAGATGTTCTCTTCTTAATAGTTAATTCTTGTCGCGAAAAAGCAAACTTCTTGATAGTAAAAAGCAGACTTCTAAGAAGCAAAAATTATAGTAAGATAATTTCCCTCTAATTGTAATTAATATAGAAATTAATTATCGAACAACTTGAATTAAAGCTATCAAATAATGCGATTCTCGCATTGCAAGAAGAACATTAATAATAGAAAGAATTGAATTTCTAGCTAGGAGAAGAAAAGTTCTTTAGATCTAAATACAAACTTAATTGTTAAGAAATGCTTTGTCAAGCAAGAAAAGTACATTTATTGTAATAGACAAGTAGTTTATTGTTATAATCTTAGACAATTAATTGCGCTTCTTTAATAATAATATAAAGACAATAATGTCTACTAGAAATGTCGAGACAATTACTTTAAGTATTATAATAGTTGTTTCAAGACGTCTTATAATAAAGAGAAGAAATATTTTGTGCTTTATCTTGTAATTGTTAACAAAATTTGCAAAATTGTTTAGCAAATTCTCGTTATACTATTAATTTTACTTAATATCGTAATTTTTTTTATCGAACAAAATACTTCAAAATAAACCAATTTTGTCTATATTAACAAATACAATATTTAATAAGAATCTTAATTTTGTAAAAATGCTATTTAATATTTAACTTAATAACAATCTTTAAATAATTTAACTTTAAACAATTGTATAAATCTTTATTGTTTAGCATTAATTTAAGATAGACAATAAATATAATTAAGTAAATTTTTCAATTTGTCAAGAGATTTAATTTGTATATTAAATCGTTTTTTTGTTCGAGAATCTTAAGAGATTTAATATATTAAATTAACAACTTAAACAATTTGACAAACAACAAAAAGTAACTCTTGTAAAGACAAAAATACACTATATTGCTTATTAAAAGCTCAATAGATTTATAATATTTATTGTATATTGTTTTAACTATTATATTAGTCTATGCAATTGTCGCTTTTGTCTCGAAGATATTAACGATCTTCTTTTACAATTAATTTGTCTAAAAATTGTCAAATCTAAGAAAAAACAAGAAATTATATATCTTGAAGTTTATAATTATCTTATTTGATAACAACTCAATAGAGATACTAAACAAATTATTAAGATAAACGCAAAGTGCAAACAAAAAGAACATTTAATTTAAGTTAGAATTGCTAGTCGCTATATATTGCAAGACTATCTTAACTATCTAGTTTATTTATTTATTATGTTTATCTATTTGTAAATAATATGCTATCGAGATTAGAAACTAAACTTCTAGCTTCTAAAATATAGTTTTTTAGAATTCAAATATAAACTTGCAATCTCTATTGTACATAAATGCTTTCAAGACTCTTTAGTTAACAAAGTTGTTAAAAAGAATATTTATTTACTTTGTTGCAATATAAGTTGTCTTGCTACTTAAAACAATTATTTTCTTGAAAAATTTGCAAATTGTTATTAAGACAATATCGAAGTTCTAGTATAACAACAAGCTTAAGACAAAATTAATACACACAATATACAAAGACACAAAAGAATTCAGAATTATATTAAAACTTTTATACAATTAATATTACTTAATTTGACAAAGATTGTACTCTCGACAATAAACAATATATCGATACAATTAAGTAACAAACTTGCAAAATTAAAAGTTAACAATTACTATCTCGTAAATGCGAGTAAAATTAATATAACTATTTATATTGTGCGTCTAATAAAAGATTTTCGTCTTAAATTTCTTAAGCAAGCACAATCTTTTACGATTTGCATAGTTTATAAAGTAGAGTAAGTTATTTTCTTCAAAAAATTAAATGCTAAAAGACAAAGATAACTTTCGAATTGTTGTTAGAATTTCTATATACTTAATAAATTTAACGTATATTTTAAAAAGTCTTTTTTTAAAGATTTTACTTATTTGAACAAGACATAAATAAAATAAGATCGCTCTATCGATTATATTTTGATTAATTAGATTTGAATTTTCTTTAAAAGTTTGTCGTATTAATTTGATTACAATCTTTACGTTTATTGCAAAGTTATCTATTTTATCTAAGATTAATAGCTTGTTCTTGTTATATTGATCTTTAAGTGCGAGAAGTTTAAACAATATATTCGAAATTATATATAGTCTTTTTGCACGATAATATACGTTTAGTAAAAACTATAAAAGATATTGCGAAACACGCATAAAACAAAGATTAAGCTTGTCAATTAATAAGAAGAACAACATAGTTTATTTAACAATGCTTGTTATAATTAAGTAATTAATATAAACTATAATAAGTCTCTTAATTGCTTCTACTAAATATTTAATCTTTCGTATTATTTATACAAAACAAATTACTTTTATTTTAGTTAATCAATAATATATCTTAACAAAGCTTAGAGTTTTAAACAAAAACAAAATATATTAAATATTGTTTCGTCTAAAATTGTCGCTAATCGAATTGTTTTTAATATAATATATTTCGATATTAAACTTGCGCTTCTTAAAGACATTTAAGTCTATATATAATTGACGACTATTGTCGAAATATATTAAGAAATTCGAAGCTATCAAAGATTGCTATAGCTAATAAAAGAATTAAAGAAAGGCAAAGAAATATTTAATATATGTGTTTTTTAAATACGTCTTTCGTTTTTGCTCGTTAACAATAAAGAAGTTCTTTAAAAGACAAATTTTTTCTTGCTATAAAATATTAGCTCGCTAAGCGTATTAAACAATTTTATCTCTTTAATAATTAACAAAATTAAAATAGATCTTGAGCGTCTTTAAATTCTTAAAAAATCTAATTGTCTCAATAGCAACAATATTCTCTTTAATAATAAACAAGTTAAAGGCGTTTACTTTTTGCTCTAACAAGATAATGCTAAAATAGTTAAAATAGATCTTTTTAAGACTAAGCGTAACGTTTAACAAGACTAATTTGTTAAACAACTAAGTAAAATAAGTCAAATATATGTCGAACAATTAAGAAAAAACGACAATATCGTTAATATAGACACGACAAAAGTCTCTAAATTAACGAAGTTCTTTGTTTATTATTTGTTAAACGTAGATAAACAAATTTTTGAATTTTATAATAGCGATATTAAGTTGTTTTTTGCCTTAATAAGTAATAAAAAAGAACTTATGCTTATCTTCAAACGCAATCAAGAATTGCAAGAAAAAAGTTAACTTGTTTATTAAACTTATATGCTTACAATTACGAATTTAAACTATAATATTTGTCTAAATAGATATCGAGTATCTATTTGTAATAACTAGTCTATTCAATTCGCAAATATTAATTACTACTCGATGCTTTCGAATTTTGTCTAGTAAGATTTGTCAAATTACAAAGACAAAAAATTCGAACAATAAAGATTTAATTGATTATATTATTTTGTTTTAAGTATATAATTTGTCGAATTTTTTACCAATTATTTTGCGATTGCGTTCTCTTAAAAGATAAATCTTGTACTTTATCTTCGACGCTAATATAAAATTTTAATTGCTATTTAATAAAATCGACATTTAATCTTTCTTAACAAAATTGACAATTTTGTTAATATTCTCTTACAAGATATGCAATTGTTTGACGAGATGCTAAAACGCAATAATTATGTCTAGACTATTGTAGACATAAACTTTATTAATTAAATTTATTTAATAGTTATTATTAAGTATGTTAATCCTAATATTTTGTTTAGTTATTTAGCTCTCTTTGTTAGAGCTAATATAATAATAATTTTGCTTCTTAAATTTTAGCAAACGTCTTAATATCGCATATTGCAAGATACAAAAAGATATAAAACAATTGTTACGAATGTATACGAAAGATATTCTTCTATTTGCGACATAAAAGTAAGCGTTAAACAACATTAATTTAAAGAGATAGTCTTTATTAAACAAAATCTTGTCTTGTACTATTATTGAAATTTTGAAACCTCAATAAACAACAATTACAAGACTTCTTTCGATTTTAACAACTTGTTTTATTTAAATATTGTTCTTTAATTTTATTTTCAATATTGTCTTCAAACTTCGACAACTCTTAATAATTAATTTTTGTTTATTTGTGTTAACAATTATATGTTCGAGATTAATAATATTTATCTTAAGCAATAGCTTTTTTAAATTTTTTACAGTATAAACTTTTTAACAAAAGTAAATAACAACTATCTTGTTATTTATTTTGTTTTAAAGATATGTTAAAAGTCGAAAATAATTGTTAATTAAATATTTGTTGTTCTTAATATTACGCACAAATACAATAACGCTAAATTGTCTTATAAGATACTTTAATCTTAAATTACTAAAAAAGTTATTATTAATTAATAATATAATATATTCGCTATTAACGCAAACAATATATAACATATCTTTTTATAAATATGTTATTTAATATGTTGCATAGTATTAATATCTAAAAGCTAATTTATTCTAACGCAATAATAGAGCGTTTAACTTAATTAACTCTAAATTAATAAGATTTATCTTAATAGAAACAAAGTCGACATAAAATGTCTTAGTAGATTTTCGACAATATGTTTTGTTGTATTTGTCTTCAATATACTAAAAAAGCTTGTTTCTTAATAAAAAGGTCAAGATATAGCTTTTGTACTTAAAGAATTAAGAAAGAAATATTAACGTTAACTTAATATGCATTGCATTTATTTAGTAAATCGCTTTCTATAACAAGTTAATTATATAAATAATTACTAATGTTTTCTTCTTAATATAGTATATCTTTTTCGATTAATTGTTAACAACATAATATGCTATTGTATTTGTACAAAAGTCGTTATAGTAATTTTTAAAATCTTCGAAGAGCATAAAGTAGTAGATAAACTCTATATATTTCGCAAGATTTGCATAGTATATTGTTACAATAAAAACTTAATAAATTGTTATTTGTTCGTAATTGTTCTAGTAGTTATTGCGATAATCTTCGCAATATTTATTTTAATAATTATTTCGATTTTGTTATGCGTTGTTCTATCTATCTCTTATCTTCTAATTCTAATAGTAAGAATTCTTGCTTTAATTATTTGCAAAAGAATTTGTTGTTATTATAATTGCGAGCTTTGCAAGAGACTTTAATATCTAAAACTATATTAATATCTATTATATTAATTGACGAAGTTACTTGTTAAAATCTTGTAAATCTTGCATAAATTATCTAAAATATTCGTAATTTACAAATTGTTATTAAAAAAGATATATATAGTCGAATTACTAGTAGAAAAATATGCAAAAGAAATAGATTGAGCGAGATACATATAGTGCAAACTAACAAATAATTTGTTCTTCTAATTGTTTATTTAATTAATTCGAATTTTGCTAGTTAAAACAATAAGCAAGCATTGTTTTCTATATCTTGCGCTTTGTGTCAAGTTTCTTAATAAAGTTTTAAAATAATATGTAAGCAATAAGTATATTAATAATAAAATGCAATTCTATCTCGAGCTAATTTTATATTTAAGTTAATTGTCTTTAGATTTCTTTAATACTTGTTAATTGCGTATAGACTAATCGTTATGTCAGATTATAATATTACTTCTCTAGTTCGACCTGACGCCAAGATTGGGTCGCGACGATTTTTTGAAATCGAATCGCTCAAAGTAGTTTAGCGCGCTTCGCGCTAAACTACTTATAGTAATCGATTAAACTACTTTGAGCAATTCGATTCTTCGAATTTTTTTTGACTTGAGTCTTGACATTTGCACGTGATATTTCCGGATTAGCGCGACCAGTCTAATTGCGTATAAAGAATAATGTTTTACAAATATTTTATAGTCTCTTGTTTGTCTTTAATATCTTTAACAATAAAAATCTTTAACATTAACTTGTAAAACGTCTTGTTAGTTTTTATCTTAAAGCAATTCTACAATTTATCGATAAAATTCAAAAACGACAAATTTCGAAACGTTTAATATTTAAAGTTGTTTATCTTTTTAAGATATTATATTATAACAAAGTTACAAAGACAAAGAGAGAGATTGTCTTAAACAACGACTTTGTTAACAACATATATATAATTATTTATACGTTCGATAAAGATAAAGACTTCTCTATATATTGTTTTCTTATAGACAAAAATAATATTGTGTAACTTATAACTATTTAAAGCGTCTAAATAAAAGAAGTCTAAATTAGATATCTTAAATTAACTAGAAAACATACTTGTATTTTCTTGTAAAAACTTATTAAAATATCTAGAAATATAACAAAAATTAATCAATTTATTTTGAAACAAACGTTATGTCTACTTTACAAGAGAATCTTAATCTTCTTTACGCAATATAGCTCGCAAATAGTTTAGATCAAAAATTGCCAAAAACAAAGTTTATTTAAAAGTCGCAAAGTTAAGTTGCGAAATCGAAGTTTACTTAAAGATCGCAAAATTAAATTGCGAAGACAAAGTTTATTTAAAAGCTACTAAATTGACTTAAGTATTAAGAGATTGTTAAACAAGTTTTTGCTATTGCTACAAATCTATATTATTAAACGTAATTGTGTTCGACTAAATTATCGAAAAGTAAGTAGACTAGATATTTAATTGTAAGATATTAGATTTAACATTTTGTTATTAATTGTACTATGTATGTTGTTCAACGTTAAATAAGTTAAATAGCTATAAATTGTACAAATACGCAACAAGATTAAATTAATTAAACTATTGCTAATTACTTTGCAAAGAATTGTTAAAGCGTAAGTCTATTATTCTAAATCTATTGTTTATCTCGAAACTCGCCTAATTAATTCTAGATTAACAACAAAAATTTATGCTATTTTTTTTTAAGAGAGAAAGCTCGCTCTCGACAATATAGATTGTCAATATTTGTCGATTTGTCTTTGCGCAATTTATCGTCGTCTAATTTGTCAATCTTGTTGTTTCTTAGTTCGTCGAAAGAGTTAACTATTAACTATTTAGCTAGTAACGCAAATAAAATAAAAGATACGAATAAAGAGACAAGACTTAAAATACTTAAAGACGCAAGTCTATTTTGTTAAATAACAAGAACTTTGTCGAGATACTTTAAGGCAACAATCGAATTAAAAGATTCTAGATCTAAAATATTATCTAAATAGATGTTTAAATTCTTTTGCTTAAATTGCTTGTTTTAATGTTTAGATAGTTGCTCTACTAACAACTCTAATAATGTCTCTAGAATAATATCGTCTAATATAGAAGACAATAATGTCTTTGAAGTAACAATATTAACTATAGCAAATTGTAATATTTTTAAAATCTAATAATCAAAAACGATAAACAATAATATCTTTATTAAAAACTTGTTGTAAGCTATAACAAATAATAATAATTTTGTCGAAACTCTGTTGTTAATTGTGTTAAGTAAAGTTGTCTATTGTATTTTTTCGAACTTATTAATTGCTTATTTAAGTAAAGTCTTGTCGATTATCTATTTAGTTAATCAAATTTGTTTGTCTTTACTAGATTGAGCAAACTAAGCAAAACAACAAGTTTTGTCTATTGATTCGAATAAAGACAAATAAAGCAAAAGTTTGAAGAGCTTTTTGATTCTTAGTCTAGTTGACTTACTAATGCAAGAGATATATTAATGTTTAGTAGTACAAAACCGCAAAATTTGATAAATAAGAGCAAAAAGAGCGAGATTAATTAATTTAACTAAGAAAGATATCTTAATACGATTAGATAAACACTTGCGAAAGACAAGCAAATGCTAACTCTAATACAATAATCTAGTGTCTAATAATTGCGAAAGATAGATAAATGCTAACTCTAATACAATAATTTAATGTCTAATAATTGCGAAACGCAAACAAATGTCGACTCTAATATAATAGTTTAATATCTAATAATAATTGCGAGGCTAAATAAGAGAATTAACAATTAATGTTGTTTGTCTAAATTAGACGAGCAATTGACTCGAATTGTATGTTGAAGCTATTATTTGCTAGACAAAGAACAATAGCTAAATAGGCAAAACAATTAGACAAAGAAACTAGACAAGATAAAAGACACATAAGTAAACAAGACAAACATCTATAATAATTGTAAAGATAATTCTCTAAGAACTAAATTAACAATTAAGTTATACTTGATTGTTTAAAAGTAGGCGCTATCGACAGGCGCCAAACGTCTTCTTGTTATTTGGCAAGAGCATCAGACACAAATCTCGTAATATTTAGATTATCTTAATACAATTCTATTGTTAATATTATAATTTTCGATTAATTACTTAATATATACAATCTCTATATATATCTTATTAGAAATACTTTTTCTTGTTAAAGATTTAAAATTGAATTTATAAAGAATTTTTTTAAAATTATAATATTGCGTTCTAAATTATTTTTTTGTTTAGTAAAAAGATATTTTTCAATTATTAAATATTGTAACAATATTTAAACTCGAAATTGTAATTCTTCTTTAATAATTTATAGTTTAAAAAATAAACTTTAAATTTATTCTATAATATATAGCTTGTTATAATAATTTAATTTCTATTTTTGTTAACAATACTTTGTTTCTTCGAATACAAAAGAAATACTTAACTAAAAGTTAGTTCAATTTCGAAGCTAAACAATTTAAAGATACACAATTAGTAATTTTCTCTTTTTTGTAAATATATTCGATTCGAACAAACTAACTTGTATATATAATTTATTGCTTAACTATTGCAAAGATATTAGTTTTAAATTAAAATCATTGCTATTTAAAATTGTAACAACAAATGTATCTTGTTAACTATATATACAACAATTAAAAAAAGAATATAGATTAAAGATATAACAATTTTTTTTTGTTTTTTATAAAGTGTTTTTGCTATTATTCTAAACTTAACTCTTGTAATTACAATAACAACAAATATATACTTATATATTTTATTCTTTATTTTAATATCTAGTTAATTTTTGATTTTTGATTTATAGTTTCTCTTCGATTAATTGCAAATTATTAACTAGACTAATTTTTGTTAATCTTAAAAAAAAATACAAATATAGATAATATAGCGCAAAGATATAGATATTTTTTGTTAATTTTATTGTTTCGATATTAAAGTATTATATTCGAAGTTTATTTAAAATTGCAACTTGAAATATCTTAATATTTGTTTTATATATTTTAGATATTGTTATTTGTAAAATAAGTTTATTTAATAACAATATTATTTTTAATTTTCTATCTCGAAAGCGATTTGCGTCAAATATTTAAAACAAATATAAATTAATAGTTGCAAATATTTTCTAAATAAATGTTTAAATTTTTTCTATTATTGTTTCGATATATTTTTTGCAAAAAGTACTATATTATTTGTCGAGATTTGCTATAATTGTTATTGTAGAAACTAGAAGTAAGTAAGTAGATATATTTTATTTAAAGATTTTAAATAATATAAAATAAAAAATCAGTTTTTTAAAAGATATAAATTATAAGTTTTTTAAGATTCTCTATTTAGAGAATCGATAAAATATCGATATTATTATTTTTTCTTTTAACAATATTTAAATTATTACTTATAATTCGAAGTCTTTTTATTTGTTTTATTAAGTTTTATTCGATTAACAACTACTCTATTATTGCATGAACAATCTTGTTAATAATTGAATTTTGTTTAAATTTTAAGCGAGATAAAATATTATCAAATATTGTAGAATTAAATAGCAATATCTAATTCGATAGTTTGTTTCTTTAATTGTTTTTATAATAAAGTTATCTATAGAGATCGAATATATCTTTAAATATTAAATTGCTCTATTTCTTAATTTCTATTTGTTAGTATCTTTACAATTATCGAATAATATTAATAAGTAAAATCTTATATTACTTTTTGTATATTTTTATTAAGTTTTGTTCTACGTAGAAGCAAGTAATATTAATCTTAGTTTGCGAAGACAACAAATTGCTAAATTATATGTTTAATTTTTTGCAAACAAATAGAAATAACTTGCAAAGTTGTCTATCTTAATATTTCATTAACCGAGAACAATATTTGTTTATTGTTTAAGAAATATTTAACTTACTATTATTTCGATTTGTTTACGTTAGTCTAATATACTTTAATATTATCGATTTACAAAGAAATAATATATATTTTCGAACTTATATTAGTAAAAGAAATATCTTATTTAAGTTATCCTTTGCTTATTTACTTTTAATCTATAATATATTGTTAAAATACTCAATTTTTATAGATAAACTTTTTAGCAAAATTTGCTAATAAGCTTCGACGTTCTTCGACTCAATATAAAGATATTTTAGTATATCTTAATTATTTTGCTATTTTTTATTATTAATATAATTAAATATAGCAATAGATATAAGTAATTAAATTTTAATAATAGTATAAATCGATATTTTAATTGCAAGATATAAAATGTATTTTCTAAGCTTTTTGTATTTACGCTAATATTAATTTGAATATTTTGTATATTTTTTTGTAGTAATAGCAATATCGAGTTACGAACTTGTTATAATATTTTTATTATTTTTAAATATATTGTTGTGTATCTTGTTTACAATTTCGCGTACTATATTTTGTAGCAAATTATCAATTGTGTTTTCGACTTTATTTGTAATATCTTAGAATAAATTTAATATTGTTAATAATAAAGAGAACTAAGATAGCGTAAACGTAAATTTGAAAAAAAAAGTAAAGAAGCGCAACAAAATAAACGTAAGCTTAAAGATTAAGATAGAAAAGAACAATATTGTAAAAGTAGATTTAAGAGACAAAGTAAAAGAGAACAACAATATAAAAGTAGATTTAAAAAACAAAGTAAAAAAGAGCAATAATATAGAAATAGTCTTGTAATTGTTGTTACTCGAATTGCTTTTTTTATTACTTAAAATATTTATCGAAAGTAGAACTTCTTGTATTAGCAATTTAGTTTGCTCTATAATTTTAACAATTGTTAACATATCTATTATTATAAGAAGATATTAAGCAATATTAGCTTTTATTTTTTTCAATTTTTAAATTATTAGTCTTCGTTTAAGTCTATAGTAGTCTAAATTGTATATATGATTATTTTTTGTTTCTTATAGAAGTTTGTTTGTTTTATTGTTTTAAGGCTCGAAAAACTAATATATTTTATTTAACAAATATTCGAAATAAATTATAGCTATAGTAGATCGACTTTAAGTTATTAATATAAGTTTTTTTTTATTCGAGTTAAAATATATTTATTGCGAAGAAGTAAACTATATTAATATTGTTTATTATTAAATTAATTTTGAGAATTATTTTTGCAATATTGTTCTCTTAAAAGAATAACTAAGCTATTATAAAATTTTAAAATCGATTTTAACTTTTAACGAAATGTTAACAATTTTTTTTCTTTACTTGTTGTTTGTTTTAATATTTGTAATTTTGTATTATTATCTTTGTGTTATTTAAAGATTAATATAATAACAAATTAGAAAAAAGAAGATATTCTAATTAAGTTGCTCGAAATTGTTAAGCTATAATAATAAGTTTTGTTAATACTTTTTTAAATAGAAAAACGTTCGAGAAGATATTTTTTCTTTAATTATATTGTAGAAGTTCGATATATAATATTTAGACTAATTGTTGGATTAGAAATCGATATCAACTTTCTAATTCGATTCGAATACTCGATATTAATATTGTAATTCGACTTGATACTAACTCGATTTCTAACTCGATTCGAATTATCGACTTAAATTGTTAAGTAATCGAAAATATTGTTATAATGTTAAGAATTTCTATTTTTGAATTTATTACGTTACAACTTTCGAGAGATCTATACATTAAGAACGAAACAATTTTCTTCTTTATTATCTTTTTGTTATTTGTATTATTTAATTGCATTACTATGCAATATTTTAAGAAAAAAATTATAAGATTTAATACACAATTTATGTCTACAAATTCTATTACTAAATCGCTTTATATCTTGACAAGTCGAATCGAAAATCAAGTTGATACTCGATATTAATATTGTAATTTGATTCGAACACTTGATATTAATATTGTAACTCGAATCGACTTTTTAGTATTAAAATCTTAACTCGATTCAAATCTTGACGAGTCGAGAACTTGACTTAAACTCGATAATCCAACCCGACGCAATTAGTCTAATAATATTCGAATTATTAATAATTGCAAATTTGTAGAATTAAAATTCTTTGCAAAAGTAATACAACAATTATTGACTAGCAAGAAATATTAAATTCAAAACAATGCTAGCAATTGCAATAGAAATTGCAAATTACTTTTATAATAAATCAATAAAATAAATATTTAAAAGAACGTTAAATAAATATAAGATTCTATATAATAATTAGAGACTCGAATAATAAAAATAATTTAAAAAATCTTAACACGTGCAAGCTCGAGCAAGATACAAAATATTGCAAAATCGAAGTAAGCAATTCTTTGCAATTAGAATAAGAGCGCAATAATTAAATATATAGATATTATATATTTGAGATTTTGATTACTTTAATAAGAATATTATATTGAATTAATCTTTTCTAACTTTATTAAAATATTATAGATAAGTTAATTTAATTCGATAAAAATACTAATTAAATAAAGATTTTTTTAAATAAAAACTATAAAAAAACTAAGATATTTAAATAGATTTATATACTATAATAGTTATCTTTAAAATTGTTTATATTTTTTAACTATACTAAATTTTAAGATTAAAGTTTGTTAATTTTGTTTATAACAAAATAGCTTCGATTTTATTAAAACAAAATTAAAAAATTATATTAATAGGAAGCAAATTCTGCTTATACTTGTTGCAAACAATTGTACTTCTCTAAATATTAGGATATACAATATATTTATTGTACAAAAAAAGATAATTATTCGACAATATACTTTAGTAATATATTAGTTATATTAATTGCTACAATAAAAAAGTATTTTTTGCTTTGTCGATTTTAGACTTTTGTTAATATCTATTATAGTTGAAGCAAGTTCTAGCTCTTTCTATATATAAATTCCTTATATCAAATATTATTAATAATTATTGTCAATATTAATAGCAAGATATAACTCGATTAAGAATAAAAGTTCTTTTTCAAATATATAATAGAACAAATTTCTAATAATTATTTTTAGTAATAATAAAGATATATTGATAGGTTTTGAAGTTAAATTGCGTTTAACAATCTATTAGTAGAAAATAATAGTAGTTATTAATAAAGAATTTATATATCTTAGATTTAATAAAAGCAAGAAGAAGCTTAAAAGCGCGATAAAGATAAAGAGACACAAAACTACAATCGAGTCAAATAATAATAATAAAATATTAACAAAAAAGACGCGCAAACAATTTAAGAACAAAAAAAAGAAGTTATTTGTTAAAAAGAAGCAGATACTAAAAAAGAGTTGCAAAAATAAGAAATATAAGAAGAATTATTAACGTGCAAAAATAAATAGAAGTTAATAAAAATCTCGAATCTCTTGTATTTAAATTGTAAATAAAGAGAATAGCTTTGCAATTTAATAATTACTATTAAAATTATAATATTCTACAAAGTTTGTTATATATACAAAGACTTTACTTAAGATTGTGCTCTTATTATTTATTAATAGTTTGTTAAATATTAAAGATTAGTTTAATCTAAATCGACTAAGCAAACAATACAATTGTCTAATTCTTTTTTTTTTGTATTTTCAAATTAGTTAAATCTATTTTGCTATATATTAACAATTAGCTAATGCAACTATTAATTTTATTTCTAATCAAAATACTTAAAAATCTGAAACTTTCAAAAATCTAATATATATATTATTAGATAGTTGATAATTACGTTTAATTGTCAAATTTGCAAACATATTTGCAATCTATTATATACGCAACTTTTACTACTATCTATTACAAGACAAAATGTAATTAAGTTGTTAATTAAAATCTAAACTTTCTAATAATAAAGCTTTAATTTCTATTTTTTTTGAGAAAAGCAAAGAAAAGTTTTTATCTTAATAAATATTGCTAAATTAATAATTATATTTAAATTAATTAATTTGATTAATTAAGTTGTGTCTTCTAGCAACTCGATTTAATTTACTTTAATCTCTTATCTTTTATACTAACAATTAAAATAATCGATATTTTAATTAAGTATTATTGTAATCGAAAATTGTTTTAAGTAAAAGTAATATCTTCTCTTTATGCATATACTTTGTCTTAATTGTATTAAAAATATATTAAATACAAAAAATTAATATAGATTTAAAAAGAGATAAAATATATATAATTTTAATATATAAACTCGATATTATTGTTGCAATTAATATATTAATTGTATACAAACTTTGCGCAAATACAATAAAATCTCGAGTCTAATTATATAATTAGAAAAACAATTAGAATAAGCTTTATTTTGTTGTTAATTTTAAATATTTCGATATGCAACAAAATCTATATATAGTTAGTATAATCTATATTTCGATTCTCTTTATAGATTTTTTTTTTTTACAATTTAAACGCGTATACAAAGAGATCTATTTAACAATATTGTCTTAAAAAAATATATTGTTTTGTTAAAAATATTTTAACAAAAAGTTTTAAAGAAATATTATTAGCTTGTTCGAAAACAAAATTTTAATAAAAAAATATATAATAATTTTTTTTTAAATCTACAACAAAATAAGATTGAGAGTCTTGTATATTTTTTTTGTTTTAATAGAAGAATCTTTATATTCTTATTAACTAATTTAAATAAAAATATATTTCTAAAATATATTTTCTTGTTATATATTTAATATAATTGTTGCAACTCTATAATTAAAAAAACAAATTTATTTTCTTTTTCTTTATTGTCTTGTCAATTTGACAATTCTTGTTTAATTAATATTTTTTGTTAGTTTGACAAAACTAATTAATTTAACAACAATAGCAAAAATAAATTGTCTAGTATTTTCGATTTTATAGCTAATACTTAACGCGATCTATTTTGTTTTATATTTATTGTTAATATCTTTTTGTTGTTCTCTTTGCTATATATTAGATCGAAAATTAAGTCTACTATTTTATTTTACACAATATATTCGACTATTAAGCAATAGACTAGCAAAGATTGTACTAGTTTGCTTAAAATTGTTTGTAAATTTTGCAATTTGTATTAACAACAATATTGTATTTATTCTTTTGTAGAACAAGAAAACAATATATTCGAACAATATATATAATATCTAATATAGTTAATTTTGCTATAGCAATTATTTTCGACAAACAATTTGATAAGTAAATTGACAACTAAAGTTAATTTAATATTTTAATATTTAAAGTTTAACTTTATTAGCTTCTTAATTGCTATATTAAATTTCGAAAAACAAAACAAGAAGAAGCTTTATTAATTGCTAATAGAACAACTAATATTGAGCGAAAATAATTTAAAATATTCTATAACAATTAATTAAATACAATATCAATTGTATTTAAGCAAAAATATAGCAGTCTTACTATTATTTTCTCTGTTGTTATTGCTCTTACTTAATAAGTTTTTAACACAAAGCGCGCGCTTGTAATTTAACTATATCGAAGAATAAAATAAAAAGAGAAGAACAATAAGTTAATTTTTAATCAAATAGTTTTATAAACGAAATTTTAATAGATCTATTAATTTGAAAAAAGAGAGCAAAATAGAGAACAAAAAATCTAATATAATTCGACTTAATCTAATATAGTTCGACAATCTTTTTCTATTAATAAGTATATATTAACTAGAATAATCGAACTTTTTGAAAACTTTATTGATTTACAACAATCTCTTAGATATTTTTATCTATTATTAAGATTCAAGTTTTATATAGACGTGCAACTATAGCAAAATTTAAACAAGATTTGAGAGAATAAAAGTATAGTATTTTAATATAGTTTAATAATATTCGAACACAATTTGTCGATCTTTTTTTTTCTTTTAATTTTTTTATCGAAGTTACAATCTTTTAGATATTCTTTTCTATTATATTTTTCTAACTTAATTTACTCTTTCTTTTAGATCTTTTGCTTTCTTTTTGTTAAAACTATAATTAATATCGATTATACTAAGTATATTGTCGAATTTGTTTTCGAGAAATAAATTAAGATAGATAAAGCAATAGAAGTCTAGAATATTATTGTTAACTATCTCTTTATTCTTTATTAATATAATTAAATTTTTGTATAGACGCGCAATTGTAACAAAGAAATAATTCGCAAGAATAAAAGTATAATATTTTAATTTAATCTAATTGTGTTTTAATATTATTTTACAATTTATTTATTTTTTCAAAAACTTTATCGAAGTTATAGTCTTTTAGATATCTTCTTCTATTATATTTTTTTAATCTATACTTTTTTTTTCTTCTTTTAAATTTTTTGTTTTTTCTTTGTCAAAATTACAATTAATATCGAATATATTAAGTATATTGTTAAATGCAAACTTAAGAAATAGATTACAATAAAGAAAGCAATAGAAGCTAGAGCTCTATTGTTAAATATCGCTTTGTTTTTTATTATTAAAATCGAAATTTCGCATAAGCGCATAATTGTAACAAAGAACAAGATCGTAACTTGTAATCTATTTATATATATAAAAAATGCTATACAATATATCGAATATATAAAGAAAGTTAAAGTAAATCTATAGATTATATATATAGAATATAAGTAGATACATAAGAATTATAAGCAAAAGAATATAAATAAAGAGTATTTCAAGATAATTAATTTGCAAAAACTGTAAAACTATTAAAGTAATTATAACTTAATATTTGTTCAATAAAGAGACAATCTCTATTAGATAATTTATATCTTTCGAATTTAATATATTTGTTTTGTCGACTTGCTAATTGTTTTATAAGCAAAAAGTCGACAAAAATAAAATTAGATATATAGTTTTTGCAATTATAATAATATTATTAATTAGACTAATTTTGTCTAACTTCGACTTATTTTAGATTTGAAAAGAACTCTATCTTTAATAGCTTATTATTTTTTAATATAATTAAATCAATATATTCTATTGTTAAACTTAAATATCTTAGCAATTTTTTTTATAATTATTAAGAATTTCTTTGCAAACAAATACAAAAATAACTAAAGAAAATATATACAAACGCAAGTATTTGTTTTGTTTGCAAAAAGTTATATCTTTTGCTTGTATATAGCAATACTTAAGAATATATTTTGTACTATTAAACAAGCAACTTTGTCGAAGACTTTTAGAAGAAATACTAAATCAAATTAACTTAAACAACAACAATATAAATTTAGAATCTTCTATAAAATTAAAATAGACAACAATAGATTAGCTCGAAATAATAGAATTAGTCGATTAATTCTATATGCTCTTAAGGTATATAAAGAACAACTATTTAAAGCTTATAATTCAAATACTTTTAATTCTTTAAATTAGATTAAAAACAAATAATATTGCATTTTTAATATAATTTTCTAGTACAGCAATTTTATTGTCGAAGCGTAACTTTTGTTAATTGCGAGAAGATCTTAAACTTGCTATTAAAAAAAAATAACAATAGCAATCTCAAAAAATTAGAGAAAAATAATACTTAAATAGACAAAAAGGAAATTAAAATCAAGAACTTAAAAAAACAACTAGAGACAAAATCTACAACAACAAGAATAGCTATACAAATTAATATCTACAAAAAGATAATTAAATGTTTAGCAAAATACTTAATTATTAATATATTTAAACTATTGCAATCTTCTTTTAACTTAATAGATAAAAAGTTATACTAATTATTTAATAATTAGATTAACTATATTATAATTTACTAATTGTTACAATCTAAATACATAGCTAACAATATAGATAGATTTTTTAGCAATATTAATTTTAAATTATTGTACAATTTTTTAAGCTTTAGAAACTTAAATAAATAGCAAAACGACTTATATTATATTCTCTATAGAGATTGCAACAATATCTAAATATATATTTAGTTTGAATTAAATAGAACAATTTGTATATTGCAAAATCGATCTTATACAATTTAATATTAAGAGATAATAGAAACAATTAAATTTCTTATTAATTATTCGATATTTGCAAACAATCTAGTATATTAGTTAGTTTTTTAATACAATATAGTAAGAAAAATTCAAATATATAATAAGTTTTATACAAGAAACTAATAATAGAAAATTTAATTAAGTTTTTCGAATAAAATAATTGTAATATCTATTATGTTGTTTATTAACAAAATTGTGTTAACTAGAATACACAACAACAAGTAAATATATTCGATATATATAACAATCGAAAATCTTGATAGCAAAATAAGAAAAAATTCAATTTGTTTAGACTTTGTTTAATTAATTTTTTTTCGATTATTAAATTAAAGAATATAGATATTAAAATTGACATATATTATCGAACAATAGACTTGCGAAATAGTTTGTTACTTCTATATTTAAAACAACAAAAACAACTTAATTTGACAAAATTAAATATAAGCTTAAAACTATATATTTAGCGCAAAGAAACAAATAGATAATAGAAAAACAAAATAGAAGATTTCAAACTATATTAAAGAAATATTGATAAAACAATTACTAATTGTAATAATAATTTAAGATTCTAATAACAAGCAATACAATTGTAAAAAAAAGCAATACATTATCAAGAGACTCTAATAGATACTTTTCAATAACGCAATAATAGTTTTTTTTATAGTATTTATAGAATAATTGAAACAAATTGTTTTAGTTAAGAATGTTAATTAAATCGACAAAATCTAGACTTGTGCTAATTTTGAACGTTGTTAACTATTAAATATAGTGCTTATATTGTTTTGACAAACAAAATAGACAAGAGTTTCTATATTAATAATTTTTGTAATTAGAAAATATACAATTTGCTATACAATAACAATTAAGAAAATCTTGATATTAAATAAGCTAACAAGATAGCAAAAAATATAATAGTAAAGATTGCGAAGCGAAAACAAGATACTATTAAGACGACTAAAATTGTAACAACAGAAATTGCAAAGTAGAAACAAAAAACTTAAAAAGTTGTCAAGAATATAGCAACAAAGATTGCAAAATAAATTAAATTAATAGCTAAAAAGAATGCAAATTAAAATAATGCAATTGCTAAATTAACAAATAAGTCTAAAAGCGCTAGATAGATACTAAGATAAAACAATATATATAAATCTAATTGCAATAGATTGTATATTGTTGTTTCGATTGCGCTTTGCAATAGTAATCAAAACAAGTAAAGTAATACTATTGTTCAAGATTTCGAATATAAGTTATGCGAGAATAGAATGTCTAGACAAACAATACAATATTAGTCGAACAATTAGTCGAACAATTAGTCGAACAATTAGTTAAACTTATTAAGTAATTAGATTAACAAACAGAATAATACTTGCTAAAATAATAATAGCAATTGTTAAATTCAATATTATATCTAAATTATAATACAAATTCGCAGAAAACAATATAGTTTTCTATTTGTTTCTAATAGATAGTTCTAGTACTTAGTGTACTCGATTATATAGTTTCGATAATTGTTTAAATCTATATTTATAAATCTATAGAATCTAAAGAATTTGGAAAATATCTTGATATACTTAGCTCGATCTACTTGTCGAAATGCGAATATATAAATAACAATAATAGTAAAACCATTAGTAAAGACGCTTAAATTAAAGTTTAATAAACAAAAGTAATACTTCTTTAAAAACGTTGCAAGAATATTATATTATACTTGAAACAATTGTCTTAATTTATAGAAGACTTTTCTAAGTTAACAATTTTTTTGTTTTGTTTAAAGTTATAAAACAACTCGATTTAGATCTTTTCGTTAATATTCTTATAGAGAAAGACAATAACAATATTTATTTGCTCTAGATCTTAGCTATTGACAATAACAATAACAAAGATAATTTTGTAGCTTATAGATTTAATTATATCAACAAAATTTTTGATCTTTGCGTTATTTAAAGTCTCTAACAACTTAACAAAATTTATAGCAAAACATCTTGTTATTAACTTTATATTTAATTTTGTAGACTTATCTATTACAAAGTACGTAACGCTTGCTAGATACTAAGCAAACAATATAGATATTGTTCTTCTTTAAAAATTTAATTTTGTTTTGTTTAATTAGCTATCAATTTATTTTATAATAGATATTTGCTATAGCTTTAGTATAATTTTAGACTTATATAATTTTAATAACATAATTTTAAATAGCAAAATAACAGAATTTGCAAATTTATTTTAATGCCATCGAAGTTTTAAGTATCTTTGCAACACTAAATCTAGATTATAAGATAATATTAAATTTTGAAGCGTACTTAGTAATTTAGTAGCTTTAGAAAACTTATTAAAGTTAATAGAATTAAAGGAAGTATAGTCTTCGAAGTCGAAAAATAACTTAGAAAAAGTAGTATTTCTAGAATCTAAAAAAGATAAGATTATAAATAAGATAGATAAGATATTTAATTTATTACTAGAGTTCTCGATTTAATTTTAGAGCAAGACAATTTTTTATTGCTCTTATAATATTATTGCGAGATTTAGATTAGCTTTTATAAAGTTCAAGAATTTGTTAATAGTATTAGCAATATCTAATTACTTAAAAGAAGATAAAGATCGACAAATATTGTTGTTTTAATAGCTAGCTTTGTTGTAATTAATATTTAAGCAAGATAATACTTACTTGTTGTCTAGTTAATAAATGTTTAATATACGCTAAATCTTGTATTTATTATTTATTATATAATAGATATGCTTTCTTTTATAATCTATTAATATTAAGAATTTAATGCAATTCTAGAACTTTTGTTGATTAATGCTTGACTAAGTTCTTAATACTTTTTTCTGCTAGTCTATATATTAGACATATCTATAAATATAGAGATACTTAATGCTTGTCCTAAAAGAAGTAATAAAGTATTTAACAACAAAGACAATATTGCAATACAAATTAACTATTTAAATTATCTTTTATTAAAAATTAATAATTAAATTAATATCTTTTATTATAATGTTAGTTTTTTGCATTAGAATTTAATTAAGACATTTAACGCAATTATTTATCTTAAAAGAAACAACAACAATAGACTTTATTTGTATTTGGCGCTTCTTGCGCTAGACTTTAAAGATTCTACTTATATATTTATCTCTATTATTAATGCAAATGCAAGTGCATTTATTATCTTTATACTTAGATTCGCTAATATAATATTTAAAGAAAACTAAATTTCTTATTTTTAAGACATTTTACTTATAAGTGCTTAATTTTATTATCTAGTTAAATGCAAATATAACAAGTACTATTAATATCGATATAAATAAAATTGTTTTTCTAGCAATTAAGTCTAATAGAAACTTAATAAGACGTCGCTTTAGTTCTTATGCAAACGCAAAAAATACAAGTATTATTTGTTAAGAGCTTTATAAGATTAAAGATATCTCTTCGAGTAAGCAAATAGATATTTTGCTTGTTTAGATAATTAAGACGTTTGTATTATATAATTATTGCATCCTTATTAATTACTAGTAAAGCAACAATAGAGACAAAAAGTACAATAGATGTTTTTAAATTTAAAAAGTAGAAATTAAAGTTTTAAATTGCTCGAGCTCGCTAAGCGTTAATAGAGAACTTATAATCTATAATTCTTTAAATAATATTAGTATCATTAATCTAATTATAGAAGATTAAGTTGTATTAAGAGTTCGACATATATTAGATATTATAAATAGTAATATATCGGGGTTTTGTTATCTTTGTATCGAATAAAAAGATAAATAATTTTAATATTTATAGCAATTAAAGTATTTCTTATATTTTTTATTAATTGATAAGATATTGCTAAGTAGAATACAAAGATATTAGAATTTCCTATTATATATTAATTGCATTTAATATTAAAGACAGACTTGTATAAGAGATAATTAACAACAAGAGCTAACGTAATATCTACAAATAAAAACAATTTAAGAATTTCAAATAGAATTGTTACAACAACAAAGTTAAGATAATAATTATAAACTCTTGCTTTAATAATTTTCAACTCTTTGTTGTGACTATTTTTGTTTTTATTTTTATTAAATTTAAACTTGTTCTTATTCTTTCTAGATTTAAATTTCTTTTAATCTTCTTTTTAATTATTATAATTTTAACAATACTTGTTTTGGCTATTATTTTAATTGTTGTTAAAGCTATTGTTTTTTAAGATAGAACGCAATTCTAAATATAAATTCTAGTAATTTAATTTTCAATAATTTATCTTGTCGCAACTTGTTAATTTCTTTTGTTTAATATATACGAAACTAGAGTTGTTAACAACAAAAAGAATATTTCTTGTAGTAATAATTAATTTAATAGTTGCTATCGAAATTAAGATATTATTAATAACTAAGATATCTATTATATTAATATATTAAATCTTGTAATTGTAGATAATAATAGACAACTTTTGCTTTCGAGTTTTATCTTTATTAAAGAACTTATACTTAGATATTTATCAATTAATAAAAAAGCGAACAATGTTGTTAAAATTAACTAGATATTTAAAAATAAATTAATTTTTATTTATAATCAAATTACTCAAATAGATAGATAATTTATTAATAATATTACAAAATTTGATTTTGTACTTGTTAATAATTTAGTAATTAATAATCTTAAGAGACTCGAATTTAACAAAAATTCTTATTAATATATTTAATTTTTTAGACTTGTATATTTTAATAATCTTTTAATAAGTCTTTTTAACTAGATCGATTTTCTTTATATTGTAATACAAATTTTTATTAACAATATTTTAAAACATATTTATATACTTCTTGTTGTTAATATCTTATTTAACTTGTTCTTTAATAACAATATTAAGCAAGTCGACAAATCTAATACTCGAATTAATATATTTCTAAAGCTTGATTTATTTAAGAACTTTAAACAAGTCTCGTTTTTAAATAAGAAAGCTTATACTATTACTAATTTTAGCAGTTTGTTTAAGAACTGCAAGAGATAACGCGAAAATACTAATAATTATAATAATATTGACGTAATCTAATATTTTAGAATTCTATTAATAATTTGTAAGCAATAAATAATGCTACTAGTAAATATAATAAAGATGCACAATTGCGCAATAAAGATTTTAATAAAGATGTTCTAGCTATTAAATTACAAAGATTAAGTAAGTTAACAAATTTCGAATTAGATATCTAGTTTAATAAATACTTTTTAAAGAGTTTAGATAAAGAAAATAATTAATTATACTTCTCTTTGTAAATACTATTAAGTTAATCAATTTTGTCAATTATAATTTGAGCAAAGTCTTAATAGATAAATAATTAATAAACTCTTAAATAAGTCTTATATCTCTATTACTCTATTTTAAGATTATAACAAATATAAATAAGAGTAGAATCGATAGAGTTAATTGGTTTAATAAATAAAAACGTATTAATATTAAATAATTTCTAATTAAATTGTTGTTTTCGCTCGTTTGAAAATAAAGCTCTTTAACTATCTAGAATCTAACTAAATTACTTAATCTTTTTATCTTTCTTTTTAATTTTAACAATTATAAAGATAACAATGTTCTTTTGCATCTTTGCAATTGTTAAGTCAATCTTTTCAATTTTTTTATCTTAACAAAACTAAATGTTAATCTTTTGGATCTAAATCTTTTGCGTCTTTGTAATAGTTAAGATCTTTTCAAATCTTTTATCTAGATAAAATTAAAAATTATTTAATCGAAAGTTGCGTCTCGACGCTACTTTTAGTGTAATTGATAAAGTCTTTTCGATCTTCGAAATATGTTCGCAATTCAATTTACTAATTTGTTTCATATATTGTAGTAAGAGAAGTTAACTAGCACTTGTTTTAATTATTGAACTAACAAGTTAACTTATTCGATTGTTGATAAAAGAATTTTGCAATAAATAGAAAAACAAAGATTAAGAAGACTAGATAATTTAATTCTCTTATTAATACGTTATATAATTGTTACATAACTAGTTCTTCGATCTTTAGAGCTTATTATTAATAAATATCTATTAAAGATAATTAGAGTTCTTTAATAAAAGCAACGAGTTATAAATAAGATAAATCTAGTTGTTTTTACAACTTATACTAGCCCTCTTTAGTAAGATATTTGTGCCTAGAATCTTTAACTAGATATTAACTATTCAATTGTTAATAATTAAAGATTCTAGCTGTTCGAATAGTCGACTATTTAACAGTTTTGACAGTCTTTCTAGTTACTTTGTTAACAATAACAAGTTTTTTAATTATTGTTACAACAATATTTGTTATTGTACTTAGAGACTAATTTAGATATTAAGACAATTGTTAGCTTCTATATACTAGACATCAAACAAGAACTTAGCTAATAGTAGTAGTTGCAAGTTTATTGTTAATTTAATTTACTAGCTATGCTTCAAGTATTCTATTTAATAAGCAAATAAGTTACTTATCCTATTTTGAACTTATAATCTATCAAAATAATAGATAATAGAACGCTTAATTTCTATGTAAGAGCTAGAGAGCTTGCTCAACTATATATATTGATCGATACTACTCGACCCGATTATGTAATGTCGAGTCAAGTAGTATCGAGTCAGATAGTACTCGATACTTGATTAGATTGATTACAGTATCTCGACACAAAGTGCTATAGAAAGAGCAAATATTGTGCTAATTTAAGAATTCTAAATATACAATAAGAAATACAATATAAGATTAAATTATTTAAATTTCTCGAAATTACAATCAATATATAAAAACTATAGATCTAGAGTAACAATATTTGTATCTAAAACAACAATATATATTAATTATATATTAAAACTAAATACAACAATAGATTTTAACGTGCAATTAATTATTATTGACAACAAAGTCTTAAACAATAATATTGCGCTACTATATATCTATAATAACAAGAGTCAAAGCTTTAAGTTTAATAGCTACACTATAGATCGAATTTTGACAAAATTTCAATTAAAAAGTATAAAAAAGTCTATTTTGATAAAAGATTTAAAAATATATTATTCTTAATAGAACAATTAAGTTGTTATAATATTTCCCTATATTAACAAGTTAATTAAGAGAAAACAAAGAAGAATTAATAAATATTTCAAATATCTTTACGCAATATAGCACAAATGCTACTAGAAATTCTGTTATAGATTTAGTTTTGATATTAATAAATTGAACTAGCAGAATTACAAACACAAAGCTTATTCCGAGTGCAAATCTTTGATCCGAGACAATTTTATTCCGGATGCGAAATTCGACCCGGAATAATCTTCGCGTATATCTAGTATAGGCATTGCAATTATTCTAGTTTCTATTGCTAGAATTTACGCATACACTTATTTTATGCATAGCATAAAAATTGCTTTATATAAAAAAGATTTTTTAATACGCAAAAGAAATCTAATATATGTTAGATATAAACTAGACTATATATATTGCGTATTCTAGAGTTATTCAAGATCTATAATATGTCTCGATTTAATAATACAAAAAAATAGATTTTTGTATTGCAAGATTTAAGTTTTATTGTAATATAGATTATTTTTATATTTAATATAAGCTAGATACTATTTGTTATTTGTACAACACTATTTTAAAATTATATTTATACTATACTTAAGTCTTGCTTATACTTAACTTAAGTCTTAATAACAATATATCTTTCTTTACTAAAAGCTTATTGTTCTTTTTAGATTCTTCTAAGATTGCTTACGTATCTACAAAAGATAAGAACTCTTTATTGTTTAAAGATCTTACAAATTAAAAGAGTTAATAAACGATTTGGCAATAAATAAATAAAATTAAGATTACAAATATGTTTTACATATATTTGACTCAAGCTAAATTCTTTAAAATGTCGCAAATATAAAAGAGAATGTTTTTTATACTAACTCGAATACGATATCGAGTTCTCTTTTGACGTTAATAATATTGCTCTTAATAGCAACAAAGAGAACAAATCTACATTAAACAATTATTGCAATTTCGACAAAGTATTGCTTATAAAACTTAAAAAAATAGATTATATCTCTATAATCTATATATATTTTATATTAAGTTTATACTAATTTTAAGCAAAGCTTTATTAATATTAATAGAATAGCAATTACGTTTAAAGACCTCAATCAAGTTGTAATATTAGAAGTGCAAAATTACTACAATATTTTAATATATCTATATATTTATACAAAGAGAATTCTCTATTTTATGTACAAAAAAAGCGTTATATTAGATGTTATGTTAATCAATATATTAATTAAAGCGCTAATTAACAAATATATATTCAATATAGATTGTGTCAATGTCTAGAATATATTAGACTAATATTAAGTAATAGGTTTAATTCTGTTTTGTAGCAATTGATAACAAAATTACTTAAGTTGCTCTTCTATTGTTAGAAATTAAGAAAAAAAACAAAGCAAACAAAGTTTAACAATAAAACTTCAAGTATTCTAGCATTAAATATTGCAAATATATATACTTAGATATTCTTTGCGCATATCTTGTATACAATAGAGTTAAGCATAAGAATATTAATAATCTTTGCTGATACTTAATTTAATTAATGTATATTATAAATATTAAAACGCAATTTAAATATCGAACAAAAATCTAATATTATAGATTTTTTCAAATATAATAAGAATATTGTATTCATTTTAAATCTATAACTTGTATATATAAGAATTAAGAGTTAATAATATTCAAAATTAATAAAGTAAGTTTATATTTAGCTTATATTGTTTATAAACTAATTGTATAGATTTGACAAATTAATTGTTTTTTATTTTTCAAAATTGAATCATAATATATTAATTAAACAATTAACGCAAACTTAGTACGCATTAATATTAAGTATCTTTGCGTCTTAATAAACTGTAGTTCGCAATAATATATATAGTCTTATACTTATATTAAATATCTAATATTTTGCAATCAAAATTGCAATTAATTGTTGCTTAAATCTACACTTATTATATATTAAATATATATAGAATTTAATTATCTACAAAGATGCGACAAAATTAAAATTAGTATTTGCAATGCGCAATTAAATATCTATATTTTAATTAGTTAAGAGCAATTTTTGTTTTTTATGCTAGCTGTACGCAAAGATTATACTTATTATTTGCTATATTTTATTAAAATGTCTCGAAAAATTGTCGACAACATAATTTAAACATTTAAATAACAAAATTTATTATATTTTATAGCGCATAAATTAACTTTACACTTAATATATATTGTATTTACACTAATATTCTATTTTATAAAATATTTTGCTATTTCTTATACAATTTTTAATTTGTATATCAAATACAATAATATTATCTTATACTATATATATAATAGTCTTAATATAAAAGATTATATTGCAGTATTAATTTATAAACAAAAATTAGAAGAATTTTCTATTAAAATTGTTTTAAAAAATTAGTTTATACTTTGCTTAAACTATATATAGATTAAACTTATATATGGTAGAAGCTAAGCGCAAGTTTACTTTTAATAAGCTATATATTTTAGAAGAAAAAAATGAAAAATATTATATATTTAAATAGAAATTCTTAGCAACATATTATTGTATATTGTATTTATGCTTAAGCTAAAATCTTTATAAATTAGTTATATATTAAAATAAATCTTGTTTTTAAACAAGTTTAAGATAAAACAAATCTATATAATATTTCTAATTAAAACAAGAATTATTATGAGTTTAGCGCAAGTTTAATATATATTTAATATATATTAAGATTGCAATAGATATTAATATATTGTTATATTTAAATTAATATAAAAATTACAAAGAATTATTATACAATACTTACAAAAGTATTTGAGATTTTGCAAAAAACAACGCGCAAAACAATTTAAATACTTCATATAAATTGCAAAAATAATAAATTGCAAACGTTTACAATAAATATGAACAAAAAATAAGCTAAAAATATATTTAATTTATATTTAATTTAAACTATTAATTTAAAAATTATTAAAATTTAAAAATTATTTTTATAATCTAAATTTTACGCAAGAATAATACAAATATTTAAAATATATACTAGTATTTTGTTAAATATATATTAGGCGCAATTTTCGAAAACATTTTTTAATTATTTGACAACTTATTTTATTGCATAACTTTAGAAAGCTAAGACTATTAACAAATTAAATTAATGTATAGATAGTATAAATATATTATATTCTAAGCTTAAGATATAAATTAAACATCGAAAAACAAAATAAATTCTAACTAAACTATACAAAGAGAAAATAAAGATTTCGTTTTATTAATAAATATTGACTCGCAATTATACTAATATAGAAGAAAGTAATTATTTTTGAAATAATAAATTTGCAAAATAAAAGCTCTTCTTGCTTGCTTTTATATTCAAATAAGATTTATAATAATATTAAGATTTGTTTATATTAATTTTATATTAAGAATAAGAAAGTATATTATAGAGATATTTGACAAAAACAATTTCGAAATAAAAAGAGAAATTTTATTTATTAAACGCAATTGCAATAAATCTACTAAAGTTGTTGCTTAACTAGTTAAAAAAGATATATATAATTAATATACATATAGCTTGTTTTTATAGCTAATTATGTTTAAAACAAAAAGTATCGCAAAACTACAATATATTGTCGATAATATTTATATTTTTCTTACAATTTAAAAAATTCTTACAATTTTTTTTTAAATATATCTAGTTCTAAGTATAAATTTAGCATAAATATAGGCTTAAAATTTGATATTAAGATTTTTTATATATTTTTAAGTCGCAATTTAATAATTACTTATTGAAATAAAAATTAATATCAAATATTAATTTAAACCATATAAAATTAAAGCTTTAAGTAAATTACTATATTAGATTGTTATATAAATATAATTTTATTTCGAGAAAATAGATATTACGCGTTAGCTTAATATATATTAAGTCGAAGCTTCGAATCTTCTTTTGCGCAACAATATTATACAAAAAGTATTTTATCTTAAAAAGATAAACGTTAAATCTTAGCTTAATATATATTAAGTTTAAATTTAGTATATACTTTAACATTATATTATAAGACAAAATTTAGAAAAAAAACAGCTTTATCTCAAATATTAAATGTTATTGAAACGCAAATCGATTAATATATCTAAAATTTATAGACTCAAATTATTGATTAAACTTGTATTTAATACTAGTTTTAAATTTATATTTAGTAAAAAAATTATCTTTAATTTTGCGGCTGCAAAATATTTAAGATTTGCTCAATATATGTTAAATATAAATAATACTTTATTAATCTTAAATATTGCAAAACTTATATAACAATATTTTTAGAAAATTAAACTAAAAATTAGACGCAAGCACAATATAAACAACGCAAAAAATAAGATTATAATATAAATTTTTAATATATATATAGTTTAAATTTAATACAAGCAAAAACTCTTATACTATTAATAGTAATTTAAACTTATTGTAAGTATAAGCTCAAAATATCTTAAATACAATCTAAAGTAACTTATTAGAAGAAACTTTTGTATTAAACTTCTTAATTTTTATTTATTTTTATCTATTAACTATATATATACTAAATATAAATAAAGTATAAATCTATTATAGTCTTAAAAATCTTAAGCACATTGTTATTAGCAAGTTTTTTGTTTTGCGCTTCTTAAATGCTAGCATATACTTAGTATAGTTTTAGTATAAAATAAAATAAAAAAATCTACTCGAAATTCTAGAATTCTTCGCAAATATATTAATCTAAAAATAGTCTAAGTATATATCATATATAGATTAACAACTTAAAATATACAAAAGTAAACTTCTCAATTACAATACTTGTTTAGTGCTAAAAACGGATTAGTATAAACTTAATTTTATTTAAAACTAAACTAGAAATATATTTTTTGCAAATAAACTTAAAATTGAAAGACAAATTTTTAAAAAGTAATAAACAATAATTAAAAAGCAACTCTAAAGCTTATATTAGTACAAATCTAGTATACACTAAATCAATTTATATATAACATATAATTAAATACATTTTATATATAAAGTATAGATAATAAAGAAAACAGAAACTAAGCTATATATATAACAAGCATAAAACAAGCTTATCTTGCAATAAAAATATATACTGTAGAGAGACGCAAAAGCTAAATTATAATAATTGCGAAAAATAAGTTACGTTAATACTTAATATATATTTAATCTATGCAATATACTTTATATCGATAGCATATTAATATATAAGTGTACTTATTATATACTTATATTTGTACAATATATAAGTCTAGCTTAGTTAACGCTTAAATCAAATATATTTTAACTTAGTTGTTAGCTTGCGTTATATTAATTCTCAAATTAAATTTATAATTTAAATAAAATATACTACAATAGTATAAACGCAATCTATATTAAAGATAAAAAAAATATACTTTTCGACAAAATAATATATATTGATTAATATATTATTAGGATTAGAATTTGCGACTAAATATACCTAGTCTATACTATATATAGCAGAAGATATATAGTTGCTTACTTGTATTAGTATAATATGTATATATGTAATATCGCAACTAAAATATTGTTATTATTTAATATAAATTTAGTATAGACTTAGTCAAGTTTAAATATATAGAAAACTAACAATTAATTATAGTAAAAATTATTTCGCATATTTGATTATCTCTTTTTATAGCAATATTATAGCTACTTATACTTAGCATATTTTAAATTGCGATAGAATTTAATACTTATACAATCGAATTAAACGAAGATATGGAAGTTCCAAAAATATACACAACTATTAATATTTAATATATGCTAAACTTGAATAGAATAATCTCTAATTATTGTTCTATTTAAAGACTTTAAGTACAAATACTACTTATACTTAGCATCAATTTAATTTAGACAAAAAATAAATATTTATTAATACTATCTTAATCTTATATATGTTCGATCTAATCAATATATAATTTTAGTGTATATCTTGCAAAAATTGTGCTATAAATAAATATGTACTAAAAGATACAAAATTTCGATTTAAATAAAAATACAAATTTTGATAAAATAGTAAGTGTAAACTATATATAGATATTATTTATACTTATTATAATATATATCAAAAGCGAACAAGTTTATTGTATTAATACTTTAAAAATTATTGTAATAATTTCTAAGATTAACAATCTAATTAAAAGGGTTTATACTATATATATATTAAAATATCTGTATATAAATAAATCTAATCTATACTTAAAATATGCTAAAAAAACAATAGTATATATTAAATCTATACAAATAATTAAGAAAAATTAAAAAAATGCAAAAACAATATTTTTATTTAATAAAGAACGCTAGTATCTTTGTTGCATTTAATATTTTAATTTTATTTAAATCTAGTCTATACTACGCAACTACTAAATCTATATTAAGATTCTATCTTGTATTAACATATAATTTCGACGTCTTTAAGTATTTGAGTCTCTATTAATACTAAATATATATTTGATTTAGCAAATTCTATTTTGTAATTTGTAATTATTAACATATTTTATTTTTGAAAGTTGATACTTAATATATACTATACTTGTATTCAATTCTTTCTTTAATATTATATGTTTTTATTTCTTTTACAATATTCTTAATGCATATTCTATATTATATATATACTACGTTTGTTTTTAATATATAGAAAGTTATTTAATATCTACAATTAATAGAGATTATATTTATACTAAAAATATGCAAAATTTATTTTGAATCGAATTTTGCATTCGAGATAAGCTTATTTTAAATCAAAAATCTACACTCGAGATAAACTATAATTCGGAAAATTACAAAAAAAATATTAACAAAAAAATAAATACTAAATTAAATTACAAGATTATTAGCTATAAAATAACTATAAATAAATAATAAATAATAGAAAGTTAATTACTATAATATACAATATTATTAAAGCAAATTAGAAAGAATTTAATACATACTTAAGTGCAAATAAGACTAAATAATTATTAAAAATTCAAAACAATTAATCTTTAGATCGAAAAGCTTAAAGCTTAACTCTAGAACTTAAAAAATCTAGAAATAAATTTATATTAAAGCTAAAATTAAACTCTATATTAAACTTTTAGTAAACTAGAAAGCTAGAAGTCTTATACAATTTTTTTAACACGTTATTAATAAAGAAAGTTTCGAACCGATTAAGTTTAAAACGCAAAAATTAAACGCAATTAAAAATATTAAAAACAAATATTTTGAAACTATTATAAAATACAAAAAGTCTATATAGACGTAACTCTTAAGCAAAGCAATTAAAAAGAACATATTTCAAGTATACAAATATACAAAACAATATAATATCGAGAAATTGTTAATAATTAAGAATATTAATAAAAATTAAGCAATAAAAGTCAAAGTTAAATGCAAAGCTTTTTTGCAAGCTATATATTCAAAATTATCTATAATTTCTATAACAAGAGTAAAGAGAATTCTATAGTAAAAAGCTTAGTTCTCTTCTTAGTATTTTAATAGAATTAGTATTTAAGATATAATTATAAAAAGTATTTGCAATAGATAGAACTTTCTAATTTGTTTAAAACTTAAATATTCTCTAGATATATTTTTTTTGTTAATGTAACTTATATTTTTTACTTATTCTTTTTATTAACTTCTTACAAGCCCATCTATAAGAATGTATTCCCCGTAAATGCTAGGATTATTCCAGGAATATATCTATTTTGGTTAGATATCTGCTAGATTCCAGTTAGTCAACCGATTGCTAACTACTATATATTGGTTATTTGCTAGCAATAAATCTATTTTGACTATATATTGGTTACTTAATCAATAGTTAACCAATAGTTAATTGCTATATAGCAGTTATAGAATCTATAGATGCGATTTTTGTCTAAATATCGAAAATTCAATTTTTGAAAATTTTGACGAAGTCTCGACGCTAGCCCGATCAGGATTTCGAAAAGTGTTTATCGAGTAGCAAAATTTAAAAAACATTGATTCCTCAATTCGTAAAGTTGTTGAAGTATTATTCTATTTTTGAATTAAAATTTTAATCTTAAATTTAAAGTTTCAAGAAACTTGAAAAGTGTCTAGCTTCGACAATCAAACTATAGTTTATCTCGAATACAAATCTTTGATTCGAAATAAGTTTATCTTAGATGCAAAATTCGATCCAAAATAATCTCTATATATATCTAGCATAAATATAATCTATATTAATTGTAGATATTAAATAACTTTCTATATATTAAAAATAAACGTAATATATATATAATATAGAATATATATCTAGAAATTTGTAAAGAAAATAAAAATTTAAAGTATTAAAAAAAGAATTGAATACAAATATAACAAGATAAAATAAGTTGTTAATGTTAAAGTTGTTAGATTTGATTTAGTATAACGCTAGTTTAAGTTTCTTAATTACTATCCTAAGTTAATAGAAGAGACAAATCAATTAGTAAGACAATTGTTCCATACTAGATTCTATAAAATTGTCTTAAGACTTAATATAGTCTAGAGCTAGACAACTATTTTATTGACCAATTTGTTTTATTTATCAATCTAGAAAAGAGATACTATTACTATCTTGCTCTTCTTATTCGTTCTTGTTTAATTCGAGTAATTGATTGTTGACAAACTCTAGATCGCACAAGTTATGCAAGTCAATTCGAAATTTGAAAAGTTATAGTAGCTTTGTCTTTGCATCGAAACATCAAAGAAGAAAAGCAAATAAAATTTTATCTTGCAATTACTTTGCATTGATTCTTTATTCTTGAAGCTATCGACAACAAAAAGAACTATAAATATCTATCGACAATTAAAATTGTCTCGAAGATAAAAATTTATAAAAGACAAAATAAATACTATTTTAAATTGTTAAATATAGCAAGAACATATAATTTAGAAGATACTTTAATTCGAGTTGCGATTAATTTGACTTCAATTTAGAAAATTCTATCGTTAGCACATATATAAGAGCTTAGCGCATTTGTTCTCTTAATCTTTTACTTTATTATATTGTCTATTATTTATTTCGATTATTTATTTCGATTATAAATCTTCGACTTATTATTGATAACGTCAAAAACAATTAATACAATCTAGATTTATCTTAAGTACAAACGCTAATAATATAGTTAAGCTAAAAGCAATTGTGTTGTCGAAATAGAGCAAGTACGTTAAAATCTTGTTGTTTTGCTCAAAATAACTAATCTATAAATATTAAGCATTGCAAGAATTTAAATTAAGATTTTTAAAATTTTCTTAAATACGTTGGAGCGAAAGACTTTGATCTATTTCCAAAGTAATATATTCGCAAATTGTCAAATTTGCGTATTAAAAACAATCTTAATATCTATTAATAAACACTTAAAATACATATATATATATTATACGTACAACAAAATATTAAACCTTGCAATTTGCAATAAAGTAATTAATATATAGCTTTTAATTATATCTTTATTTAAAGATTAGGAAAACTAATTAAAGTATAATTCAAACAAAAACTTGTAAAACACAAAAAACTTCGTAATTTCTAGAAGAAAAAAGATATAATTAATATAAAAAATATTTATTATCTTCTTTAATATTATTGAATTAAAAATAAGTACAACTTTATTAACAAACAACAACGTCTCTATATCTCGATCGAAATTCTAATAACAACTTACTTAGATTGTCGATTCATATCGATATTTAATATAGAAATTATAATTAAAAATACAAAAGAGAATTCTTTATTTGTATTTAATCTAATAAAGAATAAAGAAATTAATATTTTAAATAACAAAAATATAATAGATACAAACAAGAAAAGCAATATCTCAATTAATAATAAAAAATCCAAATTATAATAAGACTTGTTGTTTGCTTTAAAGATATATTAAATTTTAAATTGTTTCTAATAAAAATTTAACAAAGTCTAATATTTTTTTTGTAAAGATTAAACTTCTTTACACAAAAAATAAGAGAAGAAATTCTTGTCAATAAGTTTTTAATCTAAGTCTTATTACTTTCTAATAACAATTATCGATAAAAAATAATTTATTATCGAAGTAAAAGAGACTCTTTTACTTTGTTTGTTTAATCATATTTTAACAATAACTATTTATAATACTGTTTTTGAAGTCAAAACTACAAACAACATACACAATCTATTTTATTTTCTTAAATACTTTCGTCTATCGAACAACAAATATAAAATATTATTAAAAATTAAGAAACAAAAACAAAATATATTTGTTTTTTATTAATCGAAATATAAACGCAACAACTATCGAACATTTATGCGTAAATTGTTGAAAACTAGCACTTAACTTCGATATCTAAAATATTTCACTTAAGACGCTAGACTAAAAGACTTAATTACTTAATACATTCTTCGACAAGATTTAGTTAATACTATAAACAATAAATTGCAATTGTCTCGATATAATATTAATTAATAACTAATTTGCGGAAAGTCTATATTTAGATCTAATCTAGTGTTGGGTAGCTATTTGGCTCGACTTTTGACACTTTATGTATATTAGACAAATTGTCTTTTAGCTTCTTAGAAATCTAAGCGTTCTACTATCTAATATTTTAATAAATTATAAGTTCGGAAAATAAGCGAGTAGCTTATCTAAAATCAATTATTTTATTATTTATTAGAGACATCTATTTATCTATATAAATACTAGACTATATCGAAGAGTCTAAAAATCTTTTATTTAAATTATATTAAAGAGTTTGAAATCTACTATTTGAAGTATTTCTTCTAATCTACCTAGAACAAAATTCGATAACTAAATCAATTTAATTATTATTCGAAGAAATGTATAATTAGTCTTGTTATTAGCTATAATATCTAACGAGTCTTGTTCTTTCAAGAAATATCTAATTAGTTTTATTCGAAAAAAAACATCTAGTTAATCTTGTTCTTTTCTAATTATTTACAATACTTTCTAAAGTCAATTTTCTTGTCCAAAATATTAGTTGTAAATCTTATCTATCGATAAAAAGATCTTGTCTATATCTAATTAATTACAAATAGACAAACAATACTAGTATCTATTTGCAAAATTATAATTAATTAAATTCAAAGATACAAAATCTCTTTAATTTAAAGTCGAGAATTAGTTAATTAAATTAAATTTTTATCTCTTATTTACTTGTTAGCTTTTGCTATAGAGCGCTTAGACTAATCGCGAGAAACCGAAAATATTACGTGAGAGCGTCAAGATTCGATTCCTTTATTTTTTTTGAAATCGAATTGCTTAAAATAGTAACTCTTCGACCAAGCTAAACTTATTATAGTAATAAGCTAGCTTCTTTAAGCGATTCGATTCTATTCGATTTCTTGGCAATTCGATTCGATTCCAAAGTTGGAACCGAATATCGAACCGACAATTAATCTAAGAGCGCTATTACTAATAGCAATCTAGATATCTTATTATTGATTAAAGTTATATTTGACGTAAAAAGAATAAAACTCAATTCAAAGAATATATAAAAGAAAAAGTTAATTACGCGTTTTAACGCGCTTTTATTAAGAAGACTAGTTCTTCTAATCTTCTTATTTTTTAATTATTGTTAACTTATCGAATATTAACTATTTTTTAGCAATTATATCTAAAATTTAGTCTTAAAACAATAAAATCGATTTAGATTCGATTGTTAAAGACAAGACTTAGTTTTGTAAAAATAAAATAACTAATATTCTCTTTAGAACTATTGTTTTACAAAAAAATAAAAGAAGACAAACGCTTGTTAAATCTAGAATACTAATTAATTGCAAACAAAAGCACTCTATATTCGAACTCTCTAATATTAATACTTGCATCAAATTATATTAATTGTTATTAACACAAAAGATTGTTAAAGAGGTTCTAGAAAACTTGCACTATAATTGTCGAAACTACAAATAATACAACAAATTAAGTTTTTCGCGTATTTATCAATCTGTTGTTTACATTTTTATATATTTTTTAAACAAACAAATTTATTAGAACAGAATTTTCTATATCTATATTCTGTTATTATCTAAATTAAGTAACAAATATAAGAATATAGATATTGTCTCTATATTAAGCTTATTAGACTCTTGTAATTTATTTAATCTAATTGTTAAAATACTTTTGCTTAAATTCTATTATTATAAGATATTGCTTAAACTCTAAAGATAATCGAAACTATAGATATTGCGTTTGTTAATATCTTTATCTCGATTTTATTAACTCTTTGTACTATTATTAAAATCTACAATAGCGTAGAATTTCTTGTCTAAGAACAAAAGATATACGAAATTCTTAAATAAACTTATTTATAAAAATATATTAAGTTCGAAGTAATCTTTGACAACTTTACTCTTGTTAAGCGCGTCAAATAAATCGAAAACAACAATAATTATTGTATTGCTTTTTGTATTTGCGTTAAAGATAATTTATATCTAAATAATAAAAATATCATTATTGCAAAAGAAGTCTAAAATATTATTATTATTATTTGTATTTTTAAAAATTCTAGCGCGTTAATATTTATTTAAATCAAATTCGAAACTATTAAAGTCGACAATTGCGCTACTATTAATAAATATAATATTAAGTTTTGTAATATTGCTAATAAACTTTCTATTTATTTCGATAAATTTAAGATAGATATTAACTAACTAATTTATAAATATTTTGTTGAACTATTTAATTCTACTCGATTCTTTATTAACAAATAAACTAATAAGTATAATTTTTTTAAGAAAAACAATATTTCGAAATATTAATTAATTGAAATTATTTATAACTACAAAGCGCAATATTGCAATTTACTTAATATTGTAATTATCGAAAACAAACTTGTAAAAAATATCTATAGTTTTGTTGTTATTTTAAAAATCTTGTTATTGTATTCAAGTATTAAGAATCGCAACTATTGTTGCAAAATTATACAAATAATTTTCTATTACAATTTTTGCAATAAGAATTATTATATTTTCGAGCAATATTAAGAAAAATATCTTTATCTAAAAGTTGTCTAAAAAAAGACTTGTGTTGACAAATCTTATAATAGCAATAAATTTGGAAATAAGTATTGTCGAAATAACATAAATAATAAGAGCAAGAACAAAAACAAAAAATCTAAAAACAAAAACAACAACAAATAGAATATAATTGCTATCTTTGTCTATTAAATCTATTTACTTTTTGTCGATACAATTAATAGTCTAGGTTTACAAACTATCTCTTATAATTTCGATTTTGTTTTACAAGACAACAAATTTTTTAATAAATAAATTCTAAATTGTAAATGCAATTAATATATAATCGAAGATTCTAGTATTTTTATTTTTTACAAATCTATATTTTATTGTTTTTTAAATAAAATTACAAGCACTTTTGCAATTGTTAATGTCGATTCTATATAATTGTATCTCAAGATCAATAAAGAAAATTGTTAGATTATTATTTACAATATTTAATATATTTTTGATAACTACTATAATCTTATCTTGTTTAGCATATTTAACAAGTTCGAAATTGATTTAGCTTCAATTAAAAACAACTTCTTAATTAGATAAGAAACTTATATTATAAAGAAAAATAATCTATATTTTTTTGTTTTAGAAATTTTTACAATCTTGTTTGCAATTGCTTTGCTAAGTTTATCGACTTCTATTAACAAGATTATCTATTAAATATAATACAAATATCTCGAATACTTAAAACAACAAAATATTTTGCAACTAGTTAATTAAAAGATATTTAATCTTATTAAATTAATCTTAGAGAATATTTGCGTCTTCTACGTTTGCAATATCGACAAATTCGAAAATTATAATTATTCTATTGCGCTTAATTGATAATTTATCGATTTTATTTATATAGATGTTATAAAATCTTTGTCTTATAAATACAACAATATTTGCTATATTTGTATTTAAATAAACAACAAAATTAAATGCTTATCTATTAGTTGTATTATTAGAAAAGATAGAATCTAAATGTTCTTTAGAAAAATTTTTAATAAGCACAAATATAGAAACATCAAGTATATTCAACTTTGTATTAATAATAGTAGCAAATACTTTAAAGAAATCTTTAAGAACTATAAAAACAAACGTAATATTAAATTAGAATTTATTACTATTAACAACTTCGAAATAAATAGATATGCAAAATATCTAAATTAAACTCTTATACAAAAAATTAATATTATATTTAAGAATACTAATTTAGCAAACAAGTAATAGCTCGAAGTTATAATTGTTTTTAATTTATATTGCAATATTTTGTCTATTTTCGATTTAAAGAACAAGAATAATTGTCTAATTATTTTCTTCGAAATTTCTATCGATTATATATACAACTATAGTTATTTTTGTTGCATAAATTAACTCGACAAAGTTCTATAAATTAAATCTAATATTGACTAATAGAAACTCGATAATTGTATTAAATTAATAGTGTTAATAGATTATAATAGAGAGTATATCTATTAAATAATAAATAAAAAAGAAATAGTTAAAAGAGTTTTTAGTATATACTAATTAAACAATAAACAATTTTCGAAGTCTAATAGTTAATTAAGCAAACAGTTTACAAACGTTAATGTTTAATCTTAATTTATTTCGATATTGTTTGTATTTTTCGATACAAATTCTATTAACAACTTTTTTAGCTTTTTAAGTATTTAGCTCGATAATATTAAACAAGAAATTCCGTTTGCATATTCTAGAAAATATACAATCTCTTAAGATATTGCTTTACTATTTAGCTATAATTTCGAGAAAAATCTTATTTATATTTTTTTTGTATTCGAAAACAAAATTATCTCTAAAAATATCAATACTATTAATATAATTTAGAGAAATTACTTTTTGTTGTCTTGATTCAAATTTAATAGCACTCTATAGATTTTGTCAATATTGTGCGCTCTAAAAAATTACTTAAAACTATATATTTGTTGCGACTTTTTAATCGATTTATTAATTTTATTTTTCAAAACTATGTTTTCGAAGCTCTACAAATCAAAGATTTACAAAAAAACTATAACTAATTTTAATTTCAAAATAAACTAACAACTAACTCAAAATAATAAAATAGAATTTTATAAAGAGAATAGTATCTAAATTGTTATAACAATATCTAAAGATAAACACATTTTCTAAAACAAATAAATCTATTAACTTAAGCAAAAGATTAATAGTTAAATAATATAATACAAGATTTAATAGATAATTTGCAACTTTAAACAACAAGAAGATTTCAATTACAATAAAATATTTGTTGCTATAGTAAAGTTTATAAGTTACAAAGCTTTCTTTGTTATTGTTGTCGTTAATAACTAAAAAATAGAGCAAATAGATATTATAATTATTTTTCTTCATAAAATTATTAACAAAGAAATTTACGTCGAGCTTTCTATAAAATACAAACAAGATATTAAAGTCTATTATTTAATTAAGATTCTATATAGTCTAAAGCAATCTCTCTAAGTATGATATAAGATTTTTTGTTATTTCTAAGAGAGCTAGATTTCTATTCTCTCGATATCAACTATAGCGTTTTTATTAATAGCAAAATTATTATTTTTATCTATATAAACAACGTTTTACTAACAAACTTTAATAAAAAAAATATTAAGTAAATTAAAGCAATACTGCACAAGCAATTTAAAATAACAAATATTAATCTATTAAAATTCTATTTAAATATAAGTATTGAACGCAATTGCGTTAACTATACTCTATTCTTAAGTTAAAAAATTTATCTAAAGAAGATACTTAAAAATTATAAAATATAAAAATGCAATATTGTTGTTATTTCTATTGATATGTTTTCTCTAAAATTTGTAGATTTCGAATATATTGCGTTTGCAACGTATCGATATATCTATTAATTTGCTATCGAATTTCTTATATATACTATGCTCGATATATATTTCGATCTAATCTATACTATCTTTGTAATAAGCAAATATATTTTTAATTTTATTAATACTTATTAAAAGATTGTTAAACATATATTCTATTATATATATAAGATATTCTCGATCTTTGTTTTGTCTTTTCGAAAATTCTTGCTTTACTTTTTAACTATACAAACGTTAATTAAAAAGATGATTGCAATATTTGTCGATTTATCTCGAACTATGTTTTTAATGTAGATAGCAAAACTATTAGTTAATTTTTTATAAGATAATTAATTGTTGCTTTATATCTATAAAGTCGAGTATATAGAGCAAATTCAAATTGTCAAAAAACTAATTTAATTATTAAAATTTCTAAATTATGTTTAATATTTTAGTATGTTTACTACTGCTATTTAAACTCTTATCGCTTGTTGTAATTTTTAAGTTTTAGCTTATTCTTTAATTGTTACTATTATCTATTGCGACAATCAAAGAACTATAGTACTTGCTAAGAACTTTAATCAATACTCTTCAAAGTTGCATTAAATATATAGATATTCAACAATATTTTATTCGCGAAAAGATTGCTAAGAGAGATATTGAGCTAAAACATGTGTCTATTGCTAATTAGATAGTCGATGGACTAACAAAATTTCTATCAAAGAATAAATTTTAGATTGTTCGATATTCTTTAGATCTACAATAGATATATCTAAACGCTAATTTTTAGTATTGCAATTAAATTATTGCTATATCTAATAGATAGAACTTGAATTTAATTATTATTCTTGTTATCTCTATCTATTGGCTTAGACTTAACTATTATCTTTATTATGTTTGAAGCATTACTACTTACGTCTATATCAATGTATCTCTTATAAATTCTACAAGATCGAATTGAGTTCAAGTTTGTCAACATACATTAAGATACATATAAATTGCTAGAAAAGAATTTTTATACGTTTTTCTCTCTCTTTAATAAATAGACTTCGAAACTTAATTGTTTTTCAAAATTTTATAGAAATTCAAAACTTAATTGTTTAAAAATCATTTGCTTACTAAGCTGAGAGAGCTAAACAGAATTGTTGATTAAGAAGAAAGTATAGAAATTCTATATTTAGATTTGATCTAGTGCCAAATAGCTATTTGATTCAACTCTTGATACTTTGTATATATTAGACAAATTGTCTTCCAACTTCTTAGAAATCTAAGCGTTCTACTAAGTATCTAATATTTTAACATAATTAACAAGTCTAAATAAAGCTTTCTTCTCCACAAAATTAAATATTTAATTATAATTCGAATACAATTTGATACTATTTAAATTAAGAGATTTAATTTAATATATAAGCAATTTTTTTTAATTATTTGTTTAATTATACTATACAAAAACTGTTTAAATTTATAATATTAAATGTTGATACAAATTCATTTTCTAAATTAACAATTAAACAAATACAAGAAATTTATATTAATTTAATTATTAAGTATTTGAAGACTAAGAGTACAAAATCTATTTTACAACTTCGAACAAGCTTTAACTTTGTAAAACTAATTTTACAGAATTATTTGTTAACACAAAAGAAATAAAAGATCGATATAATATTGTATATTGCAAAAAAGATTTAGAATTTTAAAAAATTTAAAAAATATTAAAAACAATATTTTCGAAACTATAATATAATAACGTTTAAGATACATAACTCTAAAGTTGCAATACAAATTTTAAATAATAAGAAAACAAATATTCGATATAGAATTAAAAAACAAGCTTAATTTGTTAAGTTAGCTTGTTAATAAATTTTTCAACTTATTAAAAAAGAGAAATATAATCGAAAACTTAAGATTGTCGAAGTTTGAATTGCTTTGTATAAACAATAAAAATATCGAAAATATGTAATACTTTCGATACAAATTCGAACGAAAAACAACAACAAATTAAAAATTAAAATTGTCTTCGAAAACATTTTTAAAAATTTAAATTGTTAATTTTCTTTAAAGTGCAATCTTTTACTATATATCTTTTATCTTAATAATAAAAGAAAATCTATCAATAAAAGAAAATTTAAATATATTCGAACTTCTAAAATAATAAACAAAGTTTAAAAACATTTGACAACGCAAGATTTAAATACTTTTATTTATTGTTTGTATTCAATTTGCAAAAGAAATTTAACAACAATATTTAATTTTGTAGTCTTTAAAAGTTATATAGCTCGAATATATAAAAATAATTTGCGCAAATAAATTCTTTGTTGTAAATAACTAGCTTTCGATTGCAATTTATATTGTAAAATTAAGGAAAACATAAAAAATCGAATATTAATTAAATCGAACGCAATTACTTTAAGTATATATTAATTAAATAGAACGCAATTACTTTAAGTATATATTAATTAAATTGAACGCAATTAAGTTTAAATACGCAATTTAAACAAGTATTTTTAGTTATTTTAAGTGCAAAGTTAAGTTTTAATTAGTTGTAATCTTGTATTTAATATTTTGTAGTTTTAATTAATTTATCAATTTTTTTGTATATATTTAAGCGAATACTTTATATTCAAGCAAATAATCGCTTAAAAACTTAGTTAATAATAGAATAATTTTAACAAAACTAATATTAAAGAGAAGTAAAGCGAAAGCGAATCTCTTGCAAATCTTAGCAAATAATCTATTGTAAAGACAAGATTTGTTATTTTCTAAAAATACAGTTTAGATTGCTTCGACAAATAACGATTAAAACAAACTTAAATAAAACTTTTTTTTCGCACATTAATCTTATAATACGATATTATTTTTACTTTTTTTGCATTAAGTTCGATAATTTCTTTTGTTTTGATTTTTAATAAGTATAGAAAAATGTAAATTGTTAATAGATTAATTAGTTTAAAGTAAGTCGAACTTAAAACAATTGTTTGTCAAAAGAAACATCCAAAACATAGATACTTAGAAGCTAGAAATTAGAAATAGAGAGTAAAAATTAATTCGAAATATATTTTACTTCTTCTTATTTAGTAATACAATTTATCTGGTAATGCAATCGCTAAAGTAGTAATTTTAACATATAGAATTAACTCTTATAATTTTGATCTTTGCATTAAAATTATTAAAAATTGTATTATTAAATAAATAGAAATATTAGTTTTAAGACGCGTTTATTTGTTTTGCACTAAAATTAAAATTTAACTTAATTAATAATTGTTTGTTGCGCGTTTAATACTTTTTTTTGGTCATTTAAGTCTAAGTATCTTAATCTTTTTCTGTTTATCTTCGAATTATTATATAATTTAATATATAATTAAAGCTAATAGAGATTTAGCGCTTTCTAACAATTTAATTAAAGTCAATAGAGATAGATTTTTGTTAAATAGTTATAACTATAAATTAACGCTATTAATAAATTGGAACACATTTGTAATCTATTGCAGAAATACTCTTTCGAGTTAATTAATATTAGTTGCTTACTTGCAAGCAATGCAAGTTTCTCAATCAACGCAAGATCGTAGATACTCATTAATAGTAGTAATTTCTCGACTCTAGATATCTAACTTCTCTATTAGAACCTTCTTAGGATTCCGGAAACAATTCTTATATATAATTAACAAAAAATTAATCTAATTTTAAAGATATTATGCTTTGCTTAAATAATTGTACTATATTAATAAACTAACAAATCTAGTATTTATTTGCAAGTATAATCGAAAAACGTTATTGCTATAATATTGTTTGTATCGAACAACTTATATAGCTTTCTATTAATAGTAAAGAATATTTGTTTTGTTAGCTATATAGAGCAACTTTAATAGCAAATATAAAAAAACTCGATTGCTATTAAATATCGAAAAAACATATTTAATACAAAAGAAATACAATATAAGAAAATAATTTTGATAGCTTTAAAATATTAATAAGCTTTTTTAATATTGTTTATTTTGCAATTTAAGATTTCTATTGTATTGTTGTTATTTAGATTAGCTAAAAAAAATAAAGATTTACTACAAATCGAAAGTTAAACAATAAGAAAATACTATTATATATAAAAGTTAATTTCTTAAAAAATTATAAATTTTTTGTTGGGTAGAACTTTTCTTTAGTAAATATTGTATAAATTGCAATTATTAATATTTAGTATAATCTTTGCAAATTTCTTTATATTTATTTTAGTAAACTCTATAATCAAAAAACTTTTTATTTATTTTTTAAAGTTTTTTTGAAACTTTGTCGAAAATTTATTCCAATTTTGTATCAATTTGTTAAAAAAGTAGACAATTTTTTTTATTGCTTAATAAATATTTTTAAAAAATTGGTTTAAAATAAATTAAATATAGTATAGACAACAATATATTATATATAAATATTTAGATTAATATTAACTATATATTGTAATATAGAGTGCAAACAAATTCGAGTTTAAATATTAAATATTTAAGTTAAATCAATTGTAATATAAATATATTAGTATTTTGCTAAGAATATTAATCTAAATATTTTATTCGACTAATTATATAAATATTTTTAACATTTATACAAGATTATTTTGATTCTATATAACTAAAATTGAAAATTCTAGTATATAGTGTCGAATGTTTGTTTATTCTCCTTTAACTTTTGAAAACAATTAAGAGTTAACTTGTTAAAAAGAATAATTATTTAGCTAAATAAAGAAATAGAGAGAGCAAGTTTCCAAACAAAATAATAAAATAATTTTTTTTTTCTTCAATTTAGAAAATTAACTAATTTTATAGTTGTATAATATAGTAATTCAAAAAGCTTTTTAATAATATATACAATTAATGTTAGCAATTCTTTTAGATAATATATATAATAAAGCTAGTTATTTAATTTCTTGTATATAACAATTGTTATTATTACAATTTGCAGAAAATCTAGTATTTTTATTGTTGTCTTATTTATATTGTATCTAATATTAATACAAATTTAATATCAGCGTATATTTGTAGAGCTATATCAATATTGCGAATAAATAGTTCTTCAATTTTAAGATACTAAGATAGTTCGAATAATTCGAGATTAATTCTAGAAACGTTTAAAGGATAATCGAAAGCTTATATTTTAAAAACTAGAAAAAACTTACCAAAAAATATAATTTTAATATTCAAAATATATACAAACTTTCGCAATATTTTTATTAGATTTTTATTTGTTACTTATCTATACTATGATAATTTGTATAACAAAATTAAAAAAAAATTAAGATTTTTGCGCAAAAGCAATTTATAAATAAAACTCTCTTTTATACTCGCGCAATTAATTATATACGATTGATTGCGTACAATTAATAATATATAGCAAACTGTATTTGCAAATTGCATTTAATAAATTTTGATAATACAAATAATATTTAATATATTCTTCAAATTTTTAATAATACTTAAAGTTTATTCGAAGTTAATTAAATTTATTTATATAGTTTTAGAACTAAGATATTGATACAATAGTTTCGAAAGTTTCGGATTGCTAATAGAATTTCTAGAGAATTATTTCGAATTGCTAATAACTAGCAATACTTTAATCAATATATATAATATTGTTGATTAAAAATGTCGAGCATTAGTTTCTAATATTCTATCTACTAATTCTTTCACTTTAGATTTATTATCAAAAATTTAAAACAACTCTCTAGAGACTCTATTAGCAATCTAGAACTTCCGGAATTGTTGTGTCGATATCTTAGATCTAAAATTATATAAACAAATTTAGTTGATTTCGAGCAAACTCTAAGTACTATTAAAAATGTAAGAAATATATTAAATACTATTCGAATATTATCTATATTGTTAAAATCTATCGAATATAATTTGCGAGCACAATTTGTTGTATACAATTAACTATATACAATTAATTACAAACAATTAATTGCGCAAGTATAAAAGATACTTTTGTTTGCATATTGTTTTTGCATAAAAATCTTATAAACTGTTTAATTCTATTATACAAATTACTATGATATAAATAAATAATAAGTAAAAATTAAAATGTTATAAAAGTTTATATATATTTTGAATATTAAAATTATACTTTTTATTAAATTTTTTCTAGATTTTTAGATATAAGCTTTCAACTGTTTCTCGAATGTCTTTAGAACTAGTTCTAGATTACTCGAATTATCTTAGTATCTTGAAATTGGAAGATCGATTACCCGAAATATTAATAAGTGTTTTCTAAGAAAATTAGTTTTAAATTAGTTTCTTGTTTCTTTTTAAGTAATCTCTTTAATTTCTTTTTAACGCTATTTTTCGATAGCAATATTAACAAGAATTTTGCAACATTCGATTTCGATAAATTTAGTTTGAGCTTAAGATTTTTCGAAGAAGCTATATTAAAAAGATTCGCAAAAAAACTTGTTAAAATTTGCAATTTTTTTGTTAATCTCTTAAAAGTAATTCGAGAATTGAAAAACTAAATACTTGAAATACTATCTATAAATTAAAAAAACAATTTAATAAAGAAATTTGTTAATATCTTAAAAATAGTTCGAGAGTTAAAAAACTAGATATTTGAAGTATTCTTTGCTAAAAAGAATTGTTTAATACTTTGAAAAAAATATTTCTTTTTAATTATATTTACTCAAGATAATAGATAAATCTCGAAACAAAGTTTTTAATTTTAACAATTATATATATTAAGAATTGTTATTAAATATAGATTCGATTGTTTAAAGTTGTAATTAATTTAAATTAACAAATTATTTAATACAAATAAATGTTTGAAGCAGAATATTAAAGAATTTATTTACTCAATTTTGTATTAGACTAGATTTTTTAAAGTTTGTTCGATTGTTGCAATAAATTTAAAGAAAAGATTTTGTTCAATTTTAATAAAATTAGTAACTTGATAGTTTAAGTAAAATTGTTTTTCTAATTTTTAATTTTTAATTCTTATATTATTCTACTATTGTCTATTTTAATAAATTAACAATTTAATTAAGTTAATAAACTTTATTTGTTGTCGTAAGAATCTTAGCAAATATATAATAGATATAATCTCTAATTATATTAGCTACAAAGCTCTTAAATTTTTAGATTTCTTTAATTTTAACAATATTTAGTTTATCGAATCTTTTAGTGTTAATTTTTATTGTTTGTTTTTTGAAATATATTTACTCGATATTCTTGTTAAAGATTGTAATTAATATCAAATTTATTTAAGTTTTGTTCTTTATTAGTTTGCAAAATCTTGCAATATAAATATTTACTATCTTTGTAAATATTAATAAAAAGTTCCAAATATTAATAATTTTGTTTAGAGTAATTCTTGGATTGAATCGAATACTTATTTTTAGAATTTAATCTACTTGATCGAATCTTGTCGAGTTCGAACAAATTTAGAAATTGCATTCGAAAATAGAATTTCTAATTCGACAATTTATGTCAAAAATTCGATCTAGCTCGATCATGATTTTTGCAGAATATTTTATCGAAAATCCAAGTTTTAAAATATTAATTTTACGTCGATTTTCGACAATACTTGCTTCGAAAACTTTAATTTAGCTATTATGTCAAGATATACTAGCTATATATAGCTAGCGCAATCTTATCTAATTAGACTTCTACTAGCGCAAACAAATTAAATCGAACAATCGAATAGATCTTTTGATTTAACTCGATTAATTGAACAAACAAATCTCTAATTTTGACTTTTCGAATTAAATTGAACAAATTTGTCGAGCTCTTAATTCGATCTAGAAGTTACGCTACTATTCAAGAAATAATATTTATAATCTACAAACTCTTATCTTGTCGTCGCTACTTTATATTCTTTGCAAATCTATTTGTAGTTTTTCTTATATAGATAGTTACTACAAACAAATCTTATTTGCTATACTCTAAAAATAAAATGCTAAGACAATTGTACTTCTATGTAAATAATAAATTTCTATTATTTATTTGCAATTTTTAATTACGTAACTTGACAATAAAATCGATAAAATAACTATTTGTCAAATCTGTTATTAAGCTAAATATAAAAACTTTGCACAATATAGTTTTAACTCTTATTCTACAATCAAGAGAATAAATTGTTAAATTGTTAATATATTATATAAAGAAGTATCTATATAGTAGATATTTGTCTTAAGTAGATATTTGTAGAATTAGTTGTAGTTTATTTGATAATCTAATATCTAAGAATGCGTTTTCTATCTATCAAGATCGACAATAATAATAAATAATCGTATCTTTATAGATACAACGTCTTCAAATATATATATAGACTTTTTTAAATTTGTCTAAATATGTTCTTTAACTTGTAGACTTTAAAACTTTATTATTCTTTGTCTCTTTATCTCTTGTAGTAGTTTAAAATTGCATTTACAATTTTTTTTAGTATATTATATATTTATACAAAATATTTTCGATTTTCATTTTTTTTTTGATTGCTGTACTTATATCTATAGACTCTATAGATTTGTTTTTGTCTCAAGTTAGATATTTTCTTTTATTAACTTTTGATTTTGTATTAGATTAAGATATAAAAGAGCTAAAAGAACAAATTTTGATTAGATGTTTTTTAAAGAACGTTTTAAGTCTAATTGTATATATATAATATTTTTGTTGCAATTGTAGATTTGTTAAAAATAACTAAATTTTCAATTTTATAATAGCAATTAAAGTAATTTTAAACAATTTTAGAATTTTTCTTAGTATTATAGATTGCAATTGTTGAAATTTGTATATATAATTTGTTTATTAATTCTACTATATCTCTATTTTATAGTTGCTTTTAAATATAATATTATTAATATATATTAAATAAAGCTATTTGCTATCGTTTATTGTTAAATCTTGTTTATAATTTAACAAATTTAGTAGAAAATATAATACTCTTTGTATCGAATTAATCTTTTTAATAACATATCTCTTAAAGCTTGACTTTCTATTAAACTAGATATCTAATTACTTTATACAATCTTCTAACTAGAATGTATAGCTTATGTCGATAGCAGATATTCTATCTAAGATAAGATAATCCTAGATAGAATTTTCTATCTAAGACTATCTTTTGCTATATTCTATATTGTTGAGATGTAAAAGAGTTGCAATCTATAGAAGTTATAAAGAACAACTATATATACTACTAGCGTGTTTGTCGATCTAGATCAATTGAGATTTAATCGTAATTACTTGATCAAGAATTCTACTACTATCTAGTAGATATTATTTGGGATGCAACTATCTAGTTTACTATCTAGATATAATATTGTAACAATCTATCGTCAACTAGAAAATGCGCAGCGCTCTCGTTATGCTTCAAGTTATATATATTATTCGATCGTAAGTTAGATTGTTAAAGAGAGAAAAGAGAAAGAAACTTATAAATAAAGTTAATTGCTTTGTTGCAAAAGCAATACAAATATTATAATCTCTTTATTAAGATTTTTGTTTTCAAGAACTAGACTACTAGGACGACTAATTTTAGTAAACTAGATAACTTTTGTTCGAACATTTTAGATAGTACGTAAATAAGTATTTGCAATCGACAAAGTATTATAGAAATCTACTCTAATAAGATTGTAGAAAAAAATCTTTGCTTTCGTAAAAAAATTAGATTTTGCTTTTGTAAAAGAACTAACATATTTGTAGAGAGTATAAGATTGTTGATAGAAGCAATATTCTACTGCAATAAAATAATCGCAAATATTTTTATAAATAGGTTTGATTGTTGTTTATTTGATAATTTTTTAAATTCTTTAATTTTAATTGAATACTTCGTTATTAGGATATTAGAAGAGTAGACAATCTTGTAGTTTTTTATTAGATCGATAAATTTATCTAAAACTATAATAGATATTTACTTATTGTATTTAAATTTGTAAAAATTTTATCGCAAAAGATACTAAACTATATATGTAGAATTAAACTTTCTAATACATTTATCAATTAGTTTTTCTATCTTATATAATTTTATTTACAAAGTATTAAAGACGCTCTTAATTTTAATTTTTTTCAAATAGTTGAAATGCAATCGATTGTAAGAATTGTTATTGTTAAGTATTAACTTTAATTGAGTAACTAATATAACGAGATAAAGATGCTATCTAGATAGTAGATCAAGTTTGTATGTTAGTCGATTTACGCATTATTTAATAAGAAACAATTCGATATATTAATTGCTAAGGTTTTTGTTGTATTTATCAAAAAAAATATAATTGCAATAAAGATAAATAAACATTTTGTTACTCGATTTTAGCAATAAAGAAACATGTATTAAGTTGTATCTAATCTTTGATAAAAGACTAGTATAGAAAATAGTATTAGCAATCTTTTATTAATAGCAAAAGTATATTGCTTTAAGATTGTTCAATTACGTTTTAATATTCTTATCAAGATTTTTGCTTGCAATAATAGTAATATAGATTATTTTTTTTATTTTAAAGTTATAACATATCTTATTAAAAAAAATTGTCGAAGTATTAAATAAGTTATTAAAGTATATTTGAAAAAACAACAACATATTAGTTTAATTAATATCGAAATTGTTTAAAATAAAATAGCAAAAAACTATCTTAAAGATTTTATTAATATATTTTGAAAAACTATTTATTTGCAAATAATATATCGAGTTAAGAAGTATTTGTATATTAAAGCTTTAAAGTATTGTAGTTTAGAAATTAGATTAATTGTTAGATCGGATTTCGGTTCCAACTTTAGAAATCAACTCGATTTGTCAATTTCAATATTAGAAATCGATTCGAAATTTAATTCGATTTCTATTATTTTGAAATTAACTCGATTCGACTCGAGTCGATTTTCGATTTCAATATTAGAAATTAAATCGAATTGTCAAGAATATCAAGAATACTAAAAATAGTTTAAATTTAGTTTAAATTCAGATTTTTTAATTATTTTCTAGATAATTTATATTAGTAATGCAAAACATAAAAACAGTCTAATATACTTATTAATTAATTTAAATAAATTAACTATTTCTATTAAATTATCAATTAATTGTTACTAAAAATAATAGAATTTACTAAAAATAGTAGTCTTAGCAATTCGAATCGATTTTAAGTATAGAAATCGACTCGAATTATCGATTTCAATTTTAGAAATCGAATTTCCAAGACTTTCGAATCGAATTAATACGAATTGTCAAGATTCGAACTCGATAATCCGATCCGACGCGATCAGTCTATTATAAATCGAAAAAAAACTTAAAATTGCAATCGAATATAATTGATACAAATATATTTCAGTTTGTAGATTATAATTTATCAAAAATCTTGTTAGCAACTTTGAATATAAATTTCTCTACTATTAATAATATTTTTCTCGAGAATTTGTCGATAATATTAAGTATGCAATTATATTACTAAATGTTTGTTTTTAATAAAACTAAAACAAAATCTATTGCTATAGTATAAAAGAGTATAAGTAGAATAAATAAAAACATTCGCTCTCTATATTTGTAATAATAACGCGTCTAATTTAACTAATATTGCAAACAATATCTTATATAGATAGTAAGCTTTCTTGATAACTTATAAATATATATTATCTTATTTAATCTAATATAAGTACAATAGTAATCTATGTAAAAGCAGTTGTTATGCACAACTCTTATTATTGTTTTTTCGAAATTCTAAGATATATACAATTGTACTTTGTTGTTCTTAATATAATAAATAAGATCTTTAATTAAATAGAAATTAATATTAATGCAAACTAATAATATAGATTTGTCGATTTTTATATTCGTAGTAGAAGCTAAGTTAGAGTGCGCTCTTGTAACAATAATAAACGCTTCGATATAACTAAATTGTGCTTTTGTAATTGTAAAAGCTACTGTACTGCCAACTTACATAGTTATTTACCCGGAATTTGCCTGGAATTTATCCGGAATTTATCCGGAATTTATCCGGAATTTACTAGCAATTTTCCGGTTAACTAACTTCTACCCAACTGATAGAAATCTGCTTTTCAACTGGCAAAAATCTGTTAAATTCCGGTTAAAATCCGGGTTTGCTTCAAATAAACCACACGCGGATTGATAACCAAAATAGCAATATTTCGGATAAATTCCAGGTAAATTTCGGGTAAATTCCGGGTATAAATATTACTAGTAATAATTTTTTTAAAAAGTTCTAAATTTTTTAGTTAAGTAGATTAACTAATATTAGCAATATAAGTAATGTAGTACGTACACGCTAGTAGGGGGGTCTAACGCGCGTATAGAAATTTCGTAAATCACGTGATTTTATAATTAGAAATTTGGTAGCGTCGATAGTCGCGAAGCTAGACACTTCTCGAATATTTATAAACTATAAATTAAGGTTAAAACTTTAAACTATAAATAGAAAAATGATTCAACAACTTCACGTATTGACGAATCAACGATATACATACTTTACTATTCGATGTTTTGAAAATCGAAACCTCGATCGGGCTAGCGTCGAGACTTAGTCAAATTTATTGAAATTAAGAAATTAAGAAATTTCAAAATTAAGAAAATCGCATCTATAAGATCTATAAGCGGTAGATAACCGCTATATGTCGGTTGACTACCAGTTAGTCAACCGATAGATAACCAAAATAGATTTATAACTAGTAAATAACCAATATTTGCTAGTTAGCAGTCGGTTGACTAACCGGAATCTAGCAGATATCTAACTAAAATAGATATATTCCTGGCATGTTCCTGGCATTTACCGGGAATATAACCTTATAGATGGGCCTGTAAGTACTTTTGTTAATATATCGATTAACTCGATAGAGCTAGATTGTGCTTTTGTAATTGTAAAAGTTGCTTTTGTCGATAATTAATTAATTCGATAGAAACAGCGCGATAGCTTGCTATATTGGATAACTTCTCTATTGCGTTTTATATAATATATTATTACTTTATAATCTTTTTTCTTCGACGTATTTATATTGACAAACAAGATTCTTGTTCTATTATAATATATAAGAAAGTTAACTCTATTAAATGCATCTTAAAGCTATTTAAAGAAGTCGAGTTCAACTTTATTAAATAGATTAATTAACGTAAACTAAGAGTATCTCTTTTGTACAATATCTATTGACATTTTAGATAATCGACTTCTTAATTTCAAGATACTAAGATAGTTCGAATAATCGAGAACCAGTCTTGAGAGCGTTCGGGAGACAATCGGAAGCTTGCATTTAAAAAGCTAGAAAAAACTTAACAAAAAGTATAATTTTGATGTTCGAGATGCGCACAAACTCTCGCAATACTTTAATTATATCTTTACTTATTACTCGCTTATACTATAGTAATTTAAGTAACAAAATCGAACAATTTGTAAGATTTCTACGCGAAAATAACGTATAGACAAAAGTATTTTCTATATTTACATAATTAATTGCGCGTAATTAATTGCGCTTATAAATTGCGCTTATAAATTGCGCTTATAAATTGCGTTTGCGAATCTTAACAATATACAAATAATGCTTTTAATATTGCACAAATAGTGTATATTTTAATCTATCTCTTAAAAATTGATTCTATTAATTCAAGATTAATAAAATCTACTAATAAAATCTTAGAGCTAAGATATTAGTACAACAACTTTAAGAGTCTTAGATTGCTAATAGAGTTTCTAGAGAGTTATTTTAAATTGTCGATATCTTTAATAAATTTTTGCAAAGAAAATGTGTTTTGTGTTCTTAAAGAGTCTTAGCTTTTTACGTATAATATAGTATATACTAACGTAGATAACTAGTTTTGCCAAGATAGATCTTTAGATGTTTTAATATTCTAGAAAACTAAGGATTGCAAATTGCAAAGAGGATTTATTTTTTACAATAATAGGATTGAAACTATTAATTTTTTGATTAAGTAATACAATAGAAAAGTAATCTAGAAAGATTTTACTAAATTTGATAATAATGTTTATTTGCTTAAATAAGTTAAAGATTTTGTTTAAATAATATAGATATTCTTTTAAACTACTAGAGTAGATTACAATATTATCGATATAGACTCTAACAAAATTATAAAAATATAGTATAGTATCTATCTATCTTTAAATATAGACTAAAGAGTTTCAATATTCTATAATTGTTATATTTTATTGCTTGCTATTGCGATAATTGATTATTGTAAGCTTGTAATAATCTTAATATTGTATTAACTATTAATAAAAGAAGCTAGCACAATCTATAACTAAGATATATAGAAATCTTATTATTGTTGCTAGAAAATTTGATTGTAGAAATATAAGATAGACGTCAAATATAGAGATTTTATTAAGATTTCTTATATTAACAACAACGTAGCTTTTATGCACTTTATTAACAATTCGCTATATTATAAAGATAAAATAGTTGTACTTTTGTAAATTGTGTTATTTGTAATATCTTTTTCTCTATATAAAGACAATCGAACTTTTTGTCAATTATCTTCTTATCTTTTAAGCTTAAAGAGTATATTTTTGAAGCATTTAGTTTAGCTTTTGAAAGCGTAAATATTTGCATCTATTATTGCTTAAATAGATCGACAATATTGGCGAAATCTTGAAAGATCTATAATTATTTTTTTGCAACTTGTTTTAGACGTTTAAATTATTTCGATAATAATATAACAACTAGATATATATTTTTCGAATAAGCTAAATAGCAATTATTGTTATTGTAGTTTTGTAATTTTTCGATTATAAGATTTTTTAATACAACAAAGATCTTGGTAAAGATATTTTTTATTTAAATTGCTTCGATATTTGCATTTACTATATATGCGAAGAAATTACTACTAAATTCTAGAGCTATATTGAATCTAGATAAAAAGCTATAATTGCAATTGTGAAAAATCGCTTTTTCGCAATATTTTATTGATATTATTATAACAATATATAGAGATACGATAACTTGCTTTTGACTATATAGCTTGCGCTCTATACGCTTTTTTTTTAATATTATCGAGAGAGATACAATAATATTACAACTATCTATAACGAGTTTCTTTCAAGCTATGTTTACAACTATAGCTTCGAATCTAAATACATTAGTATCTATAAGTATCATGACTCGAAGATTGTCTACTATATAAATTTTTTGCTTGAAGTAAGCAATAATCGAAGCTTTATTTTCGAATATTTTATTAATATAGAAGTCTATCTTGCAATATTTCGACGTCTTATATTTACAATTATCTATATCGCGTATTCTAAAAGAAGTAATAGTTCTTTTAATCTCTTTATATAATTGCAAAGCAAGAAACTTACAATTAGCAAATAATATATTATATTTAAAGTCAAAACATTCTTCGATCTTCTTACTATTAATATAGTATTGTATTTTGACACGTACGTAGTATCAAAATCGGAAGTTGTATCTAAATTGTATAGTAAATAAAGCAGCGAATTCTATAATAATAGTAGATAATATTATCGAGATTGCATCGAGATTGCATCGAGATAATTACTATTATAAGTATCGACAACCTTAATAGTAGATTGCTAACTATATATTTAGATATAACAATAAAGCTTGTTATTTAATAAGAACTTCTTTTAATAGTAATAACAAATAAGAGATAATTGTTTTAAAGCTTCGAGAAAATTAACATCGATAATTTTCTTATTGTTAGTAGCACTATAATTGCTCTCTATATTATTCTTTTCTCTCTTAGAATAAGCTAGATAAGTCTTGTTATTACTATTATTATAGTACTCTTTGTTATTATAGTACTCTTTGTTATTATAGTAATCTTTGTTACTATAGTATGTATTCCGATTATAATCTTCTATATAGTTCTCTTAATTCTTTATATCTTAGTAGACTAATTGTGTCTAGAAAGATTGTCGACGTCGATTGCTATTATAGCAACAAAATAATTATTGTTAATTCTAATAGAAATTTAATATGTTTAAGATCGCGTTTTAAGCGATAGAATTAGCTATAATCTGCTTCGATTAAAATAAAGTAAATAAAGTTTGCAATAACAACTAATTGTTTAAGAATTAATTTTGTAACTAATATAGTTGCTAATTGTTCTAACTTTGATAAGCACAATTTTGTTAAAAGAATAATTGCGATAATTGTTGCTAAGATGCGAAGTTCGCAAAATCCAATATAAAAGACTAAAAGATAAATTGTAACTCAAAACAAAAGAATTGATTATATTTATTATCTTGCTAATTAAAGCGAGATCTAAAGTTGCTTGAAAAAATATCTAGCATGTTACAACTATTGTAGCTCTAATTATCTCTATTATAGCTTTTGTTATAATTTTTGTTCTTATTTATTGCGAACTTGTCTTTACAATTGCTAGTACTTTTTGCTTCAATAACTCAAAACATGCTTTTATAAGCTTTTACTATATTTTCTTGCAATTATTAAGATTCTTAAGAAACATATTAAAAAGTAATATTAATTTGCGACATAGATACGTTGCGCTAAAATTCGATATTTAATTTATTTTATATAATTTAAAATTAATTATAGATAGATAATTCGATTGATCTTGCAATTTTGTCTTATTATTGTTTAAGCATATTTACGAGACTTTTGCTAGCGATAGACGTTCTAAGTAATGTATTGTTTATTCGCATTTCGGAATTGTTACTCTAGTAAATCTAGCAAATATTTTTTGAAGACTTTTGTTTAGTGCAAATCTACTAGTCTAAAAAAGACAATATAAGAGCTTAGTAAACAATATATTGTCTTAAAGGTACATTGGAAGTCAAAGATAATCGTTGATTAAATATTTGTTGTTCTTAATGTCGCACACAAATACAACGACGCTAGATTGTCTCGTAAGATACTTTAATCTTAAGTCACTAAAAAAGTTATCATTAATTAATAACATAATGCATTCGTTGTTAACGTAAATAGCATACGAAATGTTTTTTTTAAAAAATGTCATTTAATATGTCGCATAGTGTTAACGTCTAAAAGATAATTTATTTTGACGCAATAATAGAGCGTCTAACTTGATTAGCTTTAAGCTTGTAAAATTTGTCTTAATAAAAACAAGATTAACATAAAATATTTTAATAAATTTTCGATAATACGTTTTGTTGTGTTTGTCTTTAACGTGTTAAAAAAGCTTGTTTTGTAATAAAAAAATCAAGGCACAACTTTTGTATTTAAAAAATTGAAAAAAAAACATTAACGTTAACTTAATATGCATTGCATTCGTTTAATAAATTGCTTTCTATAACGAATCAATTATATCAATAATTATTAATGTTTTCTTCTTAACATAGTATGTTTTTTTAATTAATTATTAACGACATAATACGTTGTTATATTTGCACAAAAATCGTTATAGTAATTTGTGAAATCTTCGAAGAACATAAAGTAATAAACGAATTCTATATATTTCGTAAAATTTGCGTAATATATTATTATAATAAAGACTTAATAAATTGTTATTTGTTCATAGTTATTTTAATAATTATTGCAATAATCTTTATAATATTTATTTTAATAATTGTTTTAATTTTGTTGTGCGTTATGTTATTTATTTCTCGTTTTTTAATCTTAATAATAAGAAATTTTGCTTTAATTATTTGCGAAAGAATTTGTCGTCGTTATAATTGCGAACTTTGCGAAAGACTTTAATGTCTAAAATTGTATTAACGTTTATTACATTAATTGACAAAAATGTTCGTTAAAATCTTGCAAATTTTACATAAATTGTTTAAGATATTCGTAGTTTGCGAATTGTTATTAAGAAAAATACGCATAATCAAATTACTTTTAAAAGAACATGCGAAAAAAATAAATTAAGCGAGACACATATAATGCAAGCTAACGAACAATTTGTTCTTTTAATTGTTTATTTAATTAATTCGAATTTAATTAATTAAAGCGATAAGTAAACATTGTTTTTTATATCTCGCGTTTAATGTTAAGTTTTTTAATAAAATTTTAAAATAATATGTAAATAATAAGTATACTAACAATAAAACGCAATTTTATCTCGAATTAATTTTATGCTTAAATTAATTGTTTTTAAATTTCTTCGATGTTCGTTAATTACGCATAAAAAATAATGTTTTGCAAATATTTTATAGTTTTTCGTTCGTTTTTAGCATTTTTAACGATAAAGATCTTTAACGTTAACTTGTTAAACGTTTTGTTAATTTTTATTTTAGAGCAATTTTGCAATTTATTAATAAAGTTTAAAAAAAATAAACTTTGAAACATTTAACGTTTAAAGTTATTTATTTTTTTAAAATATTACGTTATAATAAAGTTACAAAAAGAAAAAGAAAAATTGTCTTAAATAACGGTTTTGTTAACAACGTATATATAATCATTTATACGTTCGACAAAAATAAAAACTTCTTTATATATTGTTTTCTTATAAGCGAAAATAATATTATTTAATTTATAGCTATTTGAAGCGTCTAAATAAAAACAATCTAAATTAGACGCCTTAAATTAATTAGAAAATATATTTATATTTTTTTATAAAAACTTATTAAAGTGTTTAGAAACGCAACGAAAATTAATCGATTTATTTCGAAACAAATGTCATGTTTATTTTACGAAAAAACGTTAATTTTTTTTACGCAACATAGTTCGCAATTAAATTAAATTAAAGATTGTAAAAAGTAAAATTTGCTTAAAAGTTGCGAAATTAAGTTGCGAAACTAGAGTTTACTTAAAGATCGTTAAATTAATTTAAGCGTTAAAAAATTATTAAATAAGTTTTTGTTATTGTTGCGAGTCTATATTATTAAACGTAATTATATTTAATTAAATTAACAAGAAGTAAATAGATTAAACATTTGATTGCGAAACATTAAATTTAACATTTTGTTATTAATTGTATTAAGCATATTGCTTAACGTTAAATAAGTTAAAAGACTATAAATTGTACAATTGCGCAATAAAGCTAAATTAATCGAATTGTTATTAATTACTTTGCAAAGAATTATTAAAGCGTAAATTTATCATTTTAAATTTATTGTTTATCTTGAAACTCGCTTAATTAATTTTAAATTAACGACAACGATTTATGCTATTTTTCTTAAAAGAAAAAGCTCGCTCTTAATGATATAAATTGTTAACGTTCGCTAATATGTTTTTGCGCAATTTATTGTTATTTAATTCGCTAATTTTGTCGTTTCTTAATTTGTCGAAAAAACTAATTATTAATTGTCTAATTAAGAACGCAAATAACGTAAAAAATGCGAACAAAAACACAAGACTTAAGATGTTTAAGAACGCAAATTTATTTCGTTAAGCGACGAAAACTTCGTTAAGATGCTCTAAGACAACAATTAAATTAAAAGATTTTAAATTTAGAATGTTATCAAAATAGACGTTTAAATTCTTTTGCTCAAATTGCTTGTTTTAATGTTTAAATAATTGTTTTGCTAACAATTTTAATAATGTTTTCGAAATAATGTTGTTTAATGTAGAAAACAATAATGTCTTTAAAGTAACAACGTTAATTGCAACAAATTGTGATGTTTTCGAAATCTAATAATTAAGAACAATAGATAATAATATCTTTATTAAAGACTAGTTGTAAGCTATAATAAATAATAATTTCTTTGTCGAAACTTCGTTGTTGATCGTATTAAATAAAGTTGTCTATTGCGTTCTTTCGAATTTATTAATTGCTCGTTTAAGTAAAGTCTTGTTAATTGCTTATTTAACTAATTAAATTCGTTTATCTTCACTAAATTGAACAAACTAAGTAGAACGACAAGTTTTATTTGTTGATTTAAGTAAAAACGAATAAGACAAAAGTTTAAAAAGCGATTTGATTCTTAGTCTAATTAACTTATTAACGCAAGAGATATATTAATGTTTAATAATGCAAAATTTCAAAATTTGATAAATAAGAGCGAAAAGAACGAGATTAACTAGTTTGATTAAAAAAGACATCTCAATACAATTAAATAAACATTTGCGAAAAATAGATTAACTAGCTTTGATGCAATGATTTAGTGTCTAGTTATTGCGAAAAATAGATAAATGTTAACTCTAATATAATGACTTAATGTCTAGTAACAAATGTGAGACTAAATAGAAGAATTAGCAATCAATGTCGTTCGTTTAAATTAGATGAACGATTGACTCGAATTGTACGTTGAAGCTATTATTTGCTAGGCAAAGAATAATAATTAGGCAAACAAAGCAACTAGACAAAGCAACTAAGCAAGATAAAAAGACACGCAAGTGAACAAGGCAAACATTTATGATAATTGTAAAGATAATTCTTTAAGAACTAAGTTAACAATCAAGTTATGCTTGATTGTTCAAGAGTAGGCGCCATCGATAGGCGCCAAACGCTCTCTTGTCATTTGGCAAGAGCATTAGACACAAATCTCGTAACATTATTGTTCTTAATAATCTAATTAAAACTCTTGATAATAAGATAGATATAATTGTTGTTATATTGCGATGCTTAACAAAGATAATTCTACAATAATATCTAAATGCAAACTTCAACTATCTAGATAGAACAAACATCGAGATAATAATTAATAATTCTAAAAATTAATTGTTAGAGCAATATATAATGCTACAAACAATCGATTAAGATTAGTTGTATAGAACAATACTAATTTGGAAGATTAAAGTTACTATTTGTTAAGATATAAAAGAGTTGCAATCTATAAAAGCTATAGAGAACAACTATATACACTACTAATGTGTTTGTCGATCTAGATTAACTAGGATTTAATCGTAGTTACCTAATTAAGAATCTTGCTACTATCTAGTAGATGTTATCCGGAATGCAATTATCTGGTCCACTACCTAGATTATGATACAATATCGTAACATATATAGACTTAGCATATAAATCTAAATATCTATTTAATGTTAATATTTCTATTTTTAAAATATATACTTTGTATATATATATAGACTGATTGCGAAAACTCGAATTTATCACGTGACTCGATTCCATAACGTTAGATTTGGGCTCTTGGCAATTAAGCGAAAGGATTTGTTCTAAGCGAGCCAATCAAGTAGCTTGATTTATCAATCTTGACAATTCGATTTCACGCTAAAAATTCGGGTCGAATTTCGATTCCGACTTTTGGAACCGAAATTCGACTCGACGATCAATCTATATATATAGTATAAAATTATATATTACATAACAATTGCAAAAATTATTTTAGTTAAACTATATTTACAATCGATATATATTTCTAGTATATATTTAATATAGATTGTTTTTTTTATTATATTTTGCTTTTAGAGTTTTCTAGAGTCTATAATACAAATCTAGATAAAAATAAAAATAAAAATTGTATTGCAAGATTTTTGCTTTTTTATAGTGTTAATCTTTTTTATACTTGATATAAGCTAGATATTGTTTCTTGATTGTAATATTTAGTAGTATAATTGTATATATATTTTATTAAAGCTTAATTAATATTTAATATAAATTTTAATAGTATTATATCTTTCAATAATAAAAGCTACTTGTTTTTTTTTTCGAAATTGTCTATGTATTTTTTGAAAAAAAAAAACTTCTTGTCTAAAGATTTTGCGTTCTGGAAAAATCAACAAACAATTTTGCAATAAATAAATAAAATTAAGATAAAGATACATTTAATATATATTGAACTTAAGCTAAATTTTATAGAATTTTGCAAACTATAATAGCAAAAATGTTAATTTCTTTAATTTAGATATAATACTAAGTTCTCTAAATATCTATAATAATACTTCTAGCAACAGTTAAAATAAAAAACTGTTAATAAACAATTTCGACAATCTCGACAAATTATTGTTTATAAGTAGAATTTATTTTTATATTCTATATAATTTTTATATTCTATATTATTTTTATGCTAAATTTAAACTTGTTATATATAGAGCTTTATTAATACAAATAGAATTATTATTATTTTTAAAAAACATAATTAAGCTATTGTATTAGAAATGCAAAATTATCACAATATATTAATATATTTATATTATATATACGAATAAAATTTCTTACTTAATATATAGAAAAAATACAATACTAGAAGTAATTTTTAATTAATATATTAATCAAAATATTAATCGATCGATATATATTTAATATATACTATATTTAAGCTTAAAATAATTTTTGCTAATACTAAGCTTTAGATTTAATTCTCTATAGCAACAATTGATTTTAAAATTACTTGAATTGCTTTATTATTATTAGAAATTAAGAAGAAAAATAAAGCAAGAAAAACTTAATATTAAAGCTTTAAATATCTCAAAATTAAATACTGCAAATATATATATTTAAATATTTTGTATATATATCTAACGTACAATAGAGTTAAGCTCGAGAATATTAATAGTTTTTACTAATACTTTATTCAATTGATTTATACAATAGATATTAATGCGCAATTGAAGTATTGGATAAAAACTTAATATTGTAGTTTTTTTGAATAATAACAACATTAATATATATATTATATTTATTTCGAATCTATAATTTGCGTATGCAAGAAATAAAAACTAATTATATAAATAGTTTGTAAAGTAAATCTATACTTAACTTATATTGTATATATTTTAACTTTCTAGTTTTATCGAATTAAATACTTTTTACTCTCTAAAACAAAATGATAGTATACAAATTAAATAATTAACGTAAACTTAATACGCATTAATATAAAATATCTTTGCATTTTAATAGACTACAATTTGTAACAATATATATAAAATTGCATTTGTATTAAACATTTAATATCTAGAAGTCGAATCTACAATTGATTATAGCTTGAATTTAAAATTAATATATACAAAATATATACAAAATTTAATTATTTATAAGAAAGCAACAAAATTGAGACAAATATATACAATAAGCAATTAAATATCTATATTTCTATTCATTAAAAACAATTTCTATTTTTTATATTAATTGTATGCAAAAATTATATCTATTGTTTGCTATATTTAACTAAAATTTCTTAAGAAATTGTTAATAATATAATCGAAACAATTAAACAACAAGATTTGTTGTATTTTACAATATATAAGTTGTTTTTATATCTAGTCTATACTTTGTTTATACTAAAGTTTCAATTTATAGAATATTTTGCTATCTTTTTTGTTATATTTAATCTACGTTTCAAATATAGCAATATTGTTTAACGCTATATATATAACAATCTTAATATAAAAAATTATATTATAATATTAATTTGCAAGCAAAAATTGAAAGAGTTTCTAATTGAAACAATATTAAAAAATAAGTTTATATATAGTTTAAATTATATATAGACACAACTTATACTTAGTAAAAACAAGATAAAAGTTTGCTTTTAATAGATTATATTTTTTAGAGAAAAAATATGTTATAGATAATAAATATTATCTATTTAAGGAAAATCTTTAGCAATATATTACTATATATATACTTAAATTAAGATCGTTATATATTAATTTTGTTTTAAAATAAATCTTGCGTTCAAACAAGTTTAAAACAAAATAAACTTATACAATATATTAAATTAATAACAAGAATCTTGATTGTAGATCTAATATATATATAAGATATACTAAAGATATACTAAAACCAAAATAGGAATTAATATAAAGACTATTAAGAGTTATTAACATAAAGACTTTTAAGAGTTATTATATATTATTTACAAAGACCCTTAAAGTATTGCAAAAAATTCCTTATCAAATAATTCAAATTTCTTATATAGATTGTAAAAATAAAAAATTGAAAACTTTTACAATAAATATAAACAAAAAACAAATAAAAAATATATTTAATATAAACTAAATTTAAATTTATATTGCTAAAACTTAATTTTAGAATTTAAGAAATATTTATACAATCTTAATGTTTTTTAAAGTAACATAAGTATTTTAAGTATATATTAGTTCTCTATCGAATATATTTTAAATATAAAATTAAAAACATTTTTTTAATTATTTAGCAATTTATTTAATTAAACAACTTTGAAAGATAAAAGTTGTTAGCAAGTCTCTTAAGTATATAAATAGTATAAATTTATTATGTTTTAAGCTTAAAATATAAATTAAATATTAGAAAACAAAATAAATTCTTGCTAGACTATATAAAGAGAAATCGATTTTTTTTTGTATTAATAGATATTAACTTACAATTATACAAATATAGAAAAAAGTAATTATTTTTAAAATAATAAATTTGCAAAATAGAAACTATTGCTATTTGCTTTTATATTTAGATATAACTTATATTGTACAAAAACTAGAACTATACGTCTAGAGCTTCCTACTAATAAAAACAACAGCTGTACACTAGTTGTACACTAGTTGAACGATAGGACTCTAGATTTTTTATAGTTGAACAACGGTTAGACAACGGTTTGAGACTAGAAAATTGGTTTTTCTATAGTTGAACAACGGTTGAACAACGGTTGTTCAACCTATAGATGCCTATAGATGCTAATTTTGATATAGAAAATTTTGAAAATTTATTCTAAGTCCTGAAGATAGCCCGATCGAGGTTTTAACTCTTGGCGTGTCGAGTAGTAAAATATCTAAATTGTTGATTCGTCAATGCGTGAAGTCGTTAAGACGTTTTTCTATTAATTCTATTAATAGTTTAGAGTTTAAATTTAAATTTAAAGTTTTAATTTATTTCGGGAAGTCTCTATTTCGATTACTATCAACGCTATCAAGCTATAAATAGAAAAATCACGTGATTTGCAAAAAACGTATACGCGTAAGTGACTTTCCCACCTATATTTCTCTTATATTTCTCTCTACTAGTCTAGTACTTAGGGAGTCTAATTAATTATAAATTTATTTTTTATTTTATAAATTTTCTAATCAATTGTTGAACAACTATATTTCAACCTATCTATAATTTAATTGCGATTGATAGTTTTTGGAACAACTAGCAATTGAACAATCGAAATTTAGAATTTTTCTAGTTGTTAATCGATTGGAAAACGGTTGGAAAACGGTTGAGAAACGATTTTTGATCGATTTTTCGACAATTTTTCGACAATTTTTCGACGGTTTTTCGACGGTTGTACTACGGTTTTTCGACGATTGTACAACGGTTGAATTTTTCACTAGTCTAACTATATTGTAGTTCTATTATTTCTATTGTTTTTAGAGAGATCTAGTTATTGTTATATATTTTGTACATTTTTTCTAAATATTCTTGATTTGTTGCTACTATATTTGCAAGACACTTTATTTTTGCAATTAGTTTTTCTAGCTTTTTATAGCAAGTAATAGCTATAATCGATTCTTTAAATTTTTTCTCTATTTTCTAGTTAACTTTAATTGTTGCTACTATAATATTGCTCTCGCTATTGTTGCTATCTAAATAAATTCTTTGTATTAATGCAAAGTTGTTGTTGTTGTTAGACTGACCGCGTCGGTTCGGGAAATCGAATCGAATCGAAAAATCGAATCGAATCGTCAAGACTATTATTTTCAGTAAATTTAATTATTTTTAGTAACAGTTAATTAATAAATTAATAGAAATAGTTAATCTATTTAAATTAATTAATATATATATTAGAAATTTCTTTTTATAAATGCATTACTACTAAGCATTACCTAGTAATTAATAAAAAATCTAAATTTAAACTTAATTTATACTATTTTTAGTATTCTTGAAATTCTTGGCAATTCGATTCGATTCCTAATATTGAAATCGAAAATCGACTCGAATCGATTTTCAATTCGATTCCTAAAGTTGAATCGTCGATTCGATTCGATTCCAAAGTTGGGACCGAATATCGAATCGACGATCAATCTAGTTGTTGTGCTATTTTATGGATATTTTCTAATCTACAACTATAAATATTTTTAATAGTTCTATCTAGAAGATTGTAACATATAATTATTATAATTTTATCTTTGTCTTTTTAAATGTCTTCTTTATTTATTTTTGCTTTAACTAAAGAGACGTTTTGCGCAATTTCGAATTTTTAATCTCTCTTGAAAATTAAATTGTTGCAAATTTATTGTATTATTGTCTCGATAGCTTCGCTTAATCTTTATAAATCTATATTTGTTATTTATTTTTGTATTAGTCTATATAGATAAATAATTATTAATACTATATTAATTTTTGGTTACAGAGTCTTTATTGCTATAGCTTTATAAATATTAATATTAAGCGTAGAAATAATATTATTGCATTAATTATTATAGTATATAAAATCTATAACGAGAACTAGATATTAATATAGATACAAGCTTGATAGAATCTTGATACAACTCTATAATAAGACTAATTTTCAATATATCTCTATTAGCTAAATATAAGAGTAAAATTTGCATAATCTCTATTCTAATATATATATAAAATTTATCTATTTTCTATCTTCTAATTACTTTCTAATCTATCTTTTCTTTTTGTTTTGTCTGTTTCTAGCACTCTCTAATCTTTGGTTAGTTTACTAGTAATTATCTTTAAGAATTGCTCGAATTTGATTCTATCTAGTAGTTTAATAAGATTGTTAATAACTATCTAGTCGATAGACAAATATATAAGATCTATAGTTTTTAATTCGACTTGCTTGCAAACAAAGTATTATTAAATAACAATATATTCTATTTGTAAATAAAATTTAAGATTTTTGCTAAAAACTATAGCGTTCTAATTGTTTGCATTAATAAGAACAAACTAATTGTACGCAACAAATAGTAATCTATCTATATCTAGCTTCTTAATTAGACATTTAATTCAAATATTCTTCTTAGTAGCTTGTATTTGCGCTATATACTTTGCTTTGTAGAAGAACAAAGCGACAATAAATTGTTGCTTAAATTGCTAGCTAATAGTTTTGTCGAAGAGAATAAATAGATAACATTCTATAGAATAGCAAATATCTTACTTAATTGTTAGTTTAACCGACGTCAATATAGTCGATTTATTTTTGTTTTCTCTATAAGTTATTCCAATATAAAGAGTGCTCTTTAAGTAACAAAGAATATATTTTGCTACAATTTTATAAGTTTTGTTCAAATTGTTGTAGAATTTATTTAGAACTAATATTGCGTATACAATATTTAATTGTATTTCGACTATAGTATCTATTAGTAATCTAATTACTAATTAATAGTGCTTAATAGTTTTCTTAGAGATTTGTCGATCAATATCTAGCACTAAATAAGTCAATATTAATATAGAGATCGAATCTATCTTGCAACTAAGTATATTAAATTGTTTTAACATCTTTTCGATATAGATGCGCTACAATAGATATAGCGTGCAATTACTACAATTACAAGTAATTTTTGTATTTAAATAGTAATAGTATAGTTCTAGATTAGTTATTTTGAAGCAATTGACAAATTTCTTTTTAAATTTTAATATTTTTGCAATACTCTTAGAATCTACAATTAGTAGATTGTTAATATAGATTATAATAATAACGTTCTTCTTGCAATTAATAAAAACAAAATAGTTAATATTTATATGATAGAATTTTATTAACTCTAGAAATTGCTTTAGAGTATTATACTATTTACGTAATAATTGCTTTAATCTATAAAGAACTCTCTTTAATAGTTAAACATATCTATTTTTGCAATAGTTTTTAAAAGACTTTATGTATATAGATTCTTGCAATTTTAAGTTTAGAAAAGCAATAACTATACTAATCTACTTGCAATCGAGATTTTGCTTAACAATAATAGCAAAGAGAGTTTCAAAGAAGATACTTTTAACAATAGCAATATAAGTTTTTTAGAATTCTTTTTCTTTTTTTTGTAAAAAGTCACAAACTATATAGCAAATCTTATAAATTATGCAAATAGTTAAAGTTTTTATTTCTTTAGATATTTCTAAGCACTTAATGCAAATATAGATATCTATCGACTTTAAATTTGTTATTTTTTAATCGTTGGCAATTTGCTATTGCTTTTATTCGCCTTTCGAGAGATAGATCGAGCTTGATAGATCAAGATTCTCTCAAGATCTTGCAGGTCTTATAGATCCAACTATTCTGCGTACTCAAATTAGTACTGTCGAGATAGAATCTACTTAGAAAGCTCGTTTTGTTTTCTTTATGTTCGACAAAGTTGCGAAATCTTAATCGAATTAAACTATGTCTTAACGCGTAAAGTTTTGATATTCGCGATACGTATAGACGTTTGCAGTTGCTTGCTAGTTGCACAGTTAACTCAAACTATTATATTTTTCGATTTAAACGTTAGATTTAATCGATTCGAACAAAGTTTACTTTAGAAACAAATCTAATAAATTATAAGAACAGATGCGCATCTTATGTAGGCAAATTATAATTGCTATATAGAACAAGCGCATTTACGAACGCAATATTAAAGAATACCAAGATCGTCTCTCGTAAAGCTTGACTTGAATCTCTAGATTCTCGCAAGTAATGCAAAATCTATTAGATTAGATCTTGATCTCGCACGAAGTCCAGATATTAGTAACACAAAACTGCAACTTTTGTTATAATAGATCTATATATATCTAGGCCTAAAGTTAGTGTTTATCAAATGCGAATGTTTGAAAAGAGCTAATTATAGTTTATTTATAAATAAATAACTCTTTGTTAAGTAATATAAGAGATAATTCTTTAATAACAATATAAGAAAAAATTGCATCAAGAAGTCGATTAAACTCTATATTAGAATTAAAGTCTATAGTATAGTTTTTAATTGTTATCTTGCGGATAGAGATTAAATAGCAATAAGTTGCTTCTAAAACTACTATTAATGCTAATATATATTTATTGAATATTAAAGAAATTATAGTTTAAGCTTAGTTGTTCTTTTGTTCCCAAAATTTATTAAGAAGAACTTTTTGTATTAAACAACTTATTTTTATAGATTTGTTAGAGATTATTGTATTTGCAACAAGATTAGATCTTGTTTTAAAGTCAAAATTGTTAGTTTTTCCGTTGCTTTTCTAAGAAGACTAGAAATTATTAGAATTCGAAAACTGACTACTAAAGTACTTCGATTTATTGTTATCTAAATTACTAAAGAGATTGTTCTAATCTATTGTTTCTACAAATATAAAGTTTTCGTTTGCCAATAATATAGAAACAAACAACAATAGCTATAGCTATAGAATTAGTATTGTTTGCTTATTAGATATATTAACAATATAATTATCTTTATAAGAAGCAATTAAATTAGTATCTTTACAATTGTTTTTATTATTCTAATGCATCTACTTATTAGATAGATAGAGAATTGCTAATTTGTTGAAAATAACATTTTATAAAACAATAATTTTTTTAGCTATTGAATTCTAAAGTTGATATTAATTTTGATTTTTATAGTTTAATAGACAACATTTAATAGTTTTTGCACTAAACTTTTTCTATTTAAATAGTTTTTTTGATATATAATACTATATATTGCAATCTATAATGTATAGATAACTTAGATTTAACTTTATTTTATATTAGATTTTGTAGAGCGTTTTCTATATATTTGATAGACAAAAATAAGTAGCAAATAAACAATTGCGAAGAGCAACACTTATAAATAGCATTTTATTCTATATATAACTAGATAAGTCGACGTTAGCAAGCATTGCTTGTATCTTTTCGACAATAATTTTATTCTAATATTCTACAATATTGTTCTATTTAGATAAGTAGAAAATAGAAAACTTTTATTTAATACTATATATTAGACTGATCGTCAATTCGATTTTCGACTCCAACTTTTGGAATCGAATCGAATCGACGATTTTAACTATAGAAATCGAATCGAAAATTAATTCGATCTACGTATTTTGAAACCGAATCGAATCAAATCGTCAAGAATGCCAAGAATACTAAAAATAGAATTAATTAAGTTTAAATTTAGATTTTTTATTAATTACTAGATAATGCACAGTAGTAGTATATTTATAAAAAGAAATTTCTAATATATTTATTAATTAATTTGCATAGATTAACTATTTCTATTAAATTATCAATTAACTGTTACTAAAAATAATAAAATTTACTAGAAATAGTAGTCTTGACAATTCGAATTAGTTTTTCGATTCGACTTTCAATTTTAATTTTGAAATCGAATTGTCAAGACTTTCGATTCAATTTAAATCGAATTGTTAATATTTGATTCGATTAATCAAATTAATGCAATTAGTCTACTATATATCTTTGTCTATCTATCTATCGCTTTATTTTTAACTTTAGTACTATAATTAGTAACGCTTAATTCTATAGGCTAATTGCGTTTCGACTAAGAATTTGAATTTTTTAGTAAAAATATCAAAAATATTATTTTTTAAAATTAGAAGATACTGTACTGTCAACTTACATAGTTATTTATCCGGAATTTATCCGGAATTTACTAGCAATTTTCCGATTGACTAACTTCTAGTCAACTAGTAGAAATCTGCTTTTCAACTGGCAAAAATCTGTTAAATTCTGGTTAAATTTCGAGTTTGCTTCAAATAAATTACACGCGAGTTAATAATTAAAATAGCAATATTTCGAGTAAATTTCGAGTAAATTTCAGGTATAAATATTACTAGTAATAATTCTTTAAAGATTTTCAAGATTTTTTAGTTAAGTAGATTAACTAATATTAGCAATATAAGTAATGTAGTACGTACACGCTAGTAGGGGGATCTAACGCGCGTATAGAAATTTCGTAAATTATGTGATTTCGTAATTAGAAATTTGATAGCGTCGATAGTTGCGAAGCTAGACACTTCTCGAATATTTATAAACTATAAATTAAGATTAAAACTTTAAACTATAAATAGAAAAATAATTTAACAACTTTACGTATTGACGAATTAACAATATACATACTTTATTATTCGATATTTCGAAAATCGAAATCTCGATCGGGCTAGCGTCGAGACTTAGTCAAATTTATTGAAATTAAGAAATTAAGAAATTAAGAAAAATCGCATTTATAAGATCTATAATTGGTAGATAACTGCTGTATAACGGTTGACTACCAGTTAGTCAACCGATAGATAACCAAAATAGACTTATAATTAGTAAATAATCAATATATGCTAGTTAGCAATCGGTTGACTAACCGGAATCTAGCAGATATCTAATCAAAATAGATATATTCCTGGTATATTCCTGGCATTTACCAGGAACATAATCTTATAGATGGGCCTGTAAGTAGTTTTAGCAACAATCAAGAACTCTATCTATAAAAAAATCAAAATATTTTTTGTTTTCTATAGCAAGAGAAGTTATAAAGTTATTAACATTTAAGTCGATGCAATCGAGAAACTTAATAACAAATTCTTCTAGTTATTTTAAGAACTTTCTAGTTTGTTAATCTTTTATATAAGATTTGCAAATACTATATAATTTAATAGCAATAATAAGATTAACGTTTTCTATTATATTAACTAGTTGCTTCAAAGTATTAAGATCTAAATATCTTATATAACATTATTATAACTTAAGAATATTATTGTTATCTTTAGAAGCGTAATTTGCAATTAATACAATAATAGTATTAATAGAATAAGCTAATTAAAGCTTATATTGTTTGCGATACTTAACTATATATAAGACTTAATTGTTGTTAAGTGCAATTATGCAATATTTGTTATTATAAAAGTTAATATTTATTCTTTGCTTCGTTAGTGTATTAATCAATAAAAAACTTGTTTATAGCTTTGAAATATATAGAATGTTAATAAAATTTATAGTAACTATAGTTTTGTCTCGTAGTATTCTATTTAACGCAATTGTATCTCTATTAATAGCATCTAACTTGTTGTTGTCAACAATATAAATAGATATACTATTAGATATAGAATTGTAAGTAATAATCTTTGTCTTTAATAATAGAATTATTGAATGCAAGAAGCTAGAAGCTAGAATTAACTATCTAGTTATTCTTTGTTAAGATCGAATTTTTTGCAGTTGCAATATTAGCGAAGACAACTTTAGTAGTCTCTATTTTAGGTATTATTTTAAAGATTGCAATATTGTTTTTCTCTTTGTTAATATACTTAGAGTATACTATAGTATTGCAAGCAAATTCAAATTTAGAGTTTTAAATAAAGTCAACTGCTTTAGCTTAAAAGATATAGACAACTTTTGCAAAAGTTTTGTTAACATTTTCATTCTTTTTATTCTTTTGTTTTTTTTTAATTTGTTAGATATAAGCTCTAAATATAGTTGTTAGTACTTATCTAAATAGTAATTGTTGTTCCTTTTTGCTTTCTTGTATAAGAGATAGTGCTTCTTTAATTTATTACTTTTAGTCTAAGTAGCGACAATTGTAGTAGTGTTCTTCTTTGTTTTATTAGATTTTTTTTTGTTTTTTTCTGTACAATTGTATTGCAAGTAGCTTGTGCTCTAAAGATTTTAATATTTTTTTTTGCTTTTGTATGCAATCGACTTTGCATAGCTTTGCACTAATAGTTTTAAGAATCGACAATATCTTTTGTAGAACAATATACTAAATAAAACTCTTGTAACAACTCTCGAGATTTGCTATAAAGCAAAATACAATCTATTGTTTAGAAAAATTGCACTTTAATAAGTTAGTCTCTTTTATGTAAATATATATAGTCTAAATATAGATATTAACGTTGTTGTTGCAAATATTAATAGTAATAGTAACTAGCTTTTAATCTATAATATACTTGATTGTAAAGTTTATATCTATATATTAAAGATAAAGATAAACAACAATCTCGAAAATAGTATCTATATTATCAATTTGCAATATTAAAATCTTATCGATTTTGTTATATATACAAATCTATTCTTCTTAATTAAATAAACAATTTTTTTTGATATCTACTCTACTTGTAGCAAACTCTAGCAAATGTGATTTTTTGTAAATTTAATTGTATTGAATATTTAAATTATTTTGAGACAATACTTATTGTATTTAACAATCTACTAGATTGTTTCTTATTTAATAGATATTTCTATTCTTTGTATCTAAATACATTCGACAGTTTCTTTATTTAAATCTTGAAGTTGCTCTATCTATATAGATTTTTTAATTTCTATATTCTTGTATAATTATCTACGCATTCAATTGTTATTGTATTGTATTTCGACTACAATATATAAATTTTCAATAACTCTAAATATTACGTCGACTAACTGCTAGAAATTACTGCAAGCTAAGATGCTAGACTTGCTAGAAACACTCTTGTTTTCTAAGCTTTATTAATTTGGACGCAAACAATAGACTAATTAGATTACAAGAGAGCCAATAAGATAAAGAATAGCTAATTTGCTAATAAGAAGGAAAAAGTAGAAAATTGTTTGTTTCGAACGCGTTTCTAATAGATCTATCGATAATCTAATTCTAATAAAAGAGTTAACTTTCTATAAATAAGGCAATAATCTATAAAGTGTCTTTCAAATAATTGATTAATACAGACTAATTAAATAGCTTTAATAGATATCTCGAATTACGCAAATCTAGACTTATAATCTATTAAATATAGAAGTAATATTATTGTATTAATTATCGATAGCATATACAATCTATAGAGAAGCAGATATAAATATAGATGCAAGCTCGACAGAATTTTAGTATAGCTCTATAATAAGACTAATTTCCAACAGTTAATAATCTATTTTAGCGTCTTTTCTTGTATGAATCTCAATTTAATATCTAGATTTTTTTAATAATTCTTTATTTTCTTCGATATATATTATACAACAATCTTGTAACTAAGTAGGAATTGCATTATTGCGAAGTATATTTGCTTTTTGCTACTATTAATAGACTTTAAGTAGAGTCGATAATTGTTTATATAGTTTTTTGTCTAATTACTAGTTTTATCTTAATATAGTATATATAAGATATCTATCTTAGTTTAAAGTCTAACTAAGTTTCTAATATCTTAATATTTATTTTTAAGTCTATTTAATGTTTTACTAGTATTACGCTAACGCTTATATTAAATTGCTTAAAAACTCTCGAGAACTAAATTGGTTTATAATTTACTTTTAAGAACTTAATATTATATATCTATATTTATTGCTTGCATCTATTGTATATCTTATCTAAAAATTTGCAACTATATTTTGTTAACTTTTTATATATTGAAATGTTAGTATTGTCTACAAAATCTATAGAACTAATAGCTTAATATTATTGCATATCTTTAACAAGTTTGCGTTATAAACTAAATATAATACAATATAGCCAGACTAGTGAAAAATTCAATCGTTGTACCATCGTAGTACAACTGTCGAAAAACCGTCGAAAAACCGACCAAAAATCGACCAAAAATCGTTGGAAAATCGTTGGAAAACCGTTTTTCAACCAATTAACAACTAGAAAAATTCTAGATTTTGGTTGTTCAATCGTTGAGTGCCCCAACAACCACCAATCGCAATTAAACTATAGATAGATTGAACTATAGTTGTTCAACGATTAATTAAAAAAAGTTCAAATCGAAAAAAAAATTAAAATTAATTAGACTCCCTAAGTACTAGACTAGTAGAGAAATATATAAGAGAAATATAGATGAGGGGGTCATTTACGCGTATATGTTTTTTGCAAATTACGTGATTTTTCTATTTATAGCTTGATAGCGTTGATAGTAATCGAAATAAAGACTTCTCGAAATAAATTAAAACTTTAAATTTAAGTTTAAACTCTAAATTATTAATAGAATTAATAGAAAAACGTCTTAACGACTTTACGCATTAACAAATCAGCTATTTAGATATTTTACTATTCGACACGCCAAGAGTTAAAATCTCGATCGAGCTAGCTTCAGGACTTAGAATAAATTTTCAAAATTTTCAAAATTTTCTATATCAAAATTAGCATCTATAGGCATCTATAGATTGAACAATCGTTGTTTAATTGTTGTTCAACTATAGAAAAACCAATTTTCTAGTCTTAAATCGTTGTCTAATCGTTGTTCAACTATAAAAAATCTTAATTTCTAACTTTAAACCGATGAACAATCGTTGAACAACTATAAACTATCTAGATTTCTATTATTCAACCGACATACAATCGTTGTACAACTGTTGTTTTTATTAGTAGAAAGCCCTAGACGTATTAACAATAATAAAAAGCTCTACAATATATCGATATCTATATTGCATTTTGTTATTATATAGCTATTAATTATAATTGTAGTATATTGATTCTTTAGAAAGTCTTCTACAAATCTAAAAAATAATTTAGAAAGTCTTCTCTTTTTTATATTGTATAGAAGTCTACTATATACTATATTGTCGAATATACTTTTATTATTTCAACTTAACAATAAAACTACTCTTTTTCTTGTATTATTTTATATTATATATATTTTTTTAGAAATAAGTTGCAAGATTGTATCTATTAATCTATATTTGTAAACTTCTATCTAAGTATCTAGTATTGTGTTGTATATTTCAACAACGTTATACAAATACTCTTATATAATTAATTCTAGTATCTTATCTAGTGTATCAAGTAATACAATCGACTTATATATTTTTGTATTAAAGTAGTTCTTTTTATCTAGTTTTTGCAGTATTATTATAATTGCCCTCTTAAACTAAATTGATTATATTTTCTTTTAAAGATATTTCTCGAATAACAAACGTATTTGCTTTAGTATACTATTAATAAATCCATATATTATCTTATTTGTATAGCTTATACATCTTAAGATTTTATTAAATATTATTTTGTATATAGCTTTTCTAATCTTGCAATATATTAATAGAGTGTTATCTTTAACTAGTAGTATATCTTGCATAAAGATTTCGAGAAATAGCAAAAAATAGATTTAAAATATTATTTCTATCTTTTTTTGCATTGTTGTAACAATAGTAAAACTATCTTATTTAATAAAAGAAAAAATAATTATTTAAGTTAGTAATTTTGCAATTGTATTTCTTGTTTATTTTGCAATTCTAAATATTATTTTAAAGAATTGCTTTGTATTTTATATAATTTTACAATATTTTTTTTGTTTTTGTTTTCTAATAATCTTGCTCTTTTTGTTGCATATGTTAATATATTTTGTATTTCTATATATTGCAAATCTATTTATATAAATAAAGCTTCGAGCAATAATTCTATACGCAATAGATATATTTATATATTTTGTAATTGTATACTTAATACTTTAAGCATTAATATAAATGGCAACTTAAATTGTACAATTATATAGTTTTAATATTAAATTGTAAAACTATATAGTTTTAATATTAAATTTATAATATATTTTGTTGTTAATTAACTTGTTCGCTATCTTTGCGCTAACTAAATATATAACTAATAACGTATATTTCTTCTATTAACTATTTTTTGTAAGCTACTTGATCTTTTCGATTATCATCTTTAAATATATATTTTTATTAATTTTAATAAGTATTTTTGTTTTCTTTTTCTCTATATTTTTAAGTATCTTTTCTATTTTAGTTTTATATACTATTATATTATAGTTGACTTTGCGCAAACTTATATTCAATAATATCTTTTTAGTTCAAAAATTGTTCTTCTTTAATATTTTTTGCTATTTTTTATCTTAACTCTAAATATAAATAGTCTCGAATATCTTTTTATAGTCTCGATATCTTTGCACGTTAATAGTATTTTTTCGATATCTACTTTTTTTATTTATTTAACTATATTTTTTGTTGTTGTTACTATAATTCTCTTTATCTTCTTTTTGTCTTTAATAAAGATTTTTGTTTCGAGTTTTTTACAAGTACTTTGTATCGATAGTATTGTATTAATATTAACATTAAAGTAACTTTAAAAAAAATTTGTCAATGCTTTGCTAACTCTTTTAAGTTAATTGTTTATTTGTTTCTTTTCTTTTACTAATTTTTTCTCGAGTTTGTTAACTATCTTTTCTAATCTTTTCTATTAATTTTTTATGCGCTAATTGCTTGTCGACAAAACAACGCGTTAACATATTAGTTTCTCTATTAATTCTATTAGTTTTCTTAACTCGTTTTAAGATATCAACTTATTAATCTTTTGTCTATTAAGTCTATAGAGTATATGAAACTTGTTTAATTTCTTGTATATGTTCTTTGCTTTAATTAAATCTCTTTGCGAGAATACAATATTTGTATCTCGTTTACTTGTTAACGTTGCGTCGATAATATCTATAATTTAATCTTAACAATTAGAATAAGACGCAAATATTATGCTAATAGTTCTCTCTATTTCTTGATAGATAACATAAGTAGTTTAATTTGTATATTTTTACTTTTAATATATATATATTAATAGAAAATAATTCTCGATTTTCAATTTAATATGCTTGTTTTACAAATATTGCATAATATTAATAGTCTAGAAATTATAATCTAATTTCGAAATATTGCATATAAATCTATCTTATATCGATATTATTTTAAATATTAATTTGAAAAAAGATTTATTACCTTACTAGAAGACTCGAAATCAAAAAAATACAATCAAAGACAAGATTATATATAAGATATTTATATTACTTGTAATACTAACAAATATAACAATATAATAAGCTATTGTAATTGCTTGCTTAGCTTTGCGTTATAAATATTAATAGAAAAAATAGAAAAAATAAGTAAAAAGTTAAGATAATAAATAAAATAAATATATAACAAGTATAGACAAAATATAAACTAAATATATGCTTTAATATAGTAAAAGAGACGTTGATAATTTTAGAATTAAAAAAAATATATCGAAAATCTATATTTGATATAAATTGAATTTGAATAAAGACTTAAAAATTTGCAAAAAAATTGTTTCTATCTAAGATTTGTTATTGCAACAATTAAGTACAAACACAATATATAGTAGATATCTATCTATTTATTAAATCGAAGTCGAAACAAAAAAAGTTTAGCTAGCTCGAAGACAAGCTAGTCTATACTAAGTATATAATAAATATATATTTTTATATCTAGATAGCTTGCAACCAATCTAAATTAACTCTAGAATTAAAACTTAATATATACAAAACTTCTTTGTATTAATATAATTTAGCTAAAACTTAATATATATTTTGCGTAAACTAATTAATATATTTATATTTTTAAACTTTCTGATAAATATTGCTTTAGTTGCAACAACCATATTAGCTATATATAAACTTAGTATATAATAAACGTAAAAAAGTAGATATTGTATTTACTATCTTAACTAACTATATCGAGATTGTTTAAATTAAGATTGATTGCGCATAAGTTTAGTATAGATTAAATATAGCTAAATTATTAGTTATTAAGATAAAAGTGATAATATTTACTATTTTTGTTAATTGTAGTAGCAACGCCAATATTAACTAAAAATAAATATAGTATAAACTTAATTAATACAAAATTACTAAGAATACTGTACTGACCTTCGTAGAAGTAATTCTTCCGGAAGTTCCTAGTGCTTCCGCCAAATATCCACGGTTTTTGGTTATTCCTAGAGGACTCACCAAGGGTCCACCGAGGGTCCACCGATGGTTCACTAGATCTATACTAGTCTTTGACCTATAGATTATTTCTTCGAGAGTTCACCAATTGACCACCAGGTGTTCACCGATTTTCCACCCTATAGACTCTATAGGTGCTATTTGATTTAATTTTGAAACTGATATATTAAAAAATCTTGAAAAAATGGCTAACGCCCGACGCTAGCCCGATTGGGATTTCGACTTTAGAAATGTTGAATAGTAAAGTATATAAATCGTCGATTCGTCAAAGCGTGAAGTTGTTGAAGCAGTTTTCTATTTTTAAATTTAAAGTTTAGAATATTAGGGATATCTATAGCTTTGCGACTATCAACGCCAGTAGAATTTTAATTACATAATAACCTCATTTGCTAAAATCATATACGCGTGTAAGACCCCCCCTACTAGCGCGGGCGAATTTATAATAATTTTATTAATATTAGTTGATATAAGTTCTTAGTTATTTTTTTTTAAAAAGCAGTGCGCTCACCGTCCACCGTTAGTTCACCACCTCCCGGTTCTTGGTGTTATGAGACATTAAACCGAGTATTCCGGGTGGAATATCGAGAAATAACCGAGCAATAACTGGGAAATAACTAGCAAATAACTGTTTTCTCACCGGATGTCCACCGGGATCGCACCGGGATTCCACTAGTTTTCCACGAAGAAATCACTTTATAGATAGGCTATACAGTATGTTATTTTTTGTATTTGAGTTAATAGCATTATTAGCTATATATAAGTTTAGTATAAGCTAGATATAATTAACAAAAATATAAGTATATCAATTTTATTGCTTGTAAGACAAACTAGATTTTTATCTATAAAATATAAGTTAAGTATAAACTAATCAAAGATAAGATTTAGACTATTGTATTATTGTTTTTGATCTAAATAATTGCAAAAAATAGTTTTGATTTTTTGACTTCGAAAAGATTGCTAAATATTAGTTCCATATATATTAAGTCTAGATGAAATAGCAATTTTTTTTCTTAAATATCTTAATTATATTATTGCAAGAACCTTTCTTTTCTTTTCTAGTCGAAACTAATATATATTTAGTACAAGCTAAAACTATATTAAATACAAATATATTGCTATATCTAGAATCTCTATTGTTTGCATTTTTGTTGCTAAACTAAATACAAAATTAGTCTATATTTAATATCGAAATTAAAAAAGTACTTATAATTGAATATTTGTTATTAAAAGAACTATCGATTTGCTATAAAATTGTTAGTACATATTTAATATAAAAAATCTATATTAAGATTATAGGTTTTCTAAATAAGTTTTAATCTAAAATATTTTGTTAATATAACTCTTTAATAGTTATACAAACACAAATCGAATATATACTAAATAAATACAAATTTGCTTTGCAAAATTATATTTTAAGTCTTAAAATAAGTATGTATAGTATAGAATAAACTAAAATGTAAATTTAATATATAAAAGATATAAGTTACACTTATATTACAATAGAAGTAAAAATTATATAAATAAGAAAATTATATATTATTGCAACTATAATATATAAATTAAATAGATATACAATATAAGCAGAACTTACGCAATAAACTTATATTTGTTTATATACTAATAGATTAATATATCTGTTATATAATAGAGTCTAGACTAAGTATAAATATAGTTTGTATAAAAAAAAGAAATACATTTAAGTTTAATACTATAATGCGCATTTTTCTAGCTCTAAAATAATATATAGTAACGCAAAATATTAACAAAATAAAAATTATTTATATACTAAATAATAGAGAGAGTATATGTTTCTCGATATAATACTTCTAGCTTGCAAATATATTATTAGTAATAAAATATATTATTGTTTATACTTAATCTATATATAGTATAAAAAAGTGTTAGAACTTAGTAGTGTCTTAACTCTTAATTTTATTTTATTAATATTTGTAAAAGCAAGAAAACTAGATATATATTTGAATTATAATAGATTGTTCGAATATAACTATATAATTTGCAAAAATTAATATCAATTATAGATTAAATATAGATTGTAGTAATACTAATTACTAAATATACAACAATTTAACAACTATTTGGAACAAATATAGTATTATGTATCTAGTTTCTATTTATAGCAATATTGCAACTATATATATTTAGTATATATTTTGTTTATATTTCGAAAAAAATTACTTATATCTTGATATCGATAGACAACAACAAAACTTTAATATATAAAACTATTATATAATAATATATATTTAATATAAATTAAAGATAAAAAGAATTTACTATTAAAAACTCTTATAGATATTATTTTTTGTTAAAATAACAAGATTTGCTTGTATTCAATATTTTCTATATAAAATATAGAGCAAAAAAAATTTACAAGCTAAAGTATATATTTAGCAAATTTAATATAAGCTAGATATAAATTTAGTATATACAATATATAATAGAAACAATTAAATTAATTTTACTAAATAAAGTTTAATTCTAGTAACGTTAATATTAATAATAAATCTAAGAAATATATACTTAATATAAGTAACGCACGCGCTATATATATACTAACTATAATACTAATTAAGAGAAAACAAGTTTAATATATTTTTAATTTTGTTGTTGTTAAAGTTGACTCGAAGTTATACTATTTGTTAAATTAATATAATTACACTATATATATATCAAATATAGATTATAGAATATTAATAATCGTTGTAATCTATATTTAGTATAAATTGCAATTATACTAAAAGCAAAAAATATTTAGAAAAAATAAAGATTAAAGCAAGAAAAGCAATATTTATAGATTGCTTTTTGCGTTAGTAATTTTCCTTGTATTTAGTTTTTGCTAGAACTTAATACACATTGCAAAAATACTAAGTTTATACTTTAACTACATATTATATCAACGCATTAGCAAACTATTAATTATTATTAAAAACAATAACTAAGTATATTTTTATCTAATCTAATCTATATATATATAGAGTATATATTTCGATTATAAAAATGCAATTAACAACTTTAACTTAAAATTCAAATGCAAAAATATAGTATATACTAAATATATATTAAGCGTATATTTCAATTGTAAAAACAAAAATAGTTAAAAAGCTTAAATTTCTATAAAAAAGATTTAGTCTATACTTAATATATATTGAAGCTCAATATTTATTAGACTATCGAAAACAGTTTTAACAATATTATATTGTTAACAATAGTCGATATGCATTGAACTTATACAAGATATAAACAATATTAATTTCGAATAGCAATTCTTATTCAAAATAAGCTTGTCTTGAATAGAAAATCTATATCCAAGATAAACTGTAACTCGTTTAGACTAATCGCGAGAAATCGAAAATATCACGTGAGAGCGTCAAGATTCGATTTCTCGATCTTTTTTGAAATCGAATTACTTAAAATAGTAACTTGTCGACTAAGCTAAACTTATTATAGTAATAAGCTAGCTTCTTTAAGCAATTCGATTCTATTTCATTTATTGACAATTTGGTTCGATTCCAAATTTGGGATCGAATATCGAATCGACGATTAGTCTAAACTTGTTCTAACCAAGATATACATTTTTTCGATAGTAGAAAGCTTTATGTTTTAAAGAAGAAAAACTTCTACTTAAGATTATTTTGTAATAAGAAAAATCAACAAAGACGTTAAGAAGCTTATTATCTATCGATAATTGTATTCTTCTATATTATTATATTACGTAACTAAATTATTTAATTTAGTTCTAATTGCGTATATGCAATCCAATCTGCATGCGTAACTAAATTATATAATTTGCTCTTAATTTTGCACTTTTGACTCTATCTACACACGTAACTAAATTATGTAATCTATTCTTAATTTCGCATTTGTAATTCTATCTATGCATATAACTAGATAATATAATTTGTGTCTAGAAAATTCAAAAGTCTAGATTAAGAGTCTAGATTAAAAGACTATATTATATACTAGTTGTCAAGTCCTCTATACGTTCAAGCTTTTATTAACAATTTCTACAACTTCTTAATTTGATACTTGAATTTGTATCTCTTGACTAAATTTCTTAGATATCTATATATAAGATACTTAAGTTTCTATCTATTACGCGTTTGTTTAAGTAGAATTAATTTTGCACAATTAAAACGCTTCTACTATTGACAATTTCTAGATAGACTTAATTTTTAAATCTAGAGTAGTAAGATTAGAGAGCTTCGAAGTTAAGATAGAGCGAAGAGAGTAGACTAATTGTCGATTCGATATTCGGTCCCAACTTTGAAATCGAATCGAATTGTCAAGAAATCGAATAGAATCGAATCGCTTAAAGAAGCTAGCTTATTACTATAATAAGTTTAGCTTAGTCGAAAAGGTACTATTTTAAGCAATTCGATTTTAAAAAAAAATCGAGGAATCGAATCTTGACGCTCTCACGTGATATTTTCGATTCCTCGCGATTAGGTTAGAAGAGAGTCTATTGAACGCATTAAAATTTCTATACATTCGTATTTGTTCTGCTCGGATAATTCTTACTAATGCTACTAACAATACTTGAAAAAGTAGACTTTTGTTAAAATTTAAATATCTTTAGATAAAGTAGTCCAAATCGGGTAATTTTAATTAATTTAGGAAATTTATAGCGTATTCTATTTTTATTACGAAAAATACTTTAGAAAGTATCTCTATTACTCGATCTAGACTAGTTTGTTTCTCGAATTCTTTTCAAAAAACAATTAATTTCAAGCTAGTTTAGATTAAGCAGTAAAGACATTTTCTAGAGTAATTTTTCGTAATAAAAATAGATTACGCTATAAATTTCTTAAACCAATTAAAATTACCCGATTTGACCTAGTTTATCCAAAGATATCTAAATTTTAACAACTACTTTTTTGAGCATCGTTAGTAGCATTAGTAAGAATTATCCGAGCAGAACAAATGTGGATGCAAGATGCTAAAAATTGAGTGCTTGGTTCAATCGGCTTTCAGACATCTTGCGGAATGCATTGTTCAAGGTCGTCGCTCTCTGGCGATTCAGTGGCTACGCTGGCCGTTGTACAAAGACCGCAACATTTATCATGCTCGACCTTTGAGCCTTTAGTCTACTTCGGATGTCATATTACGTTGGTCTCTCGCCTTTGCTTGTTCGATGTAGCCATACTTTAGGAGCAGAAACTTTTGAGCGTCGATACAGAGACAAAGACATTCTGTGGACTGGGACTCATGGATGGCTGGGAACCAATTTCATACTTGAATTGCTTTCATCCATTTAATCCGTCTCTTGGAAAGCTCTTAGGTCATGGCGCCGGCGTATGTACAATGCATTGAGAGAAGCAACGCTGTATTTTGAGCACCGCCCATGAACGAGTCGTATTGGCAGCAGAAACGACAGAAACGACCACGTTTTCAAACGCCCAGGAAGCCCTATGCAACGCTCTCCAAATCTCCAGCCTGCCGATTGAATGCTTTGCTAATTTGTCTAGAAAAGCCGTGAAGTGCAAGTTCGCAAGGAGCGGTTACTAATGTCTTAGGACCGCGATCGACTCGTTCCAACAGCGCCAACGCTACCAACCCGTCCACTTGTCTTGCGAACACCAGCTTTCACCTCCCGACTTTCGGCGCTTCGCCGCGCAGGACTGGGTCTTGACTTACCAACACCTAGAGTTCCGCTTCCATTCCCACACTTCGAACTTGCCGGAGTCTTGGGCCGGGGCTTCTCCACTGCATGCTGCCCCTGATCCCGATTCTCGACATCTGAGGTGAGCTGTTGAATCGCGTCGTTATCCTGCATGTTGTATCTCTCATTCATCGTCATGGTCGTTGTGTAGCTTACAGTTCTGGTCTTTTCGCTGATACTAGGTGACTGTGAGCTGGTTCGGCGGCTGGCCGTCCGTAGTTCCCACCCTTCTTCGTTGTTGTTCGCATTGCGAGTAGGACTGTGGTAATGGGTCGTCATCTCAACGACTGCGTTATCCGGCTTTGCAGTCTCGTTCTCGATGCCGAGATTTGCAGAGGCAGCTCTAGAGTATGGATGATGTCGAGCATCCATTCTGCTGGTCTTCCGTGGTTGCCCTGGAGTCGGCGCTGGCAGGTTCTCATCCATTGCGTTCGAGGCCGAGTTCATCTCGTTCGATGTCATCTCACCTAGTGCAGCGCGTTTGACATGATTACTTCCATTCGGAGGCGTCGCTGTCTGCCCGTTGCTGACCACGTCGTGTTTGTGACGTAGGGATTTTGTCGGGGTTGATGGCAAAACAAGTGCGAGCTTCTCTTTAATCGTGTCCTCCCACCACCACTCCCGAAAAGTCCCCTGGTTCAAATGTAGCCAGTGCTGCTGCGGTCCAACAACCATCCCGGGGCGCATGAACCGCATGAAGGCAATGATCTCGTTCGCGGTAAAGCCATGACGGTAAATGAGATAAGCACCAATAAGGCAGCCAGTGCGCCCAAGCCCAGCCTTACAGTGGACTGCAATAGCCTTGTTTTTGACCGTGATCATGTCATGGGCGAGGTTGATGAACTTCTTCACCATCGGAAGCGCTGGGCAGGTACCATCGTCAAATATCATATCTAGATGATTGATGCCAAGAGCAGTGAAGTACGAAGGGGAGTAGAGTTCCGAGTTCAGACGAACGATGAGTCCAACGTTACGCTTCGCGAAATGGCTAAGGACATTCTTAAACGGGCCTGGGATGTTGGACTTCTTCACGGCAGACGCATTAGTCGGTAAGGTCGCATACAGCGGCGATACGATTGGTATAGGGGCGATTGGTTGATGTTGTGGAGATGCGAGAGCGACAAACTGCGGTGTCAGCCAATTGAAGTCGCCTTGGTCAACTCTCTCATAGCGTTCGTATCTTGAAGCAATCAGCTGATAGTAGACTCCAACAGCAATACACTTACTCTTCGAGGCTGAACTCTTTGAACCCACACAGTCCTTCTTCCTTCGCTCGCCACACACCGTAAACAACATCTTGCACACTGATTACGAAATCTGCCTGGCTGTAACCGGCATCCCGAAACGGCATCAGTGGCGGATCTGCTTGGGCGATGGGTGCCAAGGCTAGATGTGGAGGCCAAGATTGGATGAGGACCATGTAACAGGCGAGTAGACATGCCGCATTGGCCCGACTTCTTGAGTCAGGTTTACTCCAGAAAACGACACCTCTGTCCACATTGGCCGGATCTCCCAGAACCTCATGTAATTGGACAGCGAATCGGTAGAGATGTCCTATATGCAATGGACCGAAGTCGGCGTGGAATCGATTGTATAGCAATTCACCATCGCATGTAAAGTATGCAGGTGGATGTACTCTGGGGCCCCTAGGCGCCGTTTCAGGCGCCGGCGTGACTTTCGAAGATCGCTTGGTTGGCGAGCTTGTTGGTGTTGCGGGATATGGAAATGGAGTTGAAGCATTTGGAGGATGAGTATAAGCCGCAAGATAGACGCGGTCTACCAACGGTTAGAGTATGATCGATCGGGCGTTTAGGAATACTGACTTTGAATGTATTCGATCACTTGGCCATAGCTCGTGCTCGCTGGAGACACAGGTGCTCTTGCCGCAAGAGGCGGCATAATGCCACAGTAGACTCGCGATCGTTGGCAAGTAAGGTTTTCCGGCAAGAGCAGTGAAAATGGATGTATCGATAGCAAGAGCGCTCAAGTTGTCGCATGCACTCCGAAGAAAAGGCTCCAGTCACAGCGTGGGCAGTGCTGGAAAATGAACAAGCTGCAGAGTCGCTCGGCGAATCTGGGACTGAAGAAACACGGTTACCTATACCACAGGGTCGTCTGAAGAATAAAATACTGTTACTTTACATCATCTGACTGTGGTCACAACAAGCATAGATCGCCAAGCCGCTAGGGTTGCGGTGGCAACCAGAGTACGCTAATGCTCTTCCGACAACACCCTAGTTGGGCCGCTTCGGATGGGAAGGGAGGCTACTTGACACCTTCTCTCTTGAAATGATACACCAACGTTACAACATGGTCATCTGCAATTGTCACTGGACCAAGATTCTCTGGTAGAACTTGGTATCCTGGTTTTGCTCTCTAATTGCAAGACAGAGCTTGCGGACAGCTCCTCTGAGGAACGGAATTCTTGGCACCATCTACGATAGTGATGACGGGCTTGACCATAGATCCAGACTTTCCCTGCTCGCTGTACGTACAATATCTCAATAAGCAAGCATCTCCCTGAATAAGGTTCAGAACAATCGCTGTTCCTCTCCCAACATATCGTCTTGCTTCGTCAGCCCTCCGTGCAATCCAAGTTGACGCCGAGCTTTCTCCCCTCGTGCGTCGATCGTTCTTATTGAAAAAGATGGGAGCTGCTGCCCAGGGTCCGGACGCCGATGGTATTTCCGGTACCGTACTATGCATTGAATATAAGGCTACGACGAACCGTATGCTCCGTGTAGCCGTGAATGGCTTTATGGAAACCTTGGAACTGATACTCGGAGTCATGGAGGATTTGGATGTCGACGTCATGGGGATTTGACTCACGGACCACGTACTCACCAATACTTCAATCATTGTTGCACATAAGCGCAAGCTAAGCAACACGACAGGGCTTGACTACATCATCAGTGCGACCGCAATTGGAAGCTACTAGCCAAACGTGAAGCTGGACATCTAACGTGATTTGCATATAGTCTTTTCAACGGATCAACATCGACCGGTCCACGAAGAAGCCAGTGACAACAGAGAACGGTGACTTAGCATTGTACTGGCAGACAAGGACATCGACACTCAGGATATCTGTATCGATGCCTTATTTGGCGGCTTCTTTATGTTGGCTGTCTTGGGGGAACCTTCACAGTTTTGAAGTTCAAAAAGTTGCACATGCTAGTGCCGTACTAAGTACGACACATCGCTTGATTTACTTGATGTCCTTCTCGAAGTATGCAGTCGTGCCCCACTGTAGCACTGCAAGCACTGGGAGCAAAGGTAGCGGACCGAGAAATGCTTCGAAAAGATTGGAGAAACGCCTCGGAGGCCCATCAAGGATACCATAGGCTCGACAGGTCTCTTCGTATTGGATGCCCAGCACAGGACTGTCTTTGATTCTGCTGTAGAAGCCTTCAAATGACCCCAACTTTGGCCGAGACGCTCATTCGATATCTGTCTCGGAACAACTATCCATATGGCGCCAAAGTGATATCTGAAGGAGTGTCCATCAGGCTCTGCAGCCCCACCCATTTCTATGACGCAGTAGAATCTAAGATCATACCATGCTCGATATATCGCTGATGGTCAAGGGAGCATTATTGCTTATTGAGAACCGAGTGTACGGGGGATCCAGCTTTGTCTGTACCACATGATCGACATGTTCTGTACCAAGCCGAGACCCACTGTCATGCTTCTCGAGTGTAGCGATCTTCAAAGCCATGCCCTGTTCTGAGACTATTCCGAAGTGGTTCCTCGCAAATATATAGTCAACGCCTTGCATGTCGGCCTGGCGTCCACCAGCATCGGGCATGGTGTCCATTGTGGAGGGCACAGTACCTAAAGCAATCGAGGGTGGGCTATGCACATACCACGTCCTTTTGTTTGATGGGTCTGCGGAAGGAGGCTCTCGAGGATGCGATGATTCGTAGATGTAGAATGCTACTATATCTCCAGGTCGAACCAATTCACCAATGCCCATCCGTTCCGCATGTTCTTCCATCGCGTTGTCATAGTCAAAGGCTTCTGGTGATGCAGACAAAACGTTGCTGTATTCCGAATCCGGGTCGAGTGCTAGGAGTCCTTTCTTGATGCCCCACCCTCCTCCCCCACTGAGCACCTTATGTAGTCGTGAACCAGATTCAATACTGCTTTGCAAATCCGTAGATTCGATGTGACGTTGATTGACGAGTTTCTCTTGGGGCGTCACCAAGGCCCAGACTTGTACCTGTTCAGTTGCAATTTCTCCAGTGTGCACACGTTGGGAAACACAGTCTTCCAATTCGGTTGACGCGGGAACGGAGTCGGTCGCATCATGGGCGTTTTTGCTCTGAAGCCTTCTAACAATATTGCCGAAGGAGGCGGCAACAACTCGCGGTTGAGTGATGGGCTTCAGTCTTGTCTCTAGCTTACATACTGCTCTCTCTGTTTCAGTCTGGATGAAACCCATCATGCGCAGCGTTTGGCGTGGTAGGCGACATGACTTCTCCAGAGCCAATCTTGGGATGAGCGATGATGTCTTTGTCACGACCCAACGTTGAGCATACAGAGTTGATGTCTGCCCATTCTGGAATAGTGTATTGGACATCGGTAATTGCAAAAGCCTGGCTGTCTGCAATGAAGACTTCCGAGAAGGCGCGGTCGTATCATGTCCGTCACGCTCAGCCTGAAATTGAAAGGCTATACAACAATTTTGAGTAACGTTGGTCGATGTCTGGTGCTGGGGCTGCGCTGGGGTGGACCACAATTGAGGCGTTGCCACTTCTGACTCCGACACCCACACGGACACACCTTCGAAACCTTTCGATCCTGCCAGCATTGACAGCCCCTCATGTCTGCTAATTTGATTATTCTTTGGGAACGTCACACCATCCACAACTCCCACCAGCATATCGACGCTCTGTCCTTGCACACATTTGACCGAATGAGAAATGAGGTGGGAACAGAAATTATTCCTGTCTTGGAGCAATTGTGCATGCGACTTGGATACCAACAAGACAACCAAAGGTGTTTTGTCAGCAGTTGTCCCCTTGACGGGCAGATCGAGAACACCAATGGCCGAGGTCTGAAAAGATCAGCCGTGCTATGTACAAAGGTGGCCCCCCTATAGTGACATTGACATACAATAGATGATGAGGATTCGCTCAGAATCGACCAGCAGCATGGCTCTGGTCCGTGATGAGCCCGGCCATGGCAAACAAAGGGCTTTGCAACGTTATCGTGATCGGCGCCATCCTGAATCTTTGGCTGACTGTGTCCCCGCGTCGCAAGGTTTCGTTTTGGAGCGCACTTCGTCCGTAGCTTGACGAGCTCGTACCCACATCTCCAGGTTCGCCATAGACGCCTTGGGAAAACCATCAAGGCTCGACTATGCACTCAAGCAGCACCAGGGGGAAGCCATGCAACCTCACAAGAACGCGGCACTATTGGGAACGCTCGGAACGGGATAGTCCTGCGAACGTGCAGTTTAGTGGCTTGGTCGAGTGGATGATCGGGAATATCAATGAGGCAAGGTTCGGATCAGCGATCTTGCCGCTTGCCGCTTACTCCTACAATTCAGTACTAAAAGCACTTCGGGCCAATGATGCACGGATCAGAGCTTCACCTATGCTGTTCCTGGCCTCAAGGATGTGCGCCCTATCCGCAGCCAATGGAGTAGTCCCCTCCACGCTAGTCAGGCTGTCAGCACTGGTCGAGAGGTGGTTACGCTACGAAGCACCTGATGGTTGCCGAGGATGCCCCACGAGGCCGACTTGATCAGAGTGAAGAAGCTCTGCTCCGTACAGGATCCAGTGAGGCGAGCGGCATAATGCAGCGGAAGGTGGGCGGAATCAGCAGTACGTAGTACGGTAGTAGGAATGAATATGAACGTTTATTGCTTTATGCTCCCTGAAACATGTGCGACGAGATACGAGGAAACGATGCAAGGATCCTTGCCCGCAATTGTCCAGCCATACAGGGCACTATCCTTCATACATCCGCAGCAGCAGGGAGCTAAAGTGAGTGTCGACAGCCACCATCGTGTTGATCACGATTGTGGGGGGGAAACCCCTCCCGTCACCGAGTCTGCGATGTAGTCACGATAGAGCTGCTGGTTCTGGTTGGTCTACCGGATGCGAAACGACATGCAACTCGGCCTGTGCAGCTGGATTGCTCCGAGAAGGCATGAGGCTCTTCCAGTGGAAGGCATCCGCCTCCAGTGATCTCGATTCTATTAATAACGTAATACCACCATGCGCATCTTGTTTGCAATTGACATTTGGCAGTTGGGGGAGATTATCTCACGCGGATCTTGATTCTTGATTCAGTACGGAGTACTTCAGAGCTGGTGACACTAGTCCCGAAAGGCTCTAGCGAAATTGGAGCACACGAATCTTGTGTTTCCCGTCGAACTCCTCCCTCTCCTAGCTCCTACTCCCCACCACATCCTAATCACCCTCCATTTTCCACCTGCCTGCCTCTCTGATTTGGCTCGATACTGGCAGATTCATCTTCTGCTCGGTGTCGTCGCCGTCCGCTCCTTTGACTGTGCTTTTCTCGTCTTCATTTCAGCGTGCTCATCCGTTCTCTGTGAGTGTTGCGCTGCGAACTACTCTCCGCTCAATGCAATGCATTGATGCGACCTACAACCACGCTCTCAAACTAATATCGATGCTTGACTAGGTAGTACCTTGAAGCATTTGAGCAATTTCTAATCGGCTCCGTCATACCCATCCACAACGTCCAGCAGATCCCCCATACTGCCAGCTCCACACTCTTTGGTGATCTTCATCTACTCCTTCTGCGAGGGCTTGCAGTCACCCTCCACACTTACATCGGCCATGTCCTAGGTCTTGGCATCCGTTAATAGACATGGCAGAGATATTCCTTCCTTGCCAACCTTTTATGCCTCCGGCAGTGGAACAAGCATCTACCTTCAGCGTGACACCCTCGGCGTCAAATGCGGCCCCCGAATCGAACCCACGTTTCGTGTTTCCGATGCAGTCGGAGGTCAGTGAAACAAACACATCGCTTCAGGGAAGTCATTTCACGCCTACGAGCGGGACAAGACGTTCGGCGGACCGCTCCAGGCCCCAAAGACTTTCCTTCAACGTTCTACCAGCCTTCGATTTCAACCCTTCGGGCTCGAGTAATACTACAAGAGGTAGCCCTGGTCGATCACCCTCGACGAACGTAGCGCCATATTTGGATCGATCCAAGTCCGGACACCGACGGAATGGTAGTGAATTCATTGGTGGTGACGGCAAAGATGGTGGAGGGACGACAATAAGTACAAGTCCCACAAAAGGTGACGGGGTACGGCCTCCGCCGGCGGCAAGTCACAGCGGACCTTCGTCTGGTAGACGGGGCCACGCTCACCGACGTTCTGGAGCTGTTTCCAGTCACGATCTTTCCGATATCTTGAAGCCTTCACTTGAACCCCGAGGCAGCAGTCTACCAGCAACGCCGTCGGATCCCAAAGAAGAGTCCACGTTCTCTCCAATCCTAGCTAGGTCGACGTCCCAGCCTGAAGTCGGCTCGAGCGTCAACGCTCCGCCGTCGAACATTAGCTCGGTCAAGAACCGGGCTGTAGGCGCTCAGTCCCGTACTCGTGTAGGCTTCTCTGATACCGTTGAATTCATACCTCGGCCACTTTCAACCATATCTTCGGACACATCAAGTAGCTTGTCAACTATTCGAGCGAGCCATTCTGTTACTGGAAGCATTACCTCGATCGCTGATACCGGTACCTCGTCTTCCCCCCTTAGTCGGTGGAGGAGATCGTCAACGGAATCAGCAGGAGAGCAGGAAGACATACGATCTACGTCAAGGACAGCCGAACCTTCCGCTTTGAACGTCCAACAAAGCGTAGTCGACCTTGAAGACGATATGGATGCTCGGCGCTCCCCGCCAGTATCAGAGCCGACCGATGAGGCCATACGCCCCGCTGAACCTTCTGTCCCGCAGAACCATGCCGATCATCTAACCTTTCTGCACAATACTGCATCTGATAATTCCACGGAGCGAGGAAGCGGTGGTCTCGATCAGCTACCACCCACCGCTTTTGACTCGTTATTTGTAAGCAGAAAGGCAACCTCGCCTGGATTGAGCAGACCTCGTTCGTCACCTGAGCCAAAAGTTTGGAAGAAGCAGAGAAAGGTCACATCCTGGGCCGGGTCCATACTGCCACGCAAGACCAGACCCCAAAGTCCTACGGAAAATGATTTCGACCGCGTACGTCCAGCATCACCTTTGCGCGTTTTCGCTCCATCAGGTGATCTATCATTCGAAGATATCAGCTTTGATGATGATACAACCTGTGTTATTCGGGATCCATCACATGTTCCCACTACAGCTAGAGAATCACTTGACCCAATCCATCTCCAATTCGGAGACGCAGGTTCGAGCGACGAAGAGGCCCCCACTGTCATGTTCGACCTTGACGCTGCCTTGGTATCCGACTCGGATGATTCAGTGGAAAGAGGCTTTCTCGCCGCCAGGCGTCACATGCACAGTAGTGGAGCTACCGGAGGATTCTCCGGACCAGGGTTGCACTACCACCGCCGTGCTGAGAGTGCTCCCGAAATGGTCCCTATCGATTATCACACATTTGGATTTCCACGCTTCAATAGCAATCCAAGAATGGCTGATGTTTTTGAGGAAGAGGAGGAAGATGAAGAAAGCGAATTTGGGATGGGACATCAGAATGGCAAGGCAGTAACTGCCCGATGCGGAAACCAGAATACAGCGGAGGGAGACACCAGCATAGGGCTTGGAGTAACAGTTGTCGATGCTGATAGCATGAAAGAGGAGGTCCCATATGCCAGAAGACTCCGCCGCGTAGCAGACTCTACTCCTGTAGAAGATGGATCCGGAACAGAGGGCCAAAACAAACCCGAGCTCATTGTGACTTCCAAAATTTCCGAAACGTCTCCGAGAGCACAGGACCTGGTCGAAGTAGTAGAGGCGGACGAGGAACCACGTGTATCCTTAGTGATGAAGTCATCCGAGGACTCGTCACTACCGCCGGCCCTATCTAATAATCCATTGTTTGCTGGACCAGCGTCCACCCCTCTGAATGACATTGCTTTGCCCAGGTTCAGCCTACCGTATGCGACCCTAGAGACAGTGTCATCAGCCGTTTCATCCCCGGATTACAATCGGACTTCATTTGACGTACCACGTCTACACACCGCCCACTCTTCCATCAATGACCGGGCCACACTCAGTTCGTGTCGAGCTGGAGATCATGGCCTTAGTCTCCGTGGATCTGTCGATGACGTCCCTTCTCTGATCAGCAGCGCTTCAACCATGATCAGTGCTCACCCACCTCGGATTTCGAGTAGCGCGTATACCAACTCCTCTGCAGAGCGGTCTTCGTCCCTGTCTGCTGCAGTCCCTGCTCGAACACGCCCGGCTACTGCCGCAAAGCGCTCGAGTTTGGCTAGCTTATCTCGGCTGGTGGGCAGCTCCTACGGGGAAAAGAGTAAGCTCAACATCGAAGAGCATGCTTCCCAGGAGCATGCCGACAAAGTCGAGAAGAGGAAGGGAAGTCGCATCAGCCGCCTGATGCGTTTTTGGAAGTTGAAAGAGAAAACTTCCTCTTGAACATCTTCAGCGGCGCTATAGCTCGATACCTTGCGTGGGACCTGCATGAGAAGCGGAGTTGACGTGTTCCGCTGGATTTACTCGGCCGTTGCTTGAATCGCGAGCATGCATACGCTCAGTCCATGTTCCCCAATCTATATTCGATCGATATTACGGGGGCCGTCTCCTTATCAGCTAGCGCTTCACATGCTACGGATGGGAAAGGTCCCAAACCTGGTCGGTTTTACTTCTAGATACCCTTGATCCTGACTCAGCTCTGAGTGGCGCTTGAGCATGTTGGTGGTTTGGGTTCGGCTCAGACCCCTACTGTATGCATGGCGATTTACATAGGTACCATGCGCGTATCTCTACTGACGAACCATCACACTGCAATGTGGACATGAATACGACCTCCTTCTCATGAACAGCTTCTGCATGTCTGCATTCCTCTATGCTATGTGCTTCTTCATCTTGGCGTCCGATACCTGAAGATGGAGAACCCAAACCCAAACGCAATAACGCGTGCGTGCGATGCAATTCACTCCTCGTCTCGGTCGTCAAAGCATACCACCAGCGGTGTTGAAGTCTAGCGCGCACGCCTATATTTGACCACCGTCTGACCGTAGATACCGCACTTCATCGGTACCCTTCTGGTCCATGTTCCGACTAATGTTGCGGACTGGGCTTTCGCAGACACTACTACCCACTTCACTAGCGCCAATTCCGCTGTCCTTGTCCATAATCCCAGCATTGATCGGGTCCGCTTCGATATCGTACGCTTCTTCGAGATCCCCTTCCGCCTCGTCGTCATCTTCCTCCTCCTCTTGAGCTTCCATGTTTTCGCCAACTTCGTCTAGCTTCCCTGCACGGCCAGCAGTACTCGTCCCCCTACCATTAAAGCCTTTCTGAATCGTGCCCCGATGGTTCCACCTCAACGCCCTTCGCACGCTTTCAAACCACTCACCGCCGGTACCCCCCTCACCCACCACAGTGGGGAAGGGATATCGCCCGGCCTCGACCTGAACACAGTCGCCTCGACGGAGCTCGACGCGACCTTTGCCATCAAAGCTGGCGTAGGCGGTGCTACGACTACTGCGCGGCACGCACACCTTGAGCATGAGCGTGTCACTGAGCACCATAGGGCGGAAACTGAGCGTATGGGGGCAGATGGGCGTAAGGAGAATACCCGGGATGGAAGGGTGCGTGAGCGGACCGCCGGCCGAGAGCGAATAAGCCGTGGAACCCGTCGGGGTTGAGAAGATGCATCCGTCGGCTTGGATGATGGTTAGGAGCTCGCTATCACCGTAGAGTTCAAGGTTCGAAACATAGGGGGATGGACCGCGGTCAATGACGAGCTCGTTAAGGACTTCGAACTGCTCGCCCTCGACAACTTCGCCTCTCTTTTGCTTGTTGTGGGTGGTGCGGAAGACGGTGCAGGTGAAGCGCATGCGCAGGTTGACGCGCATGCCACGGTCGCCCATGATGTTAGTGAGGTGCTTCTTGTAGGAATTGAATTCAAAGTTGGTCAGGAAGCCTAGGGACCCAAGAGAAAAGGATAAGATGGGTGGTACGACGCGCTGGAAGAGGTAAGACGTGTAGAGGACGGTACCGTCGCCGCCGAGGGTAAGGACAAGGTCGAATATCTCGGGGGTTGCCCAGCACACATCTGGCGTCCAATACTTCAGCATGCTCTCGAATCTTGGATTCGATGCCAGCAATGAAGCGGCGTCGAAGCGTTTCGATCTTCGAAGCTTAGCATCCACGTACACGGTTATCCCCAGATCCGAGCCGTATCGAGCAGTCTTCAGCAGCCATTCGGCCAGCTCCCTTGTCAAAATCACCAGACTATTATCTCTTGCTTTCGTGATAATCATCACGTTACGGACTTCACGTTTGATGGGCCGCCGTTGGAGCTGTTTTGATATTTCCCGTACGCTAGTAGCAGTCTCCAGTAGTCGAGTATGCGACATGCCGTCGTCTTCAGCGGCGATCTCTTCCATGACTCGGTCAATGTTGACCGCATCCTCGAAACGTTGGTGGAAGAAACAGGGTGACTGGAGAGAAGCGAACTTTGCCGCGGCAGGAGCTTTGGCGGCGAAGTTCATGTCGGACAGGGCAACCGAGAATCGGTGGGGCGATGGGACCTTGCCGTTGCGCATATCATTTTCAGCATCTACCTTCGTACTTAGTCGACTGGGAAGGGCTTCTGTTATCGAAACGGGCGAATGGTAGCTGATCGACGGACGGGATACGAGGGTTTTTGTGATCGGTTGCTTGGGAGTCGAGTCTGGATTGCTGGTACCCGTGCGATGGGCCAGGAGAGAACTATTCTTGCGTAGAGGAAAGGATGGTTTGGATGGCGATGAGAGTAGGAGGTTATCGGGAGAGTTGTCGATGCGAGTCGAAGCATTGGAGAGAGTCTGCTTGGCCTCATCGTCCCTACTCAATCCACTGTTGCTATTGGTATTCAACGGGTCCAAATTGACCGAGTAGTTCCGCAATAGCTCGCTGCCGATGCTGGAGCATGCTTGTCTATCTGCCATGGGCGGGCGGCAGTCGGTGGAAGGTCCACGATGCCGCATATGGTTGACTACATCGATGGCGGCATCTATTGATGTAATCGGCTGCATGGTCAGCTACGGGGAATGCGGTCGTGTCTCGGACACCGTTAGCCCCGTTTCAACGGTTGAATGTCGGCGTTGCCGGCTACTAGTAATAAGCTTGCGCTGCAGATCTCCCGAGTCCCGGGTAAGCACGATCCCCCTAAATTAGCACCTCCGTATTGAACAGAGTGCACGGGGTAGAGTAGAGTAGCAAAAGAGAGCGTAGGAAGCCGAAGAGATACTGCTGCATTATGTCCGATTACGAAGAAAGCGCACGGTCACCACGCGCTATGATGTGATGTTTGCGGTGTCGAGAACGACGGAAGTGAAAGCATTCTGACTGTGCGAAGAGGTTAGCTTCATTCATGCAGGTGCATCACAGACAAGGTCTCAATCATACATGCGAGGTGACAGCGTCAACAGTCATGAGCCGATACGAGGGCGAGACCGATCGTGATCATTGATGTGGTGTTGTTGGCATGCGGAGAGTGGGAACCATATGAGGCCGGCGGCAAGAAGCTTGAATGCTATGGACTAATTCAATCCACAGCTAAGTCTTATGCAAACGCGCTGTCACATCTTCGCTTCATGCCACAAGCAATCCGGTACTCCGTACGACAGGCCTCAGTAAGACATGGAACGTATGTGAAACAAAAGGCCCAAAACCCAACATCTCATGCGGTCAGCCACTACACGTTCCTCATCGCCACCCGGGTACCATTAGAGCAAATCTGAGCATCACAAAATTCTGCCTTAGATATGCCATCGACGGAGTTCGGAACTTTCGATGCAGCACCCATCAATCCGATCCGGGCGTCTTTGCTGCATCTGTCTTTAGACCAGCCTACCCGCACTTGGTTGTGATCTTTGCTTTCACCTGCGGTCGATTTGATCGGATATCGTCCGTATCTTATCCATTTATTCGACGATCCGCAAGAGCTGTAATTGCAGGTACGAACGCGAAGAAACTCCTTACATATTATGTGCATGGACACTGTGTCGAAATGTAGCCGGCATGTACCTGCGGAGAGGGATGCAAAATCTGGCGCTTTGTTGAAGATTGTCGGCTTCTTCAACCTAAGCTCTTCTTCCATCGCTGCCTTTTCAAGACCTCGTTCTGGACCGCGACTCTAAGACTCCCCTCCAAATCCAGTGTTAGTCTTGAGTCCATGTTAACATCGTCATCTGCGGCGCCGGGGTCCATGCACTCAAATCGACATCGAGATCTCGCCATCTCAATTGCATTTTCCCAGGTATCGACGGAGAATTTGCCTTCGCTCTCAGCCAGGATTAGGTCTCCCGATGATGAAAACGCTAGCACATGGAAGGAAGCTGCGGACTCCGTTGCTCCTAAGGGAGGGTTGTGGGTTAGGTTCCCTCGACGATCCACAGCAATGGACATTGAGGTCAAGACGATTGTCAGAGGTATTGAAGAAGAGAGAAGGGCGAGCATGGAGGCCTGTAACAAAGCCGGGACCACGGCTATCATCTATTTGCATCGATGAGTGAAGATAGTCAGAGGAACGAGAACTCCACGACGTACAGAAGCGGATTGATGAATGAGCGAGGATGTATCATCGTCCTCTTGCGTTGCCACGATCTGGAGTATAATTTGGATCAAAGTCCGTGGATGGGCTGCGACCAGTATCACGTGGCGCAGTACTTTCTGGATGAGGGACTCGAGATGCCGCTCTCTTACACCTAGAGGGTTATCAGGTTAAACAGCGACATCGTGGTTCAAGGATAGAATACCTCCAATACCTGCGGCAAGTCTCACCATGACGTCTACCACGGCTTCTCCAGGCAACTCATCCTTTTTTTGAACTTCTATCGGGCCATTGACAGCGGCAATGATCATGTAGCCATTGTGCGAGTACGTGGCGGAGCCATCTACACGCTCCAACGTCGATAACGAAGCAACTGCCAATGTCTCACCCATCATGGACTACTGGCCAACGCCGAATTAGTGATCTGAATTAATTTCCGATACTCTATGTGGAACGAACAGTGCAAGTCTTCATTGGGGACATCTAATTGCCCTAATTTAGCCCTGACCAACCTCGGTCTTCTCATACAATCTTCAACCCCCAATACGACAAATTTGAAGGGCTCGAAGAAGGCCTAACTAAGCAACGCTTGTTCGTTGCCCAGGCTTACCCAGGCCAATATGGCATCGAAGCTGCGTTCGCCGGCGCCACCTTCGATTAAGCGACTTCTCCACGAGCTGCGATCGCAGACACAGGATCCCGCCCCGTTCCTCGTCTCGATGGGACCAGTCTCTGACGACCATCTTTTGGCTTGGGAAGCCATCATGAAAGGTGTCCCAAGCACAGCATACGAAGGTATCTCTGCTGTCTAGATTGAAGAGAGTACATTCGACATGCTACTCTTTTACAATCTACTAGAAAGTGGAGCTGAAGCGACGTGTGTAGCCGGGTTGTGGAAACTCTCAATTCAGCTTCCAGATTCCTATCCTCTTGCTCCACCAAACATCCATTTCGACACGCCGATATGCCATCCAAATGTTCATTTCGAGGTATTGCATGTTTCCAGCGGCGTCTGCTTGCAGGCTGTTAATCTTGTTCCAGACGGGTGAGGTATGCCTAGATCTTTTGAAAAGCTCCTGGACCCCGGCATACACCATTTCGAGTACTCTTGGTGCCATCCACCAATTGCTGGCATATCCCGCGCCGGATAGTCCTTTGAACATAGACATAGCAGCGCTACAAAGGAGTGGCGATATAGTGGGCGCAGAGGCGCTGATCAGATTCTACTGTGGGGAGGAGAGGTGGGGAGGGAAAAAAGAACTCTAGGTCTTCGATTTGGCACTTGTTCATGGTTGATATTGCATAGCGTGGGATGACCAGGGATTTGGGGGCCATGGAGCGAGTTCCGAGCTGTCAGGCGTGGACGAGCTGGTTACGCTGAATATATTGCACAGATACTCTCAATCGAACGGTATCCTTCTGAGTTCTTCGCCTTTGGTATGCTTCCGCACCTCTTGCGCCGCTGCGACAGTGCTAGGTATCTTGATCCCACAGCAATCGCCCCATGCGTTGTCACGGTGTACATGCTTCGTTTCGCCACCAACGATAGCAAGCTCCCCACTTTCCTCTTCCTCCTTTTCCGGTGCCAAGCCTGCGTCGACTTCCAAGCTCATGCCTTCGACGGCGGGTACTAGACTCCCAAAGAGAAAATGCTGCATCACTGGCAACTTTCCGAGAACCTCTTTCATGAACATCTTGCGCATTCCCTGTTCTACCTTCCCCCAATTTTTGGCCCCGGAGATGTCATCCAGCATTGGCTGAGTCCACTTGAGTCCCTTCACGCTCTTCGTCAATGTAGTCCACCGAATCATATCTAAGTAGAGATACTCGTCCCCCTCCTCTTCGAGAACGAGCTCATTGTGGATACTCAGTGGACGTATGTAGGGGTGGTGCAGAAGCTGCGATGCACCAATCAGGAAAGGTAGAAAATGATAGTCGTCAAGGCCCCACACGCCGTGTGATCCGGCTGGCTCAAGGTAGTATGTGCTTTGTAGCTTCCGCATCAGTTGTACGTAGCGTGGGAAGACGATAAGGGTAACAGCGGAGAAATCGCTGTCGCCGAGTAGAGAAGACCTGTTCAGACACAGTAGCCATGTTACAAAATTCAACTCGTGCCCGGACCCATAGTCTATTCGGGCCCGATTGCCAAACGACAGTGATAGATATGTAGACACCTCTGATACCAGAGCCGAGCCGGCAAGACCCAAAGAGTTATGCCATGAGCTATTCTGGGAAGAAAGAGCATCGAGGAAAAGGCGGAACGAAGCGTTACCGAACCTAGAACTACCTTGGTCGGCTGGCGGGCAGGAGACTATGATCTCTTCAATCGAGAGGAGAATCGAAAGGATAGTACCAACAATGGGCGAAGCGTCGTCAAGTGGCACCGAAGAGATCTTCTTATCAGCGGCGGAATCTGCCAGCGAGAAGACGAAAGACAGAAGGAGAGAGTGGGTCGATGAATGTTCAAACAGCTCCAGGTCCTTAGCTGTCAAGATGCGTCGGCCGGGGTCTTGGAAGACAATCGATTTCGGATCCGGTGGTGCTGGCAACGGCGGTGCCTCTGGGGCTGCCAAAATGTTCTGCTGAGGGGCGGGCTTCTTTCGGGGTATCATACGTGGTAGCTTCTGTGATTGCGTACATGACGCTGTTACACCAGACATCGTGAGCTGATCTCTGCATGCGGCCCAGTACGATTCGATTGGACTGTCAGGCAACCTCAGGTCAATCATGAAATCATGTAGTGGGCCTCGATTGGCAAGTGTCAACACCACTGGTAGGTACAGTGATCAAAATACCTCATAACGCATATGCGGTGTACGAGCTACTAGTATTATTCAGCATAGCTAGCTGCGAAGGAACGTGGTAGTGTAGTGCTGCAAAGCCGCTTGGATCGAAGGCGTGAATAACCATGGAGAGAGGACACCTCGCATATGATCCAGCTGTCCAATGTACCTCATTATCATATGGGGTCCCATCCCCCGCTTCGAATATTCCGAGCCGCAACCAGGTCCTCAGGGTAGCTTCCCCTGAACATTTTCCGCATCTGCGCCTTATGACACCTATTCCCGCCATGCCCACAGGAAATATATACCTGGATATGCAGCTAGAGATCAAGAACTAAGTACTTCATACACGCAGAAACAGCATCACTCATTGTAATGATAGACCTGATGGCATGCCTCAGTAGCTGTCAAGTTTCAAGACCACAGTGTAGGACTTACAAAATAGTTTGGTAAACCCCAACAACCCCAGCCCAACCGCCTTGCCATTTTCGCGAACCCTTCCGTTTCCATGAGATGGTAAAAGGGGAAGGGCGGAAACATGGCCCCATCTCGATGAACCTCAGCCTTCACCAGAAGTGCTGTTCCTCCGACTCCATCTAAAGGTATAATAGCTCTTTGGTCACGGTTCTCGCCCTTGTCCCCCACCATGGCCATCAAGGTCCTGTATGTTGGGATGTCCGCGTACCCCTCGAGTAATATCTCCTCGGGACCCATGCTGGCCGCCAGCTTTGCAGCTGCATCGCTATCTTGCCATGAATTGTAGTCGTATGGCCGGATATCGGATTCGCCTCTCTCGTTCTTGAATCGCTGGAAGCAATTAGGTACTAGGACCGGCTTGTCGTGTGATGCTAAGTCCTGAATCAAGGTCGGTGGACTTTCTATGATGTCAGAATCTAACCAGAGAATCCAAGAGGTCGATGGGCCAATCGTGGTAAACAGAAGCGAGTTTCGGGCGCGTGACATGGCCGCACGCCGCACGCGCTGGTTCTCTTTCTTATGCCGCTCGGCTTCATCTTGTGATGGAATGGGAGGATCAAAGTCCTGGCGGAGGATGGTAATGCTAGCGAACCGCTTCTCTTCTGGCCCTGACTGGGTGTTTGCGATAGCGGCTTGAAGAGCAGCTGTAGCCGCGTTACCTTCTCGAGTCTTGGGTATTATGAAACCGACAGCGATAAGCGAATGGGGATATGAGAGGGTAAGGAGATTGTCCCAATAGCCTTGGTAGAAGCGCGCAAGAGGGGTCAATATGAGGACCGTCTCTTGGTTGCCAATTGGGTCGATGGTCGTCGTGAGATTGTTCATGTGGTAATGTACCACAGGTGGAGGTGTCCTGCCACCGCTGGAAGGAGTGATCGGCTTCCTGAACGGGGCTGTTGGAGGGGAAAGAGGGTGCGAGGCGGCATTGTTGAACTTTCGTCTTGCGGTCGAAATGGCCGCGGCGTTCGAGGAGGGCGAGAGCAGGAAGATGAGGAAGCCGAAGGAGAGAACAGCTGCGAGGACAATGGTAATAGGGCTCGTCCGCCGCAGAGACCGGGGCAACGCCATGCTTGTAGGCACGACAAGCTGCTGGCCAACCGGTGTCCTCTGAGGCGACCCGGATGGGGGAATCGAAAGCTGAAGGCCAAATCTCATAAGATCATGGCGACCCTGGCCCGATGGTACACCCGCGGAAGGCCGCGATGGTAGCTGGCTGTATCGACTACAGTATATGCTGAATGCTGGTGACAAAGTTGCTGAACTGGACTGCTCGCTTCTAGAAAACCTGGCTCGCCCTGAGACTTGGCGCCTCCTGGGTTGATACGAAGAAACCTAGATGCAGTTAGTGGCAGTGACTGGCGCCGGGAGGGAGCCGCGGCGACCTTCCGGGTCATCAATCAATAAGCTCTACCTCATCATCTCATGATGAAAAACTACTTGATGCACTTGGGCCTCTAACCTATCTTTGAGATGTTGAAGTCCGCTATGTTTACCGCTAACTGGACTCAAGCGCTAACATACCTTTTCGGCGTCTGTTTATTTTCCATCTCTTTCCTTGTCTTTCTCAATTCCTCAGTCTCGTTCGTGGTCACCGACCTGATCAAACAGCATAGAGGGGTGGGCAATGTCGTTGGTACACTGGGATTTGCGGACGAGCTAGTTGCGCTGGTGGCTTGCCCGTTGTGGGGAGTGGCATCGGATCGAATTGGGGTCCGAACTGTGAGTAACCTCGCTGTTCAACATCTCCTATTGTCAGGCTGGCCACCAGAGTCTGTAAATCCCATGCATCTCTCAAGGACTCCCTTGAGATTTGATGTAGGTCTCCAGTGGTAGCCTTTGGCCCATCTACAATGTTCCCGTGGGGGTGGTGGCAATGATGTTTCCATGCTTTGCACAACGGCAAGTCTAGACTTCCACTCATGATCTGCGCAGGTCTGTGTGCTAGGCTATGCTATTGTCGGTATCGCACTGTGTGTATTTGTTCAAGCACGCAACGTATACCCGCAGCTGCTGTTGGCACGAATGTTCTTCAGTATTGGAGGAGCGGCAACTTCGACGATGGTGACAGCTGTGCTTCCCTCGATGATTACTTCTAGGAGAGAAGCAGACTCCAGAATCGGCATTACAGAACCTCCGAACAACGGTCACGCTGTCTCTCCATCAATATCGTCCGAGCTTACGATTACCCAGCAAAGGCACCAACACAGCATCTCCAGTACCTCAGTAAGTCCAGAGAACACTCAGCACAATGCATCACCTATGCGTCTTGCTGGCTTCGTCGGACTATTCACTGGCTGCGGCGCTCTGGTGGCGCTGCTCCTGTTCTTTCCCTTGCCTGCCTTCTTCAGAAGCCATGGTGCAGATTCTGGGCCAGCCGTAGCCTACAGCTTCTATCTTGTGGGAGCAGTAGCCATGATGGTTTCGATATTTTGCCTTTTTGGTCTTCGGGGCATTAAGGACGAGAGAATCACCAAGTGGGAAACCGGCCCAAAAAGCGGCATATCACGCAAGTCTCTTCTAAGTTCGTTGAGGCTGTTGCTCGATGCGATTGTGTTAGGCTTTACAAGTTCAAGCTTGGCTTTGGCATACCTTGGCGGGTTCGTAGCACGCGCATCCTCCGTTGGAATCTCCTTGTTCATCCCCCTTTACGTCAATGCGTATTTTCTATCCTCGGGTCTCTGTAGAGAGTCAGCAGATACGCCTGAAGCCGTAAAGGAGCAGTGTAGAAGAGCATACATACTTGCAGCAGAACTCACTGGAATCTCGCAGCTCGTTGCGCTTCTCTTGGCTCCGGTTTTCGGATATCTTGCGGAGAAATTCCCCAAATTCAATTCTTCTCTGCTTGTTGCAGCGTTAGCTGGGACTCTGGGATATTCCGGGCTGGCTACATTGAAAAGCCCCGAAACCCATGGGGATGGGAGTTCAATTGTCTTCGCCATTATGTGCGTGCTTGGAATTAGCCAGATTGGGGCAATCGTGTGCAGCTTAGGTCTTCTGGGACGCTGTATTCTCGAGGGTCAAGGCGCACATCCGCCAAGTCCAGCAGATGCCAGTGCCGAAAACGCGACGGAGACAAGCGGCCTTCTTGAAGGTGCACCAGCACTTAAGCAGAGACACGCATATCCAAAGGGTTCTATTGCAGGAGTCTACTCACTTGCAGGTGGCGCTGGAATCTTGTTGTTAACCAAGCTAGGTGGCTATTTGTTCGATACAATCTCACCATCGGCGCCCTTCGTGATGTTGTCCGCCTTCAATGGTATACTGCTTCTGTTTGGGCTTGGATGCGGATTGTCCGAGGCGCTTAGCAGCGGACGATAGGAGTTCAAAGCTGCATGATCGATGCGATACCACAAAGCTGCCACCACCGAGCCTTCGGTCTTCATCATCATCGACCTTCCCGATTATTATGGTCGTCGCCAGATTATAAGGCAGCCCAAAGCAACCCAGCATCGGTTGGCAGGCTATGAAAGTATGGGAATGAAAAGCGCACCTCCGTACGGACTCCTACAATTGCGTGGGCCCCTTTACACCTCAGGTATTTGATGTCTATAGCTTTCAGCGATCGATGGCGCTTCAGCGTCACTCAAGGGTCGATAACACATCGCTTCGTTTTCGGGGGGACGCTGGTGGCTTCAATGGAAAACAGACCTCTGTACAATCGTTCAGCATTGCTGTTCGATACCAATCAAATCCGTGGTGCAGATTTGGGCGGTCGGTGTGCGCTTGTAGAAGGGACAACGCAGGCTCCCGAAAGATGCGATATCTGCAACAGCTTCAACCGTTTCCGTGGCAGCCGACACGGTTGATTTACTTCCTGCAATGGTAGCAGATCCTCATATCACCGGACGATCAGTTCTAGCCGCGGCCAACCTAGATGCGTACTGACCCTGGGCACCCAGCGTATCTTCAAGATCTGCATTCCGCCGTCTAATCTAATGCGGTCTTGACCGCTCATTTGTCGCCACCTAATTGACCGAACATCCTCTCACCCAAACTTATCAGCTTCCTAAAATGACAACTCAAAATGCCCAGAAGATTGCCTTATAGGCTAGTGGAAAAATCTCGAAGCAGCCCGTCAAACTGAAGTTTGCCGCGTCAAGTAAAATTATCCGAACAAACATCGCTGGCCACCGTAACAACGTCAACAGGCCTGGATCCGACATCATGCAGGGAACCGGTGACTAATCCGGGTTTGCGCAAGTACTTGTTAACATTACACTACGCTTCGAACCGGGGTGAAATGCCAAAGACGGCCAAGTCTAGTATACGGCGCACACTCGAGCACGTGAATCGGATACTCCTTGGTGTATTGGTAAGATGCCCGTATCAATGGCATGCGCAATGGTCGGTCATTCCTCCAGAATGCTTGGAGAGCAACTCTATGCATGGCTTGTGGACCTCGGATACGGCCTGGTCGATGATCTCGGCAACCCGCAATGCCCAATTCGCCAGCTGGTGGAAACCCAAGCCGCTCATGTGTACATGTCTATAACCAGCGTCGGCTTTGAACTAGCAAAACTGTTTGCCAGGTCAGGCGACGTCTTCACCATTGGTCAAGAATCTGACATGCTCTACAGTTCAGGGCATTCGAGATGAATGTAGGAAGCAGCAATGCTCTGCCTGGGATTTTGCCAACGTATAAACAGACTCGACAGCAAGCACCTTGACAGGAGATAAGCGGAAGTCTCCGCTACCATGCAAGGTTTCGTCTTTACAGTCTCAAGAGCCGTCGTTGAAGAGGACATTAAGTGCAAGGGTTCGTTGACCGCGAAGCTGCAATCCTGCCGATAGTGTTGACGGGATCTGCATTCGAACTGCTACGAGATCACGCTTGACTTGACGGAGTTGCAGGCTTCACCGCTTGCCTATCTATGCTTTTGATTTTCTGTATTTGTGATTTTAGCATCCTTGTCTGGTACCTGTGGCTTCCCTAAGCTACTTGGCGATCACCACGGAGAGAGAACAGCGCGACCATAGCGCTAGCGCGCGATACCGTTCCATCCGCGGATCTGTAAAGGCATAGGCTCGAGTAAGGGACGGCGTCGAGCATCCGGTCTCTACGCAGTATCCATCCATGGTGCTAGATTTCGCCAACATCGGTGTGGCCGAGAGAGCCGATTCGAGGAACGACACTATTGAAAGCTGGATTGCTTCCAATCAACAGCCGCCAGACCCGCTCGACGAAGACATCCTCACTCTATCATCTATGTATGCACAGCAGGATACCGTGCGTAGTGCGATGTCTTCTCAATTCGTCAGTCTCGCAAGGGACGAAATCCACCTAGAGACTCCGACTCACAGCCACTTTGACGCTGGTCGTTGGGCAGTTCTCATGCCTTGTGGAGCACCTGAGTATCTGGGGATTGCACGACAGCGCCTAGGAACAACAATACCGGGCCAACCTCAGCGTCAACCTCCAGCCTTGCACGTTACCTCCAAAAGCACACCGTATGCTACCAACCCCACCAGAAGGAATGAGCAGACTTCTGTTGACGACCGACCTTCATGTAGATCGTGTAGAGCTCCAGCATCACTCTCATCCGTCCATGGAGCCAGTGAGCAGCTTCCAGCACCCCTGGTGTACGCCAACTCAGTATTCGAGGACGACTCATGCTTTGACGAAACGTTTGATGACGAGAACTCCAGCACCACGCCGACTTCAATATTCAGCTGCTGTTCTTCTAATAGCTTTTTCGAACCTCCAGACTCTTCTGACACAGACGGCTTTGCTTATACCTCTGGGCGGCCGTACGGTTGGTGGCCACCTGATCAGGTCGTTGACACGCTGGTTACTCAGCCAAGAAGTATACTGAAGTCAGCTCTCCACAATAGCCGTGCGAAGTCCCTTTTGACGGAGAGTGGTGTAGTGATCGAGTCCGACGCAACTGGGACACATGTGATTGGAGCGAGTCAGTTCGCGAAATTTCCAAGCTTGGACTGCAACTCTGGTGAGACTTGTGACTGTGTAAATGGACTTCTGCCATCAAACAACACCCGGGTCCCATCAATGGGAATCAACGAAGATGGATCGTGCTTTTCCGATGATTGGTGGGGAGTGGGAGTGGAAGTTCAAGGTAGTCCGCTAGGAGAATCAGAATACAATATGATCTCATATCCGCCCTCTCCATCTTTCGCGGACCGGAGACTTCAAACACAGAATGGGGTTCGTATCACATCTACACCCAATTCCTTATCAGCCAGAAAGCCTTTTGGTCGTCATAACCCGAACCCCCGACGAAACACTCTATCAGGCCACAGCAGCCGCAAAGACGAGGATTTGATTCGGCTGAGACAGGCTGGCATATCGTACAGGGACATCAAAGTCAAAGGGAAATTCACGGAAGCTGAGTCCACACTACGAGGAAGATTCAGGACGTTGACGAAGGACAAGGACCAACGGGTGAGGAAGCCACAATGGCGTATAGAAGATGTAAGACTACCAGCTTGCACTCCAAAAGGACGTGCTGACTCTGGCTAGTTGCGGCTTTTGCAGCAAGCCGTTACTAGAGCTAACCTCGGGGGGTTCGACGGCATATCTCCGCGTCCATCGATCAGCAGTTCAGGGAAGGAGGGAATGTCGAAGGCTTCGAAGATACCCTGGAAGCAAGTTTCTGAATACCTTGCTAATCACGGTGGGTCTTATCACTTTGGAAACGCGACATGCCGGAAGAAGTGGGATGAGATGAACGGAACGGTGTCCAAGGAAAGCGAACCGGAAGATTGCTAGCCCGTCGGTGACGGCACAGGACAGACCCAGCACGCACAAAGATCTTTCATACGTAGTGCGTACATCACTTGGCTTCATTTTTATCGCACTCGGCTGATAGCTGCACGCCGTAGTCTATTGGGATCAGACTAAGAGCGACAACCGTCACTGCTGCCGATCGCTGAGCTCGAGGAAATGGCAGAGCTAGTACCAAGTCGTAGGCGAAAAAATATGCCCGAATACCCTCTGCCACAACGCAATAGGAGTTCAGATGACAGCCTCTCTGAGACTTGCTTCCTTGTCCAAAGAGCTCCGAAACCCGATGTCCCGTTACACGGGGCGAAACCCAGCAACTCGGAGGGCGAGTAACACTCATTGAAATATCCGCGCCAATTGTTCCAATATATAGCCCACGCCGTTCGGCTTATTCGCTCGAGGAGCAAAAAGTGCCATGAATTGCACAACATAGCTTCTCACCACTAGAGTTGCTTTCCTTTGTAGGTACACCAAAATCTATCAAAATGTTTGTCAGCTATACCTCACTTTCTGTAGCCCCTCAGCGAAATACATTCCTCCTCGGTCTTGACCAGAAGCCTCCCAGCCAGCAATGTGCCATCAAAAGCGATTAAGCCACTGCCATTTCTTGAGCCAATTATGGAGGCTTCGCTCCTCGTCGGACATATAGCCATCCTTGAAGTAGTCATGGCTACGTTGTAGCTTAGAGTTGTCACGTTCGCAACCACTTCGGATTCCCCGGAGGCGAGCAGCATTTCCGGACAAGACGTACCAATAGCATCGACTGGAGTGTTATATACATTTTTGTGAGAGGTCAAGAGTTGCGAAGGCGATAGATTAGTGGGAATACGAAGTAAGAAATGAGTGAATGGAAGCGAGCGATGGGTGGACGGGTTCTTGGTTGCTAGAAGACGGTTGCAAATGAGCGTCCCTGTATTCTTCGGCGAACGCCGTTTACGAATCTCAGTGGGACGAATGGATCTACATGAATCTTGGGCTTGATCGCCATGCTCGTGCATCAAATCAATCAAGCGAGTCCAATCTTCTCCACTTCCTCATTGTGCATTTCTGCTATAGGTAGGGATTTGAAGATGCCTATGGCGTCAACTCGCGCCGCTGTGTTCTCCCGAATCGAAGAAGGCGAACATGGGCCCCCACTCTTTTGGGCAGGCATAAGTCATAGCCAGGTCATCCTCTTCTAGTTCATCCGTCTGTCTCTTATGTTAGTTGGTGGCCTATATGACATATTGTGGGATCACGGGGTAGCTTGGGCGGGCACACGTGGGACCAGGAGTTCCGATGAGGGGTTGTCGAAGGGATTGTCTTGCTCTGGCCTTTGGGGCGCTTGTCCACCCTTTGATTATTCAATGCCAGATTCTATGCCTATAGGCTTATGCGCAAGCGCAGGACGCTATCGGAGTTGAAATGAGAGGTACAGGTAAGGAGTTGTGTATTGAAGGGCACGTCCGCAAGCTGGGGCCAGGAGACGTATTGGTGTCCCATTGACGACAATGATCGTGGGAAAGGTAGACGAGAGGAGGACAGCGCCGAAAGCCTGGGCTAACAGGGACTTGGAACTAACCACGGATGATGGAGGTTCGGAAAGGCACAGAGATAGTGGAGCCGTTGCGGCTTGTACGGTATATGAAGAAAGCTCAGATAGAAGGATGCTTATGCCAATTGGAAGTCACGCACTTACAGGATTTCTCAATCGAAAGGCCTGGGCGGCTTATGTTTGAATGTTCGAGCAATGTTGGGTCAGAGCCTCAGGACGTTCCAACCGTTGAAGCGTCAAATCTACACTCGTATGAGATATCTGTCGAGAAAGCTCCACAGACTGGGGAGCTAGTTCGATCACAGCTGCTTGACGCCGGCGTGGCTCCACCGTCCACACACACGCATGAAGCTGGACAGTAGGGTGGGTGAATGGAAAGGTGAGCGATTGATAGGATGTCGTGCACTTGGAGCAGGAGAAAGACACGAGGCTCCACGGGCCGGGCCGTCATGATCGTAACCTCGGCAACTGAGATAGATGATAAACACGATTGATTCTGATGGACTCCTCCAACGCCTGCTTCCGTTGAACGTTGGTGGCTATGGCACCTCCGTCTCCACCCCGTATCCTGTCCCCAGCACTACTCAGCTTCCTACGTGGCCACCCTTCATTACCCCCCCAATCCTGGTATTTCATAGCGGGCGTGACCTTGTCCGTCATTAACAGGCCAGATGAGATCCCCATCATCTTCCAGCATGCGCTCGTGAAGGGCGGAGGAAGAGAGGGCACAAAGCCAGACCACGCCGAGCAATTAACGATCGCGCGGAAGATGCGTGAAGGACTCGTGAAGTCCGCGGCGATCGGAGGCCTTCCAAAGGTAGTTGAAGCCCTACGACTACATGTTTAAGGGATACTGAGGAGATCACGACAGACTAACTGTCTTCTCCATCAAGTCCATCAACGCCCTTTTCTCTCTGAAGACTGTGACGCCCAGCCAATTGCAGGATGAACCACTGCAGTACTCACCCACTGCAAGGCCTGTAGAAGTTTACGACATCCCCACCTCGACAATATTACACCGAGGCCAGACCTTTTTCAACCAGGTGAAGCTGAACATACCATGCTTCAAGAATATGGATAACTGACCAGGGATCAGGTGTACGGTAAAGTCTCCAGACGGGTCATGGCACAGATGGATCGTTCGGGGACAGAAGATCTGGGAATAACGGCACGGTTGATGTACGGCTACGTTTTGAGCAACACTAGCGTCTTGACGGCAGCGGAGACGAGCTTCGTCCTACTGGCGGGCTTGATACCACAAGATGTAGGTCTGCATTGGCCTTCGGTTCTGTCTCGAAGCTGACAGCCAAGGTCAACGCCCAACTAAAGGGACACCTTCATGGTGCAATCAACAACGGGGCGACTCTGCAGCAAGTGCAGGCTGTTCGGGAAGTGGTCATAAAGATATGTGAAGCTTCCGGCATGAAGAGACTGGAAGACGATGAATCGGGCGGATGGGGTTGGAGAGGACCAATTGCTAATCTGTGATAATGATTTCACAATTTCGCGGAGAAGGCGAGGTCCATCGTTACGCCCTTCCCAGTGGGCAAATTCATGTACAGAAATGGTACTCAGAGGGGATTTAAGCATTGTTCGTGAGGCATTACGGAGTACTCCAGACCTCAAGCACAGTGCAGTCTTGGATGGCGTTGACCGCGCGAATCATTAGCTATGCCAGTAAGGTTGGTCAATAATGAATTCTTAGGATTACGTACGGCAGGCGTACTTCAACTGCTCAGGTAGGGTTGGCCATCAGCCTGTTCATGTTGCGAGATGTCTTCAATGTCAATGTTGATAGATGAAACCACGCAAAAGCCGGTGGCACGATCAAGAACGTATGTCGGTCCGTAACACGGCCCTGCCGGTAGTAGCAAGATGAAGGGGAATACAATGGCGGAAAGTGGTTGCTGGCATGTAGCAGTGAAGTGTGAGGAACGCAGGCTGCTTGTACGAGTCCATTGTTGCAAACCGTACCTTACTCTTACATAGTTCGGCCACTCCGGCGCGTGAGGACATCGGATAGTTGCGATACGCTTGGGACACTGTGTCATAGCAGTCAGACGCGGCCTACGGTCGCAAGGTAGTTTTGTGGGTTGTCACTAGCGCCGTGGGCTCGGATGCTGCATGTGTGGGTCTATCTTTTAGGGCTAACATCTCTCAAGCCGGCAAGCGGTCACGAGGTGGGTATATACTAAGAGGAAAAAGTACTTCCAACTTCTAGAAGTACACTGACTCGTGCGGAATACTAGCAAGCCCACCGCTGGAAGCCTTGCTGACCTGAACACGGCATGCAGGCTGCATCACATGGCTTGCATTCTTCACATACCTAGTAACAATCGCTTGGAGACAGCCATGTTGGGTGCATCTTTCATACAAGATAGAAGTACCTCCTAAAGGCGGCGAATAGATGAATACGATGTAATCTTTTCATCCACGAGCGCCATTGGACGGTCGAGACACATATATTATCAACGCTAACCTAGACTCGGGGCAATGCTCGACCGCAATTGGATACTGAGTAGGGCTGAGCGATTGTCATAGCAGGGAAAGCTTGACAAGCCACTACTCTATGGCCGATGCACATCGGAGCTCGATATGGTCCATGCCGCACCGACGTTGTTTGAGGAATGATGGGGGCAAGGGTGAATGGTTCATCGAAAGTGGAGTAATGCAAGCTCGACGAAGGCCATGCAGCGATGAAACGGGGAAACAAGGAAACGAACAAGGGGCAAGGCACAGACCATTGACGTGCCACATCCCCTATCGTGATACCCTCCCATCAGTATCAGCCCTAAGGACGCTTTGATCCAACCGGAAATCTCAGTCCCGACACACGGGTTAAGATCTCGAACCAACAGGGGCCGCACGGGAAACAGGCATGGATTGCACGTGGTCAGCGAGGTGATGGTGGGATGGTCGGTTGGCAAGGTTCAGGTTCAGGCATGCACATGCCCCTGAGTGTCAATGATTGGTTAATCATGACAGCCCTGCCAGCAGCATCATCTCCTCAGCGTTACGTGTCCATCATCACCACCGTTCAACGTTCGGATGAGTCCAATCTCTGCCGAATACCGAAATTTGACGGCGGGGTTTTGCAGAATTTGGTATATCAGTGGGGCGACTGAACTGCTCTTGGCTTCGTTGACACCTCACCTGAAACCAACATGGCATAGACCGAATCACTGGTTTCGAAACCATCTGATGCGTGGTACATGAGATGCTGAAGGAGAGACGTCGGCGGCGAACATCTTGAGAAAAAAAGAGGCAATTACTCCACGTCACCATAAGGACTTTTAGGCGTTACTAAAATGAGCATAGAGAGTGCTGACTCTTTGAATCCGCGATCAACGGATCATTTAGGGCCTTCAAGCGCGTTCGGGGTAAGCGAAGAGTCAGCCTTACCCTACAACTAGAGCAGAAAGCGACATGCTGTTCCGCGAATGAGAGACTGCCACTGGCACCGCCCTAAGCTATTCGCTTGATCCCCTGTCGCCAGGGCCCAGGAAGGATCGGGCCCGTGAGAATGGTTCGGCTCGAGGAGACCTTTTCGGCGTTGTTCCCCCCGTGATGCCGGCACAACCACAGAATGACGGCTCGTCTTGAACCACATGGCTACCGAAACAACTCGCCATGCACAAGTGATGGACATGAAACAAAGTCTGCACAAAAGATCATCAGGTCCCGCGCTTGATCGAATGTCGATCTTGGCCTTTCTCGTACCTCTGTGCGAGGTGTACATGACGTGCGGATTATTAACTCCGTGTCCTCCCCCCAAGAATTGCGATCAGTCTGCCTCGACGGTTCATCATCGAGTGGGGTGGCTGCGATCCACGGACGCAGGCCTACACTTGACAAGCGAACATGAGTGAGAGTTGCTAATGCTTCAACGAGACGTGAGTCCCGAAATAGTGCGAGACTTATGCAGCATTCTCCCCTGCAAGTTGACTCAGCCCTGCTGCAGCTCGCGTCCAGTGGTACCTCGTGGTCGTGGACGCGGTAAGACGTTAGGGTGCAGAAGGAGAGCGTTCTAAGCCGGGAAAGGAGATGAGCACGCGGGTGTGCATAAGCCGCTAAGCCTGGGAAGCCGCATCGATGTCTTTTTCGGGTAAACGTCCTTGGCTCTTAGCGGCTTGGGTGCCCCGGTTGAGAATTGAGATGGACCTTTGGACTTCGCCCAGCGAAATAGACTTTCCCTTCGCGAGGCTGCCTCGTCCCTCACCGCTTACCACCCTTCATCACTACCATACCATAACACAGAACGATGATTCGTAATCTTGACCTGGACTCGGTGAGTTGAAATGTGCCTCTGCAAAGGTGACGTAGCATCATTGTTCATCCATCGGTACTCTCGTTGTTTTGCTCACGTCTCACGACCTCTGATGTTCAACGCGAATGTCAACCGAGGCCAGCAATGCGATTTGTCGCGCATTCAAGACGCAATTAGCATTTACAGTAGGGATGAAAGCAGCCCAAGCAGCAAAAGCCAAGAGGATACATACCAAGAGCCAAGGGCAAGTGCACTGTGCAAACTCCAGGCACCGCGACATTATCATTGTTACGAAGTCGAAGGTATTATTATCACCGCTCTGGCTAGCATCGCTTCCAAGACTAGCGGCGGGCGTGTTGCCATTTCGGTGCCCCTGCCCCCTGGTCGACGAGGTGCATGAGGTAGGGCTGTCCTGCAGACCCCTAACTAGTGTCCCCTGGCTGCTTTCTCGACGTCAACTTCGTTCCTGCTGCGCATGCTGCAAGATCATGTCAGAACCCTCTTTCGCGTCATGCTGCTTCATCAAATCCCACTTAACCCTCCGGCCGCCCCCAATCTTGACCTTTGTTGCTGCCAGACCCAGACCTTTCCACTTTCCAATCTGCCTCCACGACTATCCTTTCCCCATCCTACTACCCCCCTTCCCACTGCCTGCAGAGCTGATCCCCGGAGTGCCACGAGGTGTTTCAAGTTACGGATCGACATTGTCTCCATCCTCTTCGTCTGACTCAACCCGCTCAGGCTCAGTTTAGATGCTTTAAACGTGCAGTAATAAGACCGATTGTCTCGCAGCCGTCACTCTTTTCCTACCTCTTCCCTCTTCGTAACGTCCTGCTGGCCCCCAAGCTGCATCGAGAGGTAAGCATTGTCTTCGCAGTCGCCGCGAAGTCCTTTCGCTATCCGTCTACATTGACAGGTCTTCTAGCTATTGATCTTCTGACTGACTGAGATGTAGTCCGTGACCCGGCTACTCTGCCTCAGCCTTAGCGCCTGATCCAATCTTTCGGGGCATGGCTCTCGTGCACGACAGCATCTGCGATTTTCTCCTCTTCCCCCGGGATCCCACATACCTCGAGATGGCGCACGAGGACGAATTCGATCCCATGCACTTCGGTGCCAGCACGCATGCCGACTTCCAGCACCAATATTCAGGGAGCTCTGCCTACGATTCGTATCCGCCGATGTACTCGGCGGCTCCTCAAATATACTACAACGCGCCCAGATACCATCTAGACGTGGGGAAAGGTCATGCCACACCAGAGCAGCATTACACTCCTGCGGGCTCTCCTTCGCCATCAACATCCCAGGCTTTCGATCACCCGCCATCCACGCTAACCTCAGCCTCAGGGGCATCGGTGCAGAGCACAGCCTCCTCAGCTGTGGGGTCGCCTTACTCTCATACCACAAATACCCTCCCAGGCCACGAACAATGGACCGAGTCACGGCAAGGGCTCGGACTTGCGCCCGGGATCATTCATAATGATGTCTTCGGGCAAGATCCTATGTTTCCCGTTGCTGGAATGGACAGCGATCTAATGTTTGACGACACCAAGTTTCCAACTACCTGCGTTGGTGAGTCTAGGAGAGTTTCTTCATCATTGTTTCCTACGGGTCAACCATCTCCTTCAGTCTCTCCTTGTCCAGCGTTTCAATCTTTCATACCCGCGTCTTCTACTCCGTCTCCCATGGTATCGGATCCGCCTTCAAGCAGAAGAAACGTGACCATCGACACCATCCTCGAAGAGGTGAACAACGAGATCGAGTCCCCAAGGCAGACAGCGTCTCCGACTTCTGCTTCATTAGCAAAGCCGCCGCGTGAAGCCTTCCAGGCCGTCAATGCGTCTATCTCTCCGCCAGTCCCATCGAACTCCTTCAGATCGCCTATGACGCCGGCCTCTGCTATGTCTCCATATCTCCAGGGTGCATCCTTTCCTTCTAGTACATATCAACGGCTCCCTGAAAGCCGCTCTGGCGCTGTTGGCCCTGAGCCCAGGATGCGCAGAACCTCGACATCCCCTACCGACCGCTTTACCCCTTACGCTCGACCAATACCGCCACCAGCTACGCAAGACCAATTTCCTACTATTCAATCTCAGACATCTTTCTTTTCACAGAGCAGTGGTAGATTTATTCCTCCGCTTGAGTCATCTTGTTGGTTTTCCTTACTCACCCTTGTCTTCTCGTCAAAAGATCCGAACTCTCTTAATGTTTTTGTCCTCATCCAAAGCTCATTCATACTCGTGGTCGTATTAGTGCTAACGGTGCCTCGCCCATAGATCCATCTCTCATTCAACCATTTCTTAACACGCCCATTACGCATAACACAATAACCACACCTTACCCAGGCACTATTCGTGCATCTCACTTACCGTCACAGACCATCCAACCACCTTCGCCAGCTCCGTCAGACACATCCAGCCAAGATTCACATCATCACCCAGGGCCTTCAAGATTGAGAAGTAGTACGGCATCCCCATACCTGTCCTACCAACCTTACCCGCCCAACATGGATGCGCGCCGCACGTCAATCGCATCGAGTCAGTCCAGGCACTCCCATGAGAGCTCACGCTCGGCTAGCCTTGGCTTTGATGACGACGGAAAAGAAAGGGGACGATGCCCCAACCCGGACTGTGGTCGACACTTCAAGGACCTCAAGGCGCATATGTTGACGCATCAGTCCGAAAGACCGGAGAAGTGCCCCATCGTAATCTGCGAATATCATCAGAAAGGTTTCGCGCGCAAATACGACAAGAACCGTCACACCTTGACTCACTACAAGGGAACGATGGTATGCGACTTCTGTCCGGGGTCCGGGTCCGCCGCGGAGAAAAGCTTCAATCGTGCGGATGTCTTCAAGCGACATCTTACTTCGGTACACGGTGTAGAGCAGACACCACCCAACAGCCGCAAGAAGAGCCCGTCCGCCAGCTCCAGCAAAAGGTCATCGAGTACCTCTCCCGCCGCAGCCGGCAAGTGCTCCACATGTTCTGCCATGTTCCACAATGCCCAGGAATTCTACGAGCATCTGGACGATTGTGTGCTTCGTGTAGTGCAGCAAGAAGAGCCCAGCGAAGCCATCAATGAGCAACGCTTGGCCGAAGTGGCCGACGACCCCGCCGTACAGGAAAGTCTTGACCGCCAAATCCCTGCGGCAGCCATCTTTGGAGACCATGACGAGGAAGCGGACGCATTCAAGGTGGAAGGTGTTGAAGACTCGGGAGCTTCGAGTTGACAATCAGCACATCCCCAGGGTGTCGGTGGGCACGCTGGGGGTGGCAACTCGATGGCCAAATCCGGCCGGATTGGAAAAGGTCGAGGCATGACCTCCTCCAAAGGTGGCGTCCCACTGGTGGGAAAGGGGCGCAAGAGGCGTAAGTTTTATCCGCCGTCTTGGGGCTGCTCGGCGGACAAGATGAAGATGAAGAAGCGGGTGCTGTGTGTGTACGACGGCCCGCGGCGGTTGTGGAAGGATGACATGATGCTCGACAACGAGTTCGAGGTTCGCATGCGGCTCGGCGAGGGCAACTCGTATGTCACCGACCTGGACGTCGAAACGGTCAAACGTGCGAACGCCTTCCACAACGCGACGCCCGAGGAAAAAGGACCGTGGCTGGAGGAGGCCGAGGATGTGGACATCCAGCAGCTAATGTCGTCGAATTGACGGATGCGTGTATCAGTAGTGTATTTGTGCGGCATGTCGGTTTAGCGATGAATTCTGAGCATTGGAAATGTTGATGGGATGGATCATGATGGCGGCATCAGTCCAGCACGATGTAACGGCTATCATGAAGGTTATGTCTGGGACATGGACTGGATCAAGGGGGCACGGTGGGTAATGTTGAGCTGGACCTTTGCTTTTGTCGGACTCTACCCCTCCTTTGGGTCGCTCGTGCTGGCCACGGACAAGCCTATCCAAAAGTCTTCCGCCTTTGCAAGTCTGTCGGGATACCTTTTGCCGAGCAAGGTGGACTTGTTGTTTTACCAAGTGCTTTCATGGTGAACATCGAGTAACATCGATCCTGATCAATACATGAAAGTAGGATTGAGGGGCTGCCATTGCCTGGAGTAGCCGAGACCCCCACTCGAACTCCACCCAATAGGGCGGGACTATCGACTCCAGGGATCTCGGAGAGCCGCTGCCGACTCTCGGCAGTTGCTCCCAATCTTCAACCTCAGCCAGAAAGTAGATTCCAAATCACTCGGCTCTCGAAATCTCCCCCGCAGCAGCATCCTGCCCAGCATTGGTGCTCGACCCTTCAGCAGCAAAGGCTTCAGCAGAGACATCTCCAGAAAAGCCGCAGTCCGAGCATGAGTGAAATCACACACCCCACCATCAAAGGTGGTAATCCCCTTCTCTTGCACCTTGTATACACGACTCAACTTCCTGCGCAGATGGCTGGTTCTTTGAATACTCCAACTTCTGGCCCGGCCAGGCCATGACCCTCAAAGTCAACCAGATCCTCCATCACGAAAAATCCCAGTATCAAGACGTCCTCATCTTCGAATCCAGCAAGCATGGCGTTGTCCTCGTGCTGGACAGTGCCATTCAGTGCACCGAGCGCGATGAGTTTGCGTGTGTCTCTCTTAGCTCAACAGCCAGCCCCACCCTCGAATCCATGAATGAATGCTCATGCGAGGCCACAGCTACCAAGAGATGATCACCCACCTTGCCATGAACTCCCACCCCAACCCGCGGCGCGTCCTCGTCATCGGCGGCGGCGACGGCGGCGTCCTCCGCGAAGTCGTCAAGCACTCCACCGTCGAGAGCGCCGTGCTGTGCGACATCGACGAGTCAGTCATTCGGCTGTCGAAGAAATACCTGCCGGGTATGAGTGTAGGTTTTATGCATCCGAATGTCAGCGTGCACATTGGGGATGGGTTCAAGTTCCTGGCGGACAAGAAGAATGAATTCGATGTCATTATTACGGATAGTAGCGATCCGGAGGGACCGGCGGAGAGTCTGTTTCAAAAGCCGTACTTTGAGCTGCTGTATGGGGCGTTGAGGGAAGGCGGCGTGATAACGACGCAAGGTCGGTCATCTTTGCTTGAACCTCACGCTCGACCCTGGGCCTTGTCTTGATCACTCATCCTATGGACGAACGCGCTGACATGATTCGGTGCCGCAGGCGAGAACCAATGGCTCCACTTGGAGCTGATTACCAAACTCAAGGCCGACTGCAAAGAAGTCTTCCCCGTGGTCGAATACGCCTACACCACCATCCCCACCTACCCGTCCGGCCAGATCGGCTTCATGGTGTGCTGCAAAGACGCCTCACGGAATGTGAAAGAGCCGTTGCGAAGCTGGGACCAGAAGGAAGAGGAGGAGCTCTGCCGGTACTACAGCAAGGAGATCCACCAGGCCAGCTTCGTGCTGCCGGTGTTTGCGCGGAAAGCGCTGCGGTAGCCGGTGATGACCCTGGGCCATGGGATGAGTGGAACGAAGTCATGGTTTCATGTATAATACTTTGAGCGAGGAGCTAGAGCGGTTTGGGCTTGCACATACATACATTCGGTTTACGGAATACATATTGAAGAAACAGCAAAAGTTTGAGAATGTAACTCTCCGGATGGAGTTTGGCGTAGTGAACGTTCCTGATACCGCCATCGGAAAAAGCAGTCCAAATACCCAAAAGCCCAGCTAGTCGAGACAGCGACCGCCGAAGCTGGCTCGCCATGCAGTCCCCGCGCCCCCTCGAACACCGTAGGCTTACACCCGCCAATGCTCCTAAGCATAAACTCGATCAAGAACCCAGGGCCAATGCTCATCCCTAAACCTCACTGATATAGTTCGCCGGCACGCTCTTCCTCACCCCTCCCTTCTCCACGTCCGCCCATCCGTCGCCAGCATCCTTGGCCACAAGCACGAACCGCTCGCCTTCCGTCATGCTATGCTCTGCATCGCTGCGCGCTTCGTAATCATACAATGCCTCCACGTACTTTAGTTTCTTAGCACCTCGTTTCGGCGCCACCGCTGGACCCTTTCTCCTGGCCGTGCTACTGTTGCCCACCGTACCGATGGAGGAAGATGAGCTGTAGGCTGAGGTTGGTCTGTCGGGCGCGAGAGTTGCGGGATGAAGTTGCTCTAGGTAGGCGGCGGGGACGAGGCCGGTTGAATTGGACGACAGGCGGACGGAGAGCCAGCCTGAACCGTCTGATGGCTGTCAGTGCTTTACGTCAAGGGGAGGCAAGCAGATACTCTAGCTTACCGTCGGGCTCTACAATGGTCACTTCCTGCCCTTCTTCCACCGAGACTTCGCCCTCACCGACAGCTTGGTAGGCGTATAACATCTTTCCCCGCGGTTGGCTAGGATGGGATGTTAAGGACCGGCTTGTACCGTTCATCTCAGTGGGTGCTGCGTCACTGACATACTGTGTAGGTGGAGGGGCTACAATGCGATTTCTTCGGGTCGTGGGGGGGTTGCTGATTGCAGGTTGCGACGCGCCTCCATCCGGGCTGGTATCCTCATTCGCAGGCCTAGTAGAAAGTGCAGAGACCGATCGGTTGGCACTGACGGCGTATCCTGAGCTAAGAGAATTCATGGTATTGCTCCTACTCAGCGCCGGCAGCTCTGAGACACCGTTAAGGTGGCTGCCATTCGGAGGAGGTGGAGCAGTACTAGACACCACTTGGCGTTCTGCTTTCATTCTTTTCTTCTCCTCTTTCGACTGTTCGCCAGGACATTCCGCTGGAACCTTCATCTCGCATTTACTGTGGCAGGTGTATCCACAATCTCGACAGTCGAAGCCCTTGGCTGAAAGTCCCCATATCCGCTCGCCGCAGAGATCGCAATTAGTAGGGATCTTGAAGGTCTGCGACTTGAAGTTGTGGTTCTGTGCTCCTACTGATACGTCCCCCACTGCAGTAGTGATGGTGATTGTCTCGACTTCAGCGGTCAATCGTTTCCTCTCGATCTCATGAAGATCTTCCTGCATAGAAAGGATAGCTCGGACGACCTCTACTTCGTCCCTGTTGTCCTTGCCCTCTTTGATTTTTTGGCGCAATCGCTTCACATTTTCAACCTCTGTTTTCTTCTTATCAACATTTTGCCTGAGCTCACGTAGCTGGCCTATACTCTTTCCGAGGACGTTTCTTAGAAAGATTTTAGCTGTTTCGTCGGTTGCCATTACGTTGTCATCTAGCCATACAGGACTCGGTTCGAAAACCATGTCCGATGGTTCCTGCCATTGACTGATATTGTGCTGGAGGAACATCTGCGAATCTAGCCGTGGGTCGTTTCGCGGTATTTCTGAACTTAGATGTTGCAGGTGATCCTTGCTCCGCGCAAGAGCCGAATCCTCCAATTGTACAGCTCGCGACCATAGCGAATTGAGTTTGCCGACTCTGGTTTCAGAAAGATCTTGAAGGCTCTATAGAATGTATTAGTCTAGGTAGCGGGGGTCTGAACAAGGGAGGGCTTACGTCTAGGAGATCAGGCACATACTCGTGATAGTACTTCTCTTTCTGCCTATTGGTAACGTTGATGTTGATAATGTATGTATTCTTGTCTGTGTCAGAAATCGCACAGCTAGCGGCCGCCAGGTCTATCTACCTTAACGTTGTGCATTTCTATGATCTGCTGCTGATAGGCATTCTGTGCCTTACCCTTGCCGTGATCAAAGGCTGACTCGGTCTTCTTCCGTCGATTCTCGACTTCCTGACAGGCGCCGTCATAGCGCCCCTTTTGCTTCCTCAGATCACTGTACGAGGCATCTCTTTCTCTTTCAATCTTTCCAGCATATTCTGCGTGGCTCTTTCTTAGTTCTTCGTACCGACTGGCTAGTACCTTCAATGGCTCTGCGATCTGGGTAACCAAATCCGAGGAATAGCGGTCATGCTCGGCAGCTCGAGCTTCAAGGGTTGACAGCTGGGTAGTCCAAGTGGTCAAGGAAGCGCTGAGGCCCAAGCTGTCAGTTTTGTGTACACATCTGAGACCTTTGAACACGCCCACACCTCTCTAGAGAGCCTGGAGTCAAGCTTGGGGTGTCCCCAACGCTGAGGTTGCTCGACCGCTTTGACTTCTTCTCGAAATTCCTTTTCGCCAAAGAGTACAGCTTCGAGCTGTACTCTTTTTCTATAATTGCTCGCTCACGGTAGAATTGCTGAATGTCGTCTAGCCATGTGATACCATTGGAGACCTACAAGTGAGTGAGCCCGACTCTTTTCTGATGCGGTTATTCCTCGCATTGCGGCGGTGTGAGGCATACCCATGCATTGCTAGACTTGAAACCGTCCTGCAAGAAGAGTTATCCTATGTCAGGAACCATGAAGTACTGGATGTATTAGGGCTGGAGACGCTGCCCACCTTCAGGTCTGCGCCAAAGCTAGGCGCAAGGTCAACATTGGCCATGCTACCATCTTAGTGATGGCCCACGTCGTTCGCATTCACCACTCAACAATGGGTTTCATGCATGTAGCTATTGATTGACGGTACCGGGTAGTGTCGGGGAGCATCCATTGTGATGTGGGACAGTCGCGCGGGATGCTGATGACTGCTTAAAATAGAAAGCTCGGGACCCGGCTGCGGACTTGGGCAACTTTCGGCGAAGTGGGCCGAGGGCTCGAGAGGGCACTAGTTCGAAGGAACATAAAGTACCCCCACCTCAGAATACGTCGATTGCATCTAAGTCACAGTCTGTTAGTTTGTGTCCCATATTGCCTTTTTCAAAAATATCGTGGGCATGCTCTGGAGTCATGGACGGTCTTAGCATCTGGGAGGCCCCTCTGATCACATCCACGACCAAGCTAGGGCCACCTCGGCTGCCCTACCACTAGAGGGTCTATTCACCCACCCATGGGCAAATAAGCTCACAGCATTTCTTTCATCACTTCCAAGTCCTTTCCTTGACAAGATATCCGCAATCTCTACCTCCTCGGTGCCTCGTTGCACCTCGAAGGCCCCAGTTTTTGTTTCTTATCGAGGAGAGGTTGAGCACGCTGTAGGCGACTAGGGTGCTACCGATTCCTTCCAAGTCATGGCTGCCAGCAACGAGACCAAAGTGCCCTCCTTGGAGGATCGTATCACCATGCCGGACACCAAAGAGGTGACGTCTTCCGCCGCGAAAGATGAGATCACAAAGCCTACTTCTTCCGAGGGTATGAACGTTACAGCACCGTCCTTTGTGCCCGGCCAGCTAGGTTCCTGGGCGGACGAGGCCAATTCTCCGCTGGATGCTAATCCTCCTGCCGCAGACCCTGCCAAGGGCAAAGAGCCGGACGATGATCTTGCCAAAGCACAGACTGATGGGGCTGGCGAAGCCTTCAACGGGACCCCGGGAATCTATGAGCCAACCCGCTACAGCGTCGACGTCAAACTCAACGACATGCAAGCCGATCCAAACAATCCCCTTTACTCCGTGAAGAGCTTTGAGGACCTCAATTTGTAAGTCATACCTGGACAATCGGCTTCCTAAATCAACTCGTAGCTCACGTGCTGCAGAGATCCGAATCTCATCAAAGGGCTCACCCAGATGCGTTTTGTAAAACCATCAAAGATCCAGGAGAAGGCATTACCCCTTCTGATCATGAATCCGCCGAGAAACATGATCGGCCAATCTCAGTCAGGTACAGGCAAGACGGCTGCCTTTGTTCTCAACGCCCTTATGCGTACCGATTTCACAGGCGAGCCCCGGCCGCAGGTTCTGGTCCTCGCTCCTACTCGTGAACTTGCTCGGCAGATCATGGGGGTCTTCCAGGTCATGGGTCAATTCCTTGACAACGTCCACGTAGCTGCCAGCATTCCGATGGATGCTGCCAGCAAAAACAAGCGCGTCAATGCGCAAATTATCGTCGGCACTCCCGGTACTACCATGGACCTTGTCCGGAGACGCTTGTTGGAGCCAAGCGAGATCAAAGTCCTTGTCCTTGACGAGGCCGACAATATGATAGGAATGCAAGGTCTTGGTGATCAGTGCCTCAAGGTCAAGCAGTAAGTGTTGTTTGAACACCATCAACACAATTTACTAACCTCTAGCTAGGTTGCTGCCCAAAAATATCCAGATTGTTCTCTTCTCCGCCACGTTTCCGGACAACGTGGTTGACTACGCCATGAGATTCGCCCCCAATGCTAACCAGATCACTTTGAAACACGAAGAGCTCACAGTTGAGGGCATTCGTCAACTCTATCTCGATTGCAACTCCGAGGAAGAGAAATTTGAGAACCTTGTTAAGCTCTATGGCATGATGACCATCGGATCGTCGATTATCTTCGTGAAGGTTGTTCTACTTCGAGATAAACCTTGCTCATAATGACTAATTGTTGGTCAGACTCGTGTCAGCGCTATTGAAATCCAGCGACGCCTAGAGAGGGAGGGTCACCAAGTTGCTTGCTTGACTGGTGAATTTGAGGGATTCCAGCGTGACATGATTATCGACGCATTCCGTGATGGAAAAGCCAAGGTTCTCATTACCACGAATGTTCTCGCCCGAGGAATTGATGTGCAAACCGTTTCCTTGGTGATTAATTACGTAAGTCATCAAGCATCCATGCCGACATTTGACCACAGATACTCAATGAGACTAGGATGTCCCGCTAGACGCCAATCGCAAACCAGACCCTCAGACATATTTGCATCGGATTGGGCGTACTGGCCGCTTCGGACGCGTTGGTGTCTCTATCAGCTTGATATCCGGCCACAGGGACTTCCAAGCTCTCAAGGAGATTGCCGAGTACTTCTGCATCATCTTGCAACGCCTCGATAGCTCTGACTGGGACGGTATCGAGACAAACATCCAGAAAGTTCTGAAGAGCTCTCGGGCCGGCGCAAACTTCCAACAAGAGATGTGAGTGTTCGAAGTAAAGGAAATACAGTCAAATGAGGCGATTCCGTGGCGAAGTTGCGCTCTCGGCCTCTCTAGGCTGCTCTTCACCTCCATTTTGGTGCAAAGGTCCGGCTCTCCGGCTCTGCGTCATGAGTCTTTGCTATAAAAACTTATATATTAACGTCCTCAGCGCATAGCTTTCCAGGGCGATCTCGATGTCTATCCAACCTTTTCGGACGAGTATCGTGTCAACTGTACAATGGCGAAGCTGACAGAAAGAAAAATATAGGCCAAAGCTTGAGAACATGCAGGGTCGAGATCAGGACATGATTGACGATGTCTTCTGATGACGCGAAGGAGTCAATGTGGGCATTTGGTAGAATACGTGGGTATGGATTGACTAGCTTTCTTGTGGAAGGGGGTGGATGCATGGCTGGGGGGAGGCTCATAGTCACTACCGACTTGCTATGGCCCAAAGAATGACAGGTAGAAGCACTAGAAGCTCAAATACTCCATCTCTACATGTCATTTAAAGTCCCCTGCTCGACTCTCCTTCTTCATCGCTACTGGGAATATCCTCTGTGCTGTTACACAGCTTGCGCTGGCGGCCTACTAAGAGTCGGGCACTGTCGACCTGAGGGACGACCCATTGCCTGAGGATGGTTTCTTGTCAATAGGCAAACCATCACGACATGTTTCATCGTCAGTCAGAAGACTCGAGTGGGAGAATCGAGGCGCAAGGGACAGGAGAAGCGAGAAGCGAATACGTCAGACCGTCGCGAAGCAAGCGAACAATCTTTTATAACAGGACATAGTCTACACTGCACAGGCCGGCCAGACTTAGAGCCTCTGAAGACCCCACTGGCTCCATTCCCTCCATGCCTTGAGTGAGTCTTGAGCACCGTTCTAGGCATTGCTTGGAAGAGCGGTTTGACGCAAAAATGTTGGGTTGATCGACCAGCAGACAGCAATCGCTAAGTGGGCAAATTGTTGTTCAGTGTTACAATAAAGAGAAGCGAAGAATAAGATAAGTAGAGATGCGATTTCTAGGGCTCGGCGTTATCGGATATATTTGCAACTCCAATTGTCCTGAAGACTCTATCTTGAAGGATCGGAATAACATCGTAGGCATGGTGGAAAATGGAAGTCTTCCCATCCATCCCTTGAGCCTAGAAGATGTCGTGCCCCGATTGCTTCACCGGCACTGTGCATGAGGGTACACCTGTTGGCCGAGTTGAGACAATCCATGGCTTGCCCACATATGTAGCGGGCACGACGTCTGAAACCGAGCCTGAGGGTATCATCGTGATCATCTCAGATGCATTTGGTTGGGACCTGCTCAACAGCAGAATACTCGCAGATGCGTACGCTAAGCGTGGGAACTATACCGTTTATCTGCCGGACTTCATGGATGGTAACCTCATGCCCCTAGATCCTACCAACCCAGCCATGGCTAATGCCCGCCACGCAGGTCATTTGCCTTCCTCATGACTTTTTCCAAGACATTAATATCGTGACCAATCCTGGTTCTTCATCGTACCTCGGCCAAGCAATCGCCATATTTCGCACTGCTATCAATTTCCTTCCTTGGCTCGTCTTCACCCGAAGCAGCGTGACTGAGCCCCGAGTAATGAGCTTCTTCTCTGCTCTTCGCACCTCTACCAACCTCCCGATCGGGGCCGCTGGGTTTTGCTGGGGCGGTAGTTTAGTCACAGATTTTGGTGACGGCAGGACGGCTCCCAATGGTCAACCGCTCATTGACGCCGGTTTCGCTGCCCATCCAAGCAATCTGGCTGTTCCCAAGGCAATCGAGCCGCTGAAGGTACCATACAGTGTCTGCATCGGCGATGCTGACCATGGGATGCCTATCGAGCAGGTAAGAAAGTTGGAGAACTTACTGAAAGGGTTGCAGGATATGGAGGGAAAGTGGGAGTTAGTCGTCGTTGAAGGTGCGATCCACGGGTTTGCGGTCAGGGGCGATCCAGGGGATGAAAAGCAAGCGAAGAAGGTGAGTGACCATCTCGAGTCAGCATTTGTCGCATGAGACTGTCCTGATCTTGACCGTGTTCGGAAACGTCTTCACGTCTTCACGTCTTCACATGTAGATTATCAAAGATGACTGGTTCGATTCGGATACCTCTAGTGTCAGCAGGCTGAAGACCAGGCGGTAGAGTGGTTCGGCAAGTGGCTCAAGAAAGGAGGCGCCTCTTGAGTGAATTTCGGCCGACCTGTGCAGAGTGGAGCACCTCTTTGATGGGTTCGAAAAGCTGTGCTGTAACACTGAACGACGGTTTCCCCACTTAGCTATGGTTGTCTGCTGGTCGACCAACCTAACGTCATTGCGTGAAACCGCTCTTCAGCGCAATGCCCAGAATGGCGCTCCACACTTACATTGGACAGATGGGTTCCAGTGGAGTCTCCAAAGGCTCTACTATGACCGAATTTGTAGATGAGGATGGCTTGGAGAGGTTGGCAGGTTAGCAAGCTCTTGTGATTGGCAAAGGACGCACAGTCATAGCGCAGGTCTTCTTGGTCTCGCTAACTGCTTCCGAGCTCTGCGCTCTCATATTGATCGAATCTGAGATAGACTTACTAGTCAATGCAGTTTCACCTCGATCTTAAGCGTTGTATCACGAATATGATTGACCGATCGTTCCATGCCCGGGCATTGGTGCAGTCTTTAGGGTTCCGAAGAGTCGGAACTCATATGCGAATAGTTCTCAAGACATGTTCCTCAGCTTTTATAATTGTGCAAGTGACATTTTTTGACAATTTGCCTCTTTAGCTATAGACCATTGTTGGTGGACCCAGACCATCGTTATTTCGTCAAAACGTGTTTGCATCGAGTGTCAATGTATATTATGCTAACCATCGCATAGAGTTCGAGCTGCACTAGAAGCTCAAATCCTTTATCTCTACATGTCGTTTAAAGTTTCCTGCTCGACTCTCCTTTTTCATCGCTATTGGGAATATCCTCTGTGTTGTTACACAGCTTGCGCTGGCGGCCTACTAAGAGTCGAGCACTGAAGGCATTGTTTTGTCGACTTGGTAGATGACTCGTTGCTCGAGAATGATTCTTTGTCGATTGGCAAACCGTTACGACGTGTTGAATCGTTAGCAAGAAGACTTTCACTCGAGCCTCAGGGCGAAAGGGGCAGGAGAAGCGCAGTTTTTCTAGAGTCCACAAACGAGCGAATGTAGACACCAAGCTCCCACGCTCCAGGAAGGCTAAAGAACGGAGATCCTCTTTGACTCTGGGTCCACGTTGGTTATAGCGCCCAATGTAAAGTCGTGTAATCGTCGAACCAATCGAGTAATTGTAGGATGCTTGTTTATCCAAAGGTGTTGAGTGCAGTTTCTAAGGCTCGGCATTATCGGATATATTGGGAGCATGCTCTGGAGCGAGTGTGTCGATCACCGCACCTGTGATAGCAAGAGCTGTCGTGAGAGAGGCGACATGTGGTGCGCGTGGGTTGCGAGCAGCTTGCAAGCGCCATAATCAATCGCTGTCTATCCACATTACGTTAAAGTTAACGGCGAGAGTGAATTATGTCCCTGAACCCCTTTTTCTCGATTCTGCCCGCCAGATCAATAGCAATGATTTTTGCTCGCTCGAAAAGCAACATCGGGCGACGGCGACATCGATGGATGTTGCGATTTCCAACTGAAGGCACAAGACGAACGATAGATCCACCAGCTGATAGGTTCTTGGTCTAAATGGCTAACAAGAGGTAGACAGGAAAGCAACATCTGCTCCTGTTTCTCGAGGTGGCATGACACTGCACTGCTTCCCATCTCATCACGCGCCTCTACAGCCTCGGCAAGCTGAGAACTGCAATGGCACGCCTCCCCTTTCGGGAGGTTATACCGTGCGGACATAGCCACGAACACCCCAGTGTTGAGCTATGTCCAGGTTCGAGGAAAATCTATTGATGATCCCGTCACCAGCAGCTGGAGCTCCTAACTGGAGCCCATCTGCGCCGACACACCAGCCACAAGGCATGGCAATGGTCGTATTCATCTTGCGACTTGACCCCCAGGTCAGCGGTCTATCTCGGAACTTGATCCCCAGATCAGAGTTCCGAGGAACAAGGATAGGATGCTACAAAGAAGTTTCTTTGATTAGCCGATAGTACAGCTCAAGATGATGAGGTGGAGGTCTCGTTCTTGCAATAGGCGGCTATGACAGCCCCTCTGCTTTGCCAATTTTTGCTTCTGCCCTCGTCGAAATTTCTTAGCACCGCGTTGAGCGCACCGCGACATTTGCTACAGCGGTATTTGCCGTCCGCTGTAGTATGAGGCTGCGTAGGCTTTTTGGCACAATTAATGCATGGGTATACGTGCGCTGCAGCGTCGTACTTATAACGTTGATTGGCTACCTTGTTGGCACCATAGGCGCTGTAGTGGGCTATCATAGTCTCTCTATCTTTGAACCTTGGAAGATGAGCCATCTTCTTCGGTGTTTTCTCAAGGGTTTTCAAATCCTTGTTCAGGCTAGTACGACATGCTGAGCAGCGGATTTTACCATCCACTTCAGTATGAGGTATTCTGCCCTTTTGTGTAAATGACCCGCAATGGGCGCATGCAGAAGTCTGCTTTGCAGCAGTGTCGACCCTTGATTTTGGGGCCAACGGTAACTCATGGCGGCTGTAATACGCTATCGCGCTTTCTCTGTCATTGAAAGATGCCTGGGCGGTGCGTTGCAATCCATTCTCGAGCCGGTCCAGCCCATGCTGCAAGTGTAGGCGACACTGTGCGCAACGGAACTTGCCGTCCATTGCAGAGTCAGGTATAGTGCCTCTTTTTCTTCCAGCTTCACCACAGGAAACGCAGTCATGTTCGTGCATTTCGGGCCTGTAGCTGGCCCCAACTTTTCGCCGGATTCCGTCGATTTCGATGATTAGAGGAAGCTTTCCATTCCTGTATCTAATCCTGTAACACGATCAGCATAGCATGGACGTGTATGGTCTAGTTGAATCCCTATGAAACCATCCGTATTTATCGCCGTTGCGGGATTCGTTCTGACTGCCACAATGGCTGCAGATTCTGTCTTTGGGAGTTTTTGCTCCTATCAGATGCGACAGTGTCCAAGCACGATTCAAATCGATATTTGGGTTGATGCTAAAAAGATCTTCTAGTCGACATTTTTCCGCCCAATCGTATGCTTCGCTCGAAGCATATCTGGACACCTTCCTTGATTTGAATGTCTGTAAATAAATCATCATCAGCGTTTCATAAAAGAGAACGTAGGTTCTGGGTGTGTCAGCTGAGAGTCTAGCCAATTTCACAGATTGTATTTGAACATTGGAGTCCAACATGGCGTGGCCATGAGCTCCGCCCTCTTTTATAATTTGTTCGTGTTTAGCAGGAAATATGCGGTTCTCGATCCACTTGAAGTACGTGCAGATTCGGCGCCAGAAGCCGGATGAACCAGGTCGGTCTGGCGTCCCTTTTGTGGTTCCGCTGCCGACATAAAGCTGATACCAGTCCTTGATCAAGTATACACCCCAAGAAGGATCTCGCCAGTTACCCACAAGCCGAAGAAGATCAATGAGGCCGAATTCTTGTTGACCCAATACCGTTTGGACATGCGGCGGTACCGCATCTCGATACATCTGCATAAGGTAATCTACATCTACCTTACACAAGAAGGACCACCATTGCCCCGAAATCGGCGTGGGCTCAGATGGTCGGGTACCTGGTCCACGGAAGAAGAAGCGACCAGCTGGAAGACCCATGGCAAGTGCTTGAAGTGCCATGATTATCTGGCGAATCCTGACCAAGAAGCGTTCGACGTCAGCGTTGTCGATGGGAATGTTGGACAGCTCTGCATCGAGCTGCTCAAAGGACGACTCATCTTGTTCGCCCTCTTCTTCTTCCACATCGGAGTCCTCTGCGGGCTCCTCTGCGTCATCAGCGTCCTCCTCGGACACCTCCATTTCGCCATTTATGATGGCATCCTGAATCTCTTCTGGAGTCAGCTCTACCTCTTCCTCCTCGGAGAGGTTGTCCGCAGACAGATCTGAAAAGTCAGGATCACTGTCTGCATTGTCAGCCACAGCTTTACCCTTCTTGGAGGAGGTGGCCGCCCTTTTGGATGGCGGTGGAGCTGTGTCCACCGGCTCCGAGACTGGAGCCTCACTGGCCCTGTCGGCCGACTCTGCTCGTGAGCGTTTAGCCGCACCACGAGTTCCAGCCATTCTGATAATGGTCTATCTAGTGAGTAATGTAAGTAGAGATTGAGAGAGTATTCAATTGTTAAAAAATCTACAGATATACTTTTAACTGCCGCAGCACAGAGGAAAGAAGATGAGAAGAGACGACCGGCTCGTATACATTTTCCGCAGGCTTCGACCCCTCCCACCATCGGCTAATCCCACAATGATTTCTCTGTGCCCCACCATACTTTATCGAATAATAAAGTACCAGGCCGACGAACATCCACATGCGGGTCCCGAGACCAGCCAATGGGAGAGTGGCGTTCTACAACCTCTCCGCCTTGTCAGGACTTGAAATCTTTCAAGAAGCTGCCCTTACACGAATCGCGGTTTGAAAACAGAGTTCATGCCTTCCGTTGTAAACGTCGAATCACTTCCCATTCCATGACAGCCGTCTGCGAGCGTAAGAGAAAGCTTTCCGTGTTCAATCGTACCTTGAGTAAAGCATCATATGGGTCATTTGCGAGAACAGGTGTGGCAGACTTCCCAAGCTGACAGTTCTTAGGGCCTGACCTTACTGTGAGTGGACTAGCTCAGGGTCACGTTATCTCGACTACACCAATGACAGACGTTGTTCCTGCATTAGCCGTCCCGTCCCGTCTCAATCCACAATGTCGGGTTGATCGGAAATCGTTGATTCCAGGATGCTGGAGTTACTTTACCATGCACATCTAGCAGGAAATGCCATCCGGACAATTGGAAGCAGAGTCGTAAGACCCATATCACCTTGCCTTGGCAGTGTGCACTGACATGGCGGCTCATTCTATTCCTTCTCTACAGCAGGAAGAAAGAGTCGCTGTGATGGAATACTCTTGATGGCCTGAGGTAAGGAAGGACCGCGCTGATACTGGTATCATCTGGTGTGTCGTTGTGGAACCACCTACCGTGGCGGACACAAAATTCCTCCTCAGTGGAAGACAATCTTCCCACAGATAGTCGAAAACGAAACTTATCGATGGGAACAAAAATCGATAGTCTTCAAGGAACTCGCAACGGCGAGCACAATTCGATGTAGAGCTCAATCACCTACCCAAATGTGGATATCCTGTTGCGGCAGACTTCGTTCTCAGTAACTGAGATGGCAATCTTCCCGTAGATAGTCGCAAACGAAACATATCGATGGGAACAAAATTCGATAGTCTTCAAGAAACTCGCAACGGCGAGCACAATTCGATGTAGAATTCAATCACCTACCCAAATGTGGATATCCTGTTGCGGCAGGCTTCGTTCCCAGTGGTTGAGATGAAGTGTCGCCGCAGATAATCGCAAACTAGTGGACGAGCACCCCACTTTGATCGCAATGTAGATGGGATTGTCTGGTCCAGTCAAGCCGTAGAACCGTAGAGTAGAGGGAGTACATAATATCTCTGTTTCTCCGTTGGAAAATCTTTTCTTTCCATCCCCATTCCCTGTTCCAAGCCGTGCCCTCCCTCCTCCCCAACCAGCAACTGTAAGTGAACTCTCTACTTCCCTGATAAGGACATCCTCAATGTGAAGGTCGCGAAAGAAAGGGGCTTTGTACGGGGAATGTAAGGCTGACAAAGTCTTTAGTAGATTTCAATTCAACATCACCTACCGTAAGTGCAGCAATTCTGGCATGTTTGTCATAGTATCCCCAACCTGTCTTCTCTCGAAGCTCGTGAGCTTGCTTGTGTTCAATGCCCGTCTTGCTAGCAGTACATATCACAAGCTATCAGGAGGAGCTCTACCTTTCTCAGACTTCATGTAGCCCATCGAAGGTACTTGTCCAGCTATCAGTTGCATCTCGGATGTCTGGCTGAACAACCAACGACTTGGTAACTTGGTGACTTGGCCGTTTGGGTACTGGACTAGGACATGCGAAAAATTCGGACGGCAAATAGCCAGTGCCCATCCAACATTGCGAGACCGTGCTGATCGAAAAACGGAAGGGCGGATTGACTTAGGCTCGGATGCTGGCCGCTGACTCGTGTGGTGAAAACAGATGCCTAAGAGACCGTACGACCCCTTCGCAAACCTACCTTCGGGCAATACGTACATTCTGGCCCCCTCTCTCCGCACCATGGTAAGTATGGGAGTATTCGGTAGAGCATTCTGAAAATTCCTGGGCTCATTTTTGACATAGCAGCCGACTGGAGCGCCAACGCCAGCACCCAACGCCCAAGAGCATTCTGTTAAGAAACCTAAGGTAAAAAGTGTCTTAGACGTTGGGTGGGAAATATGGCTGCTAAGCTTTTGACAGCTCTCCAAGAAAGATGATGATGCACGGTGGAAGGCCAAAAATGACGTTCTGAAACTGGCCATTCCGAGACTGGGGAAGATGGATGGGACGACGGAGCATGCGGCGAAGCTGGACAATTTCCGGAAGGGGAAAGCCAAAATCCTCAAGCAGGACGTGGATGCCAAGGGTAGGGTTTTATTAGGGTTAATGACTGAGGAGGAGATCGATGCGTTGCTGGGTGAAAAATTCTCGAGCGAACTCGACAAATCGCTGGAGAAGTAGCTAGACCTTTCTTCGTTCGACGAGTAAAATTTTTCTCCCAACCCGCCGCCAGCACCTTTAACATGGGCTCCGCAAGCTGAGCGTTCCACTCGTGAGGGCCTTGCGCATTAGTGAATACCCCGTCCCTTCTGCAGATGGCCTGAGAAGATCTCAAAGTCAGCATCGCTCTCGGAGGTGGTAATGAACCTTGCGACCAGTCTTTCGAGCGGACACTGCTGAGACATGTCTCAAAGTTTAAGTCCCCACAACTCTTGGCAGACTCGGAGAGCCGTATGAACGAACGAGAAGCACTTACCTTGTAAGTCGAGAAGTGCACGCCACCAGCCGCTCGGTTATCTCTATTGACTGGCGCCCCCCATTTGCAGGTAGTATCGGTCGCCTCTTTGATTGCGTTGCTGACGGCAGTTTCTAAATCGATGCATTAGCTTCTAGCATCTGATGGGCTATTTCTGAGCGCTGACCGTATTTATCAAAGATGTTGTCATCAAATTGCTCGCCAATGTCTCTGCAAGTTGATGCAACAACTTCGTCAAGTCCCTGAAAAGAGCCAAGGTCAGCAAAGTACCCCCAAATTGTAGGCTCGCATCTCGATCCTGGAGATTCCATTGACTCTGCGATCAAGAAGCTGGTCAAACCATTGAGTCAAATCGTTCTTGAGTCACATTGCGATACAATTGACCCCGAAGCGGCACTACTCCTTCACCCCCAGACAGGATTCGTTTCTGAAGGTGTACGCAATCTGGTGAATCAGGATTTACTGGACTCACTCACATTTTCCAATTTCTTGAGATTGTAGCTTAGCAGCTTCACCTCTCGTTCCCTTTGTTCGGTCGATAAATTTTCGCCTAAGTAAATTTAGGAGTCAGCATTCCTCCTTTCAGTCAATGCAATAGGCAGAGGTGCATGCTTTGAAAGCGGATACAGCTCAGACATGTTTCACGCTTTTTGAAAACCTCAGAAAGGGGTAATGGATGCTCAGAAAATAACTTACCTAAGTAAGTTTCGGAGTCAGTATCCCTCCTTTCAGTCAATGCAATGAGCAGTGGTGCATGCTTTGGGAGCGGATACTGCTGGGACATGTTTCAAGCGTCTTGAAACGCTCAAAAAGGGGGAAGAGATGCTCAGAAACCTACTTACGCGTGCCGTCACTTTGAGCCCAGAGAGCAAGTGAATTCAAGAGCTGACTCAGGTTGTTAATAAACTTTCTGCAATTCGCAGATCTTCCCGCTTTGGTAAGCTCTTTGCAGTGTGCCTGTAGTTGGGGCATTTCAGTCTCCTCGATTGTTCGAAAACCAGGAACAGATGGGTCCTTCTGGAGCCTGAATTCATCATGTCAAAATCGTGGTGACAAAGGAATCACAGATTAGAACACAAGCTCACCGGCCTGACAACTTCTGGTAAGCGCGGGAGGAGATACAGAAGCATTTGAGCGACCGAGCAACTTCTTCATAGTCTCGTGCATCATTCTCTGGGTTGAAGTTCTCCTCGTCTTCCTCTGCGGCTAACTCTTCGTCGATTTCTAAGTAGATTACCGAGTCAGTCTTCCTTTTCGAAGCTAGGGGCTGTCCTCATGTCGCTAAGGCGTGTTTCGATCTAGTTGAAAACGCAGAGAGGGGTAGGCTCAGCACTCTACCTACCTTTAATGCCAGCTGCGAAATCTTGCTGGATTGCTCCCCTGGAGTATTTGTTCCTCCCGGATATGCATTTGGCGGCAATGTCTGCTTCAATAGTCCTCTCTTCATCCTTTCATCGTTGCGATATTAGCACGACTTTTTCCCTTCCATAATTGGTGACAACATAGCACATATTCCCGCTCAGGCCCGATTGCTTAGACGCGTATCAATTGGGTGAAATACTGAACTCGATGTCGTATAAACGTGTTAACGTTGAAGTCCTTCGCATCTCATCTGCTTGGAAGTCGCTTGATATTTCCGAGGTAGTCGAGATGTGCTCCTTTATCAGGGTATGCGCCCAGGACAACTGGTGTGGGAATCTCCGAACCTCTTGCTCTAGGACGTTCCAATGGGACTAGATAGAATCTGAGTGTTACGTACCTGCTTGGTTTTGATCTCAATCCCCAGAGCCTTAATCTTGTTATCGAGTTCAGACCTCTCTTGACGGGCTCGTTTCTTATTTGCCTTGAATTCTGAGATCTTGTGAGATACTGTCTCCTCCGTAAGAGGTTCTGCAATCTCTTCGGTAGATTCTGACCCATCGCTTGATTCATCATCTCCAAAATCCTCATCTTCTAAGTCGTCATCAGCGCTATCGCTATCGCTCTGAGCGCGTCGTTTCTTCAGAGGTTGCCGTGAGGTTTTGGCTTTGCGCTTTTTGCCAGAAACTTTCGCCTTGGGAGCGAACACAGTCTTTCCATTTACGAGTTCATTCCTGAGTGCGTCCCAAACGTCGATCTGTTCCTCTGCATCGTCCATAAGCTCAGAGTAGACACCCTTGGATTCTTTCAAGTCCGCAAGCTGCTTCTTGGAGGCCTTGATTAATTTGCCAAGATCGTCGATCTTAGCCCACAGATAACCTAGCTCGTCACCCAGATCGAGGGAATCCGAGGCTTCCAGTAGAGAGATATCATCAGTCTTGCTACAAATGAAGGTGACGCTATAACTGTGAGCGTTGCATCGACTCTATTTCAAGGTAGGAGCGACTACGTACGACGCAATACTTCCGTCCAATTTCAGCTGACGCTTGAACGATTGGCCGAGCAAAGTCTTCGCTGCTTTGTCATCCACAGCCCTAGATGTTGGAGTCAGCAATCCGTCTTTGAGTCTAAGAGTCGAACAAAGAGGCATTCGTTTGGAGTGAACGTGCATCTAGATGTCCCCAAGTAAGGGCAGAGATGCGGAAGAACCAACTGACCGATTAATAGGTGCTACTATCCATAACCCGGTACATTTTTTCATATAATTTTGTGCGACAGCGGCCCTAGCCTCATTTGCATCCTAGGTAGGTTTCGGGGTCAGCATTCTTCCTTTCAGTCAAGGCAATAAGCAAAGGTGCATGCATTGGGAGCGAATGCTGCTGGGACATGTTTCAAGCATCTTAAAATGCTCAGAAAGGGGCAAGAGATGCTCAGAAATCTACTTACATGTACACCCGGCAGATCCACGATTACGGCTCCGGTAGATAGAGCGGCAGATTTGACGTATATTCTGGCATCAATTTAGATCGAGCGTACCAAGGCAGCGAATAACGTACCTAATGACACGTATCAACGGCCAGACCTCTCGGTCAGATTCTTGTCGATCCTTCTTCTTGTCCTTCTTATCTCCTGTAGCTTTCTCCTTGCTGTCAACGTAGTGCTGCAAACGGCTATAAAAGCGTGCCGGATCGTATTCAGTAATTGGTATTGTTGAACCGAGCAGAGAGGAGACTTCTTGTAGCATACTGTCGATGGAGGTGGTTGCTATCTCTTCTTTGGTTTTTCGAGGATATACTGCCTTGATCTTCGCATACGCTACACCGGCATCGGAATCCTCATCAGTGCATTGTCTCGAGACAGCGCCGTTTGGATCGATCAAGTCGTGAAGCAGTGTTTCTAGTTCCTTTCGCCAGTCTTCGCGGGCTATGAATTCGATCTCGGCGCGATACGGTGCCTGCTCATGATTGTAGCTGAGCTCAGTGCCAACAGCTGTACAAGCACGCATGCATGAGGTGGGCAAGAGCCTTTGTTCATCAACAAGTGCGTTGATGACAGACGATTTTCCAGCGCCCGTGTTCCCAACTACGCCAATGATAGTCTTCGTCGGTACCGTTTGGCTCTCCAAACTCTCTGTGAAGCCTGTCAGTAATCCGCAAAGTCGCGAAATCGTTAAGTCGTTAAATTAGGCTTTCATATCACATACCGATCTGCTGTAACCATTGTGAGGCATCGGGATTTTCAGCAGCTCTAGCTGTCAGGGGCGACTTGAGATTCCGAAGTAATCTCAGGCCCTGCTGAACGCCTGCCTCAAGGACTTCTGGTTCTGCGTCCTTAAGTAAGGTATGCAACTGGAAGGTCCGTTGGCCGTCTTCCTGCTCAGGAGACTGCTCCTTAATCGCCGCTTTAGACTCGGAACCTACACGGTGATGCTGTCCAGCAAGGCCAGCCTCGTATATACGGTGGACCGGGCCAAGGTCATTCCACTGTGGGCGAAGAAAGGCTGTAGCCTCATCTGCGACAGATTTAGGAAATCTCTTGTAACAAATAGATCAAGGGTATAATAGAACTTGCCATCGTTTGACGTAGGCTTTTGGCTGCGCGCCTCCGCCAATGTCCGCGCCAGATTAGTATTGAACGCCGCGTCTGGGGCTGGTAAAAAGCTAGTGACACTGCCTATCGAAATGGTCGCAGGCCCTGGGACGACGGGTTGGATTGGCATAGGTTGGGAAGCTGGACTCGTGGAGACTGTATCCCGTTTCCCGATGTCGTTCGAGGGTGTGGTGAGCACTATGGAGTTTGAACGGGGAGCCCCAGTATGAGGGTAGCGAGGCGGCGAGAATGGCGCACTCGAGCGCGTTAGTCCATGATTATTTGCCTGCCGGTCGTCTCCAAGGTTCGGCATTGGCAATGGAGGTGCGGGAAACCGTGGACCAGATCGTGGAGGATAATTCTCATCCTGAGGTCCTGATGATACGGAGCTCTGTAGCTGTGAAAGCGTAGGTGGTGCCTCCTTACCATCTGTGCGTAAGGTACCGCTCTTCATATTCTGGGATACTTGGTGATGACTGCATTAAGTGATGGTCAACACTATGTTGCTAGACAACGAGATCTCCCGAGATTGACATGGGTAACCCTACAAACGACAAACCGGTAGTGACAGTACAGGAAATGGAAAAACTTACTTCGTGAGCTTCAGTGGCTGACGATTGAAGGGTAGGCGCGAGGGAAGCTCCGATCTGGCAACTACCTCCAATGCGACTAGACGATCGCCTTGATGAACAATTTCACTCATTGACGTTTCCATCTCTAGGGCTTTTGGACCACGCTTGAGTACGAAATCCTCTTGCAGAGTGGGCATTCGTAGTTTGCATTGCGCGAAGATCTTGGTGCCTGTTGTTTTCTGAACACCTTCAGTCAAGTGCCTGAACTTGATCGAAGGGAGCGCATACCTCAGAGCATTTGATCCACAAGAAATCCTCCTCACTCTTCGGACCTTCGGGCTTTCGATCTGGCTTCAAGATGGCGACGGCCAGTACAGTCGGTTTGAGCGAGTGCATCATCGCGGGCATGCAGCTCGCTGTTTTATTTAGAAGGTCCCGCTCATTGTACCGTGGATCGGCCATAGTGTTGTCCAGCGGCTCAAGACGAATGGGCCGTTGAATGGACCGTTGAATGGTGCTGTGTACTTTATGAAGGTACGGTAAAAGTACGGCATCAAATAGTAAAAGTTTTCGACGCGTCTTGCGCTAAACCGTCTGACGCGAGGTTACCTTACGCCAAGAACACTTAGTCACCTGACCTTATCGGTGACGCACCTTGAATTCGAATTCAATTCTTTTGATGAACGTGTTCACTGATCGGCTACTTCCGTTGTCCTATTGACATCGATGTGCAGTCGAAGCTGAGCGTTGCCTCAATTCGATGTGTTTTAGCACTTGGCAACAATATCTTTTATTTGGCACGACACCACGTTATTACATGTCCACTTCACGCTACCTTGTTATCTGTAGAATTTGTCTTAACCCCCGGTGGAAAACTTGTCACTGTCGTGCTTCAGATGTTTGATCATGTAAGGATGAGCAAGGCCATATGGTGTGTGAATTATGAAGTCAGTCTCGTTCTTGGAAATTGAAGTTGACATCGTCGAGTCGCGAATCCATCCTAGCGCCTCCTTTAAGTCAGCCAACCGAAAGGGACCCGCCCCTGCAGCCCGAGAATAATTTTAGATCGCAAGATGACATCCCCTTGCAATTTCTCCTTCTCTTCCATCTCAATTACATCTTTCTCGACACTCCTTCGAGGCTGCACAGCTTACTTGCCTTCTTCTTCTTCAAACTAGCATCTATTTGTCGCTCGTTGAAACATCGTTACACTTCGCAGTGGCTCAAACTCGACTTGTTGGTAGCCACTTGTCGCCCCATTCAAAATTAGAACAACACCTTCACCACTTCCTACATAATCATAATGACGCAGGTTATCTCTTTTCTCACGACAGCTTTTAGTGTTATAATTGCAGTGGCCGCGTCCCTACCTGCCGTCACTGTCAAAGGCAACGGTGCGTGAGCCCCTCCTGAAGGATGAGCAGAAGCTGACTTTGCTTGCTTGCAGCTTTTTTCGCAGGAAACAACCGATTTTACATTCGTGGCATCGATTACCAGCCAGGAGGTTCGTCAGACCCCGTCGATCCGCTTGCCGACATCACAACCTGCAAACGAGACATTGCCGAGTAAGCTGGAGTACAGCCTGAGCTTCACGACCTTGCTGAACATGTCCTTCTGAACAGGTTCATCAAATTGGGCATCAACACCCTCCGTGTCTACACCATCGATAATTCGAAGTAAGTTTCTAAGCATCTCTTACCTCTTTCTGAGCGTTTCAGAGTGCTTGGAACTTCTTTCAGCAATATCCGCTCCTCAAGCACCTCTACTCACTGCATTTACTAAAAGGAAGAATGCTGACTCCAGAAATTACTTAGAAAGCATGATGAATGCATGAATGCCCTCGACGCTGCCGGCATATACCTGGCCTTGGACGTAAATTCTTCGAAATACTCCATCAACCGAAATGATCCAGCCCCCAGCTATAACCATGTCTACCTGCAGAATGTCTTCGCAACTATCGGTAACAATGCTATACACTCTCAACGGCAAACGCAGGATCTGATAGGCTGTGTCCAGATATGTTCCAACAGTACACCAACCTTTTGATGTTCTTCTCTGGGGTTCGTCCACCGACCTGTTAACGCGCTTGTCGATGACGACTAAAACCACTAATGTCGCAGAACGAGATTATCAACGATATTCCTACCAGCGCGTCCGCCCCGTACATCAAGGCTGTCACCCGAGATCTGAAGCAATACATTAGCAATCGCCAATATCGCCAGATTCCAGTTGGTTACTCTGCTGCCGATATCGGTACGTCTGGTATACCGTTACTTCATAAGATATACTCATCAATTTTCAGACGAAAACCGTGTCGAAACGGCGCATTACATGAACTGCGGTACAGATGACCAGCGCGTCGACTTTTTCGCCTTCAATGACTACAGCTGGTGCGATCCGTCCACCTACGCTAAGACATATGCAAAGAAGGTCGCCGAATTCGGCGATTACTCTCAGCCAATCTTGTGAGTATTGAAGGTCACGCAATCGAAGGGTGTTTTCTGATCTGCCCCGCTAGCTTGTCCGAATACGGTTGCATCACAACTACTCGTAAGTTCGAAGAAGTCGCCGCCCTCTACGGCACCGACATGACGCCCGTTTACTCCGGCGGTCTCGTCTATCAGTACACCGTCGAAGGCGACGCAACCCAGCAGAAGTTTGGTCTCGTGCAAGTAGGGAACGGGAATGCGGTCGAGCAGCCCGACTTTAGCAGTCTGCAGACGGCGTTCAAGAACAACCCTCTACCCACCGGCGACGGAGGCTACAAGCAATCTGGAGGACAGGCAAGCAACTGCCCAGCTGCGTCCAAAACCTGGCTCGTCGGCAACGATACCCTACCAGCCATGCCACCCCAAGCTAGCCAATACTTCAAAAACGGGGCAGGTAATGGACCTGGACTCCAGGGCGGCTCCATGGATGTCGGCGTTGAGACCACTGCCACGGCTTCTGCGGGCTCCGGCAAACCAACGACCACCGCGACCCCATCGAAGGGCGCTGCCAGCAATGTGCGTGTCCCGGAGTTCTCTGCTGCGCCGTACGGCTGCGGTCTAGCTGTTTTGGTGTCTACATTGCTTGGTGCGACTCTTCTGTAAAGTGGGGCTCTTTGATTGGAGTGTATTGCAAGCATATTGGGTTTTTGGCGCAAACAGCCACTAGAATACATTGTCTTGTCTTCTCGGGCCTTGTATAATCTCGGGAATAGCAGGCTTTGATAGCCAATACAAATTCTCTATAATGATACGATTGCCCCGTGAACTCAAAATTCGCTTGCTCGAGACCCAGTGATTTGGCATTTCTGACCTAACACTGTAATAATTACTTTGGGTTATGATGGGATAAGCTAGCCTTCTACAAGCCGCAATGTTTCTGCTACGAATCTAGGCTCAGGCACTCTGTAGGCGAAGACCGGAAAGAAACAAGTCCACCTCATGAATATTGGGAATGTAGCCGTGGCGGGGTGCTCGTTCCATGCGCTCGCTATCCCTAGGAGCACCCAAAACTTCGCACAAACGTTTCCACGCTTTAGCGATGGAGTCCTCGACCAGTATGGCCCACTGTCATAGCGGCAAAACGGCAAAACGTCAAATGATTCTTCGGACATGACGGGAAGCAGAAAGAAAAAGATTGTCGAGCAGGATAGCACCCTTTAGTGCCGGCGTAAGGAATTGTATACAAGTTCTGTACTGAGTTGGGTATCGTCCGAACGCCTCTATTTCAATTCAACACCTCGCTCAGTCTCCCAATGCCCTCATCACCCCCTCGAACGCCATCAGCGCCATCGCATTGGCCGGAAATGCTCTTAAGAAACACGGTACAAAGCCTCTCCAATACCCTCTCGCGCCATCCCTCCTCCATATCTCCTTCGCGGCATCTTTCCACCTCCGGAATTTCTGCTCCCCATCGCCTAAATTTTGGCCTTTGTAGCCTTTACCGAGACCATCGGTCATGATGCGCTGTTTTACGACGTCTGATGGGTACGACGTTATCCAGAAGACCTGAGCGCTGAGGCCGCCTGCCCAGAAGTTGATGGCGGGCGTAGAAAGGGATGTGTGATCTGTGAGGAGGCGCGTGAAGATGTCGTAGGAGCCCCACCAGAAGAAGAAGAAGGAGCGGAAAAGGAGGGTCGCTGTGAGGCCGTGGTAGATGCCGTGAATGCCGTGGATGCGGTACTGCGACACGCTCAATTAGCTCGGAAAAGTTATAACAGATTGTTGGCTTTACAATCTTCGAGAAGCAGTCGATGGGCCCACGGTAAAGCCTCTTGGATTTATCAACTGCGTACTGGACTTGGAGACGCGCTTTGATATGTTCGACGGGCGCTGCGATGAAGCTGACGGTGGCGCCAGCCATGACTCCGGCTATGGCGTGGCCGAGGGTAGGCAGCTTCTCGCCTGCTCTTTCACTGGCCTGTTCGACCTGTTCCTTCGCAGTCAACCCCGAGGGAGGTACTGAGGACTTTGAGAATACGTTCTCGTGGAGTATGCGGCGGTAGAGGGTGAGGGAGCCCAGCATGATTGAATCCATGAGCATCCATCCTATCAAGGGTGGCGTAGCTCCTTTATAGAGGCCTTTGACACCTTCTATGCGGACCGTCTGTAGGAAGCAATCTATTGGCCCCTTGAATTGCGCTTTTTCGGTGGTCTGTAGGCGAACTTTAATGGTGTCGAAGCTGGCAGCACTTGCTTTAGAAAAAGCTCAACCCCAATGGATGTCTTACAACTGCTTACGGATGACCCACTATGGAATGATCTTAGAATCTCATCGCTTTGGATAGGAAGCCACACTGACCGCTCAACTTCGCGATCCCAGAGAACACGCCTGCCACAAAACCCTTGTAGTTTCTGTTATTGACACCACGGCTAGACTGGCCTTGTCCCGAAACTTCATTGCCTGCGACTGCTATGTTCGGGTTCCCACCAGGAGAGGCTACCGTGAACATGAACCGCACGGAATGGATGAGCTGAGAAAACCGGTGGGGGAATGAAGGATGGCAAAAGGAGATTCAACTGCAGACATATGGAGCTAGATGTGAGGCCAGCTCGACTCAGACCAGATTTCTTTGAAAACCTAATATTAAGAAAACCAGAGGCTTGTAGAGTGACGACCGAAGCTTTTGATGAAACACTCTCCACTTCTTCCAGCCTGCAATATATAGATTTGCGAGTCAAGATCTGTTCGTGATTTCTGTGTACGTAAAACTCATAAACAAGTTCCCGGTTTGCCGGAAGGGCATTATAGGTTATCAGACAGCATGTGTATGCACATCAACATCATTCCATATTAGGAGGTAGTCTGTAGAGGATCGTATAGTGGTGTTGTCATCGTGCAGGTGCCTGGCCTTTGCCTTTGGAGTGGAGACTGGAGCGCCTACTCCGTACCGCCGGGAACTCAATGCAATGTTATTTTCCTCGGGACAATCATCAACGGTCCCACAATCCTAGCATGTCTTCTTTTATTATCATCCAAACCTGGCGGAAGGGCTCTCACGAAGTCTGGAAAGGCCATGGCTGAATCTACCAATCCCGATGCAACTCGAGTCGTTGACTCCGACAAAGGTATTGGTGGGATACCTGGTCGAAGGCTTAGTGCACTGACGTTGAATAGTATGGACAACCCTGATCACGAACACGAAATACCTATCAGGGCTTCTTACTTTAGATTACTCTCTCAAAAAGCAGCAGTCCAAGTACCCACTCGTCGCTCTCTATACCGATACGTTTCCGGAAGACGGCCATCGAGCCCTCGACATCCGCAAGATCCCCAAAAAACGCATACGCGACCTCCTTCCTTCAGTGGAGAAAGATTACAGCAATGACCCTCGTTTCTACGACTGCTGGAGCAAGCTTACGCCCTTCTCGTTAGTCGAGTATGATCGAGTGGTGCAGCTCGACAGCGATATGCTGGTCCTCAAAAATATGGATGAGCTCATGGATCTCGAACTGGATCCAGTGGAAAGCACTGGCAAAGGGAAACGCGTCTTTGCGGCAAGTCATGCTTGTGTCTGCAATCCGATGAAGAAGCCCCATTATCCCAAGAACTGGTATGGGATAGCAGAACGTCTTTACGGATTCCATGCTCACTTATGTTCAGGATACCTGCGAACTGCGCTCATACAACACAACATTCTGACCCAGAGCTGGCGCAAAGAATCGGACCTCCACCTACAGCCGGCTTAGGCATGCCCAACGGCGGCCTTCAAGTGGTCAATCCTTCTAGGGCCCTTTATGACAAAATCATGCAGGCATTGCAAGAATCATCAAACGTGGCCAATTACGAATTTGCGGATCAATCGCTGCTTGCGGATGTGTTCGAGGGTAGGTGGGTTGGTTTATCATACACCTACAACGCTTTGAAATTCATGCGATGGCCGGAGATCCACGGATCTATTTGGCGAGATGAGGAGGTCAGGAACATCCATTACCTTCTGAGCCCCAAGCCCTGGGATGAGACGCCGGGCGAAGAAAGCGATAACACACACAAGTGGTGGTGGAAGGCCAACAAGGAGAGACTGGCGGCGGAGAAGGGGACGGGCATTGATGATGGGTTTTGAGAACACTATCCTCTTTAGCATGTTCTCTAGGATTGTCTCCAACACAAGTTTCTCGTATGGGTTAGGATGATTTTTCTCATTGGGCACCCGGTCACAGTACTGTCATGCCTTTGATCTTCAATATGGCGTCAATCGAAGGCTAATCCTCCGGCTTATGAACAGTGACTCGGTCCCCCTACTCGTCATCATCGTCTCCTTCATCGTTGACAACGTTGAAGAACCTAAGCTCGTAGACACCTTTGCCCGTGCTGACGACCCTCAACCAATCCCGCAGCTGCTGCTTCTTGAGGAATTTCTTAGTCCTGCGATTGCCTCTGATTAGCTTCTCAATACGCCGAGTCGTGTAGAAGAAACCACTCACAGGTACTTCAAGTACCGCCCCGAGAACTCTATATGCGCTATCACCTCAATCTTCCCATCTCCAACTTGGCTGATCTGAATGATATCGCCTAGGTTCCCCACTCGGTTATCGACTTTGATCTTGTCGTGGAGGAACTTTTCGAAGGCGGAGACATCGAAGATCTTGTCCGAGGCGGGTTGCGAAGCGTTGATAATGAACTGTAAAATTCAAAGGCATGTTAGCTAGCTGCTAGAATCCACCGATGCTGGGTTTAGAAGCGGGAAGTCCAGACCTTCTTGGTAACCTTAGCAGGCTTGCCACCCTTAGGACCGCCCTTGGGCATTGCAACCCGAGCGGTTTTCTATTCATGCACACATCGTTTAGCCTACTGTCCCGCTCACAGGATTGGGGAAGCAGCAAAGCGGTAGATGTAAGGACGTACGGTTGCGTGCTGGTTAGGCATTGCAATGGTGGTGATGAAGATCGCAAAGAAGTGTGTATCCTACGCCTTTGGCTGTGGAAGAGAATGGGGGATGGAAAAGATTAAAGGCTCCTTGACAACCCCGGTGCGGCCTCGCTTATTTCCCCGCTAACTCAGGGCTCCGAGTAGCGTGGACTCTGATTGGCTTCTTGGACCAAGGCAGCAAACACAAACCATGAGCACACTTCAATGCTAAAGTACCTTAGCTTCGTACGTTGTTCAACGGTATCTGATGGGCTGATGATAGAACAACGTACTTTACCGTTTGAGCTGTAAGTCTAAGAATCCATCAGGATGGCATCGGCGTCCTTCGGGATGATAAACCCTGCCGTCTTTGAGCATCTACAAATCAAGATCGATGAGGATGCAAAAGTTCGTGAGGAGCTACGCAACAAGTTGCAAGATCTCGAGAAGCAAGGTGAATGTCTCTCAAAACATCTTCGCACTTTGGTGGTTGACTTAGGATCCTTCAGGGAGAACCACACAGTCTATTCTGTCTCGAGCACATTCGATCCCCAGCGCACAGCGTAAGTCGGTCTCATTTTATTGGCTTCCATGCCATTCTTAGCATTCCTCGCAGTACAGGACACCATTTCAGATGCACAGAATGCCATCTTAGAACAAGTAACGACAATCAAGCAGCTTAGCGACATAGCTTCAAGACATCCATACTACAAGTATAACAGCATGTGGACGAGGGACATGCAAGATGCTGTAAGCAATTGAGCGCAAGTCATGAGCCATCTGGGCTGATTGTTGGAGGTCGCCTCGATTGTTTTTTGCGGCTGGTTGGGAGGGTTTGCAGATGGTGGAGGTGCAGGACAACCGGGAAAGCTTTTCACGATTGAGAACGTCGGCAAGCTGATGCAAGGTGTGGCTCCTTGTGTGACAGCAGTGATCTCGGCTAAGCCAGCGTCTAGTGCCTGTAAACCTAAAGGACCAGGACGCTTTTCACCTGGCTATTGAAGAGTATCTGCACGCGTTGATGAGCTTGATCGAGGAGCTAGTGCGTATTACCCTATCCGTTGCGCCAGTCGTGAGCTAATCGAAGCGTAGGCACGCTTAGCAGTCAACTCGGTGACACTAGGAGACTATGAAAGGCCTTTGCAGATCAGCCAATTCGTGAAGGATCTGCACGCAGGTTTTCAAATCCTCAACCTGAAGAACGATTCCCTCCGTAGGCGGAGTGATAGTATCAAGTACAATGTGAGTCATAGCGAGTCGAATCTACGTTTTCTGCTGAGGAGAGTCCGATAGGTCAAAAAGATCGAAGATGTCGTCTATGACTTATCTTTAAGGAACCTAGTCCCTCGGAGTAAATCCTAAAAATATTACCTCTACCGCGGGCTGTCGTCTGCCAGAAGCAGGGACCACCAACAGTGTATCCGGTCGCAACGAGGGCGAGGAGAAACAGGGTGACAGCAGGAATCTCTCAGAAAATACAGGCTTCGCTTGCGAGCTTGTGTCCGACGCTGTATCGTACCCAAGAACATAAAGTCGTCTAGATATCTTGGGGCGCTCGAAGCGCTTTATGGCATTATATCGAACTGCAGATCTCCAAGAATTGATTCCGAGAGCATCCAGTAGAAACTGATGACTACTAAACACACATTGTGCTGGTATCCGAGCTGTAGAAATGAGATTGAGGGAGCTCTAGTCACAAGACAAGGAGGTAATTGCCAAGAAGTGATGGGCCCACCCCTCCCTTCGCGTAACGCGTCCGCCCCGCCTTCCAGAGCGTGTAACGCGACACAGAACTATGAAAGCACCGTAGTGATAAAGTAGTATGTGGAGTTTGCGATTCAGCCATGCCTAGGTGGGTCGCAGATCAGAAGATACTAGCAACTCCCTGTCGTGCTGATGATTAGGTTCAAGAGAAATAATCACCATCCAGGCTGGCCAATGCGGCAACAGCAGTGAGTTATACAGAGTCCCAAGATCGTGGGGGATACTTGTTTGCCACATGATGGACCTGACAACCACTCAGTCGGGAGTCAATTTTGGCAGCAGCTATGTCTAGAGCATGGCATTAGCCAAGACGGGACCTTGGAGGAGTTCGCGACCGAAGGTGGAGACAGGAAGGATGTATTCTTTTACCAGGTACGTACCTCTCACGAACAATCGAAGCTGCAGCTGACTGGAATATTAGAGCGACGATACACGATATATACCCCGCGCCATCATGTTAGACTTGGAGCCAAGGGTACATGATCAACCGCGGGATTTGCGCGCTGAGACATGCTGATTGTTTCATTCTATTGAAAAGGTCCTACAAGGCATACAAAATGGGCCTTACAAGAACATCTACAACCCCGAAAATTTCTTCATCGGATCGCAAGGAATTGGTGCCGCCAACAACTGGGGAACAGGATACTCCGCAGGTGAGAAAGTCCAAGAGGAGGTATTCGACATGATCGACCGGGAAGCGGATGGTAGCGACTCGCTGGAGGTAGCGGCCTCGACAATATGAACGTTGAGCAAAAGAACTGATGTGGTGCCTCAGGGCTTCATGCTGCTTCACTCGATAGCAGGAGGAACCGGCTCCGGCCTTGGCAGCTATATCCTGGAACGAATGAACGATCGGTTCCCAAAGAAATTAATACAGACATACTCAGTATTCCCGGACACTCATCCTGGAGGAGGGGATGTGGTGGTGCACCCATACAATAGCCTTCTTGCTTTGCGGCGGTTGACGCAGAATGCAGACTCAGTGGTCAGTCCACGACCTGGCATCGTACAATTCTCGTTGCTCGCTAATTAGAGACTAAGGTCGTTCTGGACAATGGGGCATTGTCAAGAATCGCCGCAGATAGGATGAACGTTCCGGAATCGTCTTTTCAACAAACAAACCAGCTTGTGTGATCTGTCCCCCAGCTTCGAGACATTTTATGGTAACTAAAGCGCCACAGGTTTCAACCGTTATGTCCGCGAGCACTACTACGCTCCGTTATCCTGGCTACATGCACAATGATCTTGTTGGAATTGTAGCCTCCTTGATACCTACTCCTCGTTGTCATTTTCTCATGACATCTTACACGCCCTTCACTGGCCAAAATGTCGAACAAGCCAAGTTGGTGCGTAAGACTACAGTTCTTGATGTCATGCGGAGACTGCTGCAGCCCAAGAACCGGATGGTGTTCACACAGCCAAGCAAAAGTAGCTGCTACATAAGCATACTGAACATCATTCAGGGAGAGGCCGATCCGACCGAAGTAAGCACCAAATATGTCCAAAATTCTTACCATAAGGAATTAACATTCACTCTCAGGTTCATAAATCGCTCCTTAGAATTCGAGAACGGAAACTAGCAACCTTTATTCCCTGGGGGCCCGCTTCGATTCAGGTCGCATTAACGAAGAAATCCCCTTACCTGCCCAACGTGAATCGGGTTTCTGGTCTTATGCTGGCCAATCATACATCAGTTGCGACGCTTTTCAAGCGCATTATCGTCCAGTACGACAAGCTGAAAAACCGAAATGCCTTTCTCGATGGGTATAAGAAGGAGGCGCCTTTTGCCGATGGACTACATGAATTTGACGAAGCAAGAGCGGTCGTAACAGACTTGATAGAGGAATATGAGGAGGCAGAAACAGAAGCATATCTCGATCCTGACAAGGGCAAAGAGAAGGTCGAAGGGGCATGATCAGGATTGGCGAGACACATTTGCACATCGGAGTGGGCCCACTTTCGGCATCTCCTTCAAGGCGTTCCGGTAGCGTTGAGAAATCGGCATCTAAATCGAAAATGTTTTCATATGTATTCTCATGTTGGCGCATGGAAAATATACCCTCAGGGTGGGTGAACAGTGTATGCATTGTAAGGGGGTTCAACAGTCGATGCATGATCAAACATAAGCTGCAGGAACGTGTCTCCTTGTATGCATCAGTACTTGACATGTATACTTAGACTACTATGAAGCACCATCCACTCAGCGAGCCCCTTTATTTTCGTCAACCTACAGGCTTACGTCACCAGTCACAAGCCACTGTGGCGCAGTACCGGGCCGAGTCGCCCTTAGCCGTTGCCATGAATATAAGATTACCTTGGTTGCGCGCATGACTTGCAATCACAAACATCACCCTCCTTCCTTCGCCAAACACCAAACTTGTCTCCTTACCAGCAGCCAAAACCCCTTAAAGCTCTGCATCTCAGTTCCCGACTTTCAGCCTTCTACAACCGTCAGCATGCCTTTCACAGCCAGGTAGGTTGCGATCCATTGTGACGCGGCCGACTCTCCTCGGCTTGTCGAAGCCAAAGCGCACCGTGGCTGTCAACCTCTTGTATCTGCGCCGTGATGCTATACCTATCAGGGAGTGTCTTCCGTGCTGACACATGACATTCGACAGTGATATTTGCAAGATCATTCTCGCAGTCCTCCTCCCACCTCTTGGAGTGTTCCTTGAGAGAGGTAAGAGACCTCTTCGCGAATCAAGATAGAAGGCTAAACGAACAATCAGGTTGCAATGCCGACTTCCTCATCAACATTATCTTGACGATACTGGGTTACATTCCGGGTATCATTCATGCTCTGTGAGTTACCCCATCATTACTCGCAAGCTATCACCTTCCTCGCGCACGGAAAATATTCCCTGTTACTGACAATTACTCCCTACAGATACATCATATTGAAGTATTAGCGCCAGACCGAACCCTTGTTCCTTCCAGTCGATCCTGCGGAGTTTGCTGGACGAAGTTTTCCTTTTATCGATACCCCCCGTCTACTTCCGATTGTCAAGATCACTACGAGTCGCGCGTGGCTGTTGAGCCTGGTGGGAAGGTGATGGACTCTAGGCGCGCATGGTTTTCAGCTTGCAAATAATAAGAACGGCAGTTTGTGGTGTTGCATCATCCTGCCTTAGCGATCGGGTTTGGAGAACACGACATAGTAATTCAGCTTGTTTACTCAAGTGCACTCTACGATTGACATATCGCGCCGGTGACACATCCGCATCCCCTCTGAAGGTAGCTTTGCCTAAGCGCCACGAAGCAGATTACTTATATCCCCTATTCCATAGAACGCCAATTATGGGCCTGTATCGTCATCAATGATCACGGGTAGGTTAGGCTGCCCTAAGCGCTGGCATACGATTCTAGATTGTGCGCGCATCAGATCCTCTCAAGTCCTGAAGGGTAGCAAGTGGTGAGATTCTCACTAGTCCCTCAGGTTGATATTTGAGAAGGTGGAGATTGTCTTACACGGCACAGAAACGACTCAGAGCCGCATGCTGATACGGCTCGAGTTGCTGACATTTGCCAACCCTTGATTGCACCAAAGTAGCTTGCTCTCTGCACGCCTCAGGGCTTCGTCAATCATCAGCAGGAGGCTCTGGGAAGCGAGAATAACATCAAGAATACATCATAACCTTAAATGATCCCACGCGGGGCTGGGTTGAGAAAATTGAGAGCCAAGATGGCGAGGATGGCTACGTGTTTCTAAATATAAATTTAGCGCTTTGCCGTTGCTCGCCTCATCCAAGGCGCGTAACGAACCTTAGCCCGCTGACCGTTCATCTTAATCCATCGGTTCCTAAACGCAGCAGGACAAGAGCTTGACCCTGCAGGCGCCTACCTCCCAGCGTCGTGCTCTATGAATGGCTCTTTACCCTGCCCCAAGATATCATCCTTCCAATGCGCAGGCGTCTCACACATATTCCTCTCCTACCGTATGAACAAAACCACCATGATGGCCTACTCGGCCAAAGGTGTTGCTTTTCCTCCTCGTTTCCTATGCTTCATGTCACGATCTGTGTTGGATAGGATTTCTCATATTAGTTTTCTGTTGTCTTACTGCATGTGGCTTTGATGTCTTGGTCGGGTTTTGGAGTTTTTGCAGGTCAGTCTATCTAAGGAAAAGAACGCATGTCAGCATAGCCATGATGCACCTCTAGCTGAGTCTGGCCGGCACAAGGTCCGAGTCATGCTCTTTGCTCGACTACTTGACCTCGACAGCTACCCAATTGATCGCCATGACGATCCACCAGAAGCGGATTACTGACGATGCCAGCAGTTCTTCCACAGCATGCTGAATGCCATCCTCAAGTGGTTTTTGGCATATCTCCTTCTACCTCGAGTAATACTGGCTGGCCCAAACTCTACGGCGTCTTTGTCTCCATACCTCACCGATGTTGTCCCAACGTGCGCTCACCGCTGCCTCCAATCCTACATTGTCGATAACTTCCAAAGTCCTAGCTGCCGCCATGAGCAAAAACTTGACTGCCTGTGTATAAGCAAGAGTGCCTCTGGCCTTACACTTGGGGAAGCAGCTTTGAGTTGTGCTGCTTCATACTGTTCCGAAAGCGTCTTGGAGGCATCTGTCAATGTTTACGAGCTTTGCGCGCAAGTCGAGAATGCGAGGCCAATGACCCATGGCACTCTTACTGCAACACAAGTCGTCGCCACGACCAATGCCCTCACTTTTCATTCCAGCACAACAACCTTACCCCACAGTATTGGATTGCCCTTTTCTAGTCCATCAGGCGTTACCCCCTCGAGATCGGCTCGTTCTTCCAGCTTGCCGACAGCCATCACTACCGATTCAAGATCGTCAACCCCTTCGACCTCTTCCCAGCCCTCGACTATATCAGCGTCTCGTACAACAACACAGACGACCACTACCGCTTCTCCCTCTTCTTCTTCTTCTCCTTCTTCGTCCGCAACTTTCATAGCTTCTCCAGCATCATCGTCAGCAGTACCAAAGCCACCGCCCGCCCTTACCAAACCCCAGATTGCAGGAGTCACAGTAGCAGGGGTCGCGTCTGCAGCATTAGCGTTTGGCGTTCTTTTTTGTTTATTTTGCATACGACGAAAGGATAAGAAGAAACGTAATAGTGAGTCATCTTTTATCGGTGATAAGACCTTTCACAGTCGGCCTGGCTCTCCTGGGCCTTCTAGAGACGGGCTTGCAGACCTAGAGCATGGCAATTCAGCATTCATCCACGGTGGAGCACAAAAGCGTGATGGTACTTCCTCTGAAAATAATGCCAGTCGGTTCAGCATTTGGAGAGATAGGACGAGGCCAGAGGAGATAGGTGTAGCTGTTATGGGGCCTGGGACGATGCCTGCAACCCCTCCAACGACATATACGCCATCGCACGATGAAGCTCTAGCCAGCGCTAGCAGCTTCAGAACAACCTCACAACTGTTGCCTGAAAAACCAACCTACTCACTTTTTCCTCAACCATTAAGGGTTGTGAACTCATCAGTAAGCCCAGTCAGTCCTCAGAGCCCGGATAGCGCCGAAACACGGTTCACGGATGTTACTGTGGCTGGACCATCTGGAAAGCCAGCTTCCCGTGGCCGTAATGCCATGGACACCAGCCAGCGATCTCTACAGCAGCTGCCTCAAGCCGTACGTCCGTCAACATCTGATCCGTTCCTCGACTCCAACAGCGGGCCTCCAGGGCCAACGACTGAAGATCCCACCGGCGTTGGCCCATCACTATCGACGCGGTCTTCGGAGACGACACGCAAACCTGTTCCCGCATACGGGCCGCCAGGCGTGCAGTATCCTCAGCCATCTGCCACCCGATCGAAGCCTTCATTGCAGATTCCGCGCACGTACGTCGGCCGACCTACATATGGCGTTGCGGATCAAATTGGTCCAACGGTTCAGAGTCGGGGAGCTTCGGCTGCCAAAAGAAGGAATTCATTCGCCCGCCCAACAACCCATTACTCGACGGCTTCAGATACCAGCTTCGAGGATGCCGGCGAAGATGACGAGACAACGACTGCCCATCCATTCCTCTCACCGGTTGCGGAGTCTCCGCGAGGTCGGTCTCCGCCCGGGCCAGTGCGTTACCCAAAGATTCCGGGAAGGATTCCTCCATTGAACCCTCGTCGTCCCTCTCCAGAAAGCCCCACACGCCGTCCACCGCCCAAGAACCCGAAACGTGCGCTAGTGGCTCAAGCTACGACGGCCAGGCATGCTGTAATCCCACAGCCTCAAGTCGCAGAGTTGTACGGTAGTCCGGTATCGCCTAAACCCGGATGGAACCAATTTCCTTCTCAAGAGTCACTCAAAGATATCCAAGGCCCCTCTAGTGAATCCCCTATAGGGCCAGTGAATGGCAAGCGTGACAGCAATGCTCCAAGTGCAAAGTGGCAGATACTCGTCAAACCAGGCCTCGATGGCATCGATCGCGCGAGCTCTTCAAAGGATCGGCCAACTCCATCGCCAAGGTCGGGCAAGACTGGCGAGTCGAAAGTCAGCGATCGGAGTGGGGAGTGGACTCCGGTCTTGACGCCAACGAAGAAGGGCGAGGATCTGAGACTTTTTGTAAGATAACATCGTCGGGTATGTACTAAGGGCATTTGGTCATGGCGTTCAAATGGATAAGCATTGGGTCACTGCAAAAGTTCTAGCGAGGTGTTAGGGCATTAAGGATGATACCACGGGCTGCTATATATGTGTATTACTACTTGCCAAACTACTAAGATACTTTTCGAAAACCACCATCTTATGACTTTAGTGCTTGCGATTCTGTACATCTGCTTATGGAACCCCGGAGCCTTTGTGACTTGGGCTAGCTTATGTTGGGTCGTGTTGCGTGCAGCGGCCCTACTTACTATTTTCTACTTTGTTGGCGCTTGGGGCATTTCAAAAGCACCCCACCACGGATTCGGGTGTTTCTTTCGTTTCTTTTGGGGAATTGCTTCATCATACTCTGCCTTCCAGAGACCTTTGCGTCGTGTCAGCAATGGCGTCTATGTCAAACTCATGAATAGGCCACCATCTCTCGCCTTTCAAGCTTTGCACAAGCACTCGCAGTCTTTATAATGCAAACACTTCAGTAAGGCTTGTAACCCTTCATTTTGAAGCAATTCAAACAGAGACTCACCTGACCGAACCTCACCTCTTTGACTATCTCCAAAATCCCCGCTCGGAGGCCGATTTCGACATAATGACATCTCGGGCTGCACGTCTCCTGGCAGCCGTCCTCACAAAGGTTCCCTCAAGGCAGGTCTCCAAATTCCTGAAGTCGTCTAATTCCTAAAGCCACTCCTCTATCCCATACACCGGCAGTGTGCACTTTCAACGGCGTCACTCAGTCCTTGGCACTCTCAAAAACCATGTCGACGGTGTGACGATGGAGACATCAACCAGTGACCATCCATTGCAGAAGAGGCAAACTGTCGAAGCATAGCGCGCCCTTGAGGATAAGAACCATTATGCGACATTGGAAATTGAACAGACCCAAGACGAAAAGTTCTACCAGGCTCTTGCCAAGACAAAGTGCACCCATTGCTGCCGGCGCATGGGATACACTCATTGACCCACTTACTCCCTTTCAAAGGTCACCGACCAGGCCGTCTCAGCACTTGGATACCAGGCACGCATTCGGCGCGGCGCAAACAGCCCTTGGTGGAGTCGACAGCGCTGCAGTGGTCCTTTTGATGCAACGAGCCTTGTCATGCAAGTCATAAACAGTAGCAATCATTTGTTCTAGTCCTCCGTGCGCTCTCTTTGGCTGTAATTGCATGCAGGGGCTTCGTAATAATAACAAAGAAGGTCAGATCCCGTATATATTCGCTTGCTCTAGATTGATTAATCTACTCACCCTGCTGAGCAAACAAGATTGGTTTGTTCAGTGGTATGCTCGCCTTGCCGCTTACATGTGCCTCTTCAGTGGTTTGAGATGCACAATGGAGAACGGATAGGTATAAGAGATGTAACCTCAGTGCTTTCGTACATTTCCAGCGCTGTGACAGTAGACTGACATGAGGACTTTTGGTTTTAGAGAGTGCTTACCTTAAAATTGAATTAGTTTCATTTGATGCTGCACATATACTATATTGGCAATGGCCGTTCCACGTCCTAGTTCATTCAGATACACCGAACATCCTCTCCTCGTGGAATATCATGCGAGCAATTCCGAAAACCTTTTTTCCATTACTGGCAAATTATCTATCGAAGTGTCCAAGTTCGATGAACACAAGATGATCTACCTGATATTCCAGAACACTCGCAGGCGTCATGAGTCGTTCATAGCCGATACGGAGAAGTGTCACTTGCAACTTGATGAGTTGACACGGCATGCAAGCTCGCGGATCTTATTTATATGATTTTTCTTTTGCACGAACGACGACAAATCTTTTGTGTGCATGTGAACACTCTGCTCCTGATAGGATATGCCGGATCTTGTCGTTCCTCGTACGGATTTCTACTCACAGCTTTAGCTAAATCATTGACCTTCCGATGGATACTACTGGAATGGACGCAATGGAGTCGGCTGCATCATGGAATGTTCCGGATGATTCAGTCGATGCAAGCATTGCCTACCTCATAGCACAACTGCCCAAAAAGGAGCCAGCACCATATGGACATGTCGTCTTACAAGTTGGATCTGAAAAAGGCCCTGTCAAGTCCATAAGAGTATCATCGCAGGTCCTGAGCATAGCGTCACCCGTGTTTGCAAAGATGTTTGGCTCCGGATTTCTCGAGGGTTCTGTTTCCTCATCGAGATCTGATCAGCCATTGCATCTTCCACTACCTGAGGACGATCCTGACGCCGTGCTATTGATGTGCCACGTGCTCCATCCGTCAGGAGTGGGCGACCTGGACGTTCCACTGCAGCTTCTCGAGAGCCTAGCCTTGCTGGTCGATAAGTATGACTGCGCACTGGCCCTAACAGTTTGGAGTCGTCTGTGGTTCCAGCAGAGGTACAATTATTTCAACTATACCAGCCGTCCCTGGGATCGGCTCCGCATAGCGTACGCTTTAGGAACCGAAGAAGCCTTCTGGGAGATCTCGAAGAACATCATTCATAACTATGGCTTCGAAGACGACGAAGAATCTCAGGAGTCGAGGCTCTACCAGACCGGAGCCCTCGAATTGCCCGGACTGAAAGGTTAGCAGACAGGCCTTCCGTTCAATAGGCTTGCGAAGATGCTAACATCTCCAGAATTCATGACGAACGAGCGCGACTTAACCCTCGACCGTTTGTACAGCACGATTGAAGAGATCCTGAGCTCATCGATGGAATATTCGGATATCTGTCACCAGGTCGAGCCAGGGGTTGCGATTTGGGGTGAGGGACCCCAACGTTTCGCTGTGTCGGACACTAGAGGATGTCGTCGGCCAACCGAGATTGCCCATTTCCTGCAGCAACTCCACGGCAAAAATGTCTGGCCAGGAAGAGTGATCTCTGGCAAGGCAAAAACATCGAAGGTATCCTCGATGCCTTGCGCAATTTCAAGTCATACAGAGCCTATTACCGGCGAAGTGGTATGCCAAGACAGAGATTCAATCCGAATTGCCGCTGCATACGAATTGAGCTCGGAGAAACGCTGGGATCATTCGTGGGGCACGTAAGTTGGGATGCTAGTGGCCTTTGCTTGAACTGCTTTGAATTGGGCGCTTTGTACCGAAATTGCAGAGCACAGAAGCGCGAGTATTGTAAGAGATTCGGACAGGTACGTCAGGCCCGGGACAAAGGGGCATGTGCATTGACTGACTGTACGTACTAATCCTGGAAGCAGGAGTTGCTAGAGGAGGGTCCCGAGACCAAAGAGGAGAGCATAGTGGGCCGATGGGATTGTTGGAGAAAGCAGTCCATAGACGGAGATGCGCTCGACCAATGAACCATTTGGTTGCGAGAGGCCCCAGAATCGTGCTGCACATAGAAAAGCTTGCAACAGCGAAGACATGGACGTGGTATAGATTGAGAAGCCCATTAAAAGCGTCGAATAGACAGGGGCCTTGGGCCGAGCGAACCCGGTCTAGCTTTATCGAGCCATGTTGTTGCAACCCTCGTCGACCTCAAGTTTGACAATAAATTCCTCCTGTATTTGCAGGCTGAATGTCTCTCGTTGTCGCTCTTGCTCCTGCATGCTCCATAAGAGTGATATTTGGAAGCTAGTTACAACCTTTCGCGTGCCCCAATCCATGACGACTTATTTTTAAAAAAAAAATGTGGAAGAAGTTGTGACTCCTTCACGCGATCCAAATTGTCGAGAACTCAGTACGTTATTACTCTGATATTGCAAGAATCATTGAAGAACACAAGCTGTTACGCGATCTGATGCTCGATTTCAAGCCCATTATCGACTTTTAGATACAGTTACCCTCCTTTCTGTGCATATTTCCTGATGCTACTACCAATGGGCGCCAAAGTGACCATATGGAAGCCCTTCCGTTGTTGACTCTGCACTAACCATATCACTACTTCAACGTTTTGACGTTTTGACGCCTTCGCATGCTCCGTCACTGGTTGTTGAACCCATCGCTATTCCAGCAATACGTTCTTCAACAGCTTCAAGCAATGGCTTAGATATGTTGCATGGTAGCGGCTGAGTGAATTGATTTTTGAACGTGTGATGAACCTTCACTCATCATTATATCACTTTACTATTCCATCGGCCTGCCGGGACTATAGAACAACAATACTACCTAAAATACAATGTGATGGAACTTTTCGTCACCATTTTGTTTATCGTGAGTATATAAAAGTCATTGAGCAGATTGGAAGCACCTTGCCAACCCTAACTGATACAGAAAACGTTTATAATGGAACCAGCTGATGCAGCAGCCTCTTATCTGCCGAGGGGCGACCCTGACCCCAACGGAGATATGATACTCGTGGTTGGCCCAGAGGATGTCGTCAAGCAAATTCGAGTAGCGACCAAAGTGCTCAGTCTGGCTTCACCAGTTTTCGCAGTGATGTTCGGTCCACAGTGGGCAGAGGGACAGGCCCTGTCATTCACAAACCCACCAAATGTCCACTTACAAAACGATGATCCGGGTGCCATGCAGTGTATGCTTTCGGTATTGCACCACCGGAGAGATCTCACCCAGAAGCTTCCGCTCCCCGTAGTCAAGAAGGTGGCGCTCCTGTGCGACAAATACGATTGCTCAGCAGCATTATCGCCTTGGGCTCAAGACCCCCTACGAGAACTACACTCGCAAAATGGTCATCAATATGAGGCATTATGGTTGTCGTATGTATTTGGAAGTGCCCACACTTTCTGGAAGACAACGAGGAACTTGATGCACAATCAAGTTCGCATCGACATTGTTATGCTGGAGCAATCGTCTGATGACGTATCAGGACTGAACCTGCTTCCAGACCACTTGCTGCGTAAGAGATGCTTTGATTGCGAAGACAAAGTCAAAGCCACATGTCTAACATATTCACAGAATCGCTTGAAGTGTGCCGATTCCACATCCTCTCGAGGCTTCAGCGCCAATTGGAAACGCAGATGACGCCGTACATCGCAGAGGCCGCGAATCCTTGTGAACATGACTGTCAGGCAATGACAAGGGCAGGTCACTACATGAAGCAGTTGCACCGACTCGGACTGTGGCCTCTCACGGGCATTCTGGCCGAGGAAAGTATCAACACAATACTTGGGAGACTTAATGATTACCAATGCTTCGTATCACCCAAATATCCTTGTATCTGCCTTAGATTAAGCAAGATAGAGGATGAGATCGATGTCGAGTACATCTCCAGCTGTTTCGAGCTAAAAGGGCTCTGCTTAAACTGCGTGAAGAAAGGCAGACTTGGTGCTCTAAGAGATAATTGTATGGTAGCACCTAGGAGTGGAGAATGTGGGAATCAGGCGATGACCACATAAAGATCATGCAAGAAGATTGAACTGCTCGTGGGCAGAGGCAGAGCTTGTCAATTCGATTAGGTCAGATCATTGTATGCAAATGCTTTACAATGGCTGTACTTTGAGCTGCAATTGTACGAATGTCAGGGAGAAGGACTAGCCTCGCTGCTCTCTCGAACTAGGTTCGGACTGAGACACAAAAAAAGCGTTTCGATGATATCTTGAGTGAGTAGGTGGTTTCGCTGCATGATCTAAAAATATGATAATAGGATTGCACTCTTGATCGCACACGGATACTATCAAAAGACGGAACGACTTGCAGCTTACTTCCAATCCCAAATTTTCTTCCCTTTCTTTTATTGGTAATTGATCATAACTCAAATACATTCAGTGGTGAGCTAACAACGCCGCCAAAACTGCTAGTTGTCTTTTGACTCTGTCAATATTATCTCGGCATTTTCAGTCGAGAAGCCAGCCAGCACTTCATCACTTGGTAGGAGCCCAGTGCAGCACTTTATTACATCGTAATTTTCCTTGCTTCTGTACGAAAGTCTCATCTCACGCAGGTACCAAACATCCTAACCTTAACTGCTACGCTTCTTCAAAACATACCGAGATGCCGGACGACAAGATCCCAGACGATTGGACACCCGAAGGCCACGCCGATCCTGAAGGCGACGTGAACTTCTTACTCAATACCGAGCATCCAGAGACGGAAGGTCAATACCGCTCACTCAAACTATCATCGCACATACTGAGCCGTGCGTCGCCGGTTTTCAAGGCCATGTTCGACCCTAGATTCACTGGTAATGTCGAATTCTCTTCGGCCAACCCTCGAGAAGTCTCTTTGCCTGAAGACGATTGCCAGGCCACAGCTTGGATGTGTTTCGCATTACACTCGCAATACCTACCCGAGGGCCGAATACCTCTAGATCTACTGAAGCGGCTAGCGATCTTGTGTGACAAGTACGACTGTGCACGGTAAGTAAATTTCGGATCATCTTTCACCCCTTCCTAAGGTTTCCGACAAGCTTGAAACATGTCTCAGCAGTATCCGCTCCCAACGCATGTTCCTTTGCTCACTGCACTAACGGAAAGGAGGAATACTGACTCCGATATCTACTCAGGGCGTTGCAGTCATGGAGTCGCCTTTGGCTCAGCACGTGGGTGGACCTGGTTGGTTCTGACTGTTTTTGGGCCCTTCTATGGATATCATATGCCCTGCAGGATCAACAAGCTTTCTGGGAAACTTCGTGCCGTCTAGTTTACCACGAGAAGGCGGAAGACCTTGAGATCGCTGAAAATGATTCTGACGCTGTTGGATTTTCACTTCTGCCGGCGGCGTTGCCAGGTAGGTCGCTCACAGCTTTAGATTTCTGTCGGAAGCACTAAAGGAGTTGCTAGACGTGATCAGGGAGCAAAGGGTCGGAGCGAATCAAACTCTGCACGAACTCCTGAAGCAGCTAAAGGTGGCATACCTAGCTGATATCAGTACTTGCGACACCAAGCACAAATCACGAAGGAACTGTAATCGCCCGCAGCTAATTGCTCACTTCGACCGAGAACTCAAGCGGCTTGATATACAAGCCACCCCAAAAAACGTGGAAGAAAATGGGGCCAGACACTTTCTGGACAAACTTATCAGCTTCGTACCTTGTGTCCCCAAGGGATATCATGGATGTACTCCTTCTAGTCATGGTTTTGAATACCTCAACAGACTTCCAGTAAGGAAAGCTGGACACCTTGACGGATTCCCAATTGGGGAAGCTAGATACTCCACTCATGGATTGTGCATGATCTGTGTAAAGCAAGGCAAGCTATCTGCAAGCCCGGATAGCTTTTGTGCTTGGCACTACATCTCAGACACAATCAGGCGTCTTACAAGGGAGGAGAGAGGTGACCGCGAGCAAGACATTGAGAATCTTCATCCTTTTTGGACATGGGCCAAACATGATATTTGGAACTCATATAAAGATCTCGGAATGCCATCGGGGGCAAGAAGTGCGTTGGGAGACTTGTTGAACCACAATTGCATGTCGTCTACTCGCTGGCAGCACGAGCAATAAGTGGGTCAAACCGGAAGATGGCAGTCGAGATTGCATCGTGGGGCAAGGACGTAGCGAATGTGGTTATGTTATGCAAAGCCTGAAAGGGTGTGCAACAAGCGTGCTACTCTGCTCGGTAGATTGCTCAAGCCCGAATGAATTCTAATCTGGTGGTAGAGATAAAAATCAGTATACCTGCAAAATCGGCTGCAAGCCGAACAACAGGTTTTATGAAATGACCTTTCGACTACTTACTGACCCTTCACGCAGCACGCTCCTCGTGCTAAGACCAATGATCACAAACCCCATGTCCCAGGCCCTCCCTTCGCAATCCCTTCAATATCAGAAGTAAGCCACCCACCATAGAAGTCCCCAGGTTGCGCCTCGACCTTCTCGCCATCAACGTAGCAGTCCCACGGTCCTGCATAGAAGCTCAAGTAGCCTTTGATTGACTGCTGCTTGTGAGCTCATGATCAAAGCCACCCCGTTGAGCTTCCGGACATGGATCAGGAAATCCAGTAGGAAAGACATACAAGAAATCCTTCCGTAGGTGTCTCATACGACCAGACGCGGTTCGCAACAGTTTGCTCAGAGGAGGGATGCTTCAGGTTCCAGTACGATGCACGGCCTTTCCATTCGCAGAAGGAGCGATGGGTTGAGGGAAGGAGTGGGATCTTTAGGGCGGAACGGGGGATATAGTATGCTTGACCAGTGTTAGATAAGAACTCAGGATGTATGAAAGCCAAAGAGAGATCAATGGAAATGCCGTTACGAAGCTACGGAAATGCAGCATAGATTTGAGCATCATGACAGAAAATCCAGAGCTTGTGAGATTTACTTGGGGGATGATGCGTTTCCAGAGCCCAATACCCATCCGTTGTGTCTGCAATTACTTGATCGTTCCACTTGACTTGCAGATGGCGTGGTGTCTTCTCGAGGCGAGGCGGACGGGGGAAAGATTGTACATTAAGCTTCGTTTTTGGTGGCATTGTGAGAATCTTGACTGGCGAATTGACTGTAATGTAGAAATAGAAGCGTCGAATCGTTGACGTTGGTGACGTTGGCATGAATATGGCCGACGTTAGCCGCCATTAGCCGCCGTGCAGATTTCCAAAGACACTACTCATAGAACAAGTCAATAATCCTCAGAGTAGTATTGAGCAACCTGTAAGTGTGGCTCCATAATCCATACTTCAATATGCTGGGTGTAACCTGCTGATCCCCATAACTACATCTGCCATCCCTTTGAATGTCATATAAAACCTTCGTCTGCCTCCACACTTCCGATTCAGTGGCCCCCTTGTCACTACATTCTATATCATGAGCCTCTCAACCTTATCTTTTAACGCCCGGATTTGTGTCATCAATTCGCTAGCCTCATTTGTGGTGATGGATGCACTGATGACAGCTCTAGAAACGCCGCACGCTCTGCCTAGAGCGCTTTTCGAGGGAACATAACTGGTTTCGTCAGCGCGGAAGTATCGACTCTCGAGTCTTCAGCGTACACATAGGGAACCTGTAGCGGTTGCGCCTGTCAGCTTGTAGTAATTCCCTGATCTCACCGGAGGATACTGACATTCTTATCTTCACACAGGAGTGGGAGATGTAATAGAATAGCTAGTGGTGCCGTATCTGCTGCAAGGATGATAATCTGGCCTCCCATAAGCCCATTGATCCTCGTCTTGCATATTGCTCCTTTACCTCAGAGGTGCCTCGGTTGAGCGTCTTCGTTGCTGCGAGCGCATGAGTTCCTAGTACGGATAGTCGTAGAGAAGAACTGATACCTTCATTGGCGCCCTGTGGTATCGCATTAGCGGACGTACTCAATTGAGCGTAACTTTGGTCGGATTACCTTTTTTAACTGTCTGTAGTGACTGGCTTGTTGTACAAGATCGAGGATCTCTTGAGACAAAGCTTGATCGGCAATACTGTCCACCATATCAGATTCATGCCCTCATAGCTCGTTTCGAGATCATCATACGGCCAAGCTGCTCCCTGCCCTTCTGCCATGCCGGAGTTCCGTGATCAAAACTGTAGCTTGGGCAATTTGACTGTAGATAGGAATCGACGGAGATAAAGGATCGAGGTAAAGGGTTCCTTGCGTTGGCTCGCCCTTTTGCGCGTCGACTGATCTTTCGCACAAGTTAGTTTAGAAATATTTCTGAGGCGATATCAAAATGCCAAGTCTTGGCACCAGCAAGTGAAGCCGCTAGCGGCGCCGCTACCTGAGATCCTCAAGTGGACGTCCATGTTGCCATCACCATCCTTCACCCCCGACCACCAACCGCTTTCTCAGTAATACCGCTGCAATCATTCATAATCAGACGCCATAGATATTTGTGATAGATCCGCATTCAAGATGTCCTCAGATCTCTGGTATGCCCGCGCTTCCCAATCCTTTCGATCTGGCCTGTTCTTCGATAAGGAGCACGACCGAAGTCTATAGGCGAGAAAGGCCAACGACAAGCTCTTAAGAGAGAATACTAATATGCATTCTGATATAGTCCCGTTTATGCTGTTAGTTCAGTCCTTATCGCGTACACACTCTACCACCTCCAGCAATAGCTACACACTGCTACAGAGCCACTCTATATTTCATCCTCACCGATAAATGCTCCGAGAGACCATTATAAGTATGCTAATATTCATCGTTAGCCCTTCTTCGGCGCGATGGGTTGCACCTCCGCCATCGTCTTCACTTGCTTCGGTGCTGCCTACGGAACCGCAAAGTCAGGAGTCGGTATCTCCGCCATGGGTGTCTTGAGGCCTGACTTGATCGTCAAAAGTAGATATCCTTACTACGATTTCCGATATTGTAGCGCTAAATCATGATCTAGACATCGTTCCCGTCATTATGGCTGGTATCATCGGTATCTACGGGCTGGTGGTGTCTGTTTTGATCTCCGATGGTCTCAAGCAAGAGCTACCATTGTATACATCCTTCATTCAGCTTGGCGCAGGGCTGAGTGTCGGTCTTGCTGGTCTCGCTGCTGGGTAAATCATTCTAAGTGCTCGACCTTTGAGAACGACTATCTGATCGAACGGACAGATTTGCTATTGGTATCGTTGGTGACGCAGGTGTCCGAGGGACTGCCCAGCAGCCAAGGTTATTCGTCGGCATGATTCTCATTCTCATTTTCGCTGAAGTGCTGGGTAAGATACACCCCCAGTAGACTGAGATAAAGAAATCCTTTACTGATCCGCCTACAGGTCTCTATGGTCTCATCGTGGCATTGCTCATGAACTCCAAGGCTACCGCCGGTGTCAAACCTTGTTAGAGAGCTTCCGCGGACCTCGAATCACCAAATAGGCTCAAGCGACATAGTCTGGCTATGGCATAAATTCACCGACATGTATGAACATTGGGGATCGCAGACCGGACCGAAGGCAGCTGGGATGGTCTTTTTTTGGGCGTTCGCATAGGGCATTAGGTGCGGTGCAACCAGTAGATAAGCGACAAGAATGGTATTGTAGTCTAAAGTCATTATCGAGTTCATGCGGTCATTAAGATATCTTGATTTCTCAATATTTCTCTCCGCTGCGAGGTGTCCTCTAATCTACGTGCAGCTTTCTCGGCCCCCGGCTTGCACATCTACCCGAACCTCCATCAGCATGAATGCCGCACAAAGCAGCTACGCTTTCACATACCACTTGTCATACCACACTTTTCGGATGCAAACGTGTACGCTTCAACCGTTACGGGTCTCGCATAGCCGCATGAATGAGGCTAAGCCTCAGCGAACATCTTCTCAGAGTGGAGGGCTGACCAATGGAGCCAACGCCTGCAGCCGGATGCTTGACCAGTTCCTAAGATATCTGGATGCTTTTTGTGAGGAACCGGATTGAAGCTTGTCTCGTCTTCTCGTGTCCGTCATTCAAACGGCCATGGCTGGAGTTGCACCAACACCGCGCTCTGACAAGAGGTTCTTGTTATTTGTGCCATAAGACTTGTCTCGACCCATCTGCCCACCCGCAGCCTTCGCGCTCTTGTTCTTCGTCTTAGCTTTCTTGATCGCTTCATTAAAATGTCGCAGCTGTTCTTCCGAAATTCCGAGGCGCTCATCTACTTCCCGCGCCTGATCGCAAAGATTGTCCAGTTCGAGGGCTTCACATGCCCTCTTGTAGCCTTTGCACCCTGCAAGATCCTTATAGATCTGCAATTTGCCAGGCATCAGCTGACTGAGCAGGAACTTCGTATTCCCCCATCTGTTGTCCACCTCCAATGCAAGCTTCATATACTCATGCACGACCTCTCTCCAGGGCAAGAGGCCTCCTTCGGCTTTGCTTCTGAAGCAACTGGAGTTCGCTTCCGCTGCAGTGGCGATCATTGCTCCATCAGCGCCGAACTCTTCGACTAGCTGCAGGGCCTCGTCTCGATTCTTTACATCCCCATTCATTAAGCAAGCCACGCCTTCGCCTCTGCAGATGCCGGCTATCATACGCAATTGCTCCCGTATGGCTCGTTCCCTTGGCCGCATGGGCGTAGTACGGCAGTGTACCGTCAACCCCGTAATCCCAGTTGCACACAATGTCCTTACTAGCGCTGCGGTCCTCTCTGGCGTCTCCAGTAATCGAATCTTGACGCTAATGCCGATCTCGTAGACCTCTCCAACCTCTTTAACCAAAGCTCTCAGGATCGACGCAAGCAGCTCGGGCGTTTGTAGTAGCGCCGCGCCCATACCACCAGATGTAGAGAAGGGCTTCGGACACCCAGCGTTGACATCTATCCCTGCTACATTCTCGGCGACGAGTTTGGCTGCCTGCACAGCCAATTCGGGCGATGCAGTCCCAATCTGGAATATTAACTTCCCATGCTCTTCCGTAGGGTGCAGTCGATATATTAAGCTCTCCTTCTGGACGGGGGGTGGTATCCTCGAACCATTGGACGGTGAGCGCGTGAAGTCTATGGTGGATGTGACAGGGTTGAAACGTTTGGTCGTGCCTATCATAGACCTGTCTACGGTTTCTGGGCCCCACACGAGATCCGCACCGTACTTCAGAGCAAGCAAACGGGAGGGGAGCTCGCCCGAACGTACCATGGGGGCTAGCACGATTTTATTCCGGTAGTCGACGCCATTTTTGGGTATTGGTACTCGTCTTGAAGATGTAGCCATGGCGTTTGTAAGGGCACGTAGCATATCATGCCTTTGCGTAGGCACAGAAGCGTTCGAAGAGATCCACGGCCATAAGAGATCTGAAGTGACGGAAAAAGTGACTCAACCCTAGAGATTACCGAATCGGCCAAGCACGTGCATTAGGGCTTCAATGTCGGCGCCGCCGCCGGTTCCCCACCAAAACTCAGTTGAGAATATCAATTGCTTGGCTAATGCTCAATTTGACCTCTTCAAGACGTTTACTGCAAGCCAACCAACAGCCGCTAATAGGCTTCGTGCATAAATATCGACAGCTCTCCCACACACTGGCTCCTAGGTCGGCCTCGAACCGTACAAACCTTTACCCCTCCAGCATCTTAATCTCTCGCGCCCAACAGGTTGCTCGCCATCTCTCCAGCACTGCCGACAAGAAGCTCGAAATGAGTGCTCTACCTATCAGTGACAAGGGCTACAACGCCAATGCCCCAAGCCAGTACGCCGTCAGGAAGAATGGCGCTGCCAATACCCCCGAATACCGCATCTACATTGAAAAAGACGGGGTGGTTGTCTCGCCGTTCCACGACATTCCACTATACGCCAATGAACAGCAGACCGTGCTGAACATGATTGTTGAGATTCCAAGGTGGACGAATGCAAAGATGGAGGTACCATTCCCACCCCCAGCTCTCATTGTTCATTTGGGAACGATGGTGCTTTCTCTCAGCGACAGCTAATGCTTAAAACAACTAGATATCGAAGGAGGAGCCATTGAACCCGATCAAGCAGGATGTCAAGAAGGGCAAACTACGCTATGTCCGCAATTGCTTTCCTCATCACGGATATCTCTGGAACTACGGTGCTTTCCCCCAGGTATGGGCTTCACTAAGCTGAATCTTGTTGAGGAATCTCATCAAATCTCACAGACGTGGGAGGATCCCAATGTTGTTCACCCGGAGACCAAGGCCATGGGCGACAACGATCCGTTGGACGTTTGCGAAATCGGTGAGCTTGTCGCTACACCAGGGCAGGTCAAGCAGGTCAAGATACTCGGAGTCATGGCGCTACTGGATGAGGAAGAGACCGACTGGAAGATCATGGTTATCGACGTGAACGACCCTTTGGCCCCTAGACTCAACGATATTGAGGATGTCGAACGTCATCTCCCGGGTCTGCTTCGGGCCACCAATGAATGGTTCCGGATCTACAAGATCCCAGACGGAAAGCCAGAGAACCAGTTTGCCTTCTCTGGTGAATGCAAGAACAAGAAGTACACATGATCCCATTTTGGAACATCGACCGAATTAACTGATAGACCTATAGATATGCCACTGACATTGTTCGAGAATGTGCTGAAGCGTGGGAAAGACTAATCATTGGCAAGACCCAGCGTGGTGACATCTCTCTGTAAGTCTTCTTTCTTAACGGCAGTGATGAAGGCTAAAAAGTGCCAGCGCCAACGTCACCGTCAACCACTCCCCCGATCGCGAGGCACCCAACTCTCGTAACATCAAGAGACATGAGGAGCTCAAACCCGGACCAATTGATGGTATCTACGACAAGTGGTTCTTTATCTCGGGCGCGGCGGTCTGAGTGTGATACACTGGGCTGTTCGGGGAGACCGGCCTCAATAAGCAAGTGGCATCCGATGCGGTAGATAATAGATGGCACAAAATGGATTACAAATTGCATCCGAGATGAGTTGGCAAACGCACTCAATCGGGTTTTATTCAATTCTCCGAACTCCACGCTATGCTGGATAATCTACCTCAGAACATAGTATATTGTGATCATCTCTCTCCAGCGAGCTCTGCCTGGCGATTCAGAGCCCTTGAATGCCGGTCCACCTCTTGTATGATATCTTCGATCTTCATCCTCTCCGTGTCTAGCTCTATTTCCTTTCCATTCTCTAGGAGGCCGATATATGTCAGCTGAGCTCCCTACCATCAGGGGTAAGGGTCGACGTACTCAGCTTCACTTGTAGCATGCTCTTCTCCCTGCTGCCCTGTGGCAGAATTGTTGTGTTGATCTTCATGAAAGTTCGGGCATTTGCGGGCAGTTGAGCTAAGAAGAAGCGGCATGCATTTCCGGACTTCCTGAAAGGATTGAACTTGACCGAGATATCGGTGATGAATTTGGTGATCATCGTGAGGTATGAAAATCTCCTCAAGTCGCAGGTCAGTCAGGCCTGCCGAGCAGGTTGTCCAAGACATCGTCGCACCTCTGTATTTGACGACGAAGATAGCTCAACCTAGAAATGTCACCGAATCATAACAGTGGAGGAGAAACAGGCTCGTTCATGCTTTTCGCGGCTGCAGAGCTTGCGACTTCTTGTTGCGGTAAGAACGGTCCACTTCGCCGGCACGGAACGTATTCCGAACCTTGAAACTAAAGCCAGCAAGCTCGAGCTTGCTCGCGTCACTCCCCATTATAGAATGCAATGACCACTCAAGAGCTCAACGCTCGACTGACAGTCTTGTTCGACGCTCACAAGCAGACTTTGCATCTGATCAACCGCCTTGCCAAGCTTCCATCACAGCCTGGTACTGAATCGCTAAATCCAGAGTCGACAGAGGCCCGCCTAGAGCTCGGCGCCGACATTCATCAAAGCTTGAAGGAGCAAGAGGAAGATTTTGAGCTACTGCGGCAGGAGATAGAGGATCAGACGAGTGCTAGCTTAACGACTGCTGCGAGAAGGAAAGATAGTGAACGGGAGAGGGAGACGACGGATTTACTGGCACGGGTCTCAAGATTGGGGGAGAATCTCAGCACGTCAGCATTCCGTCCTGCCCCATTTGAACCATATAACCTGACGCTGAATCACTCTTATAGTGCACGAAGCCAGTTCCGAAAGGCTCAACTTCAGGCGAAGCGTAACGCAGAAGCCGCCAAAAGAAAGGAAAGAGAGTTGCTTTTCACACGCCTTCAAGACGGCAACGGTACGGATAGTCACCCTCGGCGGAGGGGTCACGAGAACCTTTCGAAAGAAGACCAGCTGGTCAATGCTGCCAGCGACGTAACAGCTGGCTTGACACAGCTATATGCGTCTATGAGCCAGGAGCTCTCGAAAAGCCAATTTGCTCAAGAGACTCTGGGTGGGTTCGTCGAAGCCCTGAGTTGTTCACTTCCACTAACTGGTTTGTGCAATTATTAGACGAATCGACCGCTGCGCTCCAGAACCTGTCAGAAAAATACAACACCATCGATACCCTGCTCGACTCCTCCCGCAACCTCGTCTCTAGCCTTCTCCACTCCCAAAAGTCTGATACCTGGTATCTCGAAACCGCTTTTTGGCTGCTTGTTGCCACCATTTCCTGGCTTGTGTTCCGCCGCATACTATACGGACCGGGCTGGTGGTTACTGTACCTCCCAATAAAACTTACCTGGAGATTGATTATCTTCAATACTGGAGTTTTGCTGAATCTTTTCGCTACAATCGCTGGTGCTTTGGGCGGGGCAAAGCAGAGCAACGCGCTGTCACAGGCTTCGGAGAGGATCTCGACGAGCTTGATTATCAAGCCAAGTGCGACAGGTGATTTCCCACGCTTCAAACCAAACATGGCAGCACCTTCGATGGCGGTTGGAGCAGGAGGTAGCGGCGCAAAGGCTTCGCAGTCGGAGCATAACTCTGAGAGTACCGGAAAAAGCCTGTCCGAGCAGGTTGGGCAAATGACGGAACAAAGCCAGCAGCAGCAACAAGAAGCGTCAAGCGTAACCTCTGAGAGCGCAAGTCAGGGCACGGTTCTCAAAGAAAGGAGTAGCGATGAACCTCCGAATCCGAAGAAGAGGATGTGGGAAGAAATGCCTCCAGAAGCCACTGAGGGAGCTCAATCGCGGGATGAGCTATAGAGCTGTATCTCGATAATGTTTCATGTCAGTAGTAAGGTTTCTGAATTAGTGCGATTGATCGTTCCGTCCTCCAATACGTCATCGCGTGAACGCGTGAAATGACCAAAGCGACTCGACAAACGCTTTCAAACAAGCCCTGAAATCTGACATCTTTGAGTCATCCCCATTCCCCGACATCATCTCCCCCCCTTCCCGTCACAGTATAGCACACATGCCATCCCCGCCTCCCTCCCTCGAGTCCCTCCGCGCTACCTGGACCCAGCTATACGGACACACCCTCCCCTCCCTCGCCACCTCCAAATCCCCCGTCCAGCCCTCCTGGCCTGTCCATGTCGACCATTGTTTCGGCCGCATAATCTTCGACGCTATCATCGGTATCGATGCGCCCTGGATGTCGAAACTCAAGGGGCCTGCAGTGAAGAACATGAGTGCAATGCAACTGCAAGCTTGCATCGCGCTCGGGGAGCGGATAGCGGAAGGCAAGGAGAATCTGGTGGAGCTGGATGAGCGGAGTTTGAAGCTGAGGGGGAAGACGAATGGGAAGAGGAAGCGTGATGTGGATGGTGGGGATAAGGAGACTAAGGTTTCTAAGAGGGTACTTGGAAAGAGGCAAGAGAAGAGAGACGAGGTGGATGAGGTCAAGAAAGGCCGGAAGGGTGGGCAAATTGATATCCGCTCCTCAATGGGGGGGCTCCCAACTCCGCCGCCCAAAGGCGATGTCCCCTCCCCTCCCGCAACACCCGCACCTGTCGATTCCGAGCTAGTCACCATGATCAAGTCATCAGATCTCACAACCTTCCGCCAACGCACCCTGCTCGCGCTGTGTCGGGTCCCTGCTGGGCATTATACCACCTACGCGGCGCTGTCCGAGTTCCTGGGCTCCTGTCCGCGGGCGGTGGGGAATGCAATGAGGAATAATCCCTTCGCGCCACGGGTGCCGTGTCATAGGGTGGTGGCTAGCGATGGGGGTATCGGGGGTTTCGGTGGCGATTGGGGATCGGAGGGCAAGCATGCTAGGGAGAAAGTGAAATTGCTGAGGGAGGAGGGGGTCGATGTTGTGGAGGAGAGGAGGAAGGGGGTGCAGATGCTGAGGGTGAAAGGAGGGGTTTGGAAGGGGTTCATGCAGTATTGAGATAGGTTTGGCTTTTGGAAAGAGTATGATCATGGTTTATGACTGTATGAGCCGCTGCAGATACCACTTCCGTCGACCCATGCAACCTCTACGAAGCGTTGACTGTGATGCTGAACGAATAAGATGTTGGTTATCTTCTTCCAGAAGTTGACCTTGCTTGGAATAAATGGCAGTCTTCTCATCCTACACAGCGAGATCATTCCCGTACCCTTAAGTCGTATAAGTCCCGTAAAACGTCCAAGCTCGTCCAATCAGCACGCTGGCACGCAAAGCCAAAGGCTTGAGATGCGGCTGATAGCGTTGTCCTCAGCACCTCTTTGCGTAGACCAGGTGGAAATGTATCTTCCATTAGGCACTGCTAAAGACACTCCAGGTGACTGTCATAAGTACATCCTTGTGAGAAGCCACGGTCTAGGCATGACGTCTAAGACAAGATTGCGTGCAATGAGCGTTCGGATCGAACAGGCGGTTGCTCTCTGCGGCTGGGATACGGAGCTGTCACTCCAAAGACATCTGTATCGCTGGCCAAACGGTGCAGCATACTTAGCTACTGTTATCTTCGAGTGAACAGAGCTGATGAAGCAACGGCGAAGATTTGAGCACATCTGTTGCGTAATCTTGAGGCTATTCAAGTCTCGGCCAATGTGCTGGAGATCCTTAGAGCAAGATCGAGGATCGTCAGATGTTCGTCCGAGCCGTCGACAAGCCTCTTGTCTACTTCGGAAAAGACCAGGACGATCTTGGCTTTCTGCTTGTCGGGGATTGTGTCGTTGAACACAATATCTTGGTATAGCTACAGTCTCTGTTAGCTTTTGGTGGTTAGACATTACAGTTGGAGAGCTCTTACCTGTGTGACAACTTGCGTGGCACTCCAGCCATCGGCCACCATGTCTGTGACCGCTTTCGAGACTGCCTCATATACAACTCCCCTGGATCTCGGCTGCATTGCTTGAATTAGGCTGCCGACCACGTTCGCCGGAATCACTCCAGCGATCTCTTCTATGTTCCGAACGGTGACCATCGGTCCCTCTGTTCCATCGACATCCATTGGGTCACCGTCCTCCTCGTCGTCGAGACGCTTTTTCTTCAAGTGACCGTTGAGCTTACTGACAGGAAGCTTCGCTGCGCCCACCAGGCGCGATGCACTCTGTAAGAACGTGATGGCTTTTCTCAGATCCCCCTCACTGCACCTGATCAATGTATCAACAGCGCCGTTTTCGAGCCTCACATTCTCGTTCTCGACAATCTCCTCAAGTCTCTTCTTTGAATTGCCCTGGTCCAGCATCTTGAATCGAAACTTGCTACATCTACTGGCCAGTGGATCGATGATTCTTGTCACGTAGTTGCAAATGAGACAGAACCTTGTAATCTTGCTATACGTCTCCATAGTTCGTCTCAAAGCACTTTGGGCGTCCTGTGTCATGCTGTCGGCTTCGTCAAGGATAATGATCTTATAAGGTGGACAAGGGTATTTATCCTTGTAATGTGGGGGCGGATTGGAGAGTTGCATTCTTGCAAAATCTTTGACCTTCTCACGCACAATTGAGATGCCTCGTTCGTCGGAAGCGTTGAGCTCAAGCACCCGCGATCTGAACATTTCAGGCCCGTATAGTTCCTTTGCCAGGGCGAGGATGGTGGAAGTTTTGCCAGTGCCAGGGGGACCGTAGAAAAGCATATGTGGTAGCTAGAGAATCTCAACCAATGCCATCTCAGCAGCTCTGCAGATATCTCTTACATTCGAAGCTTGCAAAGTCCGCTGTAACACTCTGATCGTGTGGTCCTGAGCTGTGACATCTTTCAACGTCCTCGGCCGACTAGCTGCAGGTTAGTATGACTCCGGCCTTGAATACATTGGCCTTCACCTACTACTTCTCAACCCACGGTTGAAGGCCCTGGTTTTCTTTGACAGCTGCTGCTTTCGAAGTTGATGCGCCGTTTGATGCTGTCGCGGCGGCAGCAGCGCGCGCCTTGTTGCTGAAAAAGTTGGCCATGACCTTGTGTATCAGATGCGAATAGCCTTCTAGTGTGAAGAAAGAGGATTTGAGCACACTACATGAGTTCTCAACTCAAGATTACTCAAGCCCGCCATCGGCACGTCGCGTGTCCTTGCGCTGTTTGGACGCGTGTGTGGTCGCCGTAATGCATCTACTTATGCAAGGCCTAGGGCTCGATGTACAACCCTAGGCTACATCGGCGATGCTAATGTAGAGGTACTTTGAGGGATTTCAACAACATCATTCTAAGTACGTTTGGTGAGTGGTAATTCGGGAGCAGGGCATTGTCGAAAACCTTTTTAGTCAAAATTTCCATGAAACAGGACGTCAAATCTTGAGACCTGTATGACTATCTACATTAAGTGGTGAAGCTCCATCAAGCTTACGCAAGAATTGGTGCACCATTTTTTGTTGCTCCTCGTAAAGAACGTATCGACGACTCTACGATGGGCTCGATGACCAATGGAGGCCCATAGCTAAGAAGGTAATTCGCCAAAGTGTCTGCTTGCACAACTAAGAAACCAGCAGGGGGTTTTGGAAAAAGTAGTGAACATGTACTTCGCCCGAGGAATCCCTAGCAGTGCAACATGCCATTGCATGGGATGATTAAAAGTAGACGCAATCGAATAACTTCGAATAGTCAACGGGCTCTGCAGGAAAGGTTTTACTGATATGACTCTTTTCGCAAATGCGCAGGGGTTATGAGGCTTGAAACCCTCGAAATTCTCGGATCGCACCATCCTTCACAAGATTCGCTTGACGTATTTCGACGCAAGGCCCAGGTTGCGGACCATAAGCTCACTGTGGACGCTGCATTGATGTTCGAAACATTGAGGCAACTGAGCCCCAAGTTTGAGCCGCACGTGATGCTTCTTGGGGAAAGCTCCATTCACTGGAGACCAAACGTTACGGCATGAACAATGGTAGAATAGATAATAGTCCACTTATGACTGCAGGTATAGGCTATCGTCGAACAAGCGCTCTCAATACGGAAGCTTGAAGATGCGCATAGAGGAGCGGCCTCTATAACAGGAGGCTGAGTGCCTGGGACAAGGAAGAATTAAGGGGCAGTGCTTCGCCACTTGGTGGTATTTAACATGATGGCCATTCATCTGAATGTTTCTCATGCTAGATATTCTGGAGTCATCAAGCAGTAGCCAATACAGCCAATTCTTTAAGACAGAATAACGGACGCACTGTAACTCTCAAATGAATAACCTCCCGTGAATATGAAGAGAAGCGACAATGCCACAATCAAGCAGAACATGAGTATAAGCCAACTTCCTCGATGAGGGCTTTATGACCGAGTGCGACTTGCGAGATCGTGCACAGAGGATTACTAATTTGATAAGGCGCTCACCGATGGGAGCTCATGATCAAAACCTATAATCTGCATGCATTTGAGAGCCCACTGTGTGTGTATGAAAGATTAGGTTGCTGCATTTGTCAAAGCACACCTACTTGGAAGCAATCTAATATCAGAGGGGAACTTACCGTATTTCAAACATACTGCGACCTCAAATGATTTCCATCGCTCCAGCAATCACTCGTTAAAGCGTATCATTGAATCGCTCTCGACATGTACATCAGCCCCGGCTTCTTCACTTCCCAAGTACCATGCCCTGAGAACCCACGCAGCTTTCGAGGAATAGAGCAACCGCGTCAGAAGGTTGAGGTCGGAACAGGGGGTTCTTATAGCAGAAAGCTACAACGGCGAAGAGTAAGCGCAGACATCGTTGCATCGCTGCATGGACCGGTCAATTGACTTAAAATCCAAATGTATCCTCGTTAGCCACACAAAATTGAAAGCGGCGACACCGCATCGATGGCCTCTGGCCTCAGTGACGCCACTCTGGTGGAGAAGACGTCGGAGAAGGGAAAGGTTCTCGGGAGAAGGTATTCTTGATAAAGAACGCCAAAGATGATCAAAGCATCCAAGTAGCTCAACCTAGCTACTGCAGCACCCTGCAACAGAAGAGGGTACAGAGAGAGGGTTTGTGATAGAGAGCTATTGGAGCGTCTACGTTCATAATTCGTCATACATGTACCTGTACTCAGGGTGAAAATTGCAATCGCTCAATCTTGAACGTTGGACGGATTCACTTCGGATCTTCAGCCCAGCTCGATTTAGTTAGCCTCGAAATCGGAATTAGTAGGTATCGGTATCACCTTCACATGGTATGAATGGCACCAATGTCGTTAGTCTTCTACAGTGGTAGCATCCATCTTGGCTGCTCTTCTGGCTTCAGAAATACTCAAACGATGATGTCCAAGCTCAACGATCGATGATTCAACTAAGCGATGAACAATGATGCCTCATCCTCAAGCAGTAGAACCTCTTCAACGCAGGACGAGCTTCCCTCCGGCTCGGCGGCGGATGACAGCCATGGAGTCAAAACCAGGAAGCGTCTCCAGTCGAAGAAGCGCGCCGCTTGCTTGGACCACCTCGTTCTAAATCTGGACATCATGATATACCTGCAGATCTCAATACTCTACTACATGGAGTTAATTGCCCCTCCCGGTTTTCTTCGACCATCACCTGCTGACCTACTGCAGCCCGTCCGTGCTCACTCTTCTCGGTCGTCTGATTCCGCAATGGATTTACCTGACGCCCAAATCTCCCATCCTCCCTCCATTTCCCGTCACCACGAGACCGTACATCCTCCTCTTCTTCGCTTTACCTCTGTTGTTTATCGTCGCGCATCTCTTGGATAACCCAGCCGTTGCTGGGGAAGCTACGAGGTTTTACCTGCATGGTGGTATAATCACCGACTTCGTGGGGCAACTGAGTCCCATCAGCAAAATCAGACTGGTTGCTACAGACTTGCTTTTCTGGGCTCTGCAAATTGTCATGCTTGCTGTCTCGCTGGAGAGACGGAAATTGGGTGGTGGGGATGGCGAAGCAGCGGCAACAGGTGCCAACTTAAGTGGAGGAAACGAAGAAGCCGAATCGTGGCAGGCCCAGGATGCTGCAGAGCGGGGCGAACGAAGAGATACAAACGCTGAGGATACAGAGAATATCGAGATGCACGCTTTATCAAGACACCAAATGGGAAGGGATGAGGCTGAAGAAGACCTTCTCCCTGATGGTTCAGCGTCGGTTCCATCGGACAGACATCCGCTCGACGATTTCAACAGCGGTCAGCATGTCATTGCTAATTTGGATATCCTTAGTATGGCTCGAACACAGTGGTCGCAGCGCAACGCCTTCAGAACCGCCACTTCTGAGCCCGCTGGTGCTCATTCCAGTCCTTCTTCCGCTGCCCTAGCTGCGGTCGCGGCAGGGAGGGCTTTGGGCTTCAGGCTGAGGGTTGGAGGACCGCCTCTGGAGACTGGATGATGGTCTAGATGCTTAATCATATGTGCATACAGGAGCGAGGCGTCCAGGGTATTGACGTGCTTCAATGGAAGGCTTGGGGGTCTGCATAAGGGCTACGGTGGATCGAAACGCATTGTAGGTCTTGGATTCTCAAACAGGGAAGCACGACGAAATGCACCTTACGAACAATGCTTGTGATGAGCTAAGTGTCTCCGATATCACTCATTGCTTGTTTTTGATCATGTCCCCTACTTTGGGAGGCAGCACCAATGCGCTCCGGTCATTCCTTCGGTAGAAATCCGCTACCACCATAGCGGTCTTCTCGGCCTGGTCTTCCTGGATGAAATGGCCTGCTTCGGGGAATACCTGGAGTTGATACTTTCCTGCTTCGTGTTAGCTCATGTGTACCAACTCCCTCAGGGTAGGCCAGACCTTGCATTTGCCCGATCATCAGTTCCTTGTCCAAGCGGTCTGTCCCTGCAAGCAGAAGTAGTTTGCCTCCTCGGGCCCCAAGAAACTTCTTGCTCAAGCCGACGAACCAGCCCTCCCAGAAGGGCTGAGTCGCTGCAAGGTCGGTCCTCCATGTCCAGGGTCGAGTTTCATCAGAGTTCGAGCCCGCTGAACGCTCCTGACGTAGAAGAGATGGGACGGAGATACGAGCGGAGGTTGAATTACGGATGGTGCGCGAACGTGTGCTTCAGGAAGATTAGTACAGCTCAAGTCCGAAAAGTCCGAATCCAAGGAAGATTGACCCACTGCCATTCGATGCCAGAGGCAATTGAGGGAAAGCTCTTGGGCCTGCTGGAAAGATACGACTGCATGCTTTGGAGTGCATCGATGGCGGAGCCTTCGACTACATCAAGAACACCATAGCCCAGTACCGCATTCCCCAGCTTGCCGCTTGCTGCGACGTCGGTCACCACCGCGCCCCCGAGACTGTGGCCTATGAGTACTATGCTTGGTAATTTGGCCCACCCGATCTTCTTCTGTGTCAGGTTTATCACATCTACCAAGTCCTCACTCAGTAATTCAAGACTCAGATCCAGTAGTGCCTGAGCCGGGCTCTCGCTCACAACAGTCTCCCCATGGCCCCGAGCGTCACAAGACAAGACACCGGCATTTGGCAATGCCTTGCGTATCTCGAAAGCGAATAGTGCAAACGACAGGCCGGACGAACCAGCGCCATGATGGGTCACAAACAGAGGCCCCTTTTCCAAAGGTGTGGTTATGTAGACATGATGGGTGATGGTTTCATCTGTGCGTCGATTGACCAGGTAGAGTTCCCGGGCAAAGTAATCATTCCATGACAAGGGGTCCAAAGGCTTCTTTCCATTGGCAGGGCTAAATGAGAGGAACCATGGTCAGAAAGCGGTCATCTGACTTCATGTGCAGTGCTTGAGGTGAAGATCATATATAATGATTACAGCGTGTCTCAGAAGTAGATTCGTCATGTACATGTATATAGAAGATACAATTGCTAGCAAGGAGAGACTACCAACCCCTTAGGTCTAGCAAAGAGATGCCTACTAGGCGATGGCCTGATGGTGCCCGTCGACGAGGCGGACGAGGCAGAAGAAGCAGATGAGGAGTCATCATCGGCAGACCTACGATCGGGTAGTGGCTGTAGATCATCGTCCTCCTCCCCCTCCTCCTCCTCTTCTCCATCCTCTAAATCTGCATGAAGGATCTCGGAGGGAAGTGGGGGCAGCGGTGGGTCAAAAGGAAGACCAGCAAGCTTAGCCTTGGCAAACGAGCGCTGAAGCTCGCTCATGATCACAAGATGGAAATGTGCAATCGATGCGGCTCTTCAGGCCACGTTCTCGATAGTCTGGAGCACTGCGTAGATCGGATGGATTGTGTTGGAGCATGTGACAGCATCGCGAAAGCAGGGATCAGCAACTGCCTAGAACCGTCATTATCTATTGCGCTTCCAGCATAGATCTGCCCACGGCCCTTCCTTCCCCTCCAACCTCCCACCGTTGCCCACCTCGACCACTCTCTTCCTTTTGTCGCCACCTCCACAGTACGATCACGTACGCAGTACTTCGGTTGCTGCTTCATCGAGCTTGGCTTGCAGGAGTGGAGGCAACGACGTCGAGACTCGTTCTGACGTCACTGGACGGGACGCTGCCTGCTTTCTCACTTCTCCGAGCCTGTCAACCTTCACCTGCTCGCTATTTTTTTGGCTAGGTAACCAAAGTTAGCTGTCTTTGGATTATCTTTCCTTTGACAAGATGGTCTCGCTATGGGGCTCAAAGAATGGAGGGGAGGATAATAACGACGACGGTGCAGCATCCACCGACGGCGAGAACAGTAGGCAGCCATCTCGTGGCGGGGAGCGAAGAAGCCATGAAGCCAACGAACGGACTCGACTTCTCCCACCTCGCAACGATGGCTTTCTCGATCCCGACGACCCAGCTGTAAGTTCTGCCCATAGCCATATCGCACTCTTGTATATTGACAAAGTTCTAGGTGTCTCCTTACAACCTATGGAGCGTCAGAGCTCTTCGTTACTTCTCGACTCTCTTCATCATCATAACCTTCCTCTGGTGGGTGCTCCTGCTGGTATCCATCTTCGTCAGTCCGCCAATGATGCATTCTCGTGGCTCGGGGTTCTTCGACTTCTCATACACAACCCTCACTATTGGCAATCTACTCATCGCCATACTGTTCTTCACGGTGCCTTCCAAGCCAATGGAGATTCTGACTCTTATCGTCTCGGGCTTCCTCCTGATCGATATGATCATCATCCTTGCTGTACCAAGACTGCGGGTCGAAGAAGGGTGGATCGGCATTGCATCAGTCATCTGGGCAGCGCTTATAGCGTTGTATAACGTCATGACGGATCGAGTCGTAGCTTGGGGTAAGAAAGAGGAGGAAGAGCGCTTAACGGGACGTCAAGAGACTCGTCGCACGCTTCGCGAATGGTGTGCTGTCCTGACAGCGACGGTTATCATGGTTGTCATGTCTATCATCGTCATCCTACTTACAGCCACTCTCATCCTGCGATCTTACGATGCTTCTCTCGATCCACCAGGTGAGCGTTACTACGTTGATGGCGACAAGTATCAGCTCCATCTCTCGTGTGTGGGAGACATTACCTACAACGACGAAGGCAAACGTAACCCCACCGTTCTTGTCGAAAGTGGGGAGATGCCGTACGAGGATACTATGGACGACTGGATCTACAACGCTTACAAAAACGGCACCATCGAGCGTTACTGCTACTATGACCGCCCTGGACTCGCATGGTCCGACAATGCACCCTCCCCACACTCCGCCGGCATGACAGCCGATTCTCTCACCGAGGCTTTAGCAAAAGCTGGCGAGCAGTATCCATGGATCTTGGTCTCACAAGGTGTGGGAGGTATCTATAGCCGGATCTTTGCTAGCAGACACCCCCACGAGATCAGTGGCATTTTCCTCATCGATCCCCTTCACGAGGATCTCCTCCACCGGATTGGTTCACCCAACCGAGGGTTCTTCCTCTGGGCTCGCGGCATCATCTCGCCTCTCGGTTACGACCGTCTAGCGGGCGCCATCTTCAAAGGCCGTACCCGGGACGACCGCGTCTATGGCAAGTCGGCGTATCAGGGCGGGAAGTTCATCAAGTCGAAGTTACAGGAGAGTCTGGTCGCTGATTCCTTAACCAAAAACGAAGTTGTGCAGGCTCGTGCGATTATTCAAGACCAGAAGACCCCGCTGGTACTTGTCAGCTCGGGAATTGAAGTCAGAACAGACGGCGAGTGGGAGAGGAAGCAGAAGGACTTGACTACGATCACGAAGAACTTGGTCTCCTGGGATGTGGTGAATGGCGCGCCGCATGAGGTCTGGCGGACACTCGAAGGTCGGACTATCCTTGAGAAGAGGTTGGGTGAGATTGTGCATGCCGGGTAATCGCTGTTGATATGGGTCCAGGTGGAGATGAAGTTGAACACACGTACATATAGCATGGCGTTTTGGTCGGACTCTCTGCATTTATTTCGTGCTTGCTGTTGGGTTTTGCAACTTGTTGTCACGGCTTTCAAAAATTGGTGTATGCATTAATTACGGGTTTAGTTCGTCCAAAAGATTAAGCATTGATGGAGTACTGAACGTATCTTTATACTTCTAATGTTCTTCGAGAACGAGTGGTAGTATGGACACCTGCCGTCATAATCGTGCCTTGATAACAAACTATCGACTTCCGGTCCGCAACGTGAAGCCTTTATCGGCCACAGTGCCCCAAACCCAATTATTCTAGTCCCTAGCGAAACCTGTCAACAACGACAACAAGACATGACCTCGCCGCCTTCGAGCTATCTACATGTGTGCCCTTCGACAATGTTTTCAACCCGACCAAAGCCAAAAGCTTTTCCTTCCTCCACCATAAGCCACGAGAGGATAATCGAACAGTACTGATGTTTCATACAACACGCAGGTTCTTTGCAGAAGTCGTTACAAACGAGCGATCGTTCCAACAGCCCGGGAGTTTGGTTGGAAGGAGCCTGCAATGTCGGACCAAGGCGCTGGCTTCCTATTCTCTAGGATCACGGACTGGGATCCGTAGTCTTCGCGTTCGAGCGGATGGCATTGAACGTGTCGCTATTTTCGACCCGATGTCGTCCACGGCGAAAGTCGACGCACGAGAAGCCGATGACAAGGACGGCGTTAAAATCACTGACAGGTATGGCTGGGGAACGTCTACTGCTTGTACGCCAGGGACAATGTGCTTAGCATCAGTGTTGACGGCGATCAGGTTCTGCTTCGGTCAATGGATCTTTGGAGCAGTGGTTCAATTGAACCCCTTGCGCTGACGTAGCACTAGCCGCAAGCCGCTGTCGTTCGTGCTGGCTTCGGATCTTCCGATGGTCGAAGTATCAGGGCCTCATTCTGAGCTCGTGGGATATCAAATGACGCCGGGTCAAAAGCCGTCATCCTTCCTTGTACGGCGCCAAATAACCCATAAGCTTCCACAGCGCCAGCTGCACCTCAACGGTAGCATGCTTCTGCTTTACAACCGCTAAGCTCCCCCTCATACGTACGCAATCATCTTTCAAATACCCTAGATGCTTTCCTCCGAGCAGAAAAGACAGGTTATATGAAGGTATATATCGTCCCCGATATTGCACCATGGCGTACGTCGGCGGCCCCGAATCCCTTTTAGCAGTAGGCTCGAAGGGGTCCGCATTCGTATCCTGAGCTGGGTTTTGCGGCACGACCTTGAAGTTGGGTGTGGTATCGCCCAGCCAGAGCACGGCGCTCACTTGATGGTGCTTCCCAATATAGTCCCAGCCGTCACAGCGCTGTATGTAGCCCGCTGTTCGGGAACCTAGGTAACGTAGCGATTGCGCGACGTTGTTCCGGAGGAGTGAGAGCACGTATTCGTCCATGTCCTCGCGCCAGACGAATTGGTCCATTTGCAGGCTTGAATCTTCCTTCCAGCGGAGTGGGATCAGCTTGTTTTGGTCTCTGCGCTTTAGTCGTGAAATGAAGCGCAGAGCGGAGGCGCGGGCCGGAAAGTGGGTGCTCGAGAGTGTGCGGACGGGCTTGAAGCCCCGTGGGGAGGGCTTTGAATGGTCCGACATTGGGAGTTCTTGTTGATTAGCGGAGTCGGTGGCGTCCGAGCCAGTATGCTTTGATAGATTCGTACGGTCCAGAGAGTATTGGTGATCACTTGCGATTCGGGGTAGACACCAAGGCGCACCGGTGACAGGATGGTATTGGAGACCGAAGTTCAAGTGGAAATAGTCTGGCAGCCGGAGGCCGGTGAAGTTGCAGCTGCGTACTGGAGTGGCTAAGGCGAGAGCTGGTCTGACTGTCAGATCCTCATGTTCTAAGTGGATAAAGTGAATCTATCGTACCATAGGGATTATTCCGAAGCTTCTGAGAGAATGCGGAGCGGTCCGGACTGGGAGCTGCCTTGGGGGTGCGGTGACGTTCGCGGGCTGCGATGAGCTTGGGATCCATCAATGGTGACAAGGGTAGCTTGTGCTTCGTTGGTGGAATTCCAGGCCCATAGTGGCCTTCCCCGTTGTCGAACTCATCTATGCTCGACCCGTTGTCGAGCAACGGGTCAGAAGTAGGCTCAGGAGCTTCCCCGTCGAACTGGCTGATGTGACGCCTCGTAACAGCTACTTCGCGATCGTTGAGCTGTAGCTGGTATGACCGCAGCCGGTGTGGACATCTTATTGCCCTCAGACATGTCCACATTAACCCTGTAAGCCCGTGGTGTGGGAAATCATGGCCATAGAGAAGACCGATGTTGCGGAGAGAAAAGGCTTGGCGGCCAGCAGCGGGTGAGGACCAAGGAAGCTCAACTGTCGCTGCAGATCTTGAAGTAAGCTTTCTATATCAAGTACCTCCAATGTTGAGTCTCCTGTGTGGCCCAGCAGCTCCATCTTTGAGTCGTGCTGGCCTTTTCAACGCCTCAAGGTTGGGACTAAGGCGTCTCTTCAGCGCTCCCAGCGCGCAACCTCCTCAGGGATGGGTACCGACGCCCTACGTGACTGAGACAGTGGTACGCTGAACGGAGCTCTCTGGCAAAGACAGATGTGCTGACTCTCCAGGGAGGTGGTTGGAGAACGCGTACGCTCGACTGAGTTTTTTACAAAGCGCGATTTGTGCTAATAGCTCGAAGATGATATCTTTTCGCGGCTTTTGATGGTACATCCGTCCTGCTCGTGACCTTGAGCAGGGTTTTAATCGAGCCGTCTCCTACAGGAACGGATTGTCTGCCTCAATGGTCCAGTAGACGAATCCGTCTCCGCCTCCATCGTCGCCCAACTCCTCTTCCTCGAAGCCGATGCGCCCGAAAAGCCCATCAACCTCTACATAAACTCACCCGGGGGTTCAGTCACCGCTGGCCTCGCTATCTATGATACCATGACCTACATCTCATCTCCAGTCACCACCATCTGCGTCGGTCAAGCCGCTTCCATGGGCTCATTACTACTATGTGGGGGAGCTCCAAAGAAGCGATTCTGCCTGCCGCACAGCAGCATCATGGTGCATCAGCCAAGTGGAGGTTATTTCGGGCAGGCGAGCGATATTGCAATCCATGCGAAGGAGATATTGCGGGTGCGGGAGCAGATAAATGAGATTTACAGGAGGCATCTGACGAAGTCGCATACACTGGAAGAGATCGAGAGGTTAATGGAGAGAGATAAGTTCATGGGTGCGGACGAGGCGCTAGAATTAGGAATCATAGACGAGGTACTGACGAGAAGGAGCAAGGAGGAGGAGTCAGACAAGAAGTAGTGGAAATCGATCATTGTTCATCAGTATCTATTGGTCCATGACAGTATGGTCAAAGGGCCAGCGCCATACCGTGCAACCTGTTCACCGAAGGTTTCTAAGGCACACGAATCGTAAGCAACAGGCCTCTCCCCTTCGAATGCCTCACATACGTGATGAGGCTATCAACGGTTCGTTCACCGTCCTCGCAATTCCGTGATCAGCATCTTGTCCATAGTCTTCTCTTTGGGCCCGTATCATTCTGCTTCCTATACCTAGCTTCATCTTTGACCACACAGCCCCGCAGAGGACGTCGAGATAGATCTCAATCTGCAGCGGCCGAGCTATCTCCCGCTTAGGGCATGTAAGCGCCCCCAGCCATGACAAGGTTCTGTCGAGTGAATTGAACTTTGTAGACCGGGCTCTTCTTGGTTGGAAAGGCGCTGATCTGGTCGGAAGTAACCACCACCTCTTTCGCCTTCTTCTTGGAGCCGACTCCAGACGGCTGTGCCTGAGAATTGGCATCGATCTTTTGTCCAGCGCCGCCTTCACCAATAACTCGTCCTTGACCGTTGGCATCGTTGGGCACGGCAACATCCCATACCCGGACTGTACCGTCCATGCCGCCCGAAACCAGAACCGTTGACTCCACGCTCCAGCTTAGTGACCAAATGCCCCCCTGAGCATGACCGCGCATTCTCTTCAGCAGCTTGCCTGGAGCGAGGTCCCAGAGGATGATCGTGCCCTTGTCATCTCCTGAAGCCAGTATCTTCCCGTTCGGGCTACAAGCAATGGCGGTAATATTGCCGGCGTGTCCAGTGAACATACGCACTGGGATTCCGTCTGTCACCTTCCACATGCGAACTGTCTTGTCGCAGCTGCCAGTAAAGACATAGGCGTTATTTGGATGGAAGCAGACAACGTCGACATCCTTGTCATGGCCGACAAATATGCGAAGAAAGGAAATGTCGTTGGTAGCCCACAGACGCGCGGTCCTATCGTGAGATCCGGTCACAAAGTAATGCCCGAAGGGACCCCACTTGACATCCCAAACGAGGTCGTCGTGCCCTTTGTAGACAACAAGACACGTCCAGGTTTCGAGTGACCACAGGCGAACGGTCTTGTCAGCAGAAGAAGACAGCAGATGTTTTGAGATGGTGGAGTTTCCTGTCGTAGTGGTTGTATCGGATGGCGTAGCCGAGGGAGAGAAAGACACAGCGTAGACGGTTCCAGAATGACCGATCAGACGACGGGATGCAGACGGCTGGGATTCGGTAGAGTTAGACCCTGCAGGCAACGGCAGTGCTTCGCCGTCTACAGTCCAGACTCGGATATAGGACTGGTCTGTACCGGCGGCAATGAGTGTATTGTCCTGCGAGAAATCCAAAGAAGTAATTCTGTCATACGTATTAGCATAGGTGATAAATGACCATTAGGAACGCACTGCCGTACGAATCGTAAGTATTGTGGAAAGTGAACATGACCACGCTGACACCAGGCCCTACACCGCCTGTCCTACCCTCGATTTTGAATCGATCGCGGTTTTCCTTGACTTTTTGGACTTCCATGGCTACGTCGCGAGCGGTAGATTGTGGTAAGGGGATCTCGGTGCGGGTTGGAGCGTCTTCGCTTTCCTCGCGTTTGATTTGTTGATCAAAGTGTTGAACAAGCGAGGTTTGGCCTTCCGCTGGTGGGTTTTTCGCGTCTCCGTCCTCTAAATCACCACGCACATCTGCCATGAGATCAGTTTCCATCGGCAGTGGTCCCAGCTTCAACCTAGTCAGTACATTGGAACCTGCGGTTTGTTCCGTGTTTGCTGATCCAGGATTGTGCCCTGGGATGCCTTCATCCTCTTCTGGAAAATCTTCGATCGTTTTTGCACGGTCCAGTAATTTCGCTATGCTATATTCGCTTTCTGCAGAGCGCTGGAAGGTGACGATGTTCAAGTTGTCTTCCACAAGTTTGATAATGAGGCGGCCGCTCTCCTTTTCCTTGCTCTCTAAAAAGACGACAAACATATTGAAAGCCATCTCGCACATTCGTACGCGATACTTGTTGTTCCGGTAGATCTTGGCCGTCTCATTGCTCTCCAGATGCTCAACCATAGTGATCGGCTCAAGGGCACGTAGATCGTCCGAATGTTCCGCTTCGAAGGAATCCTTGAAAGCCGTGAAGTAGGCACGGCTATCGAGCGGACCGAAATTGGCCACGAGCTTCAGGAAAGAGTACACGAATATTGGCCATTGGAGTCGACGCAGATCAGCCTAGAGAGTCAGATACTAACCAGGAAGGTACAAGGAGTGGCGTACTTTGTAAATGTCCAAAGCAGTTTGCTCAATGTACACTCGCACCACCTCTGTAGGACATAACGGGTCAGATGATGACTCTATCCGTATATCATTTCACTCACTGAAAGCGATACCATATTTGGCACCTGTAGGATCTTCCATTCCCGGCTGTATTGGTCTCCCCTCAGCTTCCTGAACAGCGGACTCGCTACGCAAAGCAGCTTCGGATTTCGAGTAGCCTTTCTTGTTCAGATATTCAAGGACCTTTGCTTCGTATTAGCTTTCATTGCCACGTTGTATCATTTAATGAACGCAAGGACTGCCAGATGTGGTAATTTCAAACCGCCAACAACTGTCCAGAAATATTGACCCGCCAAGAATATACCGATAGTGGGTAGCGTTCTGGAGCAATCATGTGTCGCTGGAAAGTTAAGAAAACAAGAAGGATGAGAGGTGTTCGATGCACTGGCAGGACTCGTACCACAGCATCAGCTGAAGACCGTCCTTCATGCTTAGGAGCCGCCTCATCTTGCTCTACAGGCTCAGGAGCAGCCTGGTCTTGCTCTAGAGGCTCAGGAGAAGTGGCATCGTCATATCCTGCGGGTGGCTGGACGGCAGCATCTTGATTTCTCTTCGCTCTGCTAGCGCGAGGCATGCTGTTGATTCGCTGTGGTAGTGGGCAGATAATATGGTGTGTTGTAGGTTGATGGAGGATGAAGGGAGTTGGCAAGATGCACCATATAATAACGAAAAGATACGGCGTCTTTTACGACAACAGGCGTCTTTTACAATAACAGGAGGGGCGCGCCTCTTGGGTCTAGAGGTTCAGCCGGACAACATTGAATGCAAAGGTGTCAAGCGGAAGATCTCTTGGGCCAACAGTGCTTTGTTATCCCAAATACCATCTCTTGGTAGCCTTCCTATGTCTACCAGCCGACAGCAACAATCACCACCTCTCAACGGCCGACACCCTTCTTTCAATATCAGGTCATGGCAGGATCTATTCTTGATCGGACTGGCGAAAGTGAGGAACAAAGCCAAGACTTCCAGCTATGTCGCAGCCAGATGATGAAGTCTGGGTATTCAGCTGCTCGCGTATCAAGCAAATGCGTTGGTATGATAATCAAGCAGAGCAGCGACTATAGAACCCGAAGTTTACAAAGATAGATGGTTATGGGAAATTGTGCTATACAAAATCGGGGAATGCCCTTACAATGCTATTGAGATTCTGCTGCGACATGTTGCCACTTGGTACGTTGGAAGGCCCTCCAATCTGGGCATCATTGCTGCGATGCTGTGAAGGCATAGATATATTGCCATTTGTATTTCCATTGGTGATGGGCCTCGGGGCTGCAGCCCCGGCGCTGTGTGGAGGCTGTGCTGACATTCTAATGGTGTACAGCACCGAGTGACAGAGATGCAAAGCTATCTTGATGCATCATCAGATATCCCGCAGATGATGGTCGGATAGTGTTTCGTGAAATGCTTTATTATTTATTAGGGAACAGTACTGCACCTCTCACGACCTAGAATGAAGGTTTAGCCGACTTTCTGCCAGTACGGCTCCAATTCCGACGAGTGTTCATGGTTCTGTTCAAGCATGCACGCTTCAAACATGCCTTATTTCACAACTTCTCATTAGACTTTCCAAATGATTATGTGCAGCCAAACACTGTCCTTGCAGTGATTATGGAGGAGGAGGTACCGCTGACATATGCTGATCGGATAAAGCAGCTCAATGAGATTGATCAGGTATTATTGATTGGATCGCAACACTCTAATACTAGAAATACTGATGGGTAGCAGAATGTCGCTAAGCTTCTAAGATCCGCTAGTCTAGCTATCAAAGCTCTCACTGAAGGCCCGTCGGTGCCCAGCAGCGAGATTCCGAAGACCACTTCGATAGAGCCGCAAAAGCAACGATTCACAGTGGCCACAACAGAGTATTTCGCTTTGGTCTCTTCAGTAGACATTGGACTTCGACAGCAGATCCATGCGCTCGAAGAGGATAAGATAATTCCAAGTGAAGCAACGTCCAAGGAAAGCCAAGGCGGTGCAGATACTTCTGTCACTAGTACAGGAGCGTCAGCAGCAACAGGCATCCCATCTAGTGCAAGCAGGAGCGCTATGATCGGCGGCAGTCTCGGTAATCTTGACATAGGGTGGCTGAACAGCAGAAATGACAACGTCGATAAAGAGATGGAGGCCGAACTGTGGAAGAAAGCTTCTACCTTCCTTGCAGGCCTCGAAGAGAACAAGACCACCAGCACAAAGAGCGACGAGCAAGATTTGATGAACGAATGATGGAAACCTGTGTGGCATGAGAAAACTTCATGATCGCGAGTCAGCTTTGCATCAGCCCATGGAATCGCAGCACATTAGGTTCTCAAATGACATGGGTAAACAACTTTCCACCTAGACTTCGAACATGCCACGTCAAGATTATGCCGGGTAGCTGCTGCACCATAGTCTTAACCCTGGCGATAAAGTAGATGAATGAATCTTTGGATCGACCAAAAGTTTCTGTAGCTTGGCAAGGACGCCTTTGACCAACAAGGCCTTCCTCGCGTTAACAATTGTGGCAGGAACGAAGAATCAAGTGTAGAGAATCAACATTCCCGCCTTATCACAGTGTAGATGCCAGCTTGCGTCGAGCTTCAAATGAAGGTTGCGGTTGCCTTCATGAACCTCAAGTTGATAGTCAAAGGAAGAATCATACCTTCGACATACGTTTCGACTAATTCAATGAGTTGTTACAGCTTGACATGACCATGACGAGATTGAGTGTATGTGGCAATGTATGATGGACGCAGCAGAGTATCAGGAGCACCTGGTTTGGGCCAGAGGAGGCCAGGGGTTGGCAAGCAAGTGTGCAGATGCGCAGTCCCCAAGCTCGCCCAATCAGAAAGCCTTGCAACCGCCTACCTCGGACCAGTGGTCAATCACCACTCTTCGCAGTTTGGACATAAGCGGCAATATTCCAAAGGCCCCGGCGAGAATGGACGCTGAGGATTCGCCCTGGGGAGGTCTGTATTTTTCTCGGCGCAGTGATACACTCCTTGCGCTGACTTTTCTGCCTGGCTAGATGTGCCCTCCAGGTCAAGTTCGACCACAAACCTAGACCAAGCCACCAATACAGATGCGCCAGGTGTGTGCTCTGGGAAATATTGCTATTAGCTATGCTGAAGGGTCTCAGACTCTGAAAACAGGCCTAAGCCATCCCAGAACACCTCCCTCTCGGAGTCGTCCACACCTAGATCACCCGCAGGAAGAGGCCCGCGAACACCACGACGGGTGGGAGCTCAAGCAACGAGATTGGAAGCTGTTGATGACTCGCTCGGTCCCCTTGGTCCGCTGGGAGAAAATGCGTCGGTGCCCGAACCAGAACAGCCTCCTGTTCCTCCCTCGAAAGAACAATCGCTGCCGCACCGCAATGCCCGCTCACAACCTTCACAGTCCCCCATGGGTGGGAACATGATGAATTCGGTGGATCTAGGAGACACCGAAGGGTCAATAAGCTCGGCTGGAAGATTTCCACAAGCACAACCATCCCCGGGGGGACCTGAGGGCGCAAGAAGGCAGACACAACCAAGTGTTAGTATAGAACACGCTGCTCGACCAAGCTTCGATATCACGGTTGGGGATCCGCACAAGGTTGGGGATCTGACGAGTAGTCACATTGTCTACCAAGTACGGACAAAAGTAATACACCAATTGCTCGTAATTTAACCCATACTCTGGCTAATACCTCAAAGACATCCTCGAAAGCGTACAGACAGCCAGAATTCACAGTTGGCCGCCGATACCGCGATTTTCTATGGCTATACAACACCCTTCACAACAACAATCCTGGCGTCGTCGTACCACCTCCCCCAGAAAAGCAAGCTGTCGGCCGCTTCGACAGTACTTTTGTCGAGTCTCGACGAGCGGCTCTCGAAAGGATGCTCAACAAGACCGCCGCCCACCCCATCCTACAACACGACGGTGATCTCAAGATATTCCTTGAAAGTGACGCTTTCAATGTAGACGTGAAGCACCGCGAGCACAAAGAACCTAATCTCGGCGAAAGCAAAGGTATGTTCAGCGCCATCGGCCTAGGGAACAGTGGTGGAGGAAAATTCATCGAACACGACGACTGGTTCCACGACCGCAGAATATATCTCGACGCCCTAGAAAACCAACTAAAAGCCCTGCTCAAAGCTGTTGACACCGTAGTGCTACAGCGTAAAGCGCTCGCTGAAGCGGCCGGCGACTTTTCCGCCTCACTCCATGCTCTCTCAACCGTCGAACTCTCCGTCTCCCTTTCCATCCCTCTTGAGGGCCTCTCAGATCTCCAACTCCGTATACGTGAATTATACGAGCGGCAGGCTCAGCAGGATGTTCTCACCCTTGGTATAACGGTTGATGAGTACATTCGCCTGATCGGCTCGATAAAGATGGCGTTTGCACAGCGGCAGAAGTCGTTCCACTCATGGCATGCCGCCGAGGCGGAACTCCAGAAACGAAGAACGACGCAGGAGAAAGTGCTCCGGTCCGGCAAGACGCAACAGGACCGGCTGAACCAGCTGCAAGCGGATGTTGGCGAGGGCGAGCGGAGGAGTCATCAGGCAAGGTTGTTGTTCGAGGATATGGGACGGTTGATGAGAGGGGAGTTGGAGAGGTTTGAGAAGGAGAAAGTAGAGGATTTCAAGAGCGGAGTGGAGACGTTCTTGGAGGGCGCCATTGAGGCGCAGAAGGAGGTTTGCATCCCAATCTTTGTTGAATGACCGCACTGGTAAACATCGGACTGACCGAGGAACAGCTGATCGAGCTCTGGGAAACGTTCCTTATGCAATTCGACGCCGATGAAGACGGTGAACCGTTCTTCAAACCACCGGCTCTTGCTCCTGCACCTCTGAAGCCCAGTAACAGCCAAGAGGAGTCAAAGCAATTTCCTACGAGCGCAATATCAGGTGAGGGTGAGACTGATCAGGCCGCTGCAGCGGCGGCAACATTAGAGCCGGAGGAATGAGTGGCGGCGTTTGGCAAATGCCTACATGTATAAAAGAGCATGTAAAAGTGCATTCTTCCGGGTCCAGTGGTTCGGACGATCACGACATCGCATGCTCATCACACTGCCTGCATTTCATGTACTCAGATGTTCTTCGCTATACTTTGAGAATGACCCAGACGAGACGCGACGGCTCCTTTAACTCTTCGACGCTTCCCCATCGCAGCACCATGCCCAGCGAAGGCCCATCAACAACTCGTAAGAATGTCATTCCTCCTTGTCTATTCCAGCTAGAGAGCTACGACTTGACGAAGCTATCCTCTTCCTTCTCGCATTCCATTTTGTTACTTCTCTCTTAGTCTCCCATTCCCACTATCCCGCATCATCATTCTTCTCTCCCCTTTCGCTTCGGCTCAAGCACTAACGACCTAGTGCTAGTGAATTGATTCGGTCAAACTGGCAAGCAAGCCAATCAAATGAACAATTGTAGGGACACACGGTCATGCCCAACTGACGATAATATGCTGTTGAAAAGCATCAAGGCTTGATATCATGAGGCTGCTCAACGCAACTAAAAGATCCAAAAAGCTCGCTCAGTGGCTTAGGACGCCATGAACACCAGGAACGACCGGCCCAATGCCCCCCTACGGCAATACATTTGTACAGTGAACGAATATACCCACCGCCAGCCGTGAGGCCCGAAGAGCATCAACCCATCGCCTAGGCAGCAATCACCTTACCACCCTCAACAATGATCATCTGATCCACCCTCTTCTCCGTATCCCCCCACTCCACCCTTTTCCACGTCTCGATCCTTGCCTCGTTCATATCGAAATCATACACCCTCACCCTCCTATGGAACCCACCGTACCCTGCGTATCCCCCGAACCCACTCCCGCCTGCGTAGCACATCCACAGCTCCGGCTTGCCTCCCTTTTCGCCTTCACTCCGTGCGAGGGCACAGTAGTCGTTAACGTGATCATGCCCGCAAGACACGGCCAGCACGCCCTCGTCGACCAGCGCTTGCTTGAAGCCGGAGTTGAAGCCCGGCGCGGTGGGCGATTCGGGGGCTTTACCGCTTGCTTCGACAATGTCCGCCGTGTTGCGGTATTCCGGAAGGGGGATGTGTATGAAAGCCATGTCCATATGCACGTGGCTGTAGCCGCTGTGGCTAGGGCTTGACTTCAGATTTCGACTCGCAGCCCTGAACCACTCGATCTGTGATTTCTTGAGCCAGTCGTAGCCGCGGAAATGACCTTCGTCGGGGCTGTAGGCGTGGGTGTCCAGGAGATAGAGTGTGAGGGCGGAGTGAGACGAGGATTTGTGGGCGAGGACTTCGAGGTAGTAGTTGCCTACCCCGTCGACGGCTGCGGGACCTTGGGCACCGAGGCTGAAGGGGAGAGACTCGGTCAGCTGCATTAATGCTTCCCGGCTCAGGGAGCCTTCGTCGTCGTGGTTGCCGAAGATGGTGGCGAAGGGGATGGAGCGCGAGATGAAGAGCTCGGCGTATTTGAAGACTGCGGACTGGGCGTCAGGGGCTGTTTCTCCGTTCACTTGGTCGCCAGAGAGGATCACGAGATCCGGCTTCTCGCTGTCGAGGACGGAGAGTACGAATTCGAGAGTGCGCGGGTCAGCGTCGCATTTCCCACCATTGTGACTTGGTGGTTCAGCGTCACGACAGACGCCCAGACCTGTCGAGAGGTGCAGATCTGCAACTTGCAAAATCTTGAATTTACCATCTTTGCGGACACGGAGGGTAGGCTTCTCGATCTTGGCGACTGGTCCGCGCCGAACAGTGAGATGTGCTTCGGGCCTGTCGCCAGGGTTCGAGAGCAGAAGCGGTTGGACAGCGAGTTCCCAACCGGGGCGAGCTTCGACCGCGTCAGCGCCGAAAAGGACGTCAACCGCTGTGATCGCCTTCTGGCTGTCTGAGGCGTGCCGTTTGGACGTGCGCTTGAGCCAGATGCCTCCGGATCGGGATTCCCAGCGCTCGTGGCCTTGGTCTTTCTCTGATGTTACTGGATCGAGACGACCTACGCGGACATCGACAATCACTTTGTCCGCCTCGGTAAGCTCCGATTCCCGTTTGCGCTCAATATGAACGTAGGCATGCGACACCCAGCCTTTTGAGAGGTACAGGTCCTTCTCTATGCGGTGCCATTTGTTGGCGTCGAGCTTGCAGCTGGACAATATGTTGAGGCTGGAGCAGGTCGCAAGGGTTATGTCGGTTATGACCAGGCCGGGATGGTGCGCTGGGAGCGCATTGTGAATGGCGTCAGGTAAGACTCGAAAGCGGCTATCCAGGAAAAAGATAACGACGAAGACGATGAAGGTGAGGACGCCGAGTTGGATACTGGTGCGAACCTAAGTCATGTATGTTAGCTGGTCAGGATGTTGAAAGCTTGACCGAAAGACTTGCTATCCTGCGTGTCATCCTTGAGGATGCTGCTCAACTCAAAGGCGGCGGTTCCCCAGCATACCCGGCATACAGTCTTCATTGGTAGCACTGTATCGTTTCTTCACAGCAACGCTTTGAGCCTGGAAACAAAGCAGCCTCGACCTCACTCTGGGTACAAAGCAGGCAGGTAGGGTTGAATTTAAGGTTTGGTTCACCTCACGAACAATTGATCGGCGGGGGACTAACAACGAAGCAAAACCCAGTAATTTCTCTTTCCTCGTACTTCTAACTTCTTTAAACAAGGCATGACATTATTCGTTTACAGGCCATATGTCTACATGTCTCACTAAGACCTATCTTACCGTTCGATCCTTTGTTGAGGATGAGTAAAGCTTGACGGGGTCCTGTAGACCCATCGTTTTCGTCATGTTGTCTCGGTGCCTCATAAGTATCTGAAGTTTTCGGGTTAGCCTAATGAGGTATGGACCTTACATGTCAGCCTCGAGTCAGCCTGGAACTGCTGAAGGGGCTTATGAGTGGCGGGACTGCCACTCATCCTGCTGCTTGTTGCGAAAAAAGAACTGAGACTGTCATGCACTTGCGGGTTCTGAGGTCTTCTCCATCGCTAATCAAAGGCCCTATTAAATTTGGTGACTAGAGCCAGCATGTCTTTCGGTTTTGCAGTTGGCGATTTCATAGCAGTCAGCGAGCTTTCGTGGAGAATCTACCGGTCGTGCAAGGGTTTGACCGAGGAATTCCACGAGATCTCTAGGGAGGCTCTCACCGTTCATACAGTTGTCAAAAAGCTTCAAGACGAAGCCGACGATACGAACTCGGTACTGAACCGGCGAGGAACGCCACGAAAGCAGGAACTCTTGTTGCTAATCAGGAATCTCAAATCGGCCCTACTAGAAGTCGATATCATTGTCCAGAAGTATCAAGGCCTTGCTAGACGGGAAAGGCGGATTTGGAATCAGCTCAAATTCGCGACTGAAGACCTCGGACAAGTTCGTGGCAAGCTGACCGTTCATTTGGCCGCCATCAACGTTTTCACGGATAGCCTGTCTCGCTCTACGCTGTCTCAAATCGAGAAAGTTCTGCTTGAGCTGATCAGCGAGGTTCGTGAAGGCCGGCGCCCACCTTCCATTGTCCCAAGCGATGAAAGAGACGAGAACTCCGTTTGGAGCGAGTTGGAATTGGAATTAGCTGAAGATGGCATTTCCAAAGCAGACGTCGCGCAGCACAAAATTGCTATCAAAGTCTTCCTTCAGAATCTACTTAGCGACGTCGCGGTAGAGTCCATGTCGTTGGACGAGGTAGCTTCGCTCGTAGAGTCAAGCAATGAGCACGACCGTACAGAGCAAGTCCCTAGATGTATTACCAAGGATTCAAGGGTCCCGACTATGTCAAGTACTGGCAGCGAGCAGTACGAGATTGCCGTGGAAGAGCTTGCTGATGAGGACAATTCTACCACTGTAGCCCCTATACCTAAGGTTTCGTTTGCTCCTCCCATCAATCTACCCAATCGCTCGAAAGATAAACCGGATCGCGTACAAGGAATCGATAGCCGACTTCAATATCTGACCAGACGTGCAAGCGCGGGCAGTATCTACCGATACCGTCACTCTATTGATGCATCTATCGTCGATCCCAAAGCGACCGAAAACAAGCATGATTCGACGAGTCATTCTTGTTCTCCCCAGGCACCACAGATGGTTCTGATTGTTGATCCTACTCACTCGTCAGTTTCGAAACTCGCACACGCATTCCTGCGCTCTTTGGTCGTCACGTATCCTATCGTGAGAGCACATATTGACACCGTCCGATCAACGGCGTGGCAGGAGTACGGGACTGGGGGAACAGATTCGCTGTCACTGGATAACTTGATAAGAGAATTCCTCACTTTCAGGGAGATAAAGGTCCCTCAATGGAGAAAGCAAATCCAGTTTGCTTCGTTCCGGTTGCGAGATCTAGTTGAATTTGACCACATCGTTTACTTCAATTCTCCCTCTTTCCGAAAAGTTCTCGAAGAACACATCGAGGCTATCGCGGCATTGAAAGAAGCTCATGGCACTCCCAATAAATCCCTTGCGAGGCTGACTGGATATGACCTCCTCCCTTCCCTTCAAATACGGGATCTCATGTCTGAAGGAGCAATGAGCAAGGAGATCCTGAGGAATCGTCAGAGATTGGCGCTTGAAGAGATATTCAGAAAGGTGCGACGCTTGGTACTTACCTTCCTAGAACAGGAATTCGGCTTCAAGAAAACGGGGCAAGGTTTCGAGAAAATACCTTCGACACGTCCGTCGCGATCTAGTCCTTTGCCGTTGCTCGACCATGAGTCTCGATCTGGATAAATTCCCTGATGAGGCGTCGAAGAGTGAACTCGTGGGCTTTCTAATGCCTAGTCTTACGATTTGCATTTTCCTCCTGTTTGTAATCGATCTGGAACTGGACCGTATAATCTCAATCATGAGAGTCCTTGTAAGACGCCTCGTCTGCGTCCTTTGTGAGGTTCATCATTCCGGAAATGAGAAATTTCGAGGATTCAGTGATACTCACATTGAATGGCGACCAAGCATCTATTTCGTTAGATCAAGAGAAGGACTAAGCCCGGATATGAAAGTCAATCAGTATTCTATCTACAAGACGCCTTGTTGTGACATGTCTTGTACAGTCACCATTGCATCTCAGGCCCCTACGGAATGACTCCGCCCTAAGAAATCACATGATCCACCCTGTTTGTGGGCATCAGGGAGAACTATCTTGGTAGACAGGCAAAGTCAAAGCACTGCACAGACCCCGATTTACCACACTTTCTGGAGCGTTGGGTTGACTGACACAATTGTGAGCATGAGAGGAACAATGGTGTTTTTGAGATACTCGAGCTAGGTGGAGTAAAGGTCACCAAACAGGATTTCGTTCAGGTATCGTTGAATCTAAATATTCCCAATGGAGCTTTCCAAGTTGGATACTTCAACCATCTGTGATTTGCAGAGGACAAGACGAATTTCGCCGAAAGACGAGGGACCATCTTGGCTATATTGTTCCGCTGACGTCCATCTTGATATCATTCCATCTCATCTCCGCTACGCTCTCAGGCGGGCGTCGGCGAAGTAGAAAGCAATCTGGAGTGAGCGGCTAAAGGGGGTGACGATGGGAGTATTGCAGGGGGGTGGCAATAGTAAGTAGGGGGCTTGAACGCAACCATTGCCAATATGTAGGCGGCAATTTTTTTAAGGGAAGATATATATCTAGAGTCTAGATTGTAATTAGGAAGTGATTAGTAGTAAGTCCATCAATGTCAAGTCTATCAACAGCTTCCCTTCCAAACAGGCCGCGAGCCTGACGTGTACTCAAATGACTTCCCATTCAATAACGACACATACTGTCAACTTCGATAAGTAACCTTCACACCTTCTAGCCATCAGCTACCCCCCCCCCACCTCCCCCCTCAAAACCTCCCTTTCCACAGCAGCCAACCCCTCCACCGCCGCAGCATACCTTTCAAAAACCCCCCTCTGATACCCCTCAGCCACCCTCTTCACAAACTCCTCCTCCCTCCACCTCTCCCCAATCAGCTGCTCAAAAGTCTCCCCCCGCCGTCTCTCCACCGCCCAAACCGCTTTATACGCCGCTCCCAGCGCACACGCATTCTCGCCCACATCAAGCCTGTACACGCCTTCCACCCCACCCAGAACTTCACCCGCGATCTTCGCTATAGCGGCGTTCCTGCTGCCGCCGCCGACGAGGTAGATGCGTCGTGGCTGCGCGGGGAGGGAGCCCTCCGAGGGGGGCTCGACCAGATCTTGGGAGCGCAGGCGCAGGGAAAGCATCTGGCTCTCGATGATGGCGCGCGCGTCGTCGGACGGTAGCGACCAGTCTGCAGCGGAGGCGGAGAGGGCTTTGGTGTTTGCGTTGTAGGTGAAGCGCCAGGTGCCTGCGCGCACGTTCGGCACATCTCGGGGCGGGGGAAGTACAGACCGATTTTCAGGGGCGAGTCTGGCGTCTTCTGGCCGAGCGGTGGGGAGGTGGAGGCGGTGATGTCGAAGGTTTCCCAGGAGGAGGTTGGGGGAGTGGAGAGGGAGTTGCGGATTTGTTCGCGGGCGAGGCCGCCGTTTTTGTAGCATAGCCTGATAGTTGTTCGTTAGTATTCGGAGTGGTGGGGGGAGTGGTGCATCGGTGCTGGGCACGTTCGAAGGAACGACGATGGGCGAGACTACCAATGAGAGCCAATAGCCAACACGGCAATCCGTCAACGCGTTTGACTTCGTCAGTCGAAAGACTGAACAGGGGAACGCATACGATGCAGAAATTGTTTACAAGGCTTGATGAAACTCTTGAAGGTACACCACACCAGCACATGAGATAAGGCTCAGAGATCTGGGGATGCTTGCTTACATGAACATGTATAAACCTGGGGTAGTAGGATGATTCATGAAATGCACCGAAGGATCCGGTTTGTAGTGAGGCGTCGACATCAGGAATGTCGTAGAGGTCCCCAAGGAAACAATGGCGTCGAGCGGCCTCAGGGGTAGCGCCAAGATCGTCGAAGGGTTATCACCAGTGAAAGGAGCTATAGCGCACGAAGGGTCGAAGCCATATCTCTTGACGAAGTAGCTACTGATAGCTCCAAGGCTGCCTCCACCGTCTTCTGGGACATCGCCGAGCTGGGCCTTGAGCTTGCTGGTATCCCGAGACCCGGCAGCTAGCGATAGGAGCTCCTCGTTCCATGATCCTTTTTGGATATCCCACAGGTTCATGCCGCACACATCAGAGATGTCGATTGGTGCAATCTTGCCCAGGAAGAGAGATGCTAGGAAGGAAGAGACAAGCGAGATTCGTGAGGTATTTTCGTATTCTCTGGGGTGTTTTCGTCTGAAGCGTAGAATTTGTGGTCCCGTAAATCGCTAGATATATAGTTGATCAGATGTATCTGGGATCTCCATCGTCTATGTTCTTACATGGTGTGCTTTGCTACCAGTATTCACGGCAAGCCTCCACTCGTCCCTAAGTTGCTTATCGAAGTCATCGCATTCTGATCAAATCCCGGAGTCAGCCTTTCTTCTTGAGGCTAGAGAGTGGGTTCGTGATGCAAGTCTCTGTGGCGGATGCTGCTAAAACGCGTTTCAAGCTTTTCAAGTGTCTTTAGAAAGGGATAAGAGATGCTCAGGAATCCGTCTACCTTTCTGGGTGCTAGCGTCTTGCCAATTGGGTGAGAAAGGGTAGGAGAAAGCTTGGTCTAGTTGGCTTTCGAGTGACTTGCTCTCGTCGAGCTGTTGCAAAGCCTCCTCCCCTGTGCGATTCCAAAAGACGCTACCGTGCTGCATCCCAGCCCAACTGATGCCTTTGACTCTGCTAAACTGGAGACCGTCTTCCTGGAGCTTTTGCATTACCCCATCGAGCGCTTGGAGAAAAACCGCAACTGGCGCATATACTTGGTGCTCTTCCTCATTCGTAAGTACACCTTTCGTCGTACCGAAGCCTACTGAATCTGCATCGAAATCGAAATTTGCTTGATCGATTACTTTCAGATCAGATCTTACCACAATGCCCTTGAGTTGTTGGGTAGAAAGGTCGAAACCAAGGTATAGAGGGGATTGATTCGTCATGGTTCCCACTAGTGGACTACCTATATCATGAGGTATGGGAAAGACAGGTCGAGCTGGAGTGTTAATGGCTGGGACGCGATTGAAGCGGGTGTTTGGAAGATAGATATGACGTCAGTCTATGCACAACCGGAACAGAGACATCAAACGTTCATACTGATTGAAAATTGAATGTAGAGATCCGAACGTTGCTTTCTTGTTTTACAGGTCTAAGCGATATAAGATAGAACTTTGGCGAAATTGCAGCCTCAGTAGCGAGTAAGTTACGATGAAGGTTTGGCACTTACCTTGTCCCCTGCCCTGCAAGAAGTGGCGCATTCATTGCTTGGCATTGATGAATGAACGGAATGCCGGAGTGTCGATGGACTGGACGACTGGTGAAGACCCACGGCTGAAGAGGCAAACCGTCAAAGCGTTGGTCTTGCTCGATCGCAACCTTGAAAGCGAGGGCCCGAAGACGCATCCGGCGCACACCTAAGAGTGCATTACACCACAATATAGGATGACTTTGATAGGGCACCATTTCAGCTGTGAAGACGTTAGTAGCGGGAGCAGTAAGGCCTATCGTATTCGACCGCGCACGTACGCTGGTGAGCCCAGTTCTCCATGTCTGAGCGGAACGAAGATCAGATGTGCTATGGAAGCAGTAACAGAGGTGCCGTCACACACGGTTCTATGATAGGGCCACTGTAGCCTCGTCCGACTTGGTCGTGTGATTGTTTCCCAGGCTTTATCAACGCGACTTCCGTGATTCACCATTTGCGCGATGATCGTGACTGTGCTTTTCTTGCCTCGCCTCCTCTTCATCCTCTGGTTCGGGACTGGTCCGAGGACTGATATCTGTGCCGATGAACTCATCCGAGAAGTCTGGCAGCTCATTGTTGTTCGCCACAAAGCGAACTTTGACTCTTCGAACCCCACGCACCTTCGAGCCTACCCGTTCTCGCACTGCATCCTCGACCTTCCGCGTCTCATCGACGTTCCAGGACCCCGGAACGGCTAGCTCGATTTCCACAAGATAATTCTGTCCAGCCTTGATGCCTTGCACGTTTCGCAGCGCAATCGTGTCGGTTTGCGGAGACGACTTGGCCCCGAATGCATCGTCAGCCGATAGGGCTTTGGTAACCACCTTGCGCACGGAGTCTTTGAGTTCTTCGTCAATTCCCACGTCCGCCAATTCAAGTAACGCAGCACGTGTATTGGTCCACCCAGCTCTAATGACCATCAGGGATACTAGCAGCCCCCCTGTTGGATCCAGCCAGGAAGCACCGGAAAGGACATGAGAACCGCCAATCGCAACGAGAGCTACGACGCTCGTCAAGCAGTCAACGCGGTGGTGAACAGCATTTGAGGCGAGGACCGAGGACTTGCGTTCTCGCGCAATCTTTATAGCTAAAGGAGGTCGGCGTCAGCTTGGTCACTTGCAAAATGTAGTAAAGGACTTACTTGCGCGGTATAGCCATTCTTTGATCACAATCGAGCCTGCGGCTAGCCATATTGCATTAAGGCTGACAGGGTGAGCATGAGAGTGACCACCTGGAGCGCCCGCCGAGAATAGATGGAAGTCGAAGAACTCGCTGCACAGGACATCTGAAGCGTTCAGGCCCATTAGAAGGCCACCTGTCAACAAAAGGCCGCTGACGCCTAGAGACCCAATGCTCTCGATCTTGCCATAGCCACTTGGAAAACGAGCGGTGGCCGGCTTGAGAGCCCAGGCCACTGTCCCTAATGTCATGAAGTCTGAGACAAGATCGGTAAGTGCGTGCCCAGCATCGGCAATCAGGGCGTGAGAGTGGAAATACCACCCTCCGAGTCCTTTGGTTACAGCCATCAATAGGTTGGTGTACAATCCAATCCTGGTGATCCGTACGCCCGCATCGCGCTTGTTCGTAGATGTCAAGTATGTGTTGTCATGATGGTCGTGGCCGCCATGGCCATGGGAGTGGCCTGAGTGCTGACGCGACTGTTCCATCGAGCTTCCGCGTAGAGCTTGTGGACTAAGCAAGCCGAATGAAGGGCGATTTAAGGCATGGGAATAAGAGTGCGCTTTGGGCACGTTGGCTCTGACGGCTTCACAAAGAAGTCGGTCGATTCGTGGTTGACGGTGAATAGAGTTCGGACTGGTACCGGTAGATCTGAGGCTGCGGCTTGGCAGTCGCACCGGTTGTGGGAAACCTCGCATCGTGCGCTGAACCGTACCCGCACCCAGTATGCTGATTGTGTTTCTGGGGTTGACATTCTATGTAGAGTGCCGCAGGTTCGGCGTCATAGTCCTCGATGGTTGTAGACGTTCTGCTCTGAAGTAGCTTTCGTGACACGACAGTGTATATCAAGAGGACTGCAGAAGCTGGACATTTGGGACTTCGCTTGTCGGCTCTACAATTATGTCGATCGTTTTAGTCTATCCGCCTGTAGGGCTGCAGTGACGATGACATCCAGGGCTTCTTTCGACCTGTGCCCATCCGTTGTAAAACCGAATATGATTGTTGGAGCTGCTCTAGTCTAACGGCCTTCTCAATGTATCGTCAATGCAAAAGTCTTTCATGCGAATACCCTATACGGGCCCCTTACCGCCTCCTACCATCATCCCCAGGAACGCGAACACTCCGACAGGCGCCATCCATGCCCTTGCAAACTTCCTCTCAGCTTCGAGAGCTAGGAAGGGATCTCAAGGTGTCGGCGCTGTACTCCTGACCGGAGCAGGACTCTCCGTAGCATCTGGACTAGCAGACTATCGTGGTACTGCCGGTACATACACATTGAACAAGACCTATAGGCCGATATACTACAATGAATTTCTGAGCAATCATGAAGCGCGAAAAAGATACTGGGCAAGGAGCTTCCTTGGCTGGACCAATCTGCACAAAGCAAGACCCAATGCCGCCCATCGAGCTGTGGCGGACCTAGGGACGCTGGGCCTTCTCCGAAGCGTAATTACGCAGAGTATGTCGATCCGTGAATTCGTGGAAGTTTGGCAACATTAATTGATGATTGGACTAGACGTGGATTCGTTCCACTTGATGGCAAATCCTGGTCTACCCACACTGGAGCTTCACGGCTACCTTCGATCTTTAGTGTGTGTTCATTGCCACAATCACTATCCACGGAAGGAGTTCCAGCAACAGCTGTCTAAGCTGAATCCAGCATGGGCCGCCTTCTTAGCCGAGATGCTCGAAGTAGGAGCGATGGATACGGAGAATCCAGAAGAAAGGCGCAAAAAGGGTCTGAAAACGAACCCTGACGGCGATGTCGATCTACCGGATGCCCCATACACCACATTCCGTTATCCTGCTTGTCCGGTATGTCTGGCGAACCCTCCGTTGCTTGCAGATAGCACTCGGTCCCGCGTCGTTGTTGAATCGGATGGCGCTTGGATGCCGACTTCTACAGCTGGGGTGCTGAAACCTGCGGTGGTCATGTTCGGAGAGTCAATTGCTGCGGAGGTCAAAACGGCTGCTGAGAAAGCCATCGATGAGGCGGACAGAATTCTTGTCGTCGGTAGTAGTTTGGCTACTTATTCGGCCTGGCGCTTGGTCAAAAGGGCCAAAGAACGTGGCATGCCCATAGGAATCCTAAATTTGGGAGGTGTCAGAGGGGAGGAAAGCTTCTTTGCAAACATCAAATCTAACAATGACGGTAGCCATGGCGTGCGATGCAGCGAAAGCGCTGACAAGATTCTCCCCAAGGTCGTCGAAGGCCTGGATTAATGATAATCATCATTGTTGGACAGTCAAGACTGGTATAGACTTCTGCACTGGCCCCATAGCCCACACTTGATTTTTCCATTTCACAATGCATGCAAATTTCCACCCAGTATATCCACGCCGTGCGCCTCGCTCAAAGGGATGCCATGTCGTACAAACCTTTGTGAGCTTATAGCAACTCCTCGCAGGTCCAGTCTTCGTACCTAAATGCAATGACCCATCAGCTTCCGTAATTCCTTCAAGCCCAACGAACCAGGAAGCCAAACCATCCATCCGGCAAAAAGCGCCTCACGACCAAGGGAATCTTCTTCTCCCTCAGCTCCTTAATCGCGATCTGCAACGGATCCGTCTCCCCCTCCATGTCAACCAGCACCGGCGCATTCAAACTACACCGACCTAATCAGCAAACATTCTCTTCCCTTAACCTCCCACCTGCATCTCCCCCCGGACCCACCTAATCTGCAGCGCCCTCGTGCCCAACACCCTCGCGCGCTCATACTTCGTCATATAAGGCGTCGTATTGCGCTTCTCCTTCGGGATCTTCTTATCGCGACTCGTCTGCGGCTTCTGCGTCGCCCCGCCCGCCGTCGCACTCGCATCCTTGCCTACCTCAACCACATGGTCCCCGTTCTGGAGCGCGTCCGGGTCGTCGGTCGCGGCGTTGGGGGCTTCGGGCTCGCCGGGGGATTGGGGCTCGATGTCGTCGTAGGTGGGCTCGTCGGGCTCGTAGGCGTCGATGTCGTAGCTGTGGGGAGGGGGTGGGGGTTAGTGGGATTGTGGAGCGGGGGGCCTGTAGGGAGGGAGGGTTACTGGTCGTCGCCTCCGTCGTCGGACATGTTGTGGGTGGGGAGGTAGATGACTAGGGGACTGAGACGGGGGAGGAGAGGGTGTGGGCAGCGGCTGGGTGCGTGGAAGAAACGATGGATTTCTTGGTGGAGCTGGTCTTTGGAGAAGTTCTGCCAAAGATCTTCGATCTTTCGGTTGAGGATCGCGGTGATTGCCGCTTTGGTACTAGCGCTTCTGTCGCTTCGGTCTCGAAATGTTGGACATGTCTTCTCTTTCACTCTTCCCATGGCACTTTGGTTAGATCTACCCAAAATTTCCGATGTTGATGGCATGTTTTAGAATCACCAAGTGGCACTGGGCTAGACGCGAGAAGGGAAAGGTTCTCTGGGAAACTACGATTGATACACCTTGGGAAAAGTGCATCGATCTTGCTCTCTGTGTATCCGTGCTGCAACCACAAGCACCTATAGACTCCCTAAACTCGCAAATACCTCCCGCTTGTGAGATTCAATCGGCTGACATGGGGGTTTCGAAAGGCTTTGCAATGCCTTAAATCTGGTCCCAAAAATACGTTTGACTTATTCCATTTGCTTGATGCCACAACTTTGGGATCATAGTATCAATATCAAGCAATTTTCCCGAAGAATAATCACAGGGAAGAGAATGATTCGAACCGTCTGTATGGAACTTGAACGCCGGCCACCACAGCCTAAATGCGTTCGAGGCTTGCTTTAGAAAAAGTAGCTTTAATCTGAGGTGGTTCAGAGGTATCACAAATGACCTGTCGCTATGCATATCCATGGAATAAAGCCAACCCATGAAGCCGAAGATGTACGACGGAACATGATGCATTGATTCCTCCCTCTATGCAACGCCTGCAATGCCTCGCTGAATCACGAAAGACCGTATCTCGATATGCAACTCACCCTCGCTATGTTTGTTGTTGACTGCTCCGCTGGACGAGAGCCTGTGCACGCATTAGTGACTGTAACCAAAACTGACAGTAGACGTGGCAGAGACTGACCTGAAAATACTGTCGAAATCCTTTCGCATCTGTGTGACATAGTGTGTTGAGATATTCCTGGACATCGCCTTCGCCCATGCCCATATTCCGGAGCTCGATATCCCGTAGCCACGTCAGATATTGCTCTCCCGTCTTGGCGAGTATGGCTTTCTGCAAACCAGCCGCCTCCCCTAGAGCTTGCTTTGCTTGAGCATCCTTCGGATTGAAGTTCGGATTACTCGGCATCGCCCAGCACAGTGGCGAGAACCGCTCGATCATGAAGCGGTCGAAGCCAGGGAGTGTAGGTTGAGGGCTCGCAACGAGAGAGTTGCCGTTCTGCGGCGTCGATAGACCGGGCCCACCCCATGTCGTCACCATCCTAGTCAAGACCGAGAAAGCGAGCTTGGCGGTCGGATAGTCGGAGGTATCCTTTGCGAGATGCTCGATCGTAGAGATCACGGTAGCGAAGGCGGTCTGGTTTGTCTCGCTCACGAGGGTTGATTGAAGGTTATTGTTGAGAAGGATTATAAGAAAGCCGAGATATTCGCGCTTTAGCTCTTGGAGCTGGATCTCATCGTCTGTACCTGTGGCTGGTTCGTTCATGCCTGCAAAAACCCTCTCCAAGAACGGGGTGAGGAGTGTGTTAAGTATGTCGAAGATTTCGGTTTTGAAGCCAAAAACCACCTGATCGAGTAACCTCAGGAACAATGCCATCTCATCCTTGGAAGATGTCCGGGATAGGAGTCCATCAATCCATCGGGGGAGCTGGCTCAATATGCGGTTTCCAAGGACACCCACAAGGCGAGAAAAGGCAAATCTTGCAGCTGTTCGTATGTCATAGGAACTGTTCAACGATTCTAGAGCGACCAATATAGCCTCTGCTGTTTGCGTGAATTCTTCGGAGATGGCTTGTGCTGGCGGAGAGGATGTAGACGATGTATTGGCAGGACTCCAATCAGAAAATCCTCTAGCTAGTGTGCCAAGAGCCATTATCAGATGATGGACTTGGAGGACAGATCTCTCATCACCTGCTTTGGCTTGGCCAAGATGCGCCTCCGAATCTGAGAACAAAGGATTGATGATGGATCGGACATAGCGAACCTGATTTTCCACTGGCACAGCATGAGCTGAACAGACGCAACCGATAGCTTCATAGAGATACAGCTGGCTGTTGAATCTTGCACTCGCTGATTGGTCGCTCTCATCTGAGGACATATCGTCATTGTCAGAGCTTTCATCTGGCAGCTCCGCCCTAATTGGAAGGAGATCTATGACCGCCTGGACTATGTTCTCTGCAACGTTCCCAAGATGCTGGCGTAAAGACCGTGCAAATCGTAGGAAGAGATACCAAGATCTTGTTTTGACTTTGACATGGTTGTGGTGAACGAAAATAACAAACTTCTCCAAGGCGGTGGGTATCAAATAGCTATTGGCTTCGAAGAACGCAGAATAGCGGACACAGATCTCCATATATTGCAGTTGAATGGCTGGGTGTGATGACGAGGCAACATCTGTAAATGGAGTCAGTGGACTTTTTCGAGTAGGATCTGGGTCAACCTACCGGAGGCGGTGAGCTTGTACATCATTGCAATGAGACGCTCCGCAGCAGGTGATATTGGTTTGCTTTTACTGTATAGCCCCCCATATTTGAGAGCTAGGTCACCAAACAAGAACATCTCATGCATGGCCAAGTCCAGATCTCGCCAGTCGAGCTGGCCATTTCGGCTCCGATACCGATCAAATGTTGTACTTACGACGTTGCTGAACTTCTCCAAACATAGGTTCTCATCGACGGCTGCAACAGCTTGCTGCAAGACCTGTAGACGTTTCCGAAGCTCCTGGAATTCTGCTTCGTCTGTTTGTTCGTCTTCGTTCCCCCATGACGTTGTTTCATCATATCTCATTTTAGCAATGATGGCATCTAGTATCGGTGGTAGCATACCGAATGTCTCGGAAAAGAAAGTGCTATTAGCCTTCGCCTTTTTGCGGAGGAAAGTAAGGAGATCGGTCAGGCAAGGAATGACGGTAGAACAGATTTCGTCGTACTCATCAGAGAAGAAACGAAGGATGAACGGTACAAGGGAGTGTAGCTGAACGATGCCTCGGTGAGATATTGCGTCGCCATCCTGAGCGCTATCCAGAGCTTTGACAATGTCGAAGACGGTATTGTTGACTAACTTGGCCACCGACTCTGCCAAATCCGTGTCGTAGTTCGAAGTTGACCTCAAATCTGTGAGGGCAGGGCTGCTGGCCAGCTGCGAAATCACGTCTGGGACTTTCAGGAAGTCGATGAGGTCTAGCTTATCACTTGCGCTCATCTTCTTGCCCAGTATCTCGATGAAGGTATCGATAGCCGCGTCGCGCCGCTTCGGACTCACAAGCTGTGGAGAGCTCACAAGCTCAAAAAGCATGCCGAGGAATGTCTGGTTGACGACGAGAGATATGTCCGTCCAGGAGACCCATCTTCCAATAGCTGTCAGACATAGCTCTGTGACAGTGTCGTCTTTGAGCCTCCACTCCGATAGTATCTCCTGCCAGCTTGAAGCGATCATTCCTGCGTCTCTCCGCCTTACTAGGTCTTTAACGTCGGTATGCCTGCGGTGCTCGTCCGCAGATTTTGAGACCATTACATCGGCTATCTCGTCGTGCACTGATACTAAGGTTCGCAAATATAGCACGACCCCAGCATAGTTATCCCGACTAGATGTCCCAGAGCTACCACTTAGGCTCAGAATATCGGTGAAGAATGTGGTCCACTCTTCCGCATACATCATCACGAAAAGATATGTAAGGCACTGAGTGATCTTGTTCTGGATGCTTATAGAGTCAAGCTGGCTGGCTTGCCCTTTACCAGTACCATATATGTTTCGAATATACAGCATGAGGCCGTCTCGTATCGTCGCCCGACCTTGCGAATCGAGCTGACCCATCTGTATGGCATTGTTCACGACGTCTAAGGCCACGAGACGAACAACTTCGGAAGGTCGGGGGTCCCTGATGGTCAAAGACAGACAGACCTGCCATCCTTGGGGTTCAGATCGTAGCTGATTGAGAAAGTCATACGCTTGTGCTTTGAGGGTTTGGTCTGATCTAGGATTCCACGCTGCGTCGATCGCTTGCTCTATCTAAGACCTCAAATTAGCACCGGATCGTTTAAAGAGGAATCGTGCAGAATAGTTCCGGATTGGGGCATACCTGAGCGTCCATACCCCCGACTAGTGCACACAAAGGCTCTTTGCAGATTAGATCGGAGTCTTGCGTCCAAGAAGTCTCAGGGTGGATGCTGCGCTCTCACAGTCATCCATATGAATCTGTGGAACAACCTGAGCTCATGCTATGGAGTCATTTGTGAAGTAGGGTCTTTATCCGCTTTGCGGCAGACCCACATGTTAAATGAGCGTCAAGACATTTTTGTGATCGTGGATATCACAAAATATGTTCTTATCATAGAGTGATGCGTCTTCACAACGATTGATCACTTGTTTTGTGTTATGTCCAAAACTCGCTGGCCCGAAAATGCGGTGCTGATTGAGAACCCCTAACCCTTGAATATTCGTTATACGTCCGCCATGACGGAACCAGGCATTAGCATACATGACGGAACCAGACATTAGCATACAAGCGGTAGTCCCATGATCAACTTCGAGTTCCTTCAAGATATAAGTTCGACTACTTCATGCTACACAGTTTATCATGTAAGCGAATTAGAATGCTAAGCCCTTCCAAACGTTGCCGCCAGCTGATATCATCGTAGATCAGGATCAACCATTGTCAGATCTTGACCCATAATTCTGTCTTGCGCCTCACTAGGTCGTTCGTCCGTTTCTATGCCTTGCATTTCCACAGGATCCAGTACCGGGACGCCCGCCATGAGGTCATCGGCTTGTTGCTCGCCTCCAAGCCAAAAGTCACCACCTACAGCAGCTGATTCTTCGAGCTCCTCGAAGTAGTCCTCGAAATCCCCGCTGTTTCCAAACTGCTGGCTTAGGACTTTGTCCGCATCGACTTCCGCAGGGTTCGCCATGTAGTATGATCCATCTAAGCCTGGGCGGATGAAGGCAGGATTAATAGCATCCGGCAGCGATTGTATGTCCAGCTCTCCATGTCCGTGGTGATTCTCAAGGTGCCGCCGCAGGTCGTATTCTCTATGGAACCGGTAGCCGCAGTCACGAAGCAAGCATTCGAAGTCACGCCCAACCTCATACTCAGAGCCCGTCAGTAGCTTCATGGTAGATGACGTTGCTTGGCTGACACAAGCCTTGGCATCAGCGGCCTTCTGCTTTCTCCGTGTCTTCCGCGACGGCTCATGGCCTAAATGAACGGTGCGAATATGTTCGACCAGATTGCCTTTGGTGGTCATAGGTCGTCCGCAAGCATTGAAGCCGTCCCATTTGTCAATCCGGGTCAGGCTAATGAGATCCACGGCACCGCAGACAAAAGCCTTGTTCTCTAAATGAAAGTTGTTCATATGTGTTACTAGGTTTCCCTTCTGTGTAAAACTCCGCCCACAGCCCGGTTCGAGGCATAGATGCTTCCTTCGTTCGCCGACATTGAGATTCGCATGATGAGACTCGATATGCATGGCTAGCTCGGCGTTGCATCTGAATTCTTTGTCACAATCCTGGCATGTGGGTGGATGAATAGCTCGAACATGCTCCTGCAAGTCTGATAAGGAGGGGAATATGGCGCGCTCGGTTCTGTCTGATGTCATATCGGTTTCGAAGGGAGTTGTTTCATCGCAGGCTGTGCATCGAAATATATTGCCAGCGTGTACCGAGCCCTCGTGGGTTTTCAGATGTGAAGCAGTCTCGAAGCCAGCACCACACGGCTCTCCTTCATCATAAAGCACCTGACAGACAAATGGTTTCTTGCCCTCGTGGACCGATATATTATGCTTCTGCAACGTATTATGCTTTCGGAAGGTTTGCCCGCAACCATGCATACTGCACGCGAAATCCTGCCTACCCTCATGTGCAGCAAGATGTCTCCTGAGTCTAGTTCCTGTAATAAAGCTTTTACCGCACCCTCCGTGCTGGCACACGTAGTCCCGGACATCTGAATGCGCTGACTTGATGTGGCGTTGAAGGTGGAACGAGCGTAGAAAATCCTTAGTGCAACCCTCATGCGGACAAACGAATGATCGAGTGTTGGTATGGGAGCGAAGATGTTGTGCTAGCTTCGCAGGGCGATTGAAGATTTTATCGCAGTCAGGATATGTGCAGGGTATCGTTTTAAGGTTCGACGGCCATGACGGGGAGTCTTTGGAGGAGATGAGAGTTTGAGGTGTTGTTACGTGGCTCTCTGTCAGATCCTCCTCCGTGATGCTGGAGGCGCTGGCCGCATCTGAAAGATCATATTGGGGAGATTTCGTATCTGGTCAAGGTCAATTCCAATATTGGAGTTTATATAGCGCCTATGATTACCTTCATTGATAAGGTCAAGTCGGGCTTTCTTATGCAGGTCACCGATGATAGGAGATGCTGCTCTCTTCAGAATTCGACTCGCCATCTCGCGATCTGCGAGATCTTGTTCCGAATTGCAGTATCACCTCATTGACTCACAATGAAATACATAGGTGCAGGCCTCATTATTTCCAGATCACACAAGCGTACCAATATAGTAGGGCTTGCCAATGCTCGCTTAGATATTCCTGCCTAGCCTGTCAATATCCGTCTTAGCGTCAATTATCAATCCAATATCACTTACATTCGCATCAATACTAATGTCAGCTCATGATAGCCCACTTCGAGGATCAGCATGTACTTGAACTATTATGAAGTATTCGACAATGCCAAAACATGTCCAACGCCCTCCTACCTTTCCGTCAGCTTCCACGAGCACGGGCTGAACATTCGCCTGTCCACTCGCGCCGCGATGAAGCCTTTTGGTAAGATGTTCGAATGCCAGTACTGAGTCCAGAGAGATTGCCATCGCGGAAGCGTATTGTCCATATACCCGACGACTTCGTCATATATAGTAAGGGTGTTGGATTTACTAGGGGTGTTGGATTTCTCTCCTTTTAGTCATTAGTATCACGCAACTGCTGTTTCACTTCTGTTCTTTAGCTTTGATCTTTGATCTGCGAATCTCTTGAAGCTATCAAAGTCTACATGCGTGCGCTATCTATCTCTTTCAAGTTACGTCCCAGGAATAAAGGTGCCGGTCAAGCACTCCAAGCCCCATCAATGACATAAACCGATCCACTTGTGTAGCTGCTCTCATCACTCAACAGAAAACTTATCAATTTAGCCACCTCTTGTGGCTGTCCTGGCCTCCCTTCCAATGGCACTTTCTCAATGAGTTTCGGGTTATTGAAATCAACGTTCGCCGTCATCGGGGTCTCGATCGGTCCGCTGTACCACCATATCAACAAGGCCTCATTCGGTGTCGGCGGCTGAAAGAGAATCCAAGTGCGGGATCGAGAAGAAATACAATTGACTTACGGAGCAATGCAGTTGACTCTAAGCCCTCTACCTCCAACCTCCTTAGCTGCACTCTTTGTCAAGCCGATAACGCCATGCTATTCCAGCCCCAACGTCAGCACATTTCAGCATCTCACAATCCTTTTGGGACCGTTGCTTACCTTACTCGCACAGTACGGTGCAAGAGTAGCAGCTCCTTCCATCCCCGCGACGCTGGCTGCGTTCACAATACTACCGTTGCCCTTGATCCTCTGCAATTGCGCCCTAACACAGTTGAACACGCCTTTTAAATTGACACTGATGACTCTGTCAAAATCATCATCCTCCGTCTCCTCAATCCTTTTCCAGGTGCCAGTGATCCCTGCGAGATTAGCCGCACCGTCGAGCTGGCCGTAATGCTTTATGATAGCGTCATGCCATTCATTGACGCTTCGGCTATCGGCGACGTTGACTGTCTGATGGTGCAACTTCGCTGATGGGGTGGCTGTCTGAATAGACTCAGTAGCAGCGGACAGGGCATCGGACTGGATGTCGGCGATGGATAGAGACGCTCCTCGAGCCGCCAGGAGATGCGCTGTAGCCAGTCCGATCCCGGACGCTGCGCCCGTGATGGCGAAGACTTTACCTTCCAGTGAGGTCATTGTGTCTCAGATAGGCTAGCCGAATTGTTATAGACTTCTATTTTCTAGATTCAGATGACGGGGATTGACTAGTACTTTTGGTGTTAAGATCTGAACTGTTGCAAAAGTGTCTTGAGATTGGGTCTGAGTCTTAGAGAGCATCCCACATAATCTAGTCCTCGCTTCTACTCTGGTTTCTTAAACAAGGACGATGATGACTGAGGAGATGTAAGCTTATGGATATCGGACATCCGAAGGATTTTCCCCGGCTTCGTCATTGTACATATGTAGTGGTCAAAGCTCACGGAACATTGACATTTCTATTCCTAGCCCACCTTAGAGTTGTATTTCAGCCTTGAGTATCCGCATATGAAACGAGGCTTCTTGATACAGTAGCTGGACGGATCGTTTAGCATCGGATGGAGCCACTCGGTTTGGAAAAGAATTGCCCGAGTGAACCAGATAGAAAATCTTTGAGCTACCTTAGTAAAGACCATTATGAGTATACAACGCCCACTGGTCGCCGTGAAATTCCATACATTCGCGGTGTAAACTTACAGGTGTACTAATAGCGCCACCTTAGTATAGTCTGTTCGGTTTCCAAAAATCCGACAAATGTCCAACCTGATCCACTGCTAAATAGCTAGTCCGCCGTTTGACACCTTCACTCCAGTCCCCGAAATGTGCATGTGATTGATGTTCCATCTCCTCACCCATCAATCTTGCTTCCGTCGTATATGTTGGAGAATTTGCGACTATGGTGGGTATGGGCCCAAGATTCGCGGAAGCCAACTTCGTATCAGACATATCACCAATGTCTTGTTGAGCATTGAAAGCCGGACCGTTCGGGTAAGGATTGAAAGCGTTGTCACCTGTTTCCCACTGCCTCCCAGCGTCAGACTCGATTCCATCGATTGGAGGATCTTCGTCCTTGAAGGGCATCGACTGCTCAAGCGGTGACGCGAAATTCGCTTCCTCGCATACGATCTGCTCTGGATCGTTGTTCTCGGAGAACCGGTCTGGCGACCTCTCCCATTCGCTAGGATTTTCGGCACCGTAAGGTACCTCCTGAAATGAGGCACGCCGGTCAAGAGATGGCTCTCCATCCCAACTTCCGAAGTCTCGTAGTCCGTCTTCGCTCAGATAATTGTCGTTTGAGATAGCCATCAATTGCGTTTGGTACAAATTTTGATATGCGTTCCATGCGCCGCCAGAATGCGCTCGACTCTCGGCAGAACGACTGAAGTCTATTGCTGTAGAGCCATATGATCGGGGTTTCGTTGGTTCGTGTATAATGCGAGGTAAAGTCAGCTGGGTGACCGCAGCATACGCGGAATCTCGGCTTTCCCGACACTGTTGTCCTTGAGGATATGCATGGGTGGGTTGATTAGGTGCTCTGTCTGAGGGACCCTGATAGGATATTCGAGCTGTCGGAAAGTGATAGGCGCGTTCTGGTGTAGTGGCATCCTCGCGCTGACTGGCTCGAATTGTAGGCGTCGCCGAAGGGCCGTTCTCGAATTTGACTGCCGGACGGTGCTGGACTGCGACGTCTATGGCGTTTCGAGGCGGCGCAGATGATCCAAACACTTTCTGACCTGCGTGAAGCAGATGTTCCAGAGCTGAATCGAATGAGCGCGATGTCTTGCAGGCAAAGTTTGTTACCAAGGGATCCTTTCCAAGCGACTGGGCCTCACTTTGTGGTCTGTTCTGGGCACTGTCTTCCTTGGGTACATGCTTCCTAGATGACTGACCCGAAACCACCCTGTCCAAGTTTACAGCGTCTGTATCACCAACCGCTGCTGTTGCGTATGCGTCTTCAGTATTTATTGCTGGCGACACGGGCTCCTTGCAATTGCTGCGTTCTCGATGATTAGGTGTTTCCCTATGAATAATGTCTTTTGCCCCAGCGCGTTCACCCAAACTAGCGTTACGCATGGAGCCGTGGCCTGCACGCTCTGGTACTGCAAAATCAGGTGGAGCAACGCTCGTTCTTTCCAGCCGGCTTGCTTGAACAGATTCAGGTGACGCCAGCCCTATCTGCAGGCTTCGCGAGCGATGACGGTGAGTTGGTGTCGGTGCGTAGGAAATAGAGTGGGCGGAACGTGACCAAGTGTAGTAGCTTGTCGAATCATCAGTAGATTTATTGTCTAACGACGGCCGATACCTCCCGTGGGGAGTACCACAATGCTTGCCTCGCTTGATAGGAGAGGTGAGGCTTGCACCAGAGCTTCCGAAGCCCAAGAAAGGTCTGTCTGGTAGCTCAACAGGAGGCAATGATGACAACGGGAGACGGCGAACATCATAACTATTCTCGGGTGGAAGATCAACGCCCGCCATATCAGCTCTTCCGCCCGTCCCTGGACCAGGATTAGCCCTCGGGCACTTGGAGGTGAAATATCTCGAGATCGCTGCCTCTGTATCTTCCGTCTTATCTTTCTTTTGTCGCTTAGTTCTCTCAGCGGCCTGCCGTTCGGTCGCCTTTGGCTGTTTACTCCGCGAATTGAGAAAAGTCATCTCCGAGAATGTGAGATCAGGCACTGCGCCCTGATATTTAGTAACGGCTAGAGAAGGGGTTTGAGCACCGACTCACAGCCCTTTCTTCGTACCGGCGAGGAGGCGCGACCTTTACCGAATAGTCCAAGCGATGCAGCAGGCTTTATCTGCATTGCACAGTCAGATACTTCGAAGATGTCTTGGGGCAATCATAGATGCTGCAAGCTTGCTCACCGTCAGGCGGTCCTGGGCCACATTTGATGCAGTAAAGTCATGCATGAGAGTATTTCCAGACTGTGCTTTACGTATCCGCTTTCTGTCCTTTCCTGCGGCAACAGTCTTCTTCTGCTTCTTTGCAGGTCGTTTCCCGTCTTGCTTTGAGTCGTACCTATCTTCTCGTGTCTTGTGTCTTGAGCGTCTCTCGTAGCTTTTCGGCTTTGGAGTGGGGGAGTTCGATGGCTTGGAGCCCCCCTCAGAACCACTGATGCCACCGTCGTGAAATGAGTAGCCCTTCGTTCCTGCTCTAGGTTTGCACAGACCTTCACCCTCCGCATATTCCTGTCCGAGCCCAGGGTCGATCTCTGCTGGCTCAAGTAGCGAGCTGGATGACACGGTGCGTCTTCGTTTTGCGTTACGGTGTGTAGCATCGGTACCGTGGCCTAATTCGCCACCGCCATCGCCATCCTCGAACGTACGGAAAGGCGCATGAAGACCTAATCGCTCAGCTAGGCTTACTTCATGCCGGCCGGATATCCGACTATGATGTTCATCTAAAGCATTATCAGCGTCATAGGCTGGCATCGGGCTGAGTACGCAGCGGGGTAGATACGAGAGACTATCTTCTTTGCGCTGGCACGCAATGGTCTAACATGGCTATGCCCGTCGCCTCCTGGCATGGTAGCAGACAGCTGTTGGCTGCGATGGAATGACCGCTCGGTCTTGCTGCGTCGTGTCCGAAGGTTGCTGGTTCTTTGAGGTTCGCTTGAAACAGCACCATGTTCAGTACGCGAAAGCCATTTTTCTATGGCAGCTCTTGGCGACTGATCACAGTCAGCGGGCATGACGGCAATTGGAGAGCACTGTATAGCTCAAGATGCTGAGTGTGATCGCTTGTCTGCAAGTAGAAGCTCGATGACAGGAGATTTCCCATGAAGGTGAATGGGGCGGCATTCTGATGTATACTGTAGAGCGTTGTGTCTAAGTCGTGACTTCCCTTTTTGATGTAGACCCCCTGAAGGCTAATATGAGATTTTTGCCAGTGCTTTCAGACTAATGGTGTACGACATAAGATGGAGAAGAAGCTGAGTACCATATTTATCTAGCAACCTATTTGAAAAGGGAATTAATCATTGCTGGCGTAAGAGGAGGAAGGTATCACAACGCGGATACGATTTCGAGGAGACTGGGAGGTACATCTCCCTACAGCACTATTGCCCATTCCGCATATCAGGCGCTTGTCTTGGCGTAGATATGCCATTCAAAGATTGTTCTGCATTGACAGGGATAAGATAGGTATAGGTAGAAGTACTGAAGTGCGAACTTCTTCTTCTCCTTCAAGTCTTTGAAGTTGGCACCGATTACCGCCGAGTCGTCAAGCTGTAGAGTAATCGAGCTTCATATCTCTCCTTTGTCACACCCTCTGGGTCATTGGAACCAGTCGTGCTACACTTGGACATTTCTGCTCCTTCAGGTATGGTAGCCACTGGTAAGTAGGCTTGCCCATCATCATTTCGTTGCGACATTCTTCAAGGCCACAAAGCAAGGTGCTGGTGCCTTAGCAGACCCTGGACATGCACTCTTGCTTGTGCTCTTTTTGTAATAACTTCTCGCAGACTCTTGCTATCACAAGGAGGCAGAGACATTGCCATGATCGAAAATGATATGACACTTTACGATGAAGCATTATCAGGAAGGTCGAAGCAAACCGGATTGCCCCAGGTACCCATGGAACCGATTGGAAGGCATCGCGATTTACAGCCAAGTCAGCTACAGATTTTGCAACGGATGTCCAAACTACTCGCATTTCTTGTCTCTCAGACCTTCAGTTTGTAACTAGATCAACGGAGCGACTGATTCCACATGGGTTGAACAAGAAAGGGCGGGTCAAGTCCCGACGTTTAGCCAGATGTGTACGGCGGACTATAAGGGGCTTAGGATGTGATTGATCTAGCGATTCTCGAAATTTCTTTTTCTGACTGGCGCGCCGTAGCTCAGCTTCATCTTTCATCACCTTTCAAAACCACCCACTTACATACACTCACCCAGACTGACATTGCATTGCAAAGAGAACTGTACCTTCCTCATCTAGACTCTTTAATCAACTACCGTAAATATGCCTGGCGAGACGTTCGAGTTTCAGGTCTGTGTACAAATCTCCCACGCATCTAAATATTTACTGACATGACTGTAGGCGGAAATCTCCCAACTCCTCTCACTTATCATCAACACTGTAAGTCGGGAAGTATCTAATACTCAGAACGACTGCTAATCCTGTCACAGGTCTACAGCAACAAGGAGATCTTCCTGCGAGAGCTCATTTCCAACTCCTCCGATGCGCTAGATAAAATTCGCTATGAGGCACTCTCAGACCCAAGCAAGCTCGACTCGGGCAAAGACCTCCGTGTCGTAAGTATCCTGCTGGCAAAGAGGGGAATGCCTTCGCTGATGCACAAGACAGGATATCATCCCTGACAAGCAAGCCAAGACTCTCACCATCCGTGACACTGGTATTGGCATGACCAAGGCTGTAAGTACTTCACAGATGCTTGCACATCTACCTTGTCTGACACGTTTCAGGATCTCGTAAATAACCTGGGGACCATCGCTCGTTCCGGCACCAAGCAATTCATGGAAGCCCTAACCGCTGGTGCTGATATCTCCATGATTGGCCAATTTGGTGTCGGTTTCTACTCTGCCTATCTCGTTGCCGATCGAGTCACTGTTGTCTCGAAGCACAATGATGACGAGCAGTATATCTGGGAGTCTAGCGCTGGTGGTACCTTCACCCTTGAGCAGGATGAGGAGGGCGAACAGCTCGGTCGTGGTACCAAGATCATCCTGCATCTAAAGGAAGAACAGTCCGACTACATGTGGGTAGCTTCCTATACCTCGTGTGAACTAAGGACTGTGCTCTTGCGCATGTCTTATCTACTTGATTGTTTTTGGTAGAGATTTGCTGACCCTCTAATTCTCAACAGGAATGAGAGCAAGATCAAGGAGGTCGTCAAGAAGCACTCCGAATTCATCTCTTACCCCATCTATCTCCACGTCCTGAAGACAACGGAAAAAGAGGTCCCGGACGAAGACGCGGAGGAGACCAAAGAAGAAGACGAAGAGAAGAAGGCCAAGATCGAGGAGGTCGATGATGACGAGGAAGAGGAGAAAGATAAGAAGAAGAAGACCAAGAAGGTGCTCAAGTCTGTCCCCTTGTTATTTGAAGAGAAACTGACTCGGATGTTCATTTAGGTGAAGGAAGAAAAGATCGAGGAAGAAGAGCTGAACAAGACCAAGCCAATCTGGACTCGCAACCCTGCGGACATCACATCGGAGGAGTATGGAGCGTTCTACAAATCGTTGTCGAAGTAAGCGGACGCATCGTGTAATTTGAGTCTGGCTACTAATACGGAATCAGTGATTGGGAGGACCACCTCGCTGTCAAGCACTTCTCGGTCGAGGGACAATTGGAGTTCCGTGCAATCCTGTTTGTTCCCAAGCGAGCTCCGTTCGATCTATTCGAATCGAAGAAGGTATGACTTTCTATTCCCTCGCGCCACTCCTATCCGCGGTGATGCATGCGGACAGACCCTGTCGCTAGCGGCTTTTGGGTTTTTGGAGCACATGCTAACGTACAAATAGACTAAGAACAACATCAAGCTCTACGTCCGTCGTGTCTTCATCACCGATGATGCTACAGATCTAATTCCCGAGTGGTTGAGCTTCGTCAAGGGCGTGGTTGACTCGGAAGACCTTCCGCTCAACCTGTCACGTGAGACCCTACAGCAGAACAAGATCATGAAGGTGATCAAGAAGAACATTGTCAAGAAGACTCTCGAGCTCTTCAATGAGATCGCCGAGGACCGCGAGCAGTTCGACAAGTTCTACGCCGCATTCAGCAAGAACATCAAGCTTGGTATCCACGAAGACTCGCAGAACCGTCCAGCCCTTGCCAAGCTCCTCCGCTTCAGCTCGACCAAATCTGGTGAGGAGACCACCTCTCTCGCTGACTACGTTACTCGTATGTCGGAGCACCAGAAGAACATGTACTACATCACTGGCGAGTCCCTCAAGGCTGTTCAGAAATCCCCGTTCCTCGACTCGCTGAAGGAGAAGGGTTTCGAAGTTCTCTTCCTGGTCGATCCCATCGATGAGTACGCCATGACTCAGCTCAAGGAATTCGATGGCAAGAAGCTTGTCGATATCACCAAGGACTTCGAGCTTGAGGAGACTGACGACGAGAAGAAGCAGCGTGAGGCCGAAGAGAAGGAATACGAGGGCCTGGCGAAGGCCCTGAAGAACGTTCTCGGTGACAAGGTCGAGAAAGTGGTGGTTAGCCACAAGCTTACTGGGTCACCTTGTGCCATCCGTACCGGTCAATTCGGTTGGTCCGCCAACATGGAGCGTATCATGAAAGCACAGGCCCTCCGCGATACTTCCATGAGCTCGTACATGTCGTCCAAGAAGACTTTCGAGATCTCGCCCAAATCCCCTATCATCAAGGAGCTCAAGAAGAAGGTGGAGGCTGACGGCGAGAACGACCGTACCGTCAAGTCGATCACCCAATTGCTCTTCGAGACCTCCCTCTTGGTTTCCGGATTCACCATCGACGAGCCAGCTGGCTTTGCTGAGCGTATCCACAAGCTTGTCTCGCTTGGCCTCAACGTGGATGAGGAAGCCGAGACGAGCGAGGAGAAGGCTCAAGAAGAGGCCGAGGCTCCAGCTGAGGCCACGGGTGAGAGTGCAATGGAGGAGGTCGACTAAGTCAGAGGCAGGTGTTCGGCATACGATACCACATGTGGGGCATTCTCGTAATACTTGACTTCGCTGTTGCAAAAGCTCTTACACGTTTCTCGTCTACGAGATCGAAGTAGCTTCTGCCTTCCTTACGCATGTACCCATTAGTATTGCAAGCACGAGCGTTGAGAGGCGTGTAGGTAGACCACTTCAAAAGTCAAGTAATCAAATTCTACTTTACCTGGCTCTGGCTTAGCGATGATGACGGAAGTGGGTATTGGTTTATTGATCCACAGGGCTCGGAGCGGCAATATGTGGGGCTCGTGAAAGTCACCAAAGCACATAAGTATCCAAGTACTTTACATCAGCAGGTTTCTTTCCTCCCTTTCTCAATTTCCCCCCACTCGTTTTGCCGCTTCATCTCGCAGCCCTCGCCATTCGTTCGATATCAAACTTCCTGTCCTTATAACTCACAGCCGCTACAGCCTGACACACCTTACTTTGCAAACCGGCAAGATGCTGGTGCTCTCCTCTCTCACTGTCTTCTTTGTTCTTGTCGTTGGGGCACATTGCAATGTGGCCGTGACATCCACCTCTAACGGGGTTTCCGTAGCTGATTCCCAACCATCGGTAAAACAGCGTTAAAAGCTTATTGTCTTGAGGTTCCCGTACTGATGTCGACATAGGACATATCAAAAGCAGCAATTAGCTTTCCTGAGACCACTGTTACCCAAGCTACTGAATCAGTGCACACCGTTACACAGACCATCCATCAAGTCGGGCTCAAAAACCGGGAATGGAATTCTCCACGCGGTTCACCTACTCCAAAGCATCGTAGACCTAGTCCAGTGCATGGCTCACCTGCTCCGAAGCACTATGGACCGAGTCCTGCCCAGTGGGGACCCATGGCAGACCACGAAACAATGTCTATTGAGGCACAGGGACACTTGCCAGATAACTTCCATGATGCCTCCCTATATCAGATACATCGGAGGTGGACCGCTCCACAAGGTTCACCCACTCCGAAGCATCGGAGACCAAAGCCCGTCCATTCGGGGTCTATGGGGCATCCTAAGCCAACGCCGATGGAGCCAGAAGGACGTGTGCCAGATTCCTTCCTCGACGGTACCTCCTCAGCATTCGTCTATCGGAGATGGAAGAGCCCACGAGGCTCACCTTCCCACAAGCCCACAAAGTCACATCACGAATCTTTGAGTACATATTCTGCTACTTGTGCTTCTGGAAGTACCGATACCACTTCATCTGCACTCTTAATCGCGGATTGTACGTCCATTGCACCTGGAGCGACCGATACACCAGCGACACGGAAGGATAAAACTGGCCATCTGACTCGATCGACCTGTGGAACGACCGACGCCACGGTTGCCGAATGCCCCTGGCTCTGTACGCAAGGTGACGGTGGATTGTTTAATGGATGTTATGATAGAAATTCCACCGGGATTGAACCACTGGACGAGTTCCCACCTCGGCTCTGCGCTCGTTGCCCGCCACCTTGCAAGCAGACGTCAAGCAGCTCTCTGTCAACAACAAGTACTATGACAAGCAGCACGCTTTCCTCGCCTTCGGCAACTCGGGCCTCTTCTCCGACCTGCATACACGGAACACCTGGGCTAACCGTGGATCCATCAGGTCCGGCACACAACGAAAGTGGCACATTGTTCAGAAACAGTTGTGGAGAAACTAAAGCTACCGTAGCTGGGTGCCCATGGCTCTGTTACATACAAGGTGGTGTGCAAGTGTGTTCTAATTACAACGCTACAGAACCATGGAGCCAGCGTATCTTTATCTGCCACCAATGCTTACCACCTTGCGATCAACCGTTGAACAATTCTCTACCGACCAAGGACAGCTTTCTACCAACAAGAGGTACCACTACAACCAGCCTAGCACACTCGACTCTCCCTCCAACATGCACATCGATCGCACCTGGGACACCGGAGTCGCCGGCATTTCAGAATCATGATTTCCCTGATGGATTATTGTATCGATGGAGCTGTGGAACCACTAACGCTACCGTAGCGGAATGCCCGTGGCTGTGTTCCAATGGTGGCGCTGTCCCGATATGTAACGATGTGAACGTATCAGGCGCCCGTGGACTCTATCCTGTTTATTGCACGCAGTGCTTACCGCCTTGCATCCAGACATCGAGCAGCTTTGATCAGTCTTCTAGTACTTCCGCTTCGAAGAGCATTAATGCTGCGAGCAGGAATACCGTTAATGCTGCCTCGACAAGTATTGCATGTACAACTCTGGTTCCTTTTGTGGGCACTATTCCTTCGACGAAGGACAATGCTACTGGCGCTCTTCTTCGGTTCGAGTGCGGCTTGTCCTTTCGGCTTGCCTACGAGTGTCCGTACCTCTGCGGCTACGATGTAGGGGAGAATCTTGGGGAGTGCTACGACCAGGATCACAGTGCCTCAGCGCCAAAGGAGAAGGACATAGAATACAAATGTACCCATTGTTTCTACCCTTCCCGCAAGGTCGCCGCACCTAGCGCAAGCGACAAGTCGAATTGCACGGCCATTGATCCCTACAACCCACCGTGCCCTCCAAGTGTGCGTTTCGACGACGGCATCCGGTATCAAACAGCCTGCGCAGCCAAGGCCATTGAGATCAAAGACTGTCCCTATCTTTGCACCGCAGTCGACAAACCAGATCAGTATCACTGCGAAAATGAAAACCTCGACGGGTCTATATTCAAGCCGACAGGGACCACGCAAGTCTGCGTACAGTGCCTGCCTGAGTGTTGAGTGTCGATGGCAGGATCGAGTGGACAGGAGATATACGAGTAGGGTGGCATCATTATAGGGGTCCCATATTCTGCTGATGGAGCTTTGATTCGCTTGTACCTCGCTTTCACATAGAATAACATCTAATGGTAGAGCTGGCTCGGAGCTTTAGATGATAATATACAGGATCGATGACAGATTTGCTCCTAGGAAACTCGGAACTTCTCCAATCCACGATATGAGATTTATAGATGATCTCGGACGAATGGCGATGCCGCTGAGTGGAGCGAACTGACAACGCCTTGCTCTGCTATGTCGTCGGCACGAGATGCACCACGTGATGAGGAAGACTCTCACACTCTTCCAACTGCCTCTCTCTCCCCACGCCACCATAGCAACGATGTGAAATTACGCTCACGTAAAATCACAAGAGGCGTTGATCTGGATGCACGAAGAACTTAAGAAGGTCCAGGTGATTGGGCTAGACACAAGCGCGGGTGGAGGTCTGCTCTAGCGCCCGAGGAGTTCGATGCCCCTCGGCCCTTGATTCTCGAACGGCAGTCGCATGGATGTTGGGACGCCTTCACTTCACTGAGACTTCCATACAACCACTCTCTACCACAAAGAGACTGTGACACTCCAAGTCTTCAACCCGCGCAGGCCACACGCGGCCCTGCTCGAATCTACGCAGTCCAGACTCCCCGCTGCTAGTCACAGATTCCAAAGCTGGAGCTTAGACGAACGCCTATTCCCCCGCTGTGCGAATGGATATACCTACGAGTCAAACGTGATGAACCAAACCTCGACCACACGATGGTCTCCCATAGTATCCGCTCCAGACGATGAGTTCGGCAACTTCCTCGAGTTCGGGGATCTCCAGCTCGACTTCCCATCCTTTGAGCGTGTGGCTCATGATGGACGAACCGACCGGCAAGATGTGGATGCGGATACGTCCATGGACGCTACGATGGAGATTGCTCCTGCTATGGTAGACTTTGGCATTGCGCACATGTCTCAGCAGCCGCAACAGCCGACTTCCAACCCGCTGATGAGCTACAATGGCATGGGCCAGCTTTTCAACATGCCAATGTCCAGAGAGCAATTCCACGAGAGCCAGCATCCACACGCGCACATCAAGACACAGCGCCAATATCATCCAGGCGTGGTCCCGCCTACCCCGAACAGTATCGAGATGCACGGAGGAATGCCCGGCTACTACCACACTCCGGTGCATCAGCAGCCACAGGCATTTGAGTTTTACCAGCGGAGTCAAAGAGACCAGGTAAACCCACTACACTGAGCGATATCTAGCATCAGAATTGACAAGGCAAATAGATGGTCTTCACACCATTGGTATCGCCTGCGGTTACGCCTCTGGATACTCAATATCGTTACGACCTCGCGCTTCTAGGGGACAGTTTTAGTCCCTTAACGTCGCCCGCGCTGGGAGCAAGGAATCAAGCCAACCAATCTTCAGTCTATGGAGCTCTGCGTAGCTCAGACACATCTGACACGACTTCTCCAGTTGACCTCAACCTCGAGTACAATCCTCTTTCCTCTGCTTCTGGCCAAGGACCCCCTCGAAAAACACGCAGAAAGACCATGCCAACGCAGAAGAACCCTGCCAGATCGGTTAAGCAATCCCCGGCCATGAAACCGCAGAGTAAGAAAAAGTATCCGTCAAGCACGTCCATACCGCCTAAGGAGGTCTCTGGAATCATTGAAGAAGCTCAAAAGATGAGTGGAGGCGTCATCTCGTCCAACAAAACCGGAAAGCTTCCTCTCCCTTACAGTCAAGACAGCTCCGAAACTGAGTCTATCTCTCCTGAATCTTTGTCGGAGGTTCTGATGCCGCCACCTGCTACTCCAAAATCTAGTACTACCAGCAGATCGCCATCTCTCCTGGCAAAGCATCAAGCTTCAATTGCCGCCTCTACTAGCGGCAATAGTGAGGAGCCTGCCACGCCGGCCTCGCTGATGAGGATCAGGAAACAAGCGGCGAAAGGGTCCGCTCAGAAACATAGACCTTCGCATTTAAAGGAACAGGCATCACTCACGGAACTGGATGGAGAGCAGAGCATAGAAAACATCGCTCTACCAGAGCCAGTGAAGGCCTCAAGACCGACTCTGGCCCCTATCAATACAGCTGAAGCCAATGATGACCATGCAACACCTACTCTATCAGGGCAGAAGACGCCCAGATATGGAACGACGAGCGCTCCCCTGACAGCGAGTAGCTCCGTTTTTCCTAGTCCTCAGCTTGGTGCCCTGGCATCACCCGGAGGCCCAAAACCCGGTAAACGCGTGGAGTCCAGGACTAGCGCCCGGGAAAGCAAGAAAAGAAATAGCAGTAACTCGGTGCAAGTCAGCCCAGCACTCAGGCCCAGGATCTCACCCAGCATTAAGCCTCTCCTCCCCGAAGGCGGTACGTCAATGCCCCTCTCAAACCCACCGCCTGCCAAGATTCGACGTCTATGTGTACCTCCGCTGACATCATCCATTAGCAACTGTGTCACCTGAAACATCGGCGTTACTTCTAGCCTCCAAATCGAATTATCAAAACATCCTTGAGGGCACCCATCTGCCCGGTGTATCATATCCTGAGACTCTCTCGACCAACCTCACATCAAAACGCACGTCGCACAAGCTCGCGGAGCAAGGTCGTCGCAATCGCATTAACACCGCATTGCAGGAGATAGCAGCCTTGCTACCACCGTCTACGCCATCCATGAACGGAGCTCAGGGGAAACCACCCAATGCCAGTGGCAAAGAGGAAAGTGTGATAGGGGCCGCGGATGCAATGCTGACAGGGACGGCGGCGCAACAGAGCAACAGCAAGGCCAGCACAGTTGAATTGGCCATCGAATACATTAAGAGCCTTCAAGGAGAGCTTCAAGATGTTAAAGGTCGATTAGAGGAGGCTGAAGAGGAGTTGGGTCGGCGTAAAACGGAAGGCACTGGTTGAAGACTTGGACAAGGAGGCCTTATCTGATGAACGGTACATGCGCTCTTGCTGCGCTAATCATTTCTAATTCTATGTATGCGATGGATCTGGGGTGATGATTGACGATCGGGGCACATGAGTGGCTATGTCAACAGGATCGCTGACAGGTCAAGGGTGGGCAGTATGCGTTGAAGGGTCACTGAAGATACCAGATAGTAGAAGCGATTCGAGCAGAAGAAAAGTGTCTTCTTGAGGCTTCTTCAAGCCTGTGCCCCTGCTACTGAGGACGTGCTACGGTAGCGGAGTTGTACTCATACCTACTTACTTTACTTGGTACATGTACTTACTTTACCTTACTATAGGTACATTAAGTTTGTGGTTGACGAGCCCTTGCATGACTGACGCTAACCCCCACCTCAGCCAGATGCCCCTCTTTTTCGGCTGGAGGCTAGAGGCTGGAGCTCCAAGTACCTAGGTAGCTCCGCCAGGCTATTCCATATGCCCTGTGCAGCCTGCCCGGCATTGCTCGACCAGTACTGAGTACCAAGTACTTTAATTACTGAGCTCATCCTCAACAAAGCTTGGGACTGTCTATCCAAGACTTGTCGAAGCTTCGGTGTTGGCGTCTGACACATTCTGCCAGTCTGCAATCGGATGCTTCCATTGCGGCGTTGCTGAGCGAGCGAGCAGTGTCGGGGCAAAGCCATCACCCTCTACTTGATTCTCTTCATCCGCGCAACGCCGTCTTCTTTGTCTGAAAACAGGCGGCAACCATCGCACATTGGACGGCTGTCACACTGCTTGAATCACGCTCGTTCTCTGCTTACTGGTTCCGTCCCAAGCCCCGGCCACATGACTCAGGCCACCTGATCTGGTGTCACTGAGCTTTACTACTTCTTCCCATTCCGCCGTCTGAGAAAACAAGCGCAGAATTTTATTCGAAACCAAACCGCAAGCGATCTGTTCAATCGAAGATTGGATGCGCATAGTTGAATGCCCTCGTCGTCAGAGCAAGCGTCTATCGACCAGCACCGCACTGACTTTATCAGCTCCAAGTATCGAGACGAAGACTTTGAAGCCCGACCTAGTGGCAACAAGCGGGGGAAAGCGAGGAAAAAGCATGAGGCCGGAGGTGAGATCATAGGGAGGGAAACGGCGATACGTTCTTCTTCCAATGATCTGTAAGTCGGCGAGCTTGGAACGACCACAGTGGCCGCTCATCTGGATGACAACACGTCCATAACACTGATAAGGAGAACACCTAGGACACCGTCACCGCCAAAATTCCAGATACCTACATCGCCTGACGCAGCAACCACAGAGACCATCAACTCGCCAGTTTTGGCTGTCTTAGATGCATCCCCCAACACCAACAGTCCAATTCACGAGGTATACCCTTCTGCCGATTGGAGGAAGAGCGAGCCTCCAGGGAACGGTGCCCCTAATAGAAATGTTGACGGAGTCAGCATAGCAGGCTCCCCTCCGAGCGCTTTCCCACCAAGGGGTCAGCCTCGAGGCGGATTTGGCCATGCTTCCCCCCCAGCGTCACCCTTTGCTGCATACAGGCAGTTAGCTCGCCCGAATAACGGTTACCAAAGCTTTGGTGATTACCTTGGATCCTCTCCCGGCCGAACCCGACCTGTATCGATGTGTCCACCTAACGATCCGTATCCGCCTCCACCTCACCAACCGCAGGCGCACTTCTATGGGGCGCCTGAGATAGACTTTGGGGCGGCCAGGCCGCAGCTGGAGGACACGTGGCCGTTGAAGGCTTCGTGCTGCATTTTCGATAGTCTCGCAACCGCCGGTGACGAGGGTCAAAGGGCGACCGAAGATGTCATTCTCATCGGCTTCAGACACTGCTTAGAGATTTACAGCGTCGGAAAGAGCAAGCCTACCCGTATCGGGCGTCTTGATGGCCTTCGAGGGCTTGTGCTGGCAGCGAGGATACTTCCGGCCCCTTCGAGAAACGATCCCCTTCGGTCATTACGTCCATTGGTCGCAGTCGTTGTCCATGGTCTCTATGAACCTTCAAACCCGGAGGCTGAGTCGAGACCCGGTACAAGTCATTCCCAGGATAGCATCTTCGACCCCTCGGGCTCGATGCTTCACGCCCTGCATGCAGCAGATGTCAGCATCGCAGGCGAACCAGCTTACTTCCAAACTACCGTGGATGTTTACTCGTTAAAAGCGAAGAGACATCTGGCGACTCTGTTGAGAAATCCTCAGGTCAGAGCCGAGGTATCTCAGGATTATCGCTCAGGATGGACGGTCCCACCTGCAGCCCATTTAACGATCCAAGCCAGCAGTAAATTCATCGTAGCAGGATCGGGTGCGAGTGGTGAGTTGTTCATATTCAGCAGCGGATCCGGGGGATCCGAGGGGACGCCCATTTCATTCAAGTGTCTGGGGAAATTTTGGACTAGAACCTCGCAGAAACGGTCTCGCAGCTTATCCATATCATCGGACTCATCGCAGGCAAGGAACACCTCCTCGCCCTCTCCCCGACGAAGTGGTGGACTCGACTCACCGATATTCTGTCTGAATCACAGATGGCTGGCAGTGGTACCGCCTATGAGCTCGGTCCAAAAGACAATGCATGCCGTTATCGATGGAGAGCGGTCCCCTCAGAAGGTTCCAGGATTGACCTCGCACACAGCCCCATCAGAGCCTCCGATCACTTGCGAGACTGATACTCCCGAGGTCGAGAGCTTGCTCAATAGAGTCGCAAGAGACGTCACACAAGAACTAATGAAAGGTGCCCGATGGGTCGGTGGCCAGGGGATGCAAGCCTGGAACAGCTACTGGTCGAAGCCTCCTGATCAAAATCATCCGACTTTCTCCAGCTCCTCTACCGCCCGGCCATCGTCGATGCCACAGGCACAGCCGTCATTTCCGCCCACTCACGCAGATGACACCCTCCCAACTCCCAAGAGCAGCCAGCTCACATCGGTCTCTTTAATTGATCTAGAAAAGTTGATCGAAGGACAGCGCCTAAAACCAGATAAATTGTTGCAACCCATTGCCACCTTTTCCGTACCACATGGTTGCAGCTTCGTCTCATTTGCTCCGAGCGGTCTTCATTTATCAACAACTAGCACGAAAGGTGACGTACAACAAGTTTGGAGCCTCTTGCGAGTGGTGCACAGAGAAGCCGGTCACGGTATAACACGCGATGTTGACGGCAGGGCACCTTGCGTCCGCGAAGTCAAGCGTTTCACACGCATGACCGAAGCAAGCATTGTAGACGTAGTCTGGGCACAACCAAGAGGTGAGAAACTGGCTGTCATCACCGACAGGGGCACTGTTCACATATATGACATACCCCCAGCCTCTTATCAATGGCCTGCTCCACGTCGCTTACTTCGTCCTGGTAATTCTGGCGCTGCTGGCACAAACCCCACTTCTCTTGAACACGATCTTGATGCTGCCGCACATTCAGAACAGCCGGAGAGCAGGATTAGTGCGGCTTTCAATGTGGTCGCTGGCCGAACACAGCCCTTGTTCGCAGCTGTTCGTGGCAGGCCCACGAGTGCTGGTAGTGCGTTGGCAGGTTGGAGAGACCTCGCAATACCCGCTAGGACAGGTGCTACCAGTGGCAAGGCTGTGACAGCTGGCTTTAACAAATCTGTCGGCGCTGCAACAGGCACCATCAATTCTCTACGACACCTAGGGGAGAACAGGATCTCCTTGCCTACATCCCCGAGTCCAGTTTTGCCAGGGTGTGTTGGGTGGCTTGGTCAGAGAAATCAGGGCTTCATTGCTGTATCAGGGGGGAACGTGGTCAAGATCCACCGCGTCACGCAAAGCACCAATCCAAAAGCTGGCAAGAGGCGATCTTCAGTCGCTGCAAACAAACCACTAGAGTTCACGATCCCTACTTCGGCCGCTCCCTCAAGGAAACCTTACGCCGGTTCCGAAACAGTCATTGATAATGAAAGGCAGATAATCGCCCCGTCACTGGGTGGCTTCTGGCAAGCTTCAAACCAAAGCCATCAGCCTGCAGGCAAGTTTCAAGCTCCGCATCCATTATCGTGTGCCGAGATCGAAACGAACGCGTAGGTTATCCTTCCGAGCATTTCTTATTCCCTTCTGAACGTCCCACGAGCCTCGGGACATGTCTAGGAGATGAAATATGTCTCAATTCTTATCCATAAGAAGATATTCTGACTTCGAGATCATATAGTCCGTATCAGCCATTCCACACCGATCGCCGCATAAGCTTCTATCTTTATGATGCTGACGACGACATTACTGCAAACGAGCATGAAACCGAATCTAGACCCTGGGTATTCGGTGGGCCCATCTCAGCGGTCAGGATCAACGTGAGTTCAGCTGCCGTAGAGGATGCAGAGCCCGAGAATCAGGGAGCGCCACTGGAGAATCTTATCAGCGTGGAGGGGGACGAAGACCATGGGCAGCAATTTGTGGTGACGACGCGGCGCAAGCGAACAAAAGAGCGACCAGCCGGCGAGGGCTTGGAGGGAGCGGATTTCTTCGAGGATGACTTCGAAGTGGTTGACTTTGCCGAGGATAGGGTGTAAATGGGGGTCCTGGTGCGCCGGCAAGCATACCTTTGCGTGGACACACACCTACGGCATTTGGGACCCAGACACGGCTCGGTGGCTGGTTGGGGAGGGAAGAGACGAGCTGTCCAGGTAGCATCGGAGCATCTGCAACAGCACCATGGGGCTTGCGCGCGCATGTAGATGGGTGTCATTGCGCGAGTAGGATAGATAATTTAGTCCCCTTTTTAATGCTGGCTTGGACTTCGCAGCCGAAGATAGAAACGACGCTCTCAAATTTGAAGACTCGTCATCAACCGTCAGGAACCTCAAGTGTCAAAGTGTAGATGCGATCGCATCTAATCAGCGGGTACCTTGTCTCGAAGCGCTCTGCCGCCATGGCGATGAGCCACTGCCAGGTACCAGAATTGCACGACTGGAGCGGATTTGGGCAGCGACGACAGGGATGGTCAAGAGAGATCGAGTACGAGTACTACGATCAACGCCCCGAGCGGCTCATAACAAATCCTTCAGGAGCTCTGCTTCATGCAGTCATGCTCGATCACATAGCAATCGCAGAGTATCTTGGCAAGACTCATAGCTCGACTCTGACCGACCATCGAGTCGAAGATCGCAACCGCAGGCTCCACCTTCCCCCATCCTTCGGCGCCTCGTCCGAGGTGGGTGAAACCTGCGATGAGTCCAGCAAGTGCCAAGCGGAAGCTTCCGAGTGAGCCCTACAATGGTGACGGTAGGCGATATTGAGGCGGCTCAAGGCGTAATCGACGGCGCATGTGGGCTTTATTGGACCCAGGCGCTACTAATCTTACCTAGTCAGCAGCAGACGAGTCACAATCGATGAACCATGACAGAAGTTCTCGTGGTCCCTTGGAATCACAACAGTGTCTCGGAGCAGGTGATCAAAGGCACATGGTAATGCGGTGCGTGCACCTGATGTCTGACCGAACAGTTGCTTCTCTCGGCGACTGGATGCATGTTTGTGGATTGAAGGAACCTTCGGGCGTCCAATTTGGAACGGTTCGCCAATCGCCAATCAGGGTTCGCTGGCTAAAGTAGCCTTACGGCCCCCAGCCGTGCCAAATGTACTCTAAGACCGACTACGGCGCGCTATCCGGATCTTGACTGCGATGGGCTCTGGGGGCCTGAAACTCTACTGATGGATATCTCGCCTTGACTTTCCACGACGCGCAAACGGACCCGAAATTCTATGCGGTCGTATTGAGGGCGACTAGGAAGTGGAACACTCTTTGTGGCGTCAAATGCTCCGCAGGTGGATAGTGACGCGGACAGGTCAGCTACGTCGCGAGAGAGGCAGAGGCAGAGACTGCGTGACTCCGTGAGTATGTGTTGATGTGCATATCGTTCTGATATCTTCAGGCCTGCATCAAAAGGCTCTGATGAACGAGCCAATTGGCGCCATTTCTTGCCTCGAAAACTGTATCTAGAGTAGCCGGCCAACCACTCGGGCAAGCTTTCCTTCGACACCTCATCCACATCCGAACTACTACTACTTCTACGCCCCGTACTACGGAGCTACTACTAATAGCTTCATGCAAGTAACCCGCACTGACTGACGGCTTCTACCCAACCTGGACAGCCATAAATGACTGGTATGCGCCCAGGCGTTGCAAGCGCCCTTTGCTCAAGCGTGCAGCGTGCAGCAAGCAGCCGCATTCGATCGAGCTTCAGTCCGCTCCCCACCTCATCTGCGAGCTAGCCCGGTGGGGTGCCATAATATCATGGCCGTCTCCACTTTGGTATTACTCCAACATCTCGGACCTGACCACTGCTACTACTGGTGCCAGTTGTCTGACTCAAAGAAGGGGGTCGCGTGCTCTTGTTCTATGTCCTGTCGAAATTCTTCTGTAGGGCTCCTGGGATTTGTCTTGGGCGACGGCGGTATCGGCACTCCTGCTCAACAATCTCACATGCAACACTGCTGATCAGCATCTCCTTACTTCGGCAAAGTTAAAAAAATCCCCAAGCTCAAGACCACCTTTACAGCCATAACCATATCTAGTGCGTCTCCTTCAGGTCGCAGTGGGCGAGAAGCTGGAAGGCACGGACTGGCCATGCTTGACACAAGAATACCTTCAAAGTGAAGATGATAGAAGAGATAGATACGCTCAACAGTGTGCGATGGATAACATATCTTTCACCTGAAGCCTTAGAGCGGCTTTCCCTACCGACGGGCACACGGCATGAAACAAAGGTTGGAGGACAGGGGCCGAGGCCGCGACCAGGTCGACGGAGATGGAGAAGCCTCTGGACACCAGAAAAATCGCGGAACCAGGGCTGGATAGTCCTCTTTCTGGTAATATCAATGTTCTGTGCGAACGCTGAGGCATTGCGTGGGAGGAAAGCTCTCGGAAAATGCGTGCGGAGTGAAGAAATCCTCTTCGACCGGTCTTCCCCACGCCAATTCGATATAATACGTCGTGATGGAGGTGGTGACCTCTTCCAATCGTCCCAGTCCGCCGCACAAGCCTCCACGACGGCGCTGGGTTCGATGAGTACGGCACCCCATCGTCCCAAATTCTCGTCCCCTGCAACCGGTCTGTCCTCGATCATTGGTCCAAAGGGCGGCGCCGCAACCACCTCTGCATCATCCGCTGCAACTTCCATAATCAGCGCACCGGCTGCCAGCTCCTCATTACCCAAGGCCTTCGACGGCGGCCTGGGCAACAACTTCACCGCTCCTAGCTGTCCTCACTTCCTGAACTCCTTTCTCAACAACGAGACCTTTACAGACTGCATGCCCTTTAGCCTGTTCCTCCAAGTAAGCATCTTGTCCACCCTTTCCCCTCCATCGAAATCGGCAAACAGCTGACCCACCGCTCAGACCAGCATGTCCTTTTTCGCCGCCTCCAAATCCTACTCATCAATCACCCACGTCCTCGACTCCACCTGCCACGTCGTCCTCCCCGCCTGCACCTCCCTCATGTCCTCCCTCGCCGCCTCCCTCAAAGACCCCTCCAACTGCGGCACCGACCTCCAGCGCCAAAACCCCGTCGTCCAACAAGCCTACAGCGGCCTCATCGCCTACCCCCCCCTCTACCAAGCCAGCTGCCTGCGCAACCCCCAAACAAACCACTACTGCTTCGCCGACGCCGTCACCAACATGAGCAGCCCGAGTGACAGCTATACCTACTATCTGCCGCTGGGCATGCAGCTACCGAGCGGGAGCATGCTCACGTGCTCGAGTTGTCTGCAGCAGACGATGGGGATCTTCGATGCGGCGGCGGCGAACAGGAGTCAGCCTGTTAGCACAGTGTACAGCCAGGCGGCGCAACTGATCGATTTAGGCTGTGGGCCGGCGTTTGTGAACCAGACGATCCCACAAAGCACTTCTTTGGGTTTCCGTCAGAGACCGCCGCTGCTTCTAGGGGTTTCGGTCGTTGTCGTGGTTACGATAGCGGCTTTCATGTAGATCCTGTAACCGAGCTCGGCGTTTGTGGCTTGGGTTTCGCTTCGATTGTATATATTTACTTGTTTCTATATTATGATGTTTCTACGTTATGATGTTTCCACATTGTAATATTTCTAGATTATGATACCTCCAACGACGTCGTACATGACTTTGGGAGGGGGAGCTTGATACCATGGCCAGCACGCCTTGAGCTTGAGACACCTAGGCCTATCGCGCTTTCTGTATAGACCACAGTAGATTTGTCCGATAATCAAGAACGTGCAACCCCCCCCCGCCTCTCCCTTCATCTCCTAAAAGAACCCCCATTCTCATAGTGTCCCCTTTCATAGATCTCTTATCTCCACACTCTCCATCCCCTTCTCCATACTCCAAAACAATCCCCCAGAAACCCCCTCCTTCGAAAGCCCACTCATGCCATATCCATTCACCTTTCCACACACACCCTACCCCTCACTCTCTCATACCGCACTCGATCCTACAGTTAGCAGTGCCCCTGAAGTGAGAGTCGGTATATAATTTTGCTCGGATTTCTGGCTTGCGGAGGATGGAAAGCGAGGGACGTGTTGTGAGGATTAGCGTTGGGGATGTTATGTTGCGAGAGGAGAAGGGGGGGGAGATGAGAAGAGAATGAGATGGTGTGGAGTGGTTGGGGGTTTGACTTGATAAGGGGGACGAGGGGATGGCTTGACGGTTTGACGATTTGACGACTTCACTAGCAAACATACCCATGCCACTCCGTCAGTGTTTTCGGTTTAGGGGGGAATCAGTCTGATCTCAGCAACCAGGCTGCGTGATTGAATAAAGGTATGAGATGAGGCATTGGATCGTTATCGTGGGCAAAGCATCGGTGTCATCTCGAAGGTTTTAAGGGCAGGGAGGTTGGGGAAGCAAGTCCTTGGGCGGGAAATGGAAATAGTGGATGATGGAGACGGAGGAAGGGACGGTGCGGGAGGAAAAGGAGATAATATGGACGTGTTGGAAATGATGATGAAGCGGATGTGACTGAGTAATCGCAGCAATGAGTTGGCTCCTAGAAACTATGTATATAACATCATCCAACACGATGGCCGGAGCCGTTGGCTGGAAGGCAGGCTGCAACAGGGACTGTTCCAAGGCTGGCTACGGGATTAAGACCTTGGGATTGGTCCTGCAAGACGGAAGTGTCGTGGTATTGAAGGGTGTCGCTGCTCCCTCATATTCGTTGCTTCCGTGCGCTTGGGTGAGCCGAGATATAAATCAAGGCACAGCATTATCTTAGCATACTCTCACCGACTCCTCCTTGGCGGCGGCGGCGGCGGCGACCTCGACCTGTCGCTCGAGTACGACCTCGCCCTCCTACGCCTCGGTGGGGGCGAACGAGACCGCGAGCTTGATGCGGACTTAGCTTTCGCCCTACGTCCCGCTGGAGGCGCTCCTCTAGGCGGCGGCGAGCGAGAAGGCGAACGTGCCTTACGACGAGGGGGTGAGCGCGATATGGACCTGAAGTAGGACCTCCTCCTACCATTTTTTCGCGGTGGTGAGGGGGAGCGACCCCGTCGGTAGCCGTTGCGTTGGGGGGGTGTTATGGAGCGGGAGATAGAACGGCCGTGAGGTTCTTTGCGGCGGGGTGGTGTTACTGACCGCGATAAAGGACGACCGCGAGCTCGCCTTGTGTCGCCGTTGCGAGGTGGAGATCTCGAGCGGGAGTAGGATCGGGAGGAACCGGTGTAGGAGGAATAGGAGGAGGAGGAGGAGTAGCTTGAGACGGAGGAGCTTCTGGAGCGAGGCTTGGACTCGGCTGGCGCAGGCATAATGGGCGCGGGCTTAGGTGCGGTTTCTAGGTATTCGCGCATTTCTTCTGTGAGGCCACCCATGCCGATGCTGGTGAAGTAGTTGATTGAGAAGCGGGTGTTTCTTGGTTCATCTTTGGGGAATATGCCTTCGAAGCTGGGACGTAGGATATCATCTTTGAGGCGGGCTTGTAGAGTGGCCATCCCAAGGGCTTCGGCAAGGTCTTGGAACAGGATCTTGATGAAGATACGAGACGAGGAGGTGGTTTCCTCCTCATTAAGATGGATGATGAAGAGGACATGCCAGGCTATGGCGTCGGAGGAGAGAAGGTGGCCAAAGAGGCGGGCGATGTTGCGGAGACGGTTCGTTTCGTAGCGATGGATGGTGCTGTAGTACTGCAGCAATTATCAGTATCTTTGAATCAGTGCAATTTGTTGATGGGTACGTACCTTCTCAAAGCTAGCCTCAAAAAGATCTTTCCAGAGGCGGTTGATGCGAGAAAAGCGCTCAGCTATAAGCCCATAGAATTTGGAATATGTTCTCTCCTGCGAAGACATCTCAATGACCATGGAGCAAAGCTCGTCTTCCTTCCCAGCCGGAAGAGTGACCTTCATGAGCTTGTGGCATGCTTCCTCGAAGTCGACAGATGACATGACGGTCAAGTATATCGTTCGCCGAAGGTTGACGAGGTCGGTGTTGGTCTGGTCTTTGATTTCCAATTCCCTTTCCTCCTTGGCTTCATCATCGTCTGAGCTCTCTCCGCTTTCGTTCTCCTCGTCATCGCTCCCGTCATTTTCTCCCAGAATCTCCGCCTTCAAGGCTTTGTATGCATCCTCATTCTCTTGCCAGTTCTCGTCATATTTGAATACGTTCTTCCCGTCCTCAATATCGATTTCGTCCTCCAGACCGATCTGATGCGTAATCTGGTCCTCCTCTTCGACCAAATCCAGCTCCTCCTTGATTGCTGGGTTATCCTTGTACTTGTCTTTCCGAACCTGGAACAGGACTTCGATCATGTATTGCACCCGGATGTCGATGTCCTGCTCATGCAGAATGTTTCGAAATTGGTCGAATACTGCCGAGCCCACTAAGGGGTTCATCTCCTCCAAGAATTGTCCAACCTCTCTAGTCAAACCCACTGCAATCTCCACACTGTCATCCGTCGGCTTGTTCAGCAAAAGTAGCAATACCATTGCTACCAAAGTCTCCGAAACCACTTGCTGATTGACCAGATGAGCAATGAAAGTCGCAGCGGAAAGGCAGACGGCTTTGTCGTTGCGCTTGTAGGCTCTGCGAAATTGTACGACAAGCCTTTTGACTAGCAGCTCGCCGACCTGAGGTAGTTTCGTATTGACAATCGCAGCAAGAGCAGCGAATATGGGCGTATAGGGGAGACTGAGCGATTGTGCCTTCATCAGGCTCCGGCAGAACAGTCCTCGCCCGCGTACCAAGTTCTCTCCGAACAGCTCGGGAACTATGTATTTGATGTTCGAGATGTTGACTTTATTGACTAGACCATTGATGGATTTCTGGGAGAGCAAGTCAGCAAACCGCGCATGGACGTGCAGAATATCTTAGACCGATAGCATACCTTCAGCGCTTCCCATGCCATCCTTTGATATTCCTTGCTCGTCTTATCCGTGATCTGTGCTTGCAACGCTCGGAGCTTCGCTGGCGGTATATACGTTCCTCCACTCCGCACGTTCAGCAGCTTCTCGTACTCTGCTTTCGCAATCGCCTGCTTCTCCTCCTCCGTCTTTGGTTTTGATGGTGTAGCGGCGACCCCATTCGGAATCGAACGGTCGGTGAATTGCCTTCGCCGTTCATCTGCACGGTTCGGATTGACATCCTGCAGTGGAAAGTCTCTCACTCGGCGGACTGGCGACGGTGAACGTGAGAGTGAGCGCTTTCGCGGTGGCGCAGATGCATCCGGCGGCGGAGGGGTGGAGAGTCGAACTGCCGATAGCATTATGGCAGTCTTTCTCGCTCGGGGGCCGTTGATGAAGTTATGTATATTGTAGCAGCGGCGATGGCCTGGAGGAGTCGTACCTGATCTGACTGCAATAAAGTGAGCAAGGTTATGTTACCATTGGTAGCTCGGTAAAGTACTCCATAGACAGAGGACGCCTTGCCCGATAAGGTGTTCAGCCCTATTAGCGGTATTGTTCCGTTTCTGGCGCTCACATCACTTCAATGAACGAGTAAGAGCTTGCCCTATAGTTTCTTCAACCCACACTCTCTTCACTCATCTCACAAGGCTGGCGGACGGGCTTGCAAAGATGGTACTTTGTCTCTGTTCTGCCTGTCTGGATCTCCGCTCACAGCTGCTCTAGCTCGACAAGCTTGTTGGTCTGGCTATGCTCGTACTCGCGTCTGTGGTCTTTCTCTATTACACAACATGGACACTGCTCATGGTATGGAGGCAACTCTGTTTTGCGCATTCTAGCACTATATGTAAATCCACGGTACCCTCTACTAACATGCTCCCAAGCCCTTCGTCGACAACGGCCACCCCCTCCACGATTTCTTTCCTCCTCGCGTCTGGGCCATTCGGATACCCGTCATCTTGATATTATTGGGGTCCGCGGTCGTAGGGAGCTTCTTAAGCATGGTGATGATACGGAGTAATCGGAAAAAGGCAGCGAAAAGGCAGGCGGTACAGGCAGGCAAGAAGAAGGCTTAGGGGTTGTACCAGCTACTTGGGCGTTATCATTCAATATCTTCGACCGTTCTAGGAGAAACTTACTGAGGAAAGTTCTTATACAGAGTGCGCTTTTTCCTTGCTTCGCGAGCGAAGAAGACGGGCATCAAAGCTTGCCGGGATGCCTCCTGGTTTGCCTTGATCATACGTTCGCATTCCAGGTCTCTCTGCGGACGCGGTTCTGGAGCCTTCAAGGCTTTAAGCTGCGGCTCGATTGGGATGACGCTTTCTGTATCAGAGCCCTCTTCTACCTCACTATTGCCCACTCTTTCTGGGCCAGATCTCGGCTCGACCGGGAAAACATCTTCGAAGTCCAAATTCTGCTCGTCCTCCCTGTCCTCCGCTTACTGTGCGATAGAGATCGGACTCATGGGGATTGGACTCATGGGGATCGGACTCGGTCGCTGGGCTGCCAAGCGTTCCTTATTCTTTTGTCGTTGTCGTTGCAGCGTGCGTTGTCTTGAGCGTGCCTTCTTCCGATTAAGCTGTTGTACCTTCCTCTGATTCAACTTCTCTTCGTCTTTGCCGAAGCAAGCCTTCTCTGGAGCAAGCTTTGCCTTCTTGTCATGGAATACACCCTTCGCATTCTTGTCGCGAGGATGAACGCCCAAATGTGCTTGCAAGTGCTCAATATGTCGCTCCTTCTTTTCCCAGCTTGCAATTGTCTTGGCGCCTGGTGCCATATTATGATTTGTGCTCTCTGAATTATTAGCGGGCACACGTGAAGACGTTTGTGCGTGCTCAGACAAGTTTCTTGGAGAGGACAAGAGCTATGAGTGGGAACAAGTACTACCGGGCACACGTGAAGACGTTTGGCCGTGATCAGACAGGTTCTTGGGGAGGCTGAGGGTCCCAGATGGAAATAAGTATCACCGGGCATACGTGAAGACGTTTGTTTGTGTTCAGATAGAATTCATTGTGTCTATATCGTCATGCTCGATTCATTATACCGCCCCCTCAACAATGTTTGCAAATGGAAAACAGAACTAATCTGTATTAGAGTGCCCAGCATTATGAAGATTTTATCACATTGAACCCAATACTTTTCTTTGAGCGGAGATGCTTTTAGTATATTCAACAGAACGGAGCTTTTCCCATGCCCACAGAAGGGCGAAGACCAAACCGCAATGATGCCAAAAGAGTGCCGCCGAACCATAACGTGCCTGACTCGCTTTTCTTTTCCGAAACTCCGTATCCATTCATTCATCTATCTAACCGATGCTTGAGCTGTTCTTGTAGCGTGGATATATCATGGGAACCCTATACGGATCCATCTGCTATGATAGGACCCCGACGCTGTCGCCCTGACGAAGGCGGTGTTGCGACGCTCGATGAAGACGTACTTGCATCACTTGCGAGGGAGCCGGCGCGCTCTCGGCTTCCTTTGTGGATAGTCTCAGCATCCTTTGCCATTCGGACGTCGAGGCATCGGTCTGCCAACTGCCTGCCGTTAAGCCGACGGACTGCCTCAATTGCCTCCTGGCTGGTGGTAAATTCAACCAAAGCGTAGCAGCGTCGTCGCTCTGACGTTTTTCCTTCTGCTCTTGTCTCGTCGGGTTTGAGCTGGATTTGGCCTTGTAGGTTCTGCAACCAGAGAAATTCTTTCAACCTTGCTTGATCTACCGTCCGACTAAGCTCGCGAATTATGATCGTGTGTTGTTCTACCATGACATCGTCTTTCGGCAGGGCAAACACATCCGTTGAGGCCTCAGCTTGGTAGGGCACCAGGTCGTTGATATGCAAGGCTCTGTGCCAATTGCTGGGGTGTAGATCAGTCTCAATCCCTGCCGTGCTGTTTGGGGGGACTAAGTCTCCTGTGTCGGCGTCTATGAAACCAGGAATCATGCAAAGTTGAGTACGATTCCGCCTATCGGAGTGGTAGTCTGGCATTCCCTGAGTCGGGGGGGGTGACGTTCCTCCAGAGCTACTTGACACAGAAGATACAGACAGGGTTCTATGTCTTTGGTCATGTAGGGATGGAAGGCTATAGACTTGCGGACTAGAGAATGGTGACCATTGACCTGGAGATGCGCGATAGAGTAGCGCCAGCGGTGGAGCCGTTGCTGGATCTGTCGAGTGGTGAACCAGCCATCTCCCGTTCGGGTATTGCACTATGCAACCAAGTGTTGTGCCGTTCCAGTTATACCCGTTCAAAATACCTGCCAAAACCTTTTAAGCAATGATGGACCTCAATGAACGACGATGATCTTACAGAAAACTCGGTGAGCGTCTCGCGATGTCTTCACCTCACAGCTTGCGATTCTTTCGTCTCCAGGGAAGAATTTGGCGTTCTGAGGATGGGATTTCTCTTCCAATAATCCGCGTACCAGATCCTTGATAGCTTTCCAACCGCACAGAGCCCTTCCAGTTCTCGGGTTGATTGGAATCTTTGTGTAAGGTCAATATCCATGTTTGGAAATGTCGCAGCTCGAACTTACACTGAAGATAATTAAGAGATGTTGAGCTGAGGTTTTCGGAGACCCCTGCTTTTTCATTGTATCTTAACGACTGGAAAGTTTCGGAGATCTAGAGCAGACCAGTTCCACCGACACTGAGGCTGTTATATCGTAGGTAGAATCCTGGCTAGCCTTGCCTGTTCGGATGCGAAATGGCAATGGCAGATTGATTTGGGCCACAGAACCCGGGAGCCTTCGACTTCTCGCTTCAACTAGACAAACGAGTCTGGACGTAGAATATCTTATCTATACGTGCTTGGATATTAAGGAAGACAAATAATTGACGCCCTGAACTAATCAGTGGTCCCCGCAGAACACAAAGCCCAAAGAGCAACAGCACGTGAGTGAGAACAAGATCTAGTTGGGGTCCAGAATGAACACTGATGTCGGCTCGATGCCCATTTTAAGGTAGAAAAAAGAAAATGGAACAATAAAACAGCCGCCTGAGCTTTGGGAAGAATTGAGGATAAGAGCAACAGCTACTCATGCTGATCGTCTGTGTAGCATTCAGGCAACAACACACTATACAGCAAAGGACAACGTCTAAGCAAGTACAGCAAAGGACAATGTCTAAGCAAGCACACTGGCAGGGACTACAGCACAGGGCGGGCACGGGGATCCGGCACCTCGCAGTCTCCACACTCGATCCAGCAGGGTGACAGAACATTGGCATCGCTCTTGACCATCATCAGACTCCTATTGTGGGTGCCTCTGGCAGGGCGAACCACTTCACTGGGTTTGCCAGCGGCAAACGAGGCAGCCACAGACGGTGTCAAGCCTGGAAGCAAGAACGGATCCGAATACATGCGACTCAGGGATGTCTGCGTTCGGACTGACGAACCACAATGCGCCGTAAGAAAACCTTTCACATCATGTCGATGACTCGGTGGCGGAGTGGCATGCATTGATACTGCAGCAATTGAGATGATTTCGAGCGTGAAACAACAGGCTGTCATAAAGGCTTTGAAGTGTGGGAGATGGTCAAGCAATTGCTCTTTCGCACAAGCCTTCACATTCAATCCAACTAACAGGACCCAAGTGTAGAATGTGATGAATCAATCGTGCCAGTGCCTGACCATGATATATCGCAGAGTCTGTTTTAAGGGGAAGTCAGAATTGTGATACCGTTTGATTCAACGGTGTGGGTAGGGCGGATCGCGCCCCAATGAATGACATAATCGTGATGCGGATTGGGCCAGGACGTTGGGGTTGCAGGCCATCTGCGACTCATGCTATCTTCGATGGACAAGTGAAGGAGCTCTTCAAATTACATATTGAGACGGACGCAAAACGGGTAAGAAGAAGGTCGAAAAGGCAGGAGAGAAAAGGGTGGGTTACACATGCTTTGCGGCTACAGGGGCTGGAACATAAGGGAGATCAGGCCCCGGGTTCTGCAGCTGCTGCCGATGTCGCGTGCTAGTTTACCCGGTTTTTGCTGGCATGCCACGTTCGAATATTTGGGGAACCCTTGTGTCACGACCACTGCCTGCCAATAAAAGCACTTCCCGATGTACCTTCATTGCATTGTTGCCCGGACTGTAAACCCCCACGTCACACTAATGCTATACAGATAGCCCTGCGTCCGAAGCCGTTGAGACATCAACATCGCTGCCTTCATCATCGGCTCCACTATAGCCCAGATGCTGCTGGGATCTTGCTCCCAACCTTAGACAGCGCGGAGTATCTTGTGGACATATTGTCGAGTGGGGAAGCGCCACAAAGACAAAGGAACACTATGACTGGACAGTCATCTGGACGTCAAGCCGATGACCACATTCGCACGAGTGGCTGTGACAGCCGTTGAGGGAGCGTAGGGAAAAGCATTCGGATGCAAGATCCTGAAGAACTGTAGAGTCATGTTGGGATCTGAACACAGAGTGGTATCATCCTAGATCGCTGAAATCACTCAGAGGCTCCCTCTTTTTGGAAACCCAACCCCCTCTACGGCACTGGCGTCCGTAAACCAACTAACCCGCTCGGCCCCGCCCTCGTTGACCAATCCACACGGTAGGCTTCTGCCTTCGTCCGTGTCCAGGATCTCCTTCAAGATGTCTTTCTTGCCACCACCAGTCGCGACAAAAGCAATCTTTACAGCGTGCGTGACAACGGGCAAAGTCAACGTTATCCTCTTCGCAGGAGGCTTGGGGCTGTCTTCGATGGGTGCCACCCAAGCATCGGTCTCGCGAAGTAACTCATGGTTGGGGAAGAGGGAGCAAGTGTGGCCGTCCGGGCCGCATCCGAGTAAAAGTAGATCGAAGAGAGGAAGTTTGACACTGTCCTTGGCGGCGAAGGAGCGCATCAACTCTTCCTGGTATTGGTCTGCCATCTCTTGCACGTCGTCCATGTATTTCACATTGATTGGGTGCACTGTAGGCTGGCCCATCTGCTTCGGGATCTTGTCCAACAGTTCGTCCTTCAGAAGCTTATAGTTGCTATCTTCGTGATCCAGGGGCACAGCACGTTCATCGGCGAAGAAGATCTCCCATTTCCCAAAATTCACCGCATCCTCGGAACTGCCATTGCTTGGCTCGAGTAGTGCTTGGGCAAGCGTTTTAGGTAGGGAGCCGCCGGATACAGCGACTTTGAAGGCGTCATGGCGCTCGAATCCGGCGCTTTGACACTGCAGGACATAAGCTCGCAAGGTCTTGGCCAGAGCATCGACATCGGCGAAGGAGTATAGATTCGGCGCTTTGCCCATGGTTGAATGGTAAGGTAGCCTTAGTGGTAGGTAAGCCCGTAAGATAAGGAACCTTCAGGTATGAGTATGATGCGTTGCTCAGATGATGGGTAGCGGGAGTGAGGCCAAGTGCTACCTAGCTCAGACGTGGGGCAGATCAAAGTAAAATTCCGAAGTTCAGATATAATTCAATGACAAAGTTCAAAGTGTTAAGGTTTCTGAGGATAGATCAGTGTGGGAATCCTGCGCGAACACATTCGTGTCAAGGTGAAGAATATCGCTTGTTCGTCCTCGGCACTCAATCCGCTGACATGTTTATGACGGAGCACGACTTTTGTCACATTTCGACAGCGCGGCAGCCTTTTGAGAGGGCCCTCACATGTGAATTCCCGGTACTTAATCTTATCTGACGAGTTTGCGCTAGTACTATGGTGCGCTCCTCAAGGTTCAATCCTAAGGTACGGAAAGAGAAGTTCAATTGAGCACAATCCTTCGATGGTTCGCCTTGTCAGCTATGGCTCTCGATCGGTCGTGCAGCCCATCGTAAGCCATCAACACGGCTTATCAAGGTACGTTCGGTATGGAGAATGGTGTGGATGAACCTTATCGTGCAAAGCTGGTTTCTTGGCCGCAGCCGGGAAGGCGCCAAGTTTTTGGTGACCCCACCACACAAATGATGGTTTTTCGCGCAATTCAATTAAAACCTCTTTCACCTATTCAATTGACCTGCAATTTTGAAGCCTTTAGTATAGTATTATAGGCAATATATCCACCTATCTTTGCCTCGTCGTCGATGATCCCCCTAGCCCTCCTAATTCTCTCTCGTCGTCGTCGCTATGAACAAGTCTGCCAGGACGAAGAAGTCCTTCAAGAAGGTCGTCGTCGTCGTCTTTAATGATCTCTCGTCGTTTGCAAAGTCTAAAGTTACTAAGTTGAAGCTCAAGATCAAAAACAAGTCGACAACAAGCTTCTTTGCTCTCGCGAAGAAGCTCGCGAAGACTTTCTCGTTTGTCGTCGTATTCTTCGATTTCAACGTAGACTTTACTATTAGTAACGATAAATTCTTCGATAGTAATACAAATGACAAGACGTTTATCGATGTAGCGATCGTGACAAAGATTTCTTTAAATAAGAAAGATAAATTTATTATTAATAAAATTGCAAGTCGTCGCGAACGTTGTTTGTCAAACGAGAGATTCGAAGCTATATAAAAAGAGAAGCAAATTAAAAAGAAAAAGAAGAATAAGTTGCTTGTCTTAAAGAATTATACGTTAATCTATATTGTCGTCTTCGACGATAGTATTTTCTTTAAATAAGACAATAAGTTTGTTGTCGTTTGTGACTAGACTGGTCGCGTCGAGTCGGGTCATCGAGTTCGAGCCAGGTTCCCGGCCCGCCAAGACTCGATTCGAGTCAAAAATCTTGACCCAAGTATTTGGGTCGAGTCAAAGGGTAGATATGAAGTACTTAGCGTATAACCTGGCCCGACTCGCCAAGACTCGAAAAATTTAGATTATATTTGAAAAAGTGCATTAATCAACTTAATCAAGTTGATTAATTTAATTAATTTGTTTATAATATTATATAGTAATGCATTTAGGTAATGCATTTGTACATTATTTGTGCGTTATTATTTTTAAACTATTTTTAGTAATTCAAATAATGCGAATTTTTTTAAAAATAGAAAATCTTGGCATTTTGACGTCATTTTCGATTGCTTGGCGAGTCGATCGAGCCAGGTCAAGAAATCGTTGACCTAGGTCGATTCCAAGTCGAGTCAAGAGATTGGTATCGAGTATCTGGATCGGGCCAGAATGTTAATACCAAAACCTGGCCCGACGATCAATCTATTTGTGACATCAAAAATGAAAACTATACAACAATTTAAATTCGTGTTCAAGATAAAGTAATGTTGTATACTAAGAACAATGTTATTTTATGTTATTAATTAGAATTAAAGACGATAATTCTTTGAAAAGAGCAAAAATTTGATCAAAGACTAGTTACAAAACTTAGAAAAGAGACAAATTTTCTATTTAATGTAATTTCGAGCATTAAATAATGCTTTCTTTCGTAACTTAAAAAGCAAAAAATAATAGTTCGTATATCTTTCTTATATAATAGAGTCGAATTAGGCATACTTTTATCGCATTTAAAGAATTCTTCTTTTTCAAAAAAATCTCTTATTACATTTATGCTTAAGACGAAGATTGCGAAAAACAAGATAACTCGCGAAACAAAGATTGCAAATCTACTCAAAAACAACGAGATTATAACAACGAAAAAAATTGTAAATATACACAAATGCAAGAATCGTAAATGTATAAACAAGAGTAAAGAGAAATGCTATTTAAACGACAACAAGCATTATAAACTTGATCAAGAGAACTTTAACAACTAGATTAAAGAGCTTACAATTAATTGATACACACTTAGTAAGTCTTTCAACTACGTTAAACGTCATTGCGAGATAATTAAGCTTAATAACAATTCACATAATAGAAAATATGTATTAAGAGAAGAAAAGCATGTCTTTTCTAAGATTTTTACTCTTGTTTCGATGTTTACTTTGTCGACTAGTTTTACGTTTAATTTGATTAAAACGATGTTCGATCTACGTCTTATAAATATAATAGAGAATCGCGAACGTAAATAGAAGATTAGAACTCGCGAACGTAAACGAAAGCGTTAAATAAAATTCGATTTCGAACAAGAACGCATTAAGAATCGTCGTCGCAAACGACAAGCAACTAATAGTATAAATGAAGAATATTCTCGCGACAAATTTAGAGCTTATACACGTTTGTCTAACGCGAATAACAATCTTTTCGTCGTTTTATCAAGCAATTTTATTAAAAAATTCTTTAATAAATCTATTATAATAAACTTCGTCGATTAAGTCGTTCGCGAAAAAGATCTTGCTTTTAGTAATATTCTTCGCGATGCAATACTAGAAGCAAGTAACGTTCTAAACGAGCAATTCTTTATATTGCAAATAGTTTAGAGTCAAAAAACGAATGCTAAATAATAGTCATTAATCGATATATTACTTGAGATTGATATTACTCTCGCATGCAAGATTAAATTCTATAAGAACTATTTAAGAACTAGACAATCTAATAGAAAAGCAATTGATAAAAGCTTTAATAAAGTTGTACAAAAAATTAATAATAAGTTAAATTCTCTATTCTCTCGTCTATATTATCGTTTATCTTTATGAAATGTTTGCGACGATAAAAAATATCTCTATTAAGTTTAGCGTCGTTCAAAGAAAGATTTTTGATAATTAAAATTCGCTAGCGACATTGCGAATCGACGAAGTTTAATTGTATAAAATCTAGCGTTGCGAGAACTAAATCTTAAATTAACGTTAATGCAACGTTAGACAAAGTCGCATGCAAATTCAAAATCTTATTCTTAAATATACATTTGCTAATTTATTATTATTGTTGTTGCAAAATCTTAATTCTCGTCTATTTGTCGATCGATAGAGTTAGTATTATTTACGAACAATAAGTCTACAAGATATAAAGATTTTTCGACTTATTAAAACAATGTTTTACTTATTACATCGCAATTGCTCTCAAAAAGTCTTATAAATAAAATTTTAATAGAATATTCTTTTTAAACGCAATTAAGAACGCAAGCGCAAACGCAAATGTTAACAATCTATCTACGATTATCTATTCTTTTGTCGATCGACAAGAACGAGACTTAAGTTAAAACATTAAAGTATAAAGACACAAACAAGAACGAGAATTCGAACAACGACTTGTTAAACTACATGAAAGAGAAGAAATCGACGCAAAAAACATAAGAATAATTAGAAAATCACGAGTTACGAAGCTCTTATTTAGATAACTAGTTACACATAAAGCAAAAAGAATTTATTATCTTAGAGTTAAACTTTCTAGCTACAACTTCATTCTTCGTGTTATTATCAAAGCTTTTTTCGACAATAGTATCTTGTTAGACTCGATAACATTGCTATTCTTTTTCGCAACACTAAATACGTTAATTAAGATAAACTTGCTATCTTTATTTAGCAAAGAGATTAAGTAGTAGAGCAAATGTTTTCAATTTAGCACTCATTGTCTTTTCTTTGAAATCAACATTAAACGATGCTCTTTTCTATTTATTTCTAGCTTTCAAGTAATTAGATGCAATATAAATAGTTTATTTCTAATGCTCTAAAAAGCTTGTCGAAATCATGTCTTTGTTCTTGTGCTAAAATAGTTTTTTGCAAGAACTTCACAAAGTAATCGTAGTTCTTCGCGCGTTATTTATGTCGTTTTATTTATCTTTTAAGCATCGCGAAGAAGATTTCGATAAAATTAAAGTCGCAAAAGTACGAAGAAAAAAACGTCAAAATAACGTCTATGATATCACACATTTTTCTAAAGCTTCTCGCTCTTGTGAGCAAAGATATTGTTTAAACAAAGCATTGAATTAAATCTCTTGTTTAGTGTGATCGTCGGGTCGGGTTGACCCACCCAACCCTGACCCTGGGGTCAGGCAAATTTCCTAGCCCAACAGGGTGGGACGGGCGAACAATGCGCGCCGAGTGTCTAACCCGACCCACCCGATCACGTGACGTCACGTGACGCGCTAACCATATGTGGTTAGCGTGGACCCTGCACTAGTCTAATTGGGCTAGCTTGAATCCTGCGCTAGCTCAATTGGGCTAGCGCATAGATAAGATAAGATCAGATAAGCAAATGCTAACGCGACGAAGTTAGCTTGAGTTCTTGGCATTGGCCCGACGAAACCCGACCCTGGGGTCGGGTTCGCGCCTTAACCCTGGCCCAACCCTACGGGGCCCAAGAGGGTGGGTCGGGTTGAGAAAAAAGTGTCCGACCCGACCCAACGATCACACTACTCTTGTTAATTGCTAATGTAATAAGTGAAAAAACGTGATTGCGAACGAAATTATTAAAGATCGTTCAAGTAATCAACTCATAATGTATAATTTAAGCAATATATTCTTTAATTATAAATGGGAGCAATATAGATTATTTCTTTGATTGTTTAAATATTGTATGCATCTTTGCTTTGCGATCTCGTAATAATTATTTATATTTTTTATCGTCAATTCTTTCGCAAGCGACGAATTCATTTAGAAACATCAATTAATGTGTCTTTTATTAACATAGTTGTACTTGTTAGACATCACGTTGTGTCTAATCTTTTTGCAAAGCGTAATAAAAGATTTGCAAAGCATTTGTTAGTATGCAAGTATAAAAGACGTTTATATATCGACTTTCTTATGCGTTTATTTCTCTCTTCGAAGCATTCTCGCGATTGTATCGATATCGACGATAATGTCAAATTCGTTATACAAATAGAGGCACATCTTATTAAGATAAACGATAAAGCGAAGATTGATATAATTTAGAAAACTATTCTTTATCGTTTTATCGATTAACTTGTTAGGATCTCTTCTATATTAAGAGGCGACGACGAAATCGTACAACTCGATATTACGTTTTATCTTGCGTATTTGTCGTTTAGATACATTCTCTAAATGCGATATACGAGCAATATCTTTATCGAGTTTAATGCGATCGACGATTGCAACTCTTTGATCGTCAATTAGAACAAACGACATAACGCGAAGAGAGTCACGAAATACGCAAATTATACGATTATACTAAAGGCTTTAGATATTGTCTAATCAAAATCACAATTGAATAGATGAAAGAGGTTTTAATTGAATTGCGCGAAAAACCATCATTTGTGTGATAAGGTCACCAAAAACTTGGCGCCTTCCTGGCTGCGGCCAAGAAACCAGCTTTGCACGATAAAGATCGTCAGCATTCTGGTCAACCTTATTGTTGCCGACGAGCTCTCTGATGCAGCCTACGAAACATAAAGTATCGAGACATCGGCTTTGTGCAACGTTGCAAGTGCCGGAAGAAGGTCGCAAGGTCTTCCTTCAGGTAGCAATTGCTCTTGCTTTTCGATCCACAGTCTAGGTGCACCGTCGACTCGAATCAATGAAGCTACATTGACAAATCCAGACGAGCTGATAGCCTCTACGCTTTCACGATCGAAGAGGCCTTGGCACTAGTCAAGTACTCCGGACATGTTTCGCTTCAAATCTCGACTGGTGGAACTCACTACTTTACTTATTGCACGAGCCATGAGAGCCGAGATACAAGGACTTACTTTGACAAGGAGCCTTGAATGAACGATAGTCCAAGGGCAGTGCGGCATAGGATGTCGTCAAGCAGATGCGTCTTCCGTGGGTTGAGTCTACATCGAGACCCTAGACATCCTTATCATGGGGTCCCTTCCCAGGGCCCATCTGCCTTGGGTCCAATCCAATTTAACAGTCTCCGATTCAAACCTTCGATTCAAGCCTCCGGCAACAGCATCGAGAGATGCTCTGAGCACTGGTAACGATCGCGGGCATCGATCACGGAAAAACCGCACTCCCTCCATGATAAGATCGGAGGCGTGCCCGTGATACGATCACAAAAAGTATTTGACGAGACTCTCCCAATTTTCTACTTCAACGACCAATTGCCGTTGACACACAACCTACTACACCGAGGCCCTCAATACCTCCACCTATAACCCCTTTGCCGCAATACCTGCAGTCGTCATCGCTCGAGGTCCCATCATTAATCTTGAAGAACCGTGGTCATTGAAGGGTGAACGCAGCGCACGATGTCGACCATCAACGCATCCAACCTCCTCCAGCTGCAGACCAGCGTTGCGTACAAGATCCCACAATCTCAGCCTACATGTCGAAAATCCAGCACTTCCTCAAACCCTGTGACTCCCTCGGACAGTGCCGCCTTCTTGACCGGATCCGTGTCGCCCCCTTCAGCCGTTGAAGTTGTCCGGTGCTTGCGTTGCAAGCAAAGTAGGAGTTTCGATGGAAGTCCGGGCACCAATGGAGTCGTCAGCATAGGACTCAACGCCTACTACTGTGAGCGATGTGCCTCGATGGTCGGCTTTATGATGTGAAGATCTTTCCATCTCGAACTTCTTTCGCAACGTCGGCCAGCAGTAAACCAAATCTGGTATCTTGGAGGCGACCAGAAGATGCCTGCAGCTAGCTCATAGGCCGAGGATTGAATGGGCGACGTCTTGAAACGTAAACTCCTTGCTAGCGAACACCACCGTCTGCATCTCTAGTTCCGACTTTCCGGCACCATCAACTTTATCAAGTATCCCCTTGGGAGCCACCGTCAGCCTCCACCTACAGTGGCCCCGTGCGTCAGACTTTCCGCTGGCGAGATTAGAGGATGGCACGGTATGACATGTGTGAGAAGCTGAACATTCAGACAGCTTGGCGTTATATGAAGAGGATTGGTCAGGAGTTCGATGTGACATAGTCATGGAAGCAATTCAGGGAGCATAAGCAATGAGTTTGTTGTTCGGCCGTAGGATAGAAAGCTAGAAAGCCTTCGGACTGGATACTAGACAGCTGAGACAACGAAAAGCTTTGAATGGTGGTAGCACGATTCTCTTCATGTGGCATTGAGTTACCTACTTCTACTTAGGGCTTCATCTGGGGTTGGAATGGCTTGCGAATTCCTTGACCGATTTTCAAAAGGATCGGTTTTCTTTCGGAGGCTGAAACGAGTTTTGTCATGTCAATGTTCCCAAAGAGACTTCTTTCGTTTCCGCTGATATAAATTCAATTTCTGTCGAACTTGGGAAGCTTGATGATGAAAGCCAGAATGTGACATGTTGCTAGGAGGCCAGGCGGTTCTTCGCTACAGCAGACGGAGAGGTTCTCATCGACGACGCAAGATGGACAATTGAACAGGCACAGAATCAATTGATGTGAAGTCCAAACCTTTTTACAGTTCACAGCTTCAGAATATGGATATTTTGAGCAGGAAAGGTGAACGCAGAAGCCTGCTCCCCCAAAAATCGACCAGGTCACAGCCACTGGCTACATCTATGACCTCAAGCCAGAAAAGCAGATATGAACTCGCCGAAAGACTCAAAACCTCTCGCCAGCTGGGAGATTTTAATGGTTCGATTGGTAGCTCTGCACCATCTGCGCATGCTGGCTCTCCGCCAGCCGACACCACGGACGGGGATACAGAAAATCCAAAGCCTCGCAAGCAGGTCGGTATGATGCCGGCCCCAGCGAACATTGGAAGATCTCTTGCTACGAAAGGTCGAAGTGAACACGTTGCCAAAAAAGCGTACACTCAAAGGGCTCCTTCCATTGAGCATGAGGACCAACCAGCGGCCACATCACGCATAGCAATACCTCGACCAATAATTGAAGATAGCCCCACCCTAGAGGTGGTAAAGGCAGAACCGTCGGTAGCCCCAAGGGCCATTCCTACGCCAAAGAAGCTGGCCTTCGATTCTCACAACCGCCGCATAGCTCAAGAATCTGAACAACGCAAAGCATCAACTGCGTGCCCAAACATCGCTGTATCCCGTCACAACAGAACCAACAGTCAGCAAATCCCCTCCCAAAAACCCTCCGACGAAGGCCACCCAGCATCTTCAGACTCAGCCCCGAAACCTCAACGACCCGCCTTCTCAACGCTGCAACAGCACTTCACCCCCCGCAAAGCCTCCAAAGCATCCACCTCTTCCTCCCCAGCACCTCCCTCAAGCAAACCTGCAGCTGACGACACCCTCCCCCCCTCATCCCTCCATCTCCAAACCCAGCTCGCCCAACTCCACCTCCTGCACCGCTCCTCAGCCACCACCCAATCCCAATGGGAAACAAGCGCCCAAATCCACTTCAAGCGCGAACTGCAAAACCTCTCAACGCAGGAAGCCGAACTCCAGCGCCTCGAACGTGATCACCATGCAGCCATCAACTACCCGGCACTCGCAGCATGGTGCCACAGCGCATCGAGCGCGGAGTTCGCGGAGAGGATCCAGGTCCTGTCACGGACTCTGCAGGAGATCAGTAGCTTGTTGGAGGGCGGAAGCAAGTATGAGCGCGTGATCGGCATTTTCGAGGATTGGTTTGCCAGTGCCCAGAGGACGCGTAGCTCGCGATGCGGTCCTGGAGACGTGGAGCTGGAGTTTATGGAGAGTATAGGCGATGGATGGAAGGCGGAAGTGGCGTATTGGGAAAGGAAATTGATGGCATCTGCGCGGGAGCTGCAGCAGCTGGGGGAGCCGCGCGAAGGGAGTAGCATTGCGCGGGTGGTGGCGTTACTTAGGGGTGCGGTTGATCGGATGGTGGAGGAGCTCGCTGTTGTTAAAGCTCTTGAGCGAGATGTGGTCAGGGCGGAAGCTAGGTGGGTGAATGAGGAGGTTGCGAAGATGGCTTGGGATGTTGGAGATGATGCTGCTGCTCTGGATTCGTTGACGCGTCACGGGATTTGGCATGAGAAGGGTTTGGGATGAGGGTAGCGGCGTGAGGCATAATTGTTCCCGAAAATAGCTTTATCCGTGTACGTGTCGATGTTGTGTATCCCAAAAGAGAAAAGGACGTTTAGACCCGCCATATGTTCCAGGAGGAATCAAAAATCGTGAATGTCAGTCCTCAGAAAGGGTAGTAACGAAATAACGATGAATTGATCTACCAATCAGGCCCAATAGCAAAACAGGATAACCGTTGTTCCATATTAATGATCGTGTTCAGCCCCTGGCAAGTTGAACCACACCAGCGAGTGGGATTAGGAAATTCCAAATCTTGTATGCCATGTGTCCGGAGTATGCATCATATCTCATCCATGCCTCTCGCACACAATTTAACCTTGCGATCATTACTTCCATAATCGTTATCTGATTATCCATCTTGCCTTCTCACATAAGCTACAAGAGGGATTAGTACGCAGCAACATCCAACAGAGATCAATAGTACCCACCAAGCAATTATCATCAACAACAACCGGCCCCCCCTCATCCTCTCCCTCCCCACCCCCCGCCTGCCTAGCCCTCAACCTCGCCGCCAACTGCGCCAGCATCCCCCTCTGCCAACACATCAGCCTCTTACTCATCCTCAACCCGCAAACCAAGAGCGCCACTCCCGAAAATCCACCTCCACGGTCCTCATCCTCACAAAGGGACCCTCGCTACGTACCGTGATGAACGCATCCCTCATCCCACCCTGTCTCTCAGCATCGTTCTGGCTCGTGATCTGATAGCTCTCGTGCATGCGCTTGCGGCTTGCGAGGCCTTCGTTGGGTTCGGCGTTGGGAGCGGAGGACTGGGAACGAGGTCGTCGGCTGGAGAGGGACGAGTGGCCTGAGGAACCGCGGGGCGTGGTGTTGTTGATGCCGAGGCGGGCGTCTTCCTGAGCGCGGGCGTCGGGGGAGAAGATCTTGATGGTGTGGTCGATGCCGGAGACTGCGAGGATGGGTTCGTAGGGATGGCCTAGGAAGGGTTAGCGCTGCTGCGTACGAGTAGGAGATGGAGGTGAGGGATTGTGGCTAAGAATTGAAGACGGACCTTGAACTACATTTACTACCTCTCCATCACCCTCAAGGATGTTTACCAATTGCGACGTTTTCTTGTCCTGTTGTAAATTTGAGTATGGTCTATGATGCTGGAAGGTGAAACACTCTACCCAAATGAACAGGTGACCTGAGTCGCTCCCACTGACCACATATTCATCCTGCAGACCGAAGAAGTTGCAATCCTTGACAGTCCGCACGTTGCAATGACCCCGATACTCGCGGGAATGCATATAGCACGGCACGCCGGCTTCCACCGATTCGCGCATGTTGCCCCTATCAGCAGCTGACTGGAACATGAACTGCCGTTCTTCGGCTGTGATATCGTCGTCCTCATCGTCTTCGCTGTCCTCGTCTGCATCTTCCTCAGCAGCATCTTCATCACCATCTTCGTCGTCCTCCGCTAGTTGGTCAACTATTTCTTGGTGTAAATCTTCTACAAGGACCATCTCGGTCTCCGAGCCGGCTTCATCAAGTTCGACAGTGGGCTCTCTGATTGATCTTGGTCGTGACGGGACCCCGCCCATTTCGAAATCCCAAGTAGCTTGAGAAGTCTGATCCTCCGGATGATCCTGGTCGACGGGTTCATGTTGACGGGGCTCCGGGGTCACTTCGCAGTTTTGGCTAGCGGATTGCACGTCGCGTCGTTCCGGCAGAGGTCGTCTTACCACACTGACACCATCAACCACATCATCAATTTCGTCAGGGTCAATGTCTTCTTGCACTCGACCCTCTTCAGGCTGGGGTATACCAAGACCTCCAAAGGCAGTATCGACGAATTGATAAGTGACACCTTCACCAGCGTTCAAGAGAACACCGCGCCCAACTTTAAAAGCCCAGAACTTCAGTGCTGTCATTCTATCTTGAGCGACAGGTATAGGTGTAGCGTCCCCGTTAGCGGGTGATCCACCGTTTGCAGATGTAGTAGGCATGATAGCTCTTGAGAGATCTTCGAGTGGCATCCTGATGGCACTACTGAACGCAATGACTGCGGCTGACTCCGATCGAAACGCTTTCCGGCGATTGTCCACTTCGAACCTGGAAGCATCGACGTCTGGTATAGGGCTTTCTCGTGCTGAATGGAGCAAGTATGGGATGAGATAGTCATCAATACCGGATTGCTCCGCTTCTTCCGGTATGGGGAACCTGGGATTCTCATTGCGCTGATTAGGAGGCCTCTTGAACCCTTGTAGCAGCGCTTGCTTGCCGCCTGCTAACCAGAGTGTAATGGCTTTTAGGAAATCATAGCTGAATGTTTCTCTTGATGAAGTATGTGGTCCTGGTGAGGCTGAACTGATGTGCTCAAACAATTGCAGAGCTGGACTTGTGCTATGACCCGCGGTCTGCAACTTTCCTCCAAGAAGGTGTGATAGCGTTCCTGCAGCTTGGACAAACCTGCGCGATGAATCTCGATTGGCACGCAGCGTCTGCTGCAATTTGATGTCTTCTCTATCTGGATTCAAAGGATATCCCCATGATGTCATGATCTCATCCATCTCAGGCAAACATGTAGCAGCAAGGCCAAGCGCCGAGGTAAAGGACGGCTTATGGGCTGATAAATCATGAGAACCTCCAAGTTGGCGACTGAACGCGTCGAGCGAGAACATGAGCTTGCGTATTCTAACTGTGCTTTTTGCAATCTGCATGCTGCGCTTCTGAGACTCGCTAAGGACAGACTCCCTGGCTTCTTCTACGATAGCCGGTGGGATAGCAACAGGGTCATTCATGGCTATATCTTCACTCTGACCGTTCTCATATCGAACACGAACAGTAAACTCACCAGCTTCGCTGGTTTCACTCCTAGCGCGCCTTGGCTTCGATACTCCTCTTTTGGCACCATCGGTAGAGGTTGATGAGCCTGCCTTCTTTCGCTTGGGCTTTCGGTCTCTAGACTCTTTCGTTCTGCTTTGTCCGCCACTGCCTATTGGAGCCCCTTCATCTCCTCGCTGGTCTCCTGCGTCAGGGCTTCTGACTATATCGAAGCTGTATATGTGGTCGCCGGACCAGCTCGCAATCATTTCATTGGGATATGCGTCGCTGATTTTGCAGGCTGTAATGTGTCCATTATCCCTTCTTCGCATTTTACCGCGCCCGTTCGGGGCAAATTTGCGGACGCATTGTGTGGCTTGTCCTATCGTCTCATCTTCATGAGAACTCATGCTAGCTGCAGAAGACGCACCGCCCGGGCTGCCACGCTCGGCTAACCGATCGCGACCCAACATTCTTCTATCATGCAGGAAGCAATGGAGGTGCGCTCCACCTAAGGCAATATAATGCGGCTGACTACCAGAACAGGATATTGTGTTCAGATCTAGATTGTACCTTTTGTAGGATATCAACGGCGGTGGCAAATTAGAGTTGTCCTGGTTGTTTCGCCGACCGAAGAGGCCTCGTCCACCTCGAGGAGCTGGATAGGCAGACGATGGCAACCGCAGGTCGAACTGCCGTACCTATAGTGGCCCTCAGCATGCATATTCGTCCAGGGTTCACACAATGCCGACCTCGCCATCTTCAGAGCATGTGAGAAAGACGTTGGGCGACGATTCCGTTACGATCCTCTTTACCCGATCTGCGTGGGACCTGTAAACTCTGGCGTTTGTGTTACCGTCGTTCAAGTACTTCACTCCGTTGAAGAGATTGTTGAAACGCAGTCCACGACTGGTAGATGCGATCCCTGAGCGATCCGAGGGGCGGGACGACCGCCCACTGTACTCGATGTCGAATACTCTGACCTCGGCGTCCCCTGCGCATGTGACTAGAGTACGATCGTTAGAATGGGGCATAAACTTGACAGAGAAGATATTCTGTGTATGGCCTGTTGAGACAGTGGTCGTGAGAGCAAATTGTGAGCATGACGATTCAGGTTGGTAGGAGTGTATATTGAGATGCTGATCGTCGCTCCCGGACGCCAGCAGTTTGCCTGAAGTTGACCAGCTGAATTATAACATTAGCTACGCTTTGATGGCTATGCTGAGCTCATCCATACACTCACCTTAGTGCGTTCACACATCCTGAATGTCCTCCTAGCTCACTGACAATGTCCAAGTCATCTATCCAAGCTCTATCCCCGTACAAGCCACGGACGCTAGAATATCGTGAGGACTCCCCAAGCTCTCGGCGCAGAATGCGGTCGTAGATTGAGGGTCCCATCACAGGCCAGCCGTCATAAGTCAAGCATCGTCGAAGCAGCTAGAGAACCACGATCTATCGAAGCTATGATGGACGCTCGTGGTGATAGTAGGGAAACGTCGTCAAGTCGCAAGCATTGCTAGAATGGATGGGTAAGTGGAGAGGTTGCGCAGTCTAAAGCAATTCATTGGTTCAATTGAACATTGCCCTATTCGGTTAGCGTGATCCTAGATGAGTAAAGTAAGTAAATTTGACAACTTCTTGGCATCCTTAATTAAATCAATCACCATTCACTGAATATTCAATTAATCGGTCATCTGATTATGTTGCTTTTATTACTTGCATGTGTATAGACGTGAATTTTTGTAATGCCAGCTCCCAACAACCCACAGACACGTCAATGCTAAGTCCTAGTACTAGTGACTTGGTCGAACGAAAACATTTTCTCTGATGATAGATCTGTTTCAACCATCGACGTTGATGGCTGCATGGCTCCATCGCGATCGATTCACTCATGTGCTAATCAGAGGAGGACATCGATGAAAGGAAAAGGATCAATGCGCCAGTGAAAGGGAAAAGGCTGTGCGTGCAACAGCACTGGAGCTGGATATTGGGCCTCTCAACTCGCCACGGTCGGTCTTGTCATTACTTACTGTTCTCTCCTTGCACGAGCGACGCGTGACCTCTTCGGACTACACTGGTGAGCACCAGTGGTTGCGTGCCGATGTTTCGACAAATGCGCCAAGATGGCGGTGGTGCCTACCTATGATCGTATGCCAGAATTATTTTCCGTACAGTCGCAAGTTGCAATTCCGATCTGCCTCGTCCGGTCCTACTTCAACGTCTCGGCGCTTTCACTGTGGACGAACATTGGGTCTATTGACCATTGCCTGCCCAACGTCAATGCGTCAAATCGTGGATTTCAATAAATGTGCCTTGGTGTTGACCCCGGTGAGGAACGGGATTGACGGGATTTTGTGCTTGCGAAGACGCTGGAGGGTTTAGAAACAATCTACTCCACCGCACCATGCGCTTTCAGCAGCTCTACTATCCTAGTATTGTTCTTGGGCAGCGCTAGAGCCATCGGTGTCCTTCCCAGCGGATCTTTGAGACTCACATCCGCCCCCTTGTTCAGCAGGAAACGCACAACATCCTCATGGCCACCATCCACAGCCTTGTGTAGCGCACTGCCCATATCCTCTTTGTACCTCTCATCAGTAGGGTGCTCGATGCCAACTTCATTGATATCCGCCCCGTTGTCGAGCAAGTACTTCACCGAACCCAATTTCCCCTCTTCCGCCGCCATGACAATGGCACCGCTGCCTTTCACAGCCGCTCCTCCATCTTCGACTAGCATCTTGACCGTCTCGACCGAAACAAGCTCCGCAACCGCTGCGAGCAGCGGTTTATGCTCGTCTATTAGGTTTTTGTTCGGGTCCGCGCCACGACGGAGGCAGAATCCGGTCCACTCTCGGTCACCGTTCGTGGCGACGTTCCCCAAGATGTCTCCAAACCAGGGGATGTAGTAATTGATATCGACGGCTTTGGCGTCCAGAAGCAGCGTGTATGTCTCTTTTGAGCGGTTGATTAGTAGGACCTTCATCACGTCGTTGGTGACTTGCGCGCCGTTGTCCAGGCAGTATTGCACGATGCTGGCGTGGTCTTTGCCTGTTGCTTTGTACATCAAAGCTGGCCAGGGAGGAGTATATGCGTCGTTTGCTGCTTGTTGGCGGGATATAGATGCCTTGATGGCGTCAAGATCGCCGGTAACACAAGTTTCATAGAGCTCTTCACCGAGCGCAGCCGTGACTTTCGACTCCATGAGTGAAAAGTAATAGATTGACGCAGTGGAGGATGCCTTCCAAAGGGACAAACAATCAGTAAGGAGAAGTACAGGTTCGGCAAATCTAACAAGGTGATGACGGACGGTGATCGTGATACAAAATAGAAGAAGAGAATGTCTCCTACCTCAAGTGATAAATTTAATGAAGGCGGTGACTTATGACGATGTTACTTCGCGATATTAGAAGCATTCAGTATTGAGGAGTCTAAGTCTATCGAGCAAGGTAGGACATCTGAACTGCCGATGCCGCAGCAGCAGGTGCCTGACGCCCCAGTCTACGGTGGCCGATACCCTGCTTAAGGTCAAAATAGAAAATTTTCGGAAAACCGAAAATCGAAAACCGAACATTGAAATTTTGTAACCAGACTTTGCGCTCGGCGCATACAATCACTTACAACAAGATGCAACATTGCACAACTAATCACTACATCATTTAGCATTAATCTCTCAAGTGCATTTCATTGTATTAATTTATAGCAATTACGTTGAAAAACAATTAGCACACATTCGTTATGTCGTAAACTCTTAACACAAAATTGTTTCAATTAATACATTACATTATCGCTTAATTTTTTTTCGATTATAAGTACTTTTGCGAAGACTAGACGCATTATCTTGTATATTTTTTAATCTTATTGTAACATTGTTTTTACGCTTAAAACGATTCGTACTTTGTGATTTTTTCTTTTGTTGTATTTTTTTGTGACTCGCTTTTTTGTAATTTGTTTTTTTGCGATTTTTAATACTTAAAATTAAATTCTTTGTATTCTTCTTTGTAAATACTTTATTAAATGACGAAAATTTATTAAGTTGTGTATTATAATTCGAATTAATATTTATAAGTCTTGAGTAAATTTTGAAGCTAAAGTTTAATTTAAGATTAAATTTATATATTGACGAAGCAATGCGCGATTGAAAACGATGCGTCAATGACAAGTATTTAAAGATACTAAAATTGTATAGATTTAATAAATTTTAAAAGAGTTCGACATTAAAAGCGAAATGTTCTCTTTTATAACTAATAGAAGAGATCGATTGCGCAAATAACTATTGTAACGATACAATTAACAAAAATAATTATAAAATAATTTTCTCTATTAATATAAACGTTTTCTCGCTTAATTTAAGAAAATCACATAGTTGCAATTTGTTGTGCTAGAGATTGTGCAATACAAAAATTGTTGCTAGTATTTAATGATTTTTGCTTAATACTTTTTGTTTTAAATTTAATATATATAGTTTTAATACTTAGCTATACAAACTTAAACTCATTTATATTAGATATCTTCTTTAAATTTGTAACATCTTCTATAATTTCTTTACGCTTAATTATTAAGAAAATTATGTCGCATTTCTTCTTTTTATACTTTAGAATCTTTAGAAGCTTCTATGTATTTTGCGCGTAATTCATGCTATATCTAGACACTTTCACAATATTTATTTTGTTGTTCAAGACATTTAAAACTAAATACAATTTATCATTGTATTATTTAATGTAGTCTCTTTATTTGTTTAGCTAAACAATTATATCGTTGTTAATAAAGTTTTTCGAACTACTAATTAAGCGATTTGACACAATAATATGTGTTGTCTCTATAAATTATATTAGTGTTTGTACAACTATATTAAAGATGTGCACAAATTAAAAGAAATAATTACGATATTTATAAATTCTCAATTATCATTATGCATACGTTACTTGATTTTAATCAAAATAAATCGTATATAAACTGTAAAAGTCTTAAGTTTCTCGTTGTTCTTAAAACGTTTAAACTTTTACTTAAGTTCGCAAGAATGTTTTTGCATTAAGTTTGTTCACATTTGTTTCACTAAAGTATTATAGAACTAAAATGAAATGTGTTGCACATAAATTGCTTAAGATTGTGCAACATTAAATTAACTTAATGCTACGACAATGCTTGTTAATACAAGATAATAAAAAGTAATGTTCTTTAGTAAAGAATTAAACGAAGCAAGATACGATAAATAATTAAAAGAATAAAATTTATGCGAATCTTTGCGATTGTATAATAATAATGTATTATTAGAAATAAGTAATATTTCGCTCTTCTACAAGATTAGATTAATATAGATTGTTAAGATTTGTATAATAACATACAAAGTAAAGATTTAATGTTCGACATTCTAGATAATATATATTTGTGCATCTATAATTAGAAGAGACTCTAGTAATTGAAAAAAACAAATCTTATGTAAGACTAAAAGAAATTATAATTAAGAGTGATAAATGTGTAGTATTTAGTCGCAATGTAAATACAATAGTTTGCGAAAAAAATAAAAAATTTATAAAATTTGTACAAAATCTATGCAAAGAAGAACGAACAAAATATAAAAAAAGTGCGAGATTGTATAGAGTTTATATCGATATCGCACAAGAAATCAAAAATGTGTTTTATTAAAAATAGTTCGTCCTAGCGTTATACGTGTCGTTTGTCTTATTATTTGCTAAATTCATCTTTAATATGTTCTTATTTATAGATAATCTTTAATTACGCGTCTCGTTCAATTTGTCGCATAAGCTTAGAATCGATTCTACGTTATCTCGAATGTGTTAACAAACTCTTTGTCTTAATTCGATATAAATTATACAATATAAATTGCTTTATTTTTTCTTAAGAATTAATAAAGAATTATTAAGATCGAATTGCATTAATTAAAGTTGTTTTATATATCATTACATAGTAAATAATAAAAGAAAGTTATTTTTGTTTATTATTAATTAGTACACTTTTACTTTATATAATATAAAGAATTTACTTTATTTTGCAACATTTTGTTGCAAAGATGCAAGCTTTTTTGTTAAACATAATATATTATAGTTGAAGATATAATTTTTTGAATAAACATAAAGTACATAGAGCATATTAACAATTACATTTGATCGCTTCTTTTGCATTTGTATAGAATAATTATTCTAAAGTTCAACATATGCTTTGATCTCTCTATGAATTATTAACATATAAATAGCGTATAAAGTAATCTAATTTAATAATATCTTTTTATTAAAAAGATTCTCTTTAGTTAAGATCTTAAAATAGATCTATACTTGTAATTAACAAATAAGCACAAAATAATACAAAACACTTACAATTCATTGCTTTTCATAGTAGTTAATTAATTGTTTTTATTAACTTTTAATGCATATATTTGTTATATTTGTGTTAAACATATAGTAGTTTATTAATGAGATATTTAGTATAGTTTCTTGACACAATTAATAATGAGCTTCAATCATTAATACGATCTTTGTATCTTAATTGATTCGTATAAAGCGAGAATGTTGTTCTAAAAACTTAACATTATTTAAATATTATCGCAAAACACTAATAGTTGTGCGCGAAGTATAGTTAACATATATTTACAATATATAGCGAGAGTAAATATCGATTGCGACGTAGATTTCGATATTGTATTTCTTAAATTTATTGTATTTGTTAAAAGATTATACAAAATTTAATTTAAGTGTAATGTATTTCTCTCTCTTGCGTTCGAAACTCTTGCGTTGTTATTCAACTCGCTTTAATACTAGCAATTAATATTGACTAAAAAGAAAGTTTTTATAAAAACATTAATGTAAATTGCACAATTGTTGTGCAAAGAGTGTGTACAATTGTTGTACAAAGAATGTGTATAATTATTATATAGTAAGTGTATACAATTGTTGTACAAATAATATGTATAAATTATATTGCATTGTACAAAAAGCACACATTGTAAGATGCGAGTGCGTTTACTACTTGCTGGCGCACTAAGATGTGAAAGACGTGAGATATGATAGACTTTTATTACTATGTCTTAGCTATATAAGATAGATAGTCGTAAGATTAATCGTTAAAGAACAACGAGAAACGAGCTTTCTTTCTATCTAATATTCGTCATGACGTGCGAGTCTATTTCTCGCTTTTTAACTCGAAAGAGAAGTCGTACGATTTAAGACTTTCATAGACAATCGAGATTACGTGCCCTGCCATACCTTGAGACGCTAGCGCGTCGATGACGCTATAATATTACAATTATCTTCTTTCTTAAAGCATTAATTTTTAGTGATGTAAGAAGCTATATCAATCTTACACAAGGTGAAGGCGCCTATTAAGCGCCAACGTTACAAGAGCTCGTTAAAAATCTTCCCAAATCTCATTAGGAATTAGGAGGAAAAAAGTCTTTTGTTTGATAGAAATTAGTTCATGCTTTAATTCAACACAATCTATAGAATAACGTAATGGCGACAATGACAATTCATGATAAGCTATCGCTTCGTCGTTGTTGTTAGAGTCCTAAATAGGGTCCAAAGTGGAGCTAGCGTTGCGCAAACGTTAGGTAAATCATAAACATAAACATTGTTGTTTCTTCTTTCTTTTCTTTCTTTCTTTCTATACTCTTCTTAATTGCAATTGCTTTCTTGTCGTAAATAAATTGTTGCAAAGACGACAATGCGTAAGACTTATATATATAGTGCAAATATTAAATCAACATATCTTTAGCTTCATCTTTATCTTCTAAGAGATCAAGAAAATGAAAGAGTAAATAATCTCGTTCGCTTTGCGCTAGCGACTTTTCGTCAAACGACAACGTTAACTTATTTTGAGATACGAGAGCCAAATTAATTGATGCCTTTCGCCTGCTTTGCGTTAGCGAATTTTCGTCAAACGACAACGCCAATTTGTTCTACAACGTTGATAGCAATCTTGTGTTCAACGACGAGACCTCTTCATAATTGAGACGTCTTAACGATTTATTCGTCGAATTTTTCTTACTTGAGCGATGAAAGATTTCAAAGTTATAGGCGATTAACTTGAGCGCCTAGCGAGTTTGCCTTAAGTTTAGCTTCTTTTAACCTATAAATTCTCTAAGATTATCGTGATTTAATTATACTTCAATAAGATAAGCATTGCTCTTTAAGTAGTGTCTTCATTGCTTAAAAGCGACTACAATAACTAGCAATTCCTAATTATGCGTCTCATAGTTTTGCTTTGTCGAAATCATCTTTCGCGATTAGAACGTTATCGAACGCTAGTTTTTGTCGTCATCTTGTTGACTTAGAATGCTCGCGATTGCAAAGTTAGACGCGTTAGTCTTCACTCTAATTTTCTTGCCTAAATTGTAGTAATAAAGTAGTGAAGTCAACATAAAAATGTCGCAAAGTTGGCGAAACGTCTGCTCTACTTCATTCGATTAAACGAAAGAATCAAATTTCTTGTCATTCTTACTTTCTTTCAATAAATCAATAAGAAGAATAGCTCTTTTCGAATAGCGATGTATAAAGCGTCTATAAAAGTTTACGAAGCTCAAGAACACTTGAAGCTTACAATAAGTTTTTGATTTAAATTATTTCTTAATCGTTTTAATTCTTTTTGAATTTATCTATACACCTTTTGGGAATACGATGAAGTTTAGAAATTCAATCTTTGTAGTGTTGAACTTACACTTCTTTAGATTGACGTACAACGAATATTCGCGAAGACGTTTCAACATCTTTCTAATATGACGCCAATGCTTCGTCGAATTATTGTTGTACATTAGTATATCATTTATATAGATTACGCAAGTTACATTAATTAACTCTCGCAACGCTTTATTGATGTAAATCTAAAAAGTTGCGAGTGCGTTTGCTAGTTTAAATGGCATGACTTGATACTCGAAATGCTCATAGTGCGTGCGAAATGTCGTCTTTTACTTATTATCGCGTTTAATGCGAATGCGATAATAGACGTCCTTTAGATTTAAGGCGATAAAGCGTTTGACTTCGCATAGGCGATCTAGCGTTTCCATAATTAGGAACAATGAATAGCGATTCTTGATAGTAATCGCGTTTAGGTCTTTATAGTCGACGTATAGACGTAACTTATTGTCCAATTTTAATACAAATAGAATAGAAACGCCTGCAAACGAAACTAAATGCTTAATTTAACCTTTGACTAATGCATTATCGAGATATCGCCAAAGTATCGCTAGCTCGTTCTGTGAAAAATTATAAAGAGACATAAAAGATGACTCTTTGTCGTTCTAAAGCTTAATGGCATGATCTTCTCTTCTTAATTCTAATAGAATTTCGATCAATTTATCGTCATAGACATCTTTTAGATTCCTTAACTCTTTAGGAACCTCAAACTTCGTTAATTTTTTGTTTGGCGCCTTCGTAACGCCAACGCAAACAATAGCATAGATTGTGCTATGCTTGGCGAGATCTAAGACAAATTGCTTAAGATTAATTATCTTCCATTTTTTATTTACGATCTTGAATCGCTAGGCTTTTATCTTCGAATCAATCAATATGTTTTGCTTAACTAGCATTGGCATATCTAATATAAGATCAAGACTTATATATTTAACTAAGTAGAATAAGATAGTGCATTCTCGATGTTGATCTTACGAGTCAATTAGATAATAGATCAACTTATAGACGTCGTAATAGTAACGATTATCGTCATCAAAAAAGCTCGATGTTAATAAGATAGCAAGTGTGAATTGCAATTTCTATTGCACTACGTAGACATAATTAATGAGATTTAGCTTAACTTCTAGGTCAACTAAGCTTGTAACTTGGCGCTCGTTATCAAGAAGCTAAGTTCAATCTTTTACTAAGATTGAGTTCATTGTTTTTATTTGTCTTTTTTGCTTCGCTTGCGAGACGTCGACGAAGTTTAATCTTTTTTCGCATCGATTGTAGTAATAACGACAACAATAAACTTGTTTCATTTGTGTTTATTAAGACACTTCGTTTTGTAATGTTTCTTTTCATGACATTCAAAGCATTTTATACGACTTAAATATTTTGCGTCATTAATCTCGTAGATTCGCTTGCGCGACGTCGACAAGTCTTTAAGAGTATAGAGTTTCTTGTTTCTAGTAAACTTGTCGACCTTATTTGAGCGACAATTCTCGTGAAATTTATTTAAAGAGACATTAAAATTTTTTGTCACTCGCTAATTGTCGAAGCTACTTAGATCTACTTTGCGAATGCAATTTAGCGTTTGTTCTTACATAATGATCATAGCTAGAAGCTTATCGCGAGTGTTTGATACGCTATTGATGTCTAGAATCTTCACTTTTAAATCTAGTTTAAGCTTAACTAGAAACATATAGATTCTATGCTTCTTTAAGAGCGACAATAGATAAGTCTTTAGCTTATTTAGATATCTCTTAAAGGCAATTACCTTTTGGTTTGACTTTTGTCTAGCGTTCTCTTACCTTTCATAGACAAGAAGACGACGATTAGCAAAATTAGTTATCAAATTTAGTAGAAACTTTCTAAATTCTTCAAAGGTCTCGCCCTTTAGCTTAGCGCCATTGCTTGTTCTTGAATATCATTGCGTAGCGACGTCATTTTTCAAGAATAACATGCAATAGAGAATTTTGTCCTTATTCGTAATAAAATACGTTGAGAATCGCATCATATTAATGTCGATTTCGCGAAACTAAATGATATGTTTACTCACGCTTAAACTCTTGTATAATTTTAGTTTTTCGAGCTTTAGAAACTTAAACATAATCGACGACGATACGATAACAATCTAAGAAACTTAGAAGTTCGTTTCTTCGATCGCTATAGCTTGAGTTTATTGAGCGTTTCGTAGATCTTAAATCTTCGTCATTAACGTTTTAATCTATTGATGTAAAGTTGAAGCTTTAATCGTATTTAAACTATCATCTTCGTTAACGTCACGTTAACGACAATTATCTTCGTCAACGTTTCGTAGACAATTGTTGCCTTAAAAGAAATTAAATTTCTCGAACTTTAATTTAGTAGTTGAATAATCGTCATGACTTAAATTGTTCTAATTCGACATAATGCTATCACGCCTCGAGCCTTTCTTTTCGAAAGATAAAACGATTAGAATTGTAAAGTGCGAATGCGTTTGTTGCTTGTCAACGCACTAAGATGTGAAAGACGTGAGATATAATAGACTTTCATTACTATGTTCTAGCTATATGAGGTAGATAGTCGTAAGACTAATCGTTGAAAAACAACGAAAAACGAGCTTTCTTTCTATCTAATACTCGCCATGACGTGCGAGCCTGCTCTTCGCTTTCTAACTCAAAAGGGAAGTCGTGCGATTTGGGGCTTTCATAGATAGTCGAGATCACGTGCCCTGCCATACCCTAAGACGCTAGCGCGTCGATGGCGCTATGGCATTACACACATCTTGTTATAAGTATTTCCTTGTTTCGAAAGTAATTATACAATCGATTTCTTTCGTAGTTTTGTATAACGCTCTTTTTTAACTCTTAAATTATCAATGTTTATATATACTTATTTAGCAAAATACGCACATTATTGTATGTTTTTGTTCTTTTTTTACGAGAAGTTGTAGTTTAACGATATAGTTTTAATTTATGTCGCAAGTGTGCCAAGTCTATAGAATCAATTTAATATTCTTTAATTTGAAGTATTCGTAGTAGCTCTTTATTATTTAGACGAAGTTAAAAAAACAATATAACAAGATGTGTTCGTAAGATATTAAAATCGTTCGTATAAATGCGTTTGTGTATGTTTTAACTTTTTAATCGTTAATGTAAGATTAATAGAGCAATGATATAATTGTATTCTCGTTTAAGCTTCTTTACAATTTCTTAACAAATATAGTTGTTATTGTATTACTTAAGTATTATGTTTTTGTAAATATTAAAATCTTTAATTTTGCGATCAACAACAAAGAAAGATATATTAATTCGTTATTATAATCTTAAAATAATTGTGTACAAATTAATTTAAGATCGCAATAATATCTAAAATAATATTTAACAAAAATTCAAATAATGTTTTGTTAAAAAATAGAGAGCAAAAAATTTGTTATGTTTGTGACAATCTTTAGAAAGAAATGTTGCTATTACAATACGCTAAGTTATTATTAATTAATATCAAATATAAGCGAAGCTTAACTTTAATAGAATTGAATCGTAATTTATTAAGTTGTAAGACTTTTATTTAGATTAACACAACTTTGATCAAGTTATATTCTTCAAGTATATAATATTTGAAATGTAAGAACAACTATATAGTTTTTTACTTATTTTTTATATAAACACTCGCGAGTCTTTTTCGATACAACTTTTATTTTTGTCTCTTTCTTTGCATTTATTTTCTTTGTATAACTTTGCGCTATTGTCTTTATAAACTCGCACACAAATCTACTTGTTATATTTATTTTATTTTGATTTATCTTAACTTTTAGAATCTTTGCACTAAATGTAAAATTATATATAAAATTATATTAAATGTAGTTCTAGAATTTACAACTTAATATAGTTTTGTACGAAATCTTTTAAAGCTCTATTAATAGACTAAAGAATGCAATTCTTGTTACAATTATTTACGTTCTATATTATATATTTGAATATAATCTATTGCGAAGTTATTATTAATTAAAATATTTGCAAAGCGTTTGCACAATTGTTGTTTTGTTTTTCTTAAATTGTTTAATTCTTAATCTATTTATAAAGTTTTACAACGTTTAATTAATATAGATTCTAGCACAAAGCAAATTTTCTTTAAGTTTGAACTAACTATATTAGAGATATTTTAATTCGCAATTATCTTTGCAAAATCTTAGAAAATTCTAGTTACAAAGCGCAAATAATAGCTTAAAAAGTTTACTATTTTAAAAAAGTTAAAAGAATTTTATATCAAAAAGAAAAAAATCAACAATAGCAAACTTGTGAAACGTATTAGTTTATTATATTTTATTGCGTAATAAACGTACATATTAATACAACAAAACGTATGCTTTTGTAAAAAATAAAAAAAGCATAAAATAATTAATGTAATAGTGCAACTTTATATTTATTTTCGTACAATTATATCTAGATACGCATCAATAATATATAGAAATCTTATTATTTTATTAACAATTACATTACTTAGTCGTAAAAGCATATAAATTTTTCGATAACTCTAGTTAAATAATAAAAAGCAACATAAGTTTATACAAGTATATGCAAGCTATGCATTAAAACAAGTATCGAATTACAATGTTAAAAAACTTTTTACATAGTAATAATTGCATATAATAGATAAATACTATAATATTTATATATAAACAATAATTATATATTAAAACATTTAGTTTTGTACAAAATTTTGTTTCTAAAATACTTTAAAAAGAAATAAATAAAGACATAGATTCTATAACTTGATATCTTTAGATCTTACAACTATTTCTAATAAGTGCTATTTTAAATGTACTAAATTGTTCAATCTTTTTATATTAATTTGTATAACACTATTGTACATTCGCTCTTCTAAACTATATAATATTGTATAGATACAATATTAAGTATTAATGTAATGTACAATATAATCTTGTGCTATGTTATTTTATACGCGTTTGTACTACTAATATTAAACATGTTCGATTTATCTCTTTTATGTAACGCTTTAAACTATTGTTTTGCACTTCTACGACTTTGTTGTTATTGCTTATCTTTTATAAATATATCTTGTATTTGTTCGAGTAAAATTAACTAACTTTATTATAAATGTATATTAATTTATTAATTAATACAACATTAATAAACGTTATTACATTGTTATTGTTTATTTACTTTGACTTCAACATGCAATATTTAACAAACGACGAAAAACTCGAATTCGATATCACTCGCATTGTTTAACTCGAAGTAGTATTTATTTCTTGCGAAATAAGACGTTATTTTATTAATTTTTTTTCTTATTTCAACTCTTAATCTAGTTCAATTTGCATCAAGATTAACGACAAAGAGCTCGAATTTAATAGCAATAATGTAAAGCGTATAAAGATTTATATCAAAGTAATGCAAAAGAAATATAAAAATAATATAAATTGATACACATTATAATCTTTTTCGAAACGACAATGTACTAAACTTTTATAAACAAAATCAAGATAAACGACAAGAAAAGAAAGACGTTAACATCGTCTATAAGTTCGAGTTGTGCAATATAGCTTTTAACTCTTGCGCATTATTACTAATGTGTATAGTTTCTATTAAGACGTTCAAGTTAATTGCAAATATCAAACTTAATCTTGCGCGTATTGCGACAACTATGCTTTTAAAAAATAATAATACTTATGATGCGAGATTGATTACAATTGCATTTTTTATTGCTAACTTGTATAGCTTTAGTCGAAGTTAATTCTTATAATATATTTAACATGAAGTTGTTATACAAGCAACAAATTGTTCGAACTCTAATCGTTTATTATATGCAAATGAATTATTTGTACAAAAGTTTTACATTTTATTTTACGAACATTGCGAAACTTTATAACAAGTTGTTCGAAACGATACAAAGTGTCAAGATTGCGCAAAATAAATTAAAGAAAAATTAAATAATAAATAGTAGATTATTAAGCAAATAAACATATAAGCAATTTAATTATAAAGATTGTTTTAAATCGTGTAACTTAATATCGTTCTATGTGTTTTTGATTAACTTCGAGAGCTTTCGATGTAATACGCTTATAAATTCGTAGAAGCTAGCAAGAGTTTAATGAACTTATACAATATTTATCTTATTAATTTCTTTTCTTTAATTAATAAAGTTTAAGAAGAATTAGTACAAAAATTACAAACAATTTTATTGTTTTTTACATAAAGTCGAATCTTTATTTCTAGTATTAATATTGACGATTAATGTAGTTCATTTCATTGTGTTCTTAACATTAACTATACTATATTAGCAATTAATTACGATTAATCGTAAAGCTTTATATATATATAACACAAACAAGCAATTTTTATTGCTCTCTTCTAACAAATAACAATTGACACACATGTTTACACGATGCTTTAGTATTAAACGACAAGTCTATAATTGATCATTGTTATTAACACAATAAGTGCACGAATTGTTTCTATAAATCTTGATCGCACAAGATTGCATAAGAATGTCTTCAATTACATAAGAGCGATTTTAATTTTACAAATTTTATTAGCTTGTTATACTAGAATAAAGAATCTCGTATATATTAATGTTTTAAGTCTTGCTTTTTTACGCGAAACAACATTATATAAACATGACATTTGTGCAATTATATTTGTTATCGCAAGTACATGTTCGTTGTTCTTTATTTATTGTTTAACTTTAAACAAAAGAGTATGCTTTTATTCGAAGACTTTAAGAAGTTCACTTAAGATTTTAAAATCTTAAGAATAACTTAAAGAAGCAATGTTTTCAATTTCGCACTTTAATAGTTTTTGTTCGTTCGTATTCGTAACACTTTCTAAATGATTTGTAGTTATATTGTACAACGTATTGCGAAGAAAATCAATAAGAATTAATAAAATAATAATTAAATGCATCAAGTAATGTAATTTAGAATCTCGCAATACAAAACAAATATAAAGATTTCTAAATTCTATAACTTAATATCTTATTTTGCTAGTTTTATAAATTTTCTATTTTTAGAAATTGTATCTTAGATAATAATATTATATATATAGTATATTGTTTATCTTTGTATATTTTATATATTATTAAAAGATATAATTAACAATATCATTTAATAAATATTTTATTTATTAAAAAATATATAAGATATAGAATACAAAGATTACAAATTTATTATTATTTTTAAATAAGTTTTAATTAAATTTAACTTATTTAACTTAGTTAAGTCTAATCTAAACTAAATACTATATTAAATCATTTATATATAACTATATTTATATAATTTTTTGTTAAAAATATATATATTTAAATATTGTTTATTGTTTATTTTTGATGTTTAAATTTATTTTAATATATAACGTTAAAGATATTTTTAAATAATTAATAATTAATAAAATTATTTTTAATTAATTTATATTAATATTACTATTAAAGTAAGTTTCGAATCGAATTTTAAATAAAAATTTAAGCTTAATTTAATTTTTATCTAATTAATAGCGTTGTTAATACTAGTTTAAATTAAGTAATTCTTTTTTTATATTAATACTTATAGTATAATCTATAAGAGAGAAAGACAACTACTTAATTTAAACTAGTATTAATAGCGCTAAATAAATATTTAATTTTTTAACTTTTTTTATTTTTAATAATTGTGCTTGTTCGAGATTTACTTTCAAATAATTGTCTATTTAACTAATAAAATAATTGCAAAAAATAATATTAAAATAAATAGAATCTATTAATAGAAAACTTTATAACAAATGCTATCTATAAACAATATAACTATTAAATATAATATAGAAAATTAATATTTAATTTGCAATAACTTTAGAAATATTATATTAAATAAAACAATTAGAAAATCTAATTATTTTTCGATTTAAATCTTTAAATAAAACTATTTAATATAATATTATATATATAGATATATATATTATTTAATTTACAAAATTAATATTCTTCTACTTTTAGAAATTATTTGCAATATCTTTAATAAATATCTAGAAAATTAATATTTTATTTTAATTTTAATACTCTATATATTTTTTCGCATAATTCTATATTATATTAGTAACTTTATTAGATTTCAGACAATTTAATTAATATATAGTATAATTGATAACTTTTATAGTTTTTACAATATAGATATATTGTTATACAACAAAATATATAATTATATAGAAATTTGTTTGTTAATGTTAGCAATTTTAAAATATACTTAAGATAGTTTAAAATCTAACAAGTTCTTGTAATTGACACAAAATTCGATAAGTTATATCTCTTTTTTGTATAGATTTAAACAATTATATTGCAACAATTTGAACGAAGTTTCTATACACAAAGACATGTATTGTTGTATTTCGAAAATTACTTTGTAAGTCTATGCACTAATAGTTTTAACGTTATTTAGAATCTAGTTCGATCAATATACATTTAAATTAAATATTAAGTCTTAATATTAAATCGAGCAAACTTATTCTAAAGCGTACTTTTAAATACGACAAATTACAATAAATATTTTTTCTAATAGAGAATCTAAGTTTAATGCAAAACGTAAATCTTCTATCTATGCGTATTTCGACAATATGCTAGACTTTTGTATTAAGATCTAATTATAGCAAATTCTACAAAGAAGATTAAGAAAAATAAATTAAGATACGAAACTATACGAAGCACTACTAAATGCAAATGAAACAGCTTCTATAACAAGCTTGTTAAAATCGAATAAGTCAAATATGTCTCTATTTTATATTAAAGACTATTATATTAATTTGTACTAATAGCTACAAGCTTCAACGTTAATATTGCAAAAAATAAAATATTAATACTACGAGTCTATAATTTAATATTAACAAAATTATAAAGAAGTTAACTTGAGTGCTACGAACAAATGTATCTATATATTTAACGTTTTACGAAATTATATTAACATGTCTAAGTTGCGTACATCGATCGTATCGATTCGAACATTTGCGAAATCACAAATTCTTTAACAAAGAGAAGCGTTTTCGTTTAAGCTTATTACACGAATTTGCAAAAGAACTTTACGAAGATTGCATATAAGTTTATCGAAATAACAAAAAACTATGCGAGCAATAATATAACGAAAAATAACTTTATGCGTTTAGCTTTTATATACGAGGAAATTGCACAACGCTACAAGTTACTAGCTTAGTTCGAAGATTTTCACGAGATTAAACGTAATAATTACATGAACTTATAAGTTTTGACTTTACAAATAAGTTAAGACAAAAGTTGCGCTAAATAATGCTAGATAATATGTAATAAGCAAGAAGCTAATCTAAGTTGCAAACTTCTTTACTATATTTATATATATTTGTATATAGATAATTACTAATAATAATTAATATAATGATGTTAAATTAGCAATTAGTTAACTAAGCTCGTCGATTAAATTAATTTTCGTCTTAATCTTGCTTAATTTTCTAGATTAAATCTAAGTTAAATCTTAATAAAATTAAATAAAATTTAAATTAAATCTCTTAAGTTAAATCTTAATTAAACTAGATTAAATCTAAATTAACTTTTGCTAAACATAAAGTTTGCAATCTTATATAATTAATATTATCTTATTTTTCTTTTTTCTTTTTTCTTTTATCTTTCTTGTTTTTTATTTTGTATATTAAATTTAATATAAATCTAAGTTTTATCTAGTTATATTATTTAGACATCTTTTTTAAAAATAATTTCGAATCTAGTTCTTAACAATTGAAGAAATTATTAAATACAATTAATTTGTATTTATTGTTATAATTGAATTAATCTTATATACTTAATTGTAGATAAAAATACAATTATATTTATTAGATAATATAAGTTTTAAAACTTTATATTAAATTATAATCTAGT